>Ga0155352_118_pt1 | contig 103694 bp, 105 predicted proteins | sample RifCSPhighO2_02_FD_106320 | JGI IMG/M metagenome (GOLD analysis project Ga0155352, IMG submission 106320) | candidate division WOR-1 bacterium RIFCSPHIGHO2_02_FULL_53_26 | reverse complement strand
GGGGGGGGGGGGGTAATAGTTATGTTTTCCATTTTTTCTACACCTCTAAATTAACGGCAGATTAAAAACGAACTTCGCTCCCCGCCCCAGCCCCGCCGATTCCACCCAGATCCGGCCGCCGTGGGCCGCGATGATCTCCCGGGCGATAGTCAGGCCCAAGCCCAGCCCGCCCGCCGCCCGGGTAGAGGAGCTGTCAACCTGGTAGAACTTCTCGAAAACTCTTTCCAGGTTTTCCCGGGCGAGGCCGAGGCCGTTATCTGCGACCGAAACCTGGACGCCGCCGTCCCGCGGGACAGTTTTTATGACGATCTTTCCGCCGGCCGGAGTGAACTTGACGGCATTGCCCAAAAGGTTCGCCATCACCCTGGTCAGCTTGGCCTTGTCCCCCATGACGGTGGGGAGATCGTCGGCCAGGTCAAGTTCGATGCCCAATTTTTTTTCCTGGTTTTCCGCGCCGACCAGGGCCTGCTTGACGATTTCGTTCATTAACAGGGGCTCTTTTTTAATTTCCAGCGGCTTGCCGGCTTCAGTCCGGCCCGCGTCCGTGATGCTGTCAATTAAAGTCAGCAGGTGGCCGCTTTGCCTGCGCATGATCAACAGGGCTTCTCTCTGCTTCGGGCTGATCTCGCCCAGCCCGCCGGAGAGGAAAAATGACAAATAACCCATAATGGGGGTGATCGGAGTTCGCAGTTCGTGGGAGATCATCGAGATGAACTCAGTTTTCAGCTGTTCCCGCCCCTCGACCCTGGCCAGCTCGCGGCCCTTTTCTTCAACCTGCTTTTGGACGCGGCGCAGCTGGAGAATGGTCTCCGCGGTCAATCGTCTTTCCGTTGCCGCGCGGTGTTCAAGGGACTGGACATAGAAGTCCTGCTCTGTTAGCTTGGGATCCATCCGTAGAGTTCCTCATCGCTCGCTTGAAGGTCAATGCCGCATTTCAGGTCTTTCAGGAACTCGACGCAGGCGGGGATCAGCTCTTTCTTGATGATCGAACCGTGCTGGGGCAGAATCATTTCCAGGTCCAGTTTGGCCAATTTTTCCATGACATTAGCCAGGTGCGGCTTGTTCGCCATGTAGCCCTCATGGAAGGACTTCATCTGCTCTTCGTAGCCTTTTTGGGCGAAAAGGCGCCAGTCGGCCGAGACCGCCCCAAAAATATCGGACGAAAAAAGCAGTTTTTGCTTTTCATCGTAGGTCACGATTGACGCGGGGAAGTGGCAGTGCGGGGTTTTCATAAATCTTAAAACCCGGCCGCTTTTCAGGGTTAACGCGTAATTATGCCGGTCAACCGGGTAAAATTCGCTTTTTATGTCATAGTAGCGAATTAAAAGTTGGGCCCGGGAATGCGTCACGATCTTTAATTCTTTGTTAGCGATGACGTCTTCTAACAGGGGCGTGCAGGCGCAGAGATCCGGATCCTGATGGTGGAGCACGATATAGCTGACCTGGGCGGGCTCGATGATCGAGAAGATCTTACTTGCCACTTTGGGATAAAAGCCGACACTGCCCGGATCAAAAATCACCGCCTCCCCGTTATCCACCAGCAGATAAGGGTTGCAGTGAAAAGCGGCTTTTTCGTCATACAAACCGATCCAGTAAACGCCGGGGACGACTTCGATCGGCTCAAGATAATCGTATCCCTGTTTTTCCATGCGCGTTTTGATTATAAACTATGCGCCCGGTCAGGGCAAGGCGGATTTTAATCAAAAATATTTCGGGCTGGCTTTCTTATACTCTTTTTTGCTCCAGAGCATCTGATAATCATTAATTCCAACCGCGTCAGCAATACGCCTGACACTCGACTCCAACTCCTCGCTCGTCTTGCCGTGGGTCATGGCGTAGAGATTGTAGTTAAAACCGGGAAACCGCGGCCGTTCGTAGCAGTGGGAAACTTCCTTAAAGCCGGCGATTTTTTCGCCGATCACGCCGACCGACTCGTCCGGCACATTGAAGACGACCATCGCGTTGGCGGCAAAACCGGCCTTTTGGTGCTTGAGGATAGCGCCGAATTTGCGGATCACGCCGGTCTGTTGAAGTTCCCTGATCTTTTCAATCAGTCCGGCTTTGAATGGCCGGGGCTCGACCGGCAAATCTGCCTGAAGCTCTCTGATAAGTTGCTTATCGATCACAGCTCAAACCTCGCGTTGATCTTGAACTTTTTTGTCATCGGCAAAAGATAAATTTCCCCGATGCCGCTTTTGGTTTTTATTTCGGAGGCGATCTGGTCGAGCCTTGCCTTGTTCTCGCAGGTCAGCGTGAACCAGAGGTTATATTCGTGTTCGCGGGCATAGTTGTGGGTCACTTCGTCGTAGCGCGAAACGAGCGCCCCGATCTCATCGAGCTTCTTCGGCGGGATTTTCATCGCCACCAGCGTGTTGACATAACCAAGCTTGCTCCCCTCAAATGTCGGCCCGATCCGCCTGATCACATTGCTCTCTTTGAGGACCTTGATCCTCTCGATCGTTTCGGCTTCGGAGAGGCCTATTCTTTCCGCGATCTCGAGATACGGCCGCTCGTCGATGGGGAAGTTAAACTGCAGTTCGTTGAGGAGTTTCTTGTCGGTTGCGTCCATGGGTTCCTTTCGGCTCATAAGTGCAGAACGGCTCGGCCTCGAGGTAGTCGCCGACGGCGGCATACGCTCTGGCCCGGCAGCCTTCACAAATAATCTTATATTCACATTCGCCGCATTTGCCTTTGAGGAGCTCCGGCTTTCTTAATGAATCAAATAACTGCGACTTCTCCCAGATGTCCTTAAACTTGGTCTGCCGGACATTCCCCGCTACAAGGGGGAGATAACCGCAGGGCTGGACGTCGCCTTTGTGGGAGACAAAACAGACGGCGCTGCCGGCCAGGCATCCCCGGGCCGGGTTGAGCGTTTTGCCCTCGGCCTTGGCCCTCTGCAGGCGGATTCTATAATAGTGAGGCGCGCAAGTCGCCTTAACCTCTATCCTGCTTTCCTTTTCCTTATCATAAAACCAATTCAATACTTCCTCATATTGTTCCGGCGTGATCTCTTTTTCTTTGGCGATCGTCAGCCCGCAGCCAACCGGCACTAGGAGGAATATATGGAAAGCTTCTGCCCCGATCTTTAGAGCCAAATTATAGATCTCAGTGATCTCTGCCAGATTATGGGTGGTGACGGTCGTATTTATCTGAACCCCCACCCCTTGTTCCCGTAACAGCTTAATGCCGTTAAGGGCCTGCTCAAAAGCCCCCTTCTGCATCCTGAAGCCGTCGTGGGTCTCGGGCCTGGCACCATCCAAACTGATCGCCACGCGCGTCGCGCCCGCTTCTTTTATCTTTTTCGCGATCTCCGGTATAATTAAAGTGCCGTTCGTCGCCAGCGCGGCTTTTAAACCTTTGCCGACCGTGTATTTGATGATCTCAAAGATGTCCGCCCTATAGAGCGGCTCGCCGCCGGTCAGGACCATTATCGGTTTGGCTTGCCCGCCGTGGCGGGCGAAAGCGGCAACATCGTCGATAAAAGTAAAAACTTCTTGAGTCGTCATCTCCCCCGGCAGGGGTTCCTTCTGCGCCGTAGCGCGGCAGTGAATGCACCCGAGGTTACAGCGCTTGGTCAACTCGAAGAAGATCAGTCGAGGTAGCATGCCGGGTCCTCCATCCAGGGATCGTTGTAGACGAGGTCGGCGCGCACTCGCAATGACCCGCCGCAGGCCGATTGCCACTTGCAGGCACCGCATTTCCCCTTTAAAAGCGGCAGGCGGTCTTTGAGCCCGGCCATGAGAGGATCAGAAGTGTCCTGCCAGATCTCGGAGAATTTGCGCTCTTTGACGTTGCCGAACGAATAGTGCATCCAGAACTGGTCGGGGTGGACATTCCCCTCCGGGTCAATGTCACCTATTCCAACTCCCGAACTGAACCGGCCGCCGCCGTTCCATTGGAGGAGTTTTAAGACGCGCTCCGCCCTGTCCGGATCTTCTTTGAGAAGTTTTAAATAAAGATAGATGCCGTCGACGTGATTATCAACGGTGAGGACCTCGATCGGCAGTCCTCTGTCGGAGAAATCTTTGGAGCGCGCAAGTATCGTATCGAGCGCCTGGCGGCTCTCTTCGTGAGTCAAATCCTCATTCCTCATTCCTCTGCCTCTGCCTGAATAGACCAGGTGATAGAAGCAGACCCGATTGATACCTTCGCGCTCGATAAAGTCAAAGATCCTGTTTAGCTCCTGCGCGTTGTGGCGCGTCAGCGTCAGGCGCAGGCCGACTTTTTGCCCGACAGCGTGAAGATTGCGAAAAGCACCCAGCGCTTTCTTGAAGGCCCCCACCGCCCCGCGGAATTTATCGTTAACCTCTTCCAGGCCGTCAAGGCTCACGCCAACATAAATAAAGCCGGCCGCTTTGATCCGGGCCGCCATTTTCTCGTCGATCAGGTTGCCATTGGTCGAGAGGGTCGGCCGCAGGCCCAGGCTCTTGGCATAGGTGGCCAGCTCCAAAAGATCGGGGCGCACCAGGGGTTCCCCGCCCGAGAAAAGTATCGCCGGGATCTTAAACTGCGCCAGATCTTCGATCAGCGCTCTACCCTGCGAGTTCGTCAGTTCCCCTTCGTATTTTTTGTTTTCCGAGGCGGTATAACAGTGGATACAGCGCAGGTTGCAGGTCCGCGTCGTGTTCCAGACCACAACGGGCCGCCGCTCGGACGCCGCCTTGGCCGCGCCGTGACCCTCGCCGTAACGCAGGGCGTCCGATTCCGTTTCCTGGCCGCAAAATAATTTTGTTATGTCGATCATAGTATCGCCTTGACCAGCCCGTCTATCGTCGAGCGCTTGGCTTCGACGGCTACCTTGAGGCCAAATTTTCTCGCCGTCGCCGACGTGATCCGGCCGATCGAGACGATCTTCACGCCTTGAAGCAATTGTTTCGCTTTCTTCGCGCCAAAGATCTCGACAAAATTTGAAACGGTCGAGGAACTCGTAAAAGTTATGGCGTCGACTCTCCCCGCGAACGGGTTGAACTTGACCGACGGCTTGATCGCCCGGTAAGCGGGAACGACGAGGACCCTGGCGCCGGCCGCGCGCAGGCGATGTGTGAGCACTTCTCTGGCTTTCTCCGCCCGGGGGATCAGGATGTTGGCGCCCGAGAGCTTCTCGCGCAGGAGTTCTTTCAAAAGCCCTTCCTGCGAATAATCGCAGTTGGCCTGGAAGTCGGCCAATAGCCCGTTCACTTTGAGCTCCTGCGCCGTCCCGGGGCCGATCGCCGCGATCTTTTCACAGCAGAGCGCCCTGGCATCGATCTTTTTGACCATCAGCCGGTCGATAAAGCTCCTGACACCGTTGCGGCTGGTAAAAATGATGTACTGGTAGTCTTTGAACCGCGCAATGGCCGTATCCAGCGGTTTAAAGCTTTTAGGCGGCACTATTTCTATCGTCGGGAACTCGATCGCCTCGGCGCCGAGCGCGCTGAGCTTTTCCGAAAGCCGTGAGGCCTGGTCGCGGCTTCTCGTCACCACGATCGTTTGTCCAGCCAGCGGCAGCTTTTTTCGCCAGTTTAGCTTATTGTGCAGGTTAATGACTTCGCCGACAACAATTAAGGCCGGGGCTTTGACTTTAGCCGCTTTAGCTTTTTTAACAATGTCGGACAAAGTGCCGTAAACTTCTCTTTGAGCGCCGCGCGTCACCCACTCTATCAGAGCGGCGGGCGTCGAGCGGAGGCGTCCGGCATCAATTAGTTTCTCAACAATTTTCGGCAGATTTTCGATCCCCATATAAAAAACCAGAGTGCCGGTCCGGGAAATGTTTGCCCAATCGACCGAACTGCCTGGTTTACCGGGATCTTCGTGGCCGGTGATAAAACTGACCGAGGATGAATATTTGCGATGGGTCAGGGGAAATCCCGCGTAAGCCAGTCCCGAGGCCGCTGTGACGCCGGGAACCACCTCATAGGCGATCTTGTTGGCAACGAGAACCTCCGCCTCTTCCCCGCCCCGGCCAAAAATAGAGGGGTCGCCGCCTTTGAGCCGCGCCACAACGTTACTTTTTTTGGCGTAGTCGACGATCATTTTATTGAGCAAGGTCTGGTTCATGATCGAGCCGTCGGAAAATCGTTTGCCGCGAAAATCGGCGGCGATCAGTTTTGCGTCTTTCCGCGCGAGGCTTAAGAGAGAGGGATTCGAGAGATAATCGTAGATAACGACATCGGCCGTCTCAAGTATTCGCTTCCCTTTGAGCGTCAGAAGCTCGGGGTCGCCCGGCCCCGCGCCGATTAAATAGACCTTACCTTTCATTTTAAAAGTTTCCCCGCCCCCATCTTCAGCAATTTCTTCGCCAGCTTTTTCCCGATAATTTCCGGCTCGCCACTTACCCCATACCCCACACCCCTTACCCCTTCCCCCCCATTTACCTCCGCCACAATCCCTTCCAATTTCATTTTCTCGCCGCGGATCGTTGCGTGCGCGCCGATCGGCACGAGGCACCCGCCGCCAAGATGAAAAAGCAGGGCTCGCTCCGCCGTTACGGCCAGTTGCGTCGGCCGATGGTTGAGTTTGGCGAGCATAGAAAGGACGTCGGTGTCGTCTTTTCTGCACTCGATCGCCAACGCTCCCTGTCCGGGCGCTGGCAGCATCCAACTCAACTTCCTAAGTTCTACGTTCAACGCTCTACTATCTACTTTCAGTCTTCTAACGCCAGCCATCGCCACCACTATTGCGTCTAAATTCTCTTCATTCAGCTTCCTGATCCTTGTATCAAGATTCCCCCTTATATCAACAACCTCAACCTCCGGCCACTTGGCCAACAGCTGCGCTTTCCTTCTCAAACTGCTCGTCCCTATCCTCCTCACCCGCTGACCCTGAACCACCCCCCCTCTCCATCTTCGATGGAGAGGGGTGTCCGAACGAAGTGAGGACGGGGTGAGGAGGGCATCCCGTGGATCTTCCCGTTTAGGTATCGCTCCCAGCGTTAGCCGCTTCGGCATCTCCGTCGGCAGGTCCTTCAGGCTGTGGACCGCGAGGTCGATCTCCCCGCGCAGCATCGCCTGCTCGATCTCTTTGACAAATAGCCCCTTCCCCCCTATTTGGGAGAGGGGTTTGCCGATCATCATGTCGCCCTTGGTTTTGATGACCTTCAGCTCAAATTTAGCGTCGGGGAAAAGTCCGGAGAGTTCTTTGAGAACGCCCTGGGACTGGGCTAAAGCGAGATGACTGCCGCGGGAACCGATGACAACTTTTTTATTCTTAGCGTAGAATTTTGCTGCCATTTTATTATATTTTCTTTTTCCTCGCCGATGATCTTTTCCACTTTGGGTATCTCCGCCTGGCGCGCCCGCAGGTTCTCGGCCGCGATCGAATTGAGGTCGTCGATGTCATAGAGATAGACGGAAGAGAGCTCGCCGACGCGGGGGTCGATGTCGCGCGGCACCGCGATGTCGATCAGGAAGAGCGGATTGCCGCCTCGCTCCGCCAGAATGCTCTGGATGCGCGGCCGGCTGATGATGAAGTGCTTGGCGCCGGTCGAGGAAATGACGATATCGCAGGTCTTTAAGTACTCGTCCAGCTCGTCGAACTTGACGGCGCGGCCGCCGATCTTGCCGGCCAGCTCCTCGGCCCTGGCATAGGTGCGATTGGCGACAAAAATGACCTTTGATTTCAGCAGGGAGGCCGCGACCTCGCTCATCTTGCCGGCGCCAACGATGAGCGCCTGCCTCATCTCAAGGTCGCCGAATATTTTTCTCGCCAACTCGACCGCCGCCGAACCGACCGAAACAGCTCCGGCGCTGATACTAGTCTCGGCGCGGCTGCGCTTGCCGCAAGCAACAGCCCGGTTGAAAACCGAATTGAGCATGGCGCCCGAGCTTTTGAGGTCGAGCGCCGTCTGCCAGGCGGTCTTGACCTGGCCCAGCACCTGCCCCTCGCCCACGATCATCGAATCGAGCCCCGAGGCCACCCTCATCAGGTGTTCGGCCGCCTTGAGGCCGCTGTAACGGTAAAGATATTTCTCGAAATCGGCGAGCTTGATCTCGAAATAGTTCTCAAGGAACGCCTCGCTCGCCTCAAAACTTTCGCTGACCGTGTAGAGCTCGGTCCGATTGCAAGTGGAAATAATGACGATCTCGGGGCGGCTCTCTTCGGCCGCGGAGAGGAAGAACTTGATCGCTTCTTCCAGGCGCGCCGAAGCGATCGCGACTTTTTCGCGGATCTCGACCGGCGCCGTCTTGTGGCTAAGCCCGATGAGACGCAGTTCCAAGCTTTTGCCTCCTTATTCTCCCTAATTCGCCGGCCAGTTTGCCGAGTGCCGGCGTAACGATTTTCTCCAGTTTCAGCCGCAGGGCCTTTGAAAAAGCCGGCGCGTTGCCCGAGGTCGAGATCGAAACGACCAAAGGGCCCCGCTTGATCACCGACGGAGCGATAAAAGAACAGAGCTCCGGCCGATCGATCACGTTAACCAATATCTTGTTTTTCTTAGCGTCGAGCGCGACCCGACGGTTGACCTCCCCGTCGTCAGTCGCCGCGATGACAAGCGCCGCCTCTTTCAGGTCGCTGCTTCGATACTTGCGGCGGGCCAGCTTGACCTTGCCCGACTTCGCCAGCCGCGCTATCCCCCCTGTCGGCTCGGGCGCGACCACCACGGCCCTGGCGCCGAATTTGAGCAGGGTTTTGACTTTCCTCTCCGCCACCGCCCCGCCGCCGACTACCAGGCATTTCTTGCCGGAAACGTCCAAATTGATAGGATAATAGCTTTTGGGCATTAGAAAATTTAAATTATGCCCCTCCCTTTTAATTTTTCATACGCATCAAACAAAAAATCATCCAGGGAAATATTATCGGCGGGCTGATGTTTGTTAGGGGCGCTCCAGGGGTGCTGATGCCAACGGCCACCGTCGCAGTCCAGCCCAAAAATTCTCTGGCCGTTTAAGACAACAACATAATTGATTATATTCTTCCTTGTGTTTACATAAACTTGGACAAAACAAGCGCGGCTAACAAGTAACCGGAGTTTTAAAGTGTTATCAGTTTCATCAATTAGCTCTGCTTTCCGAATAAATCCGGCTTTGTCAGCCGAAAGTACAATTTCATGCCTGATTTTGTCAACGGTCATTTACTGCTTTCAAGCAATTTCAGGTCTCTTTCAATTGTTTTAATGCCGTCGATTGCCTGATCCCAATTGTGATAATCTTCCTCAACCTCAAAGGAGTGTGATTTTTTCTTAATTATTTTTTTCTTTTCAAAATCAGTAAGTGTCATTCTGTACTTTTTGGCAAGAAGGTAATCAGTAAATTTATAAGCCGCGATCCGCCGCCGGAGCTCGGACGCCAAACTTTCTTTTATAAGCTCATTTCCCGTCAAATCAAAGTCCTTGGCGATTTTTTCAACCAACTTTGTCGGGACCATATTGTTTTCTCCTCCTCTGATTTAAAGTTTCTTCAATGCCCAAATTAAGCGGAAAGAACTGCCTCAAACATTTATTATAATTATAGCACAATTTTAAGCCCAGCGGGAGATGATGATACTAAGCTCATAAAGGACAATCAGCGGGACCGCTAACAGGAGCTGGGTGAAAACGTCCGGCGTGGGGGTCAGCACGGCCGCGGCAATGAAGATCAATAGAACAGCGTGTTTGCGGTAAGTCCTCAATGTGCTCTGGGTCAAAACTTTTAATTTTGCTAAAAAGAAAATTATTAGAGGCAGCTCAAAAGTCGCCCCAAAAGCTAACAGCAGCCAGCCGACAAAAGAGATATAATCGCCGATCGAGAGCATGGGCTCCGCCCACCCCGCCCCAAACCCTACCAGGAACTTAACCGAAAGGGGGATGGCCAGGAAAAAGGCAAAGGATGCGCCTAAAAGAAATAAAAGAAACGAAGCCGGGGCAAAAAGGAACGTCGACTTTTTCTCCGCCTCATTTAACCCGAGGGCGACAAATTTCCAAATATTGTAGAGGATCGCCGGCAGGGAGATGAAAAAGCCCGACCAGAGCGCGACTTTAAAATAAGTGAAAAAGGCCTCGGTCGGATGGATGAAGACAAGTTTGCCGGCCGGCGCCGAGGCGTATTTGATGACGTGAGGGACAAGCTGCCAGGCCAGAGCGGAAAAGAGGCCAAAGAAAATTAAGCAATAGATGAGCCGTTTTCTGAGTTCTTCAAGGTGCTCAACCAGAGTATATTTGGTCTCATCCATTTTATAATAAAATCCGAAATCCTAATATCTAAATCCTAAACAAATTCTAATTACCAAAATCCTAAACCGGTTTGGGACATTTGAATTTAGGATTTCGATATTGTTTAGGATTTAGGATTTCGAATTTAGGATTTATGCTTTTCCTTGGGTTCTTCCAGCGCTTCTTTGGCGCCCTTCTTGAACTCCTGAATGGTCTTGCCGAAGGACTTGCCGATCTCGGGCAGGCGTTGAGCGCCAAACAGAAGCATGAGCACGATCAATATAACGATCAGTTCAGGCATGCCGAGTCCAAACATATCACACCTCCAAGTATATTATAACAGGATCAGGGGCAAAAACGAAGAGTTAGACCTTGACGAGGTTCACTCTCGTATCGTAGAAGGCCACACTCCCCCCCACCGGGTCAAGCATGGTGGTATTCTTGAGATACGGGTCAAGCCACATCGCGGCATTAAGGTGCACGCCTCTGCCGCGGCGCGGGTCACCCGGAATAACTTCGCCGTCAATGGTAATATCGGCGGCTCCCGTCGCCCAGTTGCCAAAGCCCAAAACAAATGTTATGACACCGGGCTTGATCGTCTGGGTGACCTTGATCTTGCCGATCATCGGTTTCTTCTTGCCGTTCTTGAAATCCCAGATCCCTTCCGGATTTGTCGAAGAAACCACCTTGACCCGGTCGCCGTCCTTCAACCCCAGACGATGGGCATCAGTCCCATTAATAATGATCCCATTTTCGGGCAGGATCGTCTGCAGCCAGTAATTGGTGACCGTTCGGGACTTGGTCATGGTAATGTCGCGCTGGGTCAGGAGGTGAAGGTCGCCAGTCAAACCCTCGTCTTTTGGTGATTTTCCCAGAGCGGTAGATACCGGGATATAAGCCGCGTAACCTTTGTTTGACTTCCCGGTAAAGGCGTTCTTGGTCTTGGCGGTCTTTTCCTGATAAATATTTATTAATTTGCCGTACTTGTTGGCAACCTGCTCACCCTTGAAAGAGTCCTTATATTCCTGGAATCTTCCGCCGCGGTTGAGGACATAGATAACTTTTCTCCAATATTTTTCGCCCGCCGCCTTCTGCCAGCGTTCGGGATCAAAAACCGACTTGGGCAGATGGCCGCGGGATTTCAAGAAAAGCTCCACTTCCTTATCATCGGCGTCAGGCACGGCCGTCCCATCGGTCGCCACATTGGCCACCATCTTGAGATAGAAATCCTCCGGCCGGGTAAAGTCGCCCCCCTCACCTAAGCCACCCGGGCCAAATCCGGGAAGATTCATCTTTTCGGCAATGCCCAGCATCATTGATTCAAAGCTGATCGGCATTTCTTCGCCATAAACCTTGACCGTCTCCGGGATCGGCGCAATGACGGGATTGCGCACCGGCTGGGTCTTGGTGGCCATATTGGGGTGCGAGCCCTGGAACTCCCAGCGCTCCAAATAACTTAAGTCGGGGAAAATATAATCCGCGTACATGGAAGTGACCCCCACCAGGATGTCGTTGGCTACATAGAGGGGGATCTTTTTGGTATCCGCCAGGATCTCATTCTGCGCGTGGCCGGCCGGCAGGGAGTAATTGGGCGCCGCCATGTATGAAAAGAGTGCCTTGATCGGATAAGGATAGGCATCGCCGATGGAAGGGATAACTTCCTGATAGATATGGGAAGAGATCGGCCACCAGTTTCGCTTGGCCGGATAACCTTCGAAGATGGTGGATTCTTCGTATTTGTTCCCGTAGCGGATGATATTAATGCCAAATTCTTGTCTTTTATCCGGATGCAGTTTCCCCAGATTATAGGGTTGGCCGTCTTTTGAGCCATCAACCCCATAAGCCGAAGCGGCGATCATACCGCCTCGATAGTCAAAATTCCCGATCAAGAGATTTAAATTGTAAAAACCAAGGATACTGTAGAAGCCATTGGTGTGCTGGGCGACGCCGCGATGGATATCAACCGCCGCTTTTCTGCCGTGCGAAGTAAATTCACCGGTTATTTCTTCAATATCAGAGACCGGTATCCCGCAGATCTTCGACCACTCTTCAATTGTCTTTTCATTCGCGGAGTCGGCCAAAATTTGCAGGGCGCTTTTGACCTCGATTTCGGAGCCATCAGAAGCAGTCAGCTTCGCATCAACAAAGAGATCGCCCTTGATCGCCTCCTTTTCGCTGTTTGGATCGACCGGCGCCGCCTTGCCGTCCTTGAGGACCGTCAGATATTCAAAGGTATAAACTTGGCCGTCTTTTGTCCTCAATTCTTTTGGAGCAAGGCCAAGCTCATTGGCCCGCAGGAAAACGTCCGGTTTCCCGTCTTTAATTTTAACCAGCCAGGCGGCGTTGCTGTAATTCGGCTCGCCCGCTTTCTTGGCCGCGCCCAGATTGGCGTTTTCAAGGTAATCGGTGTTGTAGCGTTTATTCTTGATGACCCACTGGATCATGGCCATGGCCAGCGCCCCGTCGGTCCCGGGGTTTATCGGCAGATATTTCCAGGCCTTGGATGCCAGCTTGTTGAAACGCGGGTCGACCACGGCAAACTTTTTGCCGATTAGCCGCGGCGTGCGGTTGGGCGGGCCGTAATTGGCGTCAAAAAGATTGGCGCCCACGAAAAGGATGAATTCCGCTCCTTCGATGTCCCCCTGCCAGTAAAACTTCTGCCCGTCCTTAAAAGTCCCTGCCGTGTATTGTTCGCTCATGGCTTTGCCGGAGAAATAAAGCGAGCCCTGGCAAACGGTGGTGTGTCCGTGATAATTGTATGTCCCCAGCCCGCCGGCAAAAAAGCGGAGGGCGAACTGCTCGCGACCCGCTTTCTTGCGGCCCCACAGGTAAACCAATTGATTGTTCTTCGGCCCGAAATCCGGATGGTCGGGATCGATCAGGTGGTGGAGATCACCGGCATATTTTCGCTTGAACTCTGCCACTGCCGTCTGCTTCTCTTCTTTGGTTTTCTTCTTCCAGATCTCCTTTATGTCCCAGTCCATGCTCTTGGCCAGTTCCGGATCGCGCAGTGTGCAGATGTCCTTTAGCCCCTCAACGTGACGATCCTCTTCGCCGGGGACGTCCTTGAAAAGCCGGCCGCCGTTGACAACTTCATTAACGGCCTCGTCAAAAGAGATCGATTTCCATTTATTTTCTCCGCGCTTGCCCGCGCGCTTGAGCACTTTGGTAATACGATACGGATCATAGACCGTCTGCAGGCCGGCCTGTCCCTTGGGGCAGATGGCGCCGTCGACCGTATTCAATTCAAAAGGCGAGGTCTTATAAGAATAATGCGGCAGCAGAGTGAACGGGTTGTAGGGATTGCCATCGACTTTTAAGGCGACCGCGCTGCCGTTTTTCCGGAAAAATTTTACCTTGATCCCGCAGCCGGTGTTGCACTGCAGGCAGGTGGTGTAGAGAATATTTTCGGCTTTGGCCAGCTCATACTCTTCCTCGGGGGTTAAAAGCCCCGCTTCCGCCCGGCGCAGCAGGTCGGCCGCCCAGGCGAACTGGCTGGCCAGGAGCGTGCCGCCCAGGACCGCCGAACACTTGATGAATTCACGGCGGGTCAGCCCGCCGCCTGCTTTCGTTTCTTCCGCTTTGTCTGGCATATTTGATGATCCTCCCTCAGGCAACAATGTAATAAACCCTTGGCTGGGTGGCTGAAGCTTTGGCGAATTCCGGCGCTTTGCCCGGATATTCTCCCTTAACTGCCGTCAAAACCCTAATTTTATCCTGATTGGCCTGCATTACCTTATAGATCAAGCTTTCCGCGTCGGTCGGGTCGCCGAAATAATTGACCCGCCCGATGCAGGTTGAGACGCACATAGGGAGCATCCCCTTGCGCAGGCGGTGGAGGCAGAAATGGCATTTGCGCGCCACCCCGACCGGGATATTGTACTTCTCGCGCGGCCATTGTTTGGAATATTCAAAAGTCGGCGCTTTCTCATATTCCTCGATCTTTGGCGTCTCTTCGGTATAGAAAGCGCCCTTATCCAGGGCGCGCGCCTTGTAGGGGCAGGCGATGACGCAGCGGCCGCAGCCGACGCACTGATCGTAGTTGATCATGACAATGCCGGCGCTGTCTCCCTTTTCGCTTTTCCAGGTAGCCAGGTTTTCCCCGGCGTTGGGGCAAGCGGCGACACACGGCGGCTTATCACACTGTTGGCAGGGGCGCGGCGTAAACCGCCTCTGGACGGCCGGATAGTTTCCTGATTCTTCTTCGTATACCGGGCGGTAAGTTATCCCGGGCGGGCTTTTCTGCTCAGCCACACAGCCGATCGTGCAGGAATGGCAGAGGACGCAGCGCCGCAGGTCAAGGAGCATGGCCCATTTGGCGCCCGGCCTTTTTAAGGCCCGTTTAATATCTTCCTGGATTATGGTCAATTCGTCTTTGCCTTCGTACATAATTATTTCACCACTTCTTCCCGTGACAGGTCAGGCAATTTTTCAGCGCCGCGGCGGCTGACTTGCGTTTGGCAGTCGTCACAAACAGTTTCGGATGGCATTTAGCGCAGGACAGCCCCATCTCTTTAACATGCCATTCGTGGCTGAAGGTCACCTGTTCATTGATCTTGATATCGCCGCCGCCGATTCGGGCCTGCGCTCCGGAAGCGACCAATAACCAGCAGCCGGCGATCAGTAAAAAGAATTTTACCGTCGCTTTCATTAGAACTTAACCTGCACGTGGACGTAAGCGCTGGTGGTATTCCCCGCGCCGCTCTCGGTCCGTAAACGGTCCACGTCAAGAAGGATCAGGGTCCCCTTTATTAATTCATATGAAACGCCGGCGATATACCTGATCGAAGCATCACTTGCGGTCGCCGTGTCCGGATCGTATTGATCAAGCCGGCCGATCGCGGTGTAGCCCGACAATGCGTTAAAAATAGTGTCTAGTTTTGCCGTGCCAAAAATGCTGTAACCGGCGCCGTTCTTCCCGGCCGCGGTCGAACCGGTAGCCACCAGATAATCTCCCGCCAGGGTATAATTACCGTCTTTATACGCCACCTGGCCGATGGTGCGGTCTCGCGGCTTGCTCGGGTCATCGCTCCAGTAATCCTTGGAAACAAAACCGGAAACGGAAACATTTTTAACCGGCCGGCCGGTCAATCTTAATTCCGCGCGCTTGGACTTATCGGTTTCCGCACTCTTATAACCGGCGCCATTCACGACCACACCAAAATATTCCAGATTGTCACCCAAAATCTTCCCGTCCAAACTTACCCCAAAATCAGCGGAACTGATGACCCCCAACCGATCCGCGAAATTTGAGCCCTGCACGCGATAGCCCCAGATGCCGTCTTCAAACCCGATCCAGGGAGTTTCGATCAAACCAAAACGGAGCCGCGCGCCGCCGGGAATAATTTTAGTAATTTCCAGCCAGGCATATTTGGCGAAAAGAAACTCGGCGCCCTTCGCTTCCGGAGTGACGCTCCGCGCAAGATCGGTCGTATACCTCATCTTAACATTGCTCGCCAGCTCGGCGACATAAGTAAGGTACATGCGCGTTACATCAAAGGCATTTGCCCCGCTGGCGGGAGTGCTCATGTATTGAGCCAACAGCACCCCATCCAGTTTCCCCTCTGCGCCATAAGAAACCGCCGCCAGCAAAAAGACCGAAACCATCGCCAAAATTGCTTTCTTCATTTCCTTATTCCTCCTTGCAAAAAAAAATCAAAATAAAAAAGGAGACAACCCGCTTTTGACAGCGAATTGTCTCCTTTGCCAATTTCACCCCTCGACTGCGCTCGGGGATCCGGGCGGGCCTAGCGATTGCTCTTTAAGCCGTTGCGCTTTCCGACTCCCCTGGAGGGCCATCGGAACTCGAAGACATTGTGAATGTTATCACATGGTTGAATTTTGTCAAGGGGCAATTTTGTCGACGAGAAGTTGCATTACAGGAACTGCGCTGTGACTTTCTGGCCCCGGCGCAGACGCGAAATATGTTCCGGCACGATCATCAGCCCGTTGGCCGCCGTCATAGAGCGCAGGTCGCCCGAGCCGAGCGAGCGCACCGGCCGGGCAAAATACTTATCGTTTTTGTATCTAAGGAATATTCTCTCCAGCCGGACCTTCCCCGCCTGGCCATGATAATCTTTCTCTAACACGGCGGAGAAGACTGGCTTTAAATGATCCCGGCGGCCGCTCAGCTTTAGGAGCGCCGGGCGGACCATTTGTTCAAAAACCACCAGGGCCGAAACCGGGTTGCCCGGCAGGCCAAAATAGAGTCTATCTTTGATCTTGCCAAAGGTCAGCGGCCCGCCCGGCTTCATCCTGACTTTCCAGAAAATGAGCCGGCCCAGTTTTTCAACTATCTCTTTGACAAAATCCCATTGCCCGACCGAAACACCGCCGATCGTTATGATCGCATCGGCCCGCCGCAGGCCTTTGACCAATTTTCTTTTTATCGCCACTCTGTCATCCCTCACGATCCCCAGATCGATCACATCCGCCCCGCACGCTTTCAACTGCATCATCACACCGTACCGGTTGCTGTCGACGATCTGGCCGGGCCCGAGCCGGCGGCCCAGCGGCACGACTTCACTGCCGGTGGAAAGGAGGGACACCCGCGGCCGGCGGTGAACCGAGATCGTCTTTTTGTTGACCGTCGCTAACAGCGCGGCTTCCGGCGGGCGGATCAAAGCGCCGGCCTTAAGCAGCCGCTCCCCCCCTCGTATGACTTCGCCTTTTTTCCGAATATTCTCTCCCTTGCCCGCCTGACAAAAGATCTTGACCGTTTTGCCTTCCCGCTTTGTGGCTTCAACCACGACCACAGTATCCGCGCCGGCCGGGAACATCGCTCCCGTCATAATTAAAGAGGCCTCGCCTCGCTTCACCCGCTTGCGGGGGATATATCCGGCCGGGATCTCTTCGACTATCTTTAGGCGGATCGGGTTCTTTTGCGAAGCCCCCTTAAGGTCGCCAGCCCTGACCGCGTAGCCGTCCATGGCGGAGTTGTCAAAGAGCGGGATCGGCAGAGAGGAATAAATGTCTTTGGCCAAACACGCTCCCGCAGCCGACATAAGATCGACCGTCACGGCCGGCGTCTCTCCGGTATTATTTAAGATGATTTTTCTGGCTTGGCTGATCGAGAGCATATTACAAGCCCAAAGCCCCTAATATCCCCGCGCCGGCAATGATAAAAGCCGGATGGATTTTGGTAAAGGCGAATAAAACAAACGCGATCGCCGCCACCAATAATCCCCTGAAGCGCAGAAGTTCTTTCATTTCGATCGCCTGAAAAGCGACAGCCAGTATCATGGCGAAAACCGCCAGCCGGATCATGGCAAAGGCCTGCTTGAGAGGCGGCATGTCTTTGAATCTTAAATATAAAGCCCCGACGAGAAGGATCAAGGCCGCCGGCGCGACAAAATTGCCGATATTGGCCGCGATCGCCCCCGGGATGCCGGCCAATTTGTAGCCCGTATACGTGGCGTATTTAATGGAAATGGCGCCGGGAAAGATCTGGATCGCTCCCAAGACATCTAAGAATTCCGGTTTGGTCAGCCACCGGTAATTCTCGACCACTTCTTTTTCGATCAGCGGCAGGAAAGAATAGGCGCCGCCGACCGCGAACAGGCCGATCTTGAAAAAAACAAAGAACAGGTCAAATAAGATCATCAATGCTCGCGTCCTTCGAACATCTCCAGCCCGTGCGGCAGTTCATCGATGATCGCCTCTAACGACTCCCGCGCCCCTCGCGAGCTGCCCGGCAAATTAATAATTAAGGTCTGCCCGCGCAGACCCGCGATCCCGCGCGAGAGCATGGCCCGCTTCGTTTTTTTCCAGCCCTCAAAGCGCATGGCCTCGGGGATCCCCGGCGCTTCTTTTTCGATTACTGCCCTGGTGGCCTCGGGCGTATTATCGCGCCGGGAGAACCCGGTGCCGCCCGTGGTCAAAACCAGGTCAACCTTCAATTCGTCGCAGAACTTGACTAAACGCTCTTTGATCGTCTCAAGATCATCCGGGATCATCTCGTAGTGGACGATTTCAAAAGGGGCGGTCTTGAGCAGGTCCATGATGATCTTGCCCGACTTGTCTTCCCGCTCGCCTTTTGAGCCCTTGTCGCTGGTCGTTAAGACCGCCGCCCTAAATTTGCCTGATCTCGTCTCCAACTTTGATCAGCCCTCCTTTTAAGACCTTGCCAAAAACGCCTTCCCGCGGCATGATGCAGTCGCCGGCCTGGTAATAGATGGCGCACCGCTCGGGGCAAACTTTGCCGATCTCGGTTATCTCCAGTTCAATTTCCCGGCCGAGCGATAATTTTGTCCCGAGGCCCAAGGCTTTCAGATCGATCCCTTCGGTCACGATGTTCTCGCCAAAATCGCCCGGTTTTAACCGCAGCCCTTTGGCTCTCATCATATTTATGCTCTCTTCGGCCAGCAAACTCACCTGCCTTTTCGAGCCGGCGTGAAAATCGCCTCGCGCCCCGGAGCCAACCACCAGCTCGGCTTCTCCGACCTCGGCCTTCCGGCCTTTGTCCCGGCTCAAACAGACCGCTTTGATTTTTGCCACAGATAAATATCTCCTATTTTCATTTTTTTGTCCACTGCTTTACACATATCATAAATGGTGAGTGCTGCAACTGAAACTGCAGTCAGCGCCTCCATCTCTACCCCAGTTTTGCCGGTCGATCTTACGGTCGCTTCGATCGCCAGCCCCTTTTGCTGATATTGCAGGTCGACATCAATTACATCAATAACCAGGGGATGGCAGAGCGGGATCAGGTCGCTCGTCTTTTTGGCCGCCTGGATCCCGGCAATCTTTGCAACAGCCAAGACGTCGCCCTTTTTTAATTGATTGGTCTTGATCAGTTTAATTGTTTCTTTCGCTAAATAAATAAATCCTCTGGCGACCGCAATTCTCTCAACCACCGGCTTATTCCCCACATCCACCATTTTTGCTTTGCCGGATCTATCGACATGACTGAATTTCTTAACCGCCAATTTGCACCATTTCCCTTTTATAACACGCTCGCCCCGCCTCCGGCTTGCTTTCGACCGCCAGCCGCAAAGCCCGTTCCGCGCCCACGATCCTGACATCGATCTCGAGGTCGGAAAAAAGGCAGGGCTTGAATTTGCCGTCGGCTGTCAGACGAACGCGGTTGCACTGGCGGCAGTCAGGTGGCCTGGTGCAGACATTGTCCGCCGGAACTGCCGGCTTCCCCCGGGACAATGACATCTGCCGGATGAACTGGAGTTTAACTCCCAGGCGATCGGCGAAACTCATGAACGCCTCAACCTCATCGTCATTAAAACCCCATTGCAGGACAATGTTGATCTTGAGCGGGGCAAGCCCCGCCGCTAACGCCGCTTCGATCCCCTGCAAAACGTCGGACAAATTGCCGCCCCGTGTGATCCGCTGATACTTGGCCGGGTCAAGGGAATCGAGGCTGACATTAACGCGCCTCAAACCCGCTTTTTTCAGGTTAAAAGCCAGAGCTTTCAAATGGACCCCGTTGGTCGTCAAAGCCAGATCTTGCAGTCCGGGTATATTTGCTATGCCAAAGACCAGCTCGCAGATATCGCGGCGCACCAGCGGCTCGCCGCCGGTCAACCGGATCTTGTTGATGCCGAGGCCGACCGCCGTTTTGCAGATCTCGACGATCTCTTCATAAGATAAGATCTCAGCGTGCGTTTTGAGGGCGATTCCTTCAGCTGGCATGCAGTAGGCACAGCGCAGGTTGCAGCGGTCGGTGACAGAAATACGCAAATAATTAATGGCTCGTCCGAACTTATCGGCTAATGGCCGCATAATCTTCCTTTGTATTGATGTTGGCAAAAGAACTCCCCGCCGGGTCGATCGCCGTGATCTCATCTTCTTCAATGATCCTTGAATTCACCGCTTCGATCAGGCCGGTCAATCTCAAATCCCCTTCTGTTAACTGCCGCTCGATCTGAGGCAGGCAGGTCTTCGTGTAAACTGCGCACAGCGGCTGGAGCCGGCCGGAAAAGCGCGGCACGACTAGGTCAAAGCCGACTGAACTTTTCGCCAGATGACAAATGAGCTCTCGGCTCAGGTAGGGCATATCACAGGCGGTGATAAAATTTTTAAAACCGGTGGAAGCCGTCAGGCCGGCGTGAATGCCGCCGAGCGGCCCGCGGCCTTTAATAAGATCGGCCCTGATCTCAAGCCCCAAATATTGGTAATCGTCCGGGGTGTTGGCGATAATGTAGACCTTTGGGAAAAACTGTCCCAGGAAGCAAGCCGTCCTCTCGATCAGCGGTTGATCTTCGATCTTAGCCAATGCCTTGTTTTCGCCAAAGCGTGAACTCTTGCCGCCGGCGAGAATGATGCCGTTCATATTTCTCCTTTCCAAAATGGGAGGCGCGATCCTTTCGAACCGCACCCTAACGTCCGCCGAGCCATCTAAAGATCAGGCCGGGCGGATCGGAGAACTCTATTATATCAAATTAAAACATGTACTGCGTTTCCAGCACGGCTTTTGTCGTAAAGGCAGCCGTGCCGGTCTTCGTCGCTGATCCTTCGAGCGCAACGCGGCCGGAGCTCAACGGCTCGACAGAAAAGCCCGCCGCTAACTGCTGGGTTTCGTTATTGGCAGTGGCGGTGTTGCCGTCCCAATTATCATACCGGCCGAAGACAGCCGCTTTCTCGCCCAGGGCCAGGTCGCACTGGACGTAATAGCCCAGGTTGTTCGTCTCGGTCCCGCCGGTCGGGGTGTTCACGCCGGCCAGGACGCCGCCCAGCACGCTGACGCGGTCAAGAGTATAATTCCCGAGCAAACCGAGCTGGTAGAAGTTGGTCTCGGCCGTGGAAAGATATGTCGTGCTGATGCCGGTATCGGTGGCAACGGTGGGGGTCAATTGCCAGGTCCCTTTATAACCGTAGAAGCCGACACTGCTGCCGTTCGCGTCAAATACCTTTTCGACCGTCGCGTAAAAATCCTTAGCCGCGTTGGTGTCGCCGGGCGGGTTGATGATCTTATGCCCCGTGCCGTTGACGACCCCGAGCACGCCGAAGGTATCCCATACATTGGCTCCCACTTCAACGCCATACTGCCGCCCGCGCGGCGCGTAAGGGTTGTTCGAAGCGAAACTGGCCGATTCAAGCACATAGGGGCGGCTGATGGACAGGCGGCCGCCGGTGCCGTAGATGTGCATGAGATTAGGAGAGATCTGGCCGATACGGGCTATCCAGAAGTCCGCATCATCGCTCGATGTATATTCAAGGTAAGCTTCCGCTAACTTTTCCCTGTCGGCGCCGCTCTTGTTGTTTTCATGAAGATATTGCTCGAAGAAATATGAGAACTTATCATCGATCGGCCCGCCGGAATAAAGCGCCAATGCCTCAACGTAAAAACCGGGGCGGCTCGATCCTTGTTCGGACTGCACGCGGATCTTCTCGGTCAAGCTGACATAATCGCTGATATTGTTCCAAACGCCCCCTTCTTTAGCCTTGCCGCTCTCCCCGGCCATGCGATGCCCTCTTTTTAAGAATTCTTTCCCGGTCGCGTTCAGCTTATTCTGCTTCCAGTGGCACATGGAGCAATCCGCCCCGTATTTGCGCGACCAGGCCGTGATCGCCTCCGCATCCGTGATCCAGGCCAGAACCAGGGCCAACGCGAAACCGAAAACCAGAAACTTTTTCATCCCAACCAACTCCTTTTTTTAATTTATAGTTGAATTTTAGACCGCTCCGTGGTATAAGTAAAATGAAATTTATTTATGCCTACCATAATAAATACTAATACTTATGCAGCTTGAAGACCTAAAGATCTGGGTTGACCTGGCGGAGACAAAAAGCTTCTCCGAATGCGCCTGGCTGAATTTCCTGACCCAACCGGCCATCAGCCAGAAGTTTAAGCGCCTGGAGGCGGAATTCGGCTCTCCCCTGCTCGCGCGCAGCGGCAAGATCATTGACCTGTCGCCGGCGGGGAAGATCCTTTATGAAGAAAGCCGCAAGATACTCAACGCCTACCAGCTCCTCTGCTCGCGCCTCAAATCCCTCTCCGGCACCGTTCAGGGCACCCTGAAAGTCGCCACCATCTACAGCATCGGGCTCTATGAGCTTAACCCCTGCATAAAACATTTTCTAAAAAAGTTTCCCGGCGTCGATCTGGACATCAGTTTCAGCCACTCGCCAAAGATCTACCAGGACCTGTTAGAGCGGCGGATCGAGATCGGCTTTGTCGCTTATCCGAAGGAGCAGCCCCGCCTGAAGATCATCCCTTTTAAAAATGACAGCCTGATCCTGGTCACCCCGCCCCGGCATCCCCTGGCCCGTTATAAGCGGATAGAGATCAACAAGATCTCCGGCTTCGAATTTATCGGCTTCAAAAAAGATATCCCGACCCGCGAGGCACTTGATAAGATCTTCAAAAAACATCGTGTTGAAGCAAAAGTTAAGATGGAGTTTGATAATATCGAGACCGTCAAGCAGGCGGTTGAGATCGGCGCGGGCATATCCATCCTGCCTTCAGCCACCGTCAAAAAAGAGATTGCTCACGGCCTGCTGAAAGGGATCCGTTTTTCCAACGCCCGCCTGCCCCGGCCGCTGGCCGCCGTCATCAGAAGCGGTGAAACGCTTTCTCCGCCGGCCGAAAATTTCCTCAAGGAGATGATTCGCGCGCTTTAGCCGAACTTATACGAAACCCCAAACCCGCCGCGAGGCGCCTCTCCGACGAAATCCACATCGATATTGCCGTATTTTCTGCGAAAAGACCTGACAACATCGTGAGCGATGACAAAATTTTTGCCACGGGGATATTGCCGGCGGAAAGCTCGAAGTCCGGCCGGATCAAATTCGGCCGCCGACCATTTACATTCAATTGCCGCGGGAATTCCCCGCTGATCAACCAGGATAAAATCCACCTCATGTCCGCGTTTATCGCGCCAGTAGCGGACTTCTCTGGATTGTGAAGCCGCATGAAATTCATTTAAAATATAGTGTTCCCAGAGGAAGCCGAGATCTTCCCGCCGCAGCGAATTCCAGCCCCTGTAATAACAGATAAAACCGGTATCGAAGCTATAGACCTTTGGCGCGGTAATAATTTCTGCGGGCCGATGGGTGCTGTAGGGACGGATCACATGCGCGACAAATGTCGCTTCCAGCACTTTTAGATAGTTCTGAATAGTCGCGCGGCTCACTTCGCACGGGCTGGTAAAACGCGTGGCCTCAAATATCCCGCCGCTTTGAACCATCAGCAATTCGACGAACTTTTGGAATGAATAATGGCGCTCGAGATGAAAGAGCTCCTGGATATCCTTGGCCCAAAAAGAATCCAGCCATTCTTGAAAATCCGGCTCCGGAATTTTTTTGGCCAGAAAAAAAGGGGGCAGCCCGCCATGAAGAAAACGATGGCGCAGGTCGGGCCGGCCAAAATCACGGAGATCCTGCGAAATCATCGGCGTCAACCAAAGTTCTTTCTTGCGTCCGGTTAACGTATCTTTAAACTTTTTAGAGGCGCCGAGCGTTGACGAGCCGGTCGCCAGTATTTTTATTGAAGGATAATGGTCGGCCGCGATTTTCAACAATTGCGCCGGATTGCCCAGTCGATGGATTTCATCCAGAACAACGCGTCGGCCGGGCAAGCTTTCCAGAAAGGCCTCCGGATCATCCATTATCTGCCTTGTTCGCGGCAGCTCGCAATCAAAGTATTCCACGCCGGGCAAACTTCGACACAAAAACGTCTTGCCGGCCCGCCGCACTCCCGACAGCCAGAGGATCGACCGTTCCCGCCAGGCCGCCTCAATTCTTTCCAGCCAAAACTTCCTTTTGATCATAACGCAATCATAATAGCATATAGTGTCACCATATGCAATCAGCCAAACTTATAAGATATCCCAAAGCCGCCCCTCGGGTACTTCCACTCCAAATTCTCACTGCAGATGATCCGGCAGGTGCCGCACTCGACACAGCCCTCGTAGGAAACAACAATTTTGCCTTCTTCCTCTTTATAAACCTGGGCCGGACAGGTATAGAGGCATTGTTTTTTGACGCACATCGTGCAAACGCTCGGGTCTTTGATCTTGAGATGCGGGATATTGTCGACCACATAGCGGTCAAGAAACAATTTGTCTTCGAGTTTCATTTTTACTGGTTCCCCTTTAAATCTATTTCAACCGTACGATATTTTCGTACGTTTCATAAACGCCACACACACAATGTTTTGCCATAATCGTATCATAATCGTATCATAATCGTATCATTGAAAAAGCATATAATGGATACTTCTTCCTTTTCCCATCTTCTTAAGCTTTTTTTGATTTACAAGAGACCTTAAATCCCTTGCGGCAGTAATTTTGGTGGTTTTGTTTATCTCTTGGTATTCTCTATTAGATATTTTGCCTTTTTCTCGGACATATTTTAATGCTTTCCTTTGTCTTTCGTTTAACTCCAGCTTTAATTCTTCCTTTTCAATTTTGCTTAAATCAGCCGCGAATAGAGCAGCAATGACGTTTTCTCCGACATCCCTAAAGAGAGGCATTTTGGGCTTCAGCGGGTGTTCTCTGACCGCGTCACAAATCCTGTTGATGCCATCGCCTATCGCTTCGATATACTTGACCCGGTTAAGCGCTTTGACTAAAGTTGGATTGCGTGATGACTGCTTGTTGATCATGTTTTTTGGCGTGATCCCCTCCGGCAGCCCACCCGGACTACTGTATTCTATCTTTCCCTTAAACATCTTGATTATTATACGACTGCCGGAAATAAAATAATCCCGGTGGGCGACCGCATTGACTATCAGCTCACGGATGGCATAAAGAGGGTATTCAGGAATCTCTTCGCGAGGGATTTGCCCGGGGATAAGGCGGGAAGCGATCTGAATATGCTCCTTGATATAGTCATCGGCTTTATCTATGAGATCGAACAAACTGCCGTAAAAGTCCTTGATATCGAGGTAACGATCAGAAACGCTTTCTCCGGGGTACCTGACAATCGTAATCTGATTCTGGGGAATAAATTTTTCCGGTTGTTTGCCGAATAATAACATCCCCCCGTTTAGCACTCTGCCGCCTTTAATACAACCCAGGCCTGCCAGCAGTTTTTCATCGGAGGATGAAACGGCCTTCCCGGAATAATCTTTATAAACGGATTTAAACCATTTAACCTTGAGCCAGTCGATATCTTTCAGTTTAGCCCCGGCGCACTCTTCCCTGTCGTATCGGACATCGGTCCGGCTCCTTTTGATCAACAACCGCTCATACTCGTTGCGGCTCATCGGTTTGGTGTTCTTGCCGATGCGGATAAACACCCGCCCCTGAAAGAGATGTGGCTTGTCATGGCTTTCATTGACTTTAATAACAATGATCTGCTTGGCCCCGATAACTACCGGGATTACTTTGGGGTATATTTTAGGGTCAGAATTATCAACAATAACATCGACAACACGCTCCAGCGTTTGCCGCCCAACATCAACCCCAACGATTTGCCCGTCATCAGAGACGCCGCCTAGAATGACGCCACCCCGGGAATTAGCAAAAGAACAAGCGATCTCCCCTAACCTGTTAAGATTAGCTAAGGACGACTTGAATTCTACCCTTGAGTTTTCACCGGACTTAATAATTGCCGATAATTCTTTCTTATGCATTATAATTGAATTTACTTCACAGAATTATTTTCTTACCCAAACGCCCTCCAAGCTGAATAGGCGTCTTTGATCAGTCCCCACAGGTTGCGCTTTTTCAAGGTCGATCTGAAAATTTTCTTTTGCTTCTCCCATTTGGGCACGCCGTCAACGGTTAGAAATTCTGTCGCCGCATTATTGATGATCTCCGGATAAGTCGTGAGCAACTGGCGGTTGCCTTCTAAATAAGCATAACTGTTGCGATACTTCTTCAAATCCTTAATAACATAGCTCTCATCTAATTTCCTCTTATATAATGAAAGGCAACGGGCGGAAAAATCGCCCTTTTTGTGCGCCTCGATGATCGTCTCCGCCGCCATTTTACCCGAGGTCATGGCCAGGTTCGAGCCTTCCTGGTGGAGGCCGTTGACCATCATCCCGGCGTCGCCGGCGACCAGGAAGCCGTCACTAACAAGCAGCGGCATGGCGTTGTAGCCGCCCTCGGGAATAAGATGAGCCAGGTATTCACGGATCTGGCCGCCTTCAAGCAGGGGTTTGACGACCGGATGGTTTTTCATCTCTTCGATCAGGTCGTAAGGGCTCATTTTATAATTGACCCAGTCGGAGAGGATACAGCCGACCCCGACCGAGAGTGTAGTTTTATTGGTATAGATAAAGCCAACGCCGACCATACCCTTGGTGATCTCGCCGGCGATCTCGATCGTACAACCCTGCTCCCCCTCAAGATCAAAGAGGTCCTGAATCCTGTTCCTGGGCATGGCGATGATCTCCTTGACCGCCAGCGCCACGTTCTCGGGAGAGAGCTCAGGATGAAAGCCGGCCGCTTTAGACAAGAGTGAATTAACACCATCGGCGGCCACAACCACCGGCGCGTAGAGTTCGCCCTCGGCCCTCCCCGTCTTCACGCCGATGATCCTCCCCTTGTTGTCGCGAATGACATCTTCGACCAGCGTCTCCGGGATATAGAATGCGCCCTTTTCGATCGCCTTGCCGACGAACCATTTATCGAACTTGGCCCGCAGGACAGTACAGCTGTTGTAAGGCGGCTGGGCAAATTTGGGGGTCTTGTGCGCGACCGAAACTTTTGAATCCTTTGACAGGAACCAGAATCGTTTCTCGGCCACGACGCGCTCAAGCGGCGCCTCTTTCCAAAATTCCGGCACGATCTCGTTTAAACTCTTACTGTAGATCTGGCCGCCCATGACATTCTTTGAGCCGGGAAAATCGCCCCGCTCGACCAGCGCCACGTTAAGCCCGCTCTGCGCCATGACCAGCGCGGCCGACGTTCCCGCCGGTCCGGCGCCGACGACTATCGCGTCGAACTTGTTCTCTATCATGTTTTCATACCGCACCCCACATTAAAATGTGGGGAATATTCCCCAGAATTCATTCTGGGGTGCCAAGCCTTTTCTTGAATATTCTCGTGAACATCGGAACAACTTGCAAAAGATCGCCCACGATCGAATAGGTCGCCACTTTGAAGATCGGCGCCTCTTTGTCGGTATTGATCGCCACAATGACGTCGGAGGTCTGCATGCCGACCAGGTGCTGGATCGCGCCCGAGATGCCGCAGGCAAAATAGATCTTGGGCCGCACGGTCTTCCCCGTCTGGCCGACCTGCGAACTGACCGGCACCCAGCCGGCGTCAGCCGCCTTGCGCGAGCCGCCAACCACGCCGCCCAGAACATCGGCCAGTTCTTTCAGGATAGCGAAATTCTTCGCCCCGCCGACCCCTTTGCCGCCGGAGACGATGATCTCGGCGTCCTCTAACGGCGCGTCGGTCTTAACCTGGCAGATAAAGTCGATCACCCTGGCGGTCATATCAAAAGCGGGCATCTTTTCTTCAATCACCTTGCCCTGCCGGCTCGGATCGGGAACAAGAGCGCGCATGACGCGCGGCCGCACCGTCGACATCTGCGGGCGGTGGCGCTTCGTCATGATCGTCGCCATGATGTTGCCGCCGAAAGCGGGCCGCGTTTGCTTGAGATTTCTCGAGCCCTCTTCAATGTCAAGCCCTGTGCAGTCGGCTGTCAAGCCCGTCGCCAGCCTGGTTGCGAGCGCGCCACCCAGGTCGCGCCCCATCGTCGTCGCGCCCAGGAGTAAAATTTCCGGTTTATATCTATTGACGATCTGGAGCGAGCCGGCCAGATAAGCCGAGGTCGTGTAATCTTTAAGCTGCGGATCGTCGATCAGGTAAACGATATCGGCGCCGTGGGCGATAACGTCACCCGCCAGCGCGCGGATATTGTTGTCGCCCAATAATATGCCTGACAGAGGGACTTGAAGCTTATCCGCCAACTTGCGCCCTTCGCCTAAGAGTTCAAAAGCAACCGATGCGATCTTGTCGCGCGCCTGTTCGATAAAGACGCAAACGCCCCTGTAATCGTCTAAATTAGATGGCACAGCTGGCCTCCGATCTTATTTGGGGCATGAGTTGATCAACGATCTTTACGATCTCCTCTTCACTGGCCGAGATGAGTTTCCCTCCTTCGCGCAGAGGGGGAGAGAATATTTTCACGACTTGAGTTGGCGATCCTTTGAGCCCCAAAAGATCGGGATCGAGGCCGAGAACTTTATTGTCCCAGACCTGCGGCTCGAGCTTGACCGACTTTATTAAATTGGGCAGGGAGGCATAGCGGATCTCATTGGCTTCTTTGAGGACGGTCAGGAGCGCCGGCAGGCGCGCCGCGACCGTCTCCGGCCCTTCTTCGAGTTTTCTCTCGACGACTATTTCTTTTTTTTCAACATCGACATTTTTGAAATTGACGACATAGGTGAGCTGGGTCAGGCCGAGGCGCGTCGCTATCCCCGGCCCCACCTGCGCCGTGTCGCCGTCGATCGCCTGCTTGCCGCACATGACAAGATCGGGATTTAATTTGGCGATGGCTCCGGCCAGCGCGTAGCTCGTCGCCCAGGTGTCGGCGCCGGCAAACACCCGGTCGGTCAGCAGAATAGCTTCATCGGCGCCCAGCGACACCGCTTTCTTCAAGACATCGATTGCCTGCGGCGGCCCCATACTTACAGCGATAACATCCGCTCCGTATTTATCCTTGATTTGGAGAGCCATTTCAAGCGCGTGCATGTCGTAGGGATTGGGAATGGAGGGGACGCCTTCGCGGACGAGCGTGTTGGTCACCGGATCGATCTTGACGTCGGTGGTATCCGGGACCTGTTTAATGCAAACAACGATTTTCATGGATTCACTCATCATTATAATAAAAAAAAGGCCCGCTCGCAATCGGCTGAAAGCAAGCGGGCTTCTTTTGTATCTGCAAAATCAAAAATTAACTCTCACTCTCAATCTCGCTTTTTTTTTGGCTCACATGGCACTTGGTGCAATTCTCCTTGCCCTTGGTGTAAATTACCGCGAACGCAGACCCGTTCTTGATATGGCACTTGCCGCAGAACTTGCCTTCGTCAATAGTTTTCATCGTGATCTTGACGGTGCCTTTTATCGTCTTCGGGAACAGGTTGGCTTTAACATCTTTAATATGGCAGGTGAAACAACCTTTCACGACTTTCTTCTGGCTTATGTGCTTGTCATGGTCAAATATTACCTTGCCCGCTTTTCCTCCTGCAAACTCAACCTTTTTCAAAGCGAAAGCAGCGCTGCCGAGCAGGACAAAAGCACACAACAGCAAACAAATCACTCTTTTCATCTTTTCACCCCCTTTTTTTCTTTACTAACAACTTACGACAAACAACTAACGACTCATTGTGCGTAGCTGTGTAAACCGCTCAAGAGAAAGCTAACACCAAGATAGGTGAAAATCACGGCCAAAAATCCGACAACCGCAAACCAGGCCGCGACCTTCCCTTTCCAGCCCATGACCAGGCGCGCGTGAAGGTAGCCCAGATAAATCAGGGTAGTAATGAGCGACCAGGTCTCTTTGGGGTCCCAGCTCCAGTACGTGCCCCAGGCCTGCTCGGCCCAAACGGCGCCGGTGATAATGACGAGGATCATGAAGGGGAAAGCGAAAGCGATCAATTTGTATGTCAATTCGTCTAACTTCTCCCTGGCCGGCAGCCATTTGGCGTCATATTTAGCCTTGACCAGATAGAGGACCGCCGTGCCGAAAGAAAAAGCGAAGATACCGTAGGCGACGATCGCCACGCCGACATGCGCTAACAGCCAGTTGCTCTGGAGCGCCGGCATGAGCGGTTCGATCGCCTTGTTGAGCGTCGTGGCATAGAGCGCGGCCAGGAAAGCGATCGGCGTGACCGCCGCCGCCGCGGCTTTGACATTATATATGTAATTGACGACCAGGATAATGAGGGCGATCCCCCAGGCAAAACTGGTCATTGACTCATACAGGTTGGCAAAAGGCAGGCGACCCGAAGCGGCGATCCTGGCGCCGAGCGAAACCGTGTGCAGTACCAAGCCGCCGGCCAAAAGCCACGTCGCCGCCCGGTCGATCAATGATTTCTTAAAAGCGATCGAAAGAAACCCGGCAACCATCGCCAGGCCGTAAAACCCGACCGTAAAGATCAAAAAGTTTGATTCAATGTTTAACATAAAGCATTATACCGACGCCGACCGTTAAAAACAGGAAACCCAGATAAACGACCCGGACGCCCGGATCTCTTTTCACCTGCAGTCCAGTATATTCTACGGCCGAAGCTAATTTCAAGTTGTATTTTCCCCACCGCACCGGCTTCCCCGCCGCCAGCCAGCCCACATTTTCTGAACTGCGATCATCGTGAGCAATAAGAAAAGCAACGGCCTTGGTCGGCTCATAAACGGCAACCGCCATCCCGTGAAGAAAATGCAGGTCGGGGAACAGCTCCTCAATATGGAACATCTGGCCGGTGCCCGTATAAGTCGCGCAGCTGCCTTTGTAAATGGGCAACCGCTCTGTTTTCCCCCCGTGGCCGGTGATCTCCAAAATCCCGTTCAGGCCGTAACTGCTCTGGTAGAACTTCAAGCCATTGTAAGCCAGCGGGTCATTGACAGAAATTGTCTTGCGCAGGACTTCCTGCCCGTTCTCCATGACCGAAAGATCAGAGGTATAAGTCAGCGGCCGGCCGGCGGCGTCGAACTTCGCGTTGAAATCGTTCAAGCGAACCGAAAAAATCCCGCCCGGCGCGGTCAATTCCTTCCCTTTTTCGATCTGATCGTAGCCGGAAAAGCCGGCCAGATTGCCATAGACCGCCCCGAGATAAATGATGAGGACGCTCAAATGCGAGAAGAACGAGCCCCAGCGATAGATATCCCCCTTGCCTTTCAGCAAGGTCATCAGCCGGTTGTAACTGCAGGCGAAGAGTGAAAGCCCGAGCAGGGCTAATATAATGTAAAAGAACGGCGAAGCGTACAAATTGGTCAGGCCCAACGAGCTAAAAAGGCGGTAAAAAACTTCGCCGTACAATCTGAAATAAGTTTCGGACGCCTCTTTTTGCGGGATGACGGTGCCTAAAAGCGAGACCGCAGCCAGAAGAGCGATCAGCACGACCGCGAAGATATTGGAAGAGAAGAGATCCCATGTTCTTGACAAAAGTTTTTTCATATAATATGCTTGCTTGGTGAATTAAATCACAGATCAAATTAAATGTCAAAACCAATTTCTGATTACGAACACATTAAACGTCTGTTGATCATCATCGTCATGGTCGTGGCCGGCTTTATCGCGGCGCGAACCATGTTTGTACCTAAAGATTTCGGTGAATACGGCCACTACCGCGGCGGCTCGCTCGAGGAGAACATGAGCCGGCCGCTCAATTATGCCGGCAGCGGCGCCTGCGCAGATTGCCACGAGAACAAACACACCCTCTGGTCAAAGTCCAAACATAAAACGGTCAATTGCCAGACCTGCCACGGCGCCCTGCTCAAGCACACGGAAGACCCCACCTCGATTAAACCGCGAAAACCCGCCGGCAGGGATTTCTGCCTCCTTTGCCACGGCAAAAACGTTTCCAAACCGACACATTTCCCGCAGATCGATCCCGGCTCGCACAACCCGGACCTGAATTGCGCCGATTGCCATAATCCTCACGAACCCAAACCGCCCGCGGGTGATGGCTGATATGAATAACCTTTCCCGCCGTGAATTTCTGGGCCTGTCTTTAAAATCAATTATGGCGCTGATGGCGCTCGGTTTTCCCAAGAAACTGTTAGCCATGACCGGCCTGGACGGCTATAAAATGGAAGAGCACCTCTGGGGCTACGGCATTGATGTCGACAAGTGCATCGGCTGCGGCCGCTGTGTCGATGCTTGCAAAGTGGAGAACAATGTCCCCGATGAACCTTTCTTTTTCCGCACCTGGGTCGAGCGCTACGCCGAAAGGAAAGGCGAAAAAGTTGAAGTCGATTCCCCCAACGGCGGCCGCGACGGCTTTCCCGATCTGAAAAACAAAAAGGAACTGGTCAAATCATTTTTCGTCCCCAAGATCTGCAATCACTGCGAACATCCGCCCTGCGTCCAGGTTTGCCCGGTCGGCGCCACTTACAAGAGCCCAGACGGCGTCGTGCTGGTCGATCCCGGCTACTGCATCGGCTGCCGCTACTGCATCCAGGCCTGCCCTTACGGCGCCCGCTACCTGCACCCCAAAAAGCACGTGGCCGACAAATGCACTTTCTGTTACCAGCGCATAACCAAAGGGCTGGAGCCCGCCTGCGTTCAGGCCTGTCCGACCAAAACCCGCATCTTCGGAAATTTGAAAGATGGAAACAGCCCAATCAATAAATTCATCAAAGCGAAAAAAGTCCTAGTCTTAAAACCTGATCTCGGCACCCGGCCCAAGATCTTTTACAGCGGCATCGACAAAGAGGTACGCTGACAATGGAAATTATCGAAATGCTCTATAAGCTCCTGCCGCTGGTGCAGGGTTTTATCTATCCCAATGAGATCGAGCTGCACTGGGGCCTCTTGATCGTTCTTTATCCCTATATCACGGGGTTGGTCGCGGGAGCTTTCATCCTGGCATCGCTGGCGCGGGTCTTTAACGTTTCGGAAGTAAAGCCGACTTACCGGCTTTCGCTTTTAACCGCATTGGCTTTTCTGCTGGTCGCGACTCTGCCTCTCCTGGCGCATCTGGGGCATCCCGAGCGGGCTTTTGAAATTTTCTTCACCCCCAAACTCGACTCGGCCATGGCCATGTTCGGCTTTGTCTACGCCTGGTACCTCATGGCGGTTCTGCTTTTGGAAATCTGGTTTGACTACCGGGCGGATTTCGTTATGTGGTCAAAAACCGAAAGAGGGTTAAAAAAATGGTTCTATAAGATTCTGACCCTTGGAGTTAATAATATTTCCGCCGGCGCTTTAGAACTGGACGAAAAAATCGGCCGCGCCATCACCGTCATCGGCATCCCTTCCGCTTTCCTCCTTCACGGCTATGTCGGATTTATTTTCGGCTCGGTCAAGGCCAACCCCTGGTGGTCAACGCCGCTCATGCCGATCATTTTCCTGATGTCGGCCATGGTTTCGGGCATCGCCGCCGTCATGCTGATCTATATGGTGACCCAATGGCTGCGCCGCAAAATTATCGACATGAAGTGCCTCGACACAATCGGCTTGTATCTGTTCAATATTTTTGTAATCGACTTTTCCCTGGAAATGCTCGATCTCATTCACCGCATCTATGAGGCCGAGGAATCATTTGACATTATTTCGCTGATGATGAGGAGCAATCTGTTCTGGACGCAGTTTGTCGGCCAGATATTGGTCGGCACGCTTGTTCCGATCAGCCTGCTGGGGATCTCTTTTTTCTTCAGCGCCAAGCCGGGCGCCAGGAAAAAGCTCTATTTCATCTCCAGTATTTTAACCCTGCTCGGCATCTTTGCCATGCGCTGGAACGTAGTTGTAGGCGGCCAGCTTTTTTCCAAGAGTTTCCTCGGCTTTACAACTTACAAACTTAACCTGATCGGGGCCGAAGCTTATATCGCTGCCGCCATTGCGGTTCTCCCCCTCTTTATTCTGGCCGCCCTTCTATATTTACTGCCGCCCTGGGAAGAAGAAAATAGATGAAGGCCCGGCTTGAGCGGCTCCTGAGCAAAAGATGGGTCAGGTTCGCGCTGATCGTTCTCGGCGGTTTTGTCGTTATCTTGCTGGCTTTCGCCCATTACAGCGAAAGTCCGTCATTTTGCAAATCCTGCCACATCATGAAGCCCTATTACGAGGCCTGGAAAACCTCCAAACACAATTTCGTCAAGTGCGTCGACTGCCATTATCCGTCCGGCGTCACGGCCAAACAGTTCGCCTGGAAAAAGTTCCAGTCAATGTCCCAGGTCGCCAAATATGTCACCCGCACCTACGGCACGCGGCCTTACGCGGAGGTCGACGACTCCAGCTGTCTGCGCGAGGGCTGCCATGCCAAGGGCCTGCTCAAAGGCAAAGTCATTTACAAAGAACACGTCACTTTTGACCATGGCCCGCACCTGCGCAACTTGCGGCACGTAAAAGAGCTCCGCTGCACCTCATGCCATTCGCAGATCGTGCAGGCAAAGCACATCGAAGTGACCGATTCGACTTGCTTCATCTGCCATTTCAAGAAAGATAAGAACGGACGGCGGCCGCCAATCGCGCGCTGTGACATCTGCCATAAGATGCCGGAACAGGAGATCACGCACGGCGGCTTTAGCTTTAATCATAAAGATTTTGCCGGCGACAAAGCGCTCTCTTGCGACAAATGCCACGCCGACTCCATCATCGGCGAAGGCCAGACCTCAAAAGATAAATGCTTCGACTGCCACAACCAGCCAGATCGGATCGAAAAATACGGCGATACGGCCTTGATCCACAAAAGCCATATCACAGACCACAAGGTCGAATGCATCAGCTGCCATGCCGAGATCAAACATCGCCTGGGGAGGGTCATCGAGCCGCTGGAAACGCAGTGCGCGCTCTGTCACGTCAAAAAACACGGCGGGGTCAGAGAAATGTATATGGGGGTCAGCGGCAAAGGGGTACCGAACTCGCCAAGCGCCATGTTCACACATCAGGTCGACTGCAAAGGGTGTCACATTGTGCCGAGCATCCCGCCCGAGGATGTCCGGTTCAAAGGCCAAACCTATAAGACCACCAAAAAGAGCTGCGGCGGCTGTCATGACGAGGGCTATGGGTCGATCCTCGACGGCTGGAAAAATGACCTGGAAATATCCCTCAAGCAGATCGAGGCCAAGCTGGCGCGGGCGGAAAAATTAAAGGTGCGGGACCCCGCCCTCTTTAATGAAGCAAAATACAATTATTATTTCGTCAAGGACGCCCGCGGCGTCCATAACATCGATTACGCCGGCGCCCTGCTGAAAAAAGCTGAAGAGAATTTAGACCGGATCTTAAAGTGATATTTCTTGCTGGAAAAAACAGAAATAGGTGGCTCGGCTCAGCCAAGGTAATAAGAAGCGACCTCTAACTCCCGCGTCAGATCAACATTGCGCAGGACGATGCGGGGCGGCACCCAGACGCGGGCCGGGGCGAAATTGATGATCGCCCGCACCCCCGCTTCAACGAGCAGATTGGCCGATTCCTGCGCGGCGGCGGCCGGCACGGTGATGAGGCCGAAGGCCGGTTTTTTTCTTTCCACTTCGCTCTTCAGCTTTGAGACAGGGAAGATGGCGACTTCGCCGATCTTTCGGCCGACCTTGCGCGGATCGTTGTCAAAAGCCGCCACGACTCTAAAGCCCAATTTCTTGAAACCAGGGTAGCCCAGGAGCGCGCGGCCCAGATTGCCCGCGCCGACCAGGACGGCGCGGTGCTCGCGCCGCAGATTCATGATGCGCAGGATATGCTTCAGGAGATGGTCGACGCTGTAGCCCTTGCCGGGGACGCCGTACTCGCCGAAGTAGGAAAGGTCTTTTCTGACGATCGCTGCGTTGCGGTGCGCCAGCCGGCCCAGCTCATTTGAAGAGACGAAAGGAAGGTTGGTCTGCGCCTTGAAGTCCTCAAGACAGCGGCGGTAAGTCGACAGGCGCAGGACGGTCGGCTCGGGGATCTTACGCATCGGGCGCCCTGGCAAGAACATGGTCGCAAAGTTCAATGAATGGGCCGCTCGCGCCAGCCGGCAGAACGCCGTCAAGGGCGATCTTGCCCAGTTCCATGTATTCAGCCGCGCGCTTTTTTGTCGCCGGCAGGTGTTCTTTCTCAGTCGCGGCGTCCAGACAGTCGTCGACGATCTGGAAGCCCAGGCCGAAATTCCGGCCGAAGTTTTTCAGGACGGCGGTCTGCGCCGCGTTCGCTTTTCCGACGAGGGCGCCGGTCTCGCAGCAGGCCTCGAACAGGGCGGCGGTCTTTTTATTTATTATCTCAAAATATTTCCGCGTCGAAATTTTCCGCCCGGCCCGGTGGATCTGCTCGAGCTCACCGACCGCCATCACCCGGCTGACCGAAAGGAGCGAGCGCAGGACGCGGTGATCGTTGAGGAGAGAAAGGATGCCGAACGCCCGGGTGAAGAGATAGTCGCCGAAGAGGACGGCCGCCGCCTCGCCCCAGCGCTTCTGGATCGATCTTTTGCCGCGCCGCAGTTCCGCCTTGTCGATCGCGTCGTCCTGGACGAGAGTGGCCAGGTGCAGGAGCTCGATCGCGGAGGCCAGCTCAACAGCTGATCTTTTGTTCTTGCCGCCGACGCGCGCCGCGAAGAGGACCAGGGCCGGGCGCAGCAGCTTGCCCGGCGAAGAGAGGAGGTCGTCGGCCAACCGTCTGACGAAACCGTTCTCGCTCCGGGCGGCGCCGCGCAGGTTTTCTTTGACCGCGCCGAGTTCGCCGGCGATCGGCCGGTAAATATCGGTCAATCCCATCAGCCGATGACCAATTTCTGCAGGAGATAGGCAGCGATGATCAGGCCGCCGGTAAAGAGGTGCGTCAGGATCGTGTCGGCGTTGGCCGGCACGAGATAAAGCGTTTCAGTAAAATTGAGCCGCGCCACCCGCATGGCCCGCAGGGCCCGCGGCAGTGTCAGGAAACCGATCAGGGCGAAGGGTGAAATAAGGCGAAAGAGAACCGAGCCGCCAAGTACAATGTACGTCAGCGCCATCAGGAAAACGTAAAAATTAACGCCGATCTCCTTGCCCAGCCGGACGACCAGCGTGTCCTTGCCAACCTTCTTGTCGGCGGCAAAATCGGGAAATTCGTTGATGTAAAGGACGGCGGCGATCAGGATGGCGATAGGCAAAGAAGCAACGGCCGCCTCCAGAGAAAAATTCTGCGTCTGGATAAAATAAGCGCCCAGCGTCATCAGGACGCCGAAATTAAGCCCGACTAACAGTTCGCCGAAGCCCCGGTGGACGAACTTGAACGGCGGCGCGCAATAGAAGAAACCTGAGACGACGCCGATCAGGCCGAGGCTGAGGATCGGCCAGCCCCTGGCCCAGCTGAGAAAGAGACCGATCAAACTGCCAAGCGCGAAAAAGAAAAGAGATTCGACCAGCACTTCGCGCGGCGCCAGCTTGCCTTTCTGAATCAGCCGGCTGCCGCCGGAAAACGGCCGCACAAATTCGGTGTTGGCCTCGTCGTTGCCGCTTAAGTGGTCAAAATAATCGTTGGCGATGTTCGTCCCCGCGTGGAGGCAGACCCCGCCGAGCAAAGCCAAAAAGAAATAGCCGAAATGGAAATTCCCCGTCCGGGCCCAGGCGATCGCCGTGCCGAGCAGAACCGGTATAATTGAAGCGGTGAGGAATGGGGCGCGTATCTCTTCTAACAAGCTGAAGATTTTTCCCCTGAGAGGGGCGACCTGCGATCCGCTCTCGAACTCGATCACCGTCGGCCCCACCCCGCGCATGATCTCTTCGACGACGCGGTACTTGAGAAGCGACGGCGTCACGCGGATGACCTCGAGCATTCCCAGCGCGCCGCCCTGCTTCATGTTGGCGACAACCGGCGATCTTTTTTCCAGCAGAGCAAAAGCTTCGTTGCGCGCCTCGTCACCTCTAACGATCTCGGCCGAACCGACGGCCTCGACTTCTCTGGCCGCCGGAAAGCCCTGGTCGCCTTTCAAAAGCAGGAGATTGATCTCCGGCTTCTCGAGCAGCTGGCGCACCTTCGGGTCGCCCTTAAGCGAAGCGAGGTAAAAATTAAAATCTTTGTCAATGGCAAAATGCATGGCGCGGGACTTGATCTTCCCGTTCTCCAGCGTGGAGACCACGCCGAACTCGATCGCTTTTAAACACTCTTTTATCTCTTCCCGCCGGTCGGTCATGCATAAATTATATCAAATTGTGAAATATTTCTCAACAGACGAGGAAGCGCGATTTGTGCTATAATTAATGTAATGCCCATTCAGGAAAAATGCCGGATTCTTGAACATCAAAAAGTCGGCCCCCACCATTACAAATTAACGCTTGTCTCCCAGTATATTTCATCCCATGCCCAGCCCGGCCAGTTTGTCAATGTCAAATGTTCTGAAAGCTTTGATCCTCTCCTGCGCCGCCCTATCAGTTTCCATCGGATCAACACTCAACATAGAACCTTTGAACTTTTATATGAGGTCGTCGGCCGCGGCTCGGAACTCCTGACGAAATATTTTGTCGGCGAAGAGCTGGACATCCTCGGTCCGTTAGGGACGGGTTTTAACATCGATCCCGAAAAAAGAATTCATATTCTGGTCGGCGGCGGAATGGGGATCGCGCCGTTGCTGGCGCTGGGCGAACAAATTCAAAATTCAAAAGTAAAAAGCCAAAATGCGCTTTACGTTCTGATCGGCGCGAATAATAAGGAGCATATTTTCGGCGAAGAAGAATTTAGAAAAGTCACGGATCAGGTTCAAGTCGCCACCGACGACGGCAGTTACGGCAAGAAAGGATTCGTTTCAGACCTGCTCTTAAACTTTATTGAGACCGAACTCCGAACTCACAACTCCGAACTCGCAACTATTTACGCCTGCGGCCCCCGCCCCATGCTCAAGGCCGTCGCCGAGATCGCGCAACAAAAGAAAATCGACTGCCAGATCTCAATGGAAGAGAGGATGGCCTGCGGCATCGGCGCCTGCAAGGGCTGTGCCACCAAGACGGCCGGCGGCTACCGGACCGTCTGCAAGCACGGTCCGGTTCTTGACGCGAAGGAGATTATATGGAATTAGCCGGCATCAAAATGAAGAATCCGGTCATGGTCGCCTCGGGCACTTTTGGCTTCGGCAAAGATTTCGCTGACTATATTGACCTGAACAAGCTCGGCGCGATCGTCACCAAAAGCGTGACCCTCAAGCCGCGCGAAGGCAATCCTCCGCCTCGCATCGTGGAGACCCCATCGGGGATGCTCAACTCGATCGGTCTGCAGAATAAGGGGATCGAACATTTTCTCAAAAAGCAGCTCCCTTTCCTGGCGAAATTTGACACGCCAACGATCGTCAATATCGCCGGCGAATCGGTCGAGGATTATGCGGAGCTGGCCAGGATCTTGAGCCAAGAGACTACGGTTAAAGGGATAGAGGTCAATATCTCCTGCCCCAACGTGAAAAAGGGCGGGATGTCTTTTGGTTGTGATGCTGGTCTGACAAAGCAAGTGATCGCCGCTGTTCGTAAAGCGACGACTCAGCCGATCATCGCGAAGCTCACCCCCAATGTTGCCGACATAACTCTGCCCGCCAAAGCGGCCGCCGAGGGGGGCGCTGACGCCCTTTCATTAATTAACACCATCGTCGGCATGTCGATCGATATCGAGACAGGCGGCTCGCGACTCGGGTCTCTCACCGGCGGCCTCTCCGGCCCGGCCATCAGGCCGATCGCTGTCAGGCTGGTTTACGAAGCCGCTCGCGCCGTCAAGATCCCGGTCATCGGCATCGGCGGCATCATGAGCGGCTCTGACGCCGTTGAGTTCTTCCATGCCGGGGCAAAAGCCGTCCAGGTCGGCACCGCTAATTTTGTCGATACGTCGGCCGCCATAAACGTCATCAAAGAGATCGAAGAGTATGTACATCGACACCCACGCGCATTTAACTTTTCCTGAATTTGAGCTCGACCTGCCCGCAGTCATTGAACGCGCCAAAGCGGCCCGGCTCGAAGCCATCATCAATATCGCGCTCGATGATGAGGCGGTCAAAAAGTCGCTGAAACTCTCAACAGACTATCCGGGTTATATTTTTACCGGCGCCGGCCTCCACCCGCACGAGGCCTCTGAGTGGAATGACAGCACATACGAAAAGTTCAGTGCCCTGGCCAAAGAACACAAGCTGGTCGCCATCGGCGAGACCGGGCTTGATTATCATTACAAGCTCTCGCCGCCCGACCAGCAGAAAAAGGTTTTCCGTTATTTCCTGCAGATTGCCCAGGAGCTCGATCTGCCGGCGGTCATCCACTCGCGCGAAGCCGCGCGCGACACGATCAATATCATCCGCGAGGAGAATAAAGGCAAGTTAAAAGGGGTCCTGCACTGTTTTGCCGGCGATATGGAGCTGGGCCGGGCGGCGCTTGAGATGGGGCTCTACATCTCATTCACGGGGAATATTACTTATCCAAAAGCGATCGAGATCAGGAACGCGGCCAAAGAGATCCCGCTTGAGCGGATCATGATCGAGACCGACTGCCCATTCTTGGCGCCACAGCAGTTCCGCGGCCAGCGAAACGAGCCGAGCTTTGTCGTGAAAGTCGCGGCCAAGATCGCGGAGCTAAAAGGCCTGAGTGGTGAAACAGTCGCTATTGCGACGGCTGAGAACGCGCGGCGGTTGTTTTTCCCGCGTGAAGCGCGGCGTTGAGGGCCGAGGCCGCCGCGGCAAAATAGCCGATATGGCTCCACTCAACCACCCCGCCCCCCGTAAGTTGCGAAGCAATCACATAACCCCAAAAAGCGGCAAATGGGAGCGTCTGCCAGAACGTGATGTCAAATTCGGTCCAGTAATTCGGCATTTGGGCCTCAAGCGTTCCGGCGCAAACCGGCAGGGAAACAAGTGAAGCTACCAGCAAAATAATCAGGCAAAATCTCATGGCTGATTGAATTATACCCTCTTTTAAGTTATAATAATAGCGTGCTGATCCAGATCCTCAAGTCAAAGATCCACATGGCGACCGTGACCGACGCCCTCCTAAACTACGAAGGGAGCATCGCGATCGATCCCGCCCTGCTTAACGCCGCCGGTCTGGTGGTCGGGGAAAAGGTCCACGTGCTCAACTTTGAGAACAGCAATCGCTTCGAAACCTACACGATCAGAGGGGAGAAAGGCGAGATCTCACTGCGCGGGCCGGCCGCCCGGCTCGGCAAAAAGGGCGACAAAGTGATCATTCTCTCCTATGGACTGATCGAGCAGCCAGAGGCCAAAAACTTTAAAGCGAAGATCATCAGGGTCAACGATAAGAATGAGATAAAGTAGAACCGGTTTTCGCGATCATCTGGACCACCCGCGCCACCGGCTCGTCAGTTTCGACCACTTTGAATTTTGGCGGCAGAGCTGGTAATTCAACCCCCTCCACTTTTCCATCTAGAAGAAAATTTTCGCCGGGGATCCCGGTCGTGTCGGAGATCATGACCGATTTCACTCGCTCATCCTGGCCGATCTCTTCAGGAAATTCTGCCGGATAGACGGGATGGACCACACCAAGCGCTAATTCGCTTACCCTTCTGCCGGCCAAGAAATCAAGGATACGCCGGATGCTCCCCATAGAGCCGATCTCGCGCATGAACAGGATCGCCCTCTGCCTGATCTCGCCCTGCTCCGCCTTGATGCCGGTCACCATCTTCCCGTTCTTTGAGCGTCTTTCGATCAGGCTTACGAAATTGAAATCCGCTTCCGGTATTTTTGCAGAGAACCGGCCCGGCAAGGCTTTGCCGATAAAACCGCCACGCAGGCCGAGTAGCGTAAATGGCTCCTGACCTCGTTCGGCCGCCAGATGACTGGCAAGATCGGGGATGAGATCAATGTACCCGAACGGTAAGCCGAAGACCCTCGCCGCTCCCTGCTTCAAAAAGCTCGCCAGGGACATGCCATTGACCAGCGAGCGAGCGTCGTTGCCCATTCGGGCCGCCGGAGCGATATTGACTGTTGTCAAAGAACTGATCCGATTCGTGAAGAGAGGCATGAGCTCAAGCGGCTCGGGCAAATACGGCATGACCAGATGGACCCCTCTTTGCCCCATCCGGTAAAGGCCGTCGAGCATAAGCTGGACGCGGATAATATCATCAGCCGCCGTGGCGGGATTGACGGTGCCGAGCAGAACGACCTGCTTGCCTCGGACGCTCTCAAGCGGCTTGGGGAAGAGTTCGCCGCAGGGGAATCTCGCCTGCTGGTATCTCACAATCCCCACTCCCGCTCGATCAGCCACGCGGCGAGCATAACTCTCGGTGATCGACGGCGTATGAACAAGTCTTGTTCCTATTCTCATGTCAAACTCTGATAGCCGATTATCGACTGCTCCTGGAAAGTGTTTTGGATGACGTGAACAAGATAATCGGCAAACGAGAGTCGAACAACCTTGCCGCCTAACGGCTTCAGCTTCTCTGTCGATATGTCCAGCGTGTCAACCACCCCGATCTTTTCGATCCCCTCGACCGAAGCCAGCCGTTCGATCGCCGGCCCGGATAGGATGCCGTGGATCGTGACCACATAGATCTTTCCCGCTCCGGCCCTCTTGAGCGCTTTCACGGCTTCTTCGATAGTCCCGCCCGTGTCGATCATATCGTCAATAATAAAGATATCTTTGCCGGCAACGTCGCCCACTACGATTGATTCGACTTTGCTCTTTCCCCTCGCGTCTTTCTTGTCGCGGCCCTTGGCGATATTGATCAGGTGTTTTTGCGCCTCATCACCAAAGATCTCGCCGGCGATCTTGAGCGACAGTTTAAAGCGCCCGGCATCCGGACCGGTTATGATAGTTTTATCGGGATCGAACATGTGCGAATTAATAAATCTAACCATGAGCGGACGGCCGTCCAGATGGTCGACCGGAACGGGAAAGAACCCTTCAACCGCCGCGGAGTGGAGCGTCACGACAATGACGCGGGTAACCACCCTTCGGCTGTCAACACGGATCAGTATATTTGTCCCCAACCCGGAGACATCCGGATAATGGACCTTCGTGATCAAGTCAGCCATCGCCGCGGCCGAGATCGGCTCGCGCGGCTCCGCTTTTCTCTCTTGACGGGCATAAGGCAAATGCAAGCAGGAGGCGACCACCCTGGCCGGCCGCTCCTTCGGCGGCAGTTTACTGATCGCCGTCAGGAGAGCATAGAGCTGCATCATGTTCTCGTTGATCCGCCCGGTGTTGGCGGTATGAATGATGAAAAGATCGGCACCGCGCACGGGAGCGAGCAACTCCGCCCGCCAGAGACCGTTGACCTGTTTCAGATATCGGACGGGAGACAACGGGATATCGAGCCGGCTGACGACCTTTCTTGCCATCGGCAGATGAGCCGGCGTCGCGATCAATCTGATCAGCTTGCCCCCGTCACCGGTCATGCGCCGGGCGGCGGCTTCGATTGGATATAATCTCATCGGCCCTCTCGGGCCGGTCCCGATAATGGTCATATTTACTTCAACTCCGATTTATTTTCGGCATGGACTTGAGAAAATTTCATTAAATCAATCAAAGGCTTTTACCTCTATTTTTGAGAAAACCGCAAGATAATCATCGAGCAGGCGGTCAAAATCTCTCTTTTCAACGCTTCGGCTCCCAAGTGTCGCGGCAATCCAGAGTCCGTATCTCTCAAAAACATTTTTAGCCTCAAAACGGAATCTGTCCGGCAATTGGCCGTTCATCTCGGTCCACATTAGCTTGGTCATTTCCCGGGCCAAAAGGGAGACGGAAACGCCAACCAGCCGGCCGACCTCAAGCTCATCGATCACCAATTTGGAAAAGCCGACCATTGACCAGGTCATGACCTGCCGCTTTTTCGGTTCACGGTAGAAACTCACGGCTCCTAGGTCCACAGCGAGTTCACGCAAACAGCGACGGCTGTCCTTATCGATCGGGTTCAAGTATCTTTCTGGCAGGACCGCGCCAGGCTGTCCAGTGAAATGAAAATAATCGTAAACAACTTCCACCGCCTCATGAGCCAGCGCGAATTGGGAGGCGCGCAGCATACGGCGAGCGTCATTCTCGTCCTCGCCGACCCATAACAAATATTGCGGCGGCCCGCTCGGCCTGCCCGACTGGGCGCTGAAGATCGCGTCTGGATCTTTGAAGACCTTGGCGTAACGGACTTGTGGATTTCCCGTTAATTTTATTCGGCCGGAAACGACTACTCCTGTCTTTTTCTGAAAATCGCGCAGGATAGCCGAACCCCTCGTTTGAATAAAGTCTTGAGCCCTTTGTATATATGACATGCCTGTTCCCTACTTATATTTCGCGCAATTTCCATAAAAATTTCAGCTTGCCGTCAAAAATCACAAGTGTTAAAATAACCCACAGAGGTGTATCATGAACAAATTAAAATTAGGCCTGCCCAAGGGAAGCTTGCAGGAATCGACTTTCGAGCTGTTCAAAAAAGCCGGCTGGAACATAAAGCCGACCGGACGCTCGTATTTTCCTTTTGTCGACGACCCGGAACTTGAAATCACGCTGGTCCGCGCCCAGGAGATGGCCCGCTATGTTGAGGATAAAGTTCTGGATGCCGGCCTAACGGGGACTGACTGGGTGACCGAATCGGGCTGCCGGGTCAGAAAAGTCGCCGACCTCATCTACGCCAAACAGGGGATGCGCAAGGTTCGCTGGGTGCTGGCCGCGCCAGAAACCAGCAAGATCAAAACCGTCAAGGACCTCAAGGGCAAAAGGATCGCGACAGAACTGGTCAACGTGACCAAAAAATGGCTGAAAGAGAAAAAGGTCAATGCAGTTGTCGAATTCTCCTGGGGGGCGACGGAGGCCAAGCCGCCGGTCCTGGCCGACGCCATCGTCGAGCTGACCGAGACGGGCTCTTCGCTCAAAACCAATCATCTCAAGATCGTCGACACGGTGCTGGAATCGAACACGGCGGTCATCGCCAATCAGACCTGCCTTGATGATCCCTGGAAAAAGGATAAGTTGAACAATCTTGTTCTTCTGCTTCAGGGGGCGCTCGAAGCGGAGAGTAAAGTCGGACTCAAGATGAACGTCATCAAGAGCCGGCTAAGGAATGTTCTCTCGATCCTTCCCGCCCTGCAGACGCCGACGATCGCCGAGCTCTCGAATCCTGATTGGGTTGACGTCGATACCGTCATTGACGAAAAAGTTGTGCGCGACTTGATCCCCCAGCTGAAAAAAGCGGGAGCCAAGGGAATCGTCGAGTATCCGCTGAATAAAGTTATCGCCTGAGTGGCAGGTTGGCGGCAAGCTCCAGCACGCGGTTCCTTATTTCTTCGGTCGCCTCTTTATAGACCTCATAGGCGGGTTTGATTTTTAATTTCTCCTGATAGGTTTTCATGTCCATTGGCTTGCCAAAGCTGACCGAGACCGGATGGGGCCGCGGCAGGATCGCGTCGGCCGGCAGAACTTTCCAGGTGTTGCGGAGATAGACGGGGACAACGGGGACGCCGGTCTCGACCGCTAAAACCCCTACCCCCGGCCGGAAAGGAAGCAAATTGCCAGCGGGCGACCGCAACCCCTCCGGATTGACATAGATCGCGCCGCCGAGTTTCAAGATCTTCACGCCGACGCGCAGGGCCGGCAGAAAATCCTCGACCGTATCGAGCTTGACCGCGTTGGCGGCGATTTTGATCCAAAAATTCGACCAGGGTTTGTCGTAATAATATCTTGTCACGAGAGGGTAAAGCTCTTCCCTTCTTTTTCCCAGCGCCCAGGCGACCGCCGCATAATCCATGGCCGAGCTGTGGTTGGCGGCGATAATATAGGGCGGCTTTTCAGGCAGGCTCTCAAGCCCGTAAACTTTTTCGTGACAGTAGAAACGCAGAGGGATCGAAACTATGGCGTAAAACAGGGGGCGGAAAAAGCGATGGAAAGTCCTGTATTGTTTTAGGAAATCCGGCTCCGGCGGAACATCGATCGCCAAAAGCTTGCGCCAGTATTCGGATGTCCCCTCCGGCACGGATTAGCTTCTCTTCTCCCCCTCTCTTTTTAAGAGAGGGGGACGGGGGGTGAGTTCCTCGACGAGCCTGATGATATCGTTGAGCGTGCCGATGCCGCGCAGGCGGTCTTCCGGCACGTCGATCCCGTATTTCTTGTCCAGCGCGGCAAAGATCTCGACGCCTAACAGCGAGTCGACGCCGAGCTGCGTGAACAGATTCGCGTTCGGATCAATTTTATCTTCCGGTACCTTGATCACTTTTGCGACCAGTGTTTTGATCTCTTTCGACAGATTATTCATAATCCCATTTCCTTCCTTAGCGTGAATTTCTTCACCTTCAGCAGACGCGTTTTTGGCAATTCTTCCGAACGAAAGATGATCCGCGCGATGCGCTTATGCTCGGCCAGCTTTTTGTTTAATTCATCGATCTCGGCCCTGACCTTCTCCTCCGAGGCGTTCTCCTTGACGACCACAACCGCCGCGACCTCCTCCGCCCCTTTGCGCAGGCCCTCTTTTACTTTAACGCCAAGGATACAGCTTTCTTTGATGCTCGGCAGTTTATTGAGCCAGAACTCCAGTTCTTCCGGATAGACATTGACCCCGGCGGAGGTCACGATCACATCTTTCAGCCGGCCGGTGATAAAAAGATAGCCGTCTTTATCAAAATGACCGACATCGCCGGTGTAGAGCCGGCCGTCCTTGAGAATTTCACCTGTCAGGTCGGCCCGCCGGTAATAACCCTTCATAATGTTTGGGCCCGTAGCCAGAATCTCACCAGTCGCGTCGATCGTGATCTCAACACCGGGGATCGGCCGGCCGACCGAGCCGAGGCGGTTCTCTTTGAGCGTGTTGGCGCAGAGGATCGGCGCCGATTCGGTCAGCCCATAGCCCTGCAGGATGGTAAAACCTATCTTTTTAAAATTTTTCAGCAGTTCGGGGTCAATCGCCGCGCCGCCGGTGACAAAAAAACGTATCTTGCCGCCGAACTTCTTGTGTATGGCAGAAGACAAGAGCCAACCCAAATATTTCACGATCGGCGCCTCGCGCAAGATGCCGTCATAAAAGAGCTGGTAAAGGAGCGGGACGCCGCACATGACAGTGACGCCGGTCTCCTGCATGTTGCGCAGGAGATTGTATGATTTCAAACTTTCGGCGTAAGTGATGCGGCAGCCCATGTAAAACGGCCCGAGAAAACCGGCGGTAGTTTCAAATGTGTGATGAAGCGGCAGAACCGAGAGAAAATTGTCGGCCGGGCCGAGGTCAAAGAGCGGCGCCACCGCGGTGACGTTCGAGACGATATTGCGGTGCGTGAGCATGACCCCTTTGGGCGAGCCGGTCGTGCCGGAGGTGTAAACGATCGCCGCGAGGTCATCGGGTTCGACTTTGAAGTTGGAAACCTGCGACTGAACGTCGCGGTTTCCAAGGTCCTCCATCAGAATTTTGTGGCCAGAAATTCTCGTCTCTTTTACAACGTCAGTCAACTTTTGAGAGAGGATTATCGCCTTGGCTTCCGAATCTTCAAGCAGAGGCGAGATCTCTTCTCGCTGAGACATGGCGTCAAGCGGCACGGCCACCGCTCCCATCGCCATGATCGCGAGATAGGCGATCGACCACTCCGGCCGGTTCTCCGAGATAAGCGCGACGCGATCGCCGGGGCCGACGCCAAATGAATGGAGTTTCGCCTGCAGGCGGGCGGCAATTTCAGTAACCTGTCGGAAAGTGAATTTTTCAAACCCCTCACCCTGCCTGCTGGCAGGCACGGCGCGGCGGATCTGAAAAGCGACATGATCGCTGAATTTTTCGGCGCTTTGCTCAAGCAGGTCTTTGAGAGTCTCGATCATAGATAGAAGAGGCCGCCGGCGATGATCGAAAGATATGGGAGAATAATCGCTCCGAGGCCGAAGACCGAAAAAGCGAAGGGGAGATTTTTTTCGGGCGGCGTGTTCAAGACGATCGGCAGTCCCGTGTAGACAAGATAGGCGGCGTAGAGCCCGAGGATAGAGAGGACAGCGAGCGGCGGAAAGACCTTGAAAACACTGCAGAGCCAGACCGGCGTCATCGAATAGGCGACGATCTTGACCGCGGAAGACGCCTCGCTCTTCGAGCCAAAATACGGCGCCATTAAGCTGATCAGCCAGGCGGCGAACAAGAGGGCCGCGGCCGAAAGGATGTAATTAACGATCCCGCCGATCAACAAATTCAATACAAATGAAAATGTGATGTATTGCCCGCGCGACAGCAGGATCTTGGCGACCATGGCGGCGGCCGGAATGAGCATCATCGGCAGGGCATAGCGCATAAATATCTGCCGCGGCTCGGCTGCTTCGCCTGCTATCTCCCGCCAAACTTTTTCCGGCTCGATTATCAGCCGGTACGCGCGCTTAAACATCGTCTTGATTTTATCACCCGCAACTTGTCAAGGCAAGACGTCTTTGCTACAATGGCGCAAGTCCCGATTGGAGGAGAAATGTTCAGAAAACTTCTCGTGTTGTTTCTGCTGCTTGCCGTTGTTTCCCAAAATGCTTTCGCCCTTTTCGGGGCGCGGCCGATGGGGATGGGCGGCGCTTTCACCGCCATCGCCGACGACGCCAACGCCCCCTACTGGAACCCCGCCGGCATCGCGCTCAATCCGGAAGTTTCTCTGACCGGCTCCACGATGATCAACAACCGCAACACTTTTGTCGGCGATAACGTCGGCAACCTCAAGATGAGTTACGAGACAGAGATGAACCCGTTCCAGTGGATCGCCGGCGTCGGCCTCGCTTCGATGTTCGCCCTTGAGGGGGCGAAATACCTCTCCGACCAGGGGATCCTGAAAAAGGGCTGGGGCCGGGCGGGTGAGGCAACGGCGCGCGAGGAATCGATGGCCGAGCAGGTCAAGGGGACCGAAGAGGTCGTCAGTTTGCGGCAGGAAGCCAAAAAAGCAGTCAAAGCAGCGTTATGGGATCTGCCATGGGACCTGCCATGGTATCGCCCTCACCGGCATTATTATTGGGAACCGAGAGTCAGCCAGGCCGCCACCAAAGCGCAATTCGCCCTGGGCGTGAGTTGGCTCAACGACTACAACCCGCCGCTCAACCAGGGGACGAACTGGTACACGCTGACGCTCGCCTCGGGTTTTGAGCAAAGGGTGGCGGTCGGCGGCGGCGTCAACTTCTACAATCTGCAGAAGATCTCGACCGGCATCAGGGGAATCGGAGCGGATGTTGACCTGGGCGCCATCGCCAAACCTGTCGATTACATCTCTTTCGGCATAGTGACCAAAGGGATACTAACGACCGACATCGCCTGGCAGGACGGAAGTTCCACCCGCTACGAAATGCTCGTCAACGCCGGTCTCGCCGTCAAACCCATTTATTCACTGACGCTCGCCGCTGACGTCCATAATCTTTTCCGAACGAACCAGACCTATCACTACGGCGCGGAGGCCGTCCTTCTGCCGGGGCTTCTCGGTCGGGCCGGGATCTCCGACGGCAGTAAGACCGTCGGCTTGAGTTTGGCTGTCGGCAACATTATTATTGATTACGCTCTCCTTGGAGGCATTTATAACCGGAGCCAGATGATCGGCGCCGCCTGGAGGTTCTAAATGAGCCAGGAGCTCCTTGATGCCGGCCGGCTTTGTATCAACAGGAATCAATATAAAGAAGCGGAAGCGATCTTTGACGAACTGATCAAGCAGACGCAGAAGCAGAGCCGCGACATCGGCCTGCCCGCCTACTTCCGCGGCATCGCCCGCTTTTTGCAGGGACGGTTCCAGGCTGCCTACAGCGATTTCAAGCTCGCCCACCAGCACGACCTGCAGAACAAAAATTTCCGCAACCCATCGGCCCAGGCGATTGCCTACATGGAAGAGACCCTTTTCCCGACGCGGGAGACGATCAGAAAAAACCAGGCCAAGCTGGTGCGCGACCTCAATTCGCCGCGCACCCTCGGCCGCGTCATCGGCGCGAACGTCCTGCGCACAATCCACAAATGGAACTCGACCAGCCCGCTCTTTTCCAGCGGCATCTCGCAGGGGGGCGGCTATTTTTTGACGCTCAAGAACCCGCGCGGCGAACTGAAAGGGATCGCCATCGACCCCGGCTACGATTTTTTTGATATCTTCCGCGACCTGGGCATGGGGATCGCCGACATCGACGCGATCATCATCACCCACGACCACGATGACCACACCGAGTCGGTTGAGGGAATACTATCGCTCCTGGCCAAATATAACGACCATAACGAAATGAAAAAGACGAAGGTCGTGGATATCTTCGGCTCGGCCGGCGTCCTCCTGAAGTTCCACGGCCTCCTCTCGGCCACCGACATGTTGGGGAATCGCGAGATCAACTTTAAGCTCCTTGTCCCGAGCGCGCAGATCAGCGAGATCGAGGGCGCCTCGCTTCAGGAAAAATACGGCTTGACCATAACCGTCAAGCCGGCCCACCACACCGAGCGCTGGACCAATCAGGAATCATCGGTCGGCCTCGTCATCGGCACCAACATCCCCTACCACAACGGCGAGCGGCTCAAGATCGGGATCACCGGCGACACTCGCTACGAAGCCGGCCTCGGCAAGGAATATGGCGACGTTCAGGTCCTGCTCCTCAACATCGGCTCGGTCGAAAAGGAAGAAGGCAAGTTCCTGAAACAGCATCTGGGGATGCTCGGCTGTATCAATCTCCTGAAAGAGGCGCGCCTGGGCAAACCCCTGCTCGCGATCCTGACCGAGTTCGGCGAGGAATTCTCCGGTCGGCGCGAGACGATCAGCCATATAATTGAAAATTGGGCCCAGCCGATGGAGGGGGTGAAAACCCGGGAGCTCAAGGTCATCCCGGCCGACATCCATCTTGAACTGCGGCTCGAAGACCTCAACATCCGCGAAACCGATACCAATGTTTTCTTTCCCTACAATCTGATCAAAGTTGATGAGAGCGACCCCGAAATATTGCGGTATAAATTCAATGGTTAGCTCGCTCGCCGTCTTGCGCGAATCAAAACGCGACACGAAAGGACGGGAAGTCGAGAACCGCGTCATTTTTATCCCCGATCTTGTGCAAAAGATCAAAGCTCGCTGTCCTAGCGCCGCCGTTTTTGTCGAAAAAGATGCCGGCAAAAAGATCGACTTTCCTGACAACCTCTATGTGAAGGCCGGCGCCGCGATCTGTTCTCACGACGAGGCGCTGGGCAAAGACCTGATCGCCGGCGTGAAAGAGACAAAGGCCGAAGATTTTCCAAAGCTCCGAGACAACATTTTTCTCTCGTTCCAGCATTTCGCCCAGAGCCGCGAGCGGACGGAAAATGCGCTTAGGACGAAGGCCGCATACATCACGCTCGAAACAATGGAAGACAGGAAAGAGGGCTATCCGTTCTTCCCGTGCCTTGCGCCGATGAGCGAAGCGGCGGCCAAGGTCATCGCCCGCCACGCCGACGAGTTCGCCCTCTTGAGCAAAAAGATCATCGCCTCCGGCCTGCCGGAGACCGGCTTGCACGGCCTCAAGACCACGATACTGGGCGGCGGCAGCGTCGGCCGGACCGCGGCGGAAGAATTCTCCGAGCGCGGCTGTGAGGTGACTCTCCTCGACAAAAACCCGGTCCGCGTCAGGTCGCTGGCTGAATATTTCAAGGCCAACGCGGCTAGGTTCCCGAAAGTTGCCGTCCTGGCCATGAATCAGGAAAACCTGCGCTCGGCCATTCAGGATTCGTTTTTCCTTGTTTCATCGATGTACACATCAGGGCGAAAACCGGACAAGCTTGTGAAGATCGGTCTGCTAAAAATGATGATCCCCGGCGGCTGTGTCTATCCTGTAGATATCGACCAGGGTGGCGGCGTTGAGGGAGTGATCGAAACGAGCATCCTGGAACCATTTGACTTGCCAGTTATACCGGGGACAGAAGTTTCCTTTTTCGCCCCACCCAACCTCCCCTCCATGGGCGCCCGCACCGCCTCGGAGGCGCTCGGCACGGTTGTTCTTCCCTATGTTGTCGAGATAATCAATAAGGGATTGGAAAAAGCGGCGGCAGAAAATCACGTCATCGCGTCAGGTATTAATATTAAAAACGGCAGAATCGTCCACCCGGGACTCGCGTCTGTCTTCCCCGGTCTCGGTCAATAAAACCTGATCTCAAACCTCGTAAACTCGCCGGTTGCCTGGAACCAGTCGGCGTGATACTTATCGATCACATTCCCCATATCCTCGACAATGGCGTCGAGGAGTTTTTGCAGTGTTTTTTCTTCGCCCTCGGCCACTAACCCAACTTTGCCGTTGGCCAGGTTCTTGACGTAACCCTTGACGCCGTAATCATTGGCGAAGCGCTCGGCGGTGAAGCGAAAGCCGACCCCCTGGACTGAACCGGAAAACAAAACATCCAGCCTTTTCTCAGCCATATGAATATTATAACTGAAATATTATGTTATAATAATATTATGTTCAAGAAATTCCTGATCGCCGCCCTACTCGTCTCGTCAATGGCCGTCAGGCTCTTCGCTGACGAGGTTTCCGAAGAGACCTACAAGAACCAGCTCTATTACCGGCACAACAAACTTGAGCTGACGACGAAAACGCGCGTCATCGGCGAAAGCCGTAGCTACTCGAGCACCGGCATCTCTTCTTCAACTTATTCGTTTGAGGCCTTCGCGCAGACCTACGGCAACATCGAGACCTCGTCGCTCCAGCGCTCCGAGCAGAAAGAGGTGACCGATTGGTTCATCTACAAGGGCGGCGTTGAGGAAATATCTGACCTCGAGTTTCTGGAGCTGATCGGCGACAAAGCCAGGTATAAAGATGTTAAAGAAAAGATGGCCACGCGCGGCGGCTGGCGTCTGCTTGGCAACGCCACGATCGGCGTCGGCATCGTCGCGATGCTGGGCGGGGCGGCCTTCTCGGCGGGGCAGTCAGTCATCACGGGCGGCGGGGTCGTGACAGCCCTCGGCTTTTTCATTAGCGCTTTCAACCTGGAGCCGCACCACTATATCAAATCGGGCTACGCCCTCAACAAGATCGACGAGTATAATCTCGCCCTCAAAAAGAAACTCAACCTGCCGATCAACTTCGAATAAAAGACTGAAATTAGCCGCGCAGTTTGCCGAAAATTGATCGATGAAGATCGTCGGCAATGCCAGACCAAGTCCTTTCAGGCCAAATTCCCTGCGGAAACAGGTCCATGCGGCCAGGTACCAACTCAACCATTATTTTAATGATATTTTTATTAACAAGGTCATCGTTAACGACCGGGCTGATTACGGAGCGGCATACGAGGCGATCGAAAAAGAACGCCTCTTCCCCGTCCAACAGTTTTATGACCAGCCAACGCCGGAGGGATTATCGCAAGTGCTGCAGATTGCCATCCAGCCTTTTATCGTTAGACCTGGATCTGCCGGCTATAACCACATCCGAACAATGGCGATCCTGGCTCTGACTGATTACAATTTGGAGCAGTTCCCAAAAATGATGCGAGAGGTATTTTTTGATGCAACATTCCAGAAGATTTATTTAGCCAGCAACAATGAACCGATCCACTGCATCAGCCGGGGGATCGGGGTCTCGATGCTGGCCTTGTTGACCGTCATGCCTGATAAAGTCGGCCGTTTTCTATTGGACAGGACGACCAAGCCGTCGGTCACGGACCAGGAATATAAGCTTATTAATTTTGTCTTTAGTAAATACCGCGAGGAGTATGAGGCGGGACGATTACTTTTTCGTTCACCGCTCGCTTACCGCTGGGCGGCCCAGCAGGAACAGCTGAGGCAAAAGAGGGCTTAACTCAACCTTGTCCGGGAAAATGCCCTTTTAGCCACTCTCGACAGACTGCCCGGTCATCGAGCGCCACTTTTTTCCCGTTAAAATCCTGGGACTCTTCATGCCCCCGTCCGGCGACCAAAACAATGTCTCCAGCTTTCGCCATTTTCAAAGCTTTGTTAATCGCCTCTTTCCGATCTATAATAACTTCCAAACATTTGTCATTTGTCATTGGACATTTGTCATTCGAAAAACCTGAAGCGATTGCACTGACGATGTCTTCAGGTTTTTCGCCGTGCGGATCGTCAGTGGTCACAATCGTGTGATCAGCCAGCCGCGAAGCAATGCCGCCCATGATCGGCCGCTTCTCTTTGTCACGGTCGCCGGGACAGCCGAAGACGAGAATCAGGCGGCCTTTTGTGAACGGTTTATAAGTTTCCAATAATTTCTGCAAACTGTCGGGCGAATGGGCAAAGTCGACGACCACTCTGAACGGCTGGCCGCTAACGATCTCCTCTTGCCGGCCGGGAATGACTTTGACCGCCTCGATCCCCTTTTTGATGACCGTCGGCCGGATGCCGAGCGTCAGACCGCACTGGAATGCCGCCGCGATATTATAAACATTGTGCAGCCCGATCAGCGGTGTGCGGAGCTCCGTCGTGTTCAATTTCACTGTCATCTCGTTCTCGCGGATATCGATGCCGCCAACTTCAACGTCAAATTCATTATGCTTGGTACTGCGCAGTTCGTGCCGCGCCTGATCGACGCCGTAAGGGACGACCTCGCCTTTCACCATCCCGATGATTGAAGCGCTGGCCGGGTCGTCGACATTGATGATCGCCGTGCTGTTCTCATCAAGCATTTCGAATAATTTGCGCTTGGCCAGGAGATAATCCGCCATCGTTTCGTGATAATCGAGATGGTCGTGGGTCAAGTTCGTAAAGATCGCGATCTCAAAGCGGCAGGCGTGGACCCGCTCCTGCGCCAGGGCGTGCGAAGAGACCTCAAGGACACAGTGAGTATATCCCTCTTTGACCAGCCGCGCGAGCTCCGCCTGCAGGTCGGCCGATTCCGGCGTTGTCATGCTGTTCGTGATCGTGCCGATCAGCCCGGCCCTGAAGCCGGCGGTCTCAAGGATCGACCTGATCAGATACGTGACTGTTGTTTTCCCTTTTGTGCCGGTGACGCCGATCAACTTGAGTTTATTAGAAGGGCGGCTGAAATATTCGGCCGAGAACTCGGCCAGCGCTTTTCTGGCCGAGGGAACTTTTTTGAATTCAACGCCCGCGGGGACGGCGACATCCTTTTCCGCTACGATCACTTTGGCGCCGGCGGCGATCGCCTGCGGGATAAAATCCGCGCCATCGAACTTCAACCCCGGGATCGCGACAAACGTGTCGCCCGGCTTAACCTTGCGCGAATCATAGGTGATCATTCGCTTAATGAATCCTCTATCTTTCCCTTCGTCAGCAGACTGCGCAGGTTTTGCCACCAGGCCACGCTTTTCTCGAGGGCCAAATGCATGATCGGGCTGTAGGGAAAATCGTAGGCGCCGATATATTTTACCGGCCGCCCGTTGAAGCCCTTCTTAAAACGGTAGACACCAAAGAGCGGGTGATGTTCATTTGGGTTCGCCGGGATCCCCCAAAGGTCGTATTCTTTAAAGCCCTTTTCCTTCGCCCACTTGATCACTTCCCAGTGCAGAAGATGATTGGGCATCACGTTGCGATATTCCGAAGCCGAGGCGCCGTACATGTACCAGATCTTCCGGCCAAACGCGAAGATGATGACTGCCGCGATCGGTTTGTCTTCGTAATAAGCGATGAAATTCGTCCCCAGCCCGGCCGGGAACATGATCTCGCGCAGTTTCAGGTAATAGCCGGCCGGATGGACAAGAAAGTTGTCGCGCCTGGCCGTTTCCCGGTAAAGATCGTTGAAAATATCGATCCCCTCCGAACTCACATCCTCTTTGACCGTCACGCTTTTTTTTTCAGCCAGGCGGATGTTGTAGCGTGTTTTTTCCTCAAAACTTTTCATTATCTCATCAAGGTCGCGGTCGAGATCGAGGATAAAGGTCGCGCGCGGCTGGACCTGTTTGCCGGCTTTCTCAAAACCCAGCGCTTTGAGACTTTCTCTTGCCGCGGCGTCCTCTTCCGGGATCTCCGGATCAATCTTGAGCGAGACGGCGCGGTCGTGATCGGCCTCCTTTTCGACGATCTCAAGCAAACCGTGGAGAAGCTCCCTGTCGGCAAAATTTATGACTGGCCCGCGCGGCGCGTAATAGAGCGATGACCGGATCAGCGGGATCTCCCTTCTAAGGATGGAGATGCCGGCGACGATCTTTCCTTCCGCCTCAAGAGCGACGCGCACCGGCCGCCAACCGAAGCACGCTTTGAATTCCCCCCACTCGTACGACTGAAGGACGGAAGCGTGCGGCGAGGCGGCGGCAAATTCATTCCATGTTTCTTTATCGGCGGGGCCAAGGAGCCTTGATCTCATGTTATAATTATAACATGCTGCTGATGATCGATAATTACGATTCGTTCACCTACAATCTCGTCCAGTATTTCGGCGAGCTGGGCCAGCAATTGAAGGTCTATCGCAACGACAAGATCACGATTCAAAAGATAAAAGATCTGAAACCCTCGTGGATCGTCATCTCGCCCGGCCCGGGCACGCCCAATCAGGCCGGCATCTCTGAAGCGGTCATTCGATCTTTTGCCGGCAAAATACCTATCCTCGGCGTTTGTCTCGGCCATCAGGCGATCGGCGAGGTCTACGGAGGCAAGATCATCAGGAAAGGAGTCGTGATGCACGGAAAAACTTCAAAGATCTATCATGACGGCAAAACCCTCTTTAAGGGCTTGCCCAATCCTTTTATCGCCACGCGCTACCATTCACTTCTGGTCGAAAGAAAATCACTGCCCAAAGAACTGGAGATCAGCGCCTGGACAAAAGACAAAGAGATCATGGGCCTGCGGCATAAAAAGTTTAAGGTTGAGGGAGTCCAGTTCCATCCGGAATCTATTCTGACTTCTTCGGGGAAGAAACTGCTTCAGAACTTTTTGTCTCTGTAGTTTTTGCCTTCTCGGTCTTCGGTTTTTTGTCTTCTGTCTTTGGTCTTTGGTCTTCTGTCTTCGGTCTTTTCCCGGAATCAGTGGCGTAGAAGCCGGAGCCCTTAAAAATAACGCCAGCCGCCGAGATCAGCCGCTTGATCGGCCCCTTGCAGAGCGGGCAGTATTTGAGCGGCTCCTCAGACATTTTCTGTTGGACTTCAAAGACATGGCCGCACTTTGCGCATTTGTAGTCGTATAAAGGCATTGGTCAGATCACCTGAATATCAGATTATCAGAAGATCAGGATAATTTCAAGGGCTCGATTTTGAGCGAGTTGAGGGTTTGCTGGGGCTGGTTAACAACATAGACACCGGGCATGCCGGGCACATCCTTCAATTTGCGAGTCACGCTCTCGAATTCATCCTTGAGGACAGCCATAAAATCGGCCTTGTCATTATCACTTTTAACGATATTGTTAAGATATGACTTGTCGACCCCGATATGTTGACCAATTTCGCCTACCATTACATTGAATTTATCGGGCGGAAGAAGAAAAAACTTGCGCCAGGGCAGGCTACAGATATTTCTTGAGAACTTCCGGGATCTCGAGAGTGCCGTCGGCTTTCTGATAGTTCTCCAAGATAGCGGCAAAACAGCGGCCGACCGCCAGCCCCGAGCCGTTCAGCGTGTGGACGAACTCCGGCTTGGCGTCCTTGGCCGGACGATACCTGATATTGGCGCGTCTGGCTTGGAATGACTCGAAATTGGAACAGGAGGATATCTCGCGATATTGATTTTCGCTCGGGAACCAGACCTCGATATCGTAAGTTTTCGCGGCGGAAAAACCTAGATCACCCGAACACAATTGCATGATTCTGTAAGGCAGGTTTAACTTTTTTAGGACCAACTCGGCATCAGCCGTCAATTTTTCCAGCTCATCATTTGACTTATCCGGCTCGACAAATTTGACCAGCTCGACCTTGTTAAATTGGTGCTGGCGGATGATCCCTTTGACATCCTTGCCGTAAGAGCCGGCCTCGCGGCGAAAACACGGGCTATAGGCGACGTGCTTAATCGGCAGTGAGCCGGACGGCAAAATTTCTTCCCGGTAAAGGTTGGTGACCGAAACCTCCGCGGTTGGGATTAGATAAAGCTCGTCATCGCGGCAGCGAAAAAGCTCTTCTTCGAACTTTGGCAACTGCCCCGTCCCCCGCATGCTTTCGGGGAGAACCATGGCCGGGGTCATGACTTCGGTATAGCCGTTCTCTTTGATGTGGAGATCAAGCATAAAACTGATGAGCGCGCGTTCAAGCGCCGCGCCCAGCCCTTTATAGACGACAAAGCGGGAGCCAGAGATCTTGGCGGCGCGGTCAAAATCAAGGATATCGAGCTTTTTGCCGAGCTCATCATGCGGCAGGGGTTTGAAATCGAATTTCCTCTTTTCGCCCCACATACGGACCTGGAGGTTGTCGCGGCAGTCCTTGCCTTTCGGCACCGTCGCCTGCGGGATATTCGGGATCGCCATGACGATCTCTTCGATCTGGCGCTCGAACCCTTTCTGTTCATCTTCGAGCGTCTTGATCTCGTCAGAGAGGACCTTCATCTCGGCGAGGAGCTTTGAGGCGTCCGTCTTGTTCTTTTTTAGCTGCGCGATCTGCTCGGAGGCGGCGTTGCGCCGGGCCTTGCGTTCATCGATCTTGGCCGTCAGTTTCCTCCATTCCTCATCAACGGAGAGGAAATTTTCGACCGGCGCTATCTCCGCCCCCCGGTTTGTCAATCCGGCCATGACGAGATCAGGATTGCTTCTGATGAATTTCGGGTCAAGCATGGTGCTATTCTAACACAGAAGTAAAGCTAACTAAACCGATGAAGGAAAAGATCGCGCCCAGCCACATGACACCCTGATAACCGTAGATCTCGGCGATCGCGCCGGCCATGAACGGACCAAGCACGGCCGTGAAATTGACGATCGAATTGAGCAGTCCCATGGCCGTCGACTGCTCAAGGTTCTTGCTCAAAAGCTCCTGGACAGAGCCGACCTGCAGGGTCGAGTATGAGTAAGCGAGCAGGAGCTGGAAGACGAGGACGACCGGCAGATAAGGAAAGAGGGCGTAGGCGGTAAACGTCGCGACCGAACAGAGCAGGCCGATATTGACGAGATAAAGGTTCCGAAATCTCTCAACGTACTGCATGATGAAAAACTGCGTAAAAGTGTTCACGAAATACGCGATGCCGACCCAGAGCATATCGGCGCCGGTAAAAACCAGATAGAGCGGGAAGATCGCCCAGATCGCCTGCGCCCCGAGCTGGCGGAAGAAATACGGGATATAGATCCTCGCGTTGCGCCTGACCAGCCCGAACGGTATGAGTTTAATCTTGCGCGGCACGACCGGCGTCTCCCGCAGCTGCAGGGAGAGGAAGAAGGCGATGGCAAAAAAGATCGAGCTCAGAAGGAATATGGTCTGGCTGGAGGCGATCAGGCCGACCAGCACCGCGCCCACCGCCCAGCCAAGCGACCCCGAGCCGGCAAAGTAGCCCATCTTCCCTTTATATTCGTGGTAGGCATATACGGCTAACGCCGCCGGGAAGATCCCCGCCCCCGCCCCCGCCAGCGACCGGATAACGAATAAGGAGAACAGGTCCTTAGCCATGATCTGGCCGGCAAAAAAAACGACGGACAAGAACAGGCCCAGCCGCAAAATATATTTACTGCCGTATTTGTCGGCCAGCGCGCCGAAGAGATACGAAGATAAGAGATAAAACAGGTTGAACGAGCCGACGATCAAACCGACCAGCCCGGGGCTCGCCCCGAATCCTTCCGCCATGAGCGGGATCAGGATCGACGAAGCCATCATCGCGGCGTAGCTGAAGAGCTGGATCAGGCTTGAGCTTTCCATTTAGTCCCATAGCGCGTATCCTCGATCTCGATCCCCTGCTCGGCCAGTTGTTCGCGGATCTCATCCGACCGTTTGAAATCCTTATTCTTGCGGGCCGCCTCGCGTTCGACGATCAGGCCTTCGACTCTCCTATTTTCTATTTTCAACTTTCTATTTTCTATTTTCAGTCCCAGCACTTCGCACAAGCCGACGACCGATTCTTTCATTAACTTCAAGCATTCCTTCTCGGCCTCCCCATCGTCGAGCGTTTTGCGGCAGAACTTGATCATGTCAAAAATAGCGGCGACAGCTCCCGCTGTATTGAAGTCGTCATCCATAGCCGCCATAAATTTGTCCCTATATGGGGCCAGCTCTTCATCAATATCCTCACGCTCAATGACATTAACCTCCCCTTCTTCTTCACCCCCTCTCTTTTTAAGACCTTGCCTGCCGGCAGGCAGGGAGGGGGCCGGGGGGTGAGTTATCAGGAAATCGATATCTTCGACGAATTTAACTATCCGCCCGTAAGCTTCCCTGGCGGCGGCGAGCTCCACATCGCTGTAGTTGATGGGACTGCGGTAATGCGTCGAGAGCAGGAAGAGGCGGACGACCATCGGGTCGAACTTCTCAAATACATCCTTGAGCGTGAAGAAATTGCCGAGCGACTTGCTCAGCTTCTGTTTGTTGACATTGACGAAGCCGTTGTGGATCCAGTATTTGACCCAGGGAACTTTGCCGGTAAAGGCCTCGGTCTGGGCGGTTTCGTTCTCGTGGTGGGGGAATTCAAGGTCAAGCCCGCCGCCGTGAATATCGAACTGCTCCCCCAGGTATTTAGTCGACATGACCGAGCACTCGATGTGCCAGCCGGGCCGCCCCTCACCCCACGGGCTTGGCCAGGAGGGCTCGCCTGCCTTGGCTTTCTTCCATAACGCGAAGTCCAAAGGATTCTTCTTCGCCCCTTTCACCTCTATCCTTGCGCCTGCCTCCTGCTCCTCTTTTCTTTTCCCCGAAAGCTTTCCATAATCCGCGAACTTATCGACTTCAAAATAGACGCCGTCCTCCAAAACATAGGCGTATCCCCTATCCAACAAACCGACTATCCAACTAACCATCTCATCAATGTGCTCGGTCGCCTTCGGATAAACACTCGCCCGCTTCACATTCAATTTATCCATGACCTCAAAGTATGACTGCGTGTATTTTTCCGCGATCGCGTTACTCGTTACCCTATTCGCGTTACTCTTAGCAATGATCTTATCATCCACATCCGTAATATTCTGCACATAATTGACTTCATAACCGGAGTATTCAAGATACCGCCGGATGACATCGAATGTCACATACGCGCGTCCGTGTCCAAGATGTGTTTCATCATAAGGGGTGATGCCGCAAACATACATGCCGACTTTGGGCGGATCTCTAGGGATAAACTCCTCTTTGTCGCGGGTTAAAGTATTATGAACTTTGAGGGTCATGCCGCTGGCAGAACTCTGGCCGGATTACCGACGACGGTTGAGCCGGCCGGCGCCGATCTGATGACGACCGAGCCGGCGCCGATGGTGGCCCCGTCGCCGATCGCGATATCGCCCAGGATGATCGCTTCGGCCCCGATCACGACCCGGTCGCCGATCGTCGGGTGGCGCTTGCCTTTCGCCTTGCCGGTGCCGCCGAGCGTCACTCCCTGAAAGATCGTGACATCGTGTCCAATAATCGATGTTTCGCCGATAACAACGCCGCAGCCGTGGTCAATGAATAATCTGCGGCCGATCGTCGCCCCGGGATGAATCTCGATCAAGGTCAATAGCCGCATGACCTGGGAGATCAGGCGGGGAATGAACGGGATCCTTAATTTATACAACAAGTGCGCGGCGCGGTGGATCCAGATCGCCCACAGCCCCTGGTAAAGCAAAACCTCAAAAATATTGGCCGCCGCCGGGTCGCGGTCAAATATCGCTTTAATATCCTCGATCATATACATTTAAATTCACTTCCTATCAAAGAACGGGTTCTTGCCCGTCGCGGACAACGGGATACCGTAAGCTATCGCAACATCCTTGCCCATCAGCTTGAGATCGACCGCCGCTCGTCCCACCGAATACATCACCCGATTGTCGACGCGCCGGTCGGCGGCGACCGCGACTGCGGAGCCGATCGCGATACCAAGATCGCCGGTGTTGTAGGCGCAAACAGCCCCCGCCTTTTCATTAGCCGCGCAGTCGGCAAAACCGCAATATGAGCAATATTTCAGGCCGATCGTCTGTTTCTTCGTGCCGATCAAGACCAGAACCGACGCCTTCTTGATGTTCTCGCTGTCGCGGCGGAAAGTGTTGTTGTCCTCGCGCTCGCCAATCTCCTTCATCTTCGCGGACAACTTCATTATCTCATCGCCTTTCAGGATGGCGAACTCAAGAAAATCTAGCCCCCGCGCCTTCGGCGCCGTGCGCGCCGCCAGACACATCTCCTCGGCTGTTCTCTCCAAAGCATTAGTTATGTGATCAGACATCTTTCCAATAGGTCAAGCTGTTTGGGCGTGCCGATGGCGACGAGAATATCTCCATGGTCGATCTTCGACTCGGCCACCGGCTGGAGATTAAAACTGCCGTCTGTCTTTCTGATCGCCGCGATATAGGCGCCGGATTTCTGGCGAATCTGCGCTTCGCCCAGGGTCTTGCCGGCATAGCCGCAGCCGCCGTCAACCTGGAACTCCCTGATCTCCATTTCGAGATGCTCGCTGTAGAGGACAGTGTCAAGAAAGTCGATCGCCGTCGGCCGTGTCGCCATCTGCGCTATCCGCCGGCCGCCGATAAAATAGGGCGAGATCACGCGGTTTGCCCCCGCCTTCTTAAGTTTGCTTTCGGCATCGACCGAGCTGGCCCTGGCAATGATATAAAGATTTGGATTGAGGACGCGGGCGGAGAGCGCGACAAAAACATTTGAAGTGTCAGAGTCGGCCGAGGCGATCAAGCCCTTCGCCCGCTTTATCCCGGCTTCTTCAAGCACAATGTCGGAGGTGATGTCGCCGATCAAATAAGGTATCCCCTCCGGTTCAAGCTCGACTGCCGTTTCCGGTTTGCTGTCGATCACGACAAAAGGTATTTTCCAGGCCTTGAACTCGGTCGCCACCTGGTGCCCCACCCGGCCGAAACCGCAGATGACAAAATGATTTTTCAACGCGTCAATTTTCTTTTCCATCAATTTCCTCCTCCTGATCCTAATAAAATCGCCTGAAACGATGAATTCCAGCGCCCGGCCGATGACCACCACGATCAAGATAATCCCGATCAAGATAAAAAACATGTCAAAGACCATGCCGACCGGCGACATCCCCTTGACCGGCCGAAAACCTACCGTCGTCAGCGTCACGACCACCATGTACATGGCTTCGAGCAGGCTGAATTTGTCAATAGTGACAAAGCCGACCACGCCGACAATGCAAACCGCCAGCAGGATCAGGACGGGCAGAAGGAACTGCCGCCAGAGCCGGATCTCGTAATAATAATCACTGATCTTAATTTTTACTTTTTTAGCCATGGCTCACTTTAATAAGTATAGCGTAAAATCGCCCGGATGATAATCGTGTCTTATGATGTAGCGGGTCGCGACGAAACGGCTGTAATTGAGGATCTCTTCGGGATTGAAAAAGAAATACCGGCCGCTCTCAACATCCTCGGCGCGGGCGGCGGGTAGCCCACCTTCGCTCAGAAAATTGATCCCAACGCCGAAGGAAGCAAGGTCGTACATGCGGAACATCATCTCTTTGACGAAATTGAGGTGATCGAGCCGGTCGGTCGTGCGGATATTGAAAACGCCGGAGCAGATGATGTAGTCGAATTTTGGCACATGCCGCTCTTCTATGATATCCTTGACCTCGAATTTAGCGTCGGTGTATCTTTTTCGCGCGGCCTCGATCAGTTTCGGCGAAATGTCATAACCGCTATAATTTATCTTATTGCGGCTAAGGAGACCGTCCGCCTTGAAAAAACCGTAGAGGTCCCCCAATCCGCAGCCGACATCAAGGAGAGAGATGCCCGAAGCTTTTTTCCCGTAAATAAAGAGTTCTTTCAGCACCTTAAAGCGCAGGCGCTGGCTGTCGGTCGAGTTCCAATCAAGAGCGAGGTAGTTAGTCCCATGCTGAGCCAGCAATCCCTCAAAATACGCGACCTGCGCGGCTTTATCCACGAAAAGATTATAACAGCAATAACTGAAATTTTCTATTTAATCGGCCGAAAAAGAAATATGAGGATACCGAATATGTCTGTTATTTTCCCGGCGCTGGCCGGCCGAAGCCATTTTCCCGTCCGCTTTTCCGGCATATACTTTTGCCGTTCGGACGAGAAAGCGCGGTTTCATCTGCCGCTTAACATTAAAAGAAGCTTGGCTGACCGCACCTTTTTCCTTTCGATCCTGCAGAATCAGGAAAAGGTTCTCATCCTGATTGAAACGCAGATCTGGCGCAAAAGCATCAAGGCCATGCCGCGCCTTGAGCGGCCGTCATTCACCGCATTCAGTTTTCAGGGCAAACTGGACCGCCAGGGCCGATTCGTGATCGATGCGAATTTGCGTAAATTGACTGGTCTGGCTGCCGGTGATGAGATCGTGATCGCCGGCTGCGGCAATCATCTCCAGATCATGAAGAAGAGCGCCTGGGAAGCATCGCTTGATCAGCCGAAGACTTAGATCAACCCGTCCTTGATCATCCTCTCGGCGATCAGGACCGCGTTCAAGGCCGCTCCCCGACGCAGATTATCGGAAACGATCCACATCTCTAACCCATTTTCCTGAGAAATATCTTCACGCACCCTGCCCACCAGCGTTTCGTTCTTGCCGACGCAATCAATGGGGGTCGGATACTCGCCTTTGGCCGGGTTATCAACAACTTTGACGTCGGCAAAACTGGCCATCAGTTTTCTGGCTTCGGCGGCCGAAATCTTCTTTTTGGTCTTGATATTGACCGATTCGGAGTGGCCGATTAAAACTGGGACACGGACCGTCGTCGCCGTCACCTTGATCGACTTGTCTTCAAATATCTTCTGCGTCTCGTTGACCATCTTCATCTCTTCTTTGGTGTAACCGTTCTCGGTAAACTGATCGATCTGCGGCACGACGTTAAAAGCGATCCGCTTGAAGATATATTTCACTTCGACCCTGGCCTTCGGGTCGGCTAACAGGGCTTTCGTCTGGGTCAATAGCTCTTCGACTGCTTCTTTCCCCCACCCCGAAACCGCCTGATAGGTTGAAACCACGATCCGCTCGATGCCGACCGCGTCATAGATCGGCTTCAAGGCCAGAACCATCTGGGCGGTCGAGCAGTTTGGATTGGCGATTATCCCCTTGTGTTTTTTTATGGCGTGACCGTTAACTTCGGGCACGATGAGCGGCACTTCCGGGTCCATCCTGAAATGCGAGGTGTTATCGATGACGACACATTTGCGCTTGGCCGCTTCAGACGCCAGCGCCTCGGAAACCTTAGCGCCCGCCGAGAAAAGTCCGATTTCCATCCCGTCAAACGAAGCCGGCTTTGCTTCTTCAACAATATATTCCTTGCCCTGGAAAGTCACTTTCGAGCCGGCGGTGCGACCCGAGGCCAGCGGCAGGAATCTATTGATCGGAAAATTCCTTTCCTCAAGGACTTTCATCATCTCTTTGCCGACCATCCCCGTCGCGCCTAAAACGCAGACGTTATATTTTTTTGCCATTACGAAACCACTCTCCCATCAAAAAAATCCGCCACCGTCTTTGCCGACAGAGACGGCGCTTTAACTATCCCCTCGCTGATAACACACTCGATCGGCACGTGCTTACCCAAAACTTCCCTGATCGATTCCTCTAACGCTTGCTTGTTCTTTGTTTCCTCAAGGCGTTCTTTATGGAAAGAATACCCTTTGCGGAAACCGATGACCAGCTTGCCGCCGCCGTTCAGCTCGATCGGCTCGCCCTCATGCAGGGAGACATAACCGTAGATGCTTTTTTTACGCATGCTTTCTAATATGGCGGACCAGTGTTCTTTGATATGCGTCAGGGGTTGATCGGGAGCGACGGGAGAATTGTCATGCGTTGTGCGTTGAACGACGGCGACGGGAGAATCGTTAGGTGTAATGCGTTTTGCGGCAGGAACCGCCTGACGCACAACTGTCGACGTTTCGCTCGACGCAACCGCAACCGATTGACGCTCCCCAAGCAGCTCCATCATCGCCACTTCCAAAACCAGCCGCGCGTGAGGATGCCACTTCATGTCGAGTTCGGCGCGCGACAGGGCGCTGATGATCGCCTTGATCCTCTCAAAAGTGAACTTGCCCGCCTGCGCCTCGAGCCGCTTGAGGTAGTCGGCCGTCAGCTCAAGTGATTCGCCCGAGCCGACTTTGAGATGCAATAAATTCCTGAAATGGAGGACCAGGTCGCGCGCTACTTGCTGCATCGAGCGACCCTCCTCCAACCCTTTTCTGATCAGTTCAAGCACAGCCGCGATGTCTCCCGTTGCCGCCGCCTCGCCAAAGCCAAAGAGGAGTTCCTCATCCGCCGTGCCGAGGAGAGTCACCACGTCATCGTAGGCGATCTTATGGCCGGAGAAGGAGACCAGCTGGTCAAGGAGCGAGATCGCGTCACGCATCGCCCCTTCGGCCGAGCGGGCGACAAGGTCGAGCGCCTTCTCATCGATCTCAAACTTTTCGACCTTAGAGATTTTCTTCAGTTGTTCCTTGATCTCGTCCAGTTTTAGACGAGCGAAGTCGAGCCGCTGGCAGCGCGAGGCGATCGTCATGGGGACTTTCTGGTTCTCGGTCGTGGCCAGGACAAAGATCGTGTGCGCCGGCGGCTCCTCGAGAGTTTTCAGCAGGGCGTTAAAGGCCTCCTGTGTCAGCATGTGGACTTCGTCGATAATATAAACTTTGTAGCGCCCTTCCATCGGGGCATAGCGGACGCGCTCGCGCAATTCTCTTATCTCGTCAATACCGCGATTACTGGCCGCGTCGATCTCGATCACATCGACCGAGTGGCCGGTGCGGATCTTTTCGCAATTATCGCACTGGCCGCAGGGATTGGGAGTCGGCCCATCTTTGCAATTGAGCGCCTTGGCTAAAATTCTCGCGGTAGAAGTTTTTCCCGTCCCTCTCGGGCCGGAGAAAAGATAAGCGTGAGCCAGGCGGTTGCTCTTGATCGCATTCTTGAGGGTCTGGACGATGACCGTCTGACCGACAAGATCGTCAAAATTCTGCGAGCGGTATTTACGGTAAAGGGAAACGTATGACATCAGAACCTGATTTTATCATTTTTGGCGGGGGTTGGGAAGTATCGGGATTTGGGACCCATTTGCCCCAGACGTTTACTAAAACCAGAATTCTTGGTACAATGGTTTATCGGCAGGGCGTTTTGGAAACTTCAGGATTTTATTACATGGCAAACAAAGAAGAATTAAGTAAGTGGATCAATCAGGCCGATCATGACCTCGAAATGGCGAAAAAGGTCGTCAAAGATGGCGGCTATGACACCTGCGCTTTCCTTTGCCAGCAAGCGGTCGAAAAATATCTTAAAGCGCTTTACATACATATAAACAAAACCAACCCGCCAAAAACCCATTATCTGGATGAATTGGCAAAAGGCCTCTCGTGCCCGGATAATATACTAGATATCGCCAGGGAACTTTCTTCTGATTACATGATCTCCCGCTATCCCGACGCCGCCACCGTCGCCCCTTATGAGGAATACACTGAATCCGACGCGCTAAGTAAAATATCAAAAGCTGAAAAAGCGATCGCGTGGATTAAATCGGAACTGCAATCATGAAAAAAGACAAATATATCTCTGAATTCATGGAAAAATATTTAGGCGCGATCAAAACCGCTTACAACCCAAAGGGCTTATGGTTTTTCGGCTCCAGGGTCAGCGGCCAGCCAAAAGAGGAGAGCGATATCGATCTGGTTTTGGTCTCAGACAAATTCAAAGGGACAAAGTTTATTTACCGGATGGGCGATTTTTTGAAAAAGTTTGATTACCCAAAGCATATTGACGCGCTATGCTACACCCCGGAAGAATTTGAGAAGAAACAAAAAGAGATCGGCATTGTTCGCGAAGCGGTTGAAAAAGGCGAAAAAATAATCTAGCCCGCTATTTGTAAACCCTCGGCACCCGTTTCCCGATCCCGCAAATCACTTCGTAAGAAACCGTTTCCTCCAGCGCGGCGATTTCGTCAACCGAAATCCCCTCTCCGTTCTGCTCGCCGATTAAAACGACTTCGTCGCCCATTTCAACTTTTGCATCACCGATGTTAACCACTGTCAGATCCATCGTGACCGCGCCGACCACCGGATAACGCTTCCCTCTGACGAGCACCTTCCCCCGATTGGAGAGCCGGCGGCTGTAGCCGTCCGCGTAACCGACCGGAATCGTCGCGATCGTCGTTTCGGCCGGCGTCACATAAGTACTGCCGTAGGAGAGCGGCGTCCCCGCCGGCACCCGCTTGAGATACGTCACGCGGCTCTTAAAAGAGAGCGCCGGTTTTAGTTCGATCAGCCGCCGTGAATTCTGCGGATAGAGGCCGTAGATCATCAGGCCCACCCTCACCATATCCAGATGCGTCTCACGATGAAAAAGCGTCGCGGCCGAATTGGCGCAATGCTTGACGGGGATGGAAGAGACCCTCTCCGCGATCCGCTGAAATTTTTGAAATTGATCGGCGGTAAATTTATCGGCGGGATCTTCGGCTTTGGCAAAATGAGTAAAAATACCTTCTAATACCAGTCCCGGCAGTGAAGATACTTTATTGATAAAGGCCATCGCCTCGGAAGGCGGGACCCCCACCCTTCCCATGCCGGTATCAATTTTAATGTGGACCCGGGCCGGCTTTTTTCTTTTTTCCGCTTCTTCCGAAAAAGCTTTGGCTTCCGAATAGGAATAAATTGTTTGGGTTAAGCCGTGCTGGACAACTTCATCCGCCACCGAGGTGGGAGACTCGGTTAAAATCAAAACCGGCGAAAGAACCCCCGCCTCCCGCAGTTCCAGAGCTTCTTTAAGATTGGCGACGCCCAGATAATCGGCGCCGGCTTCAACCGCCGCCCGTGAGACCGCCACCGCGCCGTGGCCGTAAGCGTTGGCTTTGACGACCGCCATGAAGCGCACACCCGGCGCCAGGAAACGCTTGATGGCGGCAATGTTATGCTTGATCGCTTCTAAACTAATTTCCGCGTATGTGTTCATTTCTTAATTTATCCACCAGTTCGTCGGGAATCGTGTGCTCGCCCAGTTTTAATTCCCGACCGCCTTCCGCTCCGTGATAGTCAGAGCCACCCGTCGCCAGCAGTCCGTTCTTTCTGGCCAGGGCGAGATAATGTTCGATCTGGTCGGCATAATAGCCGGGATAATAGATCTCTATGCCGCGCAGGCCGGCCGCCATCAGCTCCGGGATGACTTCGTCGCAATTCGAAATCACCGGATGGGCGAAGACCGGAATGCCCCCAGCTTTTTTGATCAAAGCCACCGCTTCCGCCGGCAGGAGCCGGTAATGCGGCACGTAGGCCGGCGCCCGGAAATCAAGATAGCGGCTGAAGGCCTCTTTAAAGTTTGCCACCAGGCCTTTGGCGATCAAGACCCTCGCCACATGCGGCCGCCCGGGCGACTTCTGCCCGGAAATGGCAAAGATCTCGTCCGCCTCGATCTCAACTCCCTGCCCTTTCAACTTCTCGACAATTTTATAAATGCGCTCGACCCGGCCCTGCTGGATCTTGCCGAGAATATCCGACAGCTCCGCGTCGTGATGATCAAAAAAATAACCCAGGATATGGACCTCGGCCCGCGGGTTTTCTGTTGTAAACTCAATCCCTGGAATAACTTCTACCCCATGCCCCTGACCCGATACCATCGCGACTTCAATCCCATCTATATTATCGTGATCCGTCAGGGCGATGGTCTTGATCCCCGCCGCCTGCGCCAGTTTCACGATCTCTTCGGGCGTTTCTGTCCCGTCAGAGAGATTGCTGTGGATATGCAGGTCGGCTGACATTCATTAATTATAGCAAATTTCGGGAGAGGACTAAATAGTCAAAAACCTGGGGGGAGATCTCGAGGCCGAGCAGGGTTTGAGTAAAGGCCTGCGCCGCCACGTCGCTCAAGCCCCTGATCGTCTTTTCCCGGACAAATGAGCCGATTCGCCAAACTGGGAATTTGAATCGCTTGTAAACCTCGCCGATCCGCTCGGCTTCGAGGTGATGGAACAATTGCTGGGCCACGACCAGCTTGAGCAGGCGCTCGGAAAGCTCCGCCGATTGCACTTCGCGCAAGAGTTTTTCGTGGAATTTGCGCGAGATGACGATCTCTTTCTTTTCGCGCCGATATTCGCTGGTGCCGCCCGACTGTTTGTCCTCGCCAAAGACCCGCAGGCCCATTTTGACGGCGATCTTGCGCGGGTCATCCATTCCGTACTCGGTCGCCACCCAGCCGGCCGCCTCAACGCCGATCGCCTGGGCTTCCTTAATGATCTTGACCTTGTCTTCTTCGGAGAGCTTCTGGAAGACCTTGTCGCGGGCCAGCTCAAGGTATGCGAGGGCGACACGGTTGCGCTCCGATATAGCGACGGTTGATTTCTTAACTTTTGGTTTGCTCTTAATCATAGACTCTGGCGACCCGATCGCTGACACGGCCCTTTTCGACCGTTATTATAACATAGTGGTAGAAGCCGCCGAACTCGGGCGGCAGATAGAGCGGCGCCCCGGCCCCGCCAGTCACGATATAGGTCACCCCTGCCCGTTCGGCTTTCGCGTAACCGTGGATGTGCCCGGCAAAAACATAGTCGACCTTATACTTTTCAAATAACTTCTCCAGCTCCTCGGTCACCGCCCGGCCGGACATGATGTAGTCAGGATAGATCGCCGACGGGTCAAAGACCGGCTTGTGCATGAAGACGAACTTGTGCCGGGCTTTTGTCTGCGCCAGATCCTTTTTTAGCCAGGCGAACTGGGCGCTGCCGAAGCTCTCTTTAAAGGCGTTGTTCAAAACAACGAAATGTGAATCCTCAAAATCGAACGAATAATAAAGCGGGCCGAAGTATTTTTGAAATATCCGCCAGCCGCCGCGCACGCCGTCATGGTTACCCAGGACATTATAAACCGGCGCTTTCAGCTTTGAGGTCATTTCCATGTAAGCGATGTATTTCTCTTCACTGCCGTTCGAGGCAAAATCGCCGGTATTGACGGCAAAGGCGACGGCCTTTTCCTTGTTGAGTTTGCTGACCAAAAGCTTGAATGTCTCGTCCCCATCACGGTTATCGCCAAAGACGGCGAAGGAGAAGGCAAAAACTCGGCTCGCTACTGCGAGGCAGAAAAAAACTAAGCAGAGGCGCTTAGACAAGTTTTAGGTCCTGCAAAACTTTCCGAATCTGGTCTTTTTCCTGCGCACTCGGCTCAACCAGCGGTAGGCGCGGTTTGCCAACCGGCTGGCCGATCAACTCGAGCGCGTATTTGACCGGTGAAGGGTTCGACGTGATGAATAAAACCTTAAATATCGGCAAAAGTTTGAGATGGATCGCCATGGCTTTTTTGGTGTCACCGGCATGATAAGCCGCCACCATCTGGGCGATCTCTTTACCGACGATATGCGAAGCCACGGAAATGATGCCGACCGCCCCCACCGACATCATCGGCAGCGTCAGCGAGTCATCGCCGCTCCAGATCGTGAAATCTTTCGGGCAGAGCTGTCGCGTCGCCGAGGTCTGGTCCAAGCTCCCCGCCGCGTCTTTTAAGCCGGCGATATTTTTCAACCCGGCGATCCGCGCCGTCGTTTCTGGCGTCATATTGATCCCGGTCCGGCCGGGGATGTTGTAAATGATGATCGGGAGCCGGGTGTTTTCCGCCACCGCTTTAAAGTGCTGGTAGAGCCCTTCCTGCGACGGCTTATTATAGTACGGGACGACGACCATCACGCCGTCGACGCCGATCTCCTCCGCCCGTTTGGTCGATTTGATCGTCGTTTCGGTTGAGTTTGAGCCGGTCCCGGCTACAATTTTACATCGTCCACTAACCGCTTTTTTGACAACTTTATAAAGTTCGTATTCCTCGTCATGGGTCAGCGTTGGCGACTCCCCCGTCGTGCCGTGAAGCACAAGCCCGTCCGAGCCATTTTTCACCAAGAAATCCGCTAACTCCTCCGCCCTTTTCCAATTAACGGACATGTCCGCCTTGAAAGGCGTCACCATCGCGGTTAAAACTTTGCCTAGATCAGCCATAATACACCTCAAGGTAATTATAACACATATTATTTGCCGCCCAATTCCGCAAAATGGCGCCGGAAACGTGAAGGAATTTTGATGGAGACATTGTAGCCCAATTGTTTAAGCCCTTTTGAAATAATGCCATGTCCGTCGCTGTAGAATTTTTCGATCCTCTTTTGCCGATCTTTAATCCCCTGATAATTGACCGGGCAGACAAATGTCCAATCGGCCCCATCACGGTTTAACACGACGCGAAAAAAAGAATCGATCTCCGTTTCTTTGCGGCCGACTTTCTTTAAAAGAATAACATGCTCCATCGCGTCATCAATGTTGCTGATGATCCCGGTCTCGCCGTCATAAGAAAGTAAGACAAGCAACGGATCGTCATTCTTGATCGCCTTGTTGACAGCATTTTTGTTAGGAAAATAGGTGAATTTCATGTTTACTGTTTTGAGTATACCATGAAGCCCTCATGAGGCAAAATCACTTGATCTCAAAGCCTTGCGGATCTTCCGGCTATATGCTAACCTGCAATAATGAATAAATATCTGTTATGGATCTTTTTGTTGGCGCTGTACTTTTCTTTCGGTATTTTTTCGGGCCTGATAAATTTCATTTCCGACTGGCTATGGTTTTCTGAGGTCGGCTATACAGAGGTCCTGTTCAAGTCCCTTGGCGCCATGATCGGCATCGTCGCTGGCGTCGCGATCTTCTCGTTCGTCTTTCTCACGGGAAACTTTTTGGCCGCCGTAAAATCAAAAAATCCGTGGTTCATAAGACTGCCGGCCGGCGTCGTTGATGTGCCGCTAATCATTTCCGGGGACATGGTAAGGCGAACAGGCATCTTTATTTCGCTGGCTATTTCGCTTCTTTTGGGCCTGGCGTACGCTTCACAGTGGCAGGCCGTCCTAAAATTCCTGATGTCGACCACTTTTGGCAAGCTCGATCCTATCTTCGGAAAAGACATCTCATTCTATGTTTTTACGCTGCCGGTCATTGAGCTGGTTATGTCGCTCTTCAAGGGCATCATTGTTATTTCCCTTGTCGGCTGCGCCGCGATGTACATAATAAGGGGGAATTTTAATTTCCTCAATTTCATCGGCCGAGCGGCAGGTGCGCGGCTCCGCGATCTCGGACTTCCTTTTTCTGAACAGTGGGAGCGCAACGAAACTGAAACGGAGCCGAAGGCGCGGCTGCATATTGCCGTTCTCCTCTCTCTGTTCTCGTTAACGGCGGCCGCCGGAGCTTATTTTTCATTATTCAAACTTCTCGTGTCCCAGAGCGGCCTGGTTTTCGGGCCCGGCCTTGCCGATGTAAATGTTAAGATCCCGCTGACCTGGCTATTATTCGCGGCCGCAATATTTATTTTCGTCGCCGTCCTCCATTGGGGCTTTACGGGCAGAAAGCGGTTCTTCGCCGCTTCGCTCATTATTTATATTTTTTCGCTGATGGCTTTAAATATTCTGCCGCCGATCGTTCAGCAACTGATCGTCGTGCCCAATGAACTTGCCAAAGAAACCCCTTTCATCAGGCATAATATTGCCGCGACCCGGCAGGCCTTCGGGCTTGACAATGTGGAAGAGCGGGAAATATCGGGCGATTATCCCCTCACCGCCGCGGATATCGCGCGCAATGACTTGACGATCAGAAACGTGCGCCTTTGGGACAGGGCCCCGCTGCTGTCCACTTTTTCTCAGATACAGGAAATACGCACGTATTATGAATTCGCTTCCGTCGACAATGACCGCTACCTGATCAACGGCGAAATACGGCAGATAATGATCTCGCCCAGGGAATTATCTTCGGACAGCCTGCCCAACAGGAATTGGATAAATGAAAGATTGACTTTTACTCATGGCTACGGCGTGGCGGCCGGCCCCGTCAACCAGGTGACGGCCGGAGGGCTGCCGGTGCTTTTCGTGAAAGACCTGCCGCCCGCGTCCGAAGTAAAAGAACTGATCGTCACGCGCCCCGAAATTTATTACGGCGAGCTGTCCAACGATTATGTGATCGTTAAAACAAAGTCTAAGGAATTTGATTATCCGAAAGGGGAGGATAATGTCTTCACTACTTACGCCGGAAAGGGCGGGGTGAAGATCAATTCCTTATTCCGGCGCCTGCTGTATTCACTGCGCTTCGGCTCGCTAAAGTTTATTTTGTCGAACGATATCACGAATGAAAGCCGGATACTTTACCACCGCAATATACGAGAACGCGTTTCAAAGATCGCTCCATTCTTAACTTTTGACCGGGATCCTTACATTGTGATCGCGGGCGGCAAATTGTTCTGGATCGCGGACGCTTATACCACCAGCGCGCTCTACCCCTATTCGCAGCCGTTGTCTTTAGATGGGGGCAGGGTTAACTACATAAAAAATTCTGTCAAAGCGGTGATCGACGCGTTTGACGGCTCGGTCCAATTATACGTTGCGGACACGGCAGATCCCATTATCAAAACATACGAAAAAATATTCCCTTCGTCGTTCCGCCCTCTTTCGGCAATGCCCGCCAACCTTGCAAAACATTTAAGATACCCTGAAGATATCTTCACCCTCCAAACGCACATTTATACCATCTATCATATGGATGATCCTCAGATCTTTTACAACAAAGAGGACCAGTGGGAAATACCCGCTATCGCGCATGAGGGCGAAGCCGGCTTATTGGGCCGGACACCCGCGATGACCCCAAGGCATATGATAATGAAGCTCCCTTCGGAAAAAATCGAAGAATATATTCTCATGCTGCCTTTTACTCCGCGCGCCAAAGATAACCTTTCGGCCTGGATGGTCGCCAGAAATGACGGGGACAATTACGGGCGGCTGCTTGTCTATCGTTTCCCGAAACAGAAGCTTATTTTCGGCCCGAAACAGGTGATCGGCAGGATCAACCAGGATTCAGAAATAAGCCGGCAGATCTCGCTCTGGGATCAGCGTGGTTCGCAAGTTATACAGGGTTCTCTGCTGGTTATACCGTTAGAAGAATCGCTTATTTACGTGCGTCCGCTCTATCTTAAATCCGATGCGGGAAAGATCCCGGAGCTAAAGCGCGTGATCGTCTTGTACGAGAACAGGATCGCCATGGAAGAAACCCTGGAAGAAGGGTTGGCGCGGATATTCGGCGCCGGTGATCGAGTGAGAAGTGTTCCGCCACCGGCAGAAATTCAAATTCAGGGGATCGCAAAGCAGGCCGGCAGCGCCTATGAGGCCGCGCTCCGCGCGCAGAGAGAAGGCAACTGGGCAAAGTACGGGGAAGAGATAAAAAGGCTGGGTGAACTGATCAGGAAATTGCCAAGGTAACGCTCCGCTATTCAGCTCCCGGGCGTCACTTGATCCCAAACGCCTTCTTCAGCTCCTTGATCCGGTCGCGTATCTCCGCCGCGGCTTCGAAGTTGAGCTCGGTCGCCGCCATCTGCATCTCGTTTTCCAGCGCCCGGATCAGTTCGGGCACTTCCTGCTTGGGCATGAAGTCCTTCAAACGCTTAATCTCAGCTAACTTGCTTTCGCGGATGCGGTCGGAGATGTCGGCGATCTCTTTGACGATCGTCTGCGGCGTGATGTTATTTTTTTCGTTGAACTCGATCTGGATCTTGCGCCGGCGGTTAGTTTCCCGGATAGCCGCCTTCATCGACTCGGTCTGCTTTTCCGCATAGAGAATAACCAAACCGTTAACATTGCGCGAAGCCCGGCCGATCGTCTGGATGAGCGAAGTTTCGCCGCGCAGGAAGCCCTCTTTGTCAGCATCGAGAATGGCGACGAGGGAAACCTCGGGCAGGTCAAGTCCCTCGCGCAAAAGATTGATGCCGACCAGAACATCGAACTCGCCCAGCCGCAAACCTCTCAAAATCTCGATCCGATCGAGCGTCTCAACATCGGAGTGGAGATAGCGAACCTTGATGCCGGCCTCATTAATATATTCCGACAGGTCCTCGGCCATGCGCTTGGTCAGCGTCGTTACCAGCACCCGCTCCTTTTTCTCTATTCGTATCTTTACCTCTTTGAGCAGGTCTTCGACCTGGCCCTCTGGCCGTCTCACCTCGACCGCCGGATCAACGAGGCCGGTCGGCCGGATGATCTGCTCGACTGTCTGCGATGAATGTTTCTTTTCAAAGATCCCCGGCGTAGCCGAGACGAAGACCGCCTGCTTGACGCGCTTCTCGAATTCTGCGAACTTGAACGGGCGGTTGTCGAGCGCCGAGGGGAGACGAAAGCCGTAGCCGATCAGCGTCTCTTTTCTGGCCTTGTCGCCCGCGTACATGGCGTGAAGCTGGGGCACGGTCACGTGCGATTCGTCGATAAAGATCATGAAATCTTCCGGAAAATAGTCGAGCAGTGTCGAGGGTGGTTCCCCCGGCTTGCGCCCGTCAAAGTGGCGCGAATAGTTCTCAATGCCTGAACAATAACCCATTTCCCGGATCATCTCCATGTCATATTTGGTGCGCTGTTCCAGCCGCTGGGCCTCGACCAACTTGTTCTTTTTGTTCAATTCGTCAAGCTGGACGGCCAGCTCCCGGTTGATCGATTCGAGCGCCGCGTTGATGCTATCTTCGAATGTTAAATAATGGGTTCCCGGGAAGATCGTCGCTTCGATCTTTTCCGAGAGTTTTTTCCCCGCCACCGGCTCAAGTTCCGTCAGCCGGGCGAGTTTCTCCCCTTCTAACTCGATACGCAGGAGATTCTTTTCATAGGCCGGCAGGATTTCGATCACGTCGCCGCGCACGCGGAATCGCCCGCGCTTCAACTCGTAGTCGTTCCTTTTGTATTTAACCGAAACGAGCTGTTTAATCAGATCTTCGCGGTCGTAGTCCTCGCCAACCTTGAGAGAAATGACCGCCTTCATGTAATCCTTTGGTGTCCCCAGGCCGTAGATGCAGGAGACAGAAGCAACAACTATCACGTCGCGTCGCGAGAGGAGCGACATCGTCGCCTCATGGCGCAGGCGGTCGAGTTCTTCATTGATCGAGGAATCTTTTTCGATGTAGGTGTCGGTGTGCGGAATGTAGGCCTCCGGCTGGTAATAATCGTAGTAGCTGACGAAAAACTCGACGGCGTTCTGCGGAAAGAAAGAGCGGAACTCCTGGCAGAGCTGGGCGGCCAGCGTCTTGTTGGGGGAGATGACAAGAGTCGGACGCTGGGTTTTTTCGATCACATTGGCCATGGTAAAAGTCTTGCCGCTGCCGGTTATCCCGAGGAGTGTCTGATATTTTTGACCGGCCTCTAAACCCTCCACCAATTTACCAATGGCTTCCGGCTGGTCCCCCTGCGGCTTAAACTTGGAGATGAGCTTGAATTTTTGCATGGAGCTGTTTGAGCGTGCCGTCGTTATTGATGACCCTGTCGGCGAGCGCAAGGTACTCTTTCTGTGAGGCCTGAATGCTCACATGCCGCGCCGCTTCTTCCTTCGCCAGTCCGGACTTGAACAACCGCTTGATCCTGCTCTCGCGCGAAGCCATAACAACCCAGACCTCATCGACCAGCGGGATCAGGCCGATCTCCTTGAGCACCGCCGCATTTATGACCACCGTTTTCTGCCGGCTTTGCGGCAATAGCTTGCGGCTTTCAAGTATTTTTACGATCTGTTCTTTAAGCAGAGGATGGACCAGCTTGTTGAGCTGCTGTAACTTTTCTTTATCCGAGAAGACAATCTCGCCGAGCTTGTGGCGGTTGAGCTTGCCGCCGCGCATGAGGATCTTTGAGCCAAAGGCCTTGACCAGCTCGTGCCAGAGTGAGGACTGCGGCTGATAGAGGGAGTGGGCGATCTCATCGGCGTCAATGACCAGCGCCCCAATTTTTTTCAGGGCGGCGGCCGCCTCGTCCTTGCCGGCCGCTATCGGCCCGGTTAACCCGATCACTCTCATGGCATGATTATAGCACGGCGGTTTTTTCTTGACAAAAAGGCATCGTTAAAATAGAATTCACTTAATGAATATTAATGCTCGGAAACCTGCCCCGATAAATCGGGGCGGTTTCCTCGCGATCGCATTAATTTTTTGTCTTGTTTTTCCTGCTTTGGCGGCCGATGTCAATTACCCTTACGGCAGCGTCAATTTGAGATTGCCGCCGGCCGAAGATCCGATCGCCGGTTTTGGCGGCGCCTACTCCGCCCTGCCGATGGGGATGAAGAGCGTGCTTGTTAACCCCGCCACGCTGGCCAAGCTGAAACTCGCCGAGTCGTCCCTGCTGATCTCAAGCGCCGCCGGCTTGAACGCCGTCAGCCGGACGACGAATATAAGCGAATCGAGCGGCACGCTCGAAGGCGGGACTTACGGCGTCTTCTTCAGGGCGCCGGCCAATATCAGCGGCGTTACTGCCCGGGAGATCTCGGTGGACTCTAACCTGAACTACGCCACCAATCCAACCGGCCTCTCTTTCAGCTCGGCGTTAAAGATCAATGATTGGCTGACCCTCGGCTTCGCGACCAACAACCCGTTCGGCGCAGAGATCAATCTGGCGGGCGATTTTCCCACGACTGTAAAAAGCGTGACCAACCTCAACGGCCAGACCCTCGGTGATATGCAAATCGGGACCGACAGCAAACTGAGATACACATTTTCGAGCAGCGGCACGGTCGCCACCTATGAAAGCACCCGGCCGCTCTGGGGCGGGTTTATCACGCAGGAAGCGGTCATCCCGCTTACTTCCATCAGCGCCCTGCGCAACAATTTTGACGTCCAGTCGCCCTACACCGCGACGCTGGCCGGCGGCACTGACAAATTTCACGTCGGACTCAACATGATACCGGTCAATGCGACGGCCAACATCGACAACACGGTGCAGGAGATCATCCCCGCCGGCACCTCGGATATTTTCCTCTACACACCGAATTTTGATCCCAACAATGAGTCCGACCTGGCCGGCTGGATCAACGATCCGGACAAGTATGGCACCTCGAGCGGCTATCTCCGCAAACAGATCAAACTGCCGGCCGGCGAACTGGTCGGCGAATCAAAGTACCAGGGTTTCTACAGCGCCAGCGCGGCGCGCTTCGATCTGGGGATGATGTACGATGTTAACGACTGGTTCGGCGTCGCGCTGGATCTCGAGAATATCTCGGGCTCCTCCCTCAATTTCCGGGGAAGCGGCCTGGCCAGCTATATCAGCTATCGCAATTACGACACGGCTGAAGCCGGCAGCGTGGGCGACCTCCTCCTGCCCGGCGGATCGCAGACGGTCGATCTCCTGCCGGACCGCTGGATCACCACATTCGAGGCCGGGAGCGCTAAACTGTTCCTTGAGCCGGAGAAAAATTATTCCCTGCCCAGAAGACTGCGGCTGGGCGCGGTCTTGAGAAAGCCGTTCCTTATCGCCATTGATTATGAGTCAAACCAGAATCCCATCACTATTCCCGGCAGTGTCGAAGCCGGCAATCTTGTCATCAGCAACTTGAGCTTTATCAGGCTCGGCTTTGAGACCCGGGTCTTTGTCCTCCCCTGGTGGCTGCGCTTTGGGCTGTCGCTGATGATGAAGCCCAACTTGGCCGGCGGTGATCCGACAACAGTTGAAAATATTAATAAATATTTCAAGTACGGCGTCCTGCCGGCCCGCTTCGATCTCGGTTCGACCCTCAACCTCTGGAGCTACGAAGTGAGCGGCGCGTTCGGCGTCAGCGCCCTGCCGGCCATCAATCTCCTCCAGTTCGACACGCAGAACGCCGACTTGAGCAAGACGGTCTATTATACATTCGGCGCGAAGAAGGATGCCTGGGAGGTCAATTATCTTTCGGCGGTTGACGCTGGCTCGACCGCCGCGGCCTACAGCAACAAGCCGACGCCGGCCGGCGGCAGCAAGCAGTTTGAATTTTCTGACGTGAAATATGTGCAGACGTTGGGGGTGACGTACAGGTTTTAAACATGAAAAATAAATGGAAGAATATCAGGGGATCAGAAAATCAGAATGAGAGGATTAGAAAATCAGAGCATCAGAATAAACAGAAATTGTCTGTTTTCTGCTTATCTGCCTTCTGTTTTTCTCTCTCTGTTTTCTGTTTTCTGATCCTCTTTTTAGCTCCCGCTTATGCTGCCCTCATCACCAACGTCGAACCCACTTCCCTCTCCGATAGTTCGTTCATCATCACCTGGACGACGACGGATGAAAAAGCGAGCACCGAGATTTATTACGGCGTCGGCGGCCTGACGGGCGTGGCGACGGTCTCCGGCACGACCAAGTACCACAGCGCGTCACTGTCGGGACTTTTTCCCAACACGACATATCAATACCGGATCAAGTCGGGCAGTACGCTCTATCCGCCGACCGGCACGCCGGTTTCGACTTTTACGACCCTCGCCCGGCCGACCGGGGAGCATCTTTTTGATTTTGCCGTCATTAATGACCTGCGCTACGCCGAAGGCAAAACACCAGACACCAAGAACGCTCGCGGCATCGCCTACTCCAAAGCGCCAAGCATTATTGCTTCAGAAGTCACCGATATAAACACCCATGGCGTGGCTTTTACGGTGGTCAATGGCAATATCGTCGATTCCGACACAGCCGCAAAGTACGGCGATCAAGCGGAAACAAAGGTTAAGCCGAGGCTTGAACTTTTAAACAACAAACCAGCCGACCTGACCTCGAACATCGCTAATAAATACATGCCGATCCCTGGCTTCTACGATAAGATCAATACCGGCTCATACACAACCGACTGGATCACCAACTCTTTCAAGCCGCTCACGAGCGGCACTTCGATCGAGAGCGTTTACGGCTATAACGCGGCCAGCAAGGACGCTGATTCGGTCTTTAATTATCAGTTCCTTTACAAGAATTATAATTTTATCTTCCTCGATTCGGTCAAGAAACCCACGGACGCGACCGGTTCCGCCAATCTTACGACCCTTTACAATTTACTGAGCGCCGAATCGAACACCAAGACATTTATCTTCATGGCCTACCCGGCTTATAACCCGCTGGCGGCCGCCACCAAGGATTATCCGATCGATATCCCGACCGCTGAAGTCGGCGGCGCGCTGAATATTTCAAATGACACCGCCTTCCGGGCGACTATCGAGTCCTTCGAGGACAGCCAGGGCAACCCGATCGTCGCGGCTGTTGTCTCCAGTCACTTAGGCGACAATTACCTGCGGGAGATCAATTCTATTTCCTACGTCCGCCAGGGGCCGGCCGTCCAGTACCCGACCGGCTATTCGGTCTATAAGGTTTATTCCAACGGCTATGTCAAAACCTTCTACAAGACGACCGGTGGTTCGCTGGAGGCGGACGGGGACACGAAGCCGTTCTTTGAATACGCCCGCGACCAGGTCAGCGATGAGGCGGGCCTGCCGGCCTCGGTCTACACCTCGTTCTGGCTCGGCTCAAGCAGTATGCGTAACTTCACCTTCACTTATCCGTTCATACCAGGCGTTTCACCGGAGGTCAGTTCGACTGCTCCCGTCAGCAACGAGAGCGCCGTTTCTCTCAACCGCCCCATCATCGTCACTTTCAGTGAGCGGATGCTGACCACAGACATAAATAGTTGGGTAACGGTCAGCCCTTCGGTCGGCACGATCACCGCCCGCTTCCTCGATTCTTCTAATACTATTCTTTCGGTCAGCCACTCGAGCAATTTTGTTGAAGGGCAAACTTATACCATCACCGTTTCCGGCTCTCTTGCCAAAGACGAGGGTTCAGCCGCTATGGGCACCGATTATAGCTTCACTTTCAACACGACCGGCGGCACGGTCGATTCCGATCCGCCGGCCTCGGCTGTCACGCCTCTGCCGAGCAATTCAACGACCGATCCATTCCCGTCATTCACCGGCGTGGCCAGCGACGATAGCGGCGTCATCAATGTCGAATACCGGATCGACGGAACGGGGAACTGGCTCTCCGCCGAGGCGATCGACGGCACGTTTAACGCAACGAGCGAACCGTTTAGTATAACGATCGTCAGTGCGGTTTCCGCAGGCACGCACGCTCTCTGGCTGCGCACGACCGACGGCGTCGGCAATGTTTCATCAGAAGGCGTTTCCGCTTACTCCTTTACTCTGGCGGAGAACAAGCCAACCATTACCATCAAGGTCGGCGGCAACCGGCTATTTAACGGCGACACGATCTCTTCCACACCGAAATTCGAGATGACGATCGTCTCCGCCCACGGGCTTGCCTCCGCGAGGATCTCGGTCGACGGGACCGCTGCCGCCTTGACGACCGTCAATACCGACTCAAATTATTACGCGACCCACGAGGTAGCAAGCGCCCTCTCGAACGGCATCCACGGGATCACGGTCGAGGCCTTCGACTCACAAGGCAACGGCACGACTGCGGAGGTCTATCCACTCTATGTGCAGGGAGCTGCGGCAGTCGCAGTTCAGGGAACATCGCTTAATTATCCGAACCCGTACGACCCGGCCGCCGGAAATACCTCCATCGGTTACACATTGTCAAAGCCGTCGACCATCACGCTGACGATCCATGACCTCTCCGGCAACATGATCGTCAAGAAAACTTATTCTTCAACGGAGAACGGCGGCCAGGCCGGCTATAACACTGTGACCTGGAACGGCCAGACCGACGGTGGCAGTGTCGTCGGCAACGGAATCTATATTTATCTTGTCATGGCCGATGGCAGAGTGCTTTCCAAAGGCAAGTTAACGGTAGTTAAAAGATGAAGAAAACTCTGCTTACAACTTATTGCTTACTGCTGACTGCTTTCGCGGCTTTTGCAGTCAACGGAGTGGCCTCCGATCCGAGCAGAAGTCTCTACACAGCGCGTCAACTCGGCATGGGCGGTGTCTCGGTCAACTTCTCCGACGACGGCAGCGGCGTCTTTGCCAATCCGGCGCAGTTAACTGACTTTGAATTCCCGCAAATCACGACCGCATCGAGAAAACTTTTACTTGATGAAACCCAATATCTTTTCGCCGGCTGGGCGGTGCCGACCGCCTACGGCACCTTTGGCCTCGGCTATGCCGGGCTGGGAGTTGGCGGCTCGATCCCCACAACGCTTGACCCGACGACCGGCCGCATCACTCAAAATCCGAGTTTGGAAGCGGGCAGTTTCAGCAACAGCATCTTCGCCCTCTCTTATTCAAGAAAGATCAATGTGCCGGTCAAGTTATCTGTTGGCGGCAATTTGAAATTCTTCAATCAGGCGGTCTCCGGCAGCGGCGGCGACCGTGGCACCGGCCTGGGACTCGATCTTGGCATTAACTATAAACCTCTCAAGTGGCTTGAGACCGGAGTCGTGCTTCAGAATCTTATCGGCGGCTCCATCAAATGGGGAACGGTTGAAGACAAGCTTGGCGCCGGTTATAAGCTTGGAGTGCGGGCCGCAGTGTCGGACCAGATCAACGCCGGCCTTGATCTTGATCTCGGCTCTTCATCGCTTTTCCACCTGGGCGTTGAATATTTCCCGCTGAAAGATATTTCCCTGCGGGCCGGGCTCAACCAGGAAGCGGCCGGCGCCGGGCTGACCTTCGGCGTCGGCATGGAGAACGGCGGCTTCCGCTACGATTACGCTTTCGTCCAGCGCGCCGGCCTGCCCGGCGACAATCCGCACTACTTTACCCTCTCCTATGTCGGCGAGAGAAAATTGACGATCGCGAAGAAACTGAAGTCAAAAGCCGTCGCGATAAAGTTTCTCTCGCCGCGCGACCGCCTCATCACCGACAGCGACACGGTCGAAGTCGTCATTGAGACCGCCGCGACCAGAGATCTGTCGCAAAAGAGGACCTGGACGGTCACATCGATCTCCTCGACTTCCGACGCCTTTGACATCACGGAGACCGAGCCGCTCGAAAAGACCTATCTCAACGGCCAGGCGATCGAAAAACCCGGCACGTTTGAAGCGATCGAAGCTCTCAAGGAAGGGAGAAACGTTTTTCAGGTCGTCGGCTTCACCAAGCCGGAAGAGAAAATTCCTTCGGTCGCGGGGACGGTCGAGACAAGGGTGCTGCGCATCACCCCCTTTGCCGATACACCGCTCTCTCACTGGGCGAGCGAGCCGATCTCGCTCACGGTTGTTCTGGGGCTGGTCAGCGGCTATCCCAACAACACATTCAAACCGGAAAAAGGGATAACCAGGGCTGAACTGGTCACCCTGCTTGTCAAGAGCCTCGGGCTCCAGTCGGAAATTCTTGACGCTTACAGCGCGTCCGAGGCCTTCAAAGATGTCAAACAAAAAAACTGGGCGGCCAAATATATCGCTTACGGCAGTTCAATTAAATATGTGACCGGCTACGCGGACGGCGATTTCAAGCCGAACAAAGTCCTCAATCGGGCCGAGGGCGTTGCCATCCTTGCGCGATACGCCGGACTGGAAGACCTGAGCGCGGGTTCGCCTTTCCCCGACCTCAAAACCGATTTCTGGGCGAATAAATATATCGAGCCGGCCAAGAAAGCCGGGCTGCTGAATTATCTCGCAGGCAAGGAATTCAAACCGTCGGAGCCGTTCAGCCGCGCCGAGGCCTGCGAGGTGCTCTACCGCGTGCCGGACATCCAGAAAAAAGTCGATGAATTCTGGAACACCGGGGTTATTTCTGCCGCGCGGTGACGATCGTTCTGCCATCGGTCCTTATCTCTATGGCGCCGTCCTCATCGGTTCTGTAAACATCCGCGCCGATAGCTTCTAATTTTTCCAGCGTCGATCGCGCCGGATGACGATATTTGTTATGCCTGCCAACGGAGATGACCGCAAATTGCGGGCTCACGGCTTTCAAGAATTCATCCGAAGTCGAAGTGCGGCTGCCGTGATGGCCGACCTTTAAGATGGTAGAACGTAGATCATAGACCGTTGAACGCAGTACCCTCTCCTCGCCTTCACTCTCCATATCTCCCGTAAACAAAAATGAAATATCCCCATAAACCAGCCGCATGACGATCGAATTATTGTTCGGGTCGGAATTTGTCCTTTCTAAGAAAGGCCTGATCGGGTTATAGATATAACCTGAAACTTCCCCGCCGAAATCAATCGTCTGCCCTGCCTGAGCGATTGAATATTTAATTTTGTTCGCCTCGACCAGATCCAGGAATCTTTTGTAAGCCCGCGAATCGTAAATTTGTCCGCTGTCGAGTACTTCGTCGACTGGAATATTTCCCAGCACCGGTATCAGCCCGCCAAGATGATCGGCGTGGGGATGCGTCAGGATGACCATGTCCAATTTATTGATGCCTTTCCGATGCAGAAAAGGAACGACTACTTGTTCTCCTATTTTGTCTTTTCTCTCCTGATCTCCCGATCCCCTGATCCCCACATCCTGATATCCTGTTTCCCTGATATCCATGCCACCGCCATCTATCAAGATTTTCCTGCTGTCAGGTGTTTCTATCAACGCACAATCCCCCTGCCCGACATCGAGAAAAGTCACGACCAGCTCGCGGCCGCCCAATGCCGGAGCGGAAAAAGCGCGATCCCAAACAGAGACAGCAATGAAAAGAATGAGGGCAAAAGCCAGTTTCTTTGCGGTGAAAAGCTTCCCCTCGCGCCGTAAGACCTCAGTTGCGGCGATAAGAGCGAGATAATAGCCGGCGATCATATAGATGGTTGGAGCGTAAACATAAAATTGGGCGCCCGGCAGAGCGGTCACGAAATTCGCGATCCGGTCGAGCAGAACAAGCAGCAGCCAGATCGTGTTGCCGAGTATTTGAGCAAGCGGCAGAAATATGAACCCGAGCAGTGTCGTGGAAAAACCGAGAATGACAAGGAACTCGACCCAGGGTAAGACGAGGAGATTTGAGATGATTCCGCCGAAGGCAACCTGGCTGAAGTTATAAGCGATGATCGGCGCCGTCGCCAGCATTGGTGCGAGAGTCACGGCCAAAAGCCGAGGCATTTTCTTCTCAAAGACCGGCGCGATATAGACCAGCGCCCAGGTCGCCGCGAATGAGAGTTGAAAGCCGAGGTCAAAGAGCGTTGACGGATCGATTATTAATAAGACCAGGGCGGAAAGAGAGAGTGTTGTGTAAAACTCCTTCTGCCGGTCGAACAATAGGCCGATCAGCATGACCTCGCCCATGAAGCCCGCCCGCAGGATCGACGCCCCGCCGCCGGTGACGATAACGAGCATCAGATTGAAAAACGAGGTCGCCAGCACACCAAGCCAATTCGGCAGGCCGGCCGCCTTTGTCAAGCCGAGGCAAATACCGATCAGGATCGAGACCTGCGTGCCGGAGACGACCAAAAGATGAATTAAGCCGGCTTTTCGATAAGTATCCTTCAGGTCATCAGGCAGAGGAGAAACCGAGGTCCCAAGCAGAATGCTGCCCAAAAGCGACGCCTCTTTTTGCGGCAGGATCTGCTCAAGGACAGAATTGAACCTGCGGCTGAACCAGATCGCCGCCTTTTTCAGCGGATTGCCCCCGCCGCCGATCTTTTCATAATAAGCGGCGCGGATGGCGTACATCTTTTCTCTCTGCGGCATCAGCGGGTTGGCAAAGCTCTGGAATTGGGAGATCGTACCGCGAACCTTGAGCCGGTCGCCGTAATCATAAGCTTCATCGCTGCCCTTTATCGACAGAAACAGCCGACCGGCCCCATTTTCGAGCTTGAGCGGATAGATCACACTCCCGTGCTTTATCCGCGGCTGGTCATCGACCGAACCGACAAAGATAACATAGCCCTTTTCCGAGAGAGCGGCCAGTTTATCTTTTTGGCCCAATTCATGTATCTGGAAAGAAAATATCCCCGCAAGAAAGCACAGGATCAGAAGAATGCTCGACGAATTGATGTTTTTGATAAAAGCATGAGCAGCCAGCAAAAAGAAGCCAACGAGAAATATGCAAATTAACCAAAGCGGCAGCGATAAAAATGCCTTTGCTGTTATTATCCCGATCGTAAAAGCTGCTGTGAGAAGTACTATTGGCCTATCCATAAGTTAAATATTGATCATGCCCTTGACGCGTTCAAACTTGCTCTTCCCGAACCTCGGTATCTCCATCATCTGCTCAATTCTGGCGAAAGGCCCTTTGGTTTTGCGGTATTCGATGATCGCTTTGGCGGTCGCCGGGCCGACCCCGGGCAGGGAATCAAGTTGTTTCTCGTCGGCCGTATTAAGGTTCACTTTCTCCGTGGCATCATTCCTTGATCCACTGATACCCTGATTTCCCGATCCCCCTTCCCCAATTCCCTGATCCCCCAATATCCTTTTCACTGGCACAACGATCTTCTGACCGTCTTTCACCGGTTCAGCCAGATTGACCGCGGCGAGGTCAGCCAATGGTCGAGCCCCGCCTGCCAGTTTAACCGCATCCATCAACCGGTCCCCCGGGTTCAGCTTATAAACACCTTCTCTTTTCACCGCCCCGCAAACATGGACCATAATGATCGGCTTCGGCGCGTCCCGCGTCATCAGATGATCATGTTTTGGGGTTTCAATCGAAACTTTTTCTGAAGAAGCCGTGAATATCTTTTGAAAAGCCGTGACCCCGAGGCCGACCACAAGCGAGGCGATCAATCCGAGGATCAGGAGTTGCTGCTCTTTTGGTAGATTAAATTCCATACAAAAGCCAGAGCAATCTTATTACCACGAGCAAAAGGGTGTAAAACGACGAAATTTCGCCAGTGATCTATATCTTCTGGTAGAGGGCGAGGATATCCTGGACATATGAGCGGGTACGATCGGAATAGCCGCCGTTCCTGGCGACCGCGTTTGGCCCTTCAAGATACGCGGCGATGGCGCTGGAGACCCGGCCGTTGAAGCGCTCGATCAACGATTTGATGTAGCGTACGGTCCCCTGGGCGTTCTGGTCGATGTCAAAGCCATCGGTGACATTCAGCCCCCGGGCGGTGGAAGGCAGCAGCTGGCCCAGCCCCATCGCTCCGGATGAAGAGAGCGCCCTGGGATTGAACTTCGATTCCCGCCTGATCAGCGCGGCCACCAATTTGGGATTGAGATCGAATATCTGCGAGTGCCGCATGATGCTGTCTGTAATTTGGGCCGCCTCATCTGGTTGGCGGTGTCTCGCCACGAATTTTTGGATAGCCGGCCGGGGATCAAGGCCGGCGCCGGCGAACGCGGGAGACGGTTCCTCGATCGGGAAGACAGGCCCTGCCTGAGCGACCGGAAAAACCGGAGCCGGGGCGGACGGCTCTTTGTAACCCTTGTTGCCCCCAAAGCCGGAAAAGATCGCCATGACAAAAAGAATGACAACGGCCGCGGTCGAGGCTTCCATCTATTTCCTCTTTAATAAATTCGGCAGGGCGTTAAAATAAATATCTTTGAGCCGGGCGACAGGCAAATTGATCAATTTTTTCTTGCCGCGCATGATGGAAAGAGATTTACCGCCCACTTTGCCGATGATCGCGCAGGGGACCTGGTAGAGCATGGCAAAATCAGAGAGGGAGAAGATATTCTCCGGAGCTATCGTCAGCAGGATGCGCGACTGCGCCTCGCCAAAGAGCAGGTCACTCTCTTTTAATTTATCAGAAAGGTTGATAACAGACCCCCTGTCTGAAATGATCGAGCATTCGGCCAGCGCGACCGCCAGCCCGCCTTCGGAGAGATCATGCGCGGACTTGACGATCCCGCTCTGGATCGCCTCAAGACACGTCTTCTGGACGCGGTTCTCAACATCAAGATCAAGCTCCGGCGCTCCATTCTCTTCCCTGTTATGACCGAGGAGGACGACCAGATCGCCCTTGTCTTTGTAAGGGGCGGAACAGCGTTTGTCAATGTCCTTAATAATGCCGACCATGCCGATCGTCGGCGTCGGCAGGATCGGGCCTCTGGGGCTTTCGTTATAAAAAGAAACATTGCCGGAGATGACCGGCAGTTCAAAGAATTTGCAGGCATCAACTATCCCCTCGACGCACAACTTGAACTGATAGAAGCGCTCCGGCTTCTCCGGGTTGCCAAAGTTGAGGCAATCGGTTACCGCCGCCGGCTCCGCCCCGGTCACGACGAGATTGCGCGCCGCCTCGGCTACCGCGATCTGGGCGCCGCTATACGGATCGAGCTGGCAGTAGCGGCCGTTACAGTCAGTCGTCGCGGCAATCCCCCAGGGTTTGCCCTTGACGCGCAGAACCGCCGCGTCCCCGCCCGGATAAACAATCGTGTTCGTCTGGACCATGTGGTCGTACTGCTCATAAACCGATCTCTTACTCGCGATATTCGGGTCACTTAGCAGGTTGAGAAGTTGGTCGTTGGGATTTTTGCCTCTGATTGCTTTGGATTTTGAAGTTTGAAGTTTGGATTTCCGAAAGGCCATGTCATAGATCGGCGCCTTGGCCAGGCCCTCAGTGGGCGCCTCGGCAATGATCTTCCCCTTGCTCTTGATGATCATCTTCTCTTCTTTAATGACGCGCCCCACCACCGCCGCATCCAGCCCCCACTTATGAAAAATGCGCAGGACTTTATCTTCTTTGCCGGCCTCGACGCAGAGGAGCATTCTCTCCTGCGACTCGCTCATCATGATCTCCCACGGCTCCATCCCTTCTTCGCGCAGGGGAACTTTGTCGAGATCAAGGTCGATCCCCACCCCGCCGGCCGCCGCCATCTCCGATGACGAACAGGTCAAACCAGCCGCCCCCATATCTTTGAGGCCGACGACAACGCCGGTCTCAAGGGCTTCGAGCGTCGCTTCGATCAGGCATTTCTCGGTGAAGGGGTCGCCGACCTGCACGGTGGGGCGCTTCTCGCATTCTTCGGCTTCGAACTCGGAAGAGGCCAGGACCGAACAGCCGCCGATGCCGTCGCGACCGGTCTTAGCTCCCGCGTAGATGATCGGGTTGCCGAGCCCTGCGGCGCGGGCCCGGGCGATCTTTTCTTTGGGCGCGATGCCGATGCACATGACATTGACAAGGCAGTTGCCGGCGTAGGCGTCGTCAAAATATATCTCGCCGCCCACGGTCGGCACACCGACGCAGTTGCCGTAGGATTGGATGCCGTCGATCACGCCGGAGAAAATATATTTATTGAAAGAATTGTTGAGCTGGCCGAAGCGCAGTGAGTCAAACAGGGCGATCGGCCTGGCGCCGGAAGTGAAAATATCACGGATAATGCCGCCGACCCCCGTCGCCGCCCCCTGCTTGGGCTCGACCTGAGAGGGGTGGTTGTGCGATTCCATTTTAAAGATGATCGCCATGCCGTCATAAACAAAGCCGCCGGCGTCTTCGCCGACCAGCGCCTCATACTTGCCGGTTTGGGGAAATAATTTGAGCCATTTTCGGGAACGCGGATAGCCGCAGTGCTCGGACCATTCAACGGAAAACATGGCAAGTTCTGTCGGGGTCGGTTCGCGTTTGAGGATATTGAGAATGCGCTGGTATTCGGGGTCCGTTAACCCAAGTTCGCGATAAACTTTTTTATCCATCACGAACCTATTTTATCATTTTAAATGGAAATTTACTACTGTCCCAGTGATATCCCTTGTAATTCAAGCTGTTCCCACGGTTGGGTATCTTCAGTTGCATAGCGATCCTCCGCAAAGGCTTGCAGGATAGGGATTTTCTCGAAAAGAGCCACGCTTAAAATCTGTAGAATTGTGTAGAGCGACAGCCTTAAATTGAGTCTTTTCCGAATAATGGCTATCAGAACATAAATCGAGATCGCTATCCAGATTTGTGTCTTTACCGCATTCTCGGATGTCCCGTAAAATGCTTGATCGCCAGAGTTTATGTTTCCAGGGAAGCATAAAGCGCGCAAAAGAAGGAGTCCAGGCTTATTCCTGATCCCGAGCACCAAACGTAGTGAGTTGTCGAGGGACGAATACAAAAAATCCCGGCTTTGGTTAGTAGTTCCTCGATTTCGCTCGAAATGAACGCTAAAGCCGGGAGCTTGTTTTAGAGCACTGCATCCAATTTACCAATCAAGCAACTCCTTAAATTACCTTCGTACTTTTCTATGTCTTTTTCGCTTGCTATTTTATCTAAAAGCACATCTGAGATTCTCATCTTTTGTTCCTCAAGAAAATATTGAATCTGCTTAAATGTCTCATTAGCATAGGATTCCACGTGATTGAATATATTTGCCCAATAAGTTGACTGATATTTTAGGTCTTTTTCGGAAATAAAATTTTTTGCCTTCGTGTGTTCTGCCTTTACAAAAAGAGACAAATTTTTAAAATCCAGCGGTTTGCCGGCCACTATAAACTCCGTCCGCTCAATTCTTTCTTCCAGCCAGGAAACGATGTTTTTATACTCTTTAACAAGATAAAATAAAATACTATTTTGATTTCGTATGTCTAATTCCTCTTTCAAGCCGGCAAAATTAATTCCGTCTTTATTAAGATATTTTATGCATGTGGAGAGAATAAGATCGGTGGACGGGAAGAGGGAGTAATTATCAGTGTCGTAAAAGAAGTTGTCGGATAAATATAAATAAAACAACCTTTGGGCCTCGCCGGCCTTTCCAAGCTCCGCCAGTTGAAGCATGTGTTGAAACGGGCTTTTAGTAAGTGCGAAATCCGCCAGAAATTCCTTGATCAAAACGAGCGTATTTGCTCCGATAACCGCGCTTCCTTCCCCGAGCGCGGATTCGTCCGTTGTAAAAACTGCCGAAAGGGAAACCGAATGGCCGATTTCATGATAAAGATAATTGGCCGTCATGTCTTTTAAAAACATTTCTTTCTTAGTAATTAAATCTTCTTTGTTATTTATGCTATAAAGCGATAAAGCTCGCTTTTTTATCTTTTGACTTAATTGGGAATAAAGATCATTAGGGGCGGCCTCAAATGCTTTGGCCCATTTTTGATAAAATAAGAGTTCACATGCTTCTTTTCGGATAAATATATTTTGACCTTCCATAACCGCCGCAATGAGGAGCGGATTGTTGGGGGTTCTGGCGATTTCCTTTTCGATATAATGGACATTAAAATCATTTATTATTTCTTCAGTCGCATCGCCAAAGATAAAGCTCCTGAATGCTCCGTAAAACCCGGCGCAAATTCTTTTGTCGGAACCCAGAGACTTTAGGATTTTACTGATTTCCGATACTTCGGAAATTCCGTAGGATTTCCCCTGGAGTTCGATTTTAAATTCCTTTACAAGGAAAAATAATGAATCCGGCGTTAAACTTGCAATGTTATATTCTTTTGCCAGGCGGTCTAATTCTTCGTTGAATTTATCTAAATCTTCTGATGTTAGCTGATCCGATAACGGCATATTCAAAAGATGATAGCAGTAGTGCTGATCGATCACAGTTTTGGTGAAGCCGCCCCAATTGTTTGTTTTGTCCATCCAGAGATAGATAACAGTGCCGAGATATTTGATTTGGTCGGAGATTTGATTCTCAATTTCAGAGAGGTCCGACATTATTTGTGTTTCTTTAGTTCTGCTATGCCAATATTTATGATAGATTTTGTGATGAACAGATTGCTGATTTCGTATAAGGCATGCATCGCTTTTTCGGCATCTTCATAATTAATATGTTTCTTTCTATATGCAAGGACGATAATGCCGACAGAACCATGAGGGTCTAATCCGAGCTCTGCCGCCGCTTCACGAGCGTCAAGATCGTCCGTAAGGAACAATTTTTTCCCGAATTCAAGGCAAAGCGAAATTGCCTGCAATTCCCCAAGATCCAAATTAAACCTTTTGAGCTTTTTACTTAATTGATCTGAGTTCTTAGGGGCGACCGCCGTCTTTTTGATATTTTTTGCCCTATCGAGCTTTTCCTTCAGGGATGCGTCAAAAGCGGAAACTTCCGAATAGACTTCTTCAGGAATATAAATCTCAGGGAAAACATCGAGAAGATCGAGTCTGTTAATTTGCGCTAAATGAATGAGCGGGCCGGAATTACTGACTGTTTCATCAGGCATGCTCCAGTCCCCATCTAACATCTTCTAAAACAATCTTTTTTTGCTTCTCCGCAAGCCGCACGTTATCGATGCCCGCGAGTTTAATGGCTTCTCTCCGCGTGATTTTCTTATAGAGATATCTGGCAAGAATCATTTCCTGCCAGAGTTTTGTCACGCCTATTTTAATCGCTTGCGCCACCAGATTTGCGGTTTCAATTTTTTTTATTTTTGAGAGTTCTTCGATTTCCCTGGCAAGCAAGTCCTTCATAAAACATCACCTTTCCTTTTCGGACCTATTTTATCATCAAGGCTTCAATCCCGCAATCAGGTTTTGGGCATCCAGGGCGTTTTCAATAAGCGTTTTGGCCTGGGCGGCTTCCAGCACAAAGATTTCCCCGTTAACTTCTCCGGAAACCAGATCAACGCCTTCCCCGAACTTTAAGACCTGGTTTCGAAAAGTTTCTTGAGAGGCGAAGATGTTTTGAGCTTTACCGAAATCATGAAGACTAATAGGGAGCCGGCCCAGCTTTGAGGTCGCCTTAAATTGTCTTCCCTGCATCAAACTTTTCCCGGCTCTCTGGAACGGCGTAATTCTTACAGTAGTCGCCATTTATATCACCTCGCTTTATCCCCACACTAAAATCTTTGGTGTGGGGATTTATTTATTATACTCTTGTTGCTGAAGTTTTTGCAAATGTCGATAAGGATCGTAAATCGCCTCGGCAGAATCCGCCGCGGCTTTGACGATCTCGCTCCAATTTCTCATTAGATGAACCTTAAAGCCCAGGTCTCTTAACTTCCTGGTTGCCTCGGATTCACCACAGCCCAGCAAGAAATCTCCGCCGCCGCGACCCTCTGATTGAATTTGCATCAGCAAATCTTCTCCCGTTCCTCCATTAAATTTGTCAGTTAAAATATATTTCACTTCATCGTCATAGATAACTACCGTTCGAAGCGGGTCCCTTCTAAATCCTTCGTTATCATATACATCTCTTAAATCTTCCAGCGGAAAGGTTGTTTGTGGTTCAGACGGACCGTAAGTTAAAATATATCTCATCGCCTCGTTGATATCACGGGTGAAGCCGGGCATGGCATTAAATTTCTTTCTGGAATCAAAAGTGACCACCCGCACCTTTGCCCCGGAATTAATTGCCGATTGCAGCCAGATGGTCGCTCCGAGAACCGGATAGGATAATGCGTTATTAGGGTCGGGCCGGCTGCCGCTGGCGTCAACATAAACAACTAAATTAGGAGCTTCAAAGCTGGCTTTGATGTCATGCCCCTCGGTTTTGGTCCTTCGTAATGTGGTAACCCCGGGAATGGTCGGCCCCATTTGAGAAGAAAGGAGCATGTCCAGATCGGAAATGTCGTGTTCGGCCGGATCCCAGAAGTCAACGCCTTCAATCACTTCTTCGCCGGCAGAGCGGGGATGAAGAGGGAATTTAATCGATAAATCACGGGCTAAATCAAGATAGTACATGATGGTTGCCTCTTTAACATCAGAAGCAATCCCTGCCGCGGCCATCATTTCCTGATATTCTTTAATTGGGCGTATTTGACCCTGGACTGGTTCTCCCTTTTGTCTTTTCCCCAGACCTTCTGCGGCCTTTTTTGCGGAAGCTTTTCTACCTGGCTGCTCAGCCGGGGCTTTGGATTTAACTTCTCCATCCAGCGGATTGGGGACAGTCATATCTTGATCCGTCATATATTTATTAAAGATCGCCGCGAATTCCTGGACTTTTTGCAGATAATTTAAAGGACGGCTTTCACGAATAATTTGAACCACTCGATCCGCGTCCGTTTCCATCTCAGCAGGAATTTCAATTTTGGGAAGGATTTCAACATCTAATAGCTTCTCATAAACCCGCATATAAATCTGCCAGAGCGGGCTTATTTTTTCGTTTTTCTCGGTTATTCTTTGATAAAGAGCTTCAACTGGCAATCCATTTCTTTTAGCAAGTGTTAAATTAATGAGCAAATCTTCATAAAGGTTTGTGATGTGGTTGGCTTTACCCCGATCGCCGACAGTTTTGGCCGCCGCTTCCTGAAGCAATAGCGAGCTTTTGAAATCGTAAGGGATCATCTTATGATGGCCGATTTCGTGCGCCATCAGCATTTTCATGAAAAGGTTGATCTCATCTTCGTCTTTGAATGGCCCAAACTGCTCCATGAATTTATCCAAGTTAATGAATGTTTCTTTGGTGGGGATACTGAACCCGCCGATCTCACCGCTCATTTCGTATTGGGCAAGATCAGCTTCGGTCCCGAGCAATTTTGGACTCCGTAATGCTACTTCTCCCCACAACCGCCTCGCCTGGCCCCACACCTGGGCAAAACCGCGCGATTTTGCGGATATTTCTATTATTCTTGCCGATACTATTTTATAATTTAACATTTTTTATCTTCCTATTTTTCCCTCAACCCCTCCCCCCAAGGTGTAAAGCCTGCCTGCCGGCAGGCAGGGGGTCAAGGGATAAGGTGTTATGGAGTCCTGGCGGCACGGCAGCCGATACCGTTGAACCGCCCGTCCGGGGCATAGTAGCCCCGGTAAGCTACCCGCAGGAGGACTGCTGCACGGCTCCAGGAACCGCCGCGAAGAACTTTTGTGTTTTTATTGCTATCATGACAATCCTGGCACCATTGCCACACATTCCCGGCCATATGAAACACTCCATAATTGTTAGGCCTAAATAATTGAGTTACATTTAATGGCGCTCCTGTGTTGCCGGGCTGTTCAAAGTGCGCCAGCTCGGCAGTTGGTTCTTCGTCTCCCCAGGGATATGTCTTACCCCTCAATCCTCCCCTGGCAACCTCTTCCCATTGGGCTTCGGTAAGAAACATTAATCCTTTTGACCCTAAATACGCCTCTGCCTCATACCAGGAAAATCCAACCACCGGCTGTTCGGGCTGATTAAATCTTGGGACATCCCAATATGCCGGCCGAACAATCTTTTCTTCTTCTCTCCATTTCCCTCCCGCTTCGCTCCATCCCTCGTCTCTTTTATAACCGCCCTTTTTCATCCACTTCCCGATCTCTTTGTTAGTAACGGTATGCGGAGAAACAAGCAAATCCATGCCCGGAATTCTAACCCAGGAGCCAATAGCCGGCATTCTGCCCGCCTGGTGCATGGCCAGGACTTCTTCCGGGGTTAAAATTGTTCCGCCTGCTTTACCCCTGTGTCTGGGCGGACGGGGCGGCCTCGGCCTGGCAATAAGAGTAATTCCTTGCTCTTTGACTTTCCTCATTGTCTCTTCATAAAGCAGCTTCATAGATAGCAGTTCTTCAATGCCGGCCGAGCCATCCATCTGTGCTGTAAATTCTTTCATGTATTGCTCAATTCTGGCAGGTTGGTCAGAAAGAGGAATTGTTCCCAGTTCTTCTTTGAGTCTTGCCAAGCTTAACCTGTCAGTGTTTCTTTCCCTTTCATCATATCTGTCCATGGCCTTCTGCCAGAGTTTAGAAACCCAGGCCCAGCGGTCTTCTGCCTGAGCGGAGCGGTTGGGCTTGATCCGGTGGCTCATTACCGCGGGCAGCACCGCGGCAATGTCTTCCGTCTCCACCTGTTCTTTCCCCCTGAACCAGGCCAGGGCTTTGGCATAACGGATAATGGAAAAGTAGATGCGGGTGCCAACCGTATTCTCAATCTGCGCTCCAATGTATTCGTTCGCGTCATCGTGGGCGCCTGACCAGAGCGCGTCGCCTCGTTTTTCTCCTTCTACTATGTGGGACTTGAAGCGGTGATTGACATCCTCGGCCGCTTTTTCGCAGGCGTTGAGCTGGGAGAAAAAGTAGGTCAGCCTTTCCTCAGCAGCTTTATCAACCGGCAGCCCTTCGATTCTTTTATTGATAACTTTAGTTTCTTCTTCAGATAATCTTAAATGTTCCGGAAAATCAGCTCGGTTGTCAATTCCTCTGGCTTTTTCAAGATAGTGGGCATTGACCGGAGTGGCTCTGACTGAAGCGTCCATCCTGTCCCAGAGAGCCGCGATAACCTGGTAAGTTCCCCCGCCATTGGCTTCGTTGGCGGTAAAGAACCAGGGCGCGTCTTTCATCTCAAAGGTGCTGTTGAATAATTCAACAAACTGTTCGGCCAGCGCAGCTAAAAGTCCGCTCTGGGTCTTGGTGGGAATGCGGTTAAATTCATTTACAAAACGAAACCGGCTTTTAACAATATCTCTCCAGACCGGGCTGATGTTTCCTTTTGCGTATTCTGCTAAATCAAGATTTCCAAAAAGGTCGGCCATGGTTAGCTGGGGATGGCCGTTGACCATTCCCGCGCGAATTGCCGGGAGAGGCAGTCCTGTCATTTGTCCCATAAGGGTTGCGATTTGAGTTTTTCCAAGTCCAGGATCGCCTAACATAACAATTCGGCCATTGACTAAACTGGTAAGCATGGGAAAGAGAATGAAGGAAGCATAGCTTTCAGGGCACATCTTCATGATTGTTCCATCAGGAAGGGCTATTTCCACGGCTTCTTCTCCGCCTTTTTCAAAACCCATATCCGCGGGAAGCCCGACCATGCGCTCCCGTGCAATATAGCTGTAGATTTCTTGGGCTTTGGCAAGGAGAGTGTTTACGTCTAAAATAGCAGTCGGAGAAGAAACGCCTGCCGTTTCTCTCACAGGGGAAACCGTTAATGATACAATCTTGGTTGATAACATCTCTCTACAATGAACATAGGCTCGGCTGCGCCTCGCGCTTTGTTTGCCTCCCCATGCCCTCCATTAACTTATCGACCGATTTTGACGCGGATTTCACTTCAACTTTATAGCTCCTCGCCTCGATGTACATATGAGACTAGTTAACAATTGGCCCCTCGCACTCGGAACCTGAGAATGAATTCTCGGTTCCTCGTGACCTTCCCCCATTAGCTGTGCCATTGCCTGCGGGAACGGCGGCATAGGCCGCCCCAAGGGAGCGCTTTGTCCGGTTATTGAAATTTAGGCGGTGAAAAGAAAGAAAAAACAGATAAATCGTCGCTAAAACACTCAAAAAACGCTTAAATCAAAAAATCTGCAAATACCGTCGTATTCCTAACCGGTCTCATTCTTGCTTAGCCAGAGGAAATCGCCATGTTGACGCTTTTCTTGAGGGACCATTAAAGCACCCGTTTTTTGTCTTCTTCGCTGACGCCCTTCATCGTGAGGTTGATGCGGCCCATGTCGTCGATCTCGATCACTTTGACGGTCACCACGTCGCCAAGCTTAACTACGTCCTCAACTTTACCCACTCGCTGCGGGGCCAAATGGGAGATGTGGACCAGGCCGTCCTTGCCGCCGGGCAGTTCAACAAAAGCGCCAAAGGGCATGATCCTGACCACTTTGCCGTTGAAGACATCGCCTTCTTTCGGTTCGAATGTCAGCTCGTCAACCTTGGCTTTGGCCGCCTTGGCCGCCGCCGCATCATTGGTGGTGATGAGGACGGTGCCGTCGTCTTCGATATCGATCTGGACGCCGGTCTCTTCGATGATCTTCCTTATCACTTTGCCGCCGGGGCCGATGACGGCGCCGATCTTCTCGGGATCGATCTTGAAGGCGATAACTCTGGGAGCGTAGGGAGAAAGTTCGGCCTTCGGCTGGGCGATGACCGACTGCATTTTATCCAGGATAAATAGCCGGCCTTCCTTGGCCTGCGCGAACGTTTTTTCGATCATCTCAAAGGTCAGGCCCCTGATCTTGACGTCAAGTTGAATGGCCGTAATGCCTTTTCTGGTGCCGGTAACCTTAAAATCCATGTCCCCCAGGTGGTCTTCGAGGCCCTGAATGTCGGTAATGGTCACCCATTTTTCGCTTGCCCCGAGCGTAGTCGAGGGGCCGGAGGTTATCAGCCCGATCGAGATGCCGGCCACCGGGGACGATATCTTGACCCCGGCATCCATCAGAGCGAGCGTTGACGCGCAGGTGGAGGCCATTGAGGTGGAGCCGTTTGAGCCGAGAACTTCAGAGACAAGCCTGATCGTATACGGGAATGCTTCTTTCAAAGGCAGAACAGGGATCAGGGCCTTTTCGGCCAAAGCCCCGTGCCCGATCTCGCGCCGGCCGGGCCCGCGCAAAGGTTTGACTTCACCGACGGAATACGCCGGGAAATTGTAATGATGCATGTAGCGCTTGCCGGTCTCTTCGATATCCAGCCCTTCGAGCGTTTGTTCTTCGCCGGCCGAGCCGAGGGTTGCGATCGTCAGGACCTGCGTTTGGCCCCGGGAAAACACGGCCGAGCCGTGCGCGCGGGGAACAGCGCCAATCTCGACGCCGATCTCCCTTATCTCATTTAAGCCGCGGCCGTCGATGCGTTTGCCCTCGTTCAACACCATGTTCCTCACGAAGTCATATTCGATCTCTTCGATTATTGGCTTGATGTCTTTTGGGTTGGCGGCAAAGATGTCTTTTAAAGCGGCATTGGCCAGAAGCTCTTCTTTGATGTTGTTTTCGATCACAGCGAGTTCGGCCGATTGCTTGTCTTTGTCCGCTATTTTAAGAGCGCTTTCGATCTTGCCTTTATATGATTTTAGAACGAACGCTCTGATCTTTTCGTCAATAACATGGAGGGCGACGGTCTTTTTCTTTTTACCGACCTTCTTGACCAGCTCGGCCTGGAGTTCGACAACCTGCTTGATGAACTCGTGCCCGGCTTTCATCGCGGCCAGCATATCGGCTTCGGAGACCTCGCTGGCCTCGGCTTCGATCATCGAGACCCGCTCCGAGTCGCCGGCAATGACCAGGTCGAGGTCCGATTCTCTCATCTGCGCCATGGTCGGATTTAAGACGATCTTCCCCTCGACCAGACCGACGCGCGCGGCGCCGATCGGCCCGTCGAACGGGATATCAGAGATGGAGAGGGCCGCCGAGGCGGCGATGATCCCCAGAATATCGTAATGGTTCTCATTGTCGAACGACAATGTGCTGACGATGACCTGGACATCGTTGCGGAAACCTTCGGGAAATAAGGGGCGAATGGGCCGGTCAACTTTTCTTGAATTAAGGATCGCGGTTTCGGGCGGGCGGCCTTCGCGCTTAAAAAATCCGCCCGGGATCCGGCCGATGGCATAAAGCTTTTCTTCGAAATCGACCATTAAGGGGAAAAAATCTATGCCCTCTCTGGGCTGGCTTGAGGCGGTCGCGGCGGCCAGGAGCATCGTGTCCCCGACCCTGATAACAACCGCTCCGTCGGCTTCTTTGGCCAAATGACCGGTTTCGAGCGTCAGAGCTTTGCCGGCCTCTATCTGGAGCTCAATCTGATGTTTCATGCGAGGTCCAGACTGGTGGTGACCGCTTCAAATTTCTTGGCGTCATTCTGCTGAAGGTATTTCAAAAGCCGTTTGCGCTGGCCGACCATAAGCAGCAAGCCGTGCCGGCTGTGTTGGTCTTTCTTGTTCCTTTTCAGGTGGTCGACAAGGGTGTTGATCCTCTCGGTCAGGAGAGCGATCTGGACTTCAGATGAGCCGGTATCGCCGGGGTGTCTTTTGTATTTTTCCAGAACTTCGGTTTTCTTTTCTTTCTTCAGAACCATTATTGTGATTGTATCACATTCCGCGGGCGCGGACAATATCTTTTTGTAAAACGCCCGGCCTTGGCTTTCAATCCCGCCCTTTAAGCTGGCCTACTAACCAAAGCCGGGCAGTTTTAAATTCGCCCGATAAAATAAACAATTAACAATGACTCAATTAACAACAAGGTGTAATTATTTGTCCTCGGCGACGCGGAAGCCGAAGTTGAAGTTGCGAGCCCCGGGCTGGTAGTTGCTCCGGTACGCGCCCCGCAAGTAGTCGGAAAGGCCGTCGCCCCACGCACCGCCACGTAGCACCCTCGATGTACCGGTTTTCGGCCCCTTAGGATCGACTAAATCTTTAGGGTCATACGCGCCATACCAATCCGCTCTCCATTCCCAAGCATTGCCGGAGAGATCCATTACGCCGAAAGGGCTGGCTCCATCAGGATGAGCATCAACGGGACTCATTCTAGCGGTATCGAAAGTCACCCTTGAAAGATCAAGTTCGTTGCCCCAAGGATATTTCAGCCCTTCAGGGCCTCTGGCCGCGTACTCGCCTTCGGCTTCGGTCAGCAACCTTCGCATCTGCCAATCCGCAAAAACGGTTGCATCATCATGGTTAACGCCCACCATTGGATTCTTCGGCTGTGTTTTTCCGAATTTTTCATCTTCCCAATATTCCGGCGCGCGATACCCTGTTTGCCCCAGATAAATTCCATACTGTTCATTTGTGACCTCAAATCTGCCGCTCCTAAAATCGGAAATCGTCACTTTTCTCACCGGCTGTTCATTCGCCTGCTCCGTGCTTCCCATCTTGAATTTCCCGGCTGGGATAGCGACCATCTCCAGCTCGATCGCCGGCATTTGCCATTCCAGCAAAGAAGCTATATCCGATATCGCCACGGCTGACGACCTCCAGGCTCTCTCTTTAATTTGACTGCCGAATAATAATAATGTAGAAACATCGGTTAAATGCGGGGCGATGACCCGGCCTAAAAGCGCTTTTCTCTGCGCGGCATCCGTTGTCGCCTCAAACAATTGGCCGGCTTTATTCAGCCATTCACCGCTCATGCTGGCCCGGGCGAGCACCGCCGAGGGAGAAACATCTGTCTTTTTGGCCCAGGCCTCATTTCGAGCGCCGTTGTCCGCCAAATATCTATTAAAGAAACCGATACCGGCAGCCTGTTTCCCACTTAAACTGCCCGAGACCGCCGCGTGCGCCCTCATCATCGCGCCAGCCAGCATGCGCCCCGAAACATTACCCCTAACCGTTAATTGATTTGCCATTTTCATCTTCCTCCTGTTTACTTTAAGTTATTTACCCGCTACAATGAGACCTCTGATTAATCAACCCTCCTAAAATTTATTATCTGCCACTATTCTCTCCAGTCGCCTCAATTATCTATTTTATCCTTTCACCTCCTTACGGGGCGTTCCCATTCGCCTCCATCTGTTTTTCCCAAAACTTTTCACGCGATTTCACATGTTAGGCGGGACTGAAAAGTTACAATCAAATTTTTTGCCTGATAAACCATAAATATTAGTTGGCATAAAAATCAAAATAACCTAAAATTAACTAAAATATAATCTAAAATAATGTGAAATTTTCGGTAAATGCGGGCGATAATAGATTGGGATAAGCAAAATGGGAAAAAGAAAGATTAAAATCAGAGATGTCGCTAAGGCCGCCGGGGTTTCGCTGGCAACCGTTTCCCAGGCCTTTAATCATCCCCGGGAGGTTAATCGCAAAACCCGGCAAAATATTCTGGGAATCTGCGAGCAGCTCGGCTACATTCACAAGAAAATAGGCGGAAGAAGGCACCGAAATATTGCGGTTTTGGCTCTGGATCGTTACATTCCTTTTACCGACTTTTACAGCTGGGTCAGCATCGGAACTCTGGCAGAAGCGCATGAACACGGGTTCAATATTGTGATCGAACCCTTCGGCAAAGACCAGGCAGAGCTCCCCATGGCCATCTCTAAAAACATCATCGATGGAATAATAGTGATGGGCCCCCTCCCCCGCGAACACATCCTGATGCTCAAACAACAAAACCTGCCGTTAGTCCTTTGCGGGCATCCGGTCCCCGGCTTAGAACTGCATACTGTCATCCCCGACGGCCGCGCCGGAATGTACGGGGCCGCCAAACATTTAATCTCTCTTGGCCATAAAAAAATCGCCTTTATCGCGGGCGGGCCGATTTTTGACCCGGTTGAAGCGGATCGTCTCGAAGGATATCGTTTCGCCATGTTTGAGGCCGGGCTGGAAATCCCCCGTGAATATATCCGCCGGGCGGATCTGATAACATATAAAACCGCTTACGAAGCGGCGGAAAAGCTGTTAAGTTTGGACGACCCGCCTTCAGCCCTGATTTGCATCAGCGACCCGATCGCTTATATAATTTACGATTATCTCGTCAAAAAAGGGGTAAAAATACCGGAAGACCTTTCAATTATCGGCTTTGACGATATCCCAAAAACCTATTATGTTTCCCCTTATCTTCCTGAATTAACCACCGTTCACGTGGACGCAGAAGACTTGGGAAAAACCGCCGTAAAAGTATTGCTGGATGTAATGGAAAATCCCAGTTTGACCGCTTACCGGCACACTCTGCCGGTTCATCTCATTAAAAGAAAAAGTACGGCTATCCCAAAATCTGCGGCTTAGCGCGGGACATCTCATTTACGTCTAAAGATAATGTCCAATAAAGCTTCGTGGAGTGTGGCATTAACCCCGCCTCATACCTCTTACCCCTAACCAGCCTTTGCCCTGGGATTACATTGATACCGGCGTCCCGAAAGCGGCCCGGCTTGCAAGAAAAGCAGCCCGGCCTTAGCTTTCAATCCCGCCTTTTAAGCGAGCCTACTCACCAAAGCCGGGCAGTTTTAAATTCGCCCGGTAAAATAAATAATTAACAATGACTCAATTAACAACAATGTGGCATCGCGCAGACGAGGCAATTATAATATAATGTCTGACATGGCATTTGACATCAGAGATAGGGCGAAAAAGTTCGCGATAAGATCAATTGCCTTGATAAGGAAATTCCCGAAAGATGTTGTAGGCCACACGTTGGGCAAGCAATTGATTCGTTCGGCCACATCGATCGGCGCGAATCTTGAAGAGGCGGATGCCGCTTCTTCAAGAAAAGACTTTTTTCATAAGGCGTCTATCTCTTACAAAGAAGCCAGAGAATCACGATATTGGCTGGAAATAGCGCTGGAATCGGACTTGTTAAATCACCAAAACAATATTAATGAGGCGAAAGCGCTTCAGGCGGAAGCGGTTGAATTAAGCAAAATTCTATACTCTATAATAAACCAAAAGAAATCTGATTAGATTTTTAATGTCGCCGCAGGCGACACCTTGTTATTAATTGTTAATTGAGTAATTGTTAATTTGCAAGGTGTTATTATTAAGTCCTGCCGAGGCGGAAACCGATACCGCCGTAGTGGCCCCCCGGTCCGACGCTGCTCCGGCACGCGCCGACGAAGTGCACCTGACGGCTGCCCCAGGCAGAACCGCCGCGAACTTCTATGTCATCGCCCGATTTTTGACCTTCTGGATTTTTAACTATTTTTTCATCGTAATCCCCATAATAACTTCTGGTGGCTTCCCAGACAATACCTAAGCCGCTAACTCCATCCGGCGTCGTTCCTTCCGGCCAAGCATCAACAGAAGCGGTTTTATCCTGATTATAATAAGGAGCTTCCCGCCAATCATTGCCCCAAGGGTAAGCCCTGCCACTGCTGCCGCGCCTGATAAATTCCTGCTGGGCGGCCGACAGAATAAACCAATTATCTCCGGTTTTCTCCCTCAGCCACATGGCGTATGCAACCCGATCGGCATGATTGACAAAAACAACCGGATGCCTGTCCTTATTTTGGTCGGCAAGAAGCGCCATTAGTTCATCCGCATTATCTCCGGCAATATTATACCCCGCTGCCTCTACAAATTCTCTATACTCGCTGACCATTACCGGGTATTTGCCGGCGTAAAATCCGCTCATGGCGATATTTGCCGCATTTGGCTTCTTTTTGCCAAACAAGAGGCTTCCCGCCACGGACAATGCGCCGGCTTCAATGCGCACTAACTCGGGCAGATGCTGAATTCCTGCTTTCCGCAGTAAATCAACGCTTAACAAGCTATCAAGTCTTGCTGCCTTAAGTGGTCGGGTTTGTCAAGACCAATTCCTTGGTGCAATTAAGATAGAA
>Ga0155352_104_pt1 | contig 126223 bp, 106 predicted proteins | sample RifCSPhighO2_02_FD_106320 | JGI IMG/M metagenome (GOLD analysis project Ga0155352, IMG submission 106320) | candidate division WOR-1 bacterium RIFCSPHIGHO2_02_FULL_53_26 | reverse complement strand
GTTGCTCCCGTCATCCGCCGCGCCGACCGCCGGGGAATCCGAGAAGAGCCGATAATCTTTCCGGGCCGCCCAATAAAAAAGCGGGTTCTGGTTGTCTTTGTTGTTGCCCAGATTATTGAAAGTGCCTCCGCTGATGTCCGGCGCGGCCTCGTAAGTGCAGTTATAAGAATAGTTGATCACCGGGCTGATTACTGCGTCAACTTTCAACCCGTAACCGCCGCTGCCTCCAGCTGAAACGGCGCTGGCCAGGATATTATTCTTTATAGTATAATTTCCCGTGACGCCCGCGCCCGTGTTCTGGAAATAAATGCTCCAGCCGCAGCCCGCCAGCGTGTTCTTGGAGATGGCGGCGCCGGCTCCGGAGTTGTTGGCGGCGACCCAGATGCCGACTCCAATGTCTCGAAATTCGTTTTTCTCAATTATCGCTCCTTCCGTGTTTATAGCCGCGCCGGCGGCAAAGCGTCCCAGAAAAACTCCAATATTAAAGCGGTCGGCTCCACCGCTCACTGCGACGGCTCCTCCCGCGGCATAAAAAACCGAATTTCTGACTTGACAGCTTTGGGCGCGGATCTCAATCCCAACCGCAAAACTGTCGGCGGCGGCGGGCAAAGTCCCGGTATCGATGATGCAGTTATTGACCTCCGCCCCCGAAGAAAACATGTTGATAAAACTGCTGGTGCCGCCGCTGGTCGACATGCCCCGGACGGTCAAATTAGCCAGGACGCTGCTGCTGTTCATGGTGATCATGGCGGCCGCGGCGGCGGTGGCTTCGATCGTCGTCGTCGCGCGGCTCTCGCCCGTGACCGTGACGCCGGACGAAATGGTGAAAGGAAAGGTCTCCGTCTGGTAACTGCCCGCCGCCACGCGAATGATGTCGCCGCTGGTCGTCGCCTGACCGACCGCGTAAGTGACGGTTCGCCAGGCGGTTCCCGCCGTCAGACCGTTGTTACCGTTGCTGCCCGCCGTGCTGACATAATAGGTCGTCGCCTGGGCCGCCTGCGGCGCAATGACAAATGACAAATGACAAATGACAATCGCTAATACCCAAATCCACCTCACCCCTTTCTTCTCCGTCTTCGACGGAGAATTCATTCCCCTCTCCATCGTAGATGGAGAGGGGGGTCGGTTAACAACAGCGGGTGAGGGCCGTTTGGATTTTGTCATTTTTACTCCTCCCATTAGTCCACGACCGATAATTTAAATTTGGCCGCCATCAACCAATTAAATATTTTACCACGATCCCGGCTGCGATTGCGATTAAAGCGCTTAACAGCGTGCCGATTAAATAGTATTCCGCAAATTCTCTTTTTTTCAAGTCCTCAAAACGAGCAATGGACTTGGCGGCTAAAACCAGACCGATCGCCGCATATTGATCAACCAGCACTAAAGTAAAAATCAAAATTCTTTCCAAATTACCGATGATTAAACCGACATTAAATTCGGCTGGCTCGGCTTTAAGGGGCGGGATTTTTTCCAGAAGATTCCTTACAAAATGCGTTCCTCCCCACATCAGGACATAGCCGATCGAAATTAAAATGATCCCGTCCGAAAAAGATTTAATTTTCAAAATTTCCGGCAAAGCGGCAAAAGAAGCCGGATTCACATACAGGGCGGCGGCGAAAATTGCTCCCCCGTGAAGGGCCTGATTAAAAATCAACCACTCAAATTTATGCCGGGGGAAGGCGCCTGCCAGATAATTTTTCAGCCCGTCAATCAGGCAGCGCGCCGCTGTTAAAACCAGCAGAACAATCGCCAGCTTGCCCGCTAAAAGGGGAAAGCCAAAAAGCCGCAAGAGAATGGCGGCAGACAGCAAAAAGATCAGGCAGTGTCCGGCAATTGCCGCCGGACTTTCTTTTTTCTTTTGCGCCAGCGCCTTCCCCTGAAAGACAAAGTCCGTCAGCAGATGCGCTAAAAGCAATAAATAAAATAACCTCATTTTAACATTCCTTTAATCAGCATTTATGTGGCTAAAATAAGCCACCTAAACTAATTGTGGCTAAAATAAGCCACATAGGCGTTCGCCGCATTTTCCAGCTCGGATACCTGATCCCACTTCGCCGCCTTGAGCATCTTGGTCAGAGTGGTTCGATCGATGCCCATGGCGCGGGACGCTTTTTTTTGCGTCCGGTATTTTCGATAAGCGGAAACTGCCTGAAATTGCCTCTGCGTCCTCCCTTCCCTGAAGACGGAAATCGCAAATAGCAGGGCATTAATTGCCGCATCTTTCTCCTTAAAACCGGTATGATAAATAATTTCCCGCTTCTTTTCCCTGGCCTCTTCCACCGCTTCCCGGGCAAAATGAAAAGCCGGGCCGTCCATGCCCATCGCCTCTTTTCTAAGCCGGGTGGCGATCCTCCCCCGCCCCACCCCAAAACGCAGTTTAACCGGAAAAAACATTTCCTGAATCACATTGACGACCGCGTAACCCGAGCTCAGGTCCTTCAGCACCCCCTGAAACTCGTCTCCTAAAGTGACGGTAAATTTCGAAACAATTTGTGAAGCAAATTGTTTATTTATTTTTTCCAGCGCCGCATAAAATTTCTGCTGTAAGAGCCCGCGGTTTTTAATTTCTTTCGATTGAACAATATCCCCGATAATAACGCAATATTTTTTTATCATTACGAACCTAGTCCACCACCGACAATTTGAACCGCGCCAGCGTCCGGCCTTCGCGGCGGGCGACGACTATGCCGACGTAAACGGCGTTGCCGGCCTTCAGCCCGAGATTGGTCACGCCGTTCCAGCTGACCTTGTTATAGCCGGCCGCACCGCCTTCCTCGCCGGCCTGGAACGCGAAACTTTTGATCGTCCGCCCGGCGGCGCTTAACAGGTTAAGCTCGATCTCGCCGTCGCGCGAAAGCTGGTACTGGATCGTCGCCGTGCCGTGCTTGGTGACGCTGAAGGGGGCGGGAAAGGCGAGTACCGGCCCGATCACCTGCAGGGGGCCGCCCATCACCGTCACGGCCAAGGTCTCGGTGGTCGCGGCAAAAGCGTTGGCGGCGGTGATGGCGACCTCATTGTCGCCCTCCGGCAGTTTGGTCTCCGGCGGGATGTCATAGCTGACGCTGACACTGCGCGCCGGCTCGCCGGCCGCCGCTTTGGCCGTCACGTCGGCGGCGCCGAGCAAGTATGTCTGGGGCGAGGCCGCGCCGCTTTTGCTCGACGCGCTGATCCGGAAGCTGTTGACGTCGAGCGGCGTCGCGCTCTCTATTTTGGCCGAGATCTTGGGCGTTTCGGACACGATGAACTTTTCTCCTTTTTCGACCAGCGTCCTCTGGTAGAGCCGCGTGCCGAAGCGGACGTCGCTGATGGCCGGCGGCTGCGCCCCGGTCTCGACCGGCCCCGTCGCGTAAGCCAGGACCAGCGGGGTCGGCACAATGTCAACGCCGTTGCCGCTCAAAGCCACCTCGACCGGCGCCGCGCCGTAGCCGTCGCTCCCCCGCGGGATGGCGACAAAATATTTCAGGCCGATGCCGGCAAACGGCTCTTCGGCCGCAAAAGCGTTGATGAGGAACTGCCCGGGCTGGCCCGAGGCGCCGCCGGCGCCGACCGTATCAGAAACAAAGTAGCCCGCCAGCCGCTTCTCTTCGCTCTCATAGAGCGCGACCTGGCGGCCATCCACGGTGATGTCTCCTGCCGCCTGCACACTGCCGCCGACCCAATAGATCGGGTAATACGCCTGCGCCAGGACAGCCGGCGTCAGCCAGTTGACTAACAAACCAACCAACAAACCAACCAACAAACTTTTATTATCGTCCCTCAAAAGTTATCTCCAGGTCGCGGTTCAAAAATATCTGGTAGCCGATGCCGGCCGAAACGGCAAAGTCCTCGCCGCGCTGCGCCGTCACGTTCCCGGCCTCATCATAGATCGGCGCGAAGCCGCGGGCGCGCCCCGCCTCCGGGTCCCAGACGCTGACGGCAATGACCGCGCTCCCGCCGGCCGCCTGGTTGATCACCCTCACCAATTCGCTGGCGACGCTCAGCTCGGTCTCGGCCGGCCGCGTCAGCCGCCGCCCCGGCAAACTGATCGTGTTGATGACCAGCTTGCCCGGCTCGGATTTGCGGATCAGGAAAGTGAAGCTAATCGCTCCGCCTTCCACCGTCACGACCACGGTTTCCCGCGTGCCGATCCCGCCCATCCAGCGGAACGGCAGGGCGGCCACTTTGACGCCGGCGCCGGTTGCCGCACCGTCATTATAGAACCGCCCGCCCGGCTGGTCAACGTAAGAGAAGAGCTTAAAGTAATATACCTCCTGCGTGGAAAGTCCGCTGACGGTCTGCGCCGTTTCCTGTCCCGCTTCGCCGGAGACGGCGAGGGCGGTAAAATTCGCCGAGCCCTCGGCAATGCCGTCCCATAAAGAATAATCAGTGGTATAGGCCACTAACGCTCCCGAATAATTGCTGTCCGGGTTCTTCCACTTTAAGGTGATATCGCCGCTGTTCGGATCGGCCAGGGCGCGGCTATCCGTGACCAGCGGCGGCAGACTCGGTATGACGGTGGTAAAAGTAAAGGTCTGCGGCAAGCCGGTCAGATCCCAGCCGACCTTATCCTTGATCGCCTCAACGGTGGCCGTATAAATGGTGGCGTAAGCAAAAGTGTCGTGCGTCATGGTTAATGTTTTTTTGTCAGGGCTCCAGCTGTAAGCCAGATTCGTGACATCCGGCGAGATTTTAAAGACCAAAGTAGCGGGGTCCATTTCATCGTCAAAGGTGATGACCATATCCACATCGATGGGGCACGGGGGCGGAGTGGCCGGAATAAAATTCATGATCGATGGCGGCTTGGTATCGACTTTAATGCCCGTCGCCTTCAAATAACTCAAGTTGCCAACCGGCTCCCTAACGTCGTCTTCGGCCGCGACATGGAAGTAAAAAGTATTTTCAACGCCGGAACCGACCGTGACCGCCGCCGTTTTCTGGTCCGTGCCTGTCCCTGTATTGGCCACGACATACGTTGTCCCGCTTGGATTATAGGCCGGGTACTCGAATGGGCTATAATTTGATGTGTTGTTCCAAAGATAATGATATGGAAAGCGACTGGGAGCTAAAACCCGCAGGCCGCTTTCGGTGTCTGACTGGGTTTCGGTTGCCGGCGGCCAGCTGAATGTAAAGCTCGCTTCACTCGTCCAGCCCGAAGCGGTCAGCATCGGGACGACCGCGGGCTCAACCGCGCCCGAAAACGACGGCGGCGTGATGTCATACCACAAGGATTGGATCTTCGTTTCATAATTGTTAAAGTCCGTATTAAGCGCCTTATCCCTCAGGAAGACATAAACATCATATTTGCCGTTCCCGCCCGCGCCGATGCCCTGCGCGGTAAAAGTCCCGTTCGCCTTGTTATAACCCGCGTAGCCGCCCGTTGAGGCGCTGAGTATGCCGTCGGTATTGCTCGCGGGAGGCGTGTTCCTGACACGATAGCGCGAGTCCAGGATGCCGGATAAATCGGCAGGGACCGTCCAATCGATCTGGTATTGGTTTAATCTTGTCCAGCTGCTGTCGGGGCTGACGCTCAAACCGGTCGGTTTGGCCGGCGGCGTGTTGTCAATGACGAACACCGCGCTTTCCGCGGTCGCGCGATTTTGCGGCGGCGTCTCCGCGTCCACTGCTTCCGCCCTGATCTTGCTCGAGTCGGAATTAACGGCATTTAAAGCACTCAGGGAATTCCAAAGCTGACTCGTGTTCATCCCGTCAATGAAATATTTTTCCGCGTAATTTGCGCCATCATCATCAGAGAACGACAATCGCCACATGTTAGGAATGGCTGACGTCGGCAGCCGCGACCACTGCAGAGTATAATAACTGTCGCTATTAACAAGCTTGCCGCTTAAGAATGTCCCATTAATCAATCCGTCATTTGGCGTGTAGCCGATATTGCCGGCGTCGGGAAAGCCGGCCGGCGTCGGCGGCTTGACGACGGTAACGGTAAAGAACCTGATATCAGTATTAAAGGTGTTGATGCCGTAATAATATGGCGTCGGCGGATTGTTGTCCTGTATGGCCGGATTAAACGGCCCAAAATCCTTGTAGTAGACGGAGGACGCGATCGTTGTCCCGTCAAAAACCCTGACATAGACCTTGGGCGTGTCGGTCTCGGGATAGATGTAGGTCTTCTTGTGGAAAAACTGCCCCGGCGTATTCGAATACTGGTCAAACGCGGAGTCGGAACCGACCGCGAAAGTCCCGATAATAACATCGCCCACGCCGGTTGGGTTGCCCTGATAGTCAGGGATCCCGATCACGCCGTCCGCGCCGGCATAAATGAACTGGACCACGCAGCCGACCGGCAGGTCGGAGCCGCTAAAGTCCAACGCCTTGCCGCCGCCATAACCGTTGACGAGGTTGTCCGCGCCGATCACGACCGACAAATATTTTGTCACAGCCAGGCAGCTCTCCGCCTGGAGAAAGACGCCCAGACCCATCAGCAGGATTATCATCACTATCCTTTTTATTCTATTTTTCTTTTCCATAATCTACTCCTTTATGGTTTATAATAGATCCACTCATCGTCTTGAGGTGGATCAGCAAGTTCTGAATTAATGACCCAGTAGCCTTTGCCTGGCCGGAAATTTTCCAACAGCCCGGCAAAACCGGTCGGACTGGCGTAAGAGATCGTCCAGTCATTGAGCGGATTGCTCCACTCGAATATCTGGTCAGCGTTAGCCGCCAGCTCGTCTGTTTTGAGGACCGAGAGCAGATTTGAGCTATCCAGGCCAATCGTTCTCGGATAAGCCGAACCGATCATATTACTGCCAAGCTTCAGGTTGATCCGCCGGTCGGCATTAACGGCTGCGTCGCCGACCACGGTTATTTCCTTGTTGCCGGCCCCCGCCGTTCGCGCCACAAAATATCCCCGATCAGGCAGCAGATCGGCTAAAAACCCTTTCCAGCCCTCATCGCCCGCGTTATTGCTCAACCAGGCGATTGACCAGTCATCCGGATCAAGCGAAAGATCAAAATAGTATATCTTGTCGGACGCGGCCGCGTTCGGCCCACCCGTTAGCTGAGTTCCGAACACATTGTCGATTCCGGTATTTGGATTGAAAAGCGGCAAGGAGATCAAATTGCTGTTTTCATAGATCATCACATTAAACTTGCCCACCGCCTGCGCGGGCGGCAGGAGAAGATTATGATCGCCGGTTGACGAGATCAGCTTGTAATAGGCCTCGGCCGTCCCGGCTCCCACCTGGTTATTATGAAGCAGCGCGCCCGCGTTGACATTGAGATTAAACTCCCCGCCGTCAACCACCAGCGTCCAGGCGGCGGCTTCGTCCGTGTAAACCCCGCTGCCATCGCCAGTCAGATAATAGAGCCGGGCGTTCGGGTACTCAGCCGGGTCCCAGGTCACTTCGATGTTCGAGCCGGCGGCGTCGGCGGCGCGCCGGATCGCGAGCGGGCCGGCCCAGCCGGCATAGTCGCGCGGCGAGAGCGCAAAGTTAAAGCCGGTGTTGACCGTGCTGGGGAGGACGGTGAAGGTTTCACTGCTTGGGAAATAGCCGCCGGCCGAACAGTAGAAAACGCGGCTGCCGATCGCCGCGCTCTCGATCGTATAGACGCCGCCAACCGAATAAACGGCCTGCTCGATCCCGCCGACTTCGAACGTGATCCTCGCCCCGTCGATCGGGGCGCCGGTGGCCGCGCTGGTGACGAAACCTTCGACCGTGCCGTAGGGGGCGTAGCGGAGGAAGAAGTCGCGCGGCACGGATTCATTGCCAGCCAGTATCACTGTTTCGCTGGCGGGCAGATAAGCCGTCTGCTGAGCCGTCAAAATATATGTGCCGGCCGGCACAGAAGTTAATTGATAGAGGCCGCCCGCGCCCGCCGTGGCCGAGAGCGCGCCGCTCGTGACGGTCGCGCCAACCAACCCGGCGCCCGTCGCGTCGTTTCTCACGTAACCCCAGATATCTCCGGTACCGGCAGGCAAAGCTTCCAGATCAAAATTCAATGTCGTATCCGAGCCGGCCAAAACTTCCGCGGTCACGACTTTTGACTGATAATTGTCGGCGCTGGCGATCACTTGATAAACTCCCGGCGGCACACTCTCGATCGCGTAACTGCCGTTGGGCAGGTTGACCGCCGTTTGACTGCCGGTCGAGATAAGGGCATTGGCGATCGGGGCGCCGGCGCTGTCGCGCACCGTCCCGACCAGCCGGCCGGCCTGGGCCGGCGCAAGGAGCGTTAGCTGGAAGTTGAGGTTGCGGCTCCTCTCCTGATCAGTTAGCGTCACGGATTCCGTGCTGGTTGTATACGGCTCCAAACTGGCGCTTACATTATATGATTGCGGCGCCACAATCAGTTCATAATAGCCGTCAACGGTGCGGGTAATTGCCCGGTAAGAATCCGCGGCCACGACCGCGCCGCCCAGCGGCTGGCCATTGCTGTCCGCGACTATGCCCCAGAGGACGGCTTCGTTTGTTCCCAGCGGCTGGAGCGCCAAGTCGGCGCTTCTCGTTTGTCCAAGGACGGCCTCAACATTGACTGTCCCCGGCGCAAAACCATTGGTGCCGGCGTGGACGTCATATTCGCCGCCGGCAAGGTCGGATATAATGTAATAGCCGCTGCCGTCAGTCGTAGTTGTTCTTATCCCTTGAGGCGTGTTGAGACTGACCGTTGCTCCGGTAAGCGGCGCGCCCGCCTGGCTTCTGACATAGCCGTCAATCGTGGCCGGCGGACCGATGTACGGCCCCTCCCCCGGCAGGACAGCGAGATCCTTCGTCATAAAGCCCGCCTCGTTCTGCAATTGGATCGCCTCGGTCGTCCCGTAACTCTCTCCAAGCGAACGGGGAACGTCGAGGTGGTAAGTTTCTGTCTCAAAAGTGATCGGCACGCCGAAAAAGAACTCTAACTCAAAGACGTTTAAGCTGTAGTAGCCGTTGGCGTCGGTTTCGGTGGTCACCGAGAGGGCCGGGTCGGTATGGTAGAACCTGACCAGCCGGCCAGCGGCGGGGCTCCCCTCCTGCGAGACGCTCCCCGACAGCCAGTAGAACGAGAGGAACGACTCGCTCCCCTGCGCAGCCGCCAGCGTCGCGGCCGCCAATACGGCCAATAACAAAAGTATTGTCTTCTTAAGCAAATCCCGCTCCTGTTTTCTTCCCTACTGCGTATCCCTGATCACGATGGTTATGCCCTGGGTCAGATAGGCCTGATAACTCTCGCCCTGCGCCAGGCCGATAGCCCGCAAGGCGTCCGAAACCGCTTCCGGATCGTTGCCGGTTATTTTCACTCCGGTGGCTGTCTGCGTTGCCGGGTTCCATTTAGCGAATGTGGAGACAATGTTTTCAGGGGCTGCCAGATTGATCGCTTTGACCAGCTCATAGGCGTTGGTTACCTCGTTCGTCCCGCCAACGACGAGCGGAGCGCCGACGGCGTCATAAGCGTACCAGGGCGCCGCGAACGGCATGGCAAAGTGGTTGATGCCGTGCCCGCCGGTCGTGACCTTGCTTTCAAGCGTCAGCGTGAACGACTGCGGCCCCAGCCCAGTCATCGTCTTGGGCAGGGCGGCGACTTTGACGCCGTTGCCGGTTTCGGCATTCAGGTTATAAAATCTGCCGCCGGGAACATCCACGTATGAAAATATCTTGAAATAGTACGTTTCCGTAGTCGACAATCCGCTGATGATTATCTTCGTCCCACCGAGGATGTCGGGATCGGGCGCGCTGGCCGCCGCGACCCCCTGGCTGATCACTCCCTGAGCTTCACCGGAGTAAACATTCAGGCCATTCCATTTTGCCAGGTTGCTCGCATTATCAACCGCGTTATCATGCGGGAAATAAGTGATAATTCCTCCCATGTAATCACTAACCGGGTTCGTCCAGCGCAATGTTACAGAGCCCGTATCCGGATCGCTTAATGCTCTGCCATCGCTCACTAAAGAAGGTTTGATAGGGATGGCGGTCTGAAAAGTGGCTGAAGCGGGAACGCTTGACAATAAAACCTCGTTAGTGGCGCTTTTAATATAACAGGTGTAGCTGGTCGAATAATCCAGCGGGTCATGAGTGAGCGTGAGTTTTTGGTTGCCATTGCTCCATAAGCCGGTCGCCGCCGCCGCCAGCCCGTCGCTATCCCTGATCACTTCAAATGAAACCATTGCCGGCAGCATCGGGTCATTAAAATCAATCACGACATCTTGCGTTACCGGAACTTCGGTGGCGCCATTAACGGGATTAAAAGTAAACGTCGCCGGTGTAGTATCAACCCAGATACCTGGCGAGTCAAGAACAGGCGACAGGTTGTTCACTTGATCCCGGCAGATAACATGCAGATAATTCCAGCTTTCGCCAGCTGACGCAGCAACACTTGCCTGCGCGTCATTGGTTCCGGTGCCGCTATTCCTTACCGTCGTGTTCGACACCCCGCTGGCTAATGTGTTCCGAAAATAATAATAGAGATTTGTCGCTGCCAGTCCGCTATCAACATCTGATTTTGTCGTCCCCGACCAGTTAAATGACAAATTAACCTCTTTTGTCGGCGTGTTTGTGACGGCGTTAACCAGGCCGCTGAAACTTGGAGCTGTCTTATCAGGATATATCTTAACCATTGTACTGTTGGCCGGATCAGTATTGCCTGCCCCGTCAACCAGCCAGACGTATACCTCTTTGGTCCCGCTGGTCACCGCCGTCATCAGTATTTGAAATGATGTCGCCCCTCCCGCTGTTTGAGTTCCGCCTGTCCCGATCTTATACCAGGAGCTAGCGATCCCGGTGAGTACCGAGCTGTCTGTGGGCGCTTCCCAGGTAATGGTAAAGGTTGCATTCGCCCATGCACTGGGATTGGCGTAAACGGCGACAGGCGCGAAAGGCGCCTGGTTATCAATATAAAAAGCGCTGCTTTCACCGGTGGCTCTCGGTATGCCGCTTGAGTCGAGAGCTTCGATCCTGACTTTGGCGGTCGCGACGTTATGCGAGGGAACCAGCCAAGTGTAATTCCAGGTATTCCCGGTCTGTCCCAGCGTGCCGGCAATAGTGGCGATTGGACTGTAATTTGCGCCATCAGCCGCATAAGACAGGCGCCACTGGTTGGGCACCGCGGAAGCGGCATTCTTGTTCCAGGTAATTGTCTTGTTGGTCCCCGAGGCCCAGTAAGCGTTAAGTGCCGGCGCAGTGACCGTGGCGCTAAAAAACTGATTGCCGGTCTGGTAGGTGGCCAGTCCGACATCATTGGGCAGCGGGGCGTTGTCCGGATTGGTGAACGGGCTAATGAGATCCGAATTCCCATAGCGCGTCGCCGTGGCCAGAGCATTAGCGTTCCAGGCCCGCACGTACACTATTGGCGTTCCACCGGCATATTGGTAAACCACGCCATGGTAAAACAAACCGGCTGTATTGGAAAATATTAAATATTTCGTGTCAGCGCCAACTGCTGCGGTTAATATGATGGCATCGTCGCCCGTTACGCCGCCGTTGTAATTCGGATTATCAATGACCCCGTTGGGGCCGGCATAAATGTATTGCAGAATCGAACCAACCGGCAAATCGACTGCGCTATCCAGCACTCTGCCGCCACCGAATCCACCCAAATCGTTTTCGCAACCGGCGTTCACGGCAAGATAATCAGCATAAACGTTCTCGGCTAAAGGCAAAAACAACAGCAACAACAAAAGCAGCCACGTCCCCTCCTTAATTTTTATTATTTTCTTCATAACATCACTCCTCTTTATGGCCTTGTATATATCCACCCATCCGGGTCGGGTGAATTCAATAACGCGCCATTTTTAATGAAATATCCCTTGCCTGGTTCAAATTTGGTCAAACTTCCCGTAAACCCTGTTGGGCTCAAATAACCGATCTGCCAGGACTTATCGATGTTTGAATAATAATAAACCTTGTCCGCGTCCGCCGGAGTGCCCGCGGTTAAAACAGCCGCCAGGCCTGACGATTCAAGGGAAACCGGCCCAGGGAAAACAGTGCCGATCAGGTTGCTCCCTGTCAGTAAGTCCATCTGCCTTGTCCCGTCGGCATAGACATCACCGACAAAAGTCGTCTGTTTTGCCGCCTGACCGGTTTGCCTTTTGATAAAGAAGCCTTGATCCGGGAGCATCGCCTTGAGCATTCCTTGCCATTGTCCTGTAGCGTCCAAATAAGCGATTATCCAGGTGCTGGTTGCGGTATCAAAATAATATATCTTGTCCGCATTCGCTGGCTGTGCGCTGCCATATAATTGTTGCCCGACTATTGCATTGATTTCGGTCGTCACCGGTAATAAGGGGATTGAGACCAAGTTGCTCTCTTCAAGAATATTCACGTTGAATTTCCCCACCGCCGGCGAAGCCGAAGGACCAGCGCCCATCCTGTAATACGCCTCGGTCGTGCCGCCGCCGACCTGGGCAAGATGCCGCAGGAAACCGGACGCCGGCTGGTAATCGAATTCTCCGCCGTCAGCGACCAGCCGCCAGCCCTCGGTCGTAAAGGCGCCGCTGCCGTCGCCGGTCAGGTAATATATTGTGGCGCCGGGATATTTGGCCGCCTCCCAGGTGATTTCGATGCTTGAGTTAGGAGTGTCCGCGACGCGGCGGATAAGGAGCGGCGCCGGCTCACCCGGCGCCCAGACCGCTATGATCCAGGCGCCGCCGAAACCGGAGAGAAGAGAAGCCGCGTCGTTAGTCGAAACGCCGGCAACTGGCTGGCCCTTGAGGTCGTAAAGCTTGATTTCGCCGTTACTGCTTTCGAGCGTGGTGGTTGAGCCCGTCAGCGGGAGTGAGTAATTAAGAATTACGTCCGGAGAAGAAACGGTTTCGGCCACAGCCGAAGCGGCGCAGAAACCATAAACTGCTATAAAGAAAACGGCAATCAGGCATCGTTTCCCGGTTCGCATTTAACCGCCTTATTATTAGATGTCTATCAGGAGCAAATTATGTCCTAATCGCTCATTTTTGTCAACAAGCGCGCGGGAAAAGAACTGGCCTACATCCCCGGTAAAGACATCCCGCCGGTCAGCCCCTGCATCAGCTTGGCCGCTTCGACTTTGGCCGAGCGCAGGGCCTTGTTGGCCGCCTCTTTGACAAGTCCTGCCGCCCGCGCGCTACTGACTTCGGGCGGAATCTTGATCTCAAGAATATCCATTTCTCCGTTGACCGTGACCCTAACGCCGTCGGCTTCGCCTTCGCGCTTGACCTTCCCCATCGCGTCTTTCATCGCCTTCGCCTGCTTGATCATTTCCCCCATTTTCCCCAGGTTCCCAAACATATTCATAAATCTTCCTCCTAACTAACCCACCTCCGGCTCGCTTCGCTCGCCACCTCCTCTCTTAAAAAGAGAGGAGGATTAAGGTTTTAAATAAATAAAAAATCCCCTACTCCCCTTCTCTTTTTAAGAGAAGGGGCTGGGGGATGAGTTCACCCCGGTGGCCAGCTAAAATCCCGGCCGCCAAGCAGATGAATGTGCAGGTGATGCACGGCCATCCCCGCCGCGCGGCCGGTGTTGATGACGGTGCGAAAACCGGTCTTATCTATGCCGCGGTCAACGGCTAACTTATTGACGACCCTGAAGATATCGGCCAGCGCCGAATAATCCTTGATCTCGGAGAGGTTCGCCGCGTGCTCCTTTGGGATAACGAGGATATGCGTCGGCGCCTGCGGCGCGATGTCGTTGAAGGCAAAGACCTTGTCGTCTTCGTACACGACACCGCTCGGGATCTCTTTCTTCGCTATTTTACAGAACAGACAGTCTGTCATCTTTCCTCCCATTCTAACCCTCTCCCTCTGGGAGAGGGGGGATCGGTTTGCATTAGCGGGTGAGGGCTAATACTTAATCCTTAATTCTACTATCCGGTGATTCCCCGTATCCGCCACATAGACCCGCCCCTTTTTGCCCAAACTGATCCCCATGGGGCCGTTGAATTCGCCGCGGCCGGATCCTCTCCGCCCGAAGGCCAGCAGGAATCGCCCCTGTTTTGTGAAAAGGCAGACGCGGTCGTTGCCGGTATCGGCCGCGTAGATAAATTTGTCGTCGAGAGCGAGCGAGCCGGGCGCAGCGAGCTCCCCCTCGCCGCTGCCGAATTGGCCAAATGAGAAAACCGGCCGGTAGTCAAAATCAAACTTCTGGATCCGGTGGTTGCCGGTGTCGGCCACGTAGAGATTGCGATCGCGGTCGGCCGCCACGTCCAGCGGCCGGTTAAAGAAGCCGGCGCCGACCCCGAAGCCGCCGATCTCGTTCAGGAAATTGCCCTGGTCGTCGAATTTGATGACCCGGTCGTTGCCCGAATCGGCGACGTAGAAATTGCCGAGCGTGTCGACATCCAGGCCGGCCGGGTCCTGCAGGGCGCGGAAGTTCACTTCGCCCGTGCCGACATCCTGGATAAAGTTGCCGCGAATATCAAAGAGCTGGATGCGGTCGTTGTCTTTTTCGGAGACATAGAGGCGGAAGTTGAAATCAACGGCAATGCCGTCGGGGGTGTTGAATTTGCCGTCGGCGACGCCGAAGCCGCCGAACTGGTAGACGAAGCCGCCGTCCTGATCAAGGCGCTGGATCCGGTTGTTGCCCGTGTCGACGATGTAGAGGTTATCGAGCCCCGTCTCGAGGTCGCCGATCACCGCCACCTTGAGATCGCGGGGATAGTAGAATTGCCGCTCACCCGAGCCGGCCAGGCCGAAGTCGCGCACGTATTCGATCGTCGGGTTGACGACCTCGGTGGTCGAGGGAACCTCGCCCATGGCGCCGGCTGCGCCGGCAATGACAAATAACAAATTACAAAAGACAAACAAACCTAAAATTCCAAATCTCAAACAGCCCCCATCCGCTGGCACAAACCGGCCTCCTTCTCCCAGGGGGAGAAGGAAAGGCATTTTAGTATTTACCCTCTCCCTCTGGGAGAGGGGGGAAGGTTTAGCGTTAGCGGGTGAGGGCTGCGTAGACTTATTCATTTGATCAACTCCCTTATCTTCGCTCCGATATCCTTACTCTTCATTAAGCTCGTGCCGACAAGGATAGCGGAAACCCCTTTGGCTTTCAAGCGCCTCACTTGATCGGCCGACTCGATGCCGCTCTCCGAGACAACAATTCTTTCGCGCAGTTCCGGATATTTATCCATCAGTTTTACAGTTGTCTGGAAGTCGATCTTGAAAGTATCAAGATCACGGTTATTGATGCCGATGATCTTCGTCTTCGTCTTCAAGACACGCTCCAGCTCCGTCTCGTCGTGGACTTCGACCAGACAATCCAGCTTAAGCGAATGGGCCAGGTCAAGAAATGAAGTTAATTGCTCGTCCGAAAGAATCCGCGCGATCAGGAGAATGGCGTCGGCGCCGGCTACCCGCGACTCATAGATTTGCGACTCGTCAATGATAAAATCCTTGCGCAGGACCGGGATGGTGGTCGAATCCTTGGCCGCTTTGAGATGCTCCAGGCGGCCCTGAAAGAATTTTTCATCGGTCAGGACCGAGACGGCCGCGGCGCCGCTCTCCTCGTATGTTTTCGCCAGATAGACCGGCTCGAACTTTTCGGCGATGACGCCGGCCGAGGGCGAGGCCTTTTTTATTTCGGCGATGAGCGAGATCTTCCCTTTGGCGATGGCCTTGTGGAAATTCCTGGTCGGCGGCAGTTCTTTGATCAGCTTTTTGATCTTCTTGGTGTCAAGCTGGACTTTGAGGGCGGTCACTTCCTGCCGCTTGTTGAAGATAATATCGTCGAGAATGCCAGCAGTCCGAGCCTGTCGAGGACTCATGTTATAATAATACTAACACAATGGCTATCCCCTATCAACACAGGCCGGTCATGGCCGGCGAGGTCGTCGAATATTTAAACCCCGCTCCCGGCAAGGTTTTTGTCGACGCGACGCTGGGCGGCGGCGGGCATGCCGAGAAATTAAAAAGTAAAAATTCAAAAATCAGAATTTATGGTTTTGACCAGGACGCCGAGGCAATTGCCGCCGCTAAGGCTCGCCTGGCTGAATATCAGAACATCGCATACATCCACGACAATTTCGCCAATATCAAAGAACACGTCAAAGAAAAAGTCAACGGCATCCTGTTCGACCTCGGCGTTTCTTCTTTCCAGATCGATGAGGCGAGCCGCGGCTTTAGCCTGCAAAAAGACGGGCCGCTTGACATGCGGATGGACAGGGGCCAAAAGCTCACGGCGGCGGATATCGTAAATAATTACACGGCTGATGAACTGACAAGAATTTTTACGGAGTACGGGGAAGAAAGATTTGCCAAACGGATTAGTAATGCGATATGCGAAATGCGTAATGCAAAAATGATCGAAACCACCTTTCAACTAAAGGAAATTATCGAAAAAGCCATTCCGACCTGGAAAAAGCGCGAATCGGTCACCCGTATTTTCCAGGCCCTGCGCATCGCGGTCAATCATGAGCTCGACAGCTTGCAAAGAGCGATTGGTGACGCGATCGAATTGCTCAAGCCGGGCGGCCGGCTCGTCGTTATCTCTTATCATTCGTTAGAAGACCGGATCGTCAAGCAAAGATTCAGGGACGGCGCGAAAAATGGCAGACTCAAACTGCTGACGAAAAAGCCGCGGCTGGCGGCCGAAGCGGAGCTGGCGGAAAACCCAAGGGCGCGCGGCGCCAAACTGCGGGCGGCGGAAAAAATATGAGCAGAAACGTCAATTTCAGGAAAGCGGTCTCAATCCTGCTCCTGTTCCTGTTCCTGGCTGGAGTGCATCTCTTCATCTACGCGCAAAATATAACTTTAAAGTACCGGATCACCGATCTCAAGATCAAGCTGGCCGAATTGACCAGCGCCAGGCAAGCGCTGGGGAGCCGCGCGGCGCGCGAAGAAGACCTGGCCTACGTCGAAAAGATCGCGAAGTCAAAACTCGGCATGATCTACCCGGCAGATATCACTTATATAGTAGAGGAAAACCAAGCGCCGAAGAAACCCCCTGGCCGGCCTGAATGAGCGGATTTATCTCCCGATAGTAGATCAATCTCGGCTCGCCGGGAATCTTCCCCTCCTTTTTGGCCGCGTCGACCGCGTCGTTAAAACTGCCGACTTTGTCGACCAGCTTGACGGCCAGCGCCTGATTGCCTGTATAGACCCGGCCCTGGGCCAGCGCCTGCGCTTCGGCGGTTGAGAGTTTCCGGCCGGCGGCCACGACACCCACGAAATCATTGTAGGTTTCATCTAACAGGCGGTCCAGCGCCTCGGTCTCGACCGTCGAGAACTTGCGCAGGCCGGAAAACATGTCAGCATGCGCCCCCTCTTTAACGACATCGGCCGTCACTTCATAACTGCTCATGAGGCCGAAATAGGTCGGGAAATAGCCGATGACGCCGATCGAGCCGGTGATCGTTGAAGGGTCAGCCACGATCTTGTCGGCCGCCGCGGCGATGTAATAAGCGCCCGAAGCCGCCACATCGCCCAGCGAAGCGACGATATATTTTTTCTTCTCGCGCGCGTACTGCAGGGCCTGGTAGATCTCGCCGGCGGCGACCGCCGAGCCCCCCGGGCTGTTGACGCGCAAAACTATCGCTCTGACAAAGACGTCTTCGGCCGCTTTGCGGATATCCCGCGCCAGCTTGTCGGAGCCGACATAGGAGCCGCCGAAGATAAAGTTGCTGCCGCCCTCGCCTGGTCTGATCTCCCCGTCGACCTCGATGACCGCCACGCCGAAAACCTGGGTGAAAAAGACCTCTTCCGGCTCGATCAGGTTCGGCCGGACGATCTTGACCTCGCCCGTGGCGCCGAACATCTCGTTGGCAGTGACCGCGGCGTCGCGGAAGAAGCCGACTTTATCGACGAGCCCCATCTTCTGCGCCAACCCGGCCGGAAAGACCATACCGTCGCCGATCGCCTTGACCTTTTCGATCGGGATCTGGCGGCTGGCCGCGATGTCATTCAGCATCTGGCGATAAATATCGGCTACCAGCGCCTCGAGCATCGCTTTCTGGTCGGCGTTCATCTGCGGCGAGAGCCAGTCGAATGAAGTTTTATATTTGCCTTTGTACATGACCTGATAATCGACGCCGAATTTTTTGAACAGGCCGCCGAAGCGGTAGATTTCCAAACTGCGGCCAAAGCCGCCGATGGCCGAGCCGGGCGCCGCCACGATCTTATCAGCCGCCGACGCCAGATAATATTCATCGCCGACGGCCGAGCCCTCGATATAGGCGATGATCTTCTTGCCTTTGGCCCGGGCGCGCGCCAGTTCGGCGCGCAGTTCCTGGACCACCGCCGCCCCGCCCAGACCGCCCGAGAAGCCGCCCAGCCGCAGGAAGATCCCGTCGATCGCGCTGTCTTTTGCGGCGGCGCGGATATTCTCGAGGATCGAGTCAAGCCCCGGCCGGTAGCCGCCAAGCAAACTGGCCTCCGACTGTCCGCCCTTGATCGCGCCGCTGATATCGATGATGGCAAATTCTCTCGGTTTGAAGAAAGCGAACGGCCGCTCCCGCTCAAACGACAGCTTGAAGCCCGCTTCGTAGCGCTGGATATTTTTCCCGTCGGGCGGCAGCAGCAGGGCGTAATCCAGGGTGAAGGCCGCGAGATCAAGCGAAGCACCGGCCGTCGGAGTGCCGCGGTCAAGCCCGCCGCGCAGTTTGAGGCCGGGCAGCGGGCTCGCCTCAAGGCCGAGATGGAGCTCGCCCGGCCGTGAGCGGTAGAGCTCGGCGTCGGCCGCTAAGATCAGCTGCCCGCTCTTGAACGGGTTGAAGCTCAAGCCAAGCCGCAAGGAAGCGGGCGCCAACCGCGACTTTGTCGTCAGGACGTCGCGCGCCGCGACACCGATCTTAAACTGGGGGGTGACGCGCATCAGGAGGCCAAGATCGCCGCTCCAGCCGCCGTCTTTCACGCCCGAAAGGGTCCAGTCCAACGACTTGTAATTCGTTCCCCAGTTGAGCCAGCCGCTGCGATTGCCGAAACCAAGCGCCGAATAATTAATGATGTCGCCGCCCGGATTTGTGAGACGACCTTCCGAATAGCCGAGATAACCGAGCTTGACCAGCGTGAAACCAATATCGTTATTGATCTGCTGGGAATCCAAACTGCCGCTGGTGTAGCCGAGGCCGGTCTCGGCCAGGCCGGCGGGGTTATAGAAGAGAGCGCCGGCGTCGTTGCCGGCCGCGGTGTAGGCCCCGCCCATCCCCAGCGCACGGACGCTCACTCCTTCTTTGAGCAGAAGATAGCCCAGATCTTCCGCCAATAACCAACGACCAAGAGATAATAACCAAACGATGACCAATAACCTTCTCGTCATGGTAGAATATTATACATGGTCAGAGTACGCTTTGCACCCAGTCCCACCGGAGCCCTGCATATCGGCGGCGCGCGCACCGCGCTCTTCAACTGGCTCTTCGCCCGCGGTAAGAACGGCAAGTTCATCCTGCGCATCGAGGATACCGACCGCGAGCGCTCAACGCTTGAGGCGAACAAAGCGATCTTTCACGGCCTGGAGTGGCTGGGGATCGACTGGGATGAGGGCCCCAATGTCGACGGCCCCTTCGGCCCCTACTACCAGACGGAGCGGCTGGCCATCCATCAAAAGCACGTCCAGCAGCTGGTCGACGAAGGCAAGGCCTATTATTGTTTCTGCACGACCGAAGAGCTGGAAAGGAAAAGGCAAGAGGCGGAGGCCAGGAAAGAAGCGCCCCGCTACGACGGCGCCTGCCGCAAGTGTTCGTCGGCAGAGATAAAAGCGAAACTTGAGAGCGGGCTGTCGAAAGTGGTCCGTTTCCGCCTGCCGCCGGTCGGCGAGACAATCGTTAACGACCTGATCAGGGGCAAAGTGGTTTTTAAGAACGAAGTGCTCGACGATTTCGTCATTTTAAAATCGGACGGCTTTCCGACCTATAACTTCGCCTGCGTTGTCGACGATCATCTGATGGAGATAACGCATGTCATCCGCGGCGACGACCATCTCTCGAACACGCCGCGCCAGATTCTGCTCTATCAGGCCTTCGGCTGGCAGCCGCCGGAGTTCGCCCACATCCCGATGATCCTGGGCAAGGACAAAGCCCGCCTCTCCAAGCGCCACGGCGCGACGTCCGTCATCGATTACAGCGCGCTGGGCTATCTGCCCGAAGCGATGATCAACTACATCGCCCGCCTCGGCTGGGGCCACGGCGACCAGGAGGTCTTTTCGCGCGCCGAGTTGATCGAAAAATTCTCTCTGGGGAACGTCGGCAAGAACCCGGCCAGCTTCGACCTGGACAAGCTCAACTGGCTGAACGGCCAGTATATCAGGAAGATCCTGCCCGAGCGGCTGTTCGACCTGTGCGAGCCGCTCCTGATCGAGGCCTACGGCACGCACGACATTGATTATATGAAGAGAGTTGTTTCGGCTTTTCACGACCGCCTGGTCCTCATTCCCGACATCGTGCCGCTCTCCGTTTATCTTTTCAGAGACGATTTTGAGTACGAGCCGAAGGCGGTCGAGAAATATTTTAAGACCGAGCACGCAAAGGCGATTCTCACTTCACTCAAGGACCGCTTGGACCGGTTTGACCCATTCAAGAAAGAAAACATTGAGCCGATCTTCAAACAACTGGCGGCCGAAATGAACGTCAAGCTCGGCGTCGTCATCCACCCCTGCCGCCTCGCCCTCTCCGGCCGCTCCGAAACCCCGCCGATGTATGATGTGGTGGAGATTTTGGGAAAAGAAAGAGTTATTGGCCGGCTAAATAAAGCTATCGCGTCTATTTTCTGACCATTGTGCCGATGCCGTGATCGGTGAAAAGCTCGAGGAGGATCGCGTGCGGCAGGCGGCCGTCGATGATGTGGGCGGTTTTGACCCCTTTGCGCAGGGAATATAAACATGACTTGACCTTCGGGATCATGCCGCCGGAGATCGAGCCGGACTTGATCATCTTCTCCGCCCGGTAAGTGTTGATCTCCGAGACCAGTTTGCCGCTCTCCAAGACCCCTAACACGTCGGTCATCATGATCAGTTTTTCCGCCTTGAGGTAGGCCGCGATAGCCGCCGCCGCCTTGTCGGCGTTAATATTGTAGATGCCGCCGCGCTTGCCGACGCCGATCGAGGAGAGGACCGGGATATAGCCGAGCTTCATCCACTTGTTGAGGAAACGATAGCGGATGCCCCCGACCTGGCCGGTGAAGCCGAGATCGACCTGGTTGCCGTCCGCGTCTTTTTTCCAGTACTTGAAGGCCTTGATGACGCGGCCCTTCTTGCCGTAAAAGCCCTTGGCCTTGCCGCCGGCTTTTTTGATGAGCGAGACGATCTGCTGGTTGATCTTTTCGCCGAGGACTTTCTGGACGACCTTCATCGTCTCTTTGTCGGTCACGCGATAGCCGCCGACAAATTTCGGCTCCAGCCCTTTTCGGCGCAGGGCCTTGTTGATCTCCGGCCCGCCGCCGTGCACCAGGATCGGCTCCATGCCGACCATCTTGAGCAGGACAACGTCCTGGATAACGCTGTGCTTGAGCTCATCGCTCTGCATCGCCGCCCCGCCGTATTTGATGACGATCGTCTTGCCGTTGAACTTCGTCAGGTACGGCAGAGCTTCCAGAACCGCGTTCGCTCTCTTAATTAAATGTTTAAACATTATGTATGATATTCCGCATTGATTTTAATATAACCTTCGGTCAAATCGCAACCCCACGCGACGGCTTTCGCCCGGCCGACGCCGAGATCGCAGGTCACCAGGGTTTCTCTCCGCCCGAACTTCATGTCGGCTTTCATCCGATCCTGATCGAGTTTGGCGCTGGTCGCGCCCGCCGCGGCCAGAATTCTGCCCGTGTTATGGTCGCGGCCGTAAACGGCGCACTTCAAGAGGTCGGAGCCGGCGATGGCCCGGGCGGCGATGCGCGCTTCACTTTCGTTGCGCGCGCCGGAGACGCGGACTTCGATCAATTGCGTCGCCCCTTCCCCATCGCGGGCTATTTCCTTGGCCAGATATACGCAAACCTCTTCCAGGGCTCCATAAAATTTGTTTTTGGATTTTGAAGTTTGAAGTTTGATGTTCGACTGTCCATTAGCTAACGCAAAAACGCAATCGTTGGTCGACTGGCACTGATCGACCGTGGTCATATTAAAAGAATTATCAACCGCTCGTTTTAAGAAAGTTTGCAGCAACGCCCGCGAAATAATAACATCAGTCGTAATGAACGCGTGCATGGTCGCCAGGTTGGGGTGGATCATGCCGGAGCCCTTGGCCACGCCCGCCACGGTGCAGCCGCCGACTTTCACCGCGATCTCTTTCGGGCGGGTATCGGTCGTCATGATCGCGCGCGCCGCCAGCCGGCCGCCATCTTTGGAAAGTTTGAACGAGAGCTGGCGGATGGCGGGGAGAATCTTCTTCACGGGGAGATATTGGCCGATGGAGCCGGTCGAGGTGACCAGGACATACCCGGGATCGATGCCCAAAACTTTGGCCGTCTCGTTGACCATCGCCCAGGCGTCGCGCAGGCCTTGTTTGCCTGTGCCGCAGTTGGCGTTGCCGGCGTTCGAGATGATGGCTTGGCAGAACAGGCCGCTCTTGAGCTGTTTTTGCGAAACGATGACCGGGGCGGCCCTAAATTGGTTGGTGGTGAAAACCCCAGCGGCGACCGCGGGGACCTCGGAAAAGATCAACGCGAGGTCGGGCTTGCCCGACTGCTTGATCCCGGCGGCCAGCGCGGCGGCGGTGAAACCCAAAGGCGAGGTTATAGTGCCGCCTGAGATTAATTTGAAATTCTTAATCATTTCTATCGATAAATTATAAAGGTTTTGACCTGATTAGTCAAAAAACTTCTATACTATATATGAAAATTGGCGACACATTATATTACCAAAGCTCATTTTTTCGGCCAGGTATTCCGCACAATCGTATTGTGGCTGAAATAGCTGAGCGAGCAAAAAAACAGAGTGGCCCGGTCAGAATATTGGATATCGGTTGCGCCGCAGGACAAAACGCCTTCTCCGTCGCTGCCCTGGCAGCAAAAACACACCCTCAAGCCAAGGTTGAGATCGTTGGCATCGATCATAATCAAGTGCCCATAGAGCAAGCCAACGATCCGGGACACGTCTATTCTGTAGATTGTTTCGAAGCTGAGAATGTTGGGAAACAATTAATGCCGAACGACTATTTTCGGCCTCATGGGGCTAAAACTACGTCAGCAGGAATCCCAATCAAAGAATATGCGGCAGAAATAACTGTCGGCCCTAAATTACGCAAGTACACGAGTTTTGTGGTTTGGAATATTCTAAAAGCGCCCTTTAATGAAAAGGACTTTGATTATATTTTTCTTTTTAATTTATTAATGCACTTTACTGAGGCCGAAAGAGATTTGGTTATTAAACACGCCATCACTTCGTTAAAAACCGGCGGGGCGTTAGTATTAGAAAGCTCGGGATGCATCAATTGTCGAATCTTTGATGAATATTACAACTGGAGAACAGATTTTGCTGCAGCCGCGGGATTAAGGCCGGAAGACGGCCGGCCAGGGCTCCAGATGAATTCCAATTATTATTGGAAACCGGGACTATCTCTTTACAGAAAAATTGTGATCCGCTTCAAAGCGGCGGCACAAAGATTTTCACGGCTTTTTCTTTAAGATCGGATAAAGCTCCCGATTAATGCCTTCCATGATCCACATACGCATGAGGGTTTGATAAGGAATGCCTTTGACGCCGGCAACATATTTAGCGTTTTCGATCTGGTTTAATTCCAGACGCAAAGTCAGAAGGCGTTTTTGCCGCCGTCCGTAAATCTTGGCGCGCAACTCCGGTGATAAATTAAATGTCTCTTTGATTGGTTTTATTTCACCCAGATAATCGATAACATCATGCGTATCCCAAAACTCCGCCTCTTCTTTTCTCGACTTAAAGCGAGGAATTTTACCCATTTTCACACCTCTTTCTAAAATACCGCTTTTCCCGTTCAGACATGTCTCTCGCCGTTATTGTTAAAGCCGAAGCATTGCCCAAATACCTGAAAACAACGATTAAAAACCGCCCTGAATCCGCTCGCCCAAAAGCTAAATATGCTCCATTTCTTCCTAATGCAATTAGACAGCTATTTTCAAAGACTTCTTCAACTTCTTCCGGGTCAACTCCGTGCCTTGCAATATGATTGACGTTTTCCTCATCCCAATTAAAATGACTGATTTTCAACTTATTAACCCATGTTATTACATTGTAGCTACATTGTCAACTTAAAACTCTAAGGAAAAACCGTGATCTGCTTAAGCCCGGTCGTCTCCGGGAACCCGCAGATAAGGTTCATATTCTGGACCGCCTGCCCGGCCGCGCCCTTGACCAGGTTGTCGATCACCGAGAGGACAATGATCCGGCCGGTGCACTCATTATATTGTACGGCGATGACGCAATTATTCGTCCCGGCCACATATTTAGTGTTCGGCGCCTTGTCATCGAAGATCTTAACGAACGGCTCGTCTTTATAAAATTCTTTGTAGAGAGCGGTCAGCGCCTGATCATCGACCTGCTGTTTCGCCTTGGCGTAGATCGTGGCCAGGATGCCGCGCGACATCGGCGCCAGATGCGGCACGAACGTTACATTTAATTGATGTCCTGATATCCTGCTCAACTGATATTCTATTTCGCCCATGTGGCGATGGTTGGTGACGGCATAGGCCTCCAGCCCTTCGTTGCGCTCGCAGTAGTGGGTTTTCAGGGTCGCCCCGCGGCCGGCGCCGGTGATGCCCGATTTGGCGTCAACGATGATGGAATCGAGCTCGATCAGGCCGTTTTTCACGAGCGGCGCCGCGCCAAGAATCGAGGCGGTCGGGTAGCACCCCGGATTACCGATCAGTTTTGTCTTCTTGATCTCGGAGCGGAAGAGTTCCGGCAGGCCGAAGACCGCTTGAGAGAGATATTTTTCTGTCTTGTGCTCGATGCCGTACCATTGCTTGAAGATCTTGTTGTCGGAGAAGCGGTAATCGGCGCCGAGGTCGACGACCTTTTTGCCCGCGTCGATGATCTTCGGCACATAGTTGATGGCGATGCCGTGCGGCAAGGCGAGAAAGACAAGATCGACCGCGTCGAGATTTTTATCAAGGTCATCAAGGGTCTGGCAGGCGAGATCGATCTCCCCCGTCAGATGCGGATAAAGATCGGCGATTTTTTTCCCTTTGTGCGCATCTTCTGACATCAGCCAGACGATCTTGACCTCGGGATGCCGTAATAAAATATTTATCAGAGTCGCCCCCGCATAACCCCCCGCCCCGACAATTCCAGCTTTGATCATTTATGTCTCCTTACTTGAAATCTGAACAATTCGACTTTTTCTTTTTCGCCGATCCCGGCTTTGCGCTTGCAGATCGCGATCTGCTCTTCGGGCGTCTTGACGCCGGGAATATCCGGCAAAAGAAGCCCGCGTCTGGCCCCCGCCTTTACTATACAACCGTAGCAGGCGGGGTCAAGCTCATTTTTTGAGCCGATCGCCTCGGGCTGGCTCAAAACGTCGACCGAGATCTCAAGATCCGCGAGCTCGTCCTCCGTCATCGGCGGAAAACGCGGATCTCTCGTCGAGGACTCGATCGCGTTGCGGATGACCTCCTGCGCCACGTTATCCGTCGTCGGCAAAAATGTCCCGATACAGCCGCGCAACTGCCCTTGCCGATAGAGCGAAACAAAAACTCCCGCCTTCTCTTTCATCTCCGGCGCCAGCTCTGGCGGCGGTTCGATTATTTTACCTTCTTTGACGTAGGTTTCAATGGTTTTCCTGGCCAGCCGGACCAGCGGCTTCTCGCCCGTCATGGCTGAAAAGCCGCCACCAGGTAGCCGACGCCGAAAGGCCCCTCGTAAGAAAGAATTTCCGGTTTGAGATTTTTTCCGTCAAGCGCGCCCAGGAGGATAGAGATCGACCAGAGCGCGTCCTGCCCTGCTTCCTCGGCCAGGTCCGGGTCGAACTTTAGTATTCCTTTGATATCATAATTCTTGACTAGCTCGACCAGCTTCTCGTCAAATTCCCTGCCGCGCGGCGAAAAGCCCGACGGTGCGTCCTGCGTCAGCCGGTGCGACATGTCGGCCGAGGCGATCAGGAGTACTTTGCGCCCCAGCCGGTCGATCGTCTTTGAGAGCGCCTGGCCGAACTCAAAAAGTTTTGAGAGCGGCATGAAGGCGATGGCGATCGGCAGGATCGGTTTTTTGATCCCGGCGGCCGTCGGATAATAGAGCGGCACTAGTATGCCATGGTCGAGGACCGTTTCCGGGCAGGCAGTGGCCAGATGCGTGTCTTTGACGACGGCTAAACCGAGTTGAGGATCTCCCTTAAAGTTGAAAGATGGCTTGGGCTGGCCGAACTGGCCGAAGTTCCCCTCAAAAACATGGCCGGTATAGACGGGAACGGAAGCCTGGCCGACATCGCCGTGCGGCGTGATGACGACTATTGTATCGAACTCCAAGCCCTTGAAGCGTTGGGAAATTACTTCAAGCGCGTTTCTGCTTTTTTCCGCTTCCTTCAACCGTTCTTTGCCGACGGCGGGGACGACGATCGGCGGATGCGGCATGATCGCGCCAAAAACTATGCTCATTTAAGCGTAATAATAATATATAACAATAAAAACTGCAAATATTTATTGCGAATGTGTTAAAATATTAACATTGTGGAAAAAATCAATTACTTCAAATATGAGGAAAAAACTGCGCTTCACCAGTTAGAACAATTAGGCAAAACTCAAACATTTAAAATTGGCCTTGACCTAAGCGATTTTGCCGTTAAAATGTTATTAAAATCTTTCGAAAATAAATACCGAGGACTTTCCCGCAAAGCTGTTCTGGATAAGCTCGGCGCCTATCTGAGGAACAATTAAATGCCATCGATCGTCGACGCGCTTTTTAAGCTATTAGCGCTGCTTAACCGCCTCAAACTGCCACACATGTTAGTTGGCGGGTTTGCCGTCAATTATTACGGCGCGCCGAGGGCAACGGGAGATATCGATATTTCAATCCTGGCCGATTCGGACAATATCGAAGAATTTTTGTCTGCCCTAAAAAAGAATAGGTTCACTTTTCATAAAAAAGACGTGCTGACGCTTGTAAAGATAAGCAACCGCTTCTTGATCTTCGATCCCAGCAACATCTATCGGATCGACTGCTGGCTGCCCAAAACAGATTTTGAATTAAAAGCGCTGGACAGAAGAGTCAAAGTAAAAATACTCGGGAAAACTGTTTTTCTGCCCTCCGTAGAAGATTTAATATTATTTAAATTGCTGGCCGGCCGCGCCAAGGATTATGAAGATCTGAAATGGATCATTAAAAGGCAAATAAACGAGTTGGACAATAAATATTTAAAATTCTGGTCTATTGCCTTGAATGTTCACCATGATCTACAAAAGTTCTTAAAAGCTTAGTTATATGACATTAATCGTCTCCATCTCCGGCGTGCGCGGACATGTGCCTGAATCCCTGACCCCCGAAGTTTGCCTCGATCTTGCCAGGGCTTTCGGCACTTATATTGTACGGGGCCTGCCTGCCGGCAGGCAGGGCAAAGTCGTGGTCGGGACCGATCCGCGCCAATCATCGGGATCGATCAAGGAGACAATTTTTGCCGGGCTCTTATCGGCCGGCTGTAAAGTTGTCGACCTCGGAATCGCGCCGACGCCCACCGTCGGCATCATGACGAAAGCGCTCGCAGCCGCCGGCGGAATTATCGTGACCGCCTCGCACAATCCCCTGCCCTGGAACGGCCTCAAGTTCCTGCGCGGCGACGGCATTTTCTTGAATGAAACCGAAGCCGCCGATTTTCTCAAGATCTACAAGAGCAAGCAGTTCCGGTCGGCGGACGGCAAAGGCGTTGTTGCTAACAAAACCGGCATTGATTTCCACATCAAAAGAGTCTTGAAAGTTATCGGGGCCGCCGCCGTAAAAAAAGCCAAATTCAAAGTGGCTTTTGACGGCTGTAACGGCGCGGGCTCCGTCGCCCTGGTCAGGTTTCTGGAAAAGCTCGGTTGCGAGGTCTTGGCGATCAACTGCGACGTCAAACTGCCTTTCCCGCACAACCCCGAGCCGGTCGCGGCCAACCTGGGCGAGTTGATCGAACTCGTCAAAAAGAAAAAGGCCGATATCGGTTTTGCCGTCGACTCTGACGCCGACCGCCTGGCTATCGTCTCGGACGAAGGCAAAGCCGTCGGCGAAGAGCTGACGCTGGCGCTGGCGGCTAAATTCGTTCTCAGCGGCAAAAATAAGCCGATCGTCGTGGTCAACCTCTCGACCAGCCAGGTGATCGATGATGTCTGCCGGGCGGGAGGCGCGACGCTGATCAGGACCAGGGTCGGTGAAGTCAATGTGGTAGAGGAGTTAAAGTCGCTCAATGGCCTCATCGGCGGCGAAGGCAACGGCGGCGTTATTTTCCCGCGCGTCGGCTGGAACCGCGACAGCTTGGCGGGCGCCGGCTTGATCCTCAATTTGATGGCGGCAAGAAAAATGAAACTTTCAGAACTTGTCGCCGAATTGCCCCATTATGAGATGATAAAAACTAAAATAGAGTGCGCAAGCCAGGACGAAGCAAATGATTTTGTCGAAAAGACAAAAGAGAAGTTCCGCGGTTCCGACCTGATCCTGACCGAGGGAGTGAAAGCGGTGACGCCCGAGGGTTGGGTCCATGTCCGGCCGTCAAACACCGAGCCGATCATCCGGGTCATCGCCGAGGCAAAAGATCAAAAAAGCGCCCGGGCGCTAATTGATAAGGTCGGCGCCTAATTCCTCGGCCCGTTCAATGAGTGTCGTCTTGGGAATGTCAAGAAACCGCGCCGTCGCCGCGAAATCACCGCCGGTTTTCTCTAACAGAGTTTTATAAGCGGCCTTCTCGAACCACCTTCTGGCACTAATGAGGCTTGTTCCCCTGCTGCGCTTCGCTTTTTTAACCGTGACCTCGAGCAGCGAGCGAAAATCGAGCGGCAGGTCCTTAAGCTCAAGGATCTCCGAAGCCGAGGCCAGGATCGCTTCTTCCAACAGGCACTCGAGCTCGGCGTAGTTGCCGGGAAAATCGTAGAGGCCGAGGAGAGTCATGACCTCGGCGGAAACGGCTTTGACTTTCTTGTTATGCGCGGCGGAAAGCGCTGCCAGCGCCTGGCTGATCAGCAGGGGGAGGTCCTCCCTGCGCGCGCGCAGGGGCGGCGCCTCGACCAGCTCGTAATTCTTGACCGGCGCGGCCGAGAGCTGTTCCCGGCCGGTAACGCCGAGGACGACTAACACTTCGCGGTCGACCTTTTCCTTCTTTTCCCTGAAGAACTCGAAAATACTGGCGCGAAAACTCTCTTCCAGCCCATCGATATTATCGAGATAAAGCGTGCCGCAGCGTTCTTCTTCGCCCAAAGCCGGCGCGAGCCCGATCGCCTCCTGCACCGTCGCCCAGAAAGAGGCCTCGAGGTTCTCGCGACGGAAAGCGGCGGCATCGATCACCCGCAACTTCCTTTTTTTCTTGAGGCTGTGAAGATGGATCTGTTCGACCGCGCTTTTTTTGTCGACGCCGCGCTCGGCCAGCAGGATCAAGTTCTTCCGGCCGTAGAGGACCGGGGCCTCCGGCGCCGGCACGATATTTCTCTCGACGGAGGCGGCCAGTTCCCGCGGCGGCGCCGGCTTTTTTAAAAAATCAGAGACGCCGAGCTTGGTCGCGGCGACGGCCAGCGGGATGTCATTTGAGCTCGAGAGCATGATAAATCTAACGTGAGGCGCAAGAGGCTGGAGCTGGCGAAAGACCTGCAGGCCGTCGGTCTTCTTCAGATCGTAGTCTATAATGATGAGCGCCGGCTTTGTTTTAGGCAAAGCTTCGGCCGCTTCTTCGGCGTTCCTCACGGTTTCGATCGCATAATCGCCGAGCGCGCTCCTGATCGCCTGCTCCGCCCGCGCGTCATCCGAAACCAAAAGTATCGTCTTCTTTGCCATCTATTTTATTATACTCTGACTGACCGGCAATGTCACCGTAAAAGTGGTCCCCTGGCCGATCCGGCTCTCGACATCGATCAATCCCTTGTGGCCGTCAACAATGCTGTGGGTGATAGTGAGCCCCAGGCCGGTGCCGCCGTATTTCGTCGTGAAGAACGGGTCGAAGAGCTTCTTGGCCATCTCTGCCGAGATGCCGTGGCCGGTATCCGAGACCCGGACCTTGATCGTCTGGAGGATATTTTCGATGCGTTTGCCGGGGGCGGTCGTGATCGCCAGCTCGCCCCCCTCGGGCATCGCCTGGATGGCGTTCAGGATGAGGTTGGAGAAAACCTGCGACATCTGGCCGCGGTCAACTTCGATCTCCGGCAGGACGGCATATTCTTTTCTTAACTTGACGCCGGCCGCCTTGAGCTGGTCGGCGAAATATTTAACATCTTCCTCCAAGATATCGTCGATCTTGACCTTTTCAAAGGTCGGCGCGGTCGAGCGGGCGAAGCCAAGCAAACTTTCGACGATCCGGTCGATGCGGTCGATCTCGCGCGGCAGGATCTCCCCCAGCTTCTTGCGGTACTCGGGGTCGTCGATCTTCAGCGGCAGCAGCTGGGCAAAGACCTTCATCGAGGAGAGCGGGTTTTTGATCTCGTGGGCCATGCCGGCGGCCATGGTGGCGAGCGCCGTCAGCTTGTCCGCCCGCCGGATCTTGTCCTCGAGCTCCTTGAGTTCCGAGAGATCATGGATCGTGATCAGGGCGCCCAGTTTTTTCCCCTGGCTGTCGCGCAGGAGGGTCGACGAGAGAGAAACCGGCACCAGCCCGCGCTCGGGCGAAGAGAGCCCGGTTTCATGATTTAAAAGAGCGCGGTCCTTCAGCGTGTTTTCGACCGCTAACGTGACGGTGCCCCGCCCGCCCCAGACCTCTTCACAAGTTTTGCCGATGACGCCGGCCGCTTTGCGTCCGCTGATCCGCTCGCCCATCTGGTTGAAAGTGACGACGCGCCCGCGGTTATCCGTCGTCAGGACGCCGTTCGTCATGCTCTGCAGAATCTCTTCGCTGTAATTTTTCATCGTCACGACTTCCTCGTAGAGCCGCGCGTTGTCGAGCGCCACCGCCGTCTGGTTGGCCAGGGTGTTCAAAAGCGCGAGATCCTCCGTCGAATAGATGTCGCCGGAGAGTTTGCTCCCCAGCGCGATGATGCCGATCAGCTCGTCCTTGCTGACGATCGGCACCCAGACGGCGATGCCCAGGCGCTCCATCGCGTCCCTCACCTCGGCCGATTCTTCCACCTCGTCGCGGACCAGGATATCTTTCGCGGCCGAGAGCCGGGCGATGATCGGGCTGTTCTTGTCGATCTCGATCCGCTTGTAACGCTGGATGGCGAGCGGCACCGAGCGGAAATGCTCGCCTTCCTTTTCAGGCAGGAGGAACGAGATCTCAATAACTTTCATCGTGTCGATAAAAGAAGCAACAATCAGCCGGGTCAATTCTTCCAATTTTATGACCGCGGCGATCTCCTGGCTGATCCGGCGCAGTATCTTCTGGTAATCGTAGCGGCCGCGGAAGAAAAGCCGGTCGGTCAGGGACTGAAAGCTCCGCACGAGCGGCTGATAAGCGACGGCGATAGCCAGCGCGGCCAGGGCGGTCACGAGCAGAGAAGTGTAGCCGATGATCTTGCGTAAATAGATCTCCGAAACCATCACCGCCAGCGCGTAGAGCGACATGATGAGGACCGTCGTAATGCCGTAGACGGCGCCGCGCTGGATGACGACCTCGATCGACATCAGGCGGTGCCGGACGATGGCATAGACAGTAAAACCCAGCAGCAGCAGGGTTGAAGCCGGCCCAAAACTGATGAACCTGGTTTCGCCCAGGGCGGGCAGGATCAAATTCGTCCCGGTCGACACAATAAAGGTCAGGCAAAGACCCAGGAAGACATAGCGGATCTGGAGCATTTCGAGCCCTTTGGCCAGGCGGTACTTCCTGATCAGATTAATGATGCCCCAGAAAAAATAGGCCAGAAAATAGGCCGCGAATAGCGGATAGGCCGCACCGAAGACCGGGACCGGGCCGGCCGCGGTAAGATAAGCTTCGCGCAGCACCCACGGCCCGGAAAGGAGAAGAAGCAGGATCAGGCTCGGAACAAAAAGAAATATTTTGCTCCATTTAAAGCTGGCAATGTTCTTTTTGGGAAAAACAAAGCTGAAATATAAAAAGAAATAGGCGTTCAAGACCGGCCCGAAAAAGACCTGCCGCCCCCAAAAGACAAGGTCGGGGCCCAGCCGCGCCTGTCTTAGCATAAAGATTTCATAGGTCCAGAGGCCGAGACAAAAACAAAAAGCGGCAAAAGAAAAATTGATCTCGCTGCGCCGGTTCTTTATCAACAAATATAAACCGAGGGCCAGCTGGACCAAGATCAGCGAGTAAGACGCAAAAACGTCAAAACTGCCGGTTTGCAAAGAAAACAGTATAATGATCGCCTCGGCGGCAAGGGCGGACAATACCAGCCCGCGAAAAACAAAGTTTTCTATCTTTAAGCCGTCAAGCTCGCTGAATATCCGCATCTTTATTTTTTGAAATTATCAAAATTTACCAGCGATAGCATTATAGCATGATAAATCATACGGCCAACAGCCGGCGTCTGCTGTTAGTCGGCGGCTTAGGGACAACGGATCTGTCCGGCAAGGTACCCCGTCCGGGCCTCTTGATGCTGCGTCAGGCGCTAAGACAAAGCGGCCATGATGCCGTGATCGCCAATTATTCGACTTCGCTCATGGGCCGTCTTTACCCGGCCGACCTGGTTTCGCGTTCAGCCGCGATCTTTGAGCGCAGCGTCAAACCGCTCTTTCTCGACGGGAAAAAACCGCTCCGCCACCCTCTTCTGGCCGCTCGCTCTTTGTTGGATATCAGGGAGCTAAAAGTTCTGGCCGGCGAACAGGCGGCCGTTGAAAAAAATGTGGTTGCGGAGATCGGCCGGGAAATCGTTGACCGGGTTAGAACAGAGCGGTTTGACGCGGTCGGCTTTTCTCTTTTTTTCGGCGGCAGCACGGTTGCCTCGATCCGGCTGGCCGAGAGCCTGCGGGCGGCCGAGCCGTCACTGCCCATCATCTTCGGCGGGCCGCAAACCACCCACTTTAGCGAAACGATTTTTCAGGTGACCGGCGCGCCCACCGCCCTCGTTTTGGGCGAGGGGGAGCAGGCGATAGTCGGCATTGCCGAGATTATCGACCGGCTCAAGGCCGGGCGGCTTGATGATCTTAGCCGGATTCCCAATGTTGTCTTTAAGAACGAGAACGGCCGCCTGATCGCCACGGCGCGCTCGCGCCTGCCGAACAATGATTGGCTGCGGCTTTCGGCCGACGCTTATGAAGAGCCGGATTTTGAAGGCGTGATGCGCTACGCTTTCATCGAGACCTCGCGCGGCTGCCCCTGGCTCTGCAATTTCTGCTCACAGCCGCTCTTGAGCGGGAAATTAAGATATCTTAAACCGGCCGAAAGTATCGTCAACGAGATGGCGGCGCTCAATCAACGATTTGGCCTGACTCATTTTGAACTGGTCGGCAGCAGCACGCCGCCCTGGCAGGCGGCCGAGATCGCGCGGGCGCTGCTCGCGCGCGGCCTGGGCGATAAATTCAGCTGGGTCGCCTTTATGCGCGGACGCGATCAGGACACCGGGGAGCGCGATCCGTTTAAACTCATGGATGAATTGAAGCGTGCCGGCGCCGGCGCTCTCTTTTTCGGGGCCGAAGCGGCCGACGACGCGACGCTGAAGCTGATGGGGAAAAAAGAGAGTGTCGCCGACGTCAAAACGATGATGCTGGCCGCCGGAAAAGCCGGGCTTGCGACGATGGCCAGCTTTATCTACCCTTACCCCGGCATGCCGGCCAACGAAGCCGACCTGATCATTGAATTTCTAAAGGCGGTCCAACCCCTGTCGGCGCCGGCCCAGGCCCTTGGCCTCTACCCGGGGACAGACAGCGCCAACCGGGCCAATGAGATCGGCTGTGAAATTGTGTATCCCGACCCGCACGATCAAAAGCTGGCGCGCGCCGGACTGAAAGCGGCGGCAACCATGAACAGTCCGGAGGTCTTAAAATACCTGCTCACCTATCCGTTAATATTATCCCTGCCGATGAGATTTTGGCCGCCCCTGCCCTGGAAGATCGACGGCCAAGATTTTTCCGAATATGTCGGCGCGGTTAACAAGCTTCAGCGCCGGATCGCCGAACTGGGCGTCCTCTCGGGCTTTTCCCACAGCCACTACTTGATCTCGCAGGTCCTGAAAACATCGCCACGGGAGCTGGCGGCAAAAATGTTTTACTTGAGTTTAACCGGCGATCCGAAAGCCACGGCAGGCATAATCGAAGAGTTCAACGCTCAGGCGACAGGCGGTTAATCGGAGCCCGGGCCGTTATAACCCGTCTTCCCTCTCACTTTGTAAGCGTAATACAGGCGCAGGAGCGTCCAGACGCTGGCATAACCAATGCAGACCTTGCCGTCGAGATCGTCCAGGTCGGGCAGACGATCCGCCTGATTTTTTGCCATCAACTTTGAATATACGCCGCGCGTGATATTTGTGCCCGCTTCGAATGTCCAGCCTTTTTTTCTGGCCACAAAGTTGATCGCCGCCCAATCCTCATCGGTAAATTCAGCCGCCTCCTGTTTCGTTTTAATATACGGCCGGGTTAATTCGAAGATGCTTTGACTTTGCAGGCGCATGACCAGGGGGGTCCGGCCAAAAAGGAGCTTAAAGAGGCCGAAACTCGCGAAGATCTTTTTCATCGCCAAAAAGGTCAAATAAGCGGTCCGGCCGCCGCGATATTCCGGCCTGATCTGGATGCCGCTGTAATAGATCAATTTATCCTTCTCCCCTTTTGGATTTCTATAATCGGAATATTCGTCAATACTGGCAAAGCCGGTCAACATTTCGCCGACGCGGTCAAACAGGACGTGCGAAACGTAGAGAACATGGTCTTTCATTTCGTCTTCCGGGATTGTTGTGCCGTCTTCGGCCGCGACAACGTTACTTGCTTCGGGGTATATCTTCCACCAGAGGCGCGCCAGGTTGCGGGCCGGGTTGCCGTTATATTCGGTGGAAAATTGGCGGGAATAAAATATCGCGCTCGTTTCCGAATATTGGGTCGGGCTGTACGGCTCTTCCCGCCTTTCGTTTGTTGAAGACGTCGGAGCCGGTGTCGGCACATTTGTTACAGGTAAGAACAAAGAAAGTAGGGGGCGCAAGCTCAGGCTGCCCGGCCATCCAGGTTGACCTACGCTCAAGTCCTCCCGCCGCAAAAAGTTGGAATGCTTGACGGTCAGTTTCGTCAGATCAAGGGCCTTCCCCCTGATCTGCTCGACCAAAAATTTTGGCGAGAGTTCACGGAAGTCGATGTCTTTTATCCGTCCAGCGGGATCGACAAAGACTTCGGCGAAAGGTTTGATCTCTTTAAAAGCGATCAGTCTATCGAGAAGGGCGTCATATTTCACCGACGGATAATCGGCCAGCAGGCGCCCGGCGGAAAAGCCGACTTTTATCCCGGCCTTCCGGTAATCGTTTTGAACAGCGACCGGCGGACGGACAAAGCCCTTAAATAATGGGAGGGCCCCAAAAGATCTCGCTCGAGTATAAAGATGTACGACCATAACTCAACGATTTATCGGGGCGGGCAAGGAGAAATTTCAGATTATTTTTGCGGCTGGGGATTGAAGACGTAAGTTTTATAGATCCAGGGCAGTATTGACAAGTCGACTCTGGGGGCAAAGAAGCCGTCAACCTCGACACAGCGGTCGAACACTTCTTTCATTGCCTCCGGTTTGTTTCGGAGCGCCTTAAAATCGACCGTTTTCAGCGCGCTAAACCAAGGCAGCTCAAGCGGCTGGGGCTGCGTCAGCTTTAATTGTGATTTTATCCGGCCGTTAATATCACCCAAAAATTTCTGCAGGTCGTTGTAGGTCTCCGCGCTCAAGCGGCTTAGAGTAAAAACCGTGATGCCGGTTAATTTTGGTTTAAATCCACTAGCCATGAGATCACTCACGATCTTTGACCGATCGCGAATGTATCGCATCCTTGACGCAGCGACGGCACTGATGTTCATTGATCGCTCCAATTCGTTATCATATTATCAGCCAAATGTTTATCGGGCCGGTTTTAAAAAAATTTCAGTTTATTTTTGAGAGCAGTGTCTTTTCGACGGCGACCAGCTCGTCTCTGGTGTTGATGCCCAGGGTCTCGTCGGGATTCTCGGCCTGGCAGGCAAAGACCGTCCGGCCCATTTTCTTTAAAATATGGATCGTGTCGGTCAGGTAATATTCTTTCTGCGCGTTCTCGGCCCTGACTTCCTTGAGCGCGGAAAAAAGCGCCGCTTTTTCAAAACAAAAAGTCCCGGTGTTGATCTCGTTGATATTTAATTCTTCCGGTGAGGCGTCTTTCTTTTCAACGATCCTGATAATCTGATCTCCTGATCCCCTGATCACCCTGCCATAACTCCCAGCGTCTTCCAACACCGCCGTCAGGTCGGTCGCCGCTGCCTCGTGCTCAAGGTGAAAGTCGACCAGCCGCCGCATCGTTTCTTCCGAAATGAGAGGAACATCCCCGGCCAGGACGAGAACCGTGCCCGCAAACTCCCGCAGGCGCGGCTCGGCCTGCATCACGGCGTGGCCGGTGCCGAGTTGTTCGGATTGGACCACGAACTCGACCGGCCAGTCCTTGTAATAGTCCATGATCAGATGCCGCTGGTGGCCGACCACGACGATCATCTTTTTGGGGAAGAGCCTGGCGACCGTCTTGAGGACATAACTCAACATCGGCTCGCCCAGGATCTCGTGAAAGACCTTGGGCAGGTCCGACTTCATTCTCGTCCCCTTACCGGCCGCTAAAATAATGGCCGCCAAATCTGGCATATATTTCATTCTAACAGCAAAAAAGGCGGTTTGACAAGCCGGGGCGAAATTTGCTAAAATACCGTAAGTGCCCTCAAGAGAAAAAATCCTGGAAAAGCTGGCGAAAACGCTTGATGCCGAGAGATTTGAACATTGCCTGCGCGCCGAAAAGATCGCGCTGGCCTTAGCCAAAAAATACCGGGTCAGCACAGCAAAAACTTCCCTGGCGGCACTGCTCCATGACTGCGCGCGCCGCTACGACCGGCCAGCGCTTTTAAGACAAGCCCGCCGGCTGGGCCTGCCGATCGATCCGATCCGGCGGTTTGAGCCCAAGCTTTTCCACGGCGAGATCGGCGCCGATCTGGCCAGGCGTGAATTCGGGGTCAGATCGACGGAAATACAAAGAGCCATTAGCCGTCACACGACGGGGGCGCCCGGTATGACGGCGCTCGAAAAGGTGATCTATCTGGCCGATCACATCGAAGCTGGACGCGATTTCCCTGGCGTCGGCAGATTTAGAAAGTTGGCCTTCGCCGACATGGACCGGGCGATCTATGAATCGACCTCGGCCATGATCAGGTTTTTACTTGAGAAGAACCTGCCCGTCTACCCGCTGACGGTCGAGACGCGGAATTATTTTCTCTCAAAACTATGAAAAGATTTTTAGTCGTTATAATGGTCCTGCTGGTCGGCGCGGCCGCGCTCGTCGGCTTTACTGTCAGCCTCGCCGCCCGGCTCGCGCTCTTTGATGTTTTCCTGAGCCTGACCCCGACGGCGCCCATCCTCTCCGAAACCAATATCCTGGTCCTGGGCGTGGACAATACCTCCGGCCGCCTCTCTGATACGATGATGGTCCTCCATGTCAGCCCGGCCAGGCGATCGGCCGCGGTCGTTTCCGTCCCGCGCGACACGATTGTAACGATCCCCGGGCGCGGCCTCGACAAGGTCAACGCCGCCTTCGCCTACGGCGGGATCGAGCTGGCCAGAAAAACGATCGAGGATTTCCTGCGCGTCAGCCTGCCTTATTACATTCTCATCGATCTCTCGGAGATCGAGGATATTGTCGACCGGCTCGGGGGCATCACGGTCAACGTCGAAAAAAGGATGTATTACAAAGATTACGCCGGCGGCCTGGAGATCGATCTCCAGCCAGGCGTGCAAAAATTGAACGGCAAGCAGGCCATGGACTACCTGCGCTTCCGGCACACCGACGGCGACTTCGCCCGGATCGGCCGCCAGCAGAACTTTCTGCGCGACCTGGCCGCCGAAATGATGAAGCGCGAGAACCTGCTCAAGAGCCCGTCGCTTTTCCTCTCCATGCTCGGCTCGATCAACACCAATCTTAATTCAAGAGAGATCCTCGGCCTGTCGCTCGCCCTGCGCGCGGCCACCGAGCTCGGCCAGATCGGCATGACCATGATCCCCGGCGCCGACCTGATGGTCGACGGCATCTATTACTGGAAACCCGATGAGCTCGAGGTCAGGAAGATCGTCGATCAGCTGCTCTCCGGCCGCGCGCTGGCGGCCGCCGGCCAGGGCCAAGAGGTCAAAGATTAGAAAGCGGCCAGGGCCGGATATCCTCCAGGTCATCGCGGCGGCGGCCGAGCGCAAACAGGCGGTCGATCTTGAGGTGCTCGATGTCTCCAAAAGCTCGGCCATCGTCGACCACCTGGTGATCGCGGGGGCCGAGTCGGAGCCGCAGCTGCGGGCGATCGAGCGGGAAATCGACGCGGAGCTGCGGAAGAATAATGTCAAAAATTTTAGATGGGAGGGGGTATTAAGTTCCGGCTGGTTGGTCCTTGACCTGGGTTCGATCGTCGTCCATCTCTTAAAAGAGGCAGAGCGCGAGTATTACAAGCTTGAAGAGCTCTGGGGCAAAGAAGCCATTGTTTATCATTATTGATGGGGCCGTAGTTCAGCTGGGAGAACGCTTGACTGGCAGTCAAGAGGTCGGGGGTTCGATCCCCCCCGGCTCCATTTTATTTTTAGGAGGAAAAAGGTAATGGCTAAGAGTAAGAAGTTCGTATATTATTTCGGCGACGGGAGAGCGGAAGGCAAAGGGACGATGAAAGAGCTTTTGGGCGGCAAAGGGGCGGGTCTGGCAGAGATGACTAATGCGGGGGTGCCGGTGCCGCCCGGCTTCACGATCACGACCGAGGTTTGCTCGCTTTACTATAAAAACAACAGGCGGGTGCCAGCCAGGGTTGACAGCGAAATGGTGGCCGCCTTAAGACGGGTCGAAAAGTCGCTCGGGAAGCGTTTAGGCGATCCGGCCGATCCCCTGCTCGTCTCGGTCCGCTCGGGCGCTAAATTCTCGATGCCCGGCATGATGGACACCATCCTCAATCTCGGCTTAAATGACGAAACGGTCAAGGGGCTGATCGAGAAGACCGGCAACGAGCGGTTCGCTTTTGACAGCTACCGCCGCTTTATCCAGATGTTCGGCAACGTCGTGCTCGAGATCGACAAGAACGAATTTGAGCGCCTGCTCGAGATGAAAAAGGAAGAGAAAGGGGCGCGGCTCGACACCGAGCTCTCCGCCGCCGACCTGGCCGATCTGGTCGGCCAGTACAAAAAACTTGTCCGGGAAAAAACCGGCAAGGATTTTCCCCAGGCTCCGATGAAACAGCTCGAACTCGCGCGCAACGCGGTCTTTCGCTCATGGCAGAATCAGCGGGCGATTACCTACCGCAAGCTGAACGACATTCCCGACCACATCGGCACGGCCGTCAACGTCCAGACAATGGTCTTCGGCAACATGGGCGATGATTCCGCCACCGGTGTCGGCTTCACCCGCAACCCCTCGACCGGGGAGAAAGAGTTCTACGGCGAGTTCCTGACCAACGCGCAGGGCGAAGACGTCGTGGCCGGCATCCGCACCCCCCACCCGATCACCGCTCTCGGCCGGGAGATGCCGGCGGTCTATAAACAACTCCGGAGCATCACCTCGCGCCTCGAACAGCACTACCGCGACGTGCAGGATTTTGAGTTCACCGTCGAAAAAGGCAAGCTCTATATGCTCCAGACACGGACCGGCAAGCGCACCGCCCAGGCGGCCGTCAACATCGCCGTCCAGATGGTCAAGGAAAAATTGATCACCAAAGAAGAAGCGCTGATGCGCCTTGACCCACAGCAGATCGACCAGCTTCTCCACCCGGTTATCGATCCCAAAGCCAAGATCAAAGTCGTCGCCAAGGGCCTGCCGGCTTCGCCGGGCGCCGCCACCGGTAAAGCCGTCTTTACCGCCGACGAGGCCGCCCAGCGCGGCGAGACGGAAAAAGTCATCCTCGTCAGGCTGGAAACGGTGCCCGATGATATCCACGGCATGGACGCGGCCCAGGGTATTTTGACGTCGCGCGGCGGCATGACCTCGCACGCTGCGGTCGTCGCCCGCGGCATGGGCAAGCCCTGCGTGGCGGGTTGTGAGGAGATCAAAGTCGACGAGAAAGGCAAAAAGTTCACGATCGGAGAAACTGTCGTCAAAGCAGGCGACTGGGTCACGCTCGACGGCGCTACCGGCCGGGTTATCCTCGGTCAGGTCCCGACGATCGAGCCGGAGCTGACCGGCTCTTTCAGCGAGCTGATGTCCTGGGCCGACAAGATCCGCTCGCTCAAGGTCCGCGCCAACGCCGATATTCCCCACGACGCCAAGGTCGCCCGCGACTTCGGCGCGGAGGGGATCGGCCTCTGCCGCACCGAGCACATGTTCTTCGCGGCCGAGCGCCTGCCGCACATGGTCGAGATGATCCTGGCGGAGACCGAAGCAGACCGCAAGAGCGCGCTCGACAAGCTCCTGCCGATGCAAAAAAGCGACTTCAAGGGCCTCTTCAAGGTCATGAAGGGCTTCCCGGTCACCATCCGCCTGCTCGACCCGCCGCTTCACGAGTTCCTGCCCAAGCGGGAAAACCTGATGGTCGAGGTTAACACCCTCAAAGCCAAAGGCGGCGATCCGAAAACGCTGGCCGAGAAGGAGAAACTGCTGGCCCGCGTCGAAGAACTCCACGAGTTCAACCCGATGTTAGGTCTGCGCGGCTGCCGGCTCGGCATCACCATGCCCGAGATCACCGAGATGCAGACGCGCGCGATCTTTGAGGCCGCCTGCGAACTCTATAAAGAGGACAAGGTCAAGGTCGTGCCCGAAGTCATGATCCCGCTGGTCGGCCACGTCAACGAGTTCAAACAGCAGAAGGCGATCGTCGAGAAAGTAGCTCACGAGGAGATGAAAAAGCACGGCGTCAAGCTTGACTACCTGGTCGGCACGATGATCGAACTGCCGCGCGCGGCGGTCACGGCGGACGAGATCGCGCGGGAGGCCGAGTTCTTTTCGTTCGGCACCAACGATCTGACCCAGACGACTTTCGGCTTTAGCCGAGACGACGCGGCCAAATTCCTGAAGGTCTATACCGACAAGGGGATCCTGCCCAAGGACCCGTTCGTCACGATCGATCAGGGCGGCGTCGGCGAGCTGGTCAAGATGGGAGTCGCCAAAGGACGCCAGGCGCGCAAGAACATCAAGGTCGGCCTCTGCGGCGAGCACGGCGGCGATCCGGCCTCCGTCGAATTCTGCCATGGCGTCGGCCTCAACTATGTCAGCTGTTCCCCCTACCGCGTGCCGATCGCCCGTCTGGCGGCGGCGCAGGCCGTGATCAAAGGCAAGAGCAAACACGCCTACACGACAAAATAACCAATTGATGCTCATCCGGCAGGAAATCGAAGAGCGGGAAGTCAAGAATCTTTCAAAATACGCGGTCCAGGCGTCAAAGAGCCGGGGCCGCAAACTGCCGGAGCAGGCAGACGACTATAGAACCGCTTTCCAGCGCGACCGGGATAAGATCATCCATTGCAAGGCGTTCCGCCGCCTCAAGCACAAGACGCAGGTCTTTATCTCGCCGGTCGAGGACCATTATCGGACGCGCCTGACCCACACGCTCGAGGTCGCCCAGATCGCGCGCACGATCGCGCGGGCCTTGCGGCTAAACGAGGATCTCGCCGAGGCGATCGCCCTGGCTCACGATCTCGGCCACACGCCCTTCGGCCACGCCGGCGAGTTCGTCCTCGACGACATCTTAAAAACTAATTACGGCCGGCGCTTCTATCACAACGAGCAAAGCGTGCGCGTTGTTGAGGTGATCGAAAAAGACGGGCAAGGCCTGAATCTCTGCTGGGAGATAATCGACGGCATCCGCTCGCACACGCCGGACGATCCCCAGCCGGCGACGCTGGAGGGGCGGATCGTGCGGCTGGCCGACCGCTTTGCCTATCTGCGCCACGACATTGAAGACGCGATCAGGGCGGGCGTCCTGACCGAAGATCAACTGCCGAAAAAATTCATGAAAACCCTGACCAATAACATTCTTGACCGCGTGGTCGAGTCGATCGTTACGAACAGCCGCGAGAAACCGGAACTCAAGATGGACAAAGATGTCTTGGCGGCGGTCGACGGGCTCTATGACTTCATGTACGAGAATGTCTATACTAATCCGGCAGCCAAGAAAGAAGAGTCGAAGGTCCCCGAACTCCTGACCCAGCTCTTCCGCCATTATCATTACGACGCGGCCTTCCAGAGCGGCGTCGGACAGGCGGACCAGGTCCAGCACACGGTTGATTTTATCGCCGGCATGACCGACCGCTACGCGATCACCAAATTTGTGGAGCTCTTTGTCCCCAACGAGTGGAGGCATGATCATTGATACCGCCCGCCGTCATTGAAGAGATCAGGCACAGGTCTGACATTGTCGCCGTCATTTCCGGATACGTCGCGTTGAAAAAACGCGGGCGCAACTATCTGGGACTCTGCCCTTTCCATTCGGAAAAGACCGCCTCGTTCACCGTCTCGCCCGAGAAACAGCTCTTCCATTGCTTCGGCTGCGGCGAGGGGGGCAATGTCTTTGCCTTCCTGATGAAGGCGGAGAATATCGGCTTTGCTGAAGCTGTCGCAGAATTAGGCGAGAAGATCGGCGTCAAGGTCGGCCGGACGGCCCCTTCGACCTCGTCTTCGGAAAAAGAAAAAATTTATTCGGTCATGCTCCTGGCCGCCAAGTTCTTCCGGAGCGCCCTTGAATCGGAAGCGGGCGGACCCGCGCGCGAATACCTGGCAAAAAGAAAGATCAGCGAAGAGACCGCCAAGACCTACGGCCTGGGGTTTGCGCCGGCGAGCTGGGATGAATTGTTCAAGCATTTGATCTCGCGGGGAGCGGCGCCCGAGCTGATCGAGCGCGCCGGGCTGACCCTGCCGCGGGAGGGCAAAGATGGCTATTACGACCGCTTTCGGAGCCGCCTGATGTTCCCGGTCTTTGACGTCAGGGGCCGGGTGATCGCTTTCAGCGGCCGGGCTCTCGACAATTCCGAGCCGAAGTATCTCAACTCGCCCGACACGCCGGTCTATCGCAAGGGCGACACCGTCTACGGCCTCAACTTCGCCAAAGATGAGATCAAAAAGAAAAATGCGGCCATACTCGTTGAAGGGAACGTCGATGTTCTCTCTGTCTTTGCCGCCGGGTTCGCGAACGTGGCCGCGCCGCTCGGCACGGCGCTCACGATCGCGCAATGCAAGTTGCTCTCGCGCTCTACCGATACAATAATGCTGGCTTTTGATGCCGATACCGCGGGAGAAGCCGCCGCCGAGCGCTCCGCCGAGATCATCCGCAGCCAGGGAATGAAAGTGAGGATCGCAAGTTTCACCGGAGCCAAGGATCCCGATGAGCTGATAAAAAATGAGGGAGCCGCCGCTTTCAGTGCCGCCGCCGATGCCGCCCTGCCCTATCTTGAGTTCAAGATCCGCCGTCTGCTGAAGAAATTTAACCTCGGCGAAATCGAAGCCCGCTCCCAGGCCCTGCGCGAAACCGCCAAATTGCTGGCTGGAGAAAAAGACGCCTTCGCCCAGAAAGAATATGCCGGGCTGGCGGCCGGGCTCCTGAAGGTCGAGGCCGAAACGCTGATGACCGAGATCAAGCGCCAGGGTTACCTGAGCCGCGGCAGTGAAAAGAATTTAAGCAAGGTGACCGAAAAGCCCGGGGACCGGCTGGGCGCCGCCGAAAAGAAACTGATCGCGCTTTCTCTCCAGAACGAGGCGGCGCTGGCGGCCGTCAAGCAGGAGCTTGCCCCGGCTAATTTCTTGGGGAGCGAAGCGGGCAAGATCGCGGAAATTTTATTTGCCGAACAGCCAGGCGCGGGAGAAAATCTCTCGCATTTGATCCTGGACAAATTGACCGATGAGGCGTCGAAAAACTATCTGACCGGCGCGCTCCTGTCCGAAGGCCTGATGGAGAATCCGGCCGGGATCATGCGCGACTGCATCAGCGTCATCAAAGCCGAGAGCGCGAAAAAACGGGTCGATGAAATAAAATCGGCCCTGCGCGAAGCCGAGAAGGCCAATGACAATCAAAAAGCCGCCGAGCTGATCGCGGCGCTGAAGAATGAAATTTATTGATCGAGCGCTCGATAACAATTTGGAGGGGATAGCATGTTTGGGAAAAGAGACGAATTAGAAGTGCTGCGGGCCGCCGCGTCGCGCAAGGGCTATCTCACGCCCGAAGAGATCCTTTCGGTCTATCCGAAGCCCGAGAATAATCTTGACGAGATCGAACAGCTCTTGGGGCTGGGCATCGAGCTTTCGGCCAAGAAGGGTAAAGAAGAGTCCCCGACCAAAGCCGATGATCTCCACCAGGAACTGGCGGAGATGAAGGGGATCGGCGTCGACGACACTGTGCGCATGTACCTGCGCGAGATCGGCAAATTCCCGCTCCTGACCTCGGAAGAAGAGATCGTCCTGGCCAAGCGGGTCAAAGCCGAAGACATGCGCGCCAAGCACAAGCTGGTCAACTCAAACCTGCGCCTGGTCGTCAGTATCGCCAAGAAATACACCGGCCGCGGCATGCTCTTCCTCGACCTCGTCCAGGAAGGCAACCTCGGCCTCATCCGGGCGGTCGAGAAATTCGACTACCGCAAGGGCTACAAGTTCTCGACCTACGCCACCTGGTGGATCCGCCAGGCGATCACCCGCGCCATCGCCGACCAGGCGCGCACCATCCGCATCCCGGTCCACATGATTGAGACGATCAACCGCCTGCGCAAGACCTCGCGCATCCTGCTACAGCAGCTCGGCCACAAGCCGACGGAAAAAGAGATCGCCCAGCGCGCCCGCATATCTATCGACAAGGTCAGGGAGATCATCCGCATCTCGCAGGTGCCGCTCTCGCTCGAGGCGCCGGTCGGCGACGAGGAGAGCTCGCGGCTGGGAGATTTTGTGGAAGACGGCACCGTCCAGGCGCCGGAAGAGATCGTCCTGCAGGGCCTCCTGCGCGATGACCTCGAAGAAGTGATGAGTACTCTCTCCGAGCGGGAGAGAACGGTATTAAAACTGCGCTTTGGTTTGGATGACGGTCATCCGAGGACGTTAGAGGAAGTCGGGTGCGTCTTCGCGGTTACCCGCGAGCGGATCCGCCAGATCGAATCAAAGGCGCTGAGGAAGCTGAAGCACCCCACCCGCGCGAGAAAACTTAGAGAATACCTGAAGTAATCCCTCGACTCCCTCGATGGGACTCGGGACAAGTTCGCTTGGGATTAATTACTCTTTAGGCCAGGCGGCAATATCAGCCCCGTACTTTGCCTTATTTTCAAGGAGCTTGCTTTTAAGCGCGGCGACATTCTTCGCCAGCCCCTGGATCGTCTGCTCAAAATCGTCGATCTGTTTTAACAACTCGTCCAGACTCTGCGCTTTCTGTTCTGCCATATTTTTTACCTCCTGATCTTCTGATATCCTGATCCCCGCTTCCTGATTCCCTGATCCCCTGATATCCTAAAATGGGCCCTATAGGATTCGAACCTATAACCGATCGGTTATGAGCCGAGTGCTCTACCCTTGAGCTAAGGGCCCATTCGTCGACGACAATTGAGTTTAACGCAACTTGCGGGGTGAGTCAAGGCGTGGTAAGATTTTGGCTTTGGGGCGCGTAGTTCAGCGGTAGAATGCCTCGCTTACACCGAGGAGGTCAGAGGTTCGACACCTCTCGCGCCCATTTAATATTATTCGGCCAGCGCAACCTCGTCAAAACCGGCAGTTGTCATCTCAATGACCGAATCATGGCCGGCGTCAACCAGTTTTTGAATGGTCGCCTGTAACTTATGCGGTGAGACCATTTCATTTGCCAGCGCCTGGAAAACAGCTTCAGGAGAAGACAAATGTTCTACGTTATATGTCGAAAGGAAGGTGATCCTCGGCGAATGGATCGATAATTTGTCGATGCCGGCCCGGGCAACCGCGAACGCCGGCTTCATCAAATCGTTATGGAAAGGCAGTCGCAAAGGAACGGCTTTGGTTTCGCCGCCCATTTGCTCAATAAAAGCTTTAAATTCGTTCAATGGATCCGTCCTGCCAATGGCAACCGAACCGTCGGAATGCATCTGCAGTAAAATGCCGCCTATTTCGGCCGCCTTATTAAAGACCGCCCGCCCGGCCACGCCGCCAAACAGCATGGTGGCATAATTAAAACGATGAAAATAGTCATCGGCCGCCCGTCCGCTGGCCGACAAATGGCTCAGGGTTTCCTCGAAATCCAGGCTGCCGGCCATGACCAGACCGGCATAATGACCAAGACTGTGGCCGACGATCAGCTCCGGCTCGCCGTTCCTTTCCGCGAAATATCTCCCGACGGCGACCTGCGCGCCCAATGTCACGGCGTAACTTTCCGCCATGTCGACAAAATATCTTTTGTTCTGCAGGGCGGACGCAACGTCGCGCCCGGAGACCCGGCTGGCCGCCGCAAGCGTTTGCCTCACTTTCGGATCGGATATGATCTCCGGCCTCATGACCGCCGACTTATATCTCAGGGCGGAATAAAGATGCGGAATCCTCATGCGTTTTCTTCGAGATCTGGCCGCGGAAATTTCAGGCATTGTTCCTTGCCAGGCGAGGCGGTGTTCAGTATAATTAATTTGGCAGGTCAAAGGGCGCCTAGTTCAGTGGTAGAATGCTTCCTTCACACGGAAGAGGTCGTAGGTTCGATCCCTACGGCGCCCATTTTAAATATCCGCTCTGACCTTCGCCATCATCCTCATATAGAATCGCAGGTTATGAACCGTGAGAAGATGCATAGCCGTGATCTCCCTCGCCCAGAAAAGATGCCGGATATAGGCCCGGGTGAAGTTCCGGCAGGCGTAGCAGTCGCAATCCGGATCGATCGGGGTAAAGTCCTTCTCAAACTTGTTCAACCGGATGCTGATTTTACCCTCATAGGTCAGGAATGAGCCGTGGCGGGCCAGGCGCGTCGGGATGACGCAATCAAAGAGGTCCGCGCCCAGCTTGACCGCCCCCAGAATGTCGGACGCATATCCAACCCCCATCAGATGGCGCGGCGCTTTTTCAGGCAGAATGTCGGTTACAACGTCGAGCATCTCAAACATCTCCGCCTGCGGCTCGCCGACGGAGAGCCCGCCGATCGCGTAGCCGGGAAAATCGAGGGCCGCGATCTCCTCCGCCGACCTTTTGCGCAGGTCTTTGTATGTGCTCCCCTGCACAATGCCAAACAGTTTAGAATTTTGAATTTGTGATTTCGAAATTGTTTCGGATTTAGTATTTAGTATTTCGGATTTTGATCGCTTGGCCCAACGTGTCGTCCTCTTCACCGCCTCTTCCGCCTCCTTCTTCTTGCACGGATACCCAACGCATTCGTCGAGCGGCATCATGATGTCGGAGCCGAACGCGGTCTGGATCTCAAGAACCTTTTCCGGTGAAAGAAAATGCTTGCTGCCGTCGACATGGGAAGTGAACTCGACCCCCTCGTCGGTCACTTTTCTCATCTGGGAGAGAGAAAAGACCTGAAAGCCGCCGGAGTCGGTCAGGATCGGCTTGTCCCAGTTGATGAACTTGTGCAGGCCGCCGGCCTCTCTTATCAGCTCATGGCCGGGACGCAGAAAGAGATGATAGGTATTGCAGAGCAATATCTCCGCGCCGATCTCGTCGATATCCCTCATCGTCATCGCCTTGACCGTCCCCTGCGTGCCGATCGGCAGAAAGGCGGGAGTGTTGATGACGCCATGCGGAGTGTGGAGCTTGCCGACGCGAGCTTTAGTTTTGGCGCTCTTCTTTGTGATCTCAAACCTGTATTCCATAACTATAATATTAGCATGGCGTCGCCAAAAGAGAAGAAGCGGTACTTTTGATCGATCGCTTCCCGGTATGCCCGCATAATAAAATCTTTCCCCGCGAAAGCTGACACCAGCATGATCAAGGTGGTCCTCGGCCAGTGGAAGTTGGTCACCATCGCGTCTACGACTTGAAACTCGTAGCCGGGATAAATAAAAATGTCCGTTGCTCCTTTTAACTCACCCCCTGCTAAAGCCGAGGTTAACCCTCCCCCTCTCTTGAAAAGAGAGGGGGAAAGAGGGGGTGAGTTTGCAATCGCCTCAAGCGTCCTGACCGATGTCGTCCCCACAGCAATTACGCGTTTCGCATTCCGCAATACGCGTATCGTTTCGCATGGCACTTCGTATTCTTCAGAATACATCTTGTGTTCTTCGATATTTTCCGCATAGACCGGCTTGAACGTCGCCAGCCCGGTGTGGAGCGTGATCTGCGCAACTCCTACTCCTCTATCCTTTATCCTCTCCAAAAGCTCCGGCGTAAAGTGCAGCCCGGCCGTCGGGGCGGCCGACGCCCCCTCTTTTTCGGCATAAACGGTCTGGTACCTGCTTGTGAGTTCGGAGTTATGAGTTCGGGGTTCGGAGTTTTTTATGTAAGGCGGTAGGGGAACCTCCCCGTTTCGCTTCATGAATCCTTTAAGGTCGCCAATAAACTCAATAACTTGCTCGCCGCTTTCGGTCTTCTCCAGCACAGCGCCTACAAGCTCACCATCGCCGAAGATCACTCGCGAGCCGACCGACAGCCGTTTGCCCGGCTTGACCAGACATTCCCAAATCTGATCTCTGCCCCCTGATTTCCGTTCATCTCTTTCTGATCTCTGTTTTCTGCTCACTAACAATATCTCAACCTTTGCCCCGCCCGCCTCCTTCTTCCCCGCAAGATTCGCCGGAATAACTTTGGTGTTATTGAGAACAAGCAGATCGCCTGGATTTAAATAATCAACAATATCGAAAAAGCGCTTATGTTCGATCGTCTGCCGCGCGCGGTCAACCACCATCAAACGCGAATGATCGCGCTGGGCCGCCGGCTCGTGCGCGATCAGCTCCGGGGGAACCTGAAAGTCGAAATCAGAGGTTTTCATAAAAAGAAATCGGGGCGGCGGGATTTGAACCCACGATCTCTACCACCCCAAGGTAGCGCCTTAGACCAAGCTGGGCCACGCCCCGTAAATTTATCTGCGCCAAATGATATTGAGCAGAAGGGTCAGAATCAGGCTGACCAGGATCATCGTTGCGATCGGCACATAGATCGTCAGCCCTTCGCGGCGGTAAACGATGTCGCCCGGCAGTTTGCCGAACCAAGGGACCTTGGCCACCAGAATAAAGAAACCGCCGACGAGGACCAAGAGAACCCCGATGTAAATAATCATCCGCCCGATCGATTCGGTCGCCATCTTATTTAATGACGAACCTCACCGGAACCTCGAACCAGCTCGCGAGCGCCGCCCCGCCCTGGCTGGCGGGAGAGAACTGCCACTGGGAAACAGCTTTCATCGCGGCTTCATCTAATTCCGAAATCCCCGAAGAAGTTTTTGTCTCAATCTTTTCCGGTTGGCCGGTCAAGCCAACGTATGCCGATAATAGAACAACGCCCTCTGTCCCGTTCGCTAGCGAGCTGGCCGGATAGGCCGGAAGAACCCTGACCGTGACGCTCGGCGGCACGATCGGCAGAGGCGCCGCCTGTGGGGCCGGCGCCGGGGCCGCTTTTACAACCGGCGCTGCTTTAACGCCTTCTGTCGCCATCTCCACCCCTCTTATGCCCTCTACCGCCTTCTTTACAGTTACCTCTTCACCCATAAAGATCGGGATCGAGCTTGTCCGCGTCTGCGGCCTTGACAGGTAAAACACCGCCGAAACCGCCAATGAAACGACCAACAATGGAACAATGTTCCGTAATGACGCCTCTTTTGCTTTAAACATAGACATTCCCCCTTTTATTTTTGCCAGTTCTCTCTACTTATTTTCGCCTGTTTCAATATCCTGCTTAACAGATCAACGCTGATATCTCCGTGATGAGGGTTGGGTATTGTGAGAACTAAATCTCCCTTCACCATGAAAGGATGTTTGCCTCCGGAAAGCGGGCCGTCAAAACCGAACTCCCGAAGCCGGCGGACAAGCTCTTTCCAGGCAATCGGCCCGAGTTTAGGCATTAACCTTTAATTCCTTCAATTCTTCGATCTTGTGGCCCTCAATCGGCGGAATTGGCAAACCCCTTCGCAGCCGGATAACTATCCAATCGTCAATGACTTCGGATAAATTTTTTCTGCACTCCTCAAGCGTTTTTCCGGTCGCATAAACACCATCCAGGCCCGGAATTTCGGCGTAAAACGGTTCCTTATCCTTTATCATATCGTAACGCGCCTTGTTCAAAGCCGCTTCAATATATTCCATAATCATCTTAACCACCTCCGAATGAATTATACCAAATCACAGCTCCCATTTCACCCCCAGAGAATAAGTTCGGCCCGGCATCGGATAGTTTCGGTTTTCATAAGTAAAAGTTCCCGGTATATTGTAAGAGCCGACAATCTCGCTGTATCTTTCGTCAAACAGATTGTTGACCGCAAAATTCAGCTCCAGCGCAGCCACTTCTTTGACAAAATTGAGGTCCACCACCGTGTAGCCAGGCAGTTTGACAGCGTTAGATGAATCGGCATACCGCTCCCCCACAAATTTGGCGATCAAACTTGTTTTACCGGAGATCACGCCAATGCTGTACTTATTGGTTGGCGTGTAAGGGACCATTTTGTCGATAGCTGCAGGATTTGAGTCTTCCTTATCTATTGTCTTTTGATACGTATAATTAACGAAGCCTTTTCCGTCGTTACCAATACTTCTCGTCAACTCAAATTCCACTCCTTCTGTTTGAGTTTTTCCTATATTTTTAACCTGATACACGCCATTAACCGGATCAACATTGGCCCAAAGGATCATGTCAGTAACTGCCGAACTAAAATAATTAAGTTTGGCTGACGTATTACGAGTCAGTTGACGTTCGATGCCCATTTCGTACGAGAACGATTTCTCCGGCTTTAAATTAGTGTCGCCAAACATCCCGGCAACACCACCCCAACTTTCATTCCAGTAGAGCTCGTTGAGCGTCGGCGCGCGGAAAGCGTTGCCGGCTGATGCGCGCAGGGTCAGATCGTCTGACGCCTGATAGACAAGGCCAGCTCTGGGGTTGAACGAAGTGCCGGCAGTCGAATGCTTGTCGCCGCGGAAACTGGCCGTCAGCACGGTTTGCGGACCAAGCTCGATCTCATCCTGCAAATAGGCCGCGACATTGGTGATCGTGTGGTCGCCCGACATCGTCGTTTGCCCACGATCCTGCCGCCACTCCAGGCCGTAAAGAACTTTGCCGGCCATCAGCTCAAAATTCTGGTTCCATTCGAGACCTGTTTGCCAGGCTTCGTTTGTACTTACGCCAGAAGTAGCTAGGTTTAACCCCTGGTTAAGGGTGTTTTGATAACCCCTTAACTGGTAACTGTCGCTTTTAAGGCCGACGCTGGCAAAAGTATTCCTGTCGGTCTGCCGGTCGCTCGGCTGAGTCGAAGAGGCGGGATCTGCTTCGGAAGTCGGCACGCCGGGGATCCCTTTCTTCGCGTCATAAAGATCGTAGTCGGCGAACAATTGCCCGATCGGCAAAGGATAGACGACTTTGCCATAAATATTTGAGGCAAAATAGTCGCCGTTAGTCCTGAAGCCGTCCGACCTTAACTGGCTGGCCGACAGGAGAAATTTATCGTTCTCAAAAGCGGCTTTATACTGCTGTGTGCCGAAAGAGCCGGTCATGGCCGAGAGCGTCTTCATGTCCTCTTTCGGCGACCTGGTGATGATGTTGATGACGCCAGAGATGGCGTCGGAGCCGTAGACAGCCGAGAGCGGCGCGCGCACGACCTCGATCCGCTCGACATTATCGAGCAAAAGATCGCCCGAGTCAAACATGCCAAGCGTCGGTGAATTAATGCGCCGCCCGTCAAGCAGCACCAACACCTGGGATGAATTTGCCCCCCGCAGGCGGACCGAACTAAGCGAACCGAGATAGCCGTAGGAGATGACATCGGCGCCGGCGACGACCCTTAATGCCTCACCGATGTTTTTAAAACTCTTCAGCTCGGCGGCACTCAGGACCGAGGTGTTCCAGGGGCTCTCTGTTTTCAGTCGAGGCAGCCGTGAGGCAGTCACGACGACTTCTTCACCGTAAAATCTGGGGACATCAAGGGCAAATGAGGCGGAACAAACAAACAAACTAACCAACAAGCCAACAATCAATCTAGCCATCTCTATACTCCTTCTAATATTTATTTGAAGTATAGAGTTTTCGGGTTAACTCTATTTTCCGCCAAGATGGGATTAGAACCCATTTACTAACTGATACTCTCCCGTTGAGCTGCTTGTGCGGAAACCACCAAAACGATCTCGCCGCGAACTTTTTTATTTTTTAACTTAACAATCACCTCCTCAATATTGCCGCGAATGAACTCTTCGAATTTCTTGGTCAGCTCCCGGCAGACCGCAACCTCGACTTCGCCAAAGACCAAATGAACATCTTCAAGGGTTTTGACGACCCGGAACGGCGACTCGTATATTATAATGGTACGGCCTTCATTTTTCAACTGTTCCAATTTCCTGCGTTTCCTGCCCGGCTTTCTCGGCAAAAATCCGACAAAAGTGAATTCATCGGTCGGCAGGCCCGAGCCGACCAGTGCGGCAATTGCCGCCGACGGCCCGGGGATCACTTCAACTTTTATCCCCCGATCTACTGATTCCCTGATCATCTGATACCCTGGGTCGGAGACCCCTGGCGTCCCGGCATCGGAGACCAGCGCGATATTTTTGCCCGCCTGGAGCTGGCCGACCAGCTCTCCCGTTTTCGCCCTGATATTAAATTTATGGTAAGAGGTCAGCGGGGTATTGATCTCGTATCTGGTTAACAAAATTCTGGTGTGGCGCGTGTCTTCGGAAGCGATGAGATCAGCTTCTTGCAGTACGCGAACGGCGCGGAAAGTTATGTCTTCGAGGTTGCCGATCGGCGTGGCCACGACATAGAGAGTCCCGGCCATTTAAAAATTCTGCGGCGGTTGGGAAATTTCTTCGGTTGGTCCGGCCTGGCCTGATTCAACAACGACCCGGCCGTGGTAAGAAGAGCCCTGCTCGATCACGATCTTGCCGCCGGTGATGTCGCCATGGACCCGGCCGGATTTTGCGATCTCAAGGCCGTCTTTGGCGTTAATATTGCCGTTGACTTGCCCGGTAACAACCACGCTGCCGCCATGGACCTCGCCAGTCACTTTGCCGCCCGGTGAAATAATGACTTCGCGCTCGGCCCTGATCACGCCGTCAAATTCGCCGTTGACGTTGATCGAGCCGGAGGTCGTGAATTCGCCCTTGAACTTTGAATTTTCACCGATGACCGAGCCGACGACACCCTCGAGCATGGTGGAAATGCGTTTGCCGCCCAGATTATCAAGTATCCCCATCTAATTACCTCCAAAACCGGCTGGCGGTAAAAATATTCAGATTGAGAAAAGCGACCGGGTTGACCGGGCGGCCGTAGCGCCTGACTTCATAGTGCACGTGCGGGCCGGTCGACCAGCCGGTCATCCCCACATAACAAACGACCTGCCCTTTCCTCACCTTCTGACCGGTTTTGACCGCGTAACCGGAATTGTGGGCGTAAAGCGTTGCGACGCCGTGGCCGTGATCGATCTCAACCGTTTTGCCGTAGCCGGAACGCCAGCCGACGAAAGAAACGACTCCCGCCGCGGTCGAGCGCACCGGCGCGCCGCGGTAGGCCTGGATGTCAACCCCGGTATGGACGCCGCGCCAGGGATAGGAGCGGTAGCCGAAAAACGAGACCAGCCGCCCGTAAAACGGCCAGCTCGAGGGGGTCGAAGCCAGGCGCGAACGCACAAAGCTCACCCATTGTTTTAATTCTTCCAGGCTCTTATTTCTTTCGGCCAGTTTGTCATTTGCTTCTTCAAAAACGGTTGAAACCTTGCCGGCTTTGACTTCCGACGATATCCGGTCGGTGGATAATTTGACTTTGCTCTGCCAGCCCTTGAGCCCTAACAGTTTCCTCAATTCATTGTCCTGCCGGACCAGCTCATCGATCGCCCGGCCGACCTTGACGGTTTTGTCGGAGAAAGAGTTGATGACCACCTGCTGCTGCTCGCTCCGGGAGAGGGTGTTCGCGTAATTGACCAGCTTGCGCGAGAGAAGAGTTGAGTAGATCATCGAAGAGCCGACCAGGATAAAAGAGAAGAGCGCCAGCCCGAGCGCGGTATAAACCCAGCTGACGGGTATCTTGAGGCAGATCGGCCGGCCCCGCGCGTCATGGGGCACGACCATAAATGTATAAAATCTTGGTTTTTTTGGCTTATTTTCCATGATTATAAGTATAACCGACCATCAATTGCAAAGTCAAGAAAATATTGCTACAATTAGTAGCCCACGGGGCGTAGCTTAGCTTGGTAGAGCGCACGGTTCGGGACCGTGAGGTCGGAGGTTCAAATCCTCTCGCCCCGATATTTCTTTAATGACTCCTGGATCGTCAACTCTTTCCCCTCAAAGAACGATTTAAGATTAGCCCGATGGGCGTAGATCGCCAGCATGGCGTTTAGCACGCCAAAGACCAGGGCATATTCGATCCGCCATGAAGCCAGCCACATGAAAACCGGCACAAAACAGAGGACCAGAACGGTGGCCGGGATAAAATAGCGCATGACGATCATTGTAAAGATCCACAAGCAGAGCATCAGTGTGCCGAAAATCGGGTCAAGCGCCATCAGTACGCCGCCGGCAGTCGCTACCCCTTTACCCCCTTTAAACCTCAGGCAGACCGAGAAATCGTGGCCGATGACCGCGGCCAGGCCGGAGAGCGCAATGGCCCAATCGGGCAGAGCAAAATAGCGGGCAAGGGAAATGACGGCGATCCCTTTACCGATATCGCCGGCCAGGGCAAGAATACCGGCGCGCTTGCCGCCCACGACCAGCGCGTTGGTCGCGCCGACGTTCTTTGTTCCCTTTTCTCTGACGTCATGCCCCTTCAGCAACCAGGGAAATATATGGCTAAAGGGGATCGAGCCGATTAAATAAGAGGCGATTACGACCAGGGAGCTGATCATGCGACTTTTTCGAGCCCGAACGCCTTATGCAACGCTCGAACGGCCTGCTTGCCCTGCTCGGCCTTGATGACGCAGGAGATCTTGATCTCCGATGTGGTGATCATCTGGATGTTGATCTTTTCCGACGCCAGCGTCTCGAACATTTTCGAGGCTGTCCCCGGCTGGCTGACCATGCCGACGCCAACGAGCGAGACCTTGCTGACATCCGGGTCCGAAACGACTCCTTCCGCTTTTAGTTCGGCGGCGATTTTTTTGGCGACTTCGACCGCTCGCTTCATGTCGGTGCGCTCCACGGTAAAAGCCATGTCGGCCAGCGTCCCCTGCGAGTGGATCGATTGGACGATCATGTCAACATTGATCTTTCCCTTGGCCAGGGCGCCGAAGAGCTTGGCGGCCGTTCCCGGCTTGTCCGGGACATGCAGGATCCCGATCTTGGCGATATTTTCGTCGAGAGCAATGCCTCTCACCGCCTCTTTTTTCTCCATTTTACCCGCCTCCTTGCCCCGAGCGAACGAAGTGAGTCGAGGGGCTTTTCCAATATATGTTCCCTCATCGTCTTTCAAGCTCGATCTCAAATGAATGACTATGCCGTATAGACTGGCAACCTCGACCGAGCGCGGATGCAGGACCTGGGCGCCCAAGCTGGCCAGCTCGAGCATTTCTTCGTAAGAGATATGTTTAAGTTTTCTGGCTTCGGGGACGATCCGCGGATCGGTTGTGTAAACGCCGTCAACGTCAGTATAAATATCGCAAACGTCGGCCTTGAGAGCGGCCGCCATGGCAACCGCCGAAGTGTCGGAGCCGCCCCGCCCGATCGTGATGATGTCACCCTTGCTGTCGATGCCCTGGAAGCCGGTGATGACGACGACTCTGCCGCCTTTCAATTCTTTCTTGATCCGGTCGAGCTTGATCTCCTTGATGCGGGCTTTGCGGTAAATGTCCTCGGTCACAACGCCGGCCTGGCCGCCCGTGAGCGAGACCGCGGGACAGCCGGCCGACTGCAGAGCCATGGCCAGGAGCGCGGCCGAAACCTGTTCGCCGGTCGAGACAAGCATGTCGTATTCGCGGGGATCGGGGCTGTCGGTCACCTTATGCATGAGGTCGATCAGCTCGTCCGTCGTGTGCCCCATGGCGGAGACGACAACGACAACTTCATTCCCGGCGTCTATAACTTTTTTGATCCTGCGGGCGACGTTTTTTATTTTTTCCGGCGTGCCGACCGATGTGCCGCCGTATTTGTGGATAATGATCGCCATAATTTATAAATTATAGCACAAACGATCAAACCAGGAGATCGTTGATCTCCGCCTGGCTGAGATAAACAAATTTACTCCGGCCCTGATCATTTCTTCGGCCTTCCGGCGCGAAGCCACGCCGCAGTCGGCGATATATTTTTGGAGGCGGATATTCGCGACCATATACATGGTAATAATATACCATATAGCCCTTGGCATATCCGACTTGCCTGTCGATCCTCGTTAAAGTATAATAATTAACCATGATCCCGCGGGAAGAAGTCGTTTCAAAAATCAAGAAATATTTTGAAGAAAATGCCGGCAAGAATGCCGTTGAATTGGCGTTCCTTTACGGCTCTTCCGCCCGGGGGCAGGCAAAAGAAAAGTCGGATGTCGATATCGCGATTGTGCTGAAAAGCGATTTTGATTCCGACGACAAAGTGTTTGATCTTATCGCCGGAATTACAGTTGAGCTTTCAGCTTTGCTGGGCAGGGAAGTGGAAATAATCCCCATTCGGAAGGATTTCGGAAAACCGGCCCTCTATTACAACGCGATCGTCCTGGGCCGGCCTGTCTTTATCGGCAATAAAAACCGTTATATACAAATATACAATCAGGCGCTGTTCGAGATGAATGATTTTGAGCTTTTTGGGCTCGGCTGGCAATTTAAGGCGTCCGGCGCCATATTGGGGAGATTGTCGCATGGCTGAATTTTCTTACGCCAAAGGGAGGCTGGGCGATTCCCTGCGCTTTATCGCCAATGAAATAGAAGAATTCGAAAAAGAATATCTTGCCAGGACCTTGCTTGATTACCAGAAAGACGCCAAAATCCAGAAATTGATGGATCGGACCGTCGAAAACATCCTGACCGCGCTGATCGAAGTTTGCGGCACGATGCTGGCGGAAAAAGGGATCGCGGTTGAAAATTACGGCGAAGTTCTGGCCAAAGCGGCTGAAATATTGGGTTTAAATAAAGACGAGCAGTCCGATCTGGCCAAGCTGGCGTCACAGAGAAACCGCCTGGCGCACCGCTATCTTGATTATAAATGGCAGGCGATAAAAATGTTCAGCGAACAGAGGGGAATAATAAAAACTTTACTGCAAAAAGTTTTGTTGGCTTATAAATAGGCCCATTTCATTTCAATAATTCGCGAGATTCGCCCGATTCGTAAAACGATTAGAGATCAATAATTCGAGCCCATTCGAGAAAGGCCTAACATTCGTGATATAATAGGGCTATATGCCGCAAGATCACTCATTCGATATCGTCAGCAAACCGAACCTCCAGGAAGTCGACAACGCCATCTCGATGGCGATGAAGGAGATCGCCAACCGCTTTGACTTCAAGGGGAGCATCAGCAACATCGCCAAAGAAGGCGACGACAAGATCAAGGTCGTCTCCGAAGACGAGTTTAAGCTGAAAAATGTCACGACCGTCTTGTTCGACAAGCTCGCCAAACGGCAAATCCCGCTGAAGTTCTTTGAGTTCGGCAAGGTCGAGGAAGCCCTGGGCGGTACCGTTAAACAAGAGGTCAAGATACTGCAAGGGATCCCGCAGGAGAAGGCCAAAGAGATCACCAAGCTGATCAAGGCCTCGGGACTAAAAGTCCAGGCCCAGATACAGAGCGACGAGATCCGCGTTTCCAGCAAAAAACTCGATGACCTGCAGGCCGTCATCGCCCAGATCAAGGCCGCCAATTTTCCGATTGCCCTCTCCTTCATCAATTATCGATAATTAAATGCCCAATATCATCGAAAAAAGCTTGAAAGAGCTGCAAGAAGAATTTAAAAACCTTGGCCTGCCCGCTTTCCGCGCCAAGCAGGTCTATAAGTGGATCCACCACAAGCTGACTTTCAGCTTCGACGAGATGACCGACCTGCCCAAAGAGCTGCGCGACCGTTTAAAGGAACAATATTCGATCGAGACACTGCGCGTTAAACATAAAACTAAAGCCAAAGACGGCACGGTGAAATACCTTTTTGAGCTCGCTGACGGCAAGGCGATCGAATCGGTCTTCATAAAGACAAAAGACGACAGGAAGACGGTCTGCCTCTCAACGCAGGTCGGCTGTCCGCTCGACTGCCTCTTTTGCGCGACCGGCAAGCTGGGCTTTAACAGGAACCTGACCGCGGCCGAGATCATCAGCCAGGCCTACCTGATCGCCAACGAACACCCCGACATTTCTAATCTCGTCTACATGGGGATGGGCGAACCGTTCCTCAATTACGACAACGTCATGAGAAGCGTGGCGATCTTCACCTCCGACGAGGGGGCGAATTTCGGCCAGCGGCGGATCACGATCTCCACCTGCGGCCTGGCCGACAAGATCAAGGAATTCGCGGAAGAAAAAACGCAGGTGCGGCTGGCGGTCTCGCTCAACTCCGCCGACGATGCTCTGCGCGGCAAACTCATGCCGGTCAATCGAAAGTTCCCGCTCACCGTTCTGCGCCAGTCCCTGGAATATTATTCCAAAACATCTAACCGTATGGTCACCCTTGAGTATGTCATGCTCGATGGGGTCAACGACCGCGAAGCCGATCTCAAAAAGCTGATCAATTTTTGCCGCGGGCTCGATTGCAAAGTTAATCTCATCCGATTCAACCGCTTCGGCCATGATTTCCGCCCCTCTAGAGTGGAAGCGATCGACCATTTTGTCAAGGGTCTCCTCGGCGCGCAGATCAATGCCGTCGTGCGCCGCTCTAGAGGCGAAGCGATCGGCGCCGCCTGCGGACAGCTTGCCCTGAGACCTGTCGAAGGGCTGGCCGGGAAAACTTCCAACTAACTTTTTAAATACCTGAAATTTTCCACTTATTACCACGAAGAAAAGGGGTATGAAAACAGCTCAGCATCCACTGGTGGTTTTTCACGCACAAAGCTCATTGACCCTTCAAAGGGGGATGACCGAAGGCCGCAAAATTGACCGGGCGAACCAGCCCAGCCCTTTCCGGTCATACGCCGGCGCTCCCGTTGTCAAATTGCCTCAACCCGAAAAGTATTTGGAGGGAGTTTGGCCGTCCGCAATTATTAAACCGGCTGATTTTACTCTGCAACGATTGTCAAACCTTCTCTATTACAGTGCCGCCATTTCCGCCTGGAAGCAAGATCCGAAAACGCATGCTGCCTGGGCGCTGCGCGTTAATGCATCAGCGGGCAATCTCCATGACGAAGAAGTCCACCTCATCGCCGAAGGGGTGTCTGGTTTAGAAAATGGCCTCTACCACTTCAATGCCCGCAATTTTTCCCTGGAGCTCCGCGCGCCGTTGACACCCGAACTGAAACAGATGATTGCGGCTGTGAGCCAAACAGAGGCGCCGCTTAAAATTTTGCTTACTTCACTTTTTGACCGGCAATACTGGAAGTACGGGGAACGGGGCTGGCGCTACTGCCTGCTGGATACCGGCCACCAGGAAGCGGCCGTACGCAGCGCCGGCGCCCAGTTAGGCTGGCCTTCGGTTGTAACCCGCACCCACGATGATCAAAAGCTCGGGTCTGTTTTTGGCCTGGCGCACGATGAAGAAGTGCCCTTAGCTTTCATTGAATTTAGCCTTCAGCTGAAACCGCACGGGACGTGGACGCCACAGACCATTGCCTTCCACGGTCAACCCACACCAATTCTGGGCACGCACAAACAAATAGTTGATCCAGTGACGGTGATGGCAATCGCGGCGACGGCTGGAGAAGCGCTGTCAAGAGAAAGCATTTCGACCCAGCCTTTTTCTGTTCCTGTTCGGCCGCCATTTTCTAGGCAAAGACCCTGGATTGACCTGGTCAGAAAACGCAGGTCAGCCACTGCGTTTGATCCCCAGTCCCGCATCACGAATGAAGAGCTGCGCTGGCTGTTACGCCAGGCGTTTAACCAATCAGCTTACTGGCGGCAAGGCATTATAGAGCAGCACTTTACCCTGGCAATCGTCTATGCCCAGCGTGTGGCCGGTCTTGAACCAGCCATATACCTGTATAGTCCGGGTAATGATCAATTGCTGGAGCATAAAAAATTACCGATTGATATCTCTTCCCTCGCCGGCCAGCATGCTCTGGGGCAGGAAATTGTCAGCGCTGGAGCGGTGACAATTGCCATACTGACTGATATGCAACAGGTCTTGAATGCTTTTGGTGAAAAAGGGTACCGCCTTATTCATCAGCAAGCGGGCGTAGTCGGCCAAGCGCTCTATCTGGCAGCCGAATCGCTCGGTCTTCAGGGTACGGCAATCGGGGCCTTTGATGATATTGTCCCCAATAAACTGTTGGGTATGCCGGAGAGTATGATGTGTTTAGAACTCTTTGCACTTGGCAAAGCAAGGCCGGACCAGCGCCTGACAACACTGCCAGCCTATGGCTTTGATCAACAGAAAACAAGTTTTGATCCAAGATCTGTGGAGGTCGTCCCCGAGGTACATACGGATCCACAGCCAGGCCTGCGCTCAAAGAAGTTTATGCCGGAGGGTCTTGAAGCGCTTATTAATAATTTGGATATTTGGCTCCTGCAAAGCACGGCCGGGCAATTTGCTGATGACCTTCCTTTAGAACAAGTTCGTCAGGCCTTAGGCGCGGTCTCCGCGGAAAATCGTGAAGTGCTGGCGGCGTTTCAAGAATACCAGTCCGGCAAAAAAAACCTGGTTGATTTTTTGGATACGCTGCTGGACGATCGTTTTCGTTTTTTGCAGGCGCAGGCGGCAACGGTTATTGAATGGCTGCTTGATGCCCAGGTTATTGAAGCGGGAAGCGCCCGTCTGGCTGAAAAGCTTGACCGCCTTTATATGAGACCTCCGCAGGTTGAATCCTTGGAGCCTTCACCTGAGCATAGGGCGATTATTGATCGTTCAGGGTACAGAACGCAATTCCCCGGCCGCATGGTTGATTGTTTGCTGAAACATGACCGTCGTCTTTTTGCGCCGGCGCTTTTCACCACCGCCGAAGCCGCCAGCGACAGCGATCTGCCGATCGGCTTTCGCCAGGAGATGACCCGCCCATCTCTGGTGGCGACAATTTTGAGCCACCTTGATATTCAGCCGGGCCAGCGGGTGCTGGAGATTGGCTATGGCAGTGGCTGGCTCCTGGCCATGCTGGCCGACCTGGTCGGCGAAACCGGGGAAGTGTATGGCTCAGAGATCCATCCGGCGCTGGCCAGGCGCGGGGCGGAGAATGTGGCGCGTTTTGGTTATAAAAATGTCGAATGGATCCCAACTGATGCGGATGGCTTTCCGGACGCACAGCTGCTGCTCGAGGAACAGTTCGATGCCATAATTGTTTCTGGCGAGAATCCGCTGATTGGTAAAGGGCATCGCTTAAAGAGATTTCTAACCCAATTGCTCCGCGATGGCGGTCACCTTGTCACCTTCACTAATGGCGCGCTTGACATTCAACGCGTTAATTCGGGAGAAGATGACAGCGGACAAAGCTTTGTTCTGGGGAATATGATTATGCCACCGCTGAGGTTGGAGGAAGCCCTGGAGCGGCAGCTCGCCCCTGAGGAGTGGTTTCTTACCAAGCAAATAGAATTATGGGCGGAGATTGAATATAATCAACCGGCCCTCGACCGAATACTGGCGAATGAACGTTTCCGGCCACTCTGGGCGCCGCTCTTCAAGGCGCTTGAGGAAAAAACCAGGAGAGAAGCGCTTCAGAAATATCACCCCGTCAGTTCTGACCGGGCAGTGCGAGACGAGCTCTATCCGTACTTTAAGAAGTTTGAGCGTGATTATGGCGTGCTTACGTCAGCTGATGTGGCGGCAGAGCGTGAGCGGGCGGGGTTTAAGCTTGCCATGACTAATGCAGAGAATTATTTACGGAATTTGAGGAATTTGACGTCGGAGACGATTGATCGTGTTATGGCCGGGGCGCGCCATTTTCCGCGGGTTTTCTTTCTGCCGGAATTTTATACCGAGGAAAATGCCTATTGGCCGATTGACTATATTATGGATTACGGCCACCAAATGGTGTCCTTGCATGAGCAGTTGGCCTACCTTGCCTTTCTTGGTGTTGCCCCCGGTGAGCGGGTTTTTGAGGTCGGACCCGGGACAGCCTGGTTGAGTTTTATTATGTCGCACATAGTTGGCGAGCAGGGCAGGGTTGACGCCTTAGAGCTGGTCCAAGAAATTGTTGATCTGGCCAAGCGCAAGCAGGCCTATTTCGGTGTTAAAACTATTAATTTTTACCAGGGGGACGTTAACAGAGACGTCCCTGCCTATTTGCGAAGTTCGGCTGGCACGTATGATCGGGTGCTGGTTGCCTGCACCGCGCCGGAAAACGCGGTCGAAGAGCTTGGCGGGCTGCTTAAACCGGGTGGTCGTCTGATCCATCCTGTCTATGAAGACTCGCCTAATGGGAAAAACATGAGGTTTTATTTGAAAGCCAAGCGGCCCAATGGGCGACTAAAAATTGTTTCATCCCAAGCGTTTGAAATGAAGCCGCCTGATTATGAGAAGGTGCTCTAACAGTGCGCATTACATGATTCAAGGATTACCGGCAAAGATCACATTTCTCGAAGCCGCCAGAATGATCAACCATCTGGCCGCCGTCGGGCGGGCGCGCCAGCCGGGTGAAAACGGCGCCCTGCTGACGATCGACGGCCCGAGGGCTTCCGGCAAATCGTGGACCGCCGGGATCATTGCCGCAAAATTGACCGAACTCGGCATTAGTAACCGGCTGATCAATGGCGATAATTATCAATTCAGCGAAGAGATTAAAGACGCGACTGCCAAAAGTTTACCGGAATATGACCTAACCATCACCGAGTGGCTCGGCTTGGGAGATTATTTATCCGACTTGCGGCCGACGGCGACTCTTGCCCTCTATCTCAAGGCCTGGTTCCCGACCAGGGCCATCAATCTCTTCCGCCGTCAAGTGCTCTATCCGTTCAAGTCCCCTTTTCCCACGCAAAATCAGGGGCGTCCGGGTGTTAGAGAAAACCCGCTCATCAGATTTCTCGCCCGTCCGGCAATATATTCTTTTGACATATTAAACGAGCTGAGCGACGGAAACGCCCTACCCTATGAATATGGCTATATCGTCCCTTTCGGCATCTTTACGGCCTACGGTCGGCCAACAGTCGAAGAGATCCGCGCTTTAATTACCGGACAGTCCGAACCGATTTAATTTAAGCTATAATTAACCTATGAAAACCTATCTCGTTTCTCTCGGCTGTCCCAAGAATCTGACCGATACCGAAGTCATCATGGGCAACCTGGCACTCTCCGGCCACGAGATCACCACTGACCCCGCCGAGGCCGAGACGATCATCGTCAACACCTGCGCCTTTTTGAAAACCGCCCGCGATGAAGCGATCCAGACTATCAAAGAAATGGCTAAATGGAAAAAGAATGGTAAGTGCAAGCAATTATTAATTGCCGGATGTTTTGTTAAATACCTTAATTCGTCATTAGGAATTAGTCATTCGTCATTAAACGTCGACGGCGCCATCGATTCACTCGGCCTGTTTAACTACGGCACCCCCCGCCTTAAAGCCACCCCACCCTGGACCGCCTACGTCAAAATAGCGGAAGGTTGCGACAACGCCTGCTCCTACTGCCTTATCCCGAAGATCCGCGGCCGGTTCCGGCACCGGGAGATAGCTGACATCCTGAAAGAAGCTGAAATGCTGGTCGACCGCGGCGTCAAGGAAGTCATCTTTATCGCCGAAGACACCGCCGCTTACCCGGATCTGGCCGGATTATTGTGCCGGACCGCCAAAATTGACGGCCTGCGCTGGCTGCGCCTCCTCTACACCTACCCGTCGCACCTGACAGACGAGGCCATCGAAGTGATCGCCACTGAAAAGAAGATCGTCAAGTATCTTGACTTGCCAATCCAGCACGCCTGTGATAGAATTTTGAAGTTGATGAATCGCCCCGAACTGACGGGGCGCGACCTTGAAAAATTTATTTCACAAATTAGGAGGCGCATACCAAAAATCGCTCTGCGCACCACGGTCATCGTCGGTTTTCCCGGTGAAGGCGAGGCCGAGTTCGAAGAGCTGATCGGTTTTATCCGCAGGGTAAAGTTCAACCGCCTCGGCGGCTTTACTTACCAGAGAGAAAACGGCACGGTTGCGAGCAAAATGAGGGGGCAGCTGTCCGAACGGAAAAAAGCCGAGCGTTTAAAACGATTGATGCGGGTCCAGGCCGGCATTGCCCGGGAGCTAAACAACAAAATGATCGATCAAACAATGGAAATTTTAATTGAAAGGGTCGTCCGCGGCGGTTTTGTCGGCCGCAGCAGCGCGGACGCGCCCGAGATCGACGGCTCCGTGCTGGTCAAAAGCAATAAAATCCTAAAACCGGGAGAGTTCGTCAGGGCGCGGATAACCGGCGCCAAAGCTTACGACCTCTTCGGTTCTTCGGCTTGACTTTAGCCAACCGCATCACCCTTTTAAGAATAGCTCTCATCCCCCTCTGTTTGGCCTTTCTGCTCACCGGCTTCTGGGGCCTGTCGGCGGCGGTCTTTCTCCTGCTCTCGTTCTCCGACGCCATCGACGGCTACGTGGCCAGAAAATACAAGCAGGTCTCGGAGCTGGGCAAACAGCTCGATCCACTGGCGGATAAGATTCTGGTTCTCTCGGTCCTGATCGGGCTGACTTCGCTGGGCAAAGCGGACCCGGTCGCGGTCATGCTCATCAGCGCCCGTGAATTTTTTATCGCCGGCATCCGCGCCAAAGGCGTTTTCCCGGCCAGCCCGATCGCCAAGTGGAAAACGATCGTCCAGCTGCTGGCCGTCTTTCTGCTGATCCTGAACCTGCCGCTCGCCGAGCCGGTCCTGTGGCTGGCGGTGATCCTTTCGTATGTTTCGGGAGGCGCTTACCTGTGGCAGAGCCGGTTCCTCAAACAGTTGAAATTAAGTTAGAGGACTTTTTTACCAAAGTCCTTTCGGTGATCGGCCGCACGACCGACCAGCAGATCGCCGATCTCTTGAAAAAGAGCAAACAGACGGTTTCGGTCGCGGAGTCGCTGACGGGCGGCCTCGTCAGCAGCCGGCTGACCAATGTGCCGGGCAGCTCCGACTATTTTATCGGCGGCATCGTCTCCTATTCGCCGCGGATAAAGGTCACCCAGGTCGGCGTGCCGGCCGCCGTGATCAGCCGGTACGGCGTGGTGAGCAAAGAGGTCGCCGTCTCAATGGCCGAGGAGATCAAAAAAAGGTTCCGGACCGACATCGGCCTCTCGGCCACCGGGGCGGCAGGGCCTGCGCCGATCCCGCCAGCGCCGGTAGGCCGGGCCTATATCGCCCTCTCCGGCAAGAACGGAACGGAATGGAAAGAGCTGAATCTGCAGGGAACGCGGGCGGAGATACGGGAAAAGGCGGCTCAGGCGTGCCTGGGCCTTCTCTGGCTCTATCTGGGCGGTGAAGACGTCATAAAATGAGGCTGTTCATCGCGGCCGAATTGCCGGACGAGATAAAGAAGAACATCGCGAAATTGATCGGCGAATTAAAGACGACGGACGCGGCGGTAAAGTGGGTCGAGGCGAATAATCTGCATCTGACGCTGAAGTTTATGGGGAATGTGGCAGATAAAGAAATCGACAAATGGATCGATTGGACGAAGAAAAAGGTTGGAGGATCAGGCGGAGGATTCAGGCTCAAATTGGAGGGGATGGGAACATTCCCGGAGGGGAAACATCCGAGAGTGGTTTGGGTCGGAGTCAGCAACGGCAGTAAGAATTTGAGAACAACGGCTGAAGCGCTTGAGGAGGATGAGTTCGTTTCACACGTGACTATCGGCAGGATCAAGGAACATAAGGGAGTTGATAAATTAAAAGGGAAAATTGTTGGTTATAAAGACGCGAAATTCGGGGAAGCGAAGATCAACTCGATCTTCATCATGAAGAGCACGCTCACCCCGAAAGGACCGGTTTACGAAAAGATCAAGGAGGTAATGTTATGAGAACGTTGGGCAGAGAAGAAAAAGTGGAGAAGACCATCGGCAGCGGGGAAAACAAGGCCAAGGCGCTGGGGCTGGCGATCGCGCAGATCGAGAAGAATTTCGGCAAGGGCTCGATCATGAAGCTGGGTGAAGCGACGAAACTGAACGTGGAGACGATCCCGACGGGGGTGCTCTCCCTTGATCTGGCCTTAGGCGTCGGCGGTTTACCCAGGGGCCGCGTGGTTGAGATCTATGGTCCCGAAGGCGGCGGCAAGACGACCGTCTCCCTCCACGCCATCGCCGAGGCGCAAAAGCGCGGCGGCACGGCGGCTTTTATCGATGCGGAGCATTCAATGGACCCGACCTACGCCCGCAAGTTAGGGGTCAACATTGAGAACCTCTTAATTTCCCAGCCGGACTACGGCGAGCAGGCGCTCGAGATCGCGGAGACCCTGATCCGCTCCGGCGCGATCGATATGATCGTCGTCGACTCGGTGGCCGCCCTGGTACCGAAAGCGGAGGTCGAAGGCGAGATGGGCGACGCCGTGATGGGCTTGCAGGCCCGCCTGATGTCGCAGGCCTTAAGAAAACTGACGGCCGTCATCTCAAAGTCAAAGACCGTCATGATCTTTATCAACCAGCTGCGCGAGAAGATCGGCATCATGTTCGGCAATCCGGAGACGACACCCGGCGGCCGGGCGCTCAAATTCTACTCTTCGGTCCGCCTCGATGTGCGCGCCGGGGAAAAGATCAAGGAGAACGACAGGATCATCGGCACCCGGGTCAAGGTCAAAGTCGTCAAGAACAAAGTCGCCCCGCCCTTCCGTGAAGCGACCTTTGTCCTGATCCACGGCGTCGGCGTCCTGCGCGAGGCCGATATTATCGACCAGGGGGTCAACCTCAACATCATCGAGAAAAGCGGCTCCTGGTTCAATTACGGCGGGGAGAAACTCGGCCAGGGCTTTGACGGCGCGATCAAGTACCTGAAGGAGAACGACAAGATCGCCAACAAGATCGAAGCGGAGATCAGAAAAGCGATAGCGTCAGCACAGGCATAAAAAAAACTCACCCCCTCTTTCCCCCTCTCTTTTTAAGAGAGGGGGAGGAAGGTTAAGCGCTGGCGGGGGTGAGTTCAGAAAGGAGTAACTATCATGGACTTGCAAACATTGACTTATATCATCATCGCGGCGCTCGTTGTCTTCGGGCTGGCGGTGGCGTATCTCGTCGTCCGCAGACAGTTAGCGGAACAAAAAGTCAGGCTCGCGGAAGAGACAGCCAAGCGGATCCTGGAGGACGCAAAAAAAGACACGGAAAGGATCAAAAAAGAGGCCTTGCTCGAAGCCAGGGACGAAGCAATTAGATTAAAAGCTGATCTCGAGCGCGAGAGCAAGGAAAGAAAAGGCGAGCTGACGTCGCTGGAGCGGCGCCTGCAGTCGCGCGAGGATCATCTGGAGAACAAAGAGAAAAACCTTGAGGGGCGGGAAAAGATCATCAAAAAAGCGGAAGAAGATCTGATCAAATTGAGGGACACATTATCGAGGGTCAAGGACCAGCTGGTTGTTGAGCTGGAAAAAGTCGCCGCTCTCTCCCGCGAAGAAGCCAAAAAGGAACTGCTGACCCGCCTCGACAAAGAGCTTGAGCTCGAAGCGGCCAAGAAGATCAAGGCGAGCGAGGAAGAGGTCAGGAAAGAATCCGACAAGCGCGCCCGCGAGATCCTCGCCACGGCGATCCAGCGCTGCGCCGTCGATCACGTGGTCGAGACAACAACTTCGATGGTCGAACTCCCCAGCGACGACATGAAGGGACGCATCATCGGCCGGGAAGGCCGCAACATCAGGGCCTTTGAGACCAAAACGGGCGTTGACCTGATCGTTGATGACACGCCCGAAGCGGTCATTCTCTCAAGCTTTGATCCCCTGCGCCGCGAGACCGCACGCCTCACCTTGCAGAAGCTCATCGCCGACGGACGCATCCATCCGGCCAGGGTCGAAGAGATGTACGAAAAGTCGAAAGTCGAGCTCAAGACCGCGATGTGGGAACACGGCGAGCGCGCCGCGCTGGAAGTCGGAGTCCACGGCCTGCCGCCCGTTATCATTCAACTCTTGGGGCGGCTGCACTATCGAACTTCTTACGGGCAGAATGTCCTTCAGCACTCGGTTGAGATGGCGCATCTGGCCGGCATGCTGGCCGCCGAGTTAGGCGTCAACGTCAACCTGGCCAAGCGCGCCGCCCTGCTCCACGATCTGGGCAAAGCTATTGACCAGGATGTCGAGGGGACGCACGTTAGGCTGGGCGTAACATTCGCCGAGAAAGCCGGCGAGTCGCCCGAAGTTTTGCACGCCATGGAAGCCCATCATGGCGATGTCGAGACAAAGACCGTTGAGGCCGTCATCGTCCAGGTCTGCGACGCGATCTCAAGCGCCAGACCCGGCGCCCGCCGCGACACGCTGGAGGCCTACGTCAAGCGGCTAGAAAAACTTGAAACCGTCGCCAAGTCGTTCGAAGGAGTGGAAAAGGTCTACGCCATCTCGGCCGGCCGCGAGGTCAGGGTCATGGTCCAGCCGGAGCGCATCGACGACGCGATGGCCCCCAAGTTAGCGCATGATATCGCCAAGAAGATCGAAGCCGAGCTCGAATATCCGGGCGAGATCAGGGTCACTGTCATCCGGGAGACAAGATCAACTGACGTTGCCAAATAAGCAATGAATATTTTATTCATCGGCGACATTGTCGGCGCGTACGGCCGGGCGATCACAAAATTACTCCTGCCGGAGCTCAAAAAAGAGCACGCGATCGACTTGACGGTCGCCAACGCCGAAAACTCGGCGCACGGCTACAGCATCACCGAAAAGATCTATCATGAACTGCTGGAGCTGGGGCTCGACGCCCTGACCATGGGCAACCACCTCTTCGAGAAAAAGGAACTCCTCCAGAAGATCAACGGGTTCGATAAACTGGTCCGGCCGGCCAATTTCCCGCCCGGCGCGCCCGGCCGGGACCATCTCATCATGGACGTTAAAGGGACAAAAGTCGGTCTCGTCAATCTTCTCGGCCGGGTCTTTATGCAGTGCCTCGACTGCCCCTTCCAGGCGGCGGAAAAACTTATCCCAAAGGTCAGGGAGAGAGCCGGGATCGTGATCGTTGACGTCCACGCCGAGGCCACCTCGGAAAAGTGCGCGCTTGGGCTTTTTCTCGACGGCAAGGTCTCGGCCGCGCTCGGCACGCATACCCACGTCATGACCGCCGACGAACGGATCCTGGCCGGCGGAACTGCTTTTATCTCGGACGTCGGCATGGTCGGCGCGGCCGACTCGATCATCGGCATGAGCAAAGAGCAGATACTGAAGCGGTTCGTGACGCAGCTGCCGGAAAAATTCGAGCCGACCGACTACGGCCCGGGGCTCTTTAACGCGGTGGCTTTGAAGGTCGATGAGGCGACGGGGAAAACACTGGAAATCAAGAGGATAAAAAAGTTAACCGAGCCGATTGCCCTGACGCGGGAAGAAAAGAAGAACTGATCAGCCCAAACTGGCCAATCGCTCCTCAAGCATTTTTACCTTCGCCGAGAACTCTTGCTGCCGCGTTTTTTCATTCTCAACCGATTCCGGCTTGGCCCGCGAGAGGAAATTTTCATCAGCCAGGCGGGCGTTGATCTTTTGCAATTCGCTCTCAAGCTTCTCTTTATCTTTCGTCAGCCGGGCGGTTTCTTTCTCCAGATCGATCAGGCCGGCCAGCGCGACATAGATCTCCATTTCTAAAGCGACCGCCGAGGCCGACCGCGCGGGCTTTTTATCGAGTTTCTCGACGAAGGAAAGTTTGCCTGTCTTCGTTAGCGTTTTGAGGTACTGATCGTTAATCTTTCTTTTTGACACGATCGCGACCTCGACCTCGCTGCCGTGGGGGACATTGAACTCGGCCCTGATGTTGCGCACCGCCCTCACCGCTTCCATCAAGCGCTCCATCTCGCCTTCCGCCGCCGGATCGACCGCCTTCTCAGCCATCTCCGGCCACGCCTCCAACATGATCGTTTTTGACTCGTGACTCGCGACTCGCGACCATATTTCTTCCGTAATAAAAGGCATAAAAGGATGCAGGAGCTTCAGCGTCTTTTCGAGGACTTCTAACAATACACTCTGAACTGCCGCCTTTGCCTTTTCGTCCTGGCCGTATAATCTGATCTTGGCGAGCTCGACGTACCAGTCGCAGAACTCCGACCAGATAAAATCGTATAAAGCCCGTGCCGCTTCGCCAAACTCGTAGGCATCGATCTCGGTAGTGACCTTTTTGATTGTCTGATTGAGACGGGAGAGTATCCAGCGGTCGGCGAGTTCAAACTCACCCCCGCCAGCGTAAAGATCGCCCCCCCCTCTCTTAATAAGAGAGGGGGATGGGGGGTGAGTTAATAGCACGAACCTTGCCACATTCCAGATCTTATTCGCAAAATTCCTTGCTTCGGTGATCTTGTCTTCGGATAATTTGACGTCCTGCCCCTGCCCGGCAATCAGCGAAATGAAAGCAAAGCGCAAAGCGTCCGCTCCCGCCCGGTCGATTACTTCTAAAGGATCGATAACGTTCCCCCACGACTTGCTCATCTTCTTGCCGTGGATGTCCTTGACCAGAGCGTTAAAATAGACGGTATGGAACGGCTCTTGCTTCATGAAATGCAGGCCGGCCATGATCATGCGCGCCACCCAGAAAAAGATGATATCGTAGCTCGTGACGAGAACATCGGTCGGATAGAACTTCTTGAGATCTTCCGTCTCATCCGGCCAGCCGAGGACCGAGAACGGCCACAGCGCCGACGAGAACCAGGTGTCAAAAACGTCCGGGTCCTGTGTCCAACCCTCGCCATTGGGCGGCGCTTCGCCGACATAAATTTCATCGCCTCGATACCACGCGGGGATCTGATGGCCCCACCAGAGCTGGCGCGAGATGCACCAGTCGCGCAGGTTGGTCAGCCATTGCAGATAGACCTTGCTCCAGCGCTCGGGAACGAATTTGATCTTGCCCTCCTCCACCGCCGCGATCGCCTGCTCGGCCAGCGGCTTCACTTTCACGAACCACTGGTCCGACAGATACGGCTCAATGACCGTGTTGCAGCGATAGCAGTGGCCGATCGAGGTTTCGTAATCCTCGATCTTGACAAGCCGGCCTTGTGCCTGAAGCAGTTCGACTATTCTCTCCCTGGCCTTGAACCTGTCCAGCCCTCTAATGCCCTCTAATGCCTTCTTCTCCTCTTCGCTAAACTCAGCCAGCGTTATCTGCCCGTCGGGCGTCAGAATATTGATGAACGGTAAATTATGCCTCATCCCCATCTCGTAGTCATTGGGATCGTGCGCCGGAGTAACTTTAACTGCCCCCGTGCCGAACGACGGGTCGACAAAATCATCTTTAATTATTGGAATTTTCCGGCCAACCAGCGGCAGCTCAACCATCTTTCCCCACATATGCTTGTAGCGCTCGTCTTTGGGGTTGACGGCGATCGCGGTGTCGCCCAGCATCGTCTCCGGCCTGGTCGTGGCAACGGTGATGGGTCCGTATTTAATGAACCAGAGCGAGCCCTTCTTCGTTTCATGCGTGACCTCGATATCCGAGATCGCTGTCCGGTCCTTCGGGCACCAGTTGATGATCCGTTTGCCGCGATAGATCAGCCCTTCTTTATAAAGCTGGACAAAATGCCGCTTGACCGCGCGATTCAAGCCTTCGTCCATCGTGAACCGCTCGCGCGACCAGTCGCAGGAGGCGCCCAGGCGCCGCAATTGCCGAGTAATCCGGCCGCCGTATTCTTTTTTCCAGGCCCAGACCCGCTCGATGAATTTTTCCCGGCCAAGATCGTCTTTGGTCTTGCCCTCTTTTTTGATCTCCCGCTCAACGACATTCTGCGTGGCGATGCCGGCGTGGTCAGTCCCCGGCACCCAGAGGGTCGTAAATCCCTGCATCCGCTTGTAGCGGATTAGCAGGTCCTGAATGGAGTTGTTGAGCGCGTGGCCCATGTGGAGCGAGCCGGTAATATTCGGCGGAGGAATAACGATTGTGAAAGTTGGTTTGTTTGTTAGTTGGTTAGTTGGTTGGTTGGGTTTAAAAAAACCGCTTTCTTCCCAATATTTGTACCACTTTTGCTCAACTTCAGCGGGGTTGTAGGCCTTGGCTAATTCTTCGGTCATAGATAATTGTCAATTATCTGATTTTTATCGAGCGATCTCAATTTCAGATATTCTTTCATTTTAGGGAAAGCGGCCGAGGCGGGGATGAGGCCGACGAGTTCCGACTCAAGTATTTTAACTTTGTATTCTTTGGCCCAACTATTGACCTCGTCAAAAACGATCTTGAGCGAGGTTTCCAGATGATCAGTGATATTGATCGAGACCTGGCTGAGGCCGCGGCTCTCGAGGAACAAGCCCAGCGCCCGCACGCCGGGCAGGCCGCCAGCCTTTTCGCGGATCGCCTTGGCGATCGAGATCGCGACATCCTCTTCGGCCGTGTCGAGATATATGTTATAGGCGATAAGAAAGTTGCGCGCCCCGACAGCCGCCGCGCCGGCTCTCGGATGCAGTCCATGGCCGACGTCGGGCTTGCGGCGCGGATCGCCGCTCTCTTCTTTCAGGGCGAGATAGCCGCCCTTTCTCACATACGGCAGGTCTTTGCGCTCCGTGATCTTGGCCGCCTCGCCGTAGAAATAGGCGGGGAGTTTGAATTTTTCCCAGAGGTCATTGCCGACCTGGTGCGCCACTGCAATGGCGTCCCTCATTGTCGCGTTCTTGACCGGAATAAAGGGAATGACATCGACCACGCCGATAAAGGGGTGGACGCCGGCGTGTTCATTAATATCGAGAACCTGCATCGCGCGCTCGGTCAGATCAAGCGCGGCCTGCCTGACCCCCGCCGGGGAGCCGAGCATAGTAATGACCGAGCGATTGTGGTCGGGGTCAGAGTGAAGGTCGACAACTTTGGCCGTCTTAACCGACTCGACGATTTCCTCAATTATCGTCTCGTCGCGGCCTTCGGAGAAATTGGGCACGCACTCGATGATCTTGGTCATTTGCTCTCACACCGCCGGCAGGGCTTCTTTGGGCAGATCCTTCATGATATTTTCCAGCGCGGAATTCTCGAGCGTCTCTTTCTCAATCAGGACTTTGGCGATCTCCTCGATCTTCCCCCGGTTCTTTTGCAGGATGGTTTTCGCCCGCCCGTATGACTCGTTGATGATCTTTTCAACCTCCCGGTCGATCGAGTCGGCGGTCTGTTCGCTGTAGTCCTTCATCTCGGCGATGTCGCGGCCGAGAAAGATCTGCCGGTCCTTGCGGCCGAAGGTGCGCGGCCCCAGCGCGCTCATGCCGAATTCTGTCACCATCCGTTTGGCCAGCGCCGTCGCCCGCTCAAGGTCGTTGTGGGCGCCCGAGGTCATCTCGTTAAAGATTATCTCCTCCGCCACGCGGCCGCCCATCATGACGGTGATCTGGTCAAGCGCCTGGCTGCGGGTCACCAGATACTTGTCTTCGAGCGGCAGCTGCAGCGTGTAGCCGAGCGCCATGCCGCGCGGCAGGATCGAGATCTTGTGCGGATTATCGGCATTGGGCAGGATCCGCGAGAGGACGGCGTGGCCGACCTCGTGATAGGCGACCATCTTCTTTTCCTTGTCGGAAATGACGCGGCTCTTTTTTTCCGGCCCGGCCATGACCCGGTCGACCGCTTCTTCAATTTCTTCCATCGTCACTTCTTTTTTTTCGACCCTGACGGCCAGGATGGCGGCTTCATTGAGCACGTTCTCGAGATCGGCGCCGGTAAAGCCGGATGTCCTCTGAGCGACGACTTTAAGGTCGACATCGCCCGCGAACGGCTTGCCGCGCGCGTGAATTTTCAGGATCGCCTCGCGCCCCTTAAGATCAGGTTTGTCAAGAACGATCTGGCGGTCAAAGCGACCGGGGCGCAGGAGCGCCGGGTCAAGGATATCGGGGCGATTGGTCGCCGCGATCACAATGATGTTCTGCTTGGGATCAAAACCGTCCATCTCGACCAAGAGCTGATTGAGCGTCTGTTCTCTTTCGTCATGGCCGCCGCCCAACCCCGCCCCTCTCTGCCTCCCCACTGCGTCAACCTCGTCCATGAAGATGATCGAAGGGGTCTGTTTTTTGGCCCGCTCAAAGACCGACCTGACTCTCGCGGCCCCGACGCCGACGAACATTTCGACAAAGTCGGAGCCGGAAATGGAAAAGAACGGGACATCCGCCTCGCCGGCGATCGCCCGCGCTAAAAGGGTTTTCCCGGTGCCGGGCGCGCCCATGAGCAGCAAACCTTTGGGGATCTTTGCCCCGAGGGCGTGGAATTTTCCGGGGAATTTTAAGAAGTCGACAATTTCTTTCAGCTCGTCTTTGGCCTCGTCAACGCCGGCCACATCGGCGAACGTGACGTTGACCTTGCCGACCTGCGGTTTGATATTCGCCCGCCCGAAAGACATCGCCTGCGTGTTGACCCCCTGCGCCTGCCGGAGCATCAGCCACCAGAGGAGGCCGAAGAAGGCGACGGGGGCCAGGAGCTGCATCAGCAAGCTTATGAGCCAGTTTTCTTCCATCGGAGGTTCAACTTTGATTGAGACCCCTTTCTCGCGCAAGGTCGGGATGAGATTGGGATAGTTGAGGGCACGCGTGCGGAAGAGCGATTTGTCGGCCAGGACGCCGGAGACGAGATCGCCGGCGATCGTGACCTCCTTGACCTTTGACTGGTCAATGTAGTTCAGAAATTCCGAAAAAGCGACCTCCTGAACCTTCTTCTCCGGCGAAAAAAGCGGGGCGACCAGCATGATCCCGACCAGGATCAGCAGTGAATAGGTTAGTATATTTCTCCAGTTGACTTTCATGACGATAATTATAGCATATTTAATCTATCTCTCGGCGGTTTTGATCTTGTTCCAGAGGGCGTCCATTTGGGCGACGGTCATCTTCTTCTTTTCAAGCTTTTTCTCGATGTGCGAGAACCGGCGCATGAACTTTGCATTGGCCTCCTGGAGCGCGTCTTCCGCGTCGATGTCCAGTTTCCGCGCGACATTAACGATAGCAAAGAGCAGGTCTCCGAGTTCCTCTTTCAACCTCCTGCGTTCCGTGTTCTGTTTTCTGCTTTCTACTATCTTCCCCTTCTCGAGCACTTCGTGGACCTCGTCCAGCTCCTCGTGAACTTTTTTCCAAGCGCCCGCGACCTTGTCCCAATCGAAACCCACCCGCGCCGCCCGCCGCTGGACCTTGTCCGCCCGGTAGAGCGCGGGCAGTGATTGAGGGATCGATGCAAGTATCCCCCGGTGCTTTTGCCCCTTGGATTTTTTTTCTTTAGCCTTGATCTTTTCCCACCTCAACCAGACCTGCGCCTTATCCTTCGCCTTCGCCTTGCCGAAGACATGCGGATGCCGCCGGACCATTTTAGAAGTGATCGAATTAATGACATCTTCAATCTCAAACTGCTTTTTCTCTTCAGCAAAGACCGAGAGCATAACAATATGAAGCAGCATGTCGCCCAGTTCTTCCGCCAGCCGGTCGTAGGCCCTGTCATTGATCGCCTCGATCGCCTCATAGACCTCTTCAACGAGATAGGGTTTCAAACTCTCGATCGTCTGCTCCCTGTCCCAGGGGCACTCTTTGCGCAATTTGCGCACAATTTCGATAAAATCCTCGAATTTTTGACCGGTTCTCATTGCCTAATTATACCTCATCCGCTGACGTTAAACATGCCCCCTTCTCCATCTGCGATGGAGAAGGAAAAAAGCCCCCCCCCTCTCCATGAAATGAAGAGGGGGGGGCCGGTTAAGCGTTAGCAGGTGAGGATGCAAGAATTTCGCGAGTAAACCCGATAATATTGATGGAAAGGGAGAGAAAAAATAATCTTATGGCAGTAGGACCGGACAACAACAATCAGGGCCCCGATCTAAAAGCGCTCGGGCTAAATTCGCCGATGGAAGTCATCGACATCCTGGGCGCGCTCAAGATCGACGGCCAGCCGGTCATCACCGACGACAAAGCGGTCCTTGATCCGAACCTCAAGGCGCAATCGGTAATTAAATTTTTCAACGAAAATTTTAACATGAAACCGAATGAATTGCCGAATCTCGCTTCTGTCATCAAAAACGACCTTAAAGCCGGACGGCTGACTTTTGAGGCATAAATAAATGGTCAATATACCTGCAAACAGTGATTATTTAAAAGGAGCGATCGGCCGGGTCAAGGAAGCGAAGACCCCGCCGGAGATGCGAGTCCAGATCAGACCGGCTTCAACGGAATCTTCAGCGGGATTAGGCAGAGATCTGGCTCAGTTATCCGCCGACGCCACAAAGCCCCAGGACCTTAAATTCCATCCGGAAATCCCTTCCGCCAGCGATGACGACCTGGCGCTTGCCCAGCCCGGCGGCAATCTCGCTACTCTCTTTGTCCTGCTGGGCAGCCTGCCCAAAGCCAGGGGGTTGGTCGCGACGGCCGCCAAAGAACAACAGATGATCGGAGGAACGGTCGGTGTCTGACAATAAAAGCGCTCTGGAAAAATTAGAAGAATTAATAAAAAACATGTGGCGCAATTCGGGCAGCGCCTCGGTCATCGCCGCCAAGCATACGGAATTCATCGTTGAACCAAAGATTTTTCTCGGCGATAAGTTAAATCCTGATATACTGAAACTGTTGGTCCTCAACTACCTCGCTCAGACATCAAGGCAGGATTCCGGCGTCGGTAACATTGAAGCGACCCCGGAAAAATTAGTGATCAAAAGCCCGAAAGGGAAACCATTAGTGATCGTTCGCGACAGGAATATCATCCAGCAATACTTAGCAGCCAAAACCCCATACTGAAGTATGGGGTATTATTCCCCACACTTTAGTGTGGGGTTCCCAACTCACTCAACACAAGTTTAATTTTGTCTTTTTTATTAACTTCTATCTCTTTGACTTTCTTTGACAGCCATTCAATGCGAATTTTACCGTCTTTTTCTTTAATACTCCTAACTCCCAACTCCAAACTCCGAACTTTCAACCCCAAGACCCGCAGCAGCGTCTCCGCAGCAGAAGGCAGTTTGCCAAAACGGTCTTCAAGCTCTTTTCTAATATCCACTATCCCCTCATCCGTTACGATCAGGTTCATCCGGCGGTAGAGCGCGATCCTCTGCCGTTCGTCGGGGACATAATGGGCCGTGATCGAGGCCTCGACTTTGAGATCGATATCGACTTCGCGCGGCGAAACGACCGTCTCGCCTCTCACTTCTTTGACCGCTTCCTCAAGCAGTTCGCAGTAGAGATCGAAGCCAACTTCGTAGATGTGGCCCGATTGTTCCGCGCCGAGGAGATTACCCGCTCCCCTGATCTCCAGATCCCTCATCGCTAATTTATAGCCCGAGCCGAGCGCCGTGAACTCCTGGATCGCCTTCAGCCGCTCGACCGCCGTATCCGACATGCTGCGCGCGGGATGATAAAAGAGATACGCATAAGCGCGCACCGCCGAGCGTCCCACTCTCCCCCGTATCTGGTAGAGCTGTGAGAGCCCAAAGCGGTCGGCACGATCGATGAGAATCGTGTTGACGTTTGGAATATCAAGTCCCGACTCGATGATCGAAGTGCAGACAAGGACGTCGTATTTTTTGTTCAGGAAATCGAGCATTGTCCGCTCAAGCTCCTGCCCGTCCATCTGGCCGTGGCCGACCGCCACCCTGGCGCCCGGCGCCAGCCGTTTGATCGCGGCCGCCGCCCCCGCGATCGTCTCGACATAATTATGGACAAAATAGACCTGGCCGCCGCGCTCGATCTCCCTGGTGATCGCTTCGCGGATAACCTTTTCCGAATACGGCAGAACATAAGTGCGGATCGGCGAGCGGTCGACCGGCGGCGTTGAAATTAAACTCATGGCGCGCGCGCCGGCCAGCGAAAAGTAGAGCGTGCGGGGGATCGGCGTCGCCGTCATGGTCAGGACATCGACCGACTCTTTCAACTGCTTGATCTTTTCCTTGTGCGTTACGCCGAACTTCTGCTCCTCGTCAACGACCAGGAGCCCCAGCTCGCGGAATTTGATATCCTTGGAGAGCAGGCGGTGCGTGCCGACGACGATATCGACGCCGCCGCTAGCCAGCAGTTTAACCACCTCTTTCTGCTCTTTAGGCGAGCGGAAACGCGAGAGCATCTCGACCGAGTAGGGCGAGTTCTTGAAGCGTTGGCTGAAGTTATTGAAGTGCTGTTCGACCAGGATCGTCGTGGGGGCAAGAATTGCCACCTGTTTGCCGGCCGAGGCGGCTTTCGCCGCCGCGCGGATGGCGACTTCGGTCTTGCCGTAGCCGACATCCCCGCAGACCAATCGGTCCATCGGCCGGCCGGACTCCATATCCTGCCTGACATCGGCGATCGTCTTGATCTGGTCGGGGGTCTCGTCATAGGGAAACGTCGCTTCAAGCTCCTTTTGCCAGACGTCGTCGGCCGGGAACGGCGCTTTCTCGACCCGCTCCCTCTTGGCGTAGAGAGACAAGAGTTCCTGCGTCAGGTCGCGCAATGACTGTTTGACGCGGCTCCTCGTCTTGAGCCAGGTCTTGGTCCCCAGGCGGCTTAAGCGGGGCGCGGCGTCGCCGCCGCCCGAATATTTTTCGACCAGGCCGATCATTGGCGGCGGCACGTAGAGCTTATCCCCTTGCGCGTATTCGATGAGCAGATATTCCTGCTTCACGTCGTCAAGCTCAAGGACCTCCAGGCCGCGGAAGACGCCGATGCCGTAATTCTCGTGGACAACATAATCGCCGATCTTGAGATCGGCCAGAAGGTTTTCGGCCACGCCTTCACGGGCCGCTTTCTTCGTTTTGCGGACAACCCCTGTTTCGCCAAATATCTCCCGGTCGGTTAAGACCTCCAGCCCCTCAAAAACAAAACCGCCGGAAAGCTCGCCGGCGGCCACATTGAGCTCCGGCCTTTCTTCTTTTAAGCGCGGGGAGTGCCGGCTGATCAACAGCGCTTGAGCGGGAATCTCTTCGATCTTGCCGATATAACTCGGCGGCGCGGCAAAGGCCGCCGGCTCGTCCGGCGTGAGAAAACTTGAGAGGGTGATGTCGGCGGCGCGGTCGATCTCCACCCGCTCATCAAGGATCAGGACAGCATTCTCGGGAAGATGGTCAAAGACAGACGAATCGCGGCTCTCCGAAGCTGGCAGCAAAATCGTTTCTTTGAGCGGCGCGATCGAGCGCTGGGAGAACTGATCGAATTTTCTGATCGAATCGACCCTGTCGCCCAGGAATTCGAGCCGCACGGGATGATCTTCAGAGAGCGGGAAGACGTCGACAATGCCGCCGCGCACGCTGAACTCGCCCCGCTCGCCGACAATATCAAACCGCCGGTAGCCGAGCTCAACCAGTTCTTCAATTAATTTATCTCTCCCCCCGATCTCCTGATCCCCCGGTCCCCACTTCCTGATCCCCTGATCACCCGATATCCTTACCCCCTGGACCGATTTGCTTGTCCTTGTCAGAACCGCTTTGAGCGGGGCGACGACAAAGATCGGCTCTCTTCTCTGCCAGAGGTTTAAGATCTCGAGCCTTTGGCCGACCAGTTCACGGCTGGGGGAGAGACCCTCATCAGGGTCAATGTCGAGAGCGGGAAAAAGACGAATGTTTTCCCCGGAGAAAAGCAAGAACTCGTCCCGCAGTTTTTCCGCGCCGGCCGAGCTGGCAGTGACGACAAGGAAACCTTTCCCCCGGCGCGTCAGCGCCGCGAGGACGGCCGCTTTCGAGCCGCCGATCAGCCCGGCAAACGAAGTCCTGTCTTTAAAGTATGGGGAAGCCGCGAGGCGGTCAACGACTTCAGCGGCGGGCATTGATGAGTGTTTCAACCGCTTCGGCCGCCGCAACGACCGCCGCCTCAAGCGCCTCTCTCTGCGCGGGGGGAATGTTCTGGAGGACATAATCGCTGACGTCGCCGGTCAGGTTCTCGCGTCCGACGCCGACCCTGACGCGGGCGAACTCGCTTGAGCCGATGCTCTCGATGATCGATTCAACGCCGTGGTGGCCGCCGGCCCCGCCCTTTTCGCGCGCGCGGACCATGCCGACCTCGAGGTCGACATCATCATAAACAATGATCAGTTTGGCCGTTTCGATCTTGTACCAGGCAAGCAGGCCGCGCACCGCCGGGCCGGAATTGTTCATGAATGCCTGCGGCTGGGCGAGGATAACCTTGTGGCCGCCGATCTTGCCTTCGGCCAACAGAGAATGGTGTTTTTCTTTAAATGAAGTGAGGCCAAGCCGCGATGCTAACTCATTAACAACCCTAAACCCGAGGTTGTGGCGGGTGTTCTCGTACTCCGGTCCGGGGTTGCCAAGTCCAGCAATTAGATACACTTTCCACCCTCTTAATCCTTAATTCTTAATACTTAATTTTTCTTAGTAGACCCTGCCGAATGAGAAGTCGATGCCGAAGCGCAGGTCACGATCGACGACCTGGTTGGCCGCCGCCGGCTTATCCTTAAGATAACTCACGCCGAGGACCTCGAAGAACATCTTGAATTTGCCGAGGAGTTCGCTGGCGCCTTCCCGGTTGCGCCAGGGCTCGAACCTGATGCCGACGCCGTAGTCAGCCACGTTCAGGAATGAATAACTGGCGCCGCTTTTCCCCGAGTAGACAATGTCCGCCCGCAGGTACGGCTCGATGCCGCGGCCGAGGTGCCGGCCGACCTTGGGCTGAAAATAGAAAATGTAATTATTGAATGGTTCCCAGCCGAAATTACTGCTCCGATACGACAGATTGGTCCAGAGCTCGCCCCAAGGACTCCCCTCGTCGGGTTTGTCAAGGTTCCACTCGTGCCAGAGGTCAAGCCCGAGCCTGGTATCTGTCTTAGAGAGCCCGGCCGATTCGGCCGAGGCCGCCCCCTTCAAGTAGTTGGCGCCTAATCCCTCAACGAAGATCTTTATGTCGGGAATCCATTCGTTCAGCCAGGTCCTGTCTTTTCTTTTGATCAGGCCCTCGATCGGCTTAACGCGCAGGCCGGCCCCCGCAAAAAGAGAGTTGTCGAAATAATCGCTCGTCTGCGAAGTCGTGCCGTAATAGGCGCCGTAGAGCTGGAAGGGCGAATCGGGCAGATAGATGCCGACCTTCCCCTCGCAGCGGCCGAGGATCGAGGCGAAACCCTGCCGCTCCAGATTGGTGTCGTAATAGGCGAAGTTGTTCCAGAGCTCGGTGAAGGGCTGGACTTCGACCGCCGCGGCGCCTGCCGCGACCAGGAGGCAAAGGACAAAACTAAATAGCCCTCTATGCACAATAACTATTCCATTGTAAGCGAAATGTTGTCGACATTGAAGTTCGCCTTGCCGGTCTCTTCAACCGCCAGAGCAATGAACTGGAGCTGAAGCAGGCCGCCTGAGCCGGCCGACATCTGCGGGTTCCAGGTGCCGTCGCCCGCGCCGGAATTCTCAAGGACAAAATCGGAGATCGGGATCGAAACCCGCTTCCAGCCGTCCCAATCAACCTTGATCTCGTAGACGAATTTGTCGTCCTTGGTCACGGCGTAATTTCTTTCCGGGTCCTGCTCGACCGTCCAGTTATTGCTGTCGTCATCAACCAGCTCGACTTTCAGCGTGCCGGAACCCGGCCCGTTGCCGAAAATATCAGCTTGAAAATTGCCGTATTTTGAGAGGTCCTGGTTTTCCTTAGCCAGGTAGGTGCCGAGGCCGCCGGCGTACCAGCTCCGGGCCAGGCCGGAGAGAAGCAGCGAATATTCGCCGACCGAGGAGGCAACCTTATCGTCGCCGCCTTTCAGTTCCTTGCTGTCGACCGGCTCAACCGTCTCCAGATCGAAAGTCCACCACTCCCTGGGCGACCTGATATTCCCCGACTCAAAATCATCGATCAGGAAAACCTTCTCCGCCAGGCCAACGCCGCCAGGCCCCTTCTTCGGGGGCGGGCCACCCATCGCGAAAGCCAGCGAAACACAGAAACAAAGGAACATTGAAACAAAGGCAATTTTTTCCATTTCGATCTCCTCCCTTTATCTATATCTATCGGCCCTGCCGGTCATGGATTTCACTTGAATTCGAGCGTGCCCCAAACGCTCGGGTCCTTGTAGAAATAGTAGTCGCCGCTCCAGATCAGCTGTTTTTCCCGCTCGCCGGTGGCGTCCGCGTCATCGATCGCCAGGTCAAAGCCGACTTTTGTCCCGGGGTTCGGCACAAAACTGCCGAAGAAGGCCCAGGGTATCTTCGCTTCTATTATATACCCGGTCTGGTCGATTTTCTTCACGAAAATTTCGCTGCCGGTCGGACTGCGCCGTCGCTGCCAGTTCCAGATCGAGGGTTTGACCCCCTTGCCGTCGCCGGCGCCGAAGCCGACCTGGAAATCGCTCCGCCCGAAGTCGCCGCGGTTCTTGTCGGCGCCCGGGTCGGTCGAGAAGACCATTTCGATCGCGTCGCCGTTCCAGATGTCGCCGCGCTCCTTCTTGTTGACGAGCGGCGTTTTGTCGGTGATATCGGCCGCCAGGTAGAGGTACTCCTTGTCGTACATTATATAGACCTTGCCGGAGAGGTCGGCCGGGCCGCCCCAGGCGAGTCCTTCTTTAAAGTATGAGCTCTCTTTCATGACGAGCGGTTGGCACTTCGCCCACTCGGCCAGGCTGCCGTCAAACTTGACTCCATCCGTTTTGCAGGCCTGGATCACGTTCTTTGACTTCTTTTCAGCCGGCACGGATAATTTTGCCAGGGCTTCGCCGGAGCTTGAAAAAAGCGGGTCTTTCATGATCTGCTTGAAAGCGGCAAGCGACCTCTCGGTCGAATTGATCCGCCAGTCGGCCTCTTTCTTGAGGTCGAACCAGGTGATCGCGTCGATGCCGCGCATGCTCGTTTTTAAGTAATCAGGTATTTCCCTGATCCAGGCCGCTTTGTCGCCGCCCTGCTCGGCGGCCGCGAACTCGGCAATCATGATCGGCTTCCCGGGCCAGAGCTTGCGCGCGCGGCGCACCTGGTCGCGGAACAGGTATTTGAACGCCTGCCAATCGCTCCAGCTCTGGGTCGTCCCCCAGTTGTAGCCGTCAAAGCCGATCCAGTCGACGTAATCGCTGCCCGGATAGGCCTTCTCCCAGTTGTTCCACGGTTCGTTGGGGAACGAATAGTTCATCGGCGACCAGACGAATTTGGCGTTCTTGGCCCCTTCTCTCTTGAAGATATCAACTATATGCCGAAAGGCCTTTATGTAAAGATCTGGATTCTTGTCGTTATTGACGATCCCCCACGGATAGCCCTCCATATTGAACTCGTGGGCGGGGCGCAGGAAGATCGGCTGGGCGAATTCCTTGACTCCCTTGGCCCAGGCAGAGATGTAGCTGTCCCATTTGCCGCCGGTGATGTCTTTTAACTTGATCTTGTTATTGTCGCTCCAGTACCACGGCTCCCAGACGATGTGCGGCACGGCGCCGTAATCGATGACTTTTTGCGCGTCTTCTTTAGGGAAGGCCTGCGCCCAGTCCTGGTACCACATGATCTGGGCCGGCTTCTTGCCCGCCTGCTGGGCGAACTGTGTTATATAGCCCAGGTTGCGCGGGGCGCCTTCGCGGAAAACTCCTACGTAAACTTCGCGCGCCCAGGCCAAACTTACAACTAACGACAAACAACTAACGACTAACAACTTCCTGAACACAGCTGTAAACTCCTTTCTAACCTTTGACCGCGCCGGCGGTTAAACCGCGCACGATATATTTCTGCAACAGCAAAAATAACACGACGACCGGCAGTGTCGCCACCGTGGCGGCCGCCATCATCAGGTCAAAGCGGTTCTGGTAATTGCCGACAAAGAGCCGGATGCCGACCGGGATCGTCATCGTATCGGCGTTGGTCAGGACCCAGGCGAACATCAGTTCGTCCCAGGCGGTGAGGAAAATATAGATGCCGGTGGCGATGATGCCGGGGATGGCGAGCGGCAAGGCGATATACCAGAAGACCTGGAAGGCCGAACAGCCGTCGATGCGGGCCGATTCTTCAAGCTCCTTAGGGATCGAGGCGAAAAAGCCGCGCAGGATCCAGATCGAGAACGGGATGAAGAAGGCCGAATAGATAAGCGTGATCCCCCAATAGGTTCCCTTGACCGGAATGCCGGTCATGAGCGTGAATTTGACGAACATGATGTAGATCGGGATAAGATACATGATAGCCGGGATCATTTGCGTCGCCAGGATTGCGTTACTGAAAAGGTCGGAGCCGGGGAAGCGGAAACGCGAGAGGGCGTAGGCCGCTAACGTCGAGAAGACCATGGCGATGAGCATCGTCGCCCCGCAGATAACGAGCGAGTTCTTGAGATAGAGGCCGAAGTTGACGTTCTTCCACATGTCGACATAGTTGCTCCAGTGGACATCGACTTTGCCGTCGATACTGCGCGAGAGCCCCACCCGGCCGATGGCGATGTCGGTTGAGCTCTTGAGCGAGGAGAAGACCATCCAGCCAACAGGCAGAAGCGTCAAGGCGAGGAACATGAGCATGACGATGCTGATGACTATATCGGTTATCCGCTTCTTGACGTAATAGGGCATCACTGCATTTCCTCGGCTTTCTTGAAGTAGCGGAACCAGACATTGACGATGGCGATCATGACAATGAGCAGGAGGACCGAGGCGGCCGCCCCGGTGCCGAAGTTCCAGAGCTGGAACGAATTGCGGAAGATGTTCGTCATCATGAGGTCGCCCCACTCGCCGGGGAAGCCGGCGCCGAAGCCGAACATCATGATCACGATGTTGAACGAATAAGTGTTGTAGATGAGGCCGAAGAGGATGAGGATGAACCAGACGGGGCGCAGCATCGGCCAGGTGATCATCCAGAACTTGCGCCAGGGGCCGGCGCCGTCGATATCGGCCGCTTCGTAGAGCTCGTCGGGGATCGTTTGGAGGCCGGCCAGCAGCATGAGCATCGAGAGCGGCCAGTAGCGCCAGATCGTAGGGATGATGATCGCCCAGATAGTATTGGGCCCGGTCAGCCAGGAAAGTTTATGCGGCATAAGATGCAGCCAGTCGACAAGGAGGACATTGACCAGCCCGCCCTCTCTCAGCCACATGATCCCCCAGAGCAGCCCCGTCACGTAAGTCGGCACGATCCAGGGAAAAAGAAAGAGGGTGCGCACGACGGGGCGGCCGAAGAATTTGCGGTTGAGCATGAGCGCCACGACCATGCCGACTCCCAGGGTCCCGATCGTCACGATGACCGTGTAGATGACAGTGTTCCTGACCGCCTCGAAGAGGCCAATGCGGATCGGACTGCCCGGGTCGATGAGGACCTTGTAGAAGTTATCGAGGCCGACGAACGGGGCAAGCAGATATTGCTGGAGGGTGATCTGGTTGAGATTGAGGAACGACATGTAGATGCCCTGCGCAATCGGCAAGAGATGCAGAAAGAGCATCGCCAGCGCCGTCGGCAGAATAAAATAATACGCTATGCGGTATTGCTTTATCCTCTGCCAGAGCTTTTTCTTTTTAGTTTTTTTTGCTGAATTGCCCAAAAATCTGTCACCTTCAGTACGTTAGAGTATCCTATCCAAATAATAACTGTTTTGCAAGGAATTTTTGTAGGCCACTTCGGCCGAGGCCGACGACTGGACCCGCCAGTCCCTCTCCTTATTGATGTTGAACCAGGCGAAACTCTTGAGCCTTGGATACGACGCCTCGATTTTGGTGAAAGCGCCGCTGATCCAGGCGGCCTTGTCGCCGGCGTCCTCGGCGCAGGCGAATTCGCCGATCATGAGCGGCTTGCTCGTCAGGGCGGCCAGAGCCGTATAGATACCGCTGAAAACCTGGTCAAACGTTTCCCAATTGGAGAAGCCGAAGTTGTAGCCGTCCAGGCCGATCCAGTCGACATAGGCATCGCCCGGATAATAGTTGCCCGCGTCGTTCCATGAATCGGTCGGCACGCTGTCGTTATTGGGGCACCAGACCATGATGACATTATCGGCCTTCAAATTACTTTTTACATTATATATGTAGCGCCAGGCCCGGATATAATTTTCTGGCTGCCCGCTCCAGGGATACCAGTTGCCGTTCATCTCGTGGGCAAAGCGGAGAAAGAGGGGCTTGCCCCAATCTTTGGCCGCCTGGATAAAGCTGGTGACATAGCTCTCGTAACTGCCGGAGGCGATCGCCTCGAGCGTCCCCGCCGCGTTGTAGATCCACGGCTCCCAGGTCAGGAGCGGCACGCTGCCGTTAGCGTAGACCGTGTCGGCGTCCGCCGTGGGGAAAGGCGACTGCCAGCTGACATACCAGAGAATGACGGCCAGGCGTTTGCCGCTGTCGGCTTCGAACGAGGCGATATTTTCAAAGCCGTTGACAAAGGCGCCGGTCAGGACGCCAGAGAAATTGGCGGTGCGGATGTTATCGAGAACTGTTGGACTCACCACGACGGTGCCGCAGCTGGAGGGAGAAAGGAATAGGCACAGGAGCAGGAACAGGAGCAGGCAAAGGCTGGAGGAGGAAAGGCTGGCGGCATTGGCTCTCCTACCGAAGATGGACATTCTGGATCTCCAGATCAGCTTCGGCGGGGCCGACCACCATGATCTGGACTTTGTGCGGGCGCTTGACGATACCCAAGATCGGGAAAGAATATGATTTAAAATGGTCGGCGGAGAGCCCCTCCATCAGGTAATCTTCTTCGAACGAGGTCGCTGGCACGGTTAAATTGCCTTTATCAAAGACCTCAAAGCGCAGGCGGGTCCAGCCGGCTCCTTTCGCGATCTTGCCCCGGATCTCGACTTCAAGCAAAGAAGGGTTCTTGATCTCCTCGCGCACCTCAAGCACACAGCCGAGGTCGGTCCCCTTGCCGGAGAGGAAATAGCGCTCGGCTTTTTCCTCGATCCGTTCGCCCGGTTTGCCAAAGCCGGAAAATTTCGGTTTTTTGCTCTCCTGCATATTTTGAATTGTAGCACAAATGGGAACAAGGGGGAAGAAAAAGAGGTTTGCTTACCAGATGCCGCTCAGCGATATTCGGTGGACATTGCTTGACGAGAGTTCCCGATTATTGACATAAGCGTAATCAACCCTCGCCTGATTGATGGCAAATCCGGCCCCGGCTGTGAGGCCGCTCCCCGCGTAGCCGACCCGAAACGACAAGAACCTGTCGGCCCACTCGTAACCGGCGGAAACATCGGGGGAATAGTTTGATCTCATTGTTTGGGAAACATCAACGGCGAAGGTGCCGGGGTTAGGCGCGTGATACGCCAAGCCAAGCCGAAGCTTGGGCGGGACTTTCTCTACAGTGCCGGTGCCCCATTGTTGTTGATTGAGGGCGTCGTCAAGTTTGAGGCCAATTGTTACGATGGACGAAGGACGAGAGACGATGGACGATAATCTGATCAGCAAGCCAGGGGTTACGCTATAACCGCTACCCTGCCCGCCGCTGATGCCCGCCATATCACTTGTTAGATACTTGCCGGTCAGGCCGACCGAGATATGGTCATTGAGATTCTTGCCGTAAGCAAGAAGATAGGCGTTTGAAAAGTAGCTGAAGATACTGAGATTCTGCACCTCGTTATTGATATCGACCTCCGCCGAGGTCTGGCTGATACTGCCGAGACCGATCTGGATCCAGGAAATACCGAGCGTGCCGCCCAGCGCGGGGCGGACATAGCTGATATAGTAATGGTCGGCATCGGTTGAGAGTTTGGTCTGCATAGTCGTGATCTCGCTCGAAGTAACCTGCCCTAACCCAGCCGGGTTCCAGTAGGGAGCGTCGGCATTGTCCGCGATCGCCGTGAAGGCACTGCCCATGCCAAGGGCGCGGGCGCCGACGCCGGCGTTGAGGATGGCGATGTCTGTTCCCGCTTGTCCTTGCGCAAACGCGCAATGAACAATTAACAATGACACAATGAACAACAAGGTTAAATATCTCATTATTTGAGCACCGCGATCTTGCCGCGACCGCTGACAGACCTGTCTCCAAGTCGCGCCGTCACTTCAAATGGATATATTCCGTTCATGACAATGTCCCCTCTTCCATTCCTCCCATCCCACTCGACATCGTTATATTTGCCCCAGATGCTCGAGGCCTCTCCGGCAGTCGTGCCATCAAGCTCAGTGACAAGGGCGCCGGTGACATCGTAGATCCTGATCTTAACCTCGCTCGCGTCGGTCGAGAGGCGGTAGCGGAGTTTTGTCTTTTCCCTGTTCGGGTTGAAAGGATTGGGGTAATTGGTAATATCGGTCAGGGTCAGATCGGGGGCAATTGTGAAAGACCAGACCTCCGATGTTGCCGCTTCATTCGTCGAGAGCGCTGTGACTTTCCAATAATAAGTGTCCTTATCCAGTCCCGGATCGAATTCGTGGATGGCATAGTTGAAGTAATAAAGCGTTGCGTCGGTCTTATCGGGAGACCCGGCGTTGGCGGACTTATTGAATGTCTGATGGGCAATCGAGAATGTGTCGTTTTTGGCGATGTCGATATTGTATTGGGTCGCGTTGCCTTTTCGGTGCTTCCATTCGAAGGTGGGGCGGAGGGAAGAGACGTTCTCTTTTTTGTCTGCTGGGGTGATGAGGAGAGGGGTTTCGATGGTGGCGGACATACTTACGATAACTGGCTGCGTTTCCGCTTTAATTACCGCACCTTGGACACTTCCAGTTATCCGGGCAAAGTTAGATGGGATTTTTTGGAAATAGATCTCTCGCCCTCCAGCCGGGTTATCGCGAGTATCTTCCCAGGCGACATATGCGTTTCCATTATTATCCGCCGTGACCGTAGGGGCCGATCTTGTTCCTCCGCCATAAACAGGAACTGCATTTGTAATATTGACCCAGGCCGATGAGCCGCGCTTGTACCAGATTTTTGAGCTTTCCGCCTTGACTGAATGGACGCCACTTGTCGTTATTCCGCCAGTAGGGCCGTCCACTATTTGTGGCCCTAATATGCTGCCCCAGGATTGCCCGAAATTTGAACCGGCGGATGAATATTGGCTGAACTTACGATCAATATAATTCACCTTGGTATAGCCGCTGCCGCTTCCAAAGCGAAAGTCCAAACTCACATTAGCATAATAGCTGCCAATGCCCAAATATACGAGATGCGTTTCCTCACCACCGCCTGTGCCATTTGGCTCAGACCAAACAAGCTGATTTAAATTAGTATAAATCCTGTGCCTTTCGATATATTCGCCGTCAGCCCGACAATATACTATGACCATCTGCCGATGATCAATGTAAAATGCCGCGTTAGCTGCCAAATCGTCCTTCGCAGCAACCCAGCCGGTACTTACTGCCGCGTCGGCCATTACCGCCCTGCTATCGTCAGCCCCACCCTCAATCCACTGCAAATTCAAATTATTTCCCTGCCCGGCAAACAAATAGGGAGAAGACGAATCGCTGGCATTGTTCGTGATCCTTTGATCATCCCGCAGGCCTATGCTGGAATATTTCGTGGTTGAATTACCCGCTCCATCTGAAGCCGTAACTTCCAGCCCATAATCCCCATCATTCTCATAATCATTATTATCATTTGTTCCGTTCCAGGTTATATGATAATTGGAGTTTCCATCATTAATTACGCTCAATGATTTAACGGTCCGGCCAGTATAGATTATCCTGGCAGAAAGAGAAAACCCTGATTGCCCCGGGTCGGAAGCGGTAAAATTTGCCGTGACACTCCCGTTCGTATATGGGTTAAAAGTCAATTCTCCCGGCATTGTAACAACCGGCGCTTGCGAATCAACATAAAACGTGTAAATAGACGACGAAACATTCTGACCGACATTATCGTCAACCCGGAGCTGAACAGTATGGATCCCTTCCGGCAGCTGGAAGCTCCATGGGGAGCCAATCAAATAAGTGCCGGGATCCGTCCCGGAATCTCGATCATTCTTACCCCAGTATTCTCCATCGACATAGCCGATATAGCGTGAAACCCCTGAACTGGCATCCGCACCGGAGAAGTTGCAGGTTGTATTAAAGTTATTCGTCCAGGTGCTTGGCTGAGCGCCAGAAAAGCCGATCGAATTAAAATATGGATTGGCCGTATCCTTCTTCACAAAAAAGACATCATTTTGCGCGATCGAATTCCCAGCGTAATCGACAGCGCTGACGGAAACATAATAGCCCCCCTCGCCACAAAGCCCAAAGATATCCGATCCCCAATCGGTCGTAAAAGAATTGGCGTTCAGCTCATCCGGGAAAATGGTCGTCCAGCCGATCTGGCGGGTGCCGGTCTGATTTGACGCGGTATAAACCGTGTAATGCGCATATCTTAGTTTCGAAGCATAAGCATTGTGGTCATCATAGAGATCGACATTATAACTCTTGCCGGAATTGCTCCAGGGAGTAGTCGGTAAAGTTGTCGGCTCACTATTTACAATCCGTGGCGGATTATTATCGACCGTCACGGTCATGGTTAATAGATTATTCTCGGCTTGGCCGCCGATATAATCGCGGGCGTCAATTTCGATCTTATAATTCCCATCCGTTACGTAACTACCGGGCGTCAGTTTGTCGGCCCCTGTTCCATTTTTCCCATCCCAGACCTCATATATTATTGTGTTTGAATCGAGAGGCGCGTCTTTGGCTACTGTCCTGATCAGCGTCGTCTTGCTTTCATCCCAAACCCTGACCGTGTAAGTCCCAATCAACTTTTTGTCGCCGACCCATTTGAAGTCATCCGGAATTGCCAAAACCCCTATCCTCTCCGGCAAGAGCGGCTCGGCAGGAGCGACTCCGAGTTTAACCCTGAACCAAACGGTTGTTGTGTCCAAACTGCCGTCACCGTTCGGTGAAAAGAATTTTGGCCGCGGGTTGTCGCCTCCAATTTCCACCGCATCGGGCTGGCCGAGTGAGAGAACATTATCCTGGATCCAGCAGGTACCGCCCCATTTCCCTTCGATGACGTTGCCGGCCCGATCCTTCACTTCCACGATGAAAGCGTATTTACCGGGATCGGCAAAGCCGTTGCCGTTAAGATCATAAGCAGATTGATTCGCCTGGATCGTTCCGTCCCAGACCCGATAATGTTCCCCGCCACTCCGCCAACCATCGTCAAATGAGGCGACAAGATTGTTATCGTTAAAATCCGACCGAACATATACTGTCTGGCTGTTAGGCACTTTGTGGATCTTCACGCTCACCTGCCCGTACTCACTCGTTTCATATCGCAATCTGGTCTGGCGGTGGCCGACTTCCGACGAGGCGTTAGTCGAGAATGGGCTTGGCTCGGCGATCATGCCCGGGTCGGATGAGATCACAACGGTTGGCTTGACCAGATCGATGACAAAACTCTCCGCAGAAGTTGACGTTTCCGCTGTCCCCTCATTATTCGCAAAGTCGAAGCCGGAGATCGAAACGGTAGCGTTGCCGTTAATGTCGGAATTCGTGATCGGATATTTATAAGTATATTCCCCAAGATTGAGGGAATCATAAGCAGCAGAATTCCCATTCACTTTTACATCAGGGTTAAACTTGAGATTTTCCGATGATTGGAAGCGGATAGTGACCTCTGACCCCTCTTTGGCAAACTTGGTAAATTCCGGGTTGCTGCCGATGGAGCTGGCAATGTTGCTGATGACGGGCTTGGTCGTGTCAATCGTTAAAATGTTCCAGGTTCTAAGTTCTATGTTGCCTGCTAAATCAGTCACTTCGATGGTAATGAGAGCCGGGCCGTCGTAACCGCTCACAACGTCATATTTGGCTTCGCACCGGCCATTAGCCACTTGCCACTGGCCACTAGTAACTAGTTGCTGAGGAGCGGCCTCGTTCTGTGTTACGTAAACCTTTGGCGCTTCCTTGAGCGGCTCGCTGACATTAAACTTAATACTCACCTGCCCGGAAACTTCCGGAATGCTGGCCGGGTTGGGGCTGACGGAAAGGTTGCTGACTTCGGGGCTGGTTTTGTCAACTATCAACCCCTCGACTGCGCTCGTGGTGAACGAATCGGTGTTTCCGGCCAAGTCGGTCGCTTCGATGGTAACGGGTGTGGCGCCGTCGGGATCGGTTCCGGTAATAGTGTATGAATACGAATAGTCAATACGGCTAGAGGAATAAATAATCTTGCTCTCTTTGGTCGCGCTATTGCCGCCGACTTTGACGATCGGGTCGTCGAGCAAAGTCTCGGATGCGCTGAAGTCAATCGTTACCTTGCTTCCCAACTTTGCATACTGAGGATTAATGTCAACATTCGAGATGCTCGGCGGCGTCTGGTCAAGAATAACCGTTTGACTGTCACTTTGTACGCTCACATTGCCCGCCGCATCGGTTGCCGTGGCATAAATGCTGTTATTGCCGATACTCAAAGCAATGGTCTGGCTGAAACTTTCGTCACTGCCCGCATTGCCCTTTGAAACCTGCAAACCGTTTTTGTAAATCTTAACATTTGAACCCGGTTCCGCTGTTCCGGCTACTATAATACTATCTGAATTAGTAAACTGCGGGAGAGTTGCTAAAACCGGTTTGGCAGGAGCAAGTGTATCAATCGTCAATAAATTGTTTGAAACGGATTGTGTAATATTGAAAGCTAAATCAGTTGCTTCGATGGAAATGATCGCGGGACCTTGTTGGTCGAAGTTCGTGATGTTGTAAGCGTAAACGTATCGCCAGGAACCTGAGAATAAATTCTCGGTTCCTGGAACTTTAGCCGCGAGTTCTCCGTTTACTTTGACAACCGGATCGGCTTCAAGAGTCTCAGGCACTTCGAAGGTCATGGTTAAACTCCCGGCTTTAGCGGGATTAGGCGAGACTGAAAGATTGGAGACGACAGGATAAATCGTATCGACTACAAAATTTGATGTCTTCGAGCCGGAATTTCCCGCCAGGTCGATTCCCTGAATCTGAATCGTCGCGGTTCCTTGAGTCTCGGCATTAGTAACATTGTAGTTGTAAGTATAAGTCAAATTATTAAGAGAGCCGAAAGAAACAGAATTATTGTTAACGGTAACGAGCGGATTCGCTTCGAGCGTCTTTGAAGAAACAAATGTTATGGCGGCAGGCCCGGCCCGTGCCGGATTGGGATTAATGTTCACACTGCTGAACACCGGGTTCTGCGTGTCAAAAATAACCACTTGAGATTCGTTTGAAACGCTCTCGTTGCTCGCCGAATCAGTCGCGGTCGCGTAAATAGCGTTAGACCCGAGCTCTAATTCTATCTGTTGGCTGAAAAGTCCGTTTCCCCCGGCGGTCGTTTCTCCCGCCAGGGCCCCGTTTCGATAAATCTTTATCTTTGAATTCGCTTCCGCTTCGCCCGTAACCACTTTCTCCTGCTGGTTGGTGTTTGCGGGCAGCAGAGAAAGAATCGGCTTCTCCGGCAAAATAGTGTCGATTGTCAAGAGATTGTTAGATTGATAGATTGTTAGATTGTTAGCGAGGTCGGTCGCCTCGATCGTGATAGAGGCAAGGCCCTGCTGGTCGGCCGAGGTGACATTGTAAGAATATTCATAATTCAAGTCGTTTGAGGTCGGAAACCGGCGACTGAACGTCGCGGTTTCCTGATTGATCCGAACTATTGGATTGGCCTCAAGTGTTTCCGAAACCTCAAAAGTCAGAGTGAAAGTCCCGACTTTTGCCGGATTGAGGGGAACCTGAAGATCCGAAACGATTGGCGCGTCAGTTTCATAATTGACAGTTTGGACGGCTGAATAATCGGTAATATTCCCGGCGACATCCTGTGACTTTGCTTTGACCTCATTAGTTCCGCCAGAGAGATTAATAGAAACGCTAAACCTGCCGAGACTGTCAACAGAACCGGAGTCGGCTGAGCTGTCATTGTCATAGACAATTATGGCGGAACCGATCTCCCCTGCCCCTGTGATTAGGCAGGCTGCCTCATTGGTATAACCTGGCAGAGTATCAACAACAGGGACAGGTGGAAGAGTGTTATCAACCTCGACGGTCTTTTCCGTCTTATGAGTATTCCCCGCGGCATCAATGACGGATATCTCGATCGTGTAAGTCCCATCACGAGTCGCGAGTCCCGAGTCGAGAGTCCCATCCCAAATGTGAGTCGGGATGCCCATAGTTTTGACTTTCTTCGCCGACAAGCCAGAGGCCGGGACATACGCCTCCGTTAGTTTATCCGCTTCAAGCGTTCTGATGATCGTGTCGCCCTGTTTGATTTTCACCGTTACATACGACTGCTTGGCCAAGGCATGGCTGATGACAACCTGGTCGTTCACCCCATTCGGCTGGGGCGAAAAGATCGCCGGTTCAACCGAGAGATTCGAAATAGTCGGCTGGCTGTAATCAACGGCGAGATTAGCCGTGACCGGGATAGCCGCCGTGCCGAGGGGGTCTTCGGCGGAGAGGCGGACGGTGTAGTTGCCGGTTGCCAGTTGCCGGTTGCCGGTTAAAAGGCCATCAAATTCGTAAACATAACTCCCCGGCGTGCGATTGAAAACCTGGCTCCAGACCGCTTCGCCGGAGGAATTGATAATTTCGATCTTGACCAGCGCCTCGCCTGTCAGATAGAGGGTCGGATAATTGACCGAATAATTGAAAGTGACAGTGTCTTTCGAGTTGTCGCCGTTAGGGGAAAAGATAGCCGGAGAGATGGATAGATTGATAGATGGCTTGGAAGAAACGGCTAAGATCGATCCGCGGGATTCGGTTTTTGCCCCGAGTGGATCTGTCGCACTGATCTGATATTCATAATTGCCATCCGGGGCCAGCTGTTTCGCATCGTTCAATCCGTCCCAAATAAATGACCAGGTCCCGCCGGATTGCGATTCATTATCAGCCAGCCGCTTAACCGTCGCGCCGGATTGAGAAAGGATATTGACTGAAACCGTATACGGCTCCACACCGCCACTAAGCTTGTAGCTGATCCTTGTTTGGTCCGAACGGCTGTCGCCATTGGGCGTGAAGGTGGCGGGGGTCGCGGAGTGGGCTGCGACGCGCAAGTCGTTGATCGGAAGGACAGAAAAGAGCTCGCTCTTCCGCTCCGCCTGGTTAAACGCTTTATCGATCGCCGAGATCTTGATATATCTCTCTTCTTTGGCCGGCGTTTCAGGTTGATAAACGATCGTATATATCCCCGGCTTTTTCGCGATCGAATTCTCAAGCTCGGCGACCAGATTGTCATTCACATCGTAGACGGCAGTTTCAACCGAGGCGGTCTCGGGGATCGAATACTTGATACTGGCTGTCTTCTTTATTGAGTCAACAGCAACTGGCCCGGCAATGATATTGGGAGGAACGTTGTCCACGAGTACGGTGTTGGAAGTGATCGCCGGATTAACTTCATCACTGGCGGATGCGGCAACGCGGAACTCCCAGGCGCCGTCCGCCACTTTGCTTTTGTCATTGGCGGCCTTCGGGCCGTCATATGCCGGACCAAAGTCGCCAAGCCATTTGACCGAATGATCGCCTTTATCCTGGACAGCGCCATCAACTAATTTCTTGACGAGCCGGCCTTCCTTGCCGACCACCTCGACTGTGACAGTAAGCCCATTCCGGGAGAGGTAATACTTGATCTCGCTAAAATCATTCTTCGGATTGACAGGCGAGAACGGGTCCGGCTCGGCAAAAGCGAATGGCACAAGGGAGGGAGAATATTCAACCACAACTGTTGCGGCTTCAGATGAAGTAATATTCCCGGCCCGGTCTTCGGCGATCAGTGAATACGGGTGTTCTTCGCCAAGGATTTCGCCATGGAAGCCCGCCCCATCCCATTTGTAGCCGCCTTTGGTAACGTCATACTGGCGGTAGTCCCTGAACAATATTGCGCCATTATCTCTGAAGATATTCAGTTCGGTATTGCATGGTTCGGAGAGAGCATAGCTGAAATATGTCTTATCTTTGATCCCGTCATTATTGGGCGAGAACGGATTGGGGCTGGCGGCAAAGCTCTCGATCGAGGGAGGCACGGTATCAACGACGACCGTTTGCGGCTCGCAGGTGCCGATGTTACCGGCGGTATCGGAAGCGGTGAGGCGGATATAATAGCTGCCGTCAGGAAGCACCTCACCCGCTGACACCAACCGGCCTCCCTCTCCACTAACGTGGAGAGGGGAAATGCTGCCTTCCCAGGTGATGCTGTGTTCGCCAGGTTCAAGCTCGATGTCTTGGGCGATCACAGCCGTTTCCTTGTCCTCTTTATCTACCGCGATAATTGTCACAGGCATATTGACCGCATAATTATCACTTAGATGAAAACTGATCTCGGTATTATCTTTTCTGCTATCGCCATTGGGAGAGAAGTAAGGATTGGAGAGCTTAACATTTTCGATCCTGGGCGGCTGGGCGTCGACAAGAACCGTTTCGGAGGTTGTCACACTATTGCCGGCAAGGTCGGCAACCGTTGCTTCGAGAGTATAGTTGCCTTCAAGGACATAACCGCCAATCTTTCCCAGCCAGGTAATATCGCGGGTATCATTTTGGCCTGCTTTGGAATAGTCGAGGGTGGAAACGCGATGGCCGTCTTTCCAGAGAGTTAACGTGGCTTCAAGTGTCGGGGAGAGATTATCAGAGAACGCGGAATGGATCGTCAGTTTGTCATTTATGCCGTCATTGTTAGGCGAAACCGCCGGCGGCGCGCGGTCGAGAGAAATGGTTGGGGCAGTATTGTCGATATTGATATCGATAGTTTTACTCTTAACGTAGTCGCCGAAGACGGCGGAAACCTTGAGGATATATTGGCCTTCGGGGATGGCCGCTTCGGAAGAACCGGAGGCGGATGAGGCCGAAACAACCGATATTTTCCCGTTCCATGTTTCTTCCCGATCCCCTGCTCCTCTTTCGCCCTGGATAATTGTATATTCACTCAAGCTTTCTCCGGCACTCGCGGCCAAACGCTTAGGTATCAACTTGACCGTTATAGCGGCCGGCTGGGTCAGGGAGTAATCAAATATTAAAGGATTGGCAAGGGCAGATGCCCATTTACTCGGGGCAGTGATGTCAGAGAGCTCGCCCCCTATCGACCAAATCAATGGCTGGTTATGGTCGGCGTCAGCGATGAATATCTTCCCTTCCCTCACTTTCAGCTTCAGCGGATTGATCGAATATTCCTCCGTCCTGTAGTCACGGAGATAGTTGCCAGCAGAGTCAAATTCAGCGATTCTCTGGTTACCAGTGTCCGCCACCCAAACATTACCGAAAGAATCGACATCAATGCCTTTGGGCGACCTGAGAATGGCTTCACCAAACTTGGCGGCAAACGAGCCGTCGGGGTTGAATTTTTGAATCCGGTTGTTGCCGGTATCGGAAAGACAGAGCCCACCAGCTAGATCAGCAGTAACACCTAAAGGCCGCGAAAAAAGGCCTCCGCTGCCAACATGATAAAAGCTAGGCATCTCTCCCCGATAAAAGGATAACGCATCATTCAGGGAATTCGAGTAAACATTGTAATAATCATATTTTCTCGCTATCCAAAAATCATTCTTGCGGATGAGCGTTAAACCCACATCACTCGCCCCGTAAGGAACGCCGATTATGACTCCATCATCCCACATCTTTTGCACTTCAGATGTAAAATCCGCCACCTTTTGAGGAAAGATGGATGTTTCCCCGTCCCGGTTGAACTTCAATAACCTATTTTTATTCTCATCAATCACATAAATATCGCCTGAGGCCGTGATTTTTACATCTGAAGGGAGATCAAATCCTTCTCGATCATGATACGAGCTGTATTCAGGGTAAACATCACCGGATCTAACAATAATACAGTATTCATCATGATGCTTCGCTTTATGTAATTCTTGGTAGACATATTTGCCCTTTATCTCCTTGATTGGAGCAAGATTTTGATCATAAATCAACACCCGATTGGCGTAAGTATCTGCCACATATATCCGGTCGCCGGAGGGGGAGACGGCGAGGCCGAGGGGAAGCCGAAATTCAGAAGTCCCGACTCCGGTTATTGCTTTAATGATATTTCCGCTCGGATCATATTTGACCAGTTTGTTGTACCTGCCGTATAGTACATATTGGTTGCCGGAATGATCAAAGGCGATATCGGAAACTCTTGGCCGATCTTCCCACTTTGGCAATTCGGGAAGCGCCGGCTCGGACACTTCGATTGTAATCGAGGGCGCGGTATAATCTCCGCTTTTATTCACGGATACAACCGGCGAATACGCTTTTGCGATATTCCCGGCCACATCAGTCATTACATACTGCAGGCGATAAAAGCCGTCCGGGAATGCAATTGCATCTTCCCATTCAACCGTCTCTTCCTTGTCTTTTTCCGAATAAGGAGTGGAATAGATATTATCTTCAACTACCGAATAATCTCTGTCTTTAACCACATTAACCAACAAACTACTTAAATCCTCTGATGGCCTGAAAGAGGCCGAAATAGTCTGTTCAGCAGTCGAAATGGTATTTGTCGCCATTGAAATATAAGCAGAAGGCACTTTATTATCAATTATAATTGTATCGTATGACTCGTAAGTAGTTATACCAGCTGAATTCGAAGCGGTGACTGTAAAGCTAAATAATCCTTCCGATCCTTTTCCTCCCCATTCCGTCCTTAACCAATCCTGCCCTTTCACCTTTATCTCATCAACCTTAGAGTCGGCCTCATTAAAGATTTGTATTGACCAATCGGACTTGCCCCTTGTGCGCGCCTCAATAATTGCCTTTTGCTGAAAACTGGGATCCACATCAATCAGATTGTTACTTATGACATTGTTGTTGGCATAGGCATAAAAGACCTCGGGCGGCTGGGGTGCTTCTGCGGCTGCAGCTCTTATCCCGCCGGAGGGCGCAAATGTGGTTGATGCAAGCATTATGCCTTTATCGGCAATGTCGGCTGGCAACCAGGCATAAGAAATGCTCGGGTCATACCAATCAAGATCGCTGGTTTTATTGCCGTTTAAGCCGACCGTTATTTCTCTTTGGGCAATCACCGGTTCGCTTAAGTGAAAACCGGCGTCACCTGGCCCGGTACGATAACAAGAATAAATTTTGGCATTGATAATGTATTCGCCAGCTGTGGGAGAGAATTTTACGCCATAATAATCTTCGGTCGACGCGGTGGTCGTATAAGGTCTTGAAAAATTGTAGACGTCTCCCCTGACATTCATATTCGCTTTGGCATCAAATATAATTGATTGAGTCAATGTCGGGAAATCGTTCGGGCCTTTAATTTTCTTTATCTCAAATTCGATTTTATACGGGACCGACCTAGTTTTATTATTTCTACCAATCATATGATACCCGGACACCACTGCTTTCAACAAAGCCCCCGGCTTGGGGATGTTAATAACATCATTTTTGTCACTATAGATAACTTCATTACTTCCCCCAAATGTTTCGTCGCTTCCGGTAGCCAATAACCTGATCTTAAAGCCTTTTGGGTCTGGTTTTATCTTCAAAACGCCATATTTTGGCTGTATAAGACCTGCCTGAATAGGGTTTTCAGTATTTATGGGGGCAAGATCGTTTCTCGTTAATCTATTATTCCCAATACTGAAATGAAGATGTTCCGCGTCAGATGCGCCAGTATTACCTGAAAGCCCTAATTCATCATTAATGCTCACATGCTGTCCACTTGACATAAATATCTTGCTCAAATGGGCATATCGGGTTTGATATGTGCCATGATCTACAATGACGCAATTCCCCCAGCCTCTTTTTCCTCCTATCAAGCCATTCATTAATGTTTTTTTTAATGCGTCTGATACCGCACAATTTTCTATACTCGCATTTGTTGTGTTTGGCTGAAAAACAAGGGTCGATTGAGTGGGGTCGACAAATAATTTTTGAACTGTGCCGAACTCGGCGGCGGGGATTATCGATCTCGCTACATGTTTTGTAGGATCGGGATAAACATAAGCCGTACCAGATGCTATCGGGTATATTTTGGAATGTGTTTCCCAATCAAATATTCTCATGTCCACACCGTCATGAAAATAAGATGAAGATCTATATTCGCCGTAGTTGTGGCTGATATACCTATTTTCTGTTATCGTGTCCGTTGGATATTCAATAGGCCGAACCTTATTAAATGGATAATCAGCAACGCCTATGCCCTGGGCAAGCGAACAAAACAAAACAATTGCAGATATTTTACTGCTTATTCGCATTTTTCCTTATTGAATAGACTATTAGCAGGAGCTCTTCCGCCCCGGATTCGGATTCCAAGCCAATTACTAGAAGGGCGTCTCTATCTTGAAGATAAAAGAACGCTATATCCGGCTTATCCCCATGGTAATAAATCAGGCAGCCGTCGTAGGCTAATTTGAGCTTCTTTATGACACTATTTTTGTCCCCGACATAGAGATTGTGCTTTCTCGCCAGGAACAGGATTTTCTCAAAAGGGTCTGACGGGATTGACAGCTTATCCACATCGCGGGAGATGCCATCCACTACACCAACACTAATTAATACCCAAGGTTCATTTGTTGAATGTGTTGATTCTGGATTGTCCACATCATGATTATAAATGTCGAACGGTCGATTGCCCTCTTCACCGCTTCTTGGGTCTATGTCTTCCTTCAAATACCAATCTACTGGGTATGATAACGAAAACCCCCATTTACTCACATAAGTTTTCCGGTCCTTAGGAATTTCAGATTTTGCTCCGGCCGATATTGTTGCTCCTTCCTTTTTCTCGGCTTTCTGCCCCTTCCCAACGCAATCTAAAAGACCAATTAATACGACTCCAATTATTAATAAGAATAAAACTGTTTGCTTTTTCATATAAGCGGCTCCTTTTAATATATCGTCAGATTTTCTCGGATATTCCATTGAATCCTCCCCCCATATTATCCATCTTTTTCAATCCCTTTTATAGTATTAGCAAGCTTATTGTCACACCTTTAAAATTCAATTTTTCGCGTCCTTTCAACATTTTCATCAATTTGCCCCTCGTCAACTGTCGCGTTTTTAGTCACTGCTGACCTGCCTACCGGCAGGCAGGCGAAATTTCGACACCCCGATCAAGCTCCAATAACCAAGATACAAGAAACAAAAAAGACGGGCTCTCTCGACTCGGCCGATAAATCGACCTCGCTCGAGACAAGTCCGTCAATGCCTAAGTGATTAGCTAACTATAATCTAGTAAGCTAACCCGAGACCCCGGCTATAAACTGGGGTGGCGTGCACCAACTTGTCCGCCGTGGCGGACGAATCCGCCCTATCGCGGATCATGGCTTTATTATTCACAAGTATCTGTTCGATCGATCCTAATGTAATATTGTCAGCAACCCGGATCCCTGCCGAACGCAGCCATTGGATTGATTTAAGACAGGCGTCCGCGATCTTATCTTCGGCTGTTCGGCGCGTGGCAAGAATGTAGTATAAGAGGGCAAGCTCAAAGGCGGTGGACCGTTCTCCTTTGAGGAGATAGGCGAGGCGTCTATTGCGTATTTTGTCGTCTAATTTCATCTGCGTTCCTTTAAGGAATCGATCGGGCTTTCCTAATAATTATCGTAAGATTTCGGGCGAAATTTCAAACGACTTTCGGGTCACTAATATATTATCGAACCGATAACGCGCGAACTTGCACCAGTCGTTTGGCCAGTCGATGAAATGCTGGCAGGGCGGGGATGCTTGTCTAATCTGTCCGATTATCGATCATGCCCCCAATTATCTGGGCCTTTAAAGAAGGCGTGCTATTGTCCGCGATCCTCTCCAAAATCGCCTTTCTCACGCCTGGCTCCGCGAATCGAGGCAGATTATTGTAAATTTTAACCGGAATGAGATCAATATGATTGACTCGGCCGTCTTGATAATTCAGCCGTATGGTCAATCCCTGCTTCACCGCCGAGGACTGATATTGGTCAAAAACAAAATTGCCTAATGAATAAAAGATCAGCCCCCATTTGTATTTCTCTATCCCTTGAACAACATGAGGATGGTGCCCTATTATGATATCCGCTCCCGCGTCAACAAATTTGCGAGCAATCATATTCTGGACATTATTTTGCTTGCCCTGATACTCCTCACCCCAATGAACGGACACGATCGAAAGGCCTGAGATCAGTTTCGAACCCCGTATTTTTCTTAAAGCGTCGTCAGCATTAAATCCCCTTCTGGTCAGATCAAACGCCAAGAGAGAGATTTTTGATTTTTTATGTGAATATATCGCCGGCTCATCGGAGTTTACGGGCGTAATGCCCGCGCCGACCAGCAATGCATTCGACTCTTCCCATTCCCTGCGGCCATAATCCAGATTATGATTATTAATTACGCTCAGATAATTGAATCCCGCAGATTTTAACCCATCTAAGGACGATCTATTCGCCTTAAATCTCAGGCCAGGATCATATTTGAACAAATCTTTTGATAATATGCTTTCAAGATTGCCAAACACCAAATCGCTTCCCTCAAAAATATGTTTTGCCTCAAGAAATGGATGCTCGGCGCCATTTCTCAGCATCGCTTGACCCACATCCCTGGCAAGCATAATATCGCCGCAGAAACTAAGCTTTAACGGTTCATTTTGATCGGGCCTTGAAAAAAGGATAGAGAAATAAGAGGTGGAGTTATCTACATTTCGATCGAACATGATGCCGGAATTGGAATGTTGGCTTATTGAAACTGTATTTGCCTTTTTAGTCTCCATCGCCCTTAAAATCGCCAAGAGAACGTTAGGCGAATCCACATGATCATTCCCATAATCGAAAATATGCTCATATCCCCGCTCATAAATAGATCTAATGGTTTCCCGGTCATTCAGCTCAGCCTGTTGCGATGACAAGTAATGAGAAAAATCAAGAGACGCGACAAGTAATGTTCTTGGGCCTAAATATCCGCTTAAAACCCCTCCCAACTCCATTGCCCGTTGCCTTGATAAAGAGGCGCTGATAATGATAGGCACGATTTTTGCTCTAACAAAATATTTTTTTATAAAAGGGATTATTATACTTACCGAGTGTTCGTCCGAAAGAATTATGTCATCCAAAGACAAGATCCCTCCGGTAACCAGCTTTTTAACAACGGCCCGATCACAGTAGGTAATACCAAAAGGCGTCGTCCAGTCTGCCTGGCTGGACAAGATCGGAGACCTTCCGATCTCGCGATGATTTGGGCCAATAAGGATGATCGTATCCGGATCGGCCGTTAGAGAAATCCTCTGAAAGAAATCCGCGATGATATCTGCAGCCAATAAGTGATGAGGGACGATCCCGCCTATTATTCCATCGGGAGACGCGACCCTATTCGGCTCACAGGCCTTTAAGCCGCTATAAAATCTTTCCTCAATAAAGTTCTTGCGATCGAGGGGGATAATGGTTCCCGGGTAAGCCAATTTCGGGGATAAGCAAAAAAAGCAGGCCAACAACAAAGTCACGAATAAACCGCGCTTTAGCTTACTTAATTTCAATTTTACTCGAATCGGACAGGTTCAAGATTTCGGTATTGATAAATGAGCGTATCACAGCGGGCTCGGCCACATATTCCCCTTTATTGATGACCATAGCATAATAATAGTAAAATTCGGGCTGTTGGTCACTCTTATAAACTGCGAATTTTAGCTGTTGGTTATTGATCTCATAAGGAGATAGACGCCGCCATGACAGTGAACCGCCTCTGGCATACGGGTTATTGACATATTTTAAACCGCTGGGAAGGATCTCCATGATCTGATACGCGGAGCCAAGAGCGTTTGGCCCAATCCTGGCATACAATCGCACCTGGACCAAATCACCCTCGCTAAGAGTATTAACCTCCATGTCGTCAACATAATATTTTCTTTGGATCGCGATATTGGGGTCCCGATCCAATTGCGCAGGGCTGATGACCTGATCATAATACGCGGTTATGCCAACCTCACCTTTAATATCATAATATTTAATATTCGCCAACTCGCCTGGTCCAACTTCCATTCTAAAAATATCGCCTTTATTGAGCTCGATACGCTCATGCTTTTGCTTATCGGTCCTGACAGAAAAACTGACGGCATTACCGGGTAATTTATTGATTACCTCATTCAGATACATAATTTCTTCAAGGTTCAACAATATATCAGTCGTAGAATTATCCATTACATAGTTCCAAAGAAGATCCCTTTCCGGAGCGCCCAATTTAGCGGCAAAAATTGCCGCTAATGATGTGACGGAAAGCCTATCATCCATGTCTTGGCCGACTTCAAGCCAAGCATGCCGGCCTTTGATCTTTGAATAGGCCCGCAATATTTGGCTGTAGATTTCCTTAGCCAGATCCTCGTCTCCAATTTTATGAGCCGCCAGCCCGAGATATAAGCGGTTCATCGCCGAAACATTCGGATTAGTCAAAATAAGCTTTATCTGCACCAGGTCGGCCTTGCCTAAGTTAGCCAGCCCGAATATTGCCGGGCATTTTTCATCCAACCCGGCGCTTTCATTCCCCACAATGGAATACAAATATGAAAACAAGCCCGTTCTAGAGAAAAGCTCGGGATCAAGAGCGGCGATCTTTGCGCTCAGAGGAACTTCGGCGCCACTGTAAGGCAGGATCGCTATGCCTCCGGATGGCATTTGATAGCCCGAAACCTTGATCTCTTCATCCGTCCGGACATCATCATTAAAATATTTTTTCAAGTACTGCCGGCCGAATAGCCGCGATAATTTTTGTTCGATCCGATCGCCCCAGGTCCAGGCCAGAGTTCCGAGAAAATAATAAAACCGTCCCCGGCTTTGGTCACAGAAAACAAGTCCGGTCCGCCCTTTATTGTTGCCATGAATTTTCAGGCCGGCTTTGACCTGATAGAAATCACTTTTTCTTTTAGTAAAGCGCGATTTGACAACCATTATTGGTTTTACGATCGAATCCTTATTATCGGCCACGGCGCCCGAGACTCCCACCCGGTGCTCCCCCTCTTTTAAAGCCGGCAACGGGAAATAGGCGGATTTGAAAGCAAAAGCCGATAACAACGGGCTCGATTCCAGGCCCAGGGTCGGCGCGAAAACATGATATTGAACCTTTTGTTTTTCCTTTAGCGCTTTTCCAAACGACCTGATCTTAATTATCGGCCTATCTTGCGAATTAAACTCCTTGTTATAAGTTGTTTCCACAAAAAAGGGCAATGACACCGGTATATTTTTAACCGTATGACCGGCATACATATCGGGGGATATGGCTTGAGCCGTGATCCGCCATGAGGTTAGATTGTCCGGCAGATTGAATTTAACTCCGGCATTACCGCCCGGATCTGTAATGACCGATCCGAAGTAGGCCATGTCACGGAAGTTTTCCCTGATGCTCTCATCTTTTTGATTATGCACATAAACATCTTCAGCGAAATACGTATGACGATCATTGGTTTTTAGATTATAGACCTTTAACCTTCCGGGATTATATTCAAGAGAATTCACAACGACCTCGTTGTTGTTTTTATCCAAGAAAATATCGCCGAGCACGGCTTCCCCTGCCGTCTTCCATGATTTATTGATAAAGATGCGGTGTCCCGGCGTCACCTTAATCCGACCGTTAATGGTTAAACAGCCGTTAACATCATGAACAAACGTTTTTTCAACCACATCTTTCACAAGAATTGGGACGATATCGCTCTTTCTGGTCAGGATATCATCGCCGGCTTTTACGTCTTCGATGTTTTTATATGAACCATCGCCCATCAATATCTTCGTTCCGGCGGCAAAGCACCCCCCCTTCTCCGCACCACTCTCCAATTCCGGATACTGATGGGACATGTATGAATCAATGATCCCGCTTGATAGCCCGGCAAATATTTCATTTAACGGATCGACCTGTTCCGGGCTCAACATATAAAATGCTTCGTCCACCAAATTAAGATTGACCTCGGCCTTAACCGGCAAGCCTTTTGCGTCAGTCACATTGACCTTTAAGTCGACCAAGTCCTTAGGCTTGTACTGTGCCTTGTCCGTAGAGATTTTTACCAGGAGTTTTTTGTTTTCAACATTATAACGGACTTCGCTGCCGGCCGACACATAACTGCGGCCATCGAAGTAAATGCCTGTAACGCTGAGATTAGGGACATGCTTTGCGTTAAAATCAAAAGTATAGGCCGGTGAATTCTGAACATTGTAAGACAATATCCCCTGTTGCGCGTTATAAAACAAATATCTATTGTTTCCGCCGGAGGGAAGCGCCCGGCCACCTTTTACGAATTCAAATTCGACCTTATCGCCTACAGAGTAGGCAGGCGGCGCCCAATTGTCATAATATCCCCCGTAATAATCGTCAAATATCCTTTGGCGGCCGCCTTTTTTCTTGTTTATTAAAGCGGGCTGATCAGAATAATTATCATAATAATATGACATGTCTCCCCATAGATAAGCGGTTTCGGAAGTCTCATGGCCCAAACCGTCCTGCGCCGACAACCTGACCTCATAATACTTATCAGGGTCAACCTTAAAAGAATATTCACATTCGCCAGACGGCCCGGTCGTTAATTTTTGCGAGCCGAGCTCTTTTTCTATTCGATTGTACCGATAAAGCTTGTAGACCCGTTTGTTGATGAAATCATAACTTTCTCCGGCATCTTCTTTTTCATAATGGATTTCGGTTAATGCAAGGTCGACCGCCTGCCCAGCGATCGGCCTGCCAAGATAATCAGCCTGATCATTTTCCGTGCCTGAATTTAGCCTTGAAATATCGACCGCGTAAGCTTTAACCTTAAGATTGCCATCTACCTTGTTTTTGACATTGGCCTCCGTTATAAGCTTGACATGGGACCTGAAAACCTGAACTTGCGCTTCTCCAACGATCTCAGCCTCTTCTGCGTTGGCCGGCACGACAAAGAGATGGGCCGTTGAGGGGTCAGAAGGGATATCGCGCCCCTTGTATTCGACGATCTTCTCCCCGTTTATGTCCGTAAAAATCGCCTTGCCTTCTCTCCTCCCGTAATAATATCTATCAAAAGAGAAGGAGAAGCTGAGTTCCTGCGACGCGAACGGCGTTCCCTCAAAAAACACGGACCTGACCTTAAAAGCAGCCTTATCGTTATTAAAGATCGCTTTCCTATCCTGGTCGATCTCAATTTTAAAGGCCGGCTTTGTATATGTTTGTATCTGGAAATATTTATTTGTCAAAAACTCTTTGCCAAGTTTAAACTCAAGACGATAATGACCGGGCTGGAGCGCCGCAAAATTAAATTCATCGCTGAAAGTGCCGAGCGCAGAAAGCCGCACCTCCTTCTTGGAGATATGCACGGACGGCCAGGATTCCTTTACCAATTCGACCGACACCTTGGAAGCGTCAAAATTGCCCGCACGTTTTCTGACAATACCCCATATTTTTACCATGTCGGTCGGCTGATAAAGCTTCCGGTCCGTATAAACATAAAACCAATATTTATCCCAGACAGAGGCCGACTCATTGCGCAATGACAGCGGCAAATAAAGATTTTTGTGCCCAGACAAGGCAATATCCAGATAGCTCCCTTTCTGCCTGACATCTTCCGGCAAATCGGAGAAAGCAAGCCCTGTTTTATCAGTTCTGGCCACAAACCCCGTTCCCGCGACTTTAACCAATGCTCCTTCGGCAGGAGTCTTCGAGCCGATCCTATTAACCCAAGTCAAAACACCTGATCTGCTATTAACCGCATAAGCCACAACATCGCTTATCTGGAGAAAAGCCTGGGCCTTCTTCCCTTTCATTTCCGCCTCAACCAGATAATAGCCGTCTGTTAATTTGCCCGGGAACCTTATAAAAGTTGTCCAGGGATTCGCCTGCAACACATTTGCGCTGAAATTCAGCGTCTTATAATATTTATCCGTATCCAAATTCCGCTGGCTGTAGCGCGCCCAATTAAGCAACCCTTCTTTTTTTATTATCGCTTGCCTAAACTCATCTATGGTCTTAAATTCAAAAACGTTGACTTTTAAGGTTTTGCCTTCAAGGCCATAAGAATATATGTCCATTACGGGCGCTTCTCCCACGCCGAACTGATATAAGCTATCCCTAAAATCGATCCGGGAATGATCTTCTATGCGATTTTTTGACCCGGTTTCGAATTTGAACTGGTAATCCGCTCCCAGTGTATCTTTGCTTGTGGTCAAACCCAATCCTTTGCCGACAACTACCGTATAGATCGTCTTAGCCCTAAGGCGCTTTGGGATAAAAACGAGCGTGTTCTTATGCTTTTCAAATCTGCCCTCGGTCGTCGGGAAAATAGTAAAATTATCTTGATAATCTTTATACTCGGAAAAATTAAAATTGAGCTCGATGCCCGAATTAAGCGGGATATCAGTGGCCTCATCCCTTGGCAGCGTCCCGACAACTTTAAATTTTTCCCGCGCCTGGAAGGCCCAGTTCCGGTTTTTGATCGCCATTGAAATCTTATAGACCTTGTTTCTCTCAAGACCGGCCCTTGGCTTTAATATAAACTCCCTGCCGTCAATTGCCAGCACATCATAGTCGACTTCCGGGTCGAATTTAATGATCTTTTTTACATCCCTCGTTGAAATGCGCTTCTCGCTCTTTAAAATGAAGACAGCATCAATATCTATGCCATAAAGGTCATCATGAGAGGGCGTTAATTCATAATTATTGGCGACCAATTCAGATAAGGGGGTTGTCCTAACAAAATTATAATAAAGGAAAAATGCGGCAATGAAGACTGCCAAAAAGCCAAGGACCAAATATATTTTGCGGGTTTGTATTATAATCTCCCCCTTGCTAACTGCAACGATTTTCCCACTTATAAAGGATAAAATCAAGCGGGACGTAATGTATGCAATAAGGGGTTGATTCGTGCTTCCGGCTGTGGGAAAATGAAACCGCATAAGGGGGAGGAAGAATATGGGCAAACCTTTGATCATGGTGGTGGATGACGAAAGAGATTTTGCGAACAATATCGCCGATACGATCAGAAAAACGGGGAAATATGAAGTAATAACGGCCTATTCGGGCAAAGAAGCGCTTTATGAGTTAGGGAAGAATAAGTCGTTTCTTGGGATTGCCGGCAATAAGGTCAAACTGATACTGCTCGACATCAAAATGCCCGATATGGACGGCCTGCAATTCCTCGAGGAAATGAGAAAGAAATACAACGACGACCAGATCGGCGTGATGATGCTGACCGCATACGAAGACGAGGAAAAATGGGATCGCGCCACATCGGGATTCGTGGCCGGCTACATTAAGAAAACTGAAATAAAGGATCAGTTGCTCACATCGATCGAACGATTTTTCATTAATCCAGATAAACGCTATAAAATGACAATTGAAACCTTTGAAAAACACATTGATAAAAAAGACGAGTGGAAAAAGGGGGCCGCCTAAGCTTTCGCCGGAAATTTAAGAACGAATGTCGCCCCCTGCCCCGGCTGACTTTTAACCTCGATACTACCTAAATGTTCCCTGATGATCCTGAAAACGATCGAGAGGCCAAGCCCTCTCCCCTTGGTGACATGCGTGCTGAAAAACGGCTCAAAGATCTTGTCCTGATTTTCTTTTGGGATGCCAATTCCTGTGTCAGAGATTTCCGCCACGACTATTGGCGCGTTGTCTTCCCTGGCAGCGGAGGTCTTGATGGTTATCGTCCCCTTGTCAGGGATCGCCTCCCGCGCGTTCTTGACCAGATTAATGAAAACCAGCTTTAAATCTTCAAAATCGCCCTTGATGACCGGCAGTGAATTTAGCGCCTTGACCAAATCGGCGCCGATCGGCTGATAAAAGGCGAGCGCGCCTTCTATCACTTCATTTAAATCGACATCGGTTTCGTGGCGCTCCTTGGGCTTGCTCAAGCGCAGAGTGTTATCGACGATATCGCTTGCCCGGCTGATCTGTTTTTGAAAGTACTCCTTAACCTCTTTAAAATCGCTGATTTTCCTGCAGTCATCCGGCAGGGCGAGAATTTTACTGCTCATGATGGCCAGCGGCGTCCTGATCTCGTGGTTGTATTCCTGGATCAGATGAGCCATGGAGGCGATTTTCTCCGATCTCGCCAGCAGGCGTTCGGTGTCATAGAGTTTCTTCTGGTTGGCCTCGAATTCGTGTTTAATCTTTTCGTACGGCCTGATGCGGTCAAGGATCGCCAGCGCCTGGACCATTATTGTGCGGAAGATCGTAAGGTCCTGCTCGCTATAGGGGTCTTCCGAGATCTTTTGCTCCAGAATGAGAGCGCCTTCGACCCCTTCGGAGGAAGAAAGCGGCATTACGAGGCCGGGCTTTGTCTGCGTCAGATCAGTCGCGGCAACCTTTTGTTTGTCCGTAATGATCTCAATATTCTTAATCTTGACGGCTGACTTTAGTTCATCCGCGATGATCTTGAAAACCTCACCCCTCTCAAGAACCGGCACAAGCTTCCGGGCAATGCCGTTAATCAATTTATCCGAATTGTAACAGCCGGGGATCCATTTTTCTTCAAGCGGGGTCTGGATGAAACCGCGCAGGCGGTGAGCCGCCCAGGCCCAGAACAAGGCCAAAGCCGCGCCGATCATAAGCGCTAAGGGTACATTGAGAGGGAATAAATAAAGAGCAGCAAAAGAGGCGACGATCAAAACGCCGACAGAGCTGTAAGCGGCGGAGCGGCTGATCGCGACCCGGATATCCATGAGTTCATGCTTGGTGATGGCGTAAAATATCAGCATCGTGTAAAAACTTAAGATCAGGTTGTCAACGGGAGGGATTTCTACGCCGAATAAAGAAGGGAAATAGACGAACGACGCGGAAAAAGCAACCAGGGTCGCCAACAATAGATAATTCAACTGATTCCTGAACTCGCCCCTGGAATTCGGGTAAGCATAAATAATTTTAAATAATCCGTATATTCCGCTGAAATAATAAAGTCCGATGAACAGAAAATAGAAGGCCCCGCCTTCAACTCCCAATCTTACCGTGTTATAGGGAAGGGCTTCCCTTTTTAATCCCGGGATAAAATAATCCGTGAAAACCGAACCGGCGATAATGAGGGTCAAAATAATGAACAGAAACCGCAGGGGGGCGCTCATCTTCGATCTTGTCGCCGAGGCAATAAAAAAAGCGTAAAATGCCGCGATAAAGACCGAGAAGAAATAAAGGGTTCTGGCAATAATCAGAGAAGACGGCCCGCCGGACTGTGGCAATAATAGGGAGAAGAGATCCCAGAGAATCCAACAAAACAAACTAGCGCAGGTCAGCCCGAAAAGTCTTTTTGTCAGGTCGATGGGCTTATAAGTGAAAGAGAGAATTGCCAATAAGAAATTGATGCCGGCCGACAAAAGAGACGAAACAAAATAAAAGCTCAATTAAGCGCGACCTTTTCTTTGATTTTACCGATTACCGAGAGCGCCCTTTCAAGCGCTTCTTTGCTATGAGTTGCCATCGAGCTTATCCTGATTATCGACTTGTTTTTTTCAACGGCTGGGAAAGAGACGGGGTTAACAATAATGCCATTATCATACAAATCCCTGACAATTCGATGAGTTAACTTCTCATCTCCAATAAAAACAGGAATAATCGCGCTATTGCTGTTTAAAGTGTCAAATTTCATCTCACGCAAGCCGTCTTTAAACATTTTGATATTTTTCCACAACCTGGCAATCAACGCCGGGTCCGCCTCAATGATTTCCAGCGCTTTTATCAGTCCCGCGACTATCGGCACCGGGAGACTGGTCGCGAAAATAAATGATCGCGCCGTGTGCTTTAAGCAATTTGCTATATCCTTGTCACAAACTATGAACCCGCCCAGGCCGCCCAATGCCTTGCTGAGTGTGCCGACACCAATATCAACTCGCGCCTCACATTTAAAATACTCAACGATCCCGCTGCCATGCTCACCCAATACACCGGTGGAATGAGCCTCATCGACGATGATCGACGCCTTATGGGTATCCGCCAGTTTTCTGATCTCGTCCAATGGGGCGATATCGCCATCCATACTAAAGACGCCTTCAGTAATAATAGCTGTGGTCCCATTTTGCCGTTTGATTGATTGCAATTTTTCCCCCAAGGAAAGCATGTCATTATGAGAAAATGTAACGATCTTTGCCCTTGAGAGAACAGCGCCATCGATGATGCTCGCATGACATTTCTTGTCTATGACCAGGGTATCCCCGGCAGAAAACATCGAGGAAAGCACGCCCAGATTCGCCATGTAGCCAGTGCTGAAAACAACAGCGGCCTCTTGCCTCTTAAATTGTGCCAGCTTGAGCTCGAGCTTCTCATGCAATTCAGAAGTGCCGGTTAAGAACCGGGAAGCACCCGTCCCCATTCCATATTTTGCCAGGGCTTTCTGGACGGCTTCTTTTACCCGAGGATCATTTGCCAGCCCCAAATAGTTATTGGAAGAAAAATTAATGAATTTTCTGCCATTGATAACGATCGTTGAATCCTGCGGCGAATTCAATTTATGCATATAAAAATATGCGTTCTGCTCTTGCAGGGCGGCAATTCTTTCAAGAATCACAGCGTGTTTATTTAGAAAATTTTCGTTTTTCATTTGTCAAATTCTATCATTTTATCCCGATATATTCAAAATAATTTCACTATTTTTTAGTTTATTAACCCGTGCTCAGAAAAAGGGCCCTTGAGGCAATTTTTTCAATAATGGAAGGGAAATCATGAGATTCGAGGTTGATCGGAATTTTATGCTATAATTGCCGCATCGTGAGCGACTCGGAAGTTGTAAAAAAAGGCAAATTGGCAAAAGCGGCCTCGCGCCAGCTGGCCGTCACCTCGACCAAAGTGAAAAACTACGCGCTCGAGCGGATGGCTGAAGCCCTCGACAAGAATGCCAAAATTATCCTTGACGCCAACTCCCTTGACCTCGAAGCCGGCGAGAAAAAAGAGCTCTCCCGCGCGCTCCTCGACCGCCTGTCGCTCGACGGGAAAAGGATATCGGGGATGATCGAGGGTATCCAGGTTATCAAGTCGCTGCCTGATCCAGTCGGCGAGATCATTTCGGAGTGGCAGAGACCCAACGGCCTGAAGATCAAGAAAGTCCGCGTGCCGCTCGGCGTCATCGGCATAATTTATGAAGCCCGGCCCAATGTCACGGTCGACTCGGCCGCTCTCTGTCTCAAGGCCGGCAATGCCGTCATCCTGCGCGGGGGCTCGGATGTGATTCAAACGAATATCGAGATTACCAAGGTTATCCAGGACGCCGCCTATAACGCCGGCCTGCCGGAAAACTCGATCCAGCTCATCGCCGACACGCGGCGCGAGACCGCCGAGGAACTGATGAGAGCGCGCGACTATGTCGACGTCCTCATTCCGCGCGGCGGCCGCAGTTTGATCCAGGCGGTCGTTGAAAATTCGACGATCCCCGTCATCGAAACGGGCGAAGGGAACTGCCACGCTTATGTCGAGAGAACGGCCGATCTGAAAATGGCCGCCGATATCGTCTTTAACGCCAAGTGCAGCCGGCCTTCGGTCTGCAACGCGATCGAAAACCTCCTGGTTGACGACGCGATCGCCGCCGAGTTCCTGCCGCTGGTCAAGCAACGGCTTGATGAGGGCCACGTTCAGCTGCGCGGCTCGGAGCGGGTCAGAAAGATCCTGCCCGGCATAAAGTTGGCCACCGAGGAAGACTGGCGGACCGAGTTCCTGGCGCTGATCCTGGCGGTCAACACCGTGGCCGGGGTTGATGACGCCATCAACCACATCAATAAGTACGGCACCAAACATTCGGAAACGATAATTACGAGGGACAAAAATGCGGCCCAGAAATTCCAGGCCGAAATCGACGCCGCCGTGGTTTATGTCAACGCTTCAACGCGCTTTACCGACGGCTTTGAGTTCGGCTTCGGCGCGGAGATCGGTATTTCGACACAAAAGCTGCACGCCCGCGGGCCGATGGGTTTAAATGAATTAACTTCTTATAAGTATCTTGTAGATGGCAGCGGCCAGATCCGTGTTTAACTCACCCCCTCTTTCCCCCTCTCTTTTCAAGAGAGGGGGAGGGTTAACTTTAAGTTTGCGGGGGGTGAGTTGAAGATGAAGCGCATCGGCATCATGGGGGGGACGTTCAACCCCGTCCACAAGGGGCACCTCGCGCTGGCCAGGGCGGCGCAAGCGGAGTTCGCGCTCGATAAGCTCATCTTTATCCCGACCGGCACCCCGCCCCACAAGGCGCTCGGCACCGTCGTTGACAAAGAACACCGGCTGAACATGGTCCAGCTGGCGATCAAAGGCCAACCCGACTACGCTGTCTCGCGTATCGAGCTGGATCGGCCGGGCTACTCATACGCGATCGATACTTTCCGCGCGCTCAAGAAAAAATTTGGCCAGAAGACCAAGCTCTTTTATATCATGGGGCTCGATTCGATCAACGAGATACTCGAGTGGCGAAAACCGCTCGAGCTCTTCAAACTCTGCGAGTTCATTGTCGGCGCGCGTCCGGGGACTAAGATCAGGACGTTCCGCCGGCTGGTCAAGTTCCCGCCCCTGCGGAAAGAGGTCGACAAAATTCATCTGATGGAGCTCAAGGAGAACGTTTCGGCCTCGGAGATCAGGCAGAGATTGAAAGTTGGCAAGTCGGTTAGTTTGTTAGTGCCGAAAGTTATTGAAAACTACATAAAAAAGAACAGGTTATACAAATGACGACCAGCCCGCAGGCGAAGAAGATCATCCTCCCCAACGGCCTGCGGGTCGTGACCGAAGAGATCGGGGCGATGCGCTCGGTTTCGATGGGGATCCTGGCCGGGGTCGGCTCGGGCTCGGAAGCCATGAAGGAGGCCGGCCTCACCCACTGCATCGAGCACATGATGTTCAAAGGGACCAAGAAGCGCTCGGCCTACGAAATCGCCCACGCCCTCGACGCGATCGGCGGCAAGATGAACGCCTACACCAGCAAGGAGACAACGGTCTATTACGCCGTTGTTCTCGACCGCCACATCGGCACCGAGATCGACGTCCTCTGCGACATGGTGCTCGGCTCCGTCTTTGACCCGAAAGAGCTCGAGACCGAAAAAGGGGTCATCCTCGAAGAGATCAAGATGTACGAAGATACGCCCGACGAGCTGATCCACGACCTCTTCGCCGAAAAGATCCTGCACGGCCACCCGCTCGGCCAGCCGACGATCGGCCAGGCTGAAACGGTCCGCTCGTTCAAGCGCGAGAACATCCTCGACTATATTGGGCGATTCTACTCGCCGAAGAACATGGTCGTTTCGCTCGCCGGCGCGATACCGGGCAACGTCGTTGAACTCCTCAAGCCATATTTTGAAAAATACGAAGGGAAAGAGGTCCCGCTCAAACAGCCCCAGCCGGCGATCAAGGGAACGATCAGCTTAAAAAAGAAAAAGACGGAGCAGTCGCATTTTTGTCTTGGCGCCGGCGGCCCGTCACAGCTTGACGATGACCGCTTCGCTTTCGCCATTCTTGACAATATCATGGGGGGCAGTATGAGCTCGCACCTCTTCCAGGAAGTGCGCGAAAAACGCGGCCTCGCCTACTCCATCTACTCCACCTCTTCACCCTTCCGCGATTTCGGCATCGCCTACACCTATGCCGGCATCAGCAAAGAGAACCTCGAGCAGGTCGTCGGCCTGATCCTGAAAGAATTCACCCGGATGAAAAAAGAAGGGCTGACGGCGGCGGAGATCGAGCGCGCGAAAGAATACATGAAGGGAACGACGGTCTTAGGGCTTGAATCGACCGCCTCGCGCATGTCTTATATCATGCGCTCGGAGTTTTATTACAACCGGATCGTGACGATCGACGAGGTCTTCGAGAAGATCGACCGGGTGAGAAACGATGATATAATTAGATTGGCGAACCAATATTTCAAGGACGAGTATTTAACATTGGCGGTTATCGGCGATCTTGAGGAACTGCCGGTCAAGGAGTTAAGATGCTAAAAATGCAAATCAAAGTCCTGCCGCACGGCCAAGACCTGCCGCTCCCCAAATATATGAGCGCCCACGCCGCCGGGATGGATCTTTATGCGGCGGTCAATCCTGAAATAGTTATTGGTCCAGGGGAATGGAAGCTGGTGCCGACCGGCCTTGCCATGGCTCTCCCCCCCGGCTATGAAGCTCAAGTCAGGCCGAGGTCGGGCTTGGCCCTCAAGCAAGGCGTTTCGATCCTCAACACGCCGGGTACCGTCGACTCTGACTATCGCGGCGAGGTCGGCGTCATCTTGATGAATCATGCGAAGACCGATCTTGTCATCAAGAGAGGCGATCGCATCGCCCAGATGATAATCAATAAGATCGAAAAAGTAACTATCGAAGAAGTCGCCGAGCTCCCGGAGACCGAACGAGGAGCCGGGGGATTTGGGTCAACAGGAGGCAAAGCATGATCAAAGTAATCGTCAACGGAGCAAAAGGCAAGATGGGAATGGAAACTGTTAAAGCAGTGCAGAAAGAATCGGACCTCGCCCTCGTCGGCCAGACCGACATGGGGGACGATCTCGTCCAGGCCATCAAAGATAAAAGCGCGGAGGTCGTCGTCGATTTCACCAACCCGCAGAGCGTGATGAGCAATATCCGGGCGATCTTAAACGCCGGCGCGCACGGCGTCATCGGCACGACCGGCATTACCGAAAACGACCTCCATGAGATCAGGGAACTGTGTGAAAAGAACCGGGTCAACTGCCTGATCGCCCCCAACTTTGCGATCGGCGCGGTCCTCATGATGCAGTTCGCGCAGGCGGCGGTCAAACACATGCCGAGCGCCGAGATCATCGAGTTCCACCACGAAACGAAAGTCGACAAACCGTCGGGAACCGCGCTGCGGACGGCGCGCCTGATGGGGGGTAAAGTCCCGATCCACTCGGTCCGCTTGCCCGGCCTCGTCGCCCATCAGGAAGTCGTCTTCGGCGGCCTCGGGCAAACCTTAACCATCCGCCACGACTCGCTCTCCCGCGAATCATTCATGCCCGGGGTCATCCTCGCTGTCAGGAAAATCAAGGGATTGAAAGGGTTGATTCACGGCCTCGAAGCTATTTTATAAGCCGCCGCTTCATGAAGAAAAGCGCCAGATAGAACGCGACCGCCATCGGCGCGACTATCGCCAGTAAATTCAGCCAGTGCCCGGAGTTTAACTGGTTGTCAAACGTCGCCCGCGCGATCACGACGGCGTGGGTGAGCGGGAAAAGATTGGCGATGAATTTTATCCACTCGGGCATTTTATCCAGCGGAAAGAAGACCCCGGAGAAAAAGAAGATCGGCGAGACGACGAGCTCGGTGTAATAGTTGAAGAAATCAAAGCTCGGGGCGAACGACGTCACGATCATCGCCAGCGAACCAAAGAGAATGCCGATCAGGACCATCAGGACAAAAAGAGTGAGAACGATCGAAGGAGAGACCGGCAGGACGCCCAAAAGCGCCGCCACAAGATACATTAAAAAGCCGCTGATGACGCCGCGAAACATGCCCCAGACAATATCGCCGGCGATGATGTCTTCCGCCAAGAGCGGCGTGGCGATCAGCGCGTCCCAGATCTTCTCGAGCACCATCCTGACGTAAGAATCGTAGAGGCATTCGAAGGTTGAGGTGAGCATGGCCGAGGCGACGATGAGACCGGAAGCTAAAAAGTGAATATAACTTTGTCCGCCAAAGAGCCCCATATAGGCGCCAAGCCCGATCCCCATCGCGATTAGATAAAAGAACGGCTCGCCCAAACTGATGAGGAGCGTCGGGATGACGAACCGTTTATAGGCCGCCAGATTCCTGCGCCAAACATAATAAAAGCGATATGATAAGTTCACTCTATCAAATGTCTCCCGGTCAGCTTGAGAAAGACGTCTTCCAAAGTCGCCGGCCGTCGAAAGACCCGCTCCTTGGCGTCCTTCACCTCGATCATCTCGGCGCCGAATTCTTCCCTGATCAGTTGATCGGGCGCCCCCTGTCTGATGATCTTCCCCTGATGCATAATGACGATCTCGTCGCAGAGCTGTTCGGCCTCCTCCATATACTGCGTCGTCAGGACCATCGTCGTCCCTCGTTTTTTCAGCTCGCGCAGGCGCTGCCAGATCAAGTGGCGGGCCTGCGGGTCGAGGCCGGTCGTCGGCTCGTCGGCGATGATGAGTTTTGGCTGGTTGACCAGGGCGCGCGCGATCTGCAGCCGGCGCTTCATGCCGGTCGAGAGCTGGGTGATCCGGTTTTTCATCTTGGCTTTCAGTTCGACGAACTCGAGCAGTTCCATGATCCGCTCTCTCGCCTCAGGCCGGGGGATGTCGAAAAAACCGGCGTAGAGGACAAGATTTTCGTAGGTGGTGAGATCCTCATCGAGATTGAGCTCCTGCGGGATGACGCCGAGCAGGCGCTTGATGTCTCGGTTATCGACGCCGGCGTCGAGCCCCGCCACCCTGAGCTCGCCCGAGTTTTTGGGCGAAACGCAGTGGATCATGCGAATGGTAGTGGTTTTTCCCGCGCCGTTCGGCCCGAGGAAACCGAAGCATTCTCCCTCTTTGATCTCAAACGAGATGCCGTCGACGGCGGTAAAACCGTTGAATTTTTTAACAAGATCTTTCGCGGCCACAATCGACGACATGGCTGATATTATAGTATAATTATAAAGCTGTGGCCAAGTACTTTAAAATTGTCGCGGAGAACCGCAAGGCCCGGTTTGACTACGCGATCCTCGAAAGCTGCAAGGCCGGCCTTGTCCTGACCGGGAACGAAGTCAAATCGCTGCGCCAGGGGGGAGTCAACCTCAAGGACAGCTTCGCCCGCGCCGAACGGGGCGAACTCTGGATCTACAACATGCACGTCTCCCCCTACTCGACCGCCGGCCAGAACAAGATCGATCCTCTGCGCAAGCGAAAAGTCCTTTTGGAAAAGCGCGAGTTGGTGAAATTAACGGGTAAAGCCGCCGAAAAAGGATTGACAGTTGTCCCTCTTAAGGTATACTTTGATGGCAACTGGGCCAAAGTCGAACTCGGGCTGGCCAAAGCCAAAAAGAAATACGAAAAACGTGACAAGCTTAGACGTCAAACGGCTGAAAGAGAAATTGAAAGCGCTTTTAAAGGAAAAATTTATGGTCGAAAAAATAGGCAATAAACAGACATTCACCGTGGCCGATCTCTACGCCGAAGCCGCCAAAATGGCGCGCGAAGAATTCGGCGCGATGAAGGACAAGCCGCTGACCGCCCAGGAGCAGGAAAATATCGACAAGCTGGCTAAGACAATCTCAAAGTCGGTCCTCAAGGAGATGCGGCTCGTATGAGCATCAAGGGACCGGCGGAGCGGCCTTTTATCCCCCAGATCACGCCCAAAGAGATCAAGCCGGAAAAAGGGCCGGAAGAGAAACTGACGCCGCAGCCGGCCGTTAAAATGCCGATCCAGCCGGGGATCGGCCGCGGCCCCGAGCTTGACGCCCACGCCATCGCCACGCGCCTGGCGCTGCTGGCCACCGAAGCCAAAGAGAAAGAATTGAAATTCGCCGACATTATCGACCGGATCATCGCCGAGACCGGCATGACGAATCCGCAGGGGGCGATGGAAGAGGCCAACCGCAAGATCCAGCGCGAGATCGAAGAGGAGATCGCCAAGATCAAGGAGAACAAGGAGCTGATGGACGAAGCCGAGGGCTGGCAGATGCTCGAGCGCATGCTTTTGGCAATGAATGAAGAGCAAGCCGGCGCGTTCCTTGGCCTCCTTCGGGAAGCGGTCAAGGGGCTGTAAGGGTTTTGACGGGGAGTTGTGGTTGCGCGAGTTGCGAGCCGAGGGTGCTATTTGCCTCGTAAAACACGGTAGCCAACGTCACAAATGCAGACGTAAAAGAAGCAATGAAGGGCGTGACTTGGGCCTGGACGAATAGTTCAGTGCTTGAGCCCGCTCTTGCCGCAGCTTAATAATATAAGCTGTCCGTCCCCCGGGTTCGCCGAAGAGCCCGGGTCAGACGCTATAATTTCGGCTGCGCCGTTCGCTTTTTCCGGTTAGCGGGCGGCAAAGCAAAAGACATCGGATAGCTTGGGAAATTCCTCGTTTCGGGTCAAATCCCAGGCGAACTATTAATTGAAGCTACGCTCGTAGCGGCTTTCGCGATCGCCTGTCCGGACGCGGGTTCGATCAAAGGTCGACCCAGAGAGCGATCTCTGGTGATAAACCCGGCTTAAATCAGGGAAACCCTACGTACTTACTTGCCGACGGGCAGGAAGTCGAGGGCAATCCTGAGGGGTTAACGCCCTGCAGAGACTGAAGCGTTTTGCTGAGATAGGAGGTGAACTCGTTGGACAAGACCGGGAGGGCTTATTTAGCTGGAATAATTGATGGCGAAGGGACCGTGTCGTTACTGCGAAAACGGTCGAGTGAAACTCCATCGCCAAATGTCTCAATAGCTAACAGCAATCTACCATTGCTAAAATGGGTGAAGAAGAATTTCGGCGGCTGCATATCAACTAAACGAAAATATCAGCCTCACCATCGCCAGGCTTATGCCTGGTGCCTAACCCATGATAAAGCTCTCCGTCTGCTCTTTGAAATTAAAGAGTTTCTGATAATTAAAAGGCCGCAGGCAGACTTAATCCTTAGGGAATATAAATCTACCACGGTACGGACCGGAAAATATTCTCCGAAGATGTTAAAGGCCAAAATGAAGCTTGTGGCAAAGGTCAGGAAGCTTAACCAGCGAGAATTTATGCCTCCTATAAAACGCCGGGCTCCCGATTAATTCGGGATGAAGAGATAGTCCACGCCACTAGGAATAGTGGACTCAAGTGTCCCGCCAGCTCCACCAAACCGCCGCCCTAAACCAGCGGCGGTTTTTTCTTTCCCATGATATCCTGATACCCTAATCCCCACTTCCTGATCACCTGATCTCCTGATATCCCAATTTATTGCCACGCTCAAGGGGAAAGAATAATGGCGGGATTTCCGTCAATGAGGCAACGGCTTAGAAGCTGTGGCTCAAAGTGAAGCGGACGTTGCTGGCTTCAAGCAAGAGGATAAGCCGATCAGAAGTGCGAGTAATAGATAAACTTCGGAGGGCAAGCTCCGCACTTTAAACCCTGGCGTATTTGTAAGATATCCCGTATTCGACCTGATCCTGGATCGAGCCAAGGCAACCCTGGCAAATGAAGACCACTCGCTTGAGCATATTGGGCTCGAAGCCGATATGATCGATCCCCTCGTTAATGGGAACGAGGAACGAGTGGCAAACGCAACATTTTCTCATGGAAATCACCTCCTATCGAAGAAATCCAAACTACAAACTTCAAACTACAAAACAAATCCAAACCGCAAACAAAAAACTACAAAATAAAAACGAAGCAATGGGAGGCAAGATCGGGAGGAAGAGAGGCACCGCCGCCGCAGAGGAAGACGAGGACCGGAAGACCGCGGGAGACGGCGTGGCGCACGGTGAAGAGCGTGCCCCGAGAGGGGCCGTGAAGGAAAGCAGCCAAACAACAGGAGGCAGAAACGAGAGCGCGAGAGCGGGCAAACAAACCGGAAACGACGGCATGGCGGGACGAGCCGGGCGAGACCGAGCCCCAAACGACCTGACCGCCGGTGGCGAAAAAGCGCGGAGCGCGCAGCAGCCCCTCGACGCTGCTCGGGGCAAGCCCCCTGCCCCAGCAGAGCAGAGAGGGCAAACGCATCAGCGCCCGACGCGCCGCCCGAGGCAACACCGAAGCCCCGACCAACCAGGAGAGAGACAAGCGAGGAAACAAGCGGGGCGAAAGAAGCAGGCAGAGAGCGGGAACCGACGACGCCAACGAGACGAGCCACAGGAAACCACCTCCCAACAAAAATATAGCGGGAGCAGATAAATCCTAATGGGCGTCAGCAAGCGTATTAATATTACGCGGGCAAACCTAAGCCAGCAAAGGCATTGCCGAAGACGACAATATTTAGAGAGTGCGGCCCGACCTCCATCTGTTCGGAGCAAAAAATGTTTACCCCGATTCCCACATCGGGGCTACAATGGAAATGCTGGGAGCAGTAAAACTATTTAGCCATCTTAATCAAATCATTAAAACGTATTGGCGGTAGTGTAAATTCTTCTGTGTAAATGGGACAATAGGTGTATTCCGGATCCCATTATGAAAACAGGAGGATTTAGTATGACAACGGATAAAATTGCTCCAATCGACCTCGACGATCTCCAAGCCGAGATCAAGAACTGTAAGACCATGGATGACATCACCGGCAAAAACGGCATCTTGAAGCGGCTCCTCAAAAACATGGTCGAGAACATCCTGGAAGCCGAGATGAGCGAAAACCTCGGCTACGACAAGTATGCTGCCGAAGGAAAAAATTCCGGGAACAGCCGCAACGGCAAAACGGCCAAGATGGTAAGGAACGACTTTGGTGAATTTCCGCTCGAAACACCCCGAGACCGTAAGGGTGAGTTCGAGCCGGCTCTGGTCAAGAAGCGGCAGACCGATATCAGCTCTTTCGATGAAAAGATAATCTCCATGTACGCGAAGGGAATGACGGTCCGCGATATTCAGGATCATCTGAACGAGATGTACGGGGTCGATGTCTCTCCGACTACGGTCTCGACCATCACCGATAAAGTCATGTCGCTGGTGACTGAATGGCAATCCCATCCGCTCCACGCGCTGTATCCGATCGTTTTCTTTGATGCGATCCATTACAAGGTGCGGAGCGAAGGGAAGGTGCTGTCTAAAGCGGCCTACACCTGCCTGGGCGTTGATATTCGCGGCAGGAAAGAGATTTTAGGCATTTGGGTTGGGGAGAACGAAGGGGCCCATTTCTGGCTGGCAATCTGCAATGAGCTTAAGAACCGCGGGGTGGAAGATATTTTGATCGCCTGTGTAGATGGATTGAAAGGATTTCCCGACGCGATCAATACCGTCTTTCCGAAAACCGAGATTCAGCTTTGCATCGTCCACATGCGGTGTGTTAGTCAAGAAATTGCGCATTGCCGATCCTTATTTGTCAGTCCCAAATCTTTGTTAAACTGCCGTCTCATCGCGAATGTCCTTTGCTTGATCACCTCTCTTTCCGCCATTATGCGCCGCCATTCGCCGTTGTGTTTTTGACTCGGCGTCACCATGCCGATGCGCGTATGAAGATGCTCATCATTGTACCAGCGAAAGAATTCGATGAAATATTTGACAGCCTTTTCCAGTGAAGGAAAGGCAACCGGATAATTCGGATGCGTCTTGACCGTGGCAAATAATGATTCGATGAACGGATTGTCATTGGGCGTGCGCGGGCGGGCGAATAACTGTGCTATCCCTAAATCCTGGAAAAATTCCCTGGTCGAATGCGCCCGCATCTGCGCTCCCCGATCGGAAAGCGACTTCGGCGCATTTGCGGTGGTCAGACCTTCAGCGATAAGGGCGGCGTCCCACGTGGCTTTTGCCAGTCGTGTATCGGCATGATCGCTTATCTGCCAGCCGACCGCTTTGCGGCTGTATTGGTCAATGACCGCGCAGAGATACCAGAACCGGTGAGGCTGGCCAGTCGGCAGTTTGGTGAAGTCCCAATCCCACAACTGATTGGGGCCGTTCAGGAAAGAAGTGTCGGGCGCCTCGCCGCGGTGGCGGCCCATTAGTCGCCGCTTGCCCCGATGACCGGCCAGGCCATGTTGCTTTTCGTATTCCCAAATAGCGACATGAGAAACATACAAGCCGTCTTGCTCCATCAGCTTGATAGAAAGTTCGCGGCAACTCAAGTCCGCCCATTCCGTGTGGCCGACCGCTCTTTCAATCGCTTTGCTCTCTGCCGGTGTCAGGGCGTTAAAGGGGCGGGTTAAAGAAGATTTTGAGCGCCGCTCATATTCTCCTGATTGAGCGCGCTGTCGCCAATCTTGAAAACGCCGCACGCTGATGCCCATGGCTTCGCAGGCTTTCTGCTCGGTTAAACCAAGCGCCATTGCTTCTTCAATCACCGTCATCATTGTTTGCCTCCGCTGGCCGCGAACATGTATTCCTTTGAGTGACCCTTCAAAACCGAGAATTCGCTTTTTTTAAGCAGCGTATATTCGACCGCTAGATCGGCCAAAACTTTTTCCTTTCGAGCCAGCTCTTGAACCAGCGCCCCATAATCCGCCAAACTGACTGATTCCGTTGCCGAGCCGTTTGTGTATCGTCCTTTCAAAGCCTTAACCGCGGCCCGCTCAACTGCTGCTTCGATTTGCCGAAGATCATTCAGATGCACACCGTACCGCCGCAGAACTTCTCCAACATTTGCTTCATTCCGCTTGGCTTCCAGATACAATTCGAATTTCCGTTTCGCCGTTAACCGTTTCCGATTCTCTTCCATTTTTATCTGCCTCCTTGGGTTGCTTATTATACCCTCAACAAGGCGCAGATTTCAGACTAACACATGGTGATCCGCAATTCGCTAAAGTATATCGCCTCGAAATATCAGAAGGAGTTCATGGCCGATCTGAAACCGGTCTATCGGGCACCGACCGAGGAGAAAGCTCGGCTGGAGCTTAAAAATCTGGGCCAGAAATGGGGGAACCGTTATCCGCTGGTGATCAAGTCCTGGGAAAAGAACTGGCCAAATCTCTCGACCTATTTCAAATATCCCGAGAGCGTCCGCCGGATTATTTACACCACCAACGCCGTAGAGAGCTTGCACAGGCAATTCCGGAAAGTGACTAAAAATCGCTCCCTGTTCCCGAACGACGAAGCGCTGCTGAAAATCCTATTTCTGGCGACTCGGGACATCACGAAAAAATGGACCATGCCGGTGCGGGATTGGGGATTTACAATTTCTCAGTTTGCTGTTATGTTTGAAGGGAGGGTGATGCTGGACATATGATGACTCACCCGTTTACACAGTTAGATTTACACTCTCTATTTTTAGTTATTGTTCAGCCATTTCCTTTGCTTGATAATTTCGTTTCTATTTCAGGTGGTTGGGATATGCCCTTCTCAATCTTTTCCTTCTCCTCTTTCATTTTTATTTCTTCTTGCTTTTTCCTTGCATCATCAATTGAACGAAATGTTTGCACAGTATTTTGAAAATGCGATACATCCTGAGCGATGGATAATCCGGGTAAAGTGCCTCCTGTAGCTAGATTCGCCATATAGGAAGAAATTATACCTACTATTTCTACTTCATTTTTATCATTTGATAAAATAACCGGACCACCGCTAACTCCATTTATTGACACGCCATCAATCAAATAGGCATTTCGGTCTTCACGTCTTGCACTAATTGAACCTGAAAAGAAACATAATTTATATGGTTCGAGATATGGATAACCTATCCAACCCACTTTTTCACCAATATCTAATATCTTATCAATAGGTCGAAAAGGTATTGGATTTTCCGGCAAAACAGGTTTTTCCGGTTTCTCAAAGAGTATTATTGCTGAATCTGTCTTCCAATCAGGATAAATTACTCTTTTGTAACCTTCTAAGTATATTTGTTCAAATGATGGTAATTGCAATATTTTAATCGGTTGATTCCAATCATTCGCATAGGATACCACATGTAGAGCAGTTGCTATTCCACAATATCTTCTATCTTGACTATAAAAACAAAGAAATCCTGTCCCACTGCCTGCTGGTGTTTCAATTTTTACAATATGCGGTTTAACTTTTTCGACAATTTCATTCCATTCCATGATAGTCCTCCATTCTAATTCAATAAATTATTTACCCGCATCTTACCAGAAAGCAGGTCATCCATTAACCCATGCTTCAGGGCAAGAAGCTTTTGTTTGTAGATTTCTTCTTTTTCAATGCTTTCATTGCTATTTCTCCCAAACCCTTTGCATCAACGCATTGTAGAAAATACAATTAAAAGATTTATTCACCTTTCGCCTCCACCACCTTTATCTCCTCCTCCGTCAGCCCGTATAACTTATAAACCATCTGGTCAATTTGTTTCTCATATTCGCGGACTTTGTCTTTCTTGACTGAGCTGTCTAAATAGTCGTCGTCTTTGGCAATTGCAAGTATTTTATCTACAATAGAAATAATACGCGAGCGCTGCACGCCAGCAGCATTAATAATAGGGATGTTATTGATTTCGCTCGTAGTTATGTTTGTATTTGTACTAGTTTGTTTAAAATGAAAGTTAATTAGATTCGAATTGAGGATGCCTAATACCAGTCTCAAATCGTAAGCATCATTTTTTGGAATATAATTAGTGGAATTCGCACATAAGTTGCCTCCCGGTATTATTGTCATAATCAACCGAGCATTAGAATCCACCCCTGTTATTCTTTGCATAACTATTCGTTCATTTGCTATGTGTTCTTTTCTTTCAGCAGAGAATTCCGACAATCTAATATTTAAATATATTACATCGCCTTGAGTCGGGGCCATTGTGGTCCGATATCGTAATACTTGGGCCCCTGTAAACACCCTATATCCAGATTTGGCAAGATCAAACTTATTCCTATATTTAGTCATATCAATTTCGCCAGAAGAGGCGTTTACATTAAGGACGTTGTTTTTCTTCTTTAGCTTTCTTAATATTCTAAAAGCTGCTTGTGTCGACAGTGGGAATATTAAGTTGTCAGGATAAATACATGTTATGTCAGACAAATGAATATTAAGAACATGTCCATTTCGAAAATACCTATCATACCAAACATTAATATCAAAGCTATAATCGTTAGCCTAAGTTCAATAAGTAAACGCACCACTTTGGGTACAATAGAGATAGGAGGTATCCGAAGTGGGCAGAAAACACAATCATTTGAG
>Ga0155352_102_pt1 | contig 166455 bp, 137 predicted proteins | sample RifCSPhighO2_02_FD_106320 | JGI IMG/M metagenome (GOLD analysis project Ga0155352, IMG submission 106320) | candidate division WOR-1 bacterium RIFCSPHIGHO2_02_FULL_53_26 | reverse complement strand
TGAGACTCTGCCTGGTTTTACGAATGAAGCAAACTGCGTCGTCACTGGGACAGGGGAAACCGGCGCCAATATTGCGGTCTATGATAACGGCTCATTGACTAATTCTGGGACGGTTGACGCAACTGGCCGGTTTAATATCACGATCAATTTATCGGGCGGGACGAACGAAATATCAGCGCTCTCGCAGGACATCGCCGGCAATATAACCGATTATTCAACCGTCCAAATTGTCAATTATGAAACCGACGCGCCGATCATTTCCGATCTTGCCGTCTCTCCAAATCCCGCTAAAGCCGGGGCCATAACTCTGACATTCGAAGTTTCCGAAACTCTGGAAGCCGATCCGGTTGTAAAGGTAAATAATAATCCTGCCGAACTCCGAACTCATAACTCCGAACTTAACACTTACGAGTATTTATATCCCATCACCTCTGCCGATCAACAGGGACTCGCCTCTATCTCTATCGAAGCGACCGATCTGGCAAACAATCTAACCATCTATCGATCTAACAATCTCCTGACCATCGATACAATTAACTCAACTATCAGCAATGTTGACATCAACCCCACATACGCCAAATTGGGCAGCAAAGTCACGATTGACTTCAGCGTCTCTGAAGAACTATTATCTGATCCCCTCGTCCATGTAGGGACAGGGTTTATCCCTGTCCGCGAGAGCAAAACCGTCTATTCTACCAATCGAATTGATTATTCTTATTCCTACACGATTGCCTCTACCGATCCCGACGGCATAACGCCGGTTACTATCGAAGTCACAGATCTTGCTAACAATCTATCCGTCTATCAATCTAACGACCTAACCATCGACCAGACCTCCCCCGAGGTTTCCAATCTCTCCGTTTCACCCAATCCGGCCAGCCTTCCGTCAGTCAACGGCCAGGTCAGCATCAAGTTCAATGTCAGCGAGCCGCTTAATGAAACGCCGAAAGTTTATGTCACGCAAAATGGCGCCCCTCCCCAGCTGGCGATCGTCTCCGGCTCTTACGAAGCAAAATACGACGCGATCGCCGGTTACGACGGTACGGCTTTAGTCACGATCGAGACAACTGATCTCGCTTACAACTTACAGCTTAATACTTACAGCTTTGAAGTTGATGCAACTAAGCCCATTATTTCCAACATCCAATCCTCGATCGGCAGTAATCCGGAATTCACCAAATACGCCAGCGCCGGCGCGGAGGTCGCGATCAGCTTTAACGTCTCCGAGCCGCTCAAGTTCAATCCCGACGTGAAGGTGAACGGCAATCCAGCTGTCTTCTTGACCCTTGACCCTGGACCCTTGCCCCAGTATGGATATAGGTACACCGTTTCCATTACAGATACGAACGGCAACGCCGCTATCACCATCTCCGGCCTCGATTTTGCTCTCAACGAAGGGACGGCGGAAACTTCTTCATCCGCAGAAAGTTTTGTTATCGACCTGCAAAACCCGACGGTGGCGATCGCCGCGCCGAATACGCCGGGCGAATATATCTCGGATCCCGGGAATTTCTCGACCAACGCAAATCCGGACGGCTCCGACCGCCCGCGCAGGGCGACATTCTCTTACGGCCTGCCCGAGCAGTCAAAAGTCACGGTCAAAGTCCATAAAGTTTCCGACAGCCAAACAACTTATGTCAAAGATGACTTTAATTCCGGCAACCTGATTAAGACGCTCGTCTCCGACGCTTGGCAGAGCGGCAGCCAGACCGTTGCCTGGGATGGGGGCATCACTAACAATCTATCCAACTACGATGCAAATAACGACAATTGGGCCGATCCCGGCAAGTACGCGTTCATTGTTGAGGGTCGCGATCGGGCCGGCAATCTCACTCTCAAGAAGTGGGGCGGCACTGTCTGGATCCAGGATAATGTCCTCACTCTCGAAGAACCCGACCAGTTCGATTTCGCGGATGCGGGCACAACAACGCCGGAAGCCAATCCCGACCCGCACTATATTTCACCCAACGGCAACAGCATTGAGCCGGCGCAGAAGCGCGCGAGATTCTACTTCATGATCCCGCTCTCTCTTAACCCGGCCACGGTTCAACTGCCGGAGCGGATCGAGGCGATGACGATCGCCGGGGCGTTCACCAAGAAAGTCGGCAAGTATTCTGTCAAGGTTTACAGCGACAGCGGTTTAACCAATCTTATTCGAGCCGTTTCAACCGACACTGATGCCTATTCCGGCACGCTGATCTATGAGGACTGGGACGGCAAGAACGACGCCGGGCAGTTTGTGGCTGACGGCGCATATTATTTGGTTGTGGATGTCAGGGACTATGCCGGCAACGCGGCGGTCGATAATTTATTAAAGCGGTCGGTTGTCGTCGATAATACAGTACCTGCGGTTTTGAATCTCTCGGTCAGCAATTATTATTTCTGCGCCGGGAAAATCCAGGATACTGATCCTGCAAAATTGTCTACGACGATTTCCTATCGCGTCGAGGACAATAATTCTAAAGTTTACACCACTATTGATATTTTGCGAGGCGGGATTTTCAAGGCGACGTTGCAGAACATCTCTTCACAGGATGCCAACGCCGATTATACGAAGCTGTGGAGCGGGGAAGGCTATGATGCTGACGGAACTTACACTTATCGGGCAACTACGGTCGATGAAGCGGGGAATCTGGCTTCGGCCGAAGGGCAGGCGGTGATGGACAAGACCGCGCCGAACGCGGGGATATTGATCAATAATGATAATACCTATACTACGTCTCCCGCTATCACTTTAAATCTAACCTATTCTGACGCGACCAGCGGCGTTGATATGATGAGTTTTAGCGATGACAATGGAAACTTGACGGCGTGGGAAACCCCGGCTTCGTCAAAGAGCTGGACGCTGTCTGGGGCGGACGGAGTAAAGAATATATATGTCAGATATTCGGATAAAGCCGGGAATTACGGGTACAACAGCGATTCAATTGTTTTGGATACGGCTAATCCTTACTTCAGCTCCGGCCCAACTATTAATCCTGGCCACACCCCGGTCAATTCTTGGTCGATCCATAATTCTCCGTTTATTGATTACGGGGCGTCCGATGCGACATCAAGGCCGGATCGCGTTGAATTCTATCTTGATGACGTTTATCAGGGGAGCGGCGGCGGGGACGGCCAAACGACATTTTATTCCAGCTGGCACCCGACGCTTCCTAACGGCACACACGCTTTATTTTTAAGGGCCTATGATAAGGCGGGCAGATTCGCAGATTCGGCAACATATACTTTTAAGATTGACACAAATGTCCCGAACACTCCCGATGTTTCTTATGGCCACATTGTCCCGAATGTCTGGAACAGCCACAACTCACCATATTTCACCTGGGTGGATCCCGGCGACGGCAACGGCAGCGGCGTCAGTTATTATCGAGGCTATATTGACGGTGCCGATCAGGGCAATGTCGGCTCCGGCTGGCACCCCACGCTTTCTGACGGGACGCGCAGGGTTTATGTAAAAGCGGTGGACGGGGTGGGGTTGGAGCAAAATTCTCCGGAGATGATTATTTATATTGATTCGGTCGCGCCGTCAATTTCCCAGCCAGCGAATGATACGGACTTTAATCCTTATACCGAATCGAATACAACAATTAATTTCACCGCTTCCGATTCGTCGCCCAGCTCCGGCTTCTCCCTCCCGAATATTTCGGCCAGGATTAAATATGGGGCGAACACAGTTAAAACGCTTTCGGTTATTGATGACGGCGGCGGCAATTATCATATTAACTGGAATGGGACGAATAATTCCGGGGATTATGAGAACGAAGGGGATTATACTCTGGAAATTTCGGCTTCTGATGGAGCGGGGAACTCAACCACCAGGACCTCGACGATATATTTGAGGGATGATCAATATATTGGTACAGGCAGAGATCCTTCAATAAGCATTGGCAATAATACTTTGCAATTAAAATGGATTAGTGGACAAAGCACTGTTGGTAATTCTGTCAATGCGGGGCTTACTACTACCTATCATGGCAATTCGCAGTACACTTCTGGTGGCCAGCTTCATTATGCGGAAAAGCAATATTTCACGGTTGATTTTGCTCAGGTTCTTGAAGTTAGCGCGATGGCGGTTAATGAATGGGGCGAGTATCATGCCATTAAACGAGCTGATAACGACGCAATAGTCTGGTCCATGACCTGGACTGGAGACAATGATGGATCAAGTCATTATTTTACTTCTAGCATCCCGGCAGGAAACTATTATGCGTATATCGATTTCGTTAATCCTGCTAATGATGCCTATGGCTGGACTAGGGTTTATTTCCAAGATATTCAAGATAATCAATATACTCGAACTTGCGGAGAGAATTACGCAGTCAATATTGTAAGCCAATATGGCCAATCTGGTCCGACACCAGTCTCAAGTTATTCGGCCGGGCCAACTTCGGTCTCAGCTAATGGAGTGACGCATGCTGTTTATGTTTCGGGAGGGAAAATATATTATCAAAGAAACAATGGAGCTGCAACCCAGATAGCCAATCTTGGTTCTCAGCCTGCAATCACGGCCGATTCCTCTGGCAATAGCTATGTTGCTTGGTATGTGCAGGTAGGCCTTAACCAACAGATATATTTTCAAAAAATCCCAGTAAATTTTGCGCGTGCAACCGGTTCCGTTCAAGGTGCTGCGATAAAAGTTAATACGCAGCCAGTCAAGAGCTTGTCGGCCACATTAGAAGCCCCATCCCTCATCTCCCCAACAAACAGCCAGAGCAACGTCGACTCCATCCGTCCCACTTTTGAATGGAAACACCATAAGGGCGACGCGACGCAATACAATGTCGACATCGCCAAGAACGACACATTCTCGATTGCCCACCAGACGTTCAACAAGTCCGCCAACACCGGTTCGCCGGATAAGACCGACGCGACGCTATTCTATTACAACTACTCCATCCACGAATTCGATCCGGGGCTTGACCGCGACACTTATTACTGGAAAGTAACGGCCCTCTCAACGAACGAAGCGGCGACATCGGAAGTTTGGTCATTCACTATTAGTCCGGAATTATCGCTATCCGGCATCACGAATTATCCGAATCCGTTCAATCCGAACAGGGAGAGGACAAAGATCCGCTACCGCCTCTCGACTGACGCGAGCGAGGTCAAGATCAGGATCTACGACATCACCGGCTCGCTCGTCACTGAACTCGATGGAACGACTGCCGGCGAGGCCTCATCGGTCTGGAGTAAATATAATGATGTGGAGTGGGACGGACGCAATGGGCGAGGCGACATTGTCATGAACGGTATCTATCCTTTCGAGGTTACTGCTCGGCTTGGTGACAGATCGGTCTCGGGGAGAGGCAAGATCGCGGTGCTGAAATGATAAAAGAGAAAATCAGAACATCAGAATATCAGAGTGAGAAGATCAGAATTTCAGACAATCAGAGAACAGATAGGACCGCTGATTTCTGTTTCTCTGTTCTCTGTTTATCTCTTTCTGTTTTCTGCTCTCTGATACTCTTGCCTGCGTTTCCCGCGCTTGCCCAAGGACAAGCAGGGACAGATTTAGCTATTCTTAATGCGGGAGTCGGCGCCCGCGCCCTCGGTATGGGCAGCGCCTTCACCGCCATAGCCGATAACGCCGACGCTCCCTACTGGAATCCGGCGGGCTTGGGGCAGATCACTTCGAGCGAGATCACGACCATGCAGACCCGCCTCTCCACCGACGCTGACCACTATTACGTCAGTTATGTTCGCCCGGCGCTGGGCGGCACGCTCGGCATCTCCTGGATCCAGGTCGGCCTCGGCAGTATCAGTCAGACCTCGGCAGAGGTCGATATCAATAACGAGGTGCAGAATCTCAGCATCTTCAGCTATTTTTCAAACGCCTATCTTCTCTCTTACGGCAAGAACTTGAATGAACATATCTCCGTCGGCCTGACCGGCAAGTATCTGACCTCGGACATGGCGGGCATTAGCGGTGGGCAGGGTAGCGGCTATTCAATAACTCCCGCCCTCCTTTTACGCATTACGCGTTACGCGTCTCGCATTACGTTAGGCGCCAAACTCGACGACGCCATCAATCAACAACAATGGGGAACTGGAACCATCGAAAAAGTCCCATCTAAATTACGTCTTGGCCTGGCCTATCAGTTCCCCAGTCCCCATACTCCTTCCCCCACACCCCATACCTTTGCCGTTGACGTCAGCCAGACGATGAAATCAAATTATTCCCCCGATGTTTCTGCCGGCTATGAGTGGGCCGACAGGTTCTTGTCGTTTCGGGTCGGCTATGCCGGGAGCGGCCTCACAGCTGGGGCGGGCTTCGCCATAAATCAGGCGAGGGTTGACTACGCGTTTGTCAATAATCGGGAATTGTCGTCCAGCAACGTCCACCGGATCTCGCTCAGCGGGGTCTGGTGAGGACGAATCCTCTCCTTTTTTTATTTCTCCTGGCCCTGGCCTCTCTCGCCTGGGCGGTCCAGCCCCCCGACGACAAATATTTCGGCATCTACACTAACGAATACTACATCAGCCTCTACCCCGAGTACCCGCCGGCCGTCGGCCAGAAGATCACGATCCGCCTGCGCGCGTTCAAGCCGGCGCAAAAAGTCACCCTCTATACCGATCGCTCTGCCGAGCTGCCGATGGCTTACCGCGACGGCTTCTGGTGGGGCAATTTCCAGATCCCGGACGACTACAAAACTGGCGGCCATTTTTTCACGGTTCAGATCAGATACCCTTTTGTTTTTCAGCCCAAACACGATTTTGTCTTCTCAAAGATCTCCGGCTTCTTCGGCGGCGCGCGCAAAAAACTTCCCGCCGCTTTCTGGTCGCAGAGCACGGTGTGGTATCAGATGAAAGAAAGGGTCATAGCGCCAGGGGTCAAGGGGCAAGAAGACGCAATTATTCCTACGTTTGAGGCGGAGCCGTACATTGAAGAGCCGCTGCCCATCGCGACCGGCGAGGCGGTCGAGCTAAAAATAGTTTCGCCCGAGGCGTCGCCCTTCATCATCAAGGGCTCAAAAACGCTCACCTTTTCGTCAAAGAATATCGAGGGGAGCAAGGAGGGTTTCGCGCCGGGGACGACGCGCGAGGAGGGCCTGCGCCTCAATATTTCCGGAATGACGGATGGCACCGAGATCGACGCCAACCTCATCAGCACGAGTACTGCCGGCACAACCCAGGTCTCTCAGCGCGAAGATAAAATTTCCGTCCTTGTAAAAAGGGCCAGCACCGAGGTCTATCTCGGCGACTTTACCGCCGACTTTAACGAAACCGAATTCACCAAGCTGAACAAAGTCCTCTCCGGCGCGCGGGCGCGCGGCGATTATGATGGATGGGGCTTTTCCGCCCTCTATTCAACGCCCCCCGGCCAGAGCAAGTTCAAACGGCTCTACGGCGACGGTACCCAGGGGCCGTTCAAGTTGGACGCGGCGCCGGTCGTCATCAACAGCGAAAGAGTGCTGGTCGACGGCGTTGAGCAAAAACGCGGCGACGATTACACCGTCGATTATCAGGCCGGGACCGTCACGTTCGTCAAGAAGACGATCGATCCGCGCTCGATCATCAACATTTACTATGACTTCCGCCAGACCGTCTACCAGCACTCGACATACGGCTTGCGCCTCACGAGCAAGCCGACAGACAATCTCAAGCTCGGCGCGACTTACATAAACGATTCCGACAGTTTGGCCGGCGCGGCCGATATCCGCTCCAGCCTGAGCGGGGAAGCGACCGACCCGGCCGGCCACTATATCGCCGGCGCCGACGGCGCTTTTGTTTCCGAAGCCCTTACGGCTAACGGCGAGGTTGCTTATTCGAACAATAACCTCAATCTACTCCAATCAGGAAGTGAAGAGACCGGCAAGGCGGCCAAGCTCGACATCAGTTCACAGCTGGGGCCCTTTGGCATTAAGGCATTCGGCAAAAGAGTAGGGGCAAAGTTTTTGTCGATCGCCGACGCCGCGCCCAAGCAGGATGTGACCGAGTACGGCGGCGGTTTGAGCTTCCGTCCCGGTCCGCTCTTTGGCGCGCAGGGCAATCATAATTACGAAAAGTACACTCTCACCGGCGTCGTTTACGAGAACCGCTCAAGCACGGCCAAAGCGGGCCTCACCCCGGAGCGCTTCCCCTCGCTCGAATACGACTATTCAAAGAACGACGAGAGTAATGACCCGGTCACGGGCGATACGATCACCAGAACTATCACGAGACAATCGGCCGAGACACAGTACCGGCTCGGCTTTCTCTCTTCGGCGCTTAAAGCGACCAAAGAGGAATGGTTGAGCCGCTCGCCCTCGGCTGAAGTGACCAATTACGACCGGGTCAACTTCGGGCTGGCCACCGCCGGGCTGGAAAAAATCACCTTCACCGGCAATGTCGAGCTGGAAAACCGGGCGGAACCATCCGGTGACAGGCCTTACCGCAAGACGTACAACCTGAACCTTTCCGCGACGCCGAATAAATCATATTTTGTTTCAACCTCGATCGAATATTTGGACGACAGCGCGCAGGGGATCAAGAACTCGACCGACATCTCATACCGCGCCGAGCCGGCCGGGTTCATCAGAACCGAGGGGAAATATGTCATCCAGTCGCTCAAGGAGGATTTTGTCACGTCGGAGACCGTCTCCAAGCAGACCGGCTCGTTTGCCATCGATCTGCGCCCGCACAACGCCCTGCGCCTCAAATATCTCATCAAGCCGAACTTCACCAAGCTGGTCAGGACGAATTCGCTCACATTCAACAACGAGCAGCAGCAGGGGGAGATCAATCTCATTCCGTTCAGCGAAGTCCTCCTCGGCCTGATCTATAAAGTCGGCCACGGCTTCAATATCTACCGGCAGGACGCGCCCGATTACTCGATCAAGGACAATACGACCGACACCGACTCGACCCTCTATACCGTCAAGATGGCGCCGTTTCGGATCTTCTCGACCGAATTCAATTATCTCTTAGAAAACGGCCTGACGACCCAGCGCATTACCTCCGAGCCCTTGAGTTACCTCAACGGCAGCAGCGCCGGCAAGCAGATCAACGCAATCGCGCGCACCTCGCTCTCCGAGCGGTTTTCCGTTGATACGCGCTACACTTACCAGCGCAGCATTCAGGGAACAGGCGAAACGACCGCCAATCTCCTCAACACGACGAGCCACACCGCCTCGCTCAAAGGGATCTGGAATGTCTCGGATGCCTGGAGCTTCTCGCTCTCCGGCGGCTACACCCGGACGACGGATAATTTATTGTCCACTGTCACCTACACGGTTACTCCGGGTTGGGGCTTTATTTTCAGGCAGGGCGACCGGGTGCGGGTCGATTTTGACCACACATATTCAAAGTCGTATGATGGCGCGGCGACAGAGGTGACGAACTATTCCCTGCGCGGCAAGTACAGCGTCAGCGATTATGTCAACGTCACTCTGCGCGCCCAGCGCGAGATCGGCGCTCTGCCCGATTACCGCCTGACCGATATCACGGGCAATATCGAAATCAACCTTTGAATTCAAGGGTTTCCGTGCTATAATCAAATTCAAGGAGCTTTTAATGCTGACATTAGGCATTGACCCCGGCACGGCGACAACTGGCTACGGTCTTGTCCGGCAGCAAGGCGACAAGCTCTCATACGTCATCTGCGGCTGCGTCATCACGACACCTAAGGACTCCACCCACGATCGTCTGGCGAAGATCTATAACGAAATAAAACAACTCATCAAGATCCACCGCCCAGATTGCGTCGCGGTCGAGCGCCTCTTCTTCGGCGAGAACACCAAGACGGCCATGGCCGTCAGCCAGGCCCGGGGGATTGCTCTGCTGGCCGCCGCCGAGGGGAAAGTCAGCGTCTCCGAATACACGCCGCTTGAGGTCAAGCTGGCCCTCACCGGCTACGGCAAGGCGGAGAAGCGCCAGATCCAGCAGATGGTCCGCGTCATGCTCAAATTAGCCGATATTCCCAGGCCCGACGACGCGGCCGACGCCCTCGCCGTCGCCATCTGCCACCTCCATTCCTACAAATTCAAGGCCAAAGCCCTGATCGGCGTATGATCTCGCATCTGGCCGGCACGCTGGAGCACGTTGACAGGCAATCGGTCGTCCTCGATGTCGGCAGTATCGGTTATCAGATCAAAGTTCCCGCCTCGGTCCTCAACCGGCTCCCCGCTCTCGGCGAAAAGGTCAAGCTCTTCACCATCCAGGTCGTGCGCGAAGACGATATCTCGCTCTACGGTTTTTTGAACAAAGAGGAGCGCTCTCTTTTTTCGCTCTTCCTCTCGGTCTCCGGCGTCGGCCCCAAGACCGCTATGACGATCCTCTCCGGTTTTCCCCTCGACCGGCTGGTCGGCGCCGTGGCGCAGGGCGACATCACTCTGCTTTCTTCAATCTCTGGGGTGGGTAAAAAAACCGCCGAGCGGATCGTGGTTGAATTGAAAGAGAAGATCGCCAGGACCTACGCGCTCAAGCCGAGCGAGATGGCGGAGGGGATCGCTGGCAGCCGGACGACGATTTCTGACTCGATCTCGGCGCTGATCGCTCTCGGCTATTCACCGCGCGACGCGCGCGACGCCATTATGAAACTCAAGATCGAAGACGAAAGACCGGTCGAAGAGATAATCAAAGAGGCGTTGAGGGTTTTAGTTTAGCTTGCCCGCCGCAGGCGGGAAAGAACCCACTGCTCGGCTTGGCGCATCCATTTTCTCGCCAAAAACTCTTCTTCTTTCCTGTGGTCGATGAAGATCGAATAGATGTTTAAGATATTCGCGCCTAAGGTGTCCATAAAGAGCTGGTCGCCGATCATGGCGGTCTCTTCCGGCTTGGCCCCCAGGATCTCGAGCGACTTCCAGAACGAAAAAGGGAGGGGCTTAAAACCCATGAAGATCGAGGGGATGCCGAGCGTCTCGCCGATATATTTGACGCGCAGGGGATGCCGGCTGTTTGACGTCAGGCACAACTTAAAGCCCTCTTCCTTGCGGGAGACGACCCACTCGAAAACCGCCGGCACGACGTCGTTCACATCTTTGGGTATGAGCGTGTCGTCGATATCGAGGATGAGGGCGCGGATGCCGCGGGCCTTCAGTTTGCCGAAGTCGATCGCGCGGATGTCCTTGACAATCTCCCGCGGCCGCAGAAGCGCTTTAATTCTCTCCCAGAACTCGTTCAAATGACACTCTCTTTTCCAAACTGGTTAAAACTTTCTCAAAGTCATCAAGAAAATCGGGCGAGACCATGAGCTTGAGCGTCGCGTAGTCGCCGGTTTCCGGCTTCGGCGTCCGGATCGCCGCCATCCCCTCGAACGCCTCAAAGAACGGACAGATGACATAGATGTCCTCTTTTTTGACTCGCAGATAGCGGTTGACCGAATCCCTCCCTTCCCTTGTCTTTCCCTCTCCATCGAAGATGGAGAGGGGGGACGGATTGGCGTTAGTGGGTGAGGTCATAGCTTCTCGATGTAGAAGAGGACGACCGCCGGCAGGTCCTTGTACAAGACCTTGTTGACCTCTTTGAGCTTGGTCTCCCTTTCCTTTGAGAAAGAAGTGGTGATGACGGTGAGCTGGTCGAAGAGCATGTCGATCTTGGCATTCGAATAACCGGTAAAGTTGGCGGCGGCTCCGGAGCGGAAAAGCGGCTCAAGCAGAGCCGCCCCGTCGTCCTCAGGGATGACATTGACCTCCGAGGTGAAGAGCTTCCCGGGATTGGCCTTGTAGCCCATCAGGAAAAGCTGGTATTTGCCCGAGCGCAGTTCCCGCTCCCATTTTACTTCGTCCCGGGCGCTGACGGCGGTGAGAGCGACCTTCATGCCGAGATCCTTGAGCTCCTTCTGGATCGTCCTGGCGATCTCGATCGTTTTGTCGCCGTCGGTATGGAGGAGTGAGAGGGTTTTCAGCCGCGCGTCGTTGAGTAAATATTTGGCCCGCTTCATCAAGAGGCGGGCGTATTTAACGTTATGTTTATAGGGCGGGAGCGCGGGGTCAAAGCCCAGCATGCCGGGCGGGATTACACTGGCGATCGGGTTTTTCTCAATGGTGTGCGCGACCGCCTGGCGGACTTTAAGTTCATCAAATGGCGCTTGTTGGACGTTGAAACCGAGAAACCAAATTCCGTCATATTGCGCGGCGAATGTGGTCGTGCCGATCACCAATAAGAGGCAGCTAACGGCTATAATTCTTCTTGCCAATCTCAAAGATGTCATTCCCTTCAGAATCAATTGCTACAATGGTTGGAAAATCAACGACCTCGAGCGCCTGGACCGCCTCGGGGCCGAGCTCGGGGTAGGCGATGACGGTCGCCTGCTTGATGTATTTCGAGAGCAGCGCCGCGACCCCGCCCGGGACGACGAGGTAGACCGCTTTATTTTTTTTCATCGCCTCGACGACCTCAGCGCTCCGCTCCCCCTTGCCGATCATGGCTTTCAGCCCTTTATCGAGCAGGGCAGGAGTGAAGGCATCCATCCGGCCGGCAGTTGTCGGCCCCACCGAGCCGATGATAGCGCCGGGCTTCGACGGCGTCGGCGAGGCATAGAAAAGGATCTGGCCTTTGATGTCGAAGGGCGGGTTGTCCTTGAACTTCTTGTGCGCCGCGTCCCGGGCCATATAAAGCTTCCCCGAAACGAGGACGCTCTCCCCCGCCCTCAGGGCTTCGACATCCGAGTCGGTTAAGGGCGCTTCTATTTTTTTTGTCATATGACAGTTTCCTTGAAGCGATGAGCGTGGCACTCGATGTTGACAGCGACCGGGAGCGAAGAAATATGGCAGGGACGCCGCTCGATATTGATCGCCAGCGCGGTCGTCGTGCCGCCGACCCCCATCGGCCCGACCCCCAATTTATTGATCTTGTCTAAAAGCGATTTTTCCCACTTGCAAGTGTCGAAACCGCTGTTGCGCCGGCCGATCGGCCGCAGCAGCGCTTTCTTGGCCATGAGGGCCGACGACTCAAAATTGCCGCCGAGGCCGACGCCCACGATCAGCGGCGGGCAGGCGTTGGGGCCGGCTTTCTCGACCGTCTCAAGGATGAACTGTTCGATCTCGTCTTTGGTCGAGGTCGGCTTGAACATCCGGCTGGCGCTGCGATTTTCCGCGCCGCCCCCTTTGGCCATGAGCTGGAGGCGGATCTTATCGCCCGGCACGATCTCGGTGTGGATGACGGCCGGCGTATTGTCGCCGGTGTTTTCCCTGATGAGGGGATCGGCCGCGACCGATTTCCTGAGGAAGCCCTTGTGGTAGCCCTGGCTCACCCCTTCGTTGACCGCCTCTTCGAGCTGGCCGTCGAGGAGGCGCACAGCCTGGCCCAGTTCGATAAAGACGACGGCCAGTCCCGTGTCCTGGCAGAGGGGCATCTTCTCTTTTTTGGCGATCTCGGCGTTCTTGATGATCTGGCGGATGATCTCGCGGCCCAGCGGCGACTCCTCGGTCTTGAGCGCGTCGTTTAGCGCGTCGAGAATATCTGCGGGGAGGTCAACGCCTGCCTCAAGGCAGAGGTTTTTGACCGTCTCGGTGATCTTTTTGGTTGAAATTTCGCGCATGGTTAGCTTCTTCTTTTTGCCTTTTTGTAGATTTCTTCCCGGCTGCCGATCGCGGACACGATCACGAGATTATTTTTAATAAAATAGATTATGCGGTATTCCGGTTTCCGGCCAAGATGAAAAGAACGCTCACCCTTAAAAACGCCAGCTAACGGTTGCCCCATTTTGTAGGGATCCGATTGGATCAAGGGCAGAAAATCGAAGATAATTCTATTCTTAACGTCAACAGGAAGTTTTTTCAGGTCTCTTTTTGCCGCGGGGGCAATTTCCAAGATAAAAGGCATTGGAATTATCGGAATTCTTTTTGCAATTCTTTAAGAGAAGAAAAATGCTTCCCCTCTTTTTTGGCTTTAAGGGCCGCCCTGGTCCTCTGGTTGACAAAATTAATGAACCATTGATCCTCGCGCAATTTTAGGAATTCAATAAAATCGTAAACCTCAATAATGTACTTATGAGGGAGAGTGTTGAGTTCATTAATAATTTGTTTTTTAACTTCAGCCGCTGCCATGAGATCACGCTCCTTGCGATAAACCTAATTGGGGCTGCGAATTTGCCTGCAAATCTCCAAGCGCCCCTGCCGATAAACTATTGTATCAAGAATCCTGGCTCGGGTAAAGTCAGGGGAGATGGATTAAAATAGTCCGGCTTCGGTGAGTAAGCCCGCGAATGCGGGTTTAAAAGCTGGAGCCGGGCGTATTACAAATCCGGCAAGACGGGAAACAATTTCTTGACCGCCTGCGCCGCGTTTTGCAGAGCGGTCTTTTCTTCGGCGGAGAGGTCGATCTCAACGATCTCTTCAATGCCATTTTTCCCCAGCCGGACCGGCACGCCCAGGCAGACATCTTTGATCCCGAACTGGCCGTCAAGATAACAACAGGAGTTGATGACCACTTTTTTGTCCATGACGATCGCTTCAGCCATCCGGGCGGCGGCCGAGCCAGGGGCGTAATAGGCCGAGCCGGTCTTTAAGAGGGCGACGATTTCGGCGCCGCCGTTCGTCGTTTTGTCGACAATACTTTTAACTTGCTCCGGTGACATCAGCTCTGTGATCGGTTTGCCCTTCACGGTTGAGAGGCGGGGGACGGGGACCATCAGGTCGCCGTGGCTGCCCATGACTTCGGCGTAGACATCCTTGATCGAAACGTTGAGCGTTTTGGCGATAAAATATTGCATGCGTGCGGTGTCGAGCAGGGGGGCCATGCCGAGCACTCGATTAGGCGGGAAATTCGATATTCGTAATGCGTAATACGTCATAACATCCAGCGGGTTTGTAACGATGAGAAGAATTGCCTTCGGCGAATGTTTGACGACGTTCGTCACGACCCCCTTCATGATCTCGGCGTTCTTGCTGATCAGATCGTCGCGCGACATCCCCGGTTTTCTGGCCAACCCGGCGGTGATAACGACGACATCGGAGCCGTGGGTGTCGCCGTAATCGTTGGTGCCGGCGACCCTTGCTTCAAAATTATCGATCGCCCCGGCCTGCGACATGTCGAGGGCTTTGCCCTGCGGCACCCCTTCGATCACATCGAGCAGAACGACCGAAGCGATATCTCTCTGCGCCAGGCGGAAAGCGCACTGGGCGCCGACATTCCCCGCGCCGACAACGGTGATTTTTGGTTTCATTGATTAGAATTATAACAATAATTTGCCAGCGCCGCAAACTCTTCGAGCGAGAGCTCTTCCGGCCGGCGGTTCAAATCGATGCCCGCTCCTGTAACCTCAAAATCCTTCAGCGAATTGCGCAGTTGTTTCCTTCTCTGCTGGAAAGCGGCGTGGACGAGATCGAAGAATAACTTCTCATCAAGGCCGGGGAAGAGGGATGAGGTATGGGGTATAAGGGATATAATGGCGGAGCCGACCTCGGGCCAGGGGATGAATGAGGATTTTGAGACGAACGACTCAAGCTTGATCCTGGCGTGGAACTGGCAGAAGACGGAGAATGAGCCGTACTTTTTTGTGCCGGGGGCGGCGGCCATCCGCTCGGCGACCTCCTTCTGCGTCATGAGGACGGCGATCTCCGGCTTTTCTGCCGCGGTCAGGATCTTCTCGACGATCGGCGCGGTGATGTAGTAGGGGAGGTTGCCAATCACCTTGTAATTTCGGCCCAGCGCCAGCTTGGCCAGGTCGACCTTCAATATATCTTCGGCGACAAAATTGATGTTGCCGCGGGCGGCGAGGACTTCACGGCTGATCGAAACCAGCTCTTTGTCTATCTCGATCGCGATCACATGATGGACGAGGCGGGCTATTTCGGCTGTCACGATGCCGAGGCCCGAGCCGATCTCGATGACCAGGTCGTCGGGGCCCAGTTTGCCCGCTTTGATTATCCTCTCGAGGACTTTGGGGTCGATCAGGAAGTGCTGGCCCAGGCGCTTGCGGGTGCGGCGGTTATACGCCTCGAGGATCCCCTTGGTGATGTCGGCCAGGGTCGGCGTCATCTGGTCTTGGAGAAGTGCGCGGCCACCTGAATCGCTTCGATCAAACTCTGCGGATTGGCCCAGCCCTTGCCGGCGATGTCAAAGCCGGTGCCGTGGTCGACCGAGGTCCGCACGATCGGCAGACCCACCGTCACGTTGACCGAGCGGTTGAACGACAAAAGTTTTAACGGGATCAGCCCCTGGTCGTGGTACATGGCGATGACGATGTCGTACATGCCGGCATTGGCGAGGTAAAAGATGGCGTCTGGCGAGACCGGCCCTTTGACGTCGATGCCCAGTTTTTTTGCTTCCTCGACCGCGGGCTTGATGATCTTTATCTCTTCTTTGCCGAAAATGCCGCTCTCGCCGGCGTGCGGGTTGAGCCCGGCCACGCCGATCTTGGGTTTCCTGCCGCGCAGTTTGGTCAGTGTTTCGTGCGCCAGTTTGATCGTCTTGAGGATATTCTTCTTGTTCAACTTCCGGCTGACATCTTTGAGCGGCAGGTGCGTCGTCACCAGCATGACCCAGAGCTTGTCGGAGACGAACATCATGGCGTAATCTTTTGTTTTGGTGTAAGAAGCGAGGATCTCGGTGTGGCCGTCGAATTTATAGCCGGCTTTGTGGACCGCTTCCTTGTTGATGGGGGCGGTGGCGATGGCGTCTATCTCGCCGTTCTTGGCGAGCTGGGTCGCTTTCTCGATATATTCGAAGGCGGCTTTGCCGGCGGCTTTGGAGACCTGGCCGGTCTTGATCTTGCCCGGATCGGCGTTCTCGAGGTCAAGGACGTTGATCGTGCCGGGCTTAAAGACCGCTTCGTCAATTTTTTTGATCGAATTGATCTCGATGCCCTCGATCTTTGAGATTTTCAAGCCGTGGCGCAGGCCGCGGCGGTCGCCGATGACAACGCAGTTGGCCACCGCCTGCACCGCCGAAGCGGAGAGCGCCTTGGCGCAGATCTCCGGCCCGATTCCGGCCGGATCCCCCATGGTGACGCCGATGACGGGCTTATCCATCATAACGGATCCCCGCCTGCCTCAGCCGCTCGATCCCCTCGCTGATGCGGGCTTCCGGAGCGACCAGCGCGGCGCGGATATAGCCCTCGCCCAGCTCGCCGAAGGCGATCCCGGGGGAGACCACGACGCCGGTCTTTTCGATCAACCGCATCGTGAATTCGGTCGAGTCATAGCCCTGCGGCACCGGCAGCCAGACATACAAGCTCGCTGCCGGCTTCTTTATCTGCCAGCCGAGCGAGTTGAGGCCGTCGACCAGGACATCGCGGCGGCGCTGGTAGGTCGCGCGCACGCGGCCGATGTACTCTTTTTCGTCGAGCGTCATGGCGGCAATGGCCGACTTTTGCACGGCGGTAAAAAGACCGTAGTCAAGATTGGTTTTGATCTTGCGCAGTGATTCGATCAGGTCGCGGTTGCCGACGGCAAAGCCGCAGCGCCAGCCCGGCATGCCGAAGGTTTTCGAGGTGGTGTGGAACTCGATGCAGATATCCTTGGCGCCGGGGATTGCCAGCATGGAGAGCGGTTTTTGGCCGTCAAAGTAGATCTCGGCATAGGCGAAGTCGTGAACCAGGATGATGTCGTATTTTTTGCAGAAAGCGACCGCCGCCTCAAAGAACGAGCGGTCGGCCACCGCCCCCGTTGGGTTGCTGGGGTAGCTCAAGATCATCATCTTGGCTTTCCGGGCGATATCGGGGTCGATTATTTTTAGATCAGGAACATAACCGCGATGCTCGGTGGTCGGCAGGACGACCGGCTCGCCGCCGGCCAAAATTGTGCCGCGAAAATGGGCGGGGTAGGCGGGCATTGGCACCAGCGTGATGTCGCCCGGATCGATATAGGCAAAAGCGAAATGGACGACCCCCTCTTTTGAGCCGATGAGAGTGACGACTTCGTGGTCGGGGTCAACGCTGATGTTATACTGGCGCCTGCACCAGCCGGCCACCGCCGCCTTGAACTCGGGCGCTCCCTCAAACGACGGATAGCGGTGGTTCTCGGGGTTCTGCAGCGATTTGACGAGCGTTTCGATGATCTCGGGGGGCGGTGGGATGTCGGGATTGCCCATGCCCAGGTCGATCAGGTCGGCTCCTTTGGCCGCCATCTCGGCCTTGATCTTGTCGAGCTGGGCAAAGACATAGATCGGCAATTTGAGTAAACGCTCGGCTTGTTTTGCTTTCAATTTAAAATTCCTTCCAGCTTGGCCGCGTGATAGGAGCTTCTGACGAATGGGCCGGCGAAAACGCGAAGGCCCATCTCTTCTCCCAACTTCTGATACTCTTCAAATTCGGCCGGGTCGACAAACCTCGGCGGCTTGAGATGCGCTCTTGACGGCGGCAGATACTGCCCGATCGTGACGATATCGCAGTCAGCTTTTTTCAGGTCATAAAGGACATAAACCGCCTCTTCCTTTGTCTCTCCTAATCCTACCATAAAACCGCTTTTGGTGTAAATCCTGCCGCCCTGAGCTTTCGCTCGCTTGATGGTGTTTAATGACCGCTCATAGCTTGCCTGCGGGCGGACTTTTGAGTATAGCCGCGGCACGGTTTCGATGTTGTGGTTAAGGACATTCGGCTTCGCATCGAGCACCGTTTTAAGAGCGGATATTTCACCCTTAAAATCGGGAATTAATACCTCAATTCGATATTCGATATTCGAGATTCGTAATTCGTCAATGACTTTAGCAAAGTGTCCCGCCCCTCCATCCGGCAGATCATCCCTCGTGACCGACGTGATCACGACATAGTTCAAGCCGAGCTTTTTGACCGCTTCGGCGATCCGCCCCGGTTCGGTCGGGTCGGGCGGGAGAGGCGTTCCTCTGGTTACACCGCAGAAGGCGCAGCTCCTTGAGCAGACGCCGCCGAGAATGATGAATGTGCACGTTCCCTGCGAGTAGCACTCACCGATATTGGGGCAGCTCGCTTCTTCGCAGACGGTGTGAAGCGAGGGATCGCCGATCAGCGCCCGGATCTTATTAATATTTTCCTGTTTGGGGATCTTCTTGACGAGAAAAGGGGGAAGGGACATTCAAAGTTTGCCGGAGAGGAGCTTCTCCATCCGCTCGTGGTTGATGGCGTGGGCCATCGCTTCGTTGCGGCCGATCAGCCGTTTTTCGTAGAGGTTATAAAGCGAGGCGTCCATGGTTATCATCTGGTACTGGCCGCCTAACTCGATCATCGAATAGATATCCTGCGTCGAGCCCTTGCGGATGATGTTCCTGATGGCGGGGGTCGCCACCAGGATCTCAAAGGCGCCGACCAGGCCGCTGCCGTCGGTTTTGGGGACGAGTTGCTGCGAAACAATACCCCCCAGCGTCATCGAAATCTGTGTTCTTATCTGGCCCTGCTGATGGGGTGGGAAGACGTCGATGATCCGGTCGATCGACTGGACGGCGTCCTGTGTGTGGAGGGTCGAGATGACCAGATGTCCCGTCTCGGCCGCCGTCATCGCCATCTGGATCGATTCGAGGTCGCGCATCTCGCCGACCAGGATGACGTCGGGGATCTGGCGCAGGACCCTCTTGAGCGCCTCGCCGAAATAGATCGTATCAAAGCCGACCTCGCGCTGTTCAATGACCGCCAGCTTCGGCGTGTGGATGAATTCGATCGGGTCTTCGATCGTGATGATGTGGCAGGCGCGGGTCGCGTTGATTAAATTTATCATGGCCGCCTGCGTCGTCGATTTGCCGCAGCCGGTCGGGCCGGTGACGAGGATCAGGCCGCGTTCAAAGCCGGCAAAAGTCTTGACGATCGGCGGCAGCTTAAGCTCTTCCAGATTCGGAATCTCCTTTGGGACCCGGCGGATCGTGGCGCCGATCGCTCCCATCTGATAATGAAGATTAATCCGGTAACGGCTGTTCTCGTCCTCAAAAGAGGTGTCGAGTTCTTTGACCCTTTTGAATTCTTCCAGTTCATGCTTGCGGATGATCGGCGTGACCAGCGCTTCGGTTTCCTCGGCGGTGAGGTTCCGCTGTTCGATCTTGACCAGGGCGTTGTTGATCCGCAGACAGGGCGGATTATAAGCGGCCAGCAGAAGATCGGAACCCTTCGACTTAATCAATTGCGCGAGCAGGTTTTTAATGTCCATCTTTTGACTTCACCTGGCGGCTACTATATAATTTATTGATCTCAAAGTCAAGGCGGATCACGGGGGAAAATGATTTATTTTTGGTTTATTCTCGGGTTGGTCGTCGGCAGTTTCCTGAACGTCTGCATCTACCGCCTGCCCCGCGAAGAATCGATCATCTGGCCGTCCTCGCATTGCCCGCGCTGCGGCAAAGACCTCAGGCCGCTCGATCTCATCCCGCTCATCAGTTTTTTTCTCCTGCGCGGGCGGTGCCGTTCCTGCGGCGAGAAAATTTCGCCGCGCTATCCGCTGGTCGAGCTCCTGACGGGCTGCGGATTTGTCGGCGTATTTATTCTCTCCGGCGGGGAATTCGTGCCGCTCATTTTCCAGTCGGTCTTTCTCTCGGCTCTCATCGTCATTTTTTTCGTCGATCTTGAGCACTCGGTCATTCCCGACAGTGCGAGTTACCTTGGTATCCTGGCCGGCCTCCTCTATAATTTTCTCTTCGGCTGGCCGGTCTTTCTCTCGGCCCTGGGCGGCGCGCTTCTCGGCTATCTCATTCTTTATCTGATCAGCCTGGCCGGCCGCCTCTATTACAAAAAAGATGTCCTGGGTGATGGCGACCTTTATCTGGCGGTGGTCCTGGGCGCCTGGCTGGGTTGGGGTGGGGTGCTGGCCGCGATCTTCCTCTCCTATCTTCTGGCCGCGTTGGTTTTGCTTACCCTCCTGTTATCCGGTCGAGTCAAGTTCGGCCAGTATGTTCCCTTTGGCCCGGCGCTCGCCGCCGGCGGGCTCATCACTCTCTTTTTCGGGCCACAGCTCATCGGTTTTTATCTGGAGAAGTTTTGGCTATGAAGCGGTTCGGCTGGCTATTATTCGTCCTGCTCATCATTTACTTTATTTTTCTTATCCGGCAGGATATAATTGACCACCTGGATCTCAAACGCGATCGGGCAAAAATGTTGACGGCGCTCGAGACGGAAAAGACCTCAACATCATTGCTCAACAGGCGGCTGTCCGAGTTAAAAAGCGACGACATGATCGAAGAGCTGGCCAGAACCAAACTCGGTCTGATCAAAAAAGGCGAAACGGCTTATAAGGTGGTGAAATAGTTGGCAATTGATATCGGTTCGGAGATCGAAGGGAAAGTGACCGGCATCACCAAGTTTGGGGCGTTCATGGAACTGCCCGAGGGGAAAGTCGGTCTGGTCCACATCTCGCAGGTCTCCGATAATTACGTCACGGACATCACCAAGCACCTCCGGGTTGGCGACGTGATCAAAGTCAAAGTCCTCGGCATGACCAAAGACGGCAAATACGACCTCTCCATCAAGCAGGTCGGCAAGACCGCCTGGCAGCCGCCCCGGCCGCGTCGCCCGCGCGAGGAGGCCGGCCGCGCCGCTCCCGGCTCGTTCGAGGACAAGATCACGCAGTTCCTCAAGCAGAGCGATGAGAAGCTCCAGGATTGGAAGCGCAATCTCGAGGTCAAGCAGACCGGCAAGAAGAAAAAGCCGCTGAGGTGAGTCATTTTTTCGCGTGGTGCCCAGAGCCGGAATCGAACCGGCATGGTTTATTCAACCGAGGGATTTTAAGTCCCTTGCGTCTACCAATTCCGCCATCTGGGCATTTATAATTTGCTTTCCAACAATGCCTGATTGATTTCAAGGACAGCCGCCGCTCGTTCTTTGTCGCCGCCGGACTCCTCTAATATTCTTCGGCAATATTCTCTTTCAAAATTGGAAAAGTAATCGGCGCCCGGCGCGCCCGGGGCCTTCAAAAGCAGATCGACCGGCAGGTCGGCCGGGGTGATCTTGCCGGAGCCGGCATTGATGACCAGGCGCTTCATAAGCGATTTCAGCTGTGCGGTGTTCCCCGGCCAATCGTAGTTTGAAAAGATCTCCTCGATCTCCGGGCCAAGTTCGACCTCGCGGGCGTATTGCTCGCCAAAGAGCTCAAGATAGCGCTTGGTGAGGAGCGGCAGGTCGGAGAGCCGCTCGCGCAGGGGAGGGATGCCGAGAAGAACTTCAGAAAAATATTCGTAGTTTTCTTTGGAAGATTCAGCCAGGTTGGCGGAGCTCCCCGCGATGAGGCGCGCTTCGGCCGGGGCGGCCAGCAGGCCCGCCGGCAGATACTCCACGTTGTTGAGAAAAAGGGTGCCGCCGCGGGCCGATTCGATGAGGCCGGTCTTCTTCTGGAGGTCGGCGGTCGTCCCGCCCGATGATTTACCAAAGAGCGCCGTCCTGATCCCGGTCTGGCTCATGGTTGGCGAGAGGTTGAGGGTGAGGAGCGGGAACTCGGCCCGGCCATTCTCGTGGATAAGCTCGGCCACCGCGTCTTTCTCCGTCCCCGGCTCGCCCAGAATGAGGACGCGAAGGTTTTTCGATGCGATCTTGCTGACCGTCTTTCTGATCATCTCGATCTTTTCGCTCTGGCCGACGAGCCGGGCGGCGCCTTTGCCGGTCTCTTTGCGGATATTTTCCCCTTCCTGCTCGAGCGACTTTTTGCGCAGGATCGAATCGGTCAGCTTGAGGATGGCGTTGACGTCAAAGGGTTTGATGATATAGTCGCGGGCGCCGTACTTGATCGCCTCGCTAGCTTTGGAGACGTCGTTGACCGCCGTGATCATCACTGCTTCGATGGCGGGGTCGATCTCCTTGAGGCGATTGAGGGTTTCCAGGCCGTCGAGGCCCGGCATGCGGATATCAAGATAGGCGAGGTCGATCTTCTCCCCGGCGGCGTATTTGAGCGCCGCTTCGCCCGAGGCGGCCAAAAGCAGCCGGTACTTTTCTCCCAAGATGAGAGAAAAGGACTCGCGGATCGAGAGCTCGTCGTCAACGATCAGTATTTTATTCATTCATTCGATAACCGGTCGATTATGATCAGGGCCTGCTTCCTGAGTTTGGCGTCGCCCATGATCGCTCGGGTGATGGTCGCCACCATCTGGGCCGCCCCCTGGGCCTTGACCAGCGAGGGGCCGAACTCCGCGGCAAGCGCTAACTTGACTATCTTGGTTACCGCCGCCTCGATCGTGTCATCTTTCTTGATGCCGTTCTTTAAGCCGGCCTCGAAAAGCTCGAGCTTGCTGATCTCTTTTTCGCTCAGGTCGTCGCCCAGCTCCTTGCCGAGGATGAGCGGCATGATCTCCCGGGCCGGTGACCACTCTTTTTTTCTGATCTGTGTTCTCATTTTAACTCACCTCCGTGACAATACACAGCAATGTTATTGCCACGGTGCGAAAGTAAATTTAGCATAGAAAGATGTGCAATTCAATCGTTTTGTGCAGTCAAAAGTGGGCGGGGTTTACGAGAAATCAGATCTTGAGCTTTTTCTCAAGCTGGATAAGCGTGTTGCGGTGGATGCCGAGCATTTTGGCGGCTCGGCTCTTTTTGCCGCCGGCTTTATCAAGCGCGGAGCGGATGAATTCGGCCTCGAATTTCATGACCGCTTCTTTGAACCGCTTTTCGGTCGTGCCGGCCGCGCCGGTTTCACCCTTGATCTCGGCCGGCAGTTTTTCGGCTTCGATCTCCTTGCCGCGGTTCAAGACAACGAGGCGCTCGACGAGATTCTCGAGTTCCCTGATATTGCCCGGCCAGTTGTAGCTGGCCAGGAGAGAGAGAACATCTTTTTTGAAACCCTTGATCTTTTTGCCGAACTCGTGATTGTACTTGCGCAGGAAATGCTCGGCCAGGAGCGGGATATCCTCTTTTCTCTCGCGCAGAGGGGGCAGATGGATCGGGATGACATTGAGCCGGTAGTAGAGATCTTCTCGGAACCGGCGGTCTTTGGTCTCCGCCTTAAGGTCAGAGTTGGTGGCGGCCACGATGCGGACATCGACCGGGACGGGGCGGCCGCCGCCGATCCGCTCGATCTCTTTCTCCTGGATGGCGCGCAGGAGCTTGGCCTGCATGGGGAGAGGCAAACTGCCGACCTCGTCCAGGAAGAGGGTGCCGCCGCTCGCGATCTCGAACTTGCCGAGCTGACGCTCGTGAGCGCCGGTGAAAGAACCCTTTTCATGCCCGAAGAGCTCCGATTCCAGCAGGTTCTCCGGGATGGCGGCGCAGTTGAGCGCGACGAAGAGCTTGTCTTTGCGCGGGCCGCGGTTGTGGATGGCGCGGGCGGCCAGCTCCTTGCCGGTGCCCGACTCGCCCGTGATCAGGACCGTCGCGCTGTTGCCCGCCACGTCATCGATGACGCGGAAAATCTCGCGGATCGCGCCGCTTTTGCCGACGATCTTTTCGAACTGGTACTCCGATTCGATCAGCCGCCGCAGGGAGAGGTTCTCTCTCTGCAGGGTTTTCTTTTCGATCAGCTTGCCGACCTGCTCGGTCAGGGCCTGGATGTCGAACGGTTTGGTGATGTAGTCGTAGGCCCCCAGGCGCAGGGCTTCGACCGCTTTGCCGACTGTGATGACGGCAGTTACCATGACGACCTCGATCGAGTCGTCGATCCCCTTGATGATCTTGAGGACTTCGATGCCGTCGATCTCCGGCAGGATGATATCGAGGAGGACAAGGTCGATCGGCTCTTTTTTGACGACGGCGATCGCTTCGCGGCCGCTGGCGGCCAGATGGACTTCATAGCGGTCCTCGAGGAGCATCCGCATCGAGTCGCGCAGGCCCTGTTCGTCGTCGACAACCAGTATCTTAGGTTTTTGCATATTGCAGTAATCCCCACAATTAATTGTGGGGTTTCAACTCCTTCTATCCATTGCCGTCGGCAGTCCCAGCTCCTTCCGGTAATAGGCGACGGTCCGGCGGTCAAGTTCGACGCCGCGCTCTTTCATCGCCCGCCTGACCTGCTCGTCGGTCAGCGGCTCGCTTTTGTTTTCCCCGTTCACGATCTCGACCAGCATCGCTTTCAGCCGGGCGGCGGTCAGTCCTTTCGGCCCGCGGGGGCAGAGGAACTTCAACGGATAGAGCCCCTGCGGCGTCTGGATATATTTGCCGGCCACCGAACGCGAAATGGTCGAGGGATGCAGGCCGAATTCGTCGGACAAGCTCTTCTGCGTCAGGGGCTTGAGCCAGAGCACCCCTTTTTTCAGGAAGTCGTCCTGCGACCCGATTATCTTTCGCACTATCTTATCCAAAGTTTCACTTCTTTTGGCAAAATCTTCCGCCAGCTCTTTCGCCCGCTTGAGCTTGTCTTTGAGGAAGGACTTTGTCTTCTCATCCGTCTTCGGGTCATCAAGCATCTTGAGATAGGTTTGTGAGAATTTGATGCGCGGGCCGTACTGGGTCTCCAGATTGACGAACTTGTAGCCCTTGCCTGTTTCTTCGACGGCAAAGGAGGGGACGACCTGCTTGGCCTCGCCGCCGTACGAGGCGCCGGGCAGGGGGTTGAGATTGTTTTTGATGTAATTGGCGATCTCTTCGACGCCGCTCTCCGGGATGCCGAGCGCTTGCGCGATCTTGGCGAAATTTTTCGCCTCCAGGTCTTCAAGATGTTTTTCGACGACTTTTGTGAGGATTTCTTCCAGCTCCTCGTTTTCAAAATCATACATCTTGATCTGGAGAAGGAGGCACTCCTTGAGGTCCCGCGCGCCGACACCTTCCGGCTCAAATGTCTGGATGATCTTTAAGACCTTGTCGACCGTCGGCCGGGAGACATCGAACTGCGACATCAGCCGGTCGCGCAGGGTAGGGTAGGCCAGGAGATAGCCCTGGTCGTCGATATTGCCGATGATCTCGCGGCCGATCCCTTTTAAATTGTCCTCGATATCCTCGAACTCCAGCTGTTCAAGCAGGTGTTCCTCAAGCGTTTTGGCGACCCGACTGAAATTCTCAAGGCCGGGCAATTCAGTAAAGTCCGCTTCTTTTTTGACGTTGCGGCCTTCGGAGAGATAACGCAGGAATTCCACATATTCGTCGGTGTTTTCGACCTCCATCACGGGATTTTCTTCGGCTTCCTTTTTGACCTGATCGACAAATTCGAGGTAGGGGAGGCTCAAGACCTTGAGCATCTGGAGAAGGCGGGGGGCCAGGAGAAGATCGAGTGTCTGGCTCAAGTTGGCTTGTAGTTTTAGTTCGGCCATGCTAAAATTATATCACAAAACGAATGACGCGGGGTGGAGCAGCCCGGTAGCTCGTCAGGCTCATAACCTGAAGGTCGTGGGTTCAAATCCCACCCCCGCTATTTTTTTATGCTTGTGAGCAATAATTTTATCCGCTGGTTTGGCGAGCTGGGCGTCAATGATGTTCCGCTCGTCGGCGGCAAGAATGCCTCCCTTGGCGAGATGATCGCCAAATTAAGAGACAAGGGGGTCCCGGTCCCCGACGGCTTTGCCGCCACCGCCGACGCCTACTGGCGCTTCATCGAGTTCAACAAGATCGGCGACGGCCTCAAGCTGCTCATCGCGGAATACCAGAAGAGCCCCAAAGCGCTGGCTAAGGTCGGCAAGGCCGTCCGAGGGCTCTTTCTTGCCGGCCAATTCCCGGACGATCTGCGCCAGCCGATCGTCGCTGCCTACCGCGAATTGAGCAGAAGATACGAGTTTGAGAACGCCGATGTCGCCGTGCGCAGCAGCGCCACCGCCGAGGACCTGCCCGACGCGAGCTTTGCCGGCCAGCAGGAAACATACCTCAATGTCACAGGCGAAGAAGCGCTGCTTGACGCCTGCCGTAAATGCTTTGCTTCGCTTTTCACCGACCGGGCGATCACCTACCGCGCCGAGAAGAAGTTCGATCACCTCAAAGTCGCCCTCTCGATCGGCGTCCAGAAGATGGTCCGCTCTGACCTGGCCGGCTCGGGGGTCATGTTCTCGCTCGACACCGACACCGGCTTCCGCGATGTCGTCATCATCAACGCCGGCTGGGGGCTGGGCGAAAATATCGTCCAGGGGACGATCGATCCCGACGAATATCTTGTCTATAAACCTCTGCTCGATAAGCCAAACCTCAAACCGATCATCGAAAAAGCGAGGGGCGGCAAGGAAAAGAAACTCATTTACTCGAAAACCGGCGGCCGGGCGACCAAGAATGTCGCGACCTCGACGAAAGAAAAACTCTCCTATGTCTTGAGCGACGAAGAGATACTCCAGCTCTCAAGATGGGCGGTTATTATCGAAAAACACTACGGCAAACCAATGGATATCGAGTGGGCCAAGGAAGGCAAGACAGGACAACTCTTTATAGTCCAGGCGCGGCCCGAGACCGTTGAATCAAGAAAAGAGGCGAGCGTCTTCAAAGAATACCGTTTGCTGGAAAAAGGCAAAGTTTTGCTTGAGGGGATGGCGGTTGGCGACGCGGTCGTGGTGGGCAAAGCCCAGGTTATCAAGGATGTCAAAAATATCGCCCGGTTTGAGCCGGGCTCGATCCTCGTCACCGGCATGACCGACCCCGACTGGGTGCCGATCATGCGGCAGGCGGCCGGCATCATCACCGACCATGGCGGGCGCACTTCGCACGCCGCCATCGTCAGCCGGGAGCTGGGCATTCCCGCGATCGTCGGCACCGGTGTGGCGACAAGAACCTTAAAGCACGGCCAGCCGATCACGCTCTCCAACGCGGAGGGGGAAAAGGGGTTTGTCTACGACGGACGGCTCAAATACGAGGCGCAAGTGCTCGACCTCAAGAACCTGCCGAAGGTCAAGACGCAGATTATGATGAACCTGGGCGAGCCGGCGGCGGCCTTCCGCTGGTGGCGCCTGCCTTGCCGGGGCATCGGTCTGGCTCGTATGGAGTTCATCATCAACAACGAGATCAAGATCCACCCGATGGCGCTGGTTAAATTTAAGAAGCTGAAAGACGCGAAGGCCCGCCGCCTGATCGAAAAACTCACCGCCGGCTACAAAGACAAGACCGAGTATTTTGTCGACAAGCTCGCCCGCGGCATCAGCATGTTAGCCGCCGCGCAGTATCCGCATGAGGTCATTGTGCGGTTAAGCGATTTCAAGACGAACGAATACGCCAATCTCATCGGCGGGGCGCAGTTCGAGGCCAAAGAAGAGAACCCGATGATCGGCTTCCGCGGCGCCTCGCGCTATTATAACGACAAGTACCGCGAGGGCTTCGCGCTCGAGTGCCGCGCCTTGAAGCGCGTGCGCGAGGAGATGGGGCTGACCAATGTTATCGTCATGGTCCCATTCTGCCGGACGATCGGCGAAGCCGATAATGTGCTGGCGGAGATGGCAAAGAACGGCTTAAAGCGAGGCGAGAACAGCTTGCAGGTTTATGTCATGGCGGAGATTCCGTCCAACATAATACTCGCCGACCAGTTCTCAGAGCGCTTTGACGGGTTTTCGATCGGCTCGAACGACCTGACCCAGCTGACCCTTGGGATCGATCGGGATTCCGAAGAGTTAGCGAAAATCTTTGACGAGCGCAACGACGCGGTCAAGAGATCGGTCGCCAGCTTGATCGAGGTCGCCCACAAGAACGGCGTCAAAGTCGGCATCTGCGGCCAGGCGCCGAGCGATTATCCGGAGTTTGCCGAGTTCCTGGTGAAGCAGGGGATAGATTCGATGTCGCTCAATCCCGACAGCGTGATCGGGATCGTTAAAAAAGTCGCGGCGGCAGAGAAGAGAAAAATATAAAACCCCACACTAAAGTGTGGGGAATATTTTTTGAGATAATTCCCCATACTTCAGTATGGGGATTCAATTTTATATGCTGAGAAAGGGAGTTATCTAAGCCGCTTTTCGAGCGCGTTTAGCTCGTGTTTCATCTCTTTAGGCAGATCTTTGCCGAAACTATTGAAGAATTCGCCGATACTTTCCGCTTCCTCGCGCCAGTCCTTGTGGTTGATGGCTAAAAGCTTTCTCATGTGCTCGCGCGGGCTGCGCAGGCCCGTCATGTCGATGTCGTTTTCGTGCGGCAGGTAGCCGATCGGGGTCTTGACCCCTTCCACCTCGTTCTTACAGCGGCTGATGATCCACTCGAGGACGCGCAGGTTCTCGCCGAAGCCCGGCCAGAGGAAGTCGCCGTTGTCTTTCCTGAACCAGTTGACATTGAAGATCTTGGGGGGCGGAGTCATCTTTTTGCCCAGCGCCAACCAGTGCTTGAAGTAATCGCCCATGTTGTAGCCGCAGAAGGGGAGCATCGCCATCGGGTCGCGGCGGACCTCGCCCTGCTTGCCGACCTGGGCGGCGGTCCGCTCCGAAGCCATCGTGGCGCCGACAAAAACGCCGTGCTGCCAGTTGAATGACTCATAGACCAGAGGCGCCAGATGCGCCCGCCGGCCGCCGAAGATGATCGCCGCGATCGGGACGCCGTGGTGGTGGTCGATCCGGTTAGTGACCGACGGCACGTTCAAAATAGGGACGGTGAAGCGCGAGTTGGGGTGCGCGCCGAGGATCGGCTCCCGGTTCTCGTCGAGCTCGCCCGGCCGCCAGGGATTGCCCTGCCAGTTCGTGCCATCTTTGGGCACGACGCCGTCGCCGCCCTCCCACCAGACCGTTTTATCTTTCTTCAGCAGGACGTTCGTATAGATCGTGTTTTTTTCTATTGCCTTGATGAGATTGGGATTGGTCTTTGAGTTTGTCCCCGGCGCCACGCCGAAAAGGCCGTATTCGGGGTTAACCGCCCAGAGCTTGCCGTCGGTATCGATCCTCATCCAGGCAATGTCATCGCCCACGGTCCAGATCCGGTAACCCTTTCTCTTCAATCCCTCGGGCGGCAGCAGCATAGCGAGATTGGTCTTGCCGCAGGCGCTGGGGAAGGCGGCGGCGATGTAGTCGACCCGGCCGGAGGGGTCTTCCACCCCCATGATCAGCATGTGCTCGGCCAGCCAGCCCTCTTTTTCGCCGAGATAACTGCCGATGCGCAGTGAGAGGCACTTTTTACCGAGGAGCACGTTGCCGCCGTAGCCGGAGCCCACGCTCCAGATGGCGTTGTCTTCGGGAAAATGAAGGATCAAGCGGCGGTTGACGTCAAGATCCGCTTTGCTGTGGAGGCACTTGGTAAAATCGCCCCTGGTCTTTTCTAAAAGATCGAGCACGACCTTGCCCATGCGGGCCATGATCCTCATGTTGAGGACGACATAGATAGAATCGGTGAGTTCAACCCCGATCTTGCTGAAAGGCGAGCCGACCGGTCCCATGGAGAAGGGGATGACATACATTGTGCGGCCGCGCATTGAATTTTTAAATATCTCGCTAGCCCGGCGATAACCCTCGTGCGGCGCCAGCCAGTTGTTGGTCGGCCCGGCGTCCCGCTTGTTCTTGGCGCAGATGTAGGTCAAGTGTTCGGTGCGGGCCACGTCGTTGACTGAAGTGTGGTGATAGACACAACCCGGGAGCTTTTTTTTGTTGAGTTGAATTAACTCGCCGGACTTGAACGCTTCTTTCTCAAGGCGGGCCTTCTCCTCCTCCGAGCCGTCGCACCAGACGATCTTATCGGGCTTGCACAGCTCGGCGCATTCCCTGATCCAGCTTTGCAGTTTTTTGTGCTTGGTCATGTGAGAATTATAACATGCGCGAGCGTGCCGTTCAAAACACGAATTTTTTCACATATCAATATCACGAAACTTCCCGAACGATTTATCGCCAATCATTTCTCAAATCCCGCTGATTTCTCGCCAATAATTATTTGCGAGTAATTCGGCCAATTCGTGAGAACAATTCGGGATAAATATTTTGTGCGATTCGTGACGGGAAAAATTAGTGAGGCAACAAAAAGCCCCCGCTCTCGCGAGGGCTTTTCTTGCCGAAAGAATTATCAGGGCTCAGAAAGCGTCCGGCGGCGCCATCAGGATGCGGAAGGCATTCAGAATAGAGGTTGCCTGAGCGTCTGTGAACCCGGCCGCGATAAAGATTGTTCGCAGCGCCGTATTATTAGTCATGGCTGCATCCAGGGCGGCATTGTAGAGCACTAAGCGATCATTTATCTGTTGCGGGGTGGGAGGAGTCCCGGGTGTGCCGCCGGGGAAATTACCGCTCCAGAAATTCGGGCCCATATAGTACGGGGAGGCGGTATTTTGAAAACGATTCGTGAAGATCGGCTGCATGGCCGATTCCTGGCTCGAAAAATAAGTCATTCTCTGCAACTCGGTCAGGAAAGTCTGCATAAAATAGACCATGATGCGGTTGTTCGTATAGGAGGCGAACATCGCCTCCATCGAAGCCGGATCAAAGCCCTCTTTAATTTCCGGTTTAGCCGCCATGGGCGGGAAGAGAAAAGCGTCAAAGAAAGCTGTGCGCATATAAGTTGGGATGGCCTCCGGGCTGGTGCCGGGCGTGCTCATCAAACTTAACAATTCGGTTTTTATGGATTCCCGGCTGGCGGCAAAACTAGTGTAGACCGCGGCAGAAGCGGGATTATCCTTAAAGCTCTGTTTGCCGGAAGGAGCAAGTTGGGCGATCGTATCAGCGGCATTCCATTGGCCCAGGAACATATTGACCATTTTGTCGCCGGACATCCTCAGCTTGGCTTCTCTAAAGCTGTCATCGCCCGCAAGATCGGAATGTTCCCCCATTTCAGTTTCTATTGCCTTGTCTTTCATAGACTTAAGATCGGTGATTTGCTGGTCGCTCAACCCCAAAATATCCCTAGCATATGTACTCATCTCGGCTTCCATGCTGGCGAAGGCGCGATCCATTGCAGCGCGATCGGGCGGGGTTTTACTTTCAAAGGCCGCCCGCATGATCGGTTCGATATATGTCCGGCCAAGCTCAAAGCCCTTCTGGCGCAAGAGAGCCATGTTCGTATCTGAAATTCCCAAGGCCGTGCCGATCCCGGCTTCGGCCTCTTCCCCGCTCATGATGGAATCGCCCATGTCATCGATCATGCCTGGCGAATAATCTTTCATGCTTTCACTGGAAAACTTCCTGTCAACACTGCCGGAATAATCAAAGTCCTTGGGGTTTTTGCCTTTTTTGAAGGCGGCGCGGGCGATCAGGGCCTTCTTGTAGTCGCCTTTGCTGGCGGTGGGGGCATAACCCCGACTGCCAGCCTCCGGACTTAAACTGGGGATGACACAGCCGATGACAACCCCTTCCTTGGAGATCTCAACCATTAAGTTTGGCACGTAACCGCCGGTTGCCTTTAAGGCTTCCAGCGAAGCAACCGGCACGCGCACTTCGTAAGTGCCGTCGGGGGCGGTTGTGCCGCGGCCAAGCTCCTTGACTTCGTCACTGCCGGCCTCGCAGTAGCCGATCTTGACTTCAGCGGAGCCCAGGGCGTCGGCGAACGTCCGCAGGCCGAGGGTGGTGACGCCGACCGCCGTTGTGCCGCTAATTGCGACCGCCGAGCTGGCGGCGACCGTGGTGGTCGTGGCCGATGACGACGGCGTGGATGTCTGGCCGCAGCCGCCGCCAAACAGCGCGAAGCCGATGAGCCCGAACAGGAACCCGAACGCGATCACTTTCTTAAACATTATTTTCCCCCTTCATTTTGTTCAAACTTTGCTGTGATGCAGAGGTTTTTTAGCTCTGCTTTCCTGAATGGTTATCAGAACGGCCATGATAATTCCAAAGATCAACAGGCCGGCCAGCGCGATCACTCCCGCCCAGGAGGGGTCCAAATTGTTTATCATTTTAATCGTCCTCCTTTTCATCAGGCACAACGATCAATGCCGTAAAAACCAAAAGTGTGTAGATGAGAATGCTGAGAATCACGGCCAAAAAACTGATCTTCCCGGAAAGGAATTGTCCTAAAATGACCAAAGCAAAAACATATTCAGCGGCTTTGGTCAGGCTTTTTGCCAGGAGCTTTCTCTTCGCCGTTGTAAACATGAAGGAATTATACCCCTGCTTGCAAAATTGTCAAGTGGTTGGTACAATATATTTCATCGGACATGAAAATCCTCACGCAAAAAAGGGAAGGCAACAGGGTTTCTTTTGAAATCGAAGAAACCTTCGAGCGTTTCCAAAAAAGCCATGACAAGTCCATGGCCGCCGCCGGCCAGGAGATCCGGATCGCCGGCTTCCGGCCGGGCAAAGCGCCTAAGAACATTTTAGAAAAATCGCTCAACCTTGATGCCGTGGCGGCCCGCGCGGCCCAGGACCTGATCGCCGAGCTCTATCCCGAGGTGATCGAAGCGGGCAAGATCGATCCGGTCGATTATCCGAGCGTCGATATCGTCCAGCCGGCGGCGCAAGACAAGCCGTTCGTCTTTAAATTGACCGTTGAAGTTTACCCCGAGGTTAAGCTCGGCAAATACAAAGGCCTCAAGCTGGAGAAGAAAGAAGGCGACGACGCCGGCCTGAAAGACCAGGCGGTGGCCGCCGCTTCGGCCGAGGCCAAAGTCGATATCCCCGCCGCCATGGTCGAGCGGGAGATTAATGTCATGCTGGACGAACTCAGGGTCTCGCTGGGCCAGAGCGGCCTCACACTCGAGGATTACCTGCGCGGCGCCAAGAAGGAAGAAAAGACCCTGCGCGACGAGATGAAAAAATCAGCCGAGATCAGGGTGAAAGGCAAAGTCATTCTGCGGGCGGTGGGCGAGGCGGAAAAGCTGAAAGTTTCTGATGAGGAGATCCAGGCCGAGGTCAAAGCCATGGGCGCGGCGGAAGAAAAGATCGGCCCGGAGGTTAAAAAATACGTCGAAGAATATCTCTTGAGAAAAAAAGCGCTCGATCTCCTGATCGAGAAAGCGAGCGTCAAGTTTCTCGACCGAGCTCGAAACAAGGAGGAGAAAAAATCATGATCGAGAAAGCCCAGATGATTCCGATGGTCGTTGAGCAGAGCGCCAGGGGTGAGCGGGCCTTTGATATCTATTCCCGCCTGCTCAAAGACCGGATAATTTTTGTCGGCGGGCCGGTTGACGACGACGTGGCCAACCTGATCATTGCCCAACTGCTGTTCCTCCAGTCCGAGGACGCCAACAAAGACACATATATGTATATCAATTCGCCGGGCGGCGTGGTGACGGCGGGACTCGCCATCTACGACACGATGCAGTATCTCTCAACGCCAATCTCAACGATCTGCATCGGCCAGGCGGCTTCGATGGGGGCGCTCCTCCTGGCCGCCGGCGAAAAGGGGAAGCGCTTTGCTCTGCCCAACGCGCGGATCATGATCCACCAGCCGCTAGGCGGCGCGCAGGGGGCGGCGACCGACATCGAGATCCAGACGCAGGAGATCCTGCGCATCAAAAAACTCTTGAACGAGATCCTGGCCAAGCACAGCGGCCAGGCGCTGGCCAAAGTCGAAAAAGACACCGACCGCGATTTCTACTTGGGGGCCGACGAAGCGCTCAAATACGGCATCATCGACGAAGTCATCACCTCGATTAAGGGCAGTAAGGCTTCCGAAAAGAAAAAATAGGCATGCCTGAACAAAAGCCGGACAAACAGAGACCCGAAAAACTCTCGGAGTGGAAGGAGGAGCTGCCGCTCATCCCCCTGCGCAACATGGTCGTTTTTCCGCAGATGATCGTGCCGCTCTTCATCGGCCGCAACAAGTCGGTCAAAGCCCTCGAAGACACGCTGGCCAAAGAGAAGATGGTCGTCTTCGCCTCGCAGAAGAACGAGGAGGTCGAAGAGCCCGGCCCCAAGGACATCGTCTCGATCGGCACGCTCTCTGAGATCGTCCAGATGCTCTCGCTCCCCGACGGCACAACCAAAGTCCTCGTCGAGGGGATCTGCCGCGTCAGGATCGAAAAATTCACCCAGGAAACCCCGTACTACCGGGTGGCCGTCGCGCGCGTCCCCGAGCCGGAAGAATTCTCATCCGAGGCCGAGGCCCTCGTGCGGGTGGTCATCAAGCAGTTCGAGAATTATGTCAAGCTCAACCGCCGCATCCCGTCGGAGACGCTGATGTCGATCATCAACGTCGACAACCCCGGCCGGCTGGCCGACCTCATCTCATCGTACCTGACGCTCAAGGTCGACGAAAAGCAGGCGATACTCGAGGCGCTCACCCCCGAAAAGCGGCTGAAGAAGCTCTCCGACATACTGGAAAAGGAGATCGAGGTCTTGAACGTCGAGAAAAAACTCCAGGGCAAGGTGCGCAAGCAGATCGAAAAGGTCCAGAAAGAATATTATCTCAAGGAGAAACTGCGCGCCATCCAGGAGGAGTTAGGCGAAGAAGACGAATTCGCCGAGCCGGAGCTGGCCGACCTGCGCAAAAAGCTCGAGGCGGCCAAACTGCCGCCGGAGATAAAAGAGAAGGCGGAAAAAGAGTTAGAGCGGCTCGGCCGGATGCCGCCGATGGCCTCCGAGTCGTCCGTCATCAGGACCTATCTTGACTGGCTGATCGAGCTCCCCTGGAAGAAAAAGAGCAAGAGTAAGCTCGACATCGCCGAAGTGGAAAAGATCTTGAACGATGACCACTACGGCCTGGAAAAAGTCAAAGAGCGGATCCTCGAATATTTTGCCGTCCTCTCGCTGACGGGCAAGATGGGCGGCACGATCCTTTGCCTCGTGGGCCCGCCCGGCGTCGGCAAAACCTCGGTCGCCCGTTCGATCGCCCGCGCCATGGGGCGCAAATTTACCAGAGTGGCGTTAGGCGGCATCCGGGACGAGGCGGAGATCCGCGGCCACCGGCGCACCTATGTCGGCTCGCTCCCCGGCCGCGTCATCCAGTCGATCCACAAAGCCGGCGTGAGCAACCCCGTCTTTCTTTTGGACGAAGTCGACAAGATGGGGAACGATTTTCGCGGCGACCCGGCCGCGGCGCTCCTTGAAGTCCTCGACCCCGAGATGAACAAGGAATTCTCCGACCACTATCTTGAAGTGGCCTTTGATCTCTCCGACGTCTTCTTTATCACCACCGCCAACACGCGCGAGCCGATCCCGCGCCCTCTCCAGGACCGGATGGAGATCATCGAGATGTCGGGCTACACCGAGGAAGAAAAGCTCGGCATCGCCAAGGGGTATCTTTTGCCGCGCGAGCTGGAAAAGCACGGCCTCAAGAAAAGCAAGGTCGAGTTCGGCGAAGACGCCCTGCAGGAGATCATCCGCGAATACACGCGCGAGGCCGGCGTCCGGAACCTGGAGCGCGAGATCGCGACGATACTGCGCAAGATCGCGACGAAGATCGTCAAAGGCAAAGAGGACGCGAAGTTCAACATTAAAAAGACCGACTTGTTCGAATACCTGGGCGCGCCGCGCTACCGCTTTGGCCTGGCCGAGGAGAAGGACCAGGTCGGGACGGCGACCGGGCTGGTCTGGACCGAGGTCGGCGGCGACACCGTGCCGATCGAGGTGACGGTCATGCCGGGGCGGGGGAACTTGACTTTAACCGGCCAATTAGGCGATGTCATGCAGGAGTCGGCCAAGGCGGCCATGAGTTTTGTCCGCTCCAGGGCCAAGGAGCTCGGCCTCGAGGAGAACTTTTACCGCAAATTCGACATCCACATCCACGTGCCGGAAGGGGCGGTGCCCAAAGACGGCCCCTCGGCCGGGATCACGATCGCGACGGCGCTCACCTCGGCCCTTTCGGGCAACCCGGTGCGCCGCGATGTGGCGATGACCGGCGAGATCACCCTGCGCGGCAAGGTGTTGCCCATCGGCGGGCTGAAAGAGAAACTGCTGGCCGCGCGCCGCGCCGGCATCAAGGATGTCATCATCCCTAAAGAGAACAAGAAAGATATCGATGAGATAAAAAAGGAGCTCCCACCCGACCTTAATATCAATTTTGCCAAAGAGATGGACGATGTGTTAAAAATTGCATTGGCGGGGAAAGGGAAGAGGACGGAGGAGAAGTCCCTCGACAGAGCTCGGGACAAGGAGAAAGAAGAGAAGCCGCTCAAATACCTCCCCGGGCCCCAGCCGCCGCAGATGTACGCTTAACTTTGGAGGTGCCATGGTGAGATTTTTCGTAGTTGTCAGTTGTTTGTTGTTAGCCGTTAGTTTGCTGGGGTGCAGTGAGAAGATCGAAAACAGTTATTTCTATTACGGTCCCGGCTGGACGCGGTTGAATAAGGTTGCCTTCATCACGGGCCTGCAGAGCGTGAGGAAAGACGCGATCGGCACCCAGCTCGGGTCGACTTACACCGAGACGCTGACGACGATGGAGGCGGACGGGACCGGCGCGAGCGTCCTCTTTGACGTGACCGGCGCGCCGCCGTATCATATTTCAAGCTCACCGACGACCGACTACATCGCCTACCTGGACGGCCTGCGCGGCGGGCTTTTTGCCAAAGTGGTCATACGGAACATCGCTGCCGGGGCTCATACCGGGGCCGACGCAATTGAACTGGCTTTCAATCCAGGCATCGTGTCATTTGACTGGTCCAATAACGCGCTTAAGATCGTCTACGTGACGACGACGGAGGTCCACACAGTGAATCTTGACGGGACCGGGGACACGGCGGTTGAAACAGGTTTAACCGATGTCTCTTTTGTGACGTGGAAATACGGAACGAAGGTTGCTTTTGTGCACGTTTCGGGCGGCAATTCGATCCTTTCCTTGAAGAACGGCGACGGCACCGGTGCGCGCACCGACCTGGCTGTTGCGGCGTCGGTCAATAAGCCGCAAATATCTTCGGCCAACACCAATCTCATCTACGGTATTGCCGGCGGGGCTTTATGCAGTGTCGACATCAGCGCGGGGACTCCCGCTACGACCGAGGTGTTGGGAAGTTTTGCGGGGGAACTGCCCCGTCTCTCTCCCGACGCGACAAAAGTCGTTTACAGCAAGGCCAGCGAAGACACGGGTGTTTATTTGATCGATCTAACGGCCGCGACAAAGGCGGAGACGAAGATCAAGTAGGCTATCAGGGGATCGGGTTATCAGGAAGTGGATATCGGGAGAGCAGGGTATCAGGGAATCAGGTAAAAATTACGCTAAAAATTGACACCCAGAGCGGATAAATATCGTTTCATTTCTTTCACGAATGCTTCAGCTTCGACTGAAGCGCTGTCGGCCGTTTCTTTATCTATAGCAGAAAACACTTCGTAATCCCCGTTTTCCCGGTTTTCCTTTAAAGTGGACAAATATTTGCCGAACTTTTTATCGAACTTGCCTGACTTAACAAAATGCAGGCCGAATAAATTGACCAGACCGCTATGGGTATCGGCGGTCAGCCCTTCGGAAAGAAGCAGGGCGGAAGCGGCGTGGAAGGCGGCATAATAGGCCCGCGAGACCGCGTCATCATAAGAGCCGTCCGCTATCAGATTCTTAACCGAAACGAGTTTTTCCTCGGCTTTGGCCAAATAACCCCTGATCAGTTCCTCGGTTTTTTTATCCAATTTTTATCCCCTCCTTTAAAACGTTGCCCATAAAAGGGGTTGGTATATTCGAAAGGCGTTTAAACTCGGCCTGGGGAAAAACCTTTAAAGAGATATATCGGCCTGTTTTCAAAAGAGTGTCGAAAGCCGACTCGATCAGCCGATCCTTCAGCGACAGGTCTTTTTCCTTGGTCACCACCAGAACGTCATAATCGGAGTCCGGCCGAAAATCCTGGCGCGCCCGGGAACCGAAAAGGTAGATCGCGTTTATTTTTTGATTTAATGGTTTTATTTCCGCGAGAAAACTTGAGATGGTTTCGTCTTGCATGCGAAAATTTTAACACATAATGAAGAAAGGAGCAAGATGGCCGAATTGTCACGAATTAGCGGTTGTAATTCGCCAGGCCGCCAAGGTTGTTGCCGAACCGGCCGTCGCCGTCGTCAGTCGTCGCGTCGATGACATAGGCGTCGATCTGATCGGGACCGACGACAAAGATGGTGTTCCAGGCGTGAGTCGATGAAAAGCTGTAATCGGCGTAAGCGTTGGCCAAACGCGGATTGATCTCTTTGACCGCGTCAAAAAAAGCGGCGAAGAGGGCGGTGCCAGGCAAGGCTTGAGAAAGATTTCACGCCGATCGATCCTTTCCGTTTTCCATCTTAATGAACACTCTCCCGGCTGGGATTGTTTAATTCTTTATAACATTTATTTAGAAAATTGTTTGCTTGGGCATTAATCCCGCGGTCATAAGTTGGAAGGCGGAGAGCTTGGTTAAGGGGCTCAATGGCTTCTTCTATTCTATGGTTTTCCATCAGGAAAGATCCAAGGATTAAATGTCCAACAGCCTCGTGAGGCAAGAGTCCCGCTCCTCTCCTCACATATTCTTCAATGTCTTTGACGGAAGATCCCAGAGGCCGCAGGCAACCCAACGCCATGGCAAAGTGGCACTGTTGATTATTTTCTTCAAGTCTCCTCGCTTCAAAACCGGCTTGGCGCGCTTCTTCCGCTATTTTTTCAAATAATTTGATCGCGGCGTCATATTTTTCAATAGCCATGCCATAGTTATTTGCAGCTTGTTCGTAGTCATTTGCTGCACTTTGAGCATCAGCAAGTTCGCGGTAAGCATCAGCAATGCGTTGGGTAATTTCCGGTTCTCCCGGCGCCAGCTTTTGCGCTTTATTAAGAATAGCCAGGAGCGATTTAAAATCACCAGCATTATAATGTTTAAAACATTTGCCGACTAATTTTTCCGCCCGCTTTTCTTTTTCGGTTAATGTTTGCCACCTTCTTAGGAGCGCCTGAGCTCCGATATCACCAAGGCCGGCAGAGGCATAAACCGGGCGTTCTTCAAATGCCTGCTCATAGAGAGCCCGCGCCAGCCGCGATTTTTTCTCCCCATGATATATTTCACCGAGGAGAAACAAAGAAACCGCGTCGGCAGGATTGACCGATAATTGCCTGAAAAAGTGAGCTTTGGCCGCTTCAAACCGGCCCTGGTTAAAAGTCCATATACCCAGGCAGCCGTGGGGCCGGTCATATTCGGGGAAAAGAGTAATTGCTTCCTCCCACTTTCGCACTGCCTCGGCTTCATGGCCGTTTTCTCTGAGTTCGACTCCCTCATCAAAAAGGAATACCGCTTTCAATTGCTCTTCGGACAGACGCGGAACCCGTTCTTGGGCCTGCTTGTTTTTTCCGAGCTTTTCTCCGAGCTTCGGCAAATTTGTCAAAGCATGATAATTATAAGGATCGAGAACCAAAATCCGTTCAAAGACAAATGATGCTTTTCCTGGTAGGCCGTGGTTTAAATCATGAAGGGCGATCCTTTCTAGCGCGGGGAGATAGGTGGGATCTGCTTCGACCGCATCTCCAATGCGATTTCTATCATACAACTGCATAGCGGCAGACCTCGCCATTGCCCTCTTACTGGTCCAACGTGGAATAGAAGCTAAATTTATTTTTTGCGGAAGTCGCGGCAACGCAATCTTCCCGAATGGATAATTTTGAATTTTGCCAACCAAACTTCTGCCCGCTTCGCTAACTGTCAGGCCAAGCGTTCTCGACCCGAATGTCAGCGCTGGCCTGCCCCCGTAAAACGTTTCAACCCGTCTCGTTAATGTGACCATTTTATTTCTTCCTCATTATTTTCCGTACATCTCATCAGGCCTCTATCTTTCATTCCCCGGATATCCCGATATCCTGATCCCCTGATAACCGGATATCCTCTCCTACATGAGAGCTCTGATTAATCGACCTTGTTTTTGACCTCTCAGAACTCCCAGATATATATCGGCAGGTTCTGGCAAAAATTTCAGATTATTAGAACCAGAGAAATTGAAAGTCAACCTTTTCCAGTTTTGTCGACGCTAAAACGACATATTTTCTGGCAGGCGGCGATCTGTGAATTTTGCTGAATCGCCGTTTTGGGCTGGTAAAATCGGCTTTCCAGCGGAAATCGTCGGGCTTGAATTAAGGTTGGGCCGGGCTTGATGAAAAATGTCGGCGGCGGCCAGCGCGAATTTATAACTGGCGGCGGTTGCCGGGTCGGCTGTTTTTAGGACACTGAGCAGGTTGTCATATTCCAGGCGGGCGGCGGGGAAATCATTGTATTCCAGATAGAGGGAGAAGAGGCCGAAGCGGGCCGCGAGGTGGTTGTCCTGCGGCGCGACAGTTTCCGTCCTCAATATGGCCTGATAAATTTCCAGGCGTTTCCCGGCCGACCCCTTCAGGAGATCATTATCAGTTAGGATATTGGCCGCCGTAAGGAGTTGATCGGTTTGCGTGAAGCTGGGGAAATTTTCCGGCCGGCTTGAGGCAGTCCCGGCCGGCTCATTTTCTCGCGGAGCCGCCGTGATTTTCTTGACCGTCCAGTTATAAATTCTGCCGTCTAAACCGTCAATCCCGCTCATAATATTTTCTCCATATTTAAGGCCCTTAAGGAGAGGGCGCCAACGTGCCTGTTAAACGCTGTGCCCCCTCGTCAAAGACTCATTGCGATTTCCATCCGCCGTCTGAATAGAAGCGCACGGTTTTGGTTTTGCCGTCGAGCGTGATGCGAAACGTGTCTTGACTCAATCTTTCCAAAATAAGCTTCCGGTTATCACCGGAGTTCAAATTGGTACGCGCTCCAACGTAACTTATGAGCGATTGTTTATGGGGCAAAAGCTGATCAAACGCTGCATCCCGGGATGAAATCTTTTCCTGGACGATAGTTACCGATGCGACACCCATCTTAACCAGAGGGTGGCTAATTTTATAGGTGGAAGTTGCCTCAATTTGCGCCGCCTGTTCGAGCGCCGTGATGAGTGCGGCGGCAGTCCGCCGGTCGAGCGCGGTTATATTTGAGTCGGCGAAGGCCTTCTGCAGGACCTGCTGGACCATGTCGGAGGCGTGGCGCGGATAAGGCAGGAACCGGCGCCAGGCCATAAATTCCTGGTACCGATCAAAGGCGGCGGCAACGGATGGTTGATGGTTCAGATCAACATCGGCAAAGATGTTCATGAAGCGGTCCCAGTGCTCACGGTCATAACCGGGGATCATGCCGCGCTCGATCTTGCCCGCCTTTGAAAGCGCGAGCATTATCTGGAAGCCCAGTTGATTTACTTCACTGTCGCTGCCGATTAATAAACGCGGGTCATTGAGCGAAAGAGCGGTATCTGACTGCGCAACATCAGTTAAAGTGAGCTGACCATAAGGACTGGGCTTGGTTGCCGAATCGCCGGGAATCATGGCGACGACCGAGAGGAGACCAAAGATATTGCTGAAGCGGGCAATGCTCGCGGCGCTCAGCGTGGAGGGGACCGCCCGCAGGAGCGCCGAGGCGGCAATGCGACTACCATAATAAGTGTTGACCGGCCCGGCTGCCGCGCCAACCGCCCGCGCGATGCCGTTGGCCGCCCGGGAATCCAAAACATACTTGAGGGTAAAGGCGCCGATTTTTTTGTCCGCGGCAACTTCCAGGAGTTTTCCGGCCCCGGTCGCCCCCACGACGCCGCAGAACAACACAGCCAAGTGGCCGACTCCCCGGGGTAATTTATCAAGACCGAACTTTTTGGCAAACTTGATGCCGGCGGTGAATCCGCCGATGCCCGCAGCGGAGTGCGCCAGGATTTGACCGCCCTGTGCCGGATTTTGCGCCAGTGTCCAGGAAGTGGGAAGCGTGATTGCGAATATCATTGCGCCAGCGGGAGAGTAACCAAGGAAATTCATGGCCGCTCCCTGTAAAAAACCAAATATAGCCCAGCCGATGCCGGCGTGCGCCGCATCTTCAAGCGTTTGCCGAAGCGATATTTCACCTTTTTCGCCAAAGTATTGACGCATCAGGCTGACAGGTATTTCAACCACAAAACCGGAAGCGGCAGAGCCGAGGGTTGACATGGCTATTCTTGGCCGCCTGGAAGCTCCTCCCTCAATCACGGTTAATTCCGGCGTTGGGGCAGGGGGTTTCACAATTTCCCAGCCGATTTCTTGAGGCGCAAGCTGATGAAAAGCTTTCCCTCCGGCTTGCGGAGGCGTAATGGTCCGATTTTTCGGTCCTATCCGCTTGACTTCAACCTCGTCGTTCACGAAGGAAGTGGTGCCATCCGCATTGAAGGTTAGAGCCGTGCATTCGGGAATTTGATTTTTTCCAAGGTAGGCGAGCAAGCTTTTAATTTTTGCATCAGTAAGCGGAGTGCCGTTTTCAAAGTTGAATGAAATTATTCCATTTTTCCTGCTGGCCTCAAAAAGATTTCCCAATATTTCCGGGGAAACCTCGCCGAGGTGCCCATCCAGATTTTGAATGGCGATGCCGTAACTTCCGGCAAGCTCGGCAATTTTGGGTTGGGGGCTGGGGGCAATGGCGGCTTCGGCGGGGGCGGGCTCGGCTTTTAAGTCGTAGGGGGGGAGGGATTTGTCGGCAACTGCAGCAATTGGAGCAGGCGTCGGCCGAATGACTCCTGTCCGGTCAAGAATTATCGTATCCGCGTTACCGGTAGAGTCGATCAACTGGGCATGGAATCTGGCCAGGAGGTCAGGAGTGAGATCAACACCGGTGAAATCAAGCTGTTTTATCCCTTTGACCTGGCAGGCATCGAGGAATTCTAACAGTTTAGCGGGGTCAAGCTCAACGGCCAAGTTGCCGGAGATGCTGATGCCATACGTAATTTGCAGCCTCTTTATCAATTCGGAGAGAGGCATTTTTTCGGGCAGTGAAGTCGCTGCCCCGCCTAAACTGTGCTGACCGAGGACGCGAATTTTTGGTGAAAAATTGTAACTTAAATCAGAGCCGGCGGCATAGACCCTTAAGGCGCTGCGGCGGGCGGCTTTATCCGATTTGAGATAATCGATTAATTCAAGCAGCGCATTTTCGTTTTTCCCGCCGAAATCAACTTCGGCTTCAATAATTAAGGTTTTCAGGCCGCTGCGGCTGGCGAATTCAACCGCCCGGAGAAACTGCCATTGCGCCCGGGCGGAAACGCCTTCGAATTTACCTTTAAAAGAAATCCAATCCTTGCCCAGGACGTCGGCCAGCGAATCGGCGAGATAGCGGGGCGACCGGTCCAGTTTATCAAGGTCGTCCAGGACGACGCGGACCACCCCCTCTATTTCCCGGGCGAGATCGGGATATTTTTTATTGGCGGCTTCGATCCGGCCGGCCTCGGCCAGCTGCCGATAACCTTCCGCGGCGGCTTTGCGTTCCGGATCGGTCGAGATTAACGCTTGTTCCATGAAATCGGCGACAGCGTCTTCAGCCGTTGCCGTTCTGTCGAGCCCGGTTACCAAGGCCGGCTTCGGTTCGGCCGCAGGCGGCGCGGCCGGTGCCGTCCCTTTCGGCTGGAACCGCATATGCAGGTCATAAACCACATTGCTATCAGCGATCCTCTGCGGCTGTGATCCATCCTTGAGATCGACCGCCTTGTCTTGCAGGGAGCCGTAGAGGGCGCCGGTCCCGCGATATTGCTCGAACAATTTTTTGGTGGTGCGGACGACCCGGCCGTCATCGACGTTGATATAAACAACGGTGTCGAGGGGAGAGTTGTTATATCTTGAACCGCCAAGATCGATCGCGTTGTTGATCCTCAGGGCGTTCTGCGTCAACCCTTCTCGGCCGGTAATTCCGCGCCGGAACCAATTGTAAGCTCTTCCTGGCCAGCTCAACGTATCCCGGCCGGCCCTGGCCTGCAGTTTCGCCTCATACACGGCCCGCCCGGTCGAGCCGTACAGGGCGCGGGCCGCTTTGGCGGCGTAGCCAAAGCGCTGTTCCAGCAGGGTCTTGGCATAGGCCTCTTTTAATCCCCGGACGACGAAGTCGTAAGCGACTTTTCTTTTGACCATCGCCGGATCAGTTTCAGTTTGCAAATTAATGTTCCTGATCCGATCGAGATCGATCTCTTCGCCTAAGATCGCCCTGAGGGAATGTTCGATAAACTGACCGCTCTCGCCGACCATTCTATCCATCAGGACAGGGTTGCTGCTGACCAGCTGGCCCACGGATTGGGCTCTTAATTCCTGCCCCCCTTCGTTATTGGTCAGGTAGGCCTGAATGGACTGATTAAAGAATTGAGGCGAGTAATAGACCACGGCTTCGCGGAGGGCAGGGGTTTCGACGATATAGACCCTGGCCGCTCTTTCCAGATCACGCTGGACACCGGCGGCCGTGAACGAATGGAACCAATCGATCATTCTGGCGCCCCAACCGGTGTTCTTAAACCTGATTTCATCGTGGATCTTTTTGCCGGGGCCGAACCAGGAGAGCTCCCGGCCGCGGCCAAAAGCCCATTTCCAGCCCTTTTTCCACCAGAGCAAGCCGTCCTGGCCCAGGCCGAGAGTGCGCGCGACGACCGCCCTGGCCCGGCCGGCAGTTGCGTTGAAACGTGCCATTGCCTCTGCGTATGTTTCGCCGGTCGATAAGCTGCTTATCCTGATCGGTTCGGAGATAAGGCGGTTGGGGCCTTCGCCGGCGGCGCGCAGGTCGGCAAGGAGCCGGGCGGCGGCGGCGTCCCTGACCCTGACCACTTCGTCAAAATTTGGTTCCCCCGGAGCAATGATGATATTTTGCTTTATCCATTCGATCAAGCCGGTCTTCTCTTCTGCGCTCAAGCGTAAGCCACGCAGACTGAAAACTTTGTCTTTCAGGACCCGGTCGAAGGCGGCTGGCTGGTCAGCGCTTTGGGCGATGAACTGCAGCTCGGCCTCAAAGAAATCGATCTTGGCGGTAGTGACCGCCTTCCTTGCGCGAGCGGCCAGTGAGCCGCGGCCGTCGCCTTGTGCCTGCCCGGAGCTGGCCAGCTCGAATGAATAGACATTGTCGTGAGCGCCGGACGCTGAAGGGCTTCCCCCGCGCAAGTCGTCAACCGCGCCCAACAGGTGATTGGCCGGATTGGAGACTATTAATTTCCACGGATTGGCGTCGAGTATCGAAGTGACATGAAAGGCCCGTTTGCCGAGCGCGACCGCCCGGCCGGCTTTGGTCGGAGCGGCGGCATTTTCTCTGTCGGCGGAGGTGACCGAAGCCAGACGGACATCGACAGCACGATGGCGGACCCGGCTGGCCCAGCCGCGATAGGCGCGGTTGGCGATCGGCGTGCCGAATTTATCCAGGGCGTAGCGTTTAACGATCTCGAACGGCTCGGTCAGCGACTTCTTGAGCATGTTCCCCTGATGGGTGTAAGCGGCGCTTTGGGAGAGGCCGGCGACCAAGCCCTGCTGGCGCGCTTTCATGAAGATATCGCCGAAGATCGCCGCCGGGATGAAAGGGGCGATCAGGTCAAATACGCCCATTAACTGTGTATAGGAGAGCTGTTTTAATCTTGATTTGACAAAAGGATTGTTGGGATGTGACGTTAATTGGCCGGTTTGGTAAGCGAAGCCGAGCGTCATCTGCAGTGAGATGATGGCCAATCGTTGGACAAACCCGAAATAAAGGCGGGTTTGACCATATTGAGCTAAGGATTGGAACCGGTCCCGGCCGGAGGAATCCCGGCCGATCTGGCCCAAACTCTCCGACATGGTCTGTTCCTGCTCGCTTAAAAAGAGCATGGTGAATATATTGTCCGGCGGCGCTTCAAGCTCATCTTCTCCGTGAGCGGTCGAAAGCAGGGCAAACGCTTCACCGGCGTCGCGGCTGGAACCGGGGAGCAAGATATCGATCTCAGCCAGTCCCCGGCCGGCCAGATCGACCGCTTTTGTATTCAGGGCGGCGAGGAAAAGGGAAGCGCCGAAATTTATCTTTTGTTCGGCGCCTTGCGCGCTGTTCCGGGCGGTCAGGATGTCCAGGAGCGGCAGCCCGACCTTGGCCACGAACTCGAGGGCGATGGCGACATCGCCGTTGTTGAGATAGGCCAGCTCAAACGGTCCAAGGCGCCCCTCTTGCATATCCTTGGCCGCCTGCTTCAGGCGGTCGCGAATGGCCCGGATCTCAGCGAGTTTCGCCGCCTGGTTCTTTTCAAAGAATAAATAATTATTGGAAAAATCAAAACCAAAAAGCTCGATCAGGGCGAGGACGCGGGAAATATCCGCGTTCCCCCCATCGAGCTGCTGCATCAGTTCGTTCATTAATCGGGCGGCGCTCTCGACCACCGGCTGGGTGATCAGGTTATCAGAGAGGTTGACCTGGATGGGTTGGCCCTGGACGGCGCCGGAAAGGCGGGCGAGGGAGCCGGCGCTGGCGCCTTTGCCGAATTCATAGGTGTAGAGGTCGTTCTTGAGCATTCTCCCGAGCGGGAGGCTATATTCAGCCCTGACCAGGTAGTCGGCAATGTTGACCGCGCCCATCGCTTCGGATATCACCAGGTTCCAAAGGGCGCCAAGGGTTTCCGCCTGGCCGGTTTGGGCGTATTGGTCGACCAGCGGGCGCAAACGCTGGTTCAGGGTGTAATTTTCGACGAGGGTTTTGACGATCCGCTTGGCCTGTTGGGTTTCTTCATCATCGCCGGTCGTCGGATTGAGGGAATACCAGGCGATCTTGTGGGTCTGAAGATATTTTTTCAAGAACGCGACATAGCGTTGGCCGTCAGCAATGTAGGCGTCATAGCCGTACTCCTGGGCGCTCTTGGTTGGATCGGGAGTGAGCAGGTCGGCCGGAAAGGTGCCGAGGAGGGCCATCACGATCGTCTGGTGCAGGAATATCTCGGGACCTTTCCTGCCAAGGAGGCCGCGGACAAAGGCCGAGTCGATCGTACCGTCGTGCAGGTACTGATCGCGGGCCGGGGTGATCGTTTTGCCGCGCAGCGCCGCGACATCCCGGGGGAAAAGCTCCGCCTTGGCCGAAACGATATCGCCCAGGATGACATCGGTATCGGGCAGGCGGCCGCCGACCCACTGGATCTTGCCCACGCGGCTTTGGGCGTCGCGGATGACATCGCTGACAAAGTGGTCCCACCTTAACTTGTAGTGCGGGTCGAGCGCCTGCCGGGTGACGCTGGCCTGCCCCAGCGTATCCTTGGCGACTTCGGCGGTGGTGATCTTCATGTTCAGGTAGCGCTTGATCAGGCGGATGGCGAGCCGGGCGTCGCTGATGACCTGATCTTTTTCCGCCGCGGACATCCCGGCCGGCAGGTTGGCCGCGATCAGGTGGGACTTGTCAAAATTAAAAAATTCGATATCGGCCAGATCATCCGGGTAGTTGGAGCGCATCAGGTTGTCTTTGGTGATGAAAAAATACGGGCGCCGTGAATCAAGATAGGGCTGGCAGCGCGCGACGGCGGCCATTTCTTCGTCCGAAGGGCGGTTTTTCCCCGCCAGCAGGTAGGTCGGATTTTGGAACAATAAATGGAGCGCCATCAGATCAGAGGCGTCGACCGCGGCCACCGCCACCAGGCGTCTTTTTCCGCCGACCTCGATCACTCTGGCCGGATTGGCGTTGCGGAACTGTAAACCGGCGGTTTCTGTCCAGAGGGCAAGCTTAAAGCCGAAGATCGGCTGGGTTTCCGGGAGTTCAGCACGCGAATTAGAGAGGTCAAGGCTTATCCGATTGAGTTTTGAGCCGGCGCTTCCCACGGCGGCCGGCGGACCGGCCGGTATGCCGGTTATCTCGGCGGGGTAAGTTTCGGCGGTTACCGGCAAGGAGACACGGCCGCTGCTGTCGCTGATCAAATACTGCCGGCGGCCGTCCGGCCCGGATGAGGCATCGACGCGGGCGGCCATGACTTTTAGGTTAAGCAGGAGCCCGGCGGTCGGCCCGCCGATCATGACGTTGGCCCGTCCGCTTTCCGGGGTGATCGAGGCGGCGGCGAAAACCGGGATCAACCCGAAGGCCTCGACCAGCTTTTTTTGTGAAAGAAGGCGGAGATCGTCGCCTTTTTTCATTTTGTGGGTACCAAATGAGCTTAGCACCCGCTCGACGGTCGTGCCGATAAACGCTCGAGCTATAGTGATGTTAGCCTCGAAGTTGTCTACTTTATCATCTTCCTTATTTAGATTGTGCACCATCTTTTGCTTGTGACCTCTGACCTTTGCCTCGGCCTCGGAATTAAAAACAATGAGATCGGCCGCCGTAATGCCAAATTCCGTCAAAATATAGCTAAGCTGGTTATCTTCCAGCCAGTTTTGGACCGCGCTTTCATCCGTGATGTCGGCCGCTGCGATCTGCCCGGCCGTCCCTTCGATGAAAGCCACCGCGGCCTCGACATTTTCCCTGCCCTGGCTGATATTGGCTCTTCCGGTCTTAATTTGCTTCTCAAACTCTGCCAGTGCCTTTTTCTTGGCGGCCGCGATCAGCGCCGGCAGGTTCATCTGGTTTTCCGTTTTGAGCGCCTCGTTAAGCGCCGGCGCAACGCAGTTGATCACCAGGGCGATCACCTCATTTAATTGGTTCGGCTTGCCGGCCAGCTCGGAGTGATCTGCCAGAATGCTGTTCCTTAGATTGATGGCGATGTCGAGCGCGATATCCTGGGCGGTTTTGCCCATCAGGAAGTTGTCGGTCGCGCTGCCGACCTGGACAATTGATTCCAGGTAAAGGTTTTCCGGCCGCCGCCGGCTTGGGTCAAGGTTGGTGGTCTGCGGGTTGCGGTAAAGGAGGAGCGCCCGGTGGGCGGCGATGATCTTGGGGGCGAGGGTGGCGGCCTTTTGGCAGTTTTCATCGCCTTTATATGTATTCGGAATGGACGCTTCGCCATCTATGACTTCGAGCGAAACCCGCTGGCTGTCTTTGTTGTTAAACAGTATAAAGTATTTTTCCGAGCCGTGCCTTTCGTCCCGCGAAATGACCAGCGAATAGGTGCCGTCGATCAGCAGTTCATAGGCCCTCAGGTGCTCGGTGGCTTCCTCCGGCTTTTGCCCGGCGGCGGCCAGCGCCGCCCGCATGGTCGCCAGTTTTTTCGTGAAGATAATATTATGCTGTTGTTCAAGCGGCTCGAGCGCCGCCGGGACGAATTCGGACCGACGCCTGGCCGAGTCGTAGGCATAAGCCAGGTCATCAAAGGTCATGAGCCTGAAGCCGCCGCTCTGGACCAGCCGGACGACCTCGCTCGGAAGCGGTTGGCTGGTTCGAGGGCTGACCAGTTCCATGGGGTGGCCGTTGACCGTTTCGGTCTTGACCTGGCCGACCTGGCCGACAAAGGTATCCGGCAAAGCGAAGAAGGTGAACGATCCTTCCGCCAGCAGACGAGCCCGGGTTTCAAAGACCGGCCGCTGCGCCGCCGGCAGTTTGACGGTGATGAGCTGTGTCCCCAATTGCCGCATGGCGGGCAGATCATTCTTTTTTGAGTCGAAAAGGAGGAAGAGTTTAACCTGGGCGGTTTTGAGATAGTCGAGCCGGGCGGCTAATGAGAGCGCCGGGCGGGGAGGAGTATATTGGTACGCCGGGCTAAAGAGCTTGGCGGCTGTTCCCGCCAATTCCGCCAGGGCTTTTTCGGCGGCCGCGAGACCGGCTTCGCTGACATACACTTTTGGCAGGTCTTCCTTAACGCTCTGCCGCACAGCCATGAGGGCTGCTGCCGCGGCGCCGTAAGCTTCGCTGTCCAGGCCCAGCTCTTCGGCAAAGAGTGGCGTAACGATCTTGTCTTCAAGCGGCGTGAACCTTAGTTTCTGCTCGGTAATGAGCTGATCGGCCGCGGCCTGCATCCTGGCGACGGTCCCCGAGTAGAGCTCGAAGTCGGCCTTGAGCTCGGCTTCTGTGGCGAGGAAATCGGCCAGCCCGCCATTCTCTTTCTCCAGCTCTTCCCGGGCCGCCTCGCGGACAAGTTTACTATCAAGGATGGTCGTATCGTCGTCGAAAGGCCACAGGGTTGGGTATGGGACTATCTGATCGAGTTCGGACACACGGCTAGCCCAGCTTTCGTTACCGAAAAAGCGGAGGGCCAGCTTCTGTTTCAGAGGGAAGTCCAGGTCTCTGGGGTGGGTCTTGGGGAGGGCGGCCAGCGTCTTCTCATTGGCGGCAATTTTTTCCCGGGCGTAGGCGAGCGCCTGCTCGCGCGCCGACATGATGATCAGGAACTGCTCTTCGGGGCTCAGGGAATCAAAAGAGACGAACCATGTTCCGTAATTTTTCTGCAGTTTCGCCCGGGCGTAATCGAGGAAGAGATTGTACAATCTGAGCTTGCTACCGGTATCAAGATCGGTGTAGGCGAGGATGAGGCCGTCCAGCTCCCTGGCATCGGCCAGGACCCCTGACGCGTCGATCGCGGCCGCCACGCCGGCCAAAGTCCGGTTGTCGGCTCCGGCAGGGAGAGATTCGAAGGGCTTGGTTGTCAGGCCGTCGGCCGCCTCAAGGGCCGCGTCAACCTGTTTGCCCGCCCAGCCGCCCAGGGCGGCGTCAAACTCCTTGGCGCCGAATTCCTGGCCGGGGTCGAGGGGGGTAAAGATCTCATTGTTGGACAACTGTTGGAGGAAGAGGTCGTCCGAGTCGCTGTAGCGGTAATAGAAGCCGTTATCAACATATTGCGTCAGAGCCGGGGTCGGGCCGGCCGCGAATCTTTCGACCGTCAGGGTCGTTTTCTTTCCTTTCTGGTCGTAGCCGAGAGCGATGAGGCGGGTGTTGTCGCTTCTTAAAGAGGTGAGCGAAGCGGCGGTCGTTTCGATCTTCTGGCCGTACTGCAGGATAATTGTTTTTTGCAATTGCGGCGGGAAGAGCGAAGCCGCTTTAACGTTATAGATCTTCTTGAGGAAAGGGAGGGCAGTGCGGATCTTGGAATATATATCGATGGCGGTGTCAAAAATGGAGGCGAGATCTTTTTTTAACAGGCCTTCGGGGCTAACGTCTATCTTGATCCCGATCTGTTTTAAGACGATGGCAAAAACGACGGCCGCCTGGATGTTGAGCTGGGTGGCGGTGGTTAATGAGGCAAAATCGTTTTGGCCGTTCAGCCCGGCGTAAATATAATTGACCAGCGCTTCGATCTGATCTTTGTCCGTTAAGCCGGAGAGAGCGACCGCTTCCCGGAGGGCTTTAATGATCTGCGCTTTTTCAGCGTCGGTGGCGCCGGGAACGGCGCCGATATTCCCGACATAGGGCGAATATTGCGGACTATTTTGAATGGCACTCAATTCGTTGCTCATAAATCGTTATATTACTTTTTGGGCGGTTTTATTTTGCCCTGCTGCCTAATGTACGCGAGCGCGGCGGCCTTTTTGGCTAGGCCTGCGGCGTCCGCTGACAAACTGATAGGGCCATTATTAGTGTCATTCACTAACCAGGAATTCGCATCATCATCATTAGCGAATAAATTAGCGACTAAACTGTCAATATGAGCTGCCTCTGCCTGAGTTAATCCTTCCGGTGGTGGCTTGTCAACCGGCTCAACAGTCAGGTAATATTTTGTCTTTGTTCCCCCAACCTCTACCTCTACGTACCGCCTTATTTTGTTATCAGCTGCGTCTTCTGTTTTTACAGTTAGCTTCTTTCCTCCTGTTTCAGCATCAAAATATTGAATGTTTTTCCCACTCCTGATAGTCCAGATGGGAGGAGTACCTATTGGTTTCCCTCCTGAATCGTATAAGCCGGTTGCGACCGTTCTTGCTATCGCGACGACCGGACTATCAGCCGTGATCTTTCGGAAAGCTTCGATTGCCTTGTTGATATCATCCTTCTTGGGGTGTTGAGGGTTTTGTGCGATCAGCTTTTCTAAGTATTCGACAGCGCCCTGCGCGGCTTTTATCTTGCGCTGGTCGTAAGCGGTCCCCATTTCTGTAGTATATCCAACGGTCGTGTCACTCTTTCTTGAATCAACACTCTTCGCAAAATCGTTACCTTTGCCTTTCTCTTCCTTTGCGGCTTTTGTGAGATTGGCAGAGACATCTTCGCCAAACCGGGCGGCCAGGAGATAGCGCTCAACGGCAAGGACAAAGTCGTTATCTCTAGCTTTTTTACGCCCGAGATCCAAAAGGTGTTCACCGATCGCAGTTCGCACAGATTTAAGCCAGGTGTTTGCGGGATCGTTCGCGTCCATGGCCAGTTTTTCTATGTATTCACTCGAACCCTGGAAGTCCGCGGTGACCGCCGCGATAATGAATCGTTTGGCTAATTCCGGATCCTTTGCTTCCATGACGACAGCATAGGCCCTTTGATATTCCGCTTTATCCAGGAGCTTCTGAAGCAACTCGCCCAGCGCCTGGCCCTTGCCGGCTTTCATCTTCTTCGCGACTTTGAGCGCATTGTCAAATTTCTCTTCGCTGATCAATTTGTAAAACTTTTGAACTGATTCTCTTTCATCGTCACTCGACACCGTTTCCCCTTCCTCCTCCACCTTCCCCGCCTTCAGCCATTCCAGCAGACCCTCCATATCCACCTCTTTCGGCCGGAAGGGGGTGACGGCAAGCTGTGTGATCTCGCCTTCCGTAAAACCAAAAGTATCGTATAAGCCGGTCATGCTGGCCATCGCGAGCTGCAGCAGGAAGGCGGCGACGTTGTCGGCCGACTTCAATGTCCCGTCCGCAACTTTGTCTTTTATCATTCTCCTGACCGATTCAATGATCTTTCCGCTGAGCGCATCATAGACAGATGTCGATAATTTTGCTTTGTCCGCCTCAGCCCAAGTTATTCCGCTAAACCAATCGACGACTTTGGTCCTCGTATCCCACAGTTCGCTCACCTTCACATTGCGGAAGGAGGAGGCCTTGGAGTAGGCCTCGGCGGCTTTGGCGAAAGTCATGCCGAGGGGGTCGGCATAAGCTTCGACCACCGTGACGAATTCGAGCAGTTCGGCGAGGTCGATCTCTGTGTCTGATGTATTTGCCGCGTTCATGCCGTTGGCGATGAGGATGAAGAGGGCGTTATTGGTCAGGCCGAGGTCCTGGGCCTCTTTTTTGTTGATCTTGCCGTCTTTCAGTGCGGTCAAAAGTTTTTCCGCGTCTTCGGCAGACATGCCCGCATTAATTAATTTGGCCTTTAGATCGGCAATTTCCGTATCGTCAAGGCCACTGCCGCTTGTAATGGCCTCTTGCAGAGCGGTTCTTACTGCAGGATCAAACCTTTTAATGCCAAGAGAATATCGGCTCCAGGCGTCGGTGGTTGAGGGATGGATGGGGGGTCTCGCAAGTGCGGAGTCGGCTTGCGGCGCAAGCTGTTCGGTTGCGTCCGCAATCTTATTATGTCCCCATAACCGACCAGGAACCATAACTTCCCAACTATTGCCATTCTTGACCACGTGCGCCCATTGTTTTCCGTCCGGCTTTGTGGAGGCAAAAGTGAATTTGCCGTCGTTGTCGGGATCCTCAACGAGGACTAAATATGTTGCGCTTCCTTCTGTGAACGAGAGGATGCGTTGAGTGGGAGTCAGCTGTTTGGCGAGAGCGGTTTTCTGATCGGGTGTCAGCTTATCATAATCGTCTAAAGTTGCTGTGCCAGCTTTAATTGTTCCGAGTGTAACAGCTGACGGAGCCGCGGCAGCCAAAGGCACAGCTGCTTCGACTTTTTTGACCTCCCAACTTGTCCCATTCAGTGTTACGGTAAATGAATCGGATCCTTCCTGGGTTTTCCCGTCACTAACCGCGGCTACTGTCCCGTCAGCAAAAATGACATATTTTGGGGCGTCGCCTTCGGCAACGATGAGATAGGCGGAAGGGGCGGAAGGGGCGGAAAGGGCGGAAGAGGCGGAAGAGGCGGAAGAGGCGGAAGAGATTGTATATTTTGTCTTGCCGTCGGCCATGGTGATTTCGACCGAAGTAGAACCAGAGGGAATCAAACCGTTGATGATCGTTATGAAATTGGTGGCCGTTGGCTTGGTCGAAGCAGCAAATGCAGTCAGCCAAGCCCGAGCGATGATGCGCTGAGCGGCGACCGCGGCAGTAAGGGCGCCATTTGTCTTGCCTTTAAGAGTCGCGACATCGGCGGCGGTGATCTCGATGGTGGTGGAGGCGGGGCGGGAATCTTCCTTGCTGGCAAGCGCGGTTAAAAGAGCGATCAAGGCCGGTTCACCGGCAGTCCCTTGAACAGCTTCAAAGGCGCTGGCTAAGGCAGTACGTTCCTGTGCAGTAAATTGATCAGCCGCTTCGCCTTTGTTTACAGTGAGATCTCCAAGTTTAACCGAACCAATCTCGATAAGAATTTGCACCTGTTTAGTCGCGGATACGTAGTTGGCCTTTCCACTAGTAGCTGTGGAAACGCGGTTGTTGCCGTTCACCGGATGATTGCTAAGTAAACTAATTTCACTCATTTCTTATCTCATCTCCTATAATGCCTCGACTCTTTGGGATATTGGGCGATTGGGGGATTGGGATTTGGAGATCAGGGAGGCGACTCTCGCCAAAATTATTGACAACTTACCGGTTACTGCTATAATGCCCCTAATAATGGAAATCACAAGAAAGTTTAAAGAAACGGGAATTGATATCCTGGTTAGAACAGCGTAAATCGTATTTGTCGCCTTTGTTCTAACCCCTTTCATTACCGGGCGGTATGATGTCGGCCTCATACTTCCGGGTATTTTTATTTCAATTTTTTGCATAATCATTGCTTTGCTTATTTCACTTGCCGTAAAGGAGGATGATTAAAATGGACGCCATCGGCCTTGCTCTTTATACCGCTTATGCCGTCGCTTTTCTTCTGGCGCTGGTTATTGGAGCTATCGTGCTCTATGCCGAGCTCCAAAAGCGCTCGCGTTTCAAACATAAGCCCGCCCATTAGTCCTCGACTGATCTGGATATCGGGAGATTGGGATTTGGATATTGGGCGATTGGGATAGTGGGATTTGGATATTAGGGAATTGGGATATCGGGTATCTGATTTCCTGATCCCCTGATACCCACTTCCTGATCCTCTGATATCCTGATAACCTTGTTCGCCGAAATCCTGTTCTCCAAAATCCTTGACTAATCGTTTGCCGTTGGTTATAATTTTTCTTATCGTGCTGGTTACGAAAGAAGCCAAGAAGCTCCTGGCTGAGTTCTTGAGTAGAGTGGCGCAAATTCTCTTTGCCATGCTGGTGGTCGGCCCTTTTGTGACCGGCAACCTTAAGGCGGAGTTCATCATGATCGGTCTTTTTGGAGCATTTGGCTCTTTGTTCCTGGCGCTGATGGTCTCTTTCACTGTCAAAAAGGAGGATTGATTTTCAATGGATCCAACCACTTCTTTTATTATTGTCGTTTCCGCTGTTTTGATTTTAGGGGTTGTTTTGACTATTTTCATATATGTTTCCGATTATTTCTCGGAACGGTCCCACCTCAAACACAAGCACGCCTGATTGGCGATGGATATCCGGTGATCCGGGGATCCCTGCCTGCCGGCAGGCAGGCGGGACTGGAAGATCCGGGGATCGGGAGATCCGGGACCTGATCCTGACCATAGTGGTCTATCCCACCCTGCGCTATCGGGCCAAGCACAGACAGCATTGATCTTTTTTCCAGCGACCCTCTAAAAACCATTTTTTCCTCCCAATATATATCGTCAATTTCCGGCCAAAATTACATAAAAAAAGGCCCGTCCGCCTTCGGCGAACAAGCCTGTTAACGCGAGCTTTTAATTGAACCTAAACCGCGACGATTGATAACAGGCAATCGGTCGTTACGGTTTCTCTTTCACTAATATTATCGGTCTAAGGCGGGGAAAACTTGCATGGGGAATACGAAAAATTTGGGGAGAGGGGGGGGGGAAGGGGCGGAAAAGGCGGAAGAGGGGGAAGAGGCGGAAAAGGCGGAAGAGGGCGGAAAGGGCGAGATCAGTTGAGCTTTTGTTTAAGGGAGGAAATCAGGCGGGAGAGGAGATACGTTGTTCGGATCGAAAGATCGTCGAATTCGAGAAAGGTTTCCCGGGGGATAAATTCTCTTCGGTAAACCCGGCGCCCCCAATCCTGCAATTCGGCCAGGGAACGTCTGCTGTAGCCGAGAAAGCGGAGATATTCTTTGAGGGAGCCGCTATAATAACCTTCAATAAAATTTGCCACGACCGAACTTGATGCTCGCTCGATCTGATCTATTGTCTTAAATTGAGTCCGGGGAATTTTGGTTAAGATCGATCTCAGGACAAATAATTCCAACGCATCCATGTTTTGCCAGACGATCATCTTCCTATGCCCGTAAATTATTTCCTCTCCCACTTTCCCTCCCTCCCGCCTTTTTAGCCCTTTCCGCCCTTTCTGCCTTTTCCCAATCCCAGCAATCTTATTGCCACGCTCAAGCGGGGGAAAATCGGCGAAATTTCGCCAGTGGACAGGTCTGAATATCAGATTACCAGAAATCAGATGGAGAGAAACAGAAAGCAGAGAACGAAAATCAGAAGATTATACGATGGAGCTAAAGTTGGGGACATTGCCGCCGATCGCGGCGATAGCCTTTTTTAGATCATTAGGATCGATAGCGGAGTTGGGAGAACCGGAAGCAGAAGCGCCGCCGCCGGCCCGGTCCAGGGCGCTGGAGACGCGGTCGCTCAGCGAAGACAAAAGATCACTGCCGCCCCCATCGAAATGGGAGAGCGACTGGCTCTGCAAACCACTGCCCGATAGGCGTTCAGACATACTCATGCCGTTATATATGTCGGGACAGCGGGGAGGAAACTTGCATTGGTGGTTTTCGCCGATTTTTTATGTTATATTATAGCCCTCATCATGAAGGACTTTATTTCGATTCACGACCTTTCCGCCAAAGAAGTAGAGGGGATCCTTGCCCTGGCCGCTGACCTCAAAGACAAGCAGAAAAATAAGGTCAAACACGAATATTTGTGGGCAAAATCGATGGCGATGATCTTTGAGAAACCGTCGATCAGGACGCGGGTTTCGTTTGAGATCGGGATGTGGCAGTTGGGCGGGCTGGCCATCAACCTCGATCAGGAGGCGATCGGGCTGGGGGTCAGGGAATCTATCCCCGATGTCGCGCGCACCCTCTCGCGCTTTGCCGACGCTATCTTGCTGCGCACCTTTGCCCACGAGAAGGTGACGGAGCTCGCCAAATATGCCGATGTGCCGGTGATCAATGCACTTTCGGACCTCTTGCACCCGTGTCAGGCGTTGTCGGATGTTTTTACAGTCAAGGAGATCAAGGGCAGCAAGGGTATCGAGGGAATCAAGATGGCTTACATTGGCGACGGGAATAATGTTTGCCACTCGCTGATGTTTGCCTGCGCGAAGGTTGGCTTGAACCTGACAGTGGCGACGCCGAAGGGCTATGAACCGGACGAGAAGATCGCGAAACTTTCGATGGCCGATGCCAAAAAAACCGGCGTTGAGATCGATATCTTGAACGACCCGGTCATCGCGGCCAAAGACGCCGATGTCATCTACACCGATGTCTGGACGAGTATGGGACAGGAGAAAGAGGAAAGAGTTCGGAGTAAGGAGTTCGGAGCGTTTCAGATCAACTCGAAGCTGACCAAGCTGGCCAAACCGGATTACATATTCATGCATTGCCTGCCGGCCCATCGCGGGGCGGAGGTGACTGACGAGGTGATCGACGGCCCGAACTCGGTCGTCTTTGACCAGGCCGAGAACCGGCTGCACGTCCAGAAAGCGATCCTTGTCAAATTGTTAGGGGGAGAAAATGGTTAAGAAAGTCGTTCTGGCTTACTCGGGCGGGCTTGACACATCCGTCATGATCAAGTGGCTCAAGGACAATTACGGCTGTGAGGTTATCGCTTACGCGGCGGATGTGGGGCAGGAGGAAGAACTAAAGAACTTAAGAACTAAAGCGCTAAGCGCCGGCGCGTCAAAGATCTACATCGAAGACCTCAAAGACGAATTTGCCAGCGATTTTATATTCCCGATGCTCAAGGCCGGGGCGATCTACGAGAACCAATATCTTTTGGGGACGTCGGTCGCGCGGCCGCTTATCGCCAAGCGCCAGGTTGAGATCGCCAAAAAAGAAAAGGCCGACGCGGTGGCCCACGGCGCGACGGGGAAGGGAAATGACCAGGTCCGCTTTGAGCTGACATTTAAGGCGCTGGCGCCCGGGTTGAAAATAATCGCGCCCTGGCGGGAATGGGAGTTAGCCGGCCGGGCAGACGAGATCGATTACGCCCAAACCCACGGCATCCCGATCCCCGTGACCAAGAAAAAACCGTATTCCTCCGACCGCAACCTCTGGCATATCAGTTATGAGGGCGGTATTCTCGAAGATCCGTGGCGGGAGCCGAGCGAAGATATGTTCCTGCTCACGAATTCGCCCGAGAAAGCGCCTGGGAAACCGGAATATTTGGAAGTCGGATTTAAGAAGGGGAGACCGGAATCGGTCAATGGTAAACGATTGGCGCCGGTCAAATTGATCCAGAGATTAAATCGGATCGGCGGCCGGCACGGCGTCGGGCGGGTCGATATCGTCGAGAACCGGCTGGTCGGGATCAAGTCGAGAGGGGTCTACGAAACGCCGGGCGGCACGATCCTCTACGCCGCGCATCAGGCGTTAGAAACAATTACTTTGGATCGGGACACGCTGCACTTCAAACAGCTCCTTGCCCACAAATACGCCGAGCTGGTCTATAACGGCCAGTGGTTCACGCCGCTCAAGACGGCGCTCGATTCTTTTATCGACAAGACGCAGGCGAATGTTTCGGGCGTTGTCCGCCTGAAGCTTTATAAAGGCAATTGTTCCGTCGTCGGCCGAAAGTCGGTCAAGTCGCTTTATCGGCCGGATCTCGCGACTTTTGAAAAAGAAGCTGTTTTCAACCAAAAAGACGCGGAGGGTTTTATTAATCTCTTCGGCCTGCCGCTCAAAGTCGAAGCGTTATTGAAGGGGAGGGCTTAGATGGCAGAAAAGAACAAGAAGGCCTGGGGCGGCCGGTTCCGCGAGCCGCTGGCCAAAACGGCTGAAGCATTCAGCAGCTCGGTGGCTTACGACAGCCGCCTGTTTAAGCAGGACATCGTCGGCAGTATCGCCTACGCCAGAGCGCTCGTCAAGGCGAAGGTCCTCTCCGCCGCCGAAGCCAAAAAGATCATCCGGGCCCTCGAAGAGATCATGCGGGGGATGCAGGCGGGACGGATCGCGCTCAAAGCCGAGTTTGAAGATGTCCACATGAACATCGAGTCGCTCCTGATTGCGAAGATCGGCGAGACGGGGAAGAAACTGCACGCCGGACGCAGCCGCAACGACCAGGTTGTGACCGACGTGCGGATGTACGCCAAGTACGAAGTGACCGAGATTGTCAGGCTGATCAAGAAACTGCAGACGGTATTCATCGACCTGGCCGAAAAACATATCAAGGTCATCATGCCCGGCTACACGCACCTCCAGCGGGCGCAACCCGTTCTTCTCTCCCACCACCTGATGGCTTATTATGAGATGTTCGCCAGGGACAAGGAAAAATTCTTGGCGGCCGGGTGCGAAGCCGACGTGATGACGCTCGGCTCGGGGGCGCTGGCCGGCGCCGGCTTCGACATCGACCGCGAGGCGCTGGCCAAGGAGCTCGGCTTCTCGAAGATCTCAAAGAACAGTTTGGATGCCGTCTCCGACCGCGATTTTATCGTCAGCTTCGCCGCCGCGGCCTCTCTTTTGATGACGCACATCTCGCGGTTCTCGGAGGAGCTCATCATCTGGTCGACCTACGAATTCAACTTTGTCGAGATCTCCGACCGCTACACGACCGGCTCGTCCATCATGCCGCAGAAAAAGAACCCCGATATCGCCGAACTCTGCCGGGGCAAAACGGGCCGGGTCTTCGGCAACCTGACGCGCCTGCTGACCATCTTAAAGGGCCTGCCGCTCGCCTATAACCGCGACCTGCAGGAAGATAAGGAAGCGCTCTTTGATACCGTCGACACGGTCAAGAGCGTCCTCGCCATCTATTCGGAAATGCTGGCCGCGACAAAGTTCAACGCCGAGGTGATGACGGCGGCCGCCCGCAAGGGATATCTCACCGCCACCGACGTGGCCTATTATCTCGTCGGGCGCGGCATCCCTTTTCGCGAGGCCCACGCGATCGTCGGCAAAATCGTGGCCTACTGCGAAGAATCGAACATGCAGATCGAGTATCTCTCGCTCAACCAGTTAAAACAGTTCTCCGACGTCTTCACTTATGACGTGACGCGGGTGCTCTCCGCCGAGAGCTCTATCGCGAACCGCGACATTCCCGGCGGGACGGCGGCCAGCCGGGTGAAAGAGGCGATCAAGCGTGCGAGAAAAGACCTGCTTCATGATAAAGCCTGACGGAGTAGCCCGCGGGTTAGAGAATGAGATATTTAAAAGAGTTGAAAACGCCGGCCTCAATGTCGAAGTCAGGCAAAAGATGAGTTTGACCGCCGAACAGGCGGCCGAGCTCTACAAACCGCATCTGGACAAGCCGTTCTATCCCGGCTTGATCAAATTCATCACTTCCGGCGCGGTTGTCGCCTGCGTTGTTTCCGGCGAAAGCGCGATCGGCCGCCTGCGCGCCCTCATGGGGGCGACCGATCCGATGAAGGCCGAAGCCGGAACGATCAGGGGCGACCTGCGCGAAGAAATTGTCCTGAGCGAATACGGCACGATCAAGAACCTTGTCCACGGCTCCGACTCGCCGGAGTCGGCCGAGCGCGAGATCGCCATCTTTTTTAAATGAAGCGGTTGCGGGTCGGTTTGTTAGTTAGTTTGTTGGTTGGTTTGTTGGTTGGCGGGGCGGCGGCGCAAAAATTTGAGCTGGTCGAGCCCAAAGACGCGCTCTCCGATTACGCCAATGTCGTGACGCCGGCCGCGGCGGAGAAAGTGAAAACCCTCTCCGATGACCTGCGCCGGATCACCTCGGTCAATTTTAAGGTCCTCGTCATCCGCCAGCTTGAGGGTGGGATCGAGGCTAAAACCTATGCCGAGCAGATCTACAAGCGCTGGGATGTCGGCCGCTCCGAAGGGGGCCTTGAGCACGGCGTCCTTTTGTTCATATCGGTGCTGGACCGCCGGGTCAAACTTGTCGTCGGCCGCCAGGTTTTATACGTCCTGCCGGCCAAGGCGCAGGAAGAGATCGAGTGGAGCGTCCTGGCCGAATTGTCGAGGGGGAGATTTTCACAGGGGGTCGAGATCGGCTCGGCGGCGGTCGCCGACACCGTGCTGGCCGGCTGGGAAACCTACCGGCGGCCGGGGAGAGGGCGGCTTGATTGGCAGAAGATATCTGTCCCCGTCTTCAGCCTGTTCCTTGTTTCGGCGCTCCTGCCGATCGTTTTTGGCGGTTCGTTCATCATGGGCTTCAGCATCTTTATCGGCGGGCTCTTCGGCCTCGTCCTGCTTGATTATATTGGCATGGTGCTGGCCGCGGCGTTCGGATTCTTCCTAAATTGGAGGAGGGAAGGGAAATGAAAGTCGGTTTGTTGGTTTGTTGGTTAGTTGGTTTGTCGGTTTGTTGGTTTGTTGGTACGGCGGTGGCGGCGGAGCCAAAGTTCCCCGCTTATTCGGGCTTTGTTAACGACTATGCTGGAATTCTTGACGGAACGACTAAAGACAAGCTTGAAGCGCTCTGCAAAGAGCTTGAAGCCAAAACCTCGGCCGAGTTGGCGGTAGCGATCGTGAAAAGTGTCGAGCCGCTTGATCCCAAAACCTACGCCGTCAAACTTTTTGAAAAATGGAAGATCGGGAAAAAGGGAAAAGACAACGGTCTCCTGATCCTCCTGGCCATGGATGAGCGGCGGGTTGAGATCGAGGTCGGCTACGGCCTCGAGGGTGTCATCAACGACGCGAAAGCCGGCGAAATTTTGGATAAATTTGTCGTGCCGTTCTTCAAAGAAGGAAAGTTTGGCGACGGGCTTTACAATGGCGCCGCGGCTGTTGCTGCCGAGATCGCGCAGTCGGCGGGGCAGGAGATGGGCGAGGGTTTTAAGCCGGTTTATTCCGAAGAAGGATCGCCCTGGCTGATCGGTTTTGCTTCGGTCGCGCTCATTGTCTTCATCTGGCTGATCGTCTATGCCTCCGGTTTTGTCCCCGGCTTATTCGGCGCATTTTTCGGCGCGCTGGTCGGTCTGGCGTTCGCCGGCATCATCGGCGCCGTCCTTGGCGCGATCGCCGGTTTTGTGTTATCATATTTCAAATTGCCGGGCGGCTTTAGCGGCGCCGGCGGCAGTTGGGGCAGAGGAAGTTTTGGCGGTGGTTTCGGCGGCGGCGGCGGGGGCGGCGGGTTTGGCGGCGGGAGCAGCGGCGGCGGGGGATCCGGGCGAAGTTGGTAAAGAAGGAGGGCTTCATATGTGGCGATGGTTGGTCGGAATTTTAGTTGTTGTCTTATTGATCGGTTTCTGGACGGTGGGAATTTACAACGGGCTCGTTGGGAAAGACCAGAATGTGAAGCAGAATTGGGCGCAGATCGAAAATCAACTGCAGAGACGGTATGACCTGATTCCTAACCTGGTCGAAACGGTCAAGGGTTACGCCAAACACGAGAAGGAGTTGTTCGAGAACGTGGCCGCGGCTCGCTCAGCCTGGGCGGGGGCGAAAACAACCGGCCAAAGAGTCGCCGCCGCCAACCAGATCGAGGGTTTCCTCGGCCGGCTGATCGCGGTGGCCGAGAACTATCCTGTTTTGCGGGCGTCGGAAAATTTCCGCGGCCTGCAGGACGAGCTGGCGGGGACCGAGAACCGCGTGGCCGTCGCGCGCATGCGCTATAACGACGCGGTCCAGGCCTACAACACGACAGCCAAGACCATCCCCACGGTCTTCTTTGTCAATCTCTTCGGTTTTGACAGAGACAAGGCATTCTTTGAATCGGCCAAAGAGGCCAAAGAGGCGCCCAAGGTTAAATTCTAGCCTCACCCGCTGACGCAAACCGTCCCCCCTCTCCATCTTCGATGGAGAGGGGAAAAAATGATGGGAGTCGAGATGAAAATAAGAGTTGAACACAAATCTTTAGTTGATTTTAAATGCGATCTTTTGGCCGTTAATGTTTTTGAGGGCGAAAAGAAATTAGACGGCGCGGCGGCGGCCGCAGATAGGGCGCTGGGCGGCCTCGTTTCGCGCCTCGTCCGTTCGGGCGAGATCACCGGCAAGTTAGGTGAAACGACGCTTTTTCATTTGGGCGCCGGGCGGGCGAAAAAGGTCGTTATTGTTGGCCTCGGCAAAAGAGATAAATTTGATCTTGAAGCGGTCAGAACGGCTGCCTCCGCGGTCATCAAGAAAGCCCGTGAAGTCAGGGCAAAGATCGTTGCTTCGATCGTCCACGGCGCCTCTTGCGGCTGTCTTGACCAGCGCGATTCGGCCAAAGCCCTGGTCGAGGGTTCGGTCCTCGGCGTCTATAAATTTCCCGGTTACGCCAAAGAGAAAGAGACCCCTGATTTTCAGATCAGGGAACTTGTCCTCATCGATAGCGACGCGAAAAAGATCAAGCCGTTTTCCGCCGGCGCCAAACTCGGCCTCATCATTGCCGAAGCCGAGAATCACGCCCGCGACCTCGTTAACGAACCGTCGAATAAGATGACGCCGACGGCTTTTGCTAAACTTGCACAGCATATCGCAAAGATCAACGGACTCAAATTCGTCTCGCTTGATCCGAAGAGAGAGGGGATGGAGGCGCTCTGGGCGGTGGCAAAGGGCTCGAGTGAGCCGCCGCGCCTGGTCGCCCTCGAATACCGGGGCAACCCGCGCTCAAAAGAAAAGATCGCTCTCATCGGCAAGGGGATCACGTTCGATTCGGGCGGCATCTCGCTCAAGTCGCCAAAGAGGATGGATGAGATGAAATCCGACATGGCGGGGGCGGCGGCGGTGCTGGGGACGATGAGTTTGCTGGCTGACCTTAAACCGAAAAAGAATGTCATCGGCGTCATTCCGTTAACGGAAAATATGCCCTCCGGCCACGCGACCAAGCCGGGCGATGTCGTGGGGTCGCTCTCCGGCTACACGATCGAGGTGACCAATACCGACGCGGAAGGCCGCATGATCCTGGCCGATGCCATTACTTACGCCAAGAAACGCGGCGCGACGAAACTGATCGATGTGGCGACGCTGACCGGCGGCTGTATCACGGCGTTGGGGGATGCGGCGACGGGGATCATGGGCAACGATCAGGCGCTCCTCGACAGGATAATTGAGGTCGGCAACCGCTGCGGCCAGCGACTGTGGCAGCTGCCGATCTACGACGAGTATAAGAACGCGCTCAAGAGCGCCATTGCCGATATCAAGAACACTTCCGGCACCGGCAAGGCCTCGCCCTCAAGCGGCGCCTCGTTCCTGGCGAAATTTGTGGGCGAAACTCCCTGGGCGCACCTTGATATTGCCGGGACGGCGTTCCTCGACAAGGCGAGGGGTTATTTGCCCGAAGGCGCGACGGGGGTGCCGGTGCGCACGCTGATCGAGTTTCTTGTTTCCTGATGCGTAAAGTATTTCTATTTTCTATTTTTTGCTTTCTACTCTCTACTTTCTGTTTTGCCGAAGCCTCCATTAAATTCGAAGAACAATTCCGCATCAAGGTCTGGAACGAGGCGGGCGGGACAATAGAAGTCAGCGCCGACAAGGGAAAGAATTGGGAAACGGTCGGACATGTTGTCTATCCGACGGCGAGGGTGAATCCCGAGGGCTACACGGCTTCGCGCTGGGTGGCGGACGGCACGGTGGCGGCGACGGCGGTCAACGCGATCCATCTCAAAGTCACGACCGAAGCGACGACCGGCGGCGGCGTCATTTTTAGTTTACTGCCGAAGGAGTTTATCCAGCCGCCGAAGTTTTACAGGTCTTATTTGAGTCCCGACTCGTCGATCTACACCGATATCCCGGCGGGGACGAGCATCTTCGGTGACGGCTACTCTCCATATGTCGGCAATCCGGTCCTGCTCTCGCGCGGCGCCTACAAGCTCGTGCCGATGAGCGGCTACGCCCCGGCGGTCGGCGACAGGATCTATATCATTGTCGAAAAACCGCTCGATTATCCCAGGGAGATCGTCTTTGAGAACGCGGTCGGCGGCGATGTCACGATAACTTATTTTTCCGGGATCGATAAAGTGATCGGGAAGGTCCTGCGGCCGGTCATCGGCGTCGGGCGCTTCGAAGGGACAAAGTACGCATCTGTGGGCCGTATCCGTGCCGATCATGCCGGTGTCATCGATGTATCGACTTCGCGGCTGAGGCGGATCGGCGGCTTCCAGATCGTTCCATCAAAGCACGGCGCCGGCATGAAATATGTCCAAACCGCGACGCAGTGGCTGGTGGTTGGCCCGGTCGATGAGACAGCCGCGCTCGAAGGCCAGCCGCCGCTCTTTAAGTATTTCATCAAGCCGGTTTTTGGTGAAAATGACGCTTTAAGCGAAGAGTGGCGCGCCAAACTGCTGGACCGTTTCCTGGTCGAAGTCAAGCTTGACGGGCAGGAAAAATGGCAGACGATGCCGGTCTTTGAATTTAACGAATTCGATCTCTCCGGCCGGGTGCCGGCCTGGGCCGACTCGGCGCTCGCCGACGTCGCCGCGCTCAGGATCTTGTTCCCGATCAAAGAATGATCCGAAGCTTATGAGCCAGAAAACCCCGGACGCCCCGCGGAAAAGATCGCGCTCTTCCACTCACTCAAAAATGTACCTGGACAACTGCTCTTTGGCGAATCTTGTCCGATACAGGATATCCGCCAGTTCGGCCCGGGTCAAACTGGCGTTGGGGAGGAAAGCGTTGCCGCGGACAAATTCAAGGATGGCTTCCTTGCGCGCGGCCAGAACCGTCCGCAGTGACCAATGCCGCGTGGGGAGATCGCTGTACGGCGACTTTGACAAATCGCCCGCTTCACCGGTTGAGATGCCGGTAAAGCGGGCGAGGAAGGCGACCCCTTCGGCGCGGGTGGTGGAATTTCGCGGCTTGAAAGTGCCGTCCGGATAGCCGAGCGTTAATTTCTGTTCGGAGGCAATCTGGACATAATCGGCCGCCCAGAAGTTGAGCGGGACGTCGGAAAAAACCGCCCTCTTCTCAATTGGCGAGGGAAAAGCTTTCCCTCTGACCAAAAGCATAATGATTTCGGCGCGGCTGATCGGCCGGTCAGGGCGGAAAGTGCCGTCAGGGTAATAGCTAAGCTGGCCGGCAGTCGTTAACTGCTCGATTTGTTTGCTGGCCCAGTGGCCGGCCGGCACATCGGGAAATTTCAACAGTTTAACTTTCTGGATGGCGACCGCTTCATAAGTCGCCCGGCGGGAAGGACGGGGAGAAGCGTAGCCGAGGGAAAAGTAGTGAGAGATATTGGCAAAGGCGTTTCCCGGGCGGACGAGGGCGTAGTCGAAAGTGACGCCGGCGACATTGAGGCCGATCCCGCCGGAGAGGTCAGTGTAAGTTTCGCTGGCGCTTTTGACCGATTGTTTGGCGCCCAGGCGCAGGGCCAGGAATTCGACCGGCCACCATTCAAACCCGGCGTGAAGGAGGGATGGTTTACCGGCCAGCTTGCTGACATCAAGATTGAAGAGCGCTTCATTCCAGGGGAATTTAAAAGTGTTGCCAAGGAGATAATTCCGTTTGATGGTTTGGGCGGTAGAGTCGGCGTACGCGATCTGACCGCCGAGGTCTTGTAGCGCCAAGCCGACACTCCACCAGCGATTGACCTGGTAGCGGGCGCCAAGGTCAAAAACGAACCCCTGACCTTTAGCGTTGGCGCCGCTTGATACATCAGGCGAAAAGCCTTCCGCCAGATACTTAAGATTGCCGCCGAGATCGAGTTGCGGCGTAATTTTTCGGGTGTAATTGACGATCCTCTGATGCTGGAGATGATCGGCGACCTCGGCGGAAATAATAACTCCGGATACGACACTGGCATAATAACCGAAACCGACCGTACCGCCAAAATAGTCAGGCAGGATCAGGGCAAAAGAGGTGGAAGAGGCATTGGCGAGCGGCTGGGCATAGATACTGGTGAGCGAGAGCTTTGTCAGGCGGGCCAGACCGGCCGGGTTGATGAAAAGGGAAGCGGCATCTTCCCCCATACCGGCATAGGCGTCACCGAGGGCGAGGGGGCGGGCGCTGGTCAAGGTAAAGCCGTTAACAGATTGACAGAGGAGCGCCCCGAGCAGGGCGAAGAGAATAAGGTGGAATCTCATCTCTCTTTGTATATGCCCTGGACTTTTCGGGAGACCTCCGCCCCTTTATCGTTAACAAAAACCGATTCGAGGATATAGACCTTTTTTGCTTCAAGCTCTCTGCCGCTCGAGTCAGTCAGGGCCAGGGAATAGACGTTCCCGCCGGCGCTGGCCGGATATTCAGCAGTCATGAGCGACCTCGTCCCTTCCCGTTCATAGACAACCAGAATGATTTTCCCTGCAATTGGCGCTTCAAAATTGAGGTTGATCACCGCCGGGGCGCCCGGAGTCGTGGAGTAAGTGATGGTCGGAGGAGCGGCGGTAAAAGTTTCCGGCAGAGTAGTGGTGGTGGTGGTGGTCGTCGTCGTCGTCGTCGTCGTAGTAGTAGTAGTAGTAGGCACAATGGTGGCAATCTCGAACGTGAAGGAAGCGCTGTAACTCCCCCAGTTCCCCGCTTCATCTCTAGCTCTCACTTCCCAGGTGTGTATCCCTTCGGCCAAAATCCCGGTTGTGTAGCTGGTCGCGGCCCCCAGAGTCGCGGCGGTTATTCCGTCGATCCTTATTTCATAACTCGCCACATTCGTCAGATTATCTGTTGCCGCTTCCCAGGTCAGCTCCGGCGTGGAGTTGCTGGTCAAACTGCCGTTGGCAGGAGAGACTAAATTCGGGGCTGCTGGCCCGCCAGTATCCAATATGATTGACCCTTCAACCGTCGCTGATTCATTCAAGCCGGCGTCCCTTAATTTGTAATAGACCTCTTTCGTTCCATCCCCGCCGCTCAACTCAAATGTTGTCGGATTCTGATAACTTAGCCAGCTCGCTCCGGTAAAACTTGAACTTTCAGAAATCAGCATTTGAGATGGGTTGCCGGAGATCGCGGCCGCTTCAAGGGAAACAAGCCGGTCATCGCTATAACTGCCGCCGCTTGTCGCGTCTCTTAGACTAACCCCTGTCACGTTTGGCCCCACTGTGTCAACTTCAAAAGTAAAAGAGCCGCTGTAACTCCCCCAGTTCCCCGCTTCATCTCTAGCTCTCACTTCCCAGGTGCGTATCCCTTCGGCCAATATTCCGGTTGGGTAGCTGGTCGCGGCCCCCAGAGTCGCGGCGGTTGTTCCGTCGATCCTTATCTCATAACTCGCCACATTCGTCAGATTATCTGTTGCCGCTTCCCAGGTCAGCTCCGGCGTGGCATCGGCGATCAACGAGGCATTGCCTGGCGTTATCAGATTCGGCGCAGAAGGGCCGGTTGAATCGATTGTAAATTTAACATTGCTTTCATCCGTCCCCGGATTATTATTGATTGAATTGTCCAGAACGGTCACTTGAACTCTGGCTTCTGTGGTGTTAAGCGGCGGCAGTGTCCAGCTGTAGGGCGAGTTGACCGCGGTCTCCTGGGTCACTATCTCCGTGTAACTCCCGCCGTCATTTACTGAATACTTAATGAGCAGCGAATTGGCTTTGATCCCGCTTTCGTCGGCAGCCGAAAAGGCGACGTTCCGCGCCGCCCCTCCCGGCCACTTCTCCCCGCCGTTGGGCGTTTCGACCGTTACCGCCGGCGCTGTCACATCCGCCGTTGTCACCGAGGCATTAAGAGCAAATTCCGAGGTGTCCCCAGGACTGCTGTATTTGGTCGCCGTTGCGGTCGCCTTGTCCCCTGTGGTTAATCCGCTGACCGTGATCGTCCAGCTGCCGGAAGCCGCCGAAGCGGTTCCCAGATAATCTTTCCCTTCTCCCTGATTATCGCTGTCTACCGGCGACTCGCTCTTAAAGACCTCGATCGATACGACCCCGCTGGCTTCACACGTCCCCTGGATTACCGTCTGACCGGTCAAAGAATTGTATTGAGCTGAAGTGACGGAGGGGTAGATCAAGCTTGAGTTGCCGCCGTTGATCAGCTTAATTCCTTTGCCGCTGTTGCCGTAGCTTGAGTTCCGGGTGACCCGGTTATACAGGGTGCCGCTCCAATCCACCCGCACCCCGTCGCTGTCATTGCCGGCGATGATATTATTCGGCCCGACGAAGTTGGATCGCGACCCTAAATAAATATAAACGCCGTAAAGCGTATTGCCCAGATCGGCCGTGCCGTTGGCGTCGGTCCCGATATAATTTCCCGTCACTTCGTTGCTGTCGGTGTTTGTGCCGTAAATAAAAATACCGGAAGAATTGTTCCCGGAAATGATATTCCTTTCTCCGGCGGTCGCGCCGCCGATGAGATTGTATTTCCCGCCGGTGATGAGAACGCCATAAGCCGTATTGCCCAGATCGGCCGTGCCGTTGACATCGGTCCCGATATAATTTCCCGCCACTTCGTTGCTGTGGGTGTTTGCGCCGGAAATAAAAATACCGGAAGAGTCATTCCCGGAAATGATATTTCTCTCTCCGGCGGTTGCGCCGCCGATGAGATTGTATTTTGCGCCGCTATAGATATAAACGCCGTGAAGCGTATTGCCCAGATCGGCCGTGCCGTTGGCGTCGGTCCCGATATAATTTCCCGCCACTTCGTTGCTGTTGGTGTTTGCGCTGGAAATAAAAATACCGGAAGAGTTATTCCCGGAAATGATATTTCTCTCCCCGGCGGTCGCGCCGCCGATGAGATTGTATTTTGCGGCGCTATAGATATAAACGCCGTAAAGCGTATTGCCCAGATCGGCCGTGCCGTTGACATCGGTCCCGATATAATTTCCCGCCACCTCGTTGCTGTCGGTGTTTGTGCCGGAAATAAAAATACCGGAAGAGTCATTCCCGGAGATGATGTTCCTTTCTCCGGCGGTCGCGCCGCCGATGAGATTGTATTTTGCGGCGTTAGAAATATAAACGCCGTAAAGCGTATTGCCCAGATCGGCCGTGCCGTTGACATCGGTCCCGATATAATTTCCCGTCACTTCGTTGCTGTTTGTGTTGGAAATATAAATACCGGAAGAGTCATTCCCGGAAATGATATTTCTTTCTCCGGCGGTCGCGCCGCCGATGACGTTAAATAGCGCCCCGGCGGCGATATAAATTCCATTAGTTGTGTTCCCCAGATCGGCCGTGCCGTTGACATCGGTCCCGATATAATTCCCTTTCACCTCGTTGCTGTCGGTGTTTGTGTTGGCAATACAAACACCGAAATTGTTATTCCCGGAAATGATATTCCTTTCTCCGGCGGCCGCGCCGCCGATGAGGTTGTATTTCCCGCCGATGATATAAACGCCGGGAAGCGTATTGCCCAGATCGGCCGTGCCGTTGGCGTCGGTCCCGATATAATTCCCTTTCACTTCGTTGCTGTCGGTGTTTGTGCCGTAAAGATAAACACCGGAAGAATTGTTCCCGGAAATGATATTTCTTTCTCCGGCGGTCGCGCCGCCGATGAGATTGTATTTCCCGCCGGTGATATAAACGCCGTAAAGCGTATTGCCCAGATCGGCCGTGCCGTTGGCGTCGGTCCCGATATAATTCCCTTTCACCTCGTTGCTGGCGGCGCTGGAGCCGGAAATGGTGACGCCGCTGCCGGTGACCGAGTTTATTGCCAGGCCTTTAATGGCGCAGTTTGAAACATTATTTATATATAGGCCTCGACCCCGCAACTCAACTTCCGGTCCGTTGGCATTAGTGTTTCCCCGATTAGCTGTTTGGGTGGCGGCGTCAATTGTCGTCCCGCCATTAGTTAGCTGGGGCAGATCGGAAGTCGGCGAAATCCGCCAAAAGCTGACACTGGACTCGGTCGTATAACCTCCGTCAGTGTTTGGGACATTAAACTCAATCGTGTCTCCTCCGGCATGGGCGTTGGCGTCAGTGATCGCCTGGCGCAGCGAGCCGGCGCCGGAGTCGTTGCAGTTGATGACGGTGTAGGTGGCGGCGGAAGAGGGGAGGGCAAAAACTAAAAGGCAAAAGGCAACAATGGCGCATCTCGGGGTGAGGTGTGAGGTTTGTTTTTTTTCTTTTGAGTTTTGCGTTTTATTCAAAGATATGCCTGTACAGCCGCTCCTTGGTGAATCTCGTCCCATAAAGAATATCAGCCAGTTCGGCCCGAGTCAAGCCGGCGTTGAGGATGAAAAGTTGGCGCTCTCGGGGCTCGCCGCGGTCAGGCTATTATTCCCGATCAAAGAATAACGCGAAGCTTGTGAGCCAGAAAATCCTGGACGCCGCGCGGAAAAGATCGCGCGACCTTTTTAATCATTTTTTTGTCCAGCCCTGCCAGATCAAATTCGTCCAGCGCGGGGACGCGGCGGCGATTCTTTAAATTGACGTATAAATAATCGAGCAGGGCCTTCTCCGGGCCCGCGCGCAGTATCCCCCGGTCATTTTCAAAATTATTGAATAAGCCGGGACGCAGATGGTGAAAAACAATCTCGCCCAGCGGCGTCTTCAGGTTTTTCAGCTTCCGCGTGGTCGCGCAGGTCAGCACCTGCGGCGCCTGCGAGATCACGCCGCGCGCTTCCAGCGCGCTCTCAAAAGAAATATAACAGGGCTTGCCGTAAAACATGGCTGTTTCTTCGAGTGAAGGCGGGGAAAATTTGTTGGCGTACGTATTTTTATAGAGCTTGATCAGGTATCCGTTCCGACTCAGGCGCTGGACGGCTTTTAATGTCGCCGCGCGGCTCAAGCCGCTGGCGCTCTGCAATGTCCGCGGGGAGAGGATCTTCTCTCTTTCTTTACCCAGTTTTTGCAAAAGCGCCAGCCAGACGGGGAAGGTGAAATATTTTTTCATAACGCGCGCAGGCCTGCTTCGATCAGCGCCCGGGCTTCTTTCAGCAGGCCGGCATAGCCGTCGGCCTCGAACAGCCGCCGATATTTTTGGGGCAAAAATCTTTCCATTTCATTTTTGATGTCTGCCGCGGAGGCGAGCGCCAGGCCGCGGGCCAGATCGCCAGGCGGGGTGGCATAATCCTTGAGCTTTTTTCTCAAAAGATCGGCGTCGAGCTTGATCCCCTGTTGTTTTAACAGCCAGAGATCGAAATAGTCGCGTCCCTTGCAGAACGGGCGGCCGGCCACGGCGCCTAATTTGTCGGCCAGAATTTCTTCTAACTTTTCCGCCCGGACCAGGGTCAGCGGCAGGCCGGGGAGCTCTTTTTGCGGCCGCAGCGGCGCGATGTTGAGAGTATAAGCGGGATAGCGGGCAAATTCCAGGCTGACAAAGAACGAGTCGTGATAATTGGCTTTTTCATTATGAATTCGATAGCGGATGAAAGTTGGCGTGGCCTTTTGTTTCTTGACGATGAATTTTCCGCCAAAGAGCGACTCCAGCCGCGCCAGGCCTTTAGAGAGAGCATTGACGATCCGGTCAATTTGACCGTCGCCGGCGGTGGTCACAAAATCAAGGTCTTCCGAGTAGCGCGCCCCGCCATAGATCAGCCGCAAACACGTCCCGCCCTGGAATGTCAGCAGATTTGAATCCGGCAGAGAGAACAGTTCGCTTAAAATATAGATTTGCAGGGCCTCTTTTTCGAGGATCTTAACTGGAAGCCCCTCTGCTTGAGCTTTTAAGGTCAGGTCGTCGTTAAGCAAGATTTTCGTCCCCCAAACAAGACAATATTGTCCTTCTTGTAAGATGAATAATAGCGATTGCGCTAACAAAAGTCAAGAGGTATTTCATTTTCACGCTATTTTGCTATAATGCGCGTATGGCCGAAAAATTTTACCTGACCACGCCCCTCTACTATGTCAACGATATCCCGCATATCGGCCATGCCTACACGACGATCGCGGCCGATGTTTTGGCCCGTTATAAAAGGGCGAAAGGTTTTGACGTGCGTTTTCTGACTGGTACCGACGAGCACGGGCAGAAGGTCTGGCAGGCGGCCGAGGGGCAGAACAAGCCGGCCCAGCAGTTTGTCGACGAGATCGTTGGGCGCTTTACGGCGGCCTGGGATAAACTGAATATCAGCTACGACGATTTTATCCGCACGACAGAAAAGCGGCACGAAATTACCGTTCAGAAGATATTCAGCCAATTATTGAAGCAGGGCGACATCTATAAGGGCGAGTATGAGGGCTGGTACTGCGTCCACTGCGAGACCTACTGGGCGGCGGGGGAGACGAACGAGGATATGGAGGGTCGAAAACTCTGCCCCACCTGCGGCCGCCCGACCGATCTATTAAAAGAGGAGACCTATTTCTTTAAACAATCCAAGTTTCATGATCGGCTGTTGAAGCACATCGAAGCGAACCCTGATTTTATCAAGCCCGACTCCCGGCGCAACGAAATCGTTCAATTCATTAAAAAAGGACTAAAAGATCTCTCGATCACGCGCACGGCTTTTCCCTGGGGGATCATCGTCCCCGAAGACCCCAGGCATGTCATCTATGTCTGGTTTGACGCGCTCATCAACTATATTTCGGCGCTTGGCTATTTAAGCGCCGATGACGACATGTTCAAGAAATACTGGCCGGCTGACGTCCACCTGATGGGGAAGGAGATCGTCCGTTTCCATGCCGTCACCTGGCCCTGCCTCTTGATGGCGCTGGGCCTGCCGCTGCCGAAAAAGATCTTCGGCCACGGCTGGTGGACGGTTGAAGGCAAGAAGATGAGCAAGAGCAAGGGGAATGTTGTAGACCCGTTGGCTTTGAGTTCGGAGTACGGAGTGGATGCCGTGCGCTATTTCATCCTGCGCGAAGTGCCGTTCGGGGTTGACGGCGATTTTTCAATAAACTCGTTCATTAACCGCTACAATGCCGACCTGGCCAATGATCTGGGGAATCTGTTGAGCCGGACGCTGACGATGGTGGAGAAGTATTTTCAGGGGCAAGCGCCCAGGGTCAAGGGTCAGGCAGAGGATGGTTTAAGTAAAGAGTTGGTCAGTTTATTAGCAGAGACGCCTAAAGTGTTTGATCGGGCTATGGATGAACTCGCTTTTTCGGAGGCGCTCTCGGCGGTCTGGCACCTGATTAGCCAGGCCAATATTTATATTGAAAAGCAGGCGCCGTGGTCGCTGGCCAAGAAAGGCGAGATGGAACGATTGGCGATCGTCATGAACACTCTATATAATGTATTGAAGCTGACCGCCGACCTGATCGCTCCCTTCATGCCCGAGACCTCGCTCCGGCTGCTGGCCCAGTTGAACACCGGCGGGGATAAGGTAGCTAAGGGCGAGGCCCTTTTCCCCCGACTGGCGAAAACCGCTTAATAACTGACGAAATTTCGCCACTTTTACCCATTTCCTCCTTTTCCAAGCGTGGTAAAAGAATTGCTGTGTGGTATCACAGATTGTGATACCAAGAAAGGAGATGGTCGCAATTTGCGGCCACCTTTTTATCTAAAGGAGGGGGAAATGAGTAATTTGGTAAGTGTTTCAGAAATCAAGGGGATGATCATCGAATTGAGGGGACGGAGAGTGATACTTGATAGTGATTTGGCGATTCTTTATCAGGCGCCCACTAAAAGATTAATGGAACAGGTAAAAAGAAATATTAAAAGATTTCCACCCGATTTCCTGTTTCAATTAACAAGAGAAGAATGGCTTTTTCTGAAGTCGCAAATTGCGACTTCTGGAAGAATTCATGTTTCAAAGAAAAAGATACCATTTGTTTTTACCCGTAATGGCGCAAATATGGTTTCCGCAGTATTAAAATCTCCAATTGCGGTTGCCCGTTCTATTCAGATCATGCGAGCCTTTACGGTTTTGGAAGAGATAATGGGCAAAAATAATAAAATGATGTTTGAAAGTCCAGTCGTCTTAAATAAGCTTTCGACTCATTCCCGCGCGATTATGCATCTATTCCAAAGAGACAAAATAAACACAAAAGAGGTCGCAAAAGTTAAAGAAATCGTTTCTGAAATGATCGAAGTACTCCAGCGAATGGTGTTGAAGTGAGATGTTAAATAAGCGCCAAACTGCCGTCTTTTGTTCCCAACTTAAGTCATTGTTGAGCTCTGGGATGCCATTATTGGAAGCCCTTAACATTATTAAAGACCTGCCACAAAACAAAAAAAACATTGCCCAAATTGCCGGCCTGATCGATCAAATTATTGAAGGGCAACCTCTTAGCGAAGCCGCGGCCGGTTTCCTGCCGCCGATGGCTGTTGGCTCAATCAGCGCCGCGGAGAGGGCGGGGAACCTCGAAGAGAATCTGGGCCGGCTGGCTGAATATTATAATAGCAAGGCCGAACTCGATGAAAAACTGATCAGCGCGCTGATCTATCCGGTTTTTGTCATGATCTTGAGCTTCGTTTCCGTTCTCGTCTTAATCGTCTTCGTTATCCCGGGCCTCAAAGGGCTCTTCAGCGATATGGACAGCTCTCTGCCGCCGATCACCGGTTTTATTCTGGGAGCGAGCGACGCTGTTTCGCGCTTCTGGTTCGTGCCGGTTGCCCTGGTGGGGTTGGGCGGATTGATTTTAAAGCGGATAAAGAAAAATGATCCGGCCAGATTGGAAAAGATGTTATTCAAAGTTCCCTTTGCCGGCAAGCTCTACAAGCAAGAGCTCGTCATTGCGGGCTTCGGGACTCTTGGCTCGCTGCTCAAGGGCGGCACGCCCATAGTTGAAGCGCTAAATATCACGGCCAGTGCTGCCAAAAGCATGATCTTCAAAACGATCGTTCTTCACTCGAAAGAAGAGATCGAAAACGGCAATAGATTAAGTTCGGCCTTAGAAACGAAGAACTTTTTCCCTCCCGACGCGATCCAGATGCTCAAAATCGGCGAGAGTACTGGGCAGCTTGACGAGATGCTGATAAATATCGCCGATTTCCAGGCGAAGGAGCGGGAACTGTTTCTCAAACGAGTCACGACATTGATCGAGCCGGCCATGACGCTCGGCGTCGGGCTTGTGGTCGGAATAGTCGTCCTGGCGATGTTCCTGCCGCTCGTGAATATGATTTCAAGTTTGCAATAGTTTGGAGTATAATCAGAGGAGGTGAGAAATATGAGAAAAGGTTTTACATTAGTCGAGATTCTGGTCGTGATCGGGATCATCGGGCTCCTGGCAGTATTCCTGGTCCCCAACCTGCTCGGGGCGCGCGATCGGGCGAAAGAAACGGCGGTCAAGGGGGTCATGCACTCGGTCCAGCTTGCGATCGAGGCCTACCAGATGGAGAACAACATCTACCCGGTCGGCTCAAACATCCCGCTCGAGTCGCTCTGCAAAAATTACCTGATGGCCGGCGGCTATATCGCGGGCGTGCCCAAGAACCCGTTCACCGGCAAAGAATATGTCGACGGTGATGCGACGGGCAAGGTCATTTACGATTACAATGACGCGACCGGGGCGTATGTGCTGACGGGATACAAGAGAAATGGAATGTCGAAAGTTCTCGAGCTTACTAATTTGTAGTCTGCTCTTTTCGGCAACGGTCCTTGCCGCGGGAGTCGATTCCGAGGGAGTTCTCCGCTTCAGTTTAGGCGGCGAAGTCTCGGTCTTGAACCCGATCCTCTCAACCGACAGCGTCTCCTCGGCGGTGGAGGGCTCGATCTTCAGCGGCTTAGTCACGGTCAACGAGAAGCTCGAGATGGCGCCCGATCTCGCCGAGCGCTGGGATGTTTCCCGCGACGGCAAGGTCTGGACGTTTCACCTGCGCAAGAATGTTAAATGGCATGACGGGGCGCCTTTTACAGCCGACGACGTCAAGTTCACATTCGATTCGATCTTGAACCCGAAGGTCAATTCCGTCCGCCGCAGTGATTTTATTATTGACGGCCTGCCTATCAAGTTCAGGATCGTCGGCAAATATACACTGCAGGCGATCCTGCCCAAACCTTTCGCGCCGTTCCTTGTTAACGCGGGGATCGGCATTATCCCGAAACACCTGCTGGCCGGTAAAGATATCAACACGGCCGATTTCAATCGCCAGCCGGTCGGCACCGGGCCTTTCATCTTCAAAGAATGGCGCGCGGGCGATCATGTCACGGTTGAGCGCAATCCCGACTATTATCTGGGCAAACCTCTGCTGTCAAAGATCGTCTATAAGGAGATCCCCGACGCTAACTCGCGTCTGGTCGCCCTCGAAGCCGACGAGATCGACGAGACCGACATCCCGCCCAAGGACTATACGAGAATGAAATCGGTTAAAGGGGTCAATATTTATGAGTATGACGTCCTGCTCTATACATATCTCGGGTTTAACTTGGCTAACCCCAAGTTCGCCGACCGCCGCGTCCGGCAGGCGCTGGCCTACGCGACCGATAAAAAGCAATTGGTCAATTTAATTTACAGGGGACTGGCTTCGCCGGCTTTTGCGCCGTCGGCGCCGGTCTCCTGGGCTTATTCCGACGCTGTGCCGAAGTTCGATTACGATCCTGAAAAGGCAAGGCAATTGCTCAAGGAAGCGGGCAAGGAAGATCTTGAGTTCACGATTCTGATCAATCAGGGGAACAAAGAGCGGGAAAAGGCGGCGGTCATTCTTCAACAGCAATACAAAAAGATCGGCGTCAAGGTCAACATTCGTGTTTTAGAGTGGTCGGCGCTCCTCAAGATCGTCAATGCCCCCAAGGCCCCCAAGGAATTTGAGGCGGTCATTATGGGTTGGTCGCTGGGACTCGATCCCGACGCTTACTCGATCTGGCACTCCAGCCAATATCCGCGCGGCTTCAATTTTATCAATTACAATAATCCGAAAGTCGACAAACTGCTTGAGCGGGGGAGAGAAACGATCGGCCGGAGCGAACGGAAAAAGATCTACGCAAAACTCTGGCAGGCGATCGCCGCCGACCAGCCGTATATCTTTCTCTGGTATCCCAAAGCGGTCGTCGGCATCCGGGACCGGGTGGGGGGGCTGTCGAAGCCCGGGCCGGCCGGCATGTTCCTGCGCCTCGAAAAGGTCTTCATCAAAAAATAGATGCGTAAATATTTATTCAGGCGGCTGCTGCAGCTGGTCCCGCTTTTGATCGGCATCTCGCTCATCTCTTTCTTTGTCATGCATCTGGCGCCGGGCGACCCGACGGCGCTCTTCATCGATCCCAACGTCAAGCCGGAGGAACTGGCGCGCGTGCGGGCGAACTGGGGGCTCGACCAGCCGATCTATGTCCAGTATTTCCTCTGGTTGAAGAATGCTTGTCTTCTTGATTTTGGCCGGAGCTACACCACCGGCCAGCCGGTGATCAATGAAATCGGCCAGCGCCTGCCCGTCACGCTTCTCCTCATGGCGCCGTCATTTCTTTTGACACTCTTGATCACGATCCCGTTAGGCGTCATCTCCGCCGTCAGAAAGGGGAGCTGGTTCGACAACGCCGTCACTTTTCTTTCTTTTGCCGGCATGGCTATTCCCACATTCTGGCTGGGATTGATGCTGATGCTCCTATTCTCCGTCAAACTCCACTGGTTCCCGGCGGTCGGCAACATTATTTTGCCTCTGATCACGATGACGATCGGCAGCTTGGCCGGCCTGACGCGCTATCAGCGTGCTTCAATGCTTGAGGTCCTTAACCAGGATTTTATCCGGACTGCCCGGGCCAAGGGGTTGCCCGAACGGGTCGTCATCTTCAAGCACGCACTGCGTAACGCGCTCATCCCGACCGTCACGATCCTTGGCCTGACGCTCCCCGACCTCTTCGGCGGCGCGTTCATCATTGAGACGATCTTTGCCTGGCCCGGGATGGGGCGGTTGGGGGTCCAGTCGATCTTCCAGCGCGACTATCCCATTATCATGGGGATCGTCATGATCTCCGCGCTTTTGATCATAATCGGGAATTTGCTGGCCGATATAGGCTATGCTTTAGTGGATCCAAGGATAAGATATGAGAAGAGTAAATAGGCAGGCGTTATTTGGCGCCGCTTTGCTCGGTTTCTTTGTCATTCTTGCGATTATTGCTCCGCTTATCGCTCCCTACAATCCAGATGAAATCGTGGAATCGCAGACGCTTGCCCCGTCATTGAGCCATCTTTTCGGCACGGATGACCTGGGGCGCGATCTCTTCAGCCGCGCGCTCCACGGGGCGCGGATCTCGCTCACCGTCGGCTTCGTAGCCGTGCTCATTTCGGTCCTCATCGGCACGCTTTTCGGCGCAGTTTCCGGTTATTACGGCGGCTTCCTGGATTCGGTCATCATGCGCTTCGTTGATGTTATGCTGGCTTTCCCTTCAATCTTTCTCATCCTTGCCATTCAATCTATGCTCACGCCCAATATATATAATGTAATGGCGGTGATCGGGCTGACCTCCTGGATGGGGGTGGCCCGCCTGGTGAGGGGGGAGTTCCTGCGCATCCGCGAGCTCCAGTATGTCGAGGCGGCGCGCGCCATCGGCTGTTCCGATCCGCGCATCATCTTCCGCCATATTCTGCCCAACGCGCAGTCGCCGATCATCGTGGCGGCTACTCTGGGCATGGCGGGCGCGATCCTGACCGAATCAGCCCTCTCATTTTTGGGGCTCGGCGTCCAGCCGCCGATGGCCTCCTGGGGCAATATGCTGATGGATTCGCAGGCCTATCTCTTTGACGCCCCCTGGATGTCGATCATTCCGGGCCTGCTCATACTGCTGACGGTGCTGTCGCTCTATTTTGTCGGTGAAGGGCTGAGGGAAAAACTTAATGTTAGAGGTTAGAAACCTATCGGTCGTTTACCCTGATGTCACCGCTGTTGAGGGGGTGGGTTTGACGGTTGCGTCGGGGGAATCGTTAGGCGTTGTAGGGGAATCGGGATCCGGAAAGTCAACTCTCGCGCTCGCGATCATGCGCTTGATTCAGCCGCCCGGTAGGGTCGTCTCCGGCGAGGTCATTTTTGACGGCCGCGATCTCCTGAAACTCCCGGAGCCGGAGATGGTCAAAGTCCGCGGCGCCCGCATCTCGATGATCTTCCAGGACCCGTTCACTTCGCTCAACCCGGTCTTTACGGTCGGGGAACAGATCGCCGAAACGATCCGCCTGCATCAGGGAATGAATAGAGTCGATGCCTGGGCGGGGGCGGTCAGGATGCTTGAGACGGTACATATAAAAGAAGCCGCCAAACGGGCGCATGATTATCCTCATCAATTCTCCGGCGGAATGCGCCAGCGGGTGATGATCGCCATGGCGCTTGCCTGCCGGCCGGAGATCCTGATCGCCGATGAGCCGACGACCGCGCTTGACGCGACGATCCAGGCGGAAGTGGTGCGCCTCCTGCGCGAAGTCCAGGCCGAATTTAATTTGGGCATCATTTATATCACGCACAGCTTTGACATCATCAAAGCCCTCTGCCGGCGCGTGATCGTCATCAATAAGGGGAGAGTCGTGGAAGCGGGCGAAACGGAAAAGATCTTGAGCGAGCCGGCGCAGAATTACACAAAGAAACTGATCAACAGTTTGAGGGAGCTGCATGCCGCTCATTGAAATAAAAGATCTGAAGAAATATTTTGGCGCCGTTAAAGCGGTTGATGGGGTGAGTTTGTCGGTCGCGTCGGGAGAAACGTTGGGCGTCGTGGGCGAGTCAGGGTCCGGGAAATCCACGCTCGCCCGCCTGATCCTCAAGCTGATCGAGCCGACCTCCGGTTCAATTGATTATGACGGCATCACCGATATCCGCCGGCAGTGCCAGATCGTCTTCCAGGACCCGCAGACGTCGCTTAACCCGAGGATAAGGATAGGCGAAGCGATTGCCGAACCGATGCTGATACACAAAATCGAAAATAGGGTTGGGGAGCTTTTGGAAATGGTCAAGCTTCCGGCCGGCTACGCAAAGCGATACCCCCACGAACTCTCGGGCGGGGAGAGGCAGAGGGTGGGGATCGCGCGGGCCTTAGCGCTTAATCCTCAATTCTTAATTCTTGACGAGCCGGTCTCGGCGCTGGATGTCACGGTGCAGGTCGAAATCCTCAAACTGCTCAAGCAGATCAAGGCCGAGCTTGGCCTGACCTACCTCTTCATCGCGCATGACCTGACGGTGATCGGCTACATGTGCGACCGGATCGCAGTGATGAGGGAAGGGAGAATAATTGAGCTTGGCTCAAAAAAAGAAATTATGTCAGCCCCCAGAGAGGCCTTTACGCGCCAGCTCATAGAATCATCTTTCATAATTTAGTGTTTTCTTTGTGTCTTTGCGGCGAATTCCTTTTTAACCGCCGCTTCGAGAGACAGCCCGCGAGTTTCCCCAAACCCCCTATTTCAAAAATAGAGTGAAATTTTTTCAAACAGCTTCCGATAAGAAACTTGGAAGACGAAACTCAAATATTAAAAGACTCGGCGAAGTCTTATTCTTGAGAAAGGGGAAAAAATTCATGAGAACTGGGGCCGCGCCGAAAATAGATCTAAGAATTGTCTCTCCAGTGCATCAGGCACTTCGGACTGGCGTCATCACTCAGGGCAGAAGATTAATCCTCTCCGGCAATGATGCGATCGTCAGAGGGGCGATAGATGTCGGCGCGAGAGGTTATTTCGGCTATCCAATAACACCTTCAACCGAAATCGAGGAAGGCGCGGCGCGGTACTTGCTCGGCATGGGCGGTGTTTTCCTGCAAACGGAAGATGAGATCGCTGCCATTGGGGCAGCGATCGGCGCTTCGCTTGCCGGCTTGAAAGTGTTTACCGCGAGTTCCGGCCCGGGTATCTCTCTCAAACAAGAGCTTATTGGTTTTGCCGCTATCACCGAAGTTCCACTCGTGATCATTAACGTCCAAAGAGCGGGACCGTCAACGGGCGGACCGACCGATGTGGGTCAATCAGATGTCATGCAGGCGCGCTGGGGAACCCACGGCGATCATCCCATTATTGTGATCGCGCCTAATTCACCGCAAGAATGCTACGAAGAGACTATCCGCGCCTTCAATCTCTCCGAAAGATATCGCATGCCGGTGATCATTCTCTCTGATGCCAAAGTCGGCCAGATGAAAGAACCAGCGATCCTCCCTCCTTTGGCAAGTATTCCGATCGTCAATCGACGTAAACCCGTCGGTTCTCCGCGCGACTATGAACCTTTCGGGCTGACGGAAGACGGCGTCCCGCCGCTGGCGGGCTTCGGCGATGGTTTTCGGGCGCATTTTACCGGCCTGTATCATGGGCGAAATGGCTTGCCGACCAAGGATCCAGCGATGGTTGACGAGCAGTTGCGCCGTATCCATGCCAAGTTAGAAACTGCCGAAGCTAAGGCGGATATCTTAAAAACTGAAGAATTTGTCACTGATGACGCTGATGTGGTCGTGGTCGCGTTCGGCATTACCTCGCGCGCCGCTAAAGATGCGGTAATTCTGGCCAGGCAAGCGGGTATCAGAGCCGGCCTTTTACGGCCGATAACGCTCTGGCCTTCGGATGAAGTGACTATTCTCCGGGTGCTTGGCCGGGCGAAGAAAGTCATCGTCCCGGAACTTAATCTCGGCCAATACGGGCTGGAGATCGATCGATTGGCCGGTCATTTATCGCCAAAACCGCAAGTAGTGGGAATCAACAAAGTGGACACAGCGTTGATCTCACCGGCAGATATATTGAGGGAGATAAAGATATGAGGATCAGAATTGGTCCATTTATGCGGCCAGCCATGAAAAAAAGCATCTGGTGCGAAGGGTGCGGGTTAGGGAACATGTCAAGTATTATCACCAGCGCATTAGTCAGCACCGTTTCCAAACGCTTGGAAGTTGATCCTAATACCAGAGAAGGGTTAGAACGAATCAAGAACAATATCGCTTTTGTCAGCGGCATTGGCTGTACATCGCGCATGCCCGGTCAATTGGATTTTAATACTTTGCACACCGCCCATGGCCGCTCGCTGGCCTTTGCCACCGGGATAAAGCTGGCGCGGCCGGAGCTGACCGTCGCGTTGGCGGCCGGCGACGGAGATATTTTTGCGATCGGCGGCAACCATTTTATTCACACTGCCCGCCGCAACATCGACATGACTCTGATCGTTTATAATAACAAATCGTACGGCATGACCGGGGCCCAGCATTCGCCCACTTCTCCGCTGGGGGAGATAGGGACTTCCGCTCCCTACGGCGTGTTTGAGCCGCCCTTCAATGTGGTCAATTTGGCATTGGGGGCGGGCGCGACTTTTGTCGCCCAGGGAGCGCTGACAACTTCGCAGGAGCATCTGGATCAAGCCGAAGCTTTGATCGTCGCCGCCCTGGGACACAAGGGCTTTTCCCTGGTCAACCTGATCGGGACCTGCCACACCGGCTGGGGAGCCCGTAACCGCCGCGCCGAAGCTTTTCGCTATCGCAGGTATCTTGAAGAAAAAGTTATGAAGTTAGAAAGCTGGAAAGCGTTGCCGCCTGACGAACAGGGGAAATATTTTCCGCTCGGGATCATTCACCAGGATGACAGCCGGCCGGATTTTCAGAGCAGCAAGCCATATCTTGACGCGATCGAAAGAGCCAAAAAGGCCGTTGCCGGCACACAGGAGCTGTTGGAAGATATTACCCTTGTGGAACAAGATCCGCTGGCGGTCTATCCCCGCACCAGCGTGCGTTTTGCCGGTTCGGGCGGGCAGGGCGTGCTCACCGCCGGAGAAACGGACCTCTACGCGGCTTTCCTTTCGGGGAAAAGCGGGGTTTTTATTAAAAACTATGGGCCGGAGGCGAGGGGTGGCGGGGCTTATTCTCAAGTGACGATCAGCGATGGCGAGATCCATTTTCCGCAGGCGGAAAATCTGGAGGTCCTTGTTGCCCTGACCCAGGAAGCTTATGACAAATATCGCGGTGAGGTCTCTGCGCAAGGCAAAATAATTGTGAACTCAACCGCGGTCAAAGAATTTTACGGCGACGCGAGGGTGATCGCTTCTCCCATCGGCGACCTGCTGGCCCGTGAAGTCCGCCCGCCGAAGAAAGAGCAGGGGATAAATGTTCTTGCTTTGGCTCTGACGATGGGGCTTTTCAACCTGGCTCCCAGGGGATCGGTTGAAACGGCGGTCAAGAAATATTTCAGCGATAAAAATCTTAAGATGAATCTTAGGGCTCTGGATGTCGGCTATAAAGAGGCGGAGCGTCAGAGGGGGTTAATCTAATGTCTGTCCAGAATTTGTCACGATCGGTAATTGCCCGGGGCCGTCTGTTGCAGCCATCCGAAGCGTTAGTTGGGAGATTGCACAACCTGGTCAAGCTGGCGCAAAACAGCGGTTTTCGGGTTGATGGCCTTCACCTGGCCAAGGCCTTTCTGAATGAGGTTACTCTGGCGCGGATGGAACAGCTGGTCTTCAATCCCAGGGCGCTGGAGATCTTTAGAGCCCGGGCCGGCCGGATCGAGTTCATTGTTGAAGGGCCAGTGCCGGCAGAGCTTTTGCGCGAATCGCCGCTCAAACAAGAAGCGATCTTTCGCCAGGCCGTTGCTTACGATCTTTGCAAGTCCTGCAGTCTGTGCATCAATGTTTGTCCAAAGGATGTTTATGTTGACGACAGGTTTGGGAAGCCGGACAAGGATCAGCGCCGGGATGAGGAGTGCACGGGAACGAATCAATGCGGCAAGTGCGTTGATGTCTGCCCGGAAAACGCCATTGAAATTACCCTGGCCGACCCCGCCTTTGCTTCAACCCTGTTTTTACTCCTGGATAATCCCTTTGCCACTGCGCTCTTGGAAGCGGAAGCCGGCGGAGATTTCTATCTGGCTAATCCGCTGGAAACCGGTAGACCGCTGAATATCCGAGGGGAAGTCAGTCCCAATGATCTTCTCTTGAGCAATCGAGTCCTGGATGAATCGAATTTTCACCCGGTTTTTGAAATCAATGGCGCCCACCGGCATTTCGTTGATTCGCCGCGGCCGGCGGAAGACCTAAAAACCTGGGCGCGGGAAAATCATCGTGAGCCGGAATTAGTTTTGGCCGCGATCAAAGCGCTTTATGCGCATCTGCCGCGCCTCTCCGGCTTAAAAGAGGGGAAATACGCGCTGGGTGAAATGCTCCACCGGATCGCTGATGAGATCATCCTGGCGGAAGTTGACCTGGCGGCCGATGCCGGTCTCGAGCTACTGAAAAAGATCATTGATGAGAGTTATGTGGCCGAGGCCTTCTTTGGCGCCAAGCGCCGCCCGATTGGCGGGCTGCTCCCGCCGGGAACGTCGCCCGCCTGGAAAACCCCTTACGGGAATATGGTCCCGGCTTATGTCCATGCGGAAAAGTGTCTTGGCCCCGAATGCGCGCTCTGTGTGACCAATTGTCCGGAGGGCAGCGGGGGAGAAACCGCCGCCATCAGAATGGTGCCCCAGGTGCCGCTCGGCACCATTCCTTCACTGGTGAGAGGGCTGGAAGTTTTTGTCTTGAAATTAGACGGCTCTCATTCCCGGCCGGAAGAAATGGAGAATTTGACCGGTCAGACACCCTTTAAATTTGCCGTGAATCCCGACTATTGTAAATCATGCGGCACCTGCCTGACCTGCTGTCCGCACGGAGTGATCGAGCCAACAGTGAGGCAGTTTAATTTAGGGGGGACGCAACAATGAGCGCTAGAACATTATCTTTGGGAGGTCATCCATTGATCTTGACCGGACGTTCGGGCGACCCGCTTCTCCTGGCGCGGCAAATTCAGCGGGCCAGTCATGGTCGAGTCGCGGTAACTGCCCAAGGAATACGTCTGGGCGACCTAAACGCAGAAAGATTCAGGGGTTTGGGGATGGATGCCGCGCGGGTGGAGGGGGTCCTTTCCCAGGTCATTGAGGTTTCATTGAGGCCGGGGGACTACCCGATTGAAACTTTGTTGGATTTGACCAGTCGGGGCTTGGTGATCAGGGATGCTTTGAATGAACTTTATCGGACCCATCTGCCTTTCATTGTTCAAGATATTGTTCCCGGAATCGAAGCCCGCCAGTTAAAAGTCTTGCTTGAGGGCGGCGCGGGGTCGGGCGTGGTTTCGGCGGTGCAGGATATAGTAACCGCGTTTTGCAGCGCCGGCTATTATGGCCGCGCCTTCCCGCTGTTCGATCCTTCCAAGAAGGGCGCGCCGGTCGAGGGCTACGGGATCGTCAGCCGGGAGCCGATCTTAAGCCACGCTCCATTTGAGACGCCGGACATGGTCCTGCTTTTTGACCCTAAACTCTTTCCGCGCCTGCGGAACCAACTCGGCCGCTATGCCAACGCTGATCCGCGGGGGATGGTCATCCTGGTCAATACGCCGATGACACCGGAGGAATTTCGGGCGGCGGCCGGCTTTGACGATCCTTTTCTGCTTCATACGCTCAGTGCCGCGGCGATCCTGAAAGGCAAGCGTATCCCGCCCAACTATGCCATGATCGGCGGCATGCTCGGGATATTAGGGAGAGAGGCGGTCGATCCCGCGGCCTTTGCCGAAGTTGTGCGTGTTTCGTTGACGGAGAAGTTCGGCGGTGGAGAAAATGTTGAGGCCAATCTCCGAGCCCTAGAAGAAGCGCAGGGCCGGATCATGGGAGAAAGTCCTCATCCTTACGCCCGCGGGTTAAGCGCTCTGGGTAAGGTTTCCGCTCCGGCGGTGCCCGAGGGGCAGGTAATATTATGCGAGGACGGCAACCGCGCGATCGCGCGGGCGATCGCGATGGTGCTGAATTTATTTCCCTCGGTGGTGGCCGCTTATCCTATCACGCCCCAGACCCAGATCGTCGAATGGCTCGCCAAGATGATCGCCGATGGAATATTATCGGCCGAAGGGGTAACGCCGGAATCGGAGCATGGGGCGGGCGCCGCGGTCATGGGGGCGGCTCGCGATCGGGTGCTGGCTTTTACCGCCACCAGCTCGCAAGGTTTAGCGCTGATGTCGGAAAATCTTCATTCCTTAGCTGGTATGCGGATGGGTAACGTAGTGCTTTCTAACGTGGTCCGTTCGCTCAATTCGCCGCTGGATGTGGAAAACGATCACGGCGACCTCTATAAGGTTTTGCTGGATGCGGGCTTCATTATAATGATGAGCCGGGATGTCCAGCAGGCGGCGGATTTCCATCTGATGTCTTACCTGATCGGCATGTACGCTGAATATCGGAAAAAAAATGGCCAGCTGGAAATGATCCCGGACAAATCGGTCATGCTGCCCACGGTCGTCGCTTCGGAAGGTTTTGAGGTCAGCCACGCTCCGGAGCGCTATGTCGCGTTGACCGATGCGGTGGTAAAACGGTTTTACGATGATTCTTTCTTCAGTTACGTGAAAACATTTGTTGACACGCCCAATCTTAGCATTACCGGAGCGCTCCAGTTGAGCAACTCCCGCCAGGATACCGATTACCAGCGGCACCTGGCCATGCAGGTAGCTTACCGTGTATTAAAGGAAATATTCGCCAGGTTCGAGCGATACACGGGCAGAAAATACGATTTTATCAGTTCCTACAACGTGCAGGAATCGGATGTTGTTTTTGTGGTCGCGGGCGCCGCCAACGGGACATTCGAAGAAGTGGCCCGGGAATTCAAGCGGCATGGGATAAACGTCGGCGTAGCGCACCCCAATGTCATTCGGCCTTTTCCTGCCGAGGAATGGGCACAGCTCCTGAAGGGAAAAAAGGTCATAGTTTACGACCGCGATGACGCCTATGGCGCCGTCGGCGGTCGGCTTTACACCGAACTGGCGGGCGTGGTCAATGAACATAAATTAGCGGAGACCGGCACCGACCTCTTTTCCCGGATCTATGGTCTGGGCGGGAGAACGCCGTCGCTTCCCTTTGTTCGAGATGAGATGCATCAGGCGCTGGCATCACTGGACGGCACCCGGGAGCTCTCAAGATCAAAACAATATAGCGGGGTGAAAATCTAATGGCTGTTCAGGCGATAAATAGATCAAGCTTCTTTACTCCGCGCGTGACGAACCGGTCCGCAGCTCTGCCCGTAGCCGAAAAGTTGATCAAAAGCGCTCGAGCCGTTCAACCGGGGGCCACCCTGCTTCTTTCTGAAGGATCACTGGCTGTCAATGCCGCCCGGCTCGAACCGGATCGCCTGCTTAACCTGATCGCGCCGGAAAACATGAACCTGGCGGCGGAAGTCGCGGCATTCGCTTCGCTTTTGGGAACGGAAGTGAGGGATGGAGAATATCAGCTTCAGGGCCTGATGGATGCGGTGAGCAAAAGCCCTTCATTCTCCCAGCCCACCCGCGGTCAGTTCAACGAATTGAACGATCTCCGGCAGAAGGGGGTCAATTTTACCGATCTGCCCGAGTCGATCGACGAGGCCATGACGGCTCTCGGGGATTTCTCGCGAGATCTGAACATTTCTATTGAATACCTCACCGGCAACCTGGAGAAAGTCCTGCGGTTGATGAAACTGCTGGGCGTAAGGAACAAAACGACAAATTTAAACGCCATCTTCCATAATTTTCAAAACGGATTTTATGAGCTAAGTTTGGCGGAAACCAATGAGCTCGCCTCGTTGGAAATGATCGAAAGAGCCGGGAAATTGGTGTCCCGGGGCGTGAACTTAGAAATATATGCCACAGGAGCGTTTAACCGGCCGCTGACGTCGTTGAGCGCGGAGCAACTCGACGCCGCGATCTCGTCGCTGGCGCTTAATTACCAGACGACCGAGGCGGCAGTACGGAAGTTTGTCGGCGCGTTGATCGCCAGCGAGGAAAAACGCATGTCAGCCTCGCCCGCCCTTTCCTTAAGAGAGCTGCTCGCGGCTTTTAGATTTTCCGATCAGGATGAGAGCGCGGTCGCCATCCCGCCCATGGCCCAGATAGAAGACCCGACCAGATGGCAGGAAACCGAGCTTGGTCAAGCTCTCCGGGCCCTGCGCCCAAATCTTAACTGGCTGGCAATTTCGGCCGGGGTCAGGGCGGCCGGCGACCTGGCTGATTTGAAGGAGAACCCGCGCATCAAGGCCAGACTGCTTAAAATAAAAGAGATGTTGGCCGGCCACTCGATAAATATTTCTTCCGGCCGCAGCGGCCGGGCGGAAAGCAAATCGATCGGTGAATTGAGCGAAGCGGAGCTTCTATTTGACCTCTACTGCCTGGCCGTGATCAATAAACGGACACTGGCTGAAACGATCAAAGCGGCTTTTGAGGCGCTGCATTTTATTGTCAAGCTCGGCAACAGCGATCCGATCGTTTATCTTGACGAACTGATCGAGGGGCGGCTGAAGGGGGAATCGTTCGCGACCTTGCTTGGCACGCAGGGTTTGATACTGCGCGACTCGCCTATCGGCGCCGCGCTCGAAAAATTGCGATCAGTGGCCGATAAAGTCGAACTGACCGTTGCAGACAGCCGCGGCAATCCGGTTTCACTCAAAGATACCGGCATTGATGAGTTCCGGCGAGCGATCATCCTGATGGGGCGCGGCTTCCGGGAGCCGCATTCGCCGGAAAGAGTGCTATCAGCCATCGGCGACAGGGTTGTGCCGGAGATCACCAGACTGCCGCAGGCGGTGGTCGCTCCCGGCGCTCACGATCTGGCTCGGTTGGTGGAATTGGCGATCGCGGGAATACCGGCGCGCTATCCTCTGCGCCGCCCGTGGGACAGAGTGAACCTTGACGGCATGGCTTTTATGGGGAGCGGGCTGGAACCCGGCATCCGCAACTGCCTGGGCTGTCCGGTTAACGTCCTTTACGGCACTGTGATCAAAGCGGCGCTGGCCAGCGGGTTTTCTGACATAACGACTTATGAGGCGACGGGCTGTTTTGAGGTCTACGGCGGGATCTGGCCCTATACCGGAAAAAAAATCCCTACACTGCATGGGGTTTTTGGCGGCGTCGCGTCTGAAATGCTCGGGGGACTCGCGGCCAAGCGCGCGCGTCTCAAGTACGCATTGAAGACCGCCGGGGAGATCGCGCAAACCCTGAAAATACTGCATCTGGGTTGGGGTGGTGATGGCGCCACGTTTGATATCGGTTTCGGAAATTTATCCGGTCTGTTCTCCCGCCTGCAGAAGCTCGTGGGTGATGAGCTAACGCGATATCTGGTCCAGAGAGCCCTGTATGTCTGTGTTGATAACGAGGGTTATCAGAATACCGGCAATCAATGGTCAGCGGCTACGCCGCCGGGGGGAAATACCACAACTTATCCCGAGGGAAAAGAACGGCCAATGGGCAGTGATATCCGCAAAAAGCCGATCGTTGAGATCATCGCCAATCACGGAGTTGGGTTTGCCGCCCGGACGGGGATCCACCGCCCCGAGCATATCAGCCGGATCGTGGCGCGCGCCCTGGAGGACGGAGAAAGGGGCGCCTTTCTCCATTTTCTTCAACCCTGCACGACCGGCTGGAAGTTCAAAGCCGATAATATTGCCTATGACCTGGCCTTCTTGGCGGAGGCGGGCGGGCTTTTCCCGCCGCTGACCATCGAGCATGGCATTCCCTATCTGGAGGTTTATCCTACGCCGCGCAATCCGGGGGAAGCGTTTTTGGGGATGCAGGCGCGCTTTAAACATTTAATGGGCGCCGGCGCCGCTACCAGAGAGAATGTTAATACAGTAATGGAATATTATCGCTCGGAATGGATAAGGAACGTTCAACTTGCCGGTTATGACGGGGAAATTTCCGAGTCAGATCGTTTTCGTTACCTTGGGGAAGAACACCGTCTGCCCAGGATCAACGTTTAGGATTAAACCCGGCCAGGCCGATGTATTTGCTTGACCGCTTACCGCGTGGCCATATTCCTATGTGGCGCCATTTTCCCCCATTGACATCGAAAAACACTCGTAGTATATTGTTTCTCTAAAGCAACATAAATGTTGTTTTGCGGAAATAGGAGTTAACAATGCGCTACGAAGAATTCAGGCAAAAAGTCAAAGGCCTGCCGCTCATCACCAGCCAGTTCATGGCCCTCTTGGCCGGCGCCGATAGAAGCGTTTTGGTCCAGTTCCGCCGTTGGGTCAAAGCCGGTAAGATCATTAAACTAAGAAAAGGACTGTACCTGTTGAACCAGAGTGACCGGCGGATCAATCCCTCACGGCTGTTTATCGCCAATGAGATCTATTCGCCTTCTTACGTCAGCCTGGAATATGCCCTGTCATTTTACGGGCTGATCCCCGAAAAAGCCGTCGATGTGACCTGCGTTACTTCAAAAAAAACAGCCAACTACAAAAACAGCCTGGGGCAATTTATCTACCAGCATATTAAGGAGCGCTGTTTTACCGGTTTCGAAGAATTTAAAGATGAGGCGGGGTTAGTATATTTCATGGCCACGCCGGAAAAAGCAGCGGTCGATTTTCTTTACCTCAATCAGGATCGATTTAAGTCAGATTATGATAAGCTGTTGGCCGGTTCTTTTCGTTTCCAGGACAAGGGATCTCTAAATGCAAAGAAATTGATGAGTTACGCGAAATTATTCAATTCCCGAAAATTGGAACGCATTGTGAAAGCGCTGTCACGAGATTATAAAAATGAATGATCTGTTAAAGCAATTGATCGAAAAAGAAACGACCGTTGAAAATAAGATCAACAGGACCAGGGAATTTTTACAGGAATTGATGCTGAAAGTCCTGTTTGATCGCGGGGCCTTCGGCCATCTGGCTTTTACTGGCGGCACGGCGCTTAGGGTGCTTTACGGCCTCCGCCGGTACAGCGAAGACCTGGATTTCAGCCTGATCAAAAAGCAAAATTATTCTTTCGACAATATCCTGCATGACCTGATCTTTGAGATCAAACATTTTGGGTTTGAGGTCGAGAAAAGCGCAAGCAGAAGCAATATTGTCAACAGCTGTCTGATCAAATTCCCGGGCTTGCTGGCGGAGCTTGGCTTAAGCGCGATGAAAAGCCATAAATTGGCGGTTAAGCTGGAGATCGACACCAACCCGCCGGCCGGCGGCACAACTATTTTAACGCCAGTGGCCAAAGCGTTCGTTTTTGTGGTAAATAGCTTTGACCTGCCTTCCATGTACGCCACTAAATTGCACGCCTGTTTTTTTCGAAGCTATATTAAGGGCAGGGATTTTTATGACTTGGTCTGGTATCTGGGCAAAAAGATCGAGCCAAACTATCTTTTATTAAATAACGCCATTAAACAAACGGAGAAAAAGGAGCTAAACCTTGGGCCGGATAATTTGCCCGCGTTCATGAAAGAAAATCTGGCTAAGATCGATTTCGCGCTGGCCAAAAAAGACGTGGAAAGATTTCTGGAAGACAAAAGCGAATTAAAATTGTTCGACAAAGACCTAATTCTATCGATGCTTTAGCTTTTCTTCGGATTATACCCGGCCAGGCCGATATATTTGGCCTTGCTGCCCAATTCTTCTTCGATCCGCAGAAGCTGGTTGTACTTGCAGACGCGCTCCGAGCGGGCGGGGGCGCCGGTCTTGATCTGGCCGGAGTTTGTGGCCACCGCTAAATCCGCGATCGTCGAATCTTCCGTTTCGCCGCTGCGGTGCGAGGTCATATACGTATAACCCGCCGCTTTGGCCACTTCCATCGTATAAAGGGTTTCCGACAGGGTTCCTATTTGGTTGAGTTTAATCAGGATCGAATTGGCAACCTTTTGTTTAATCCCTTTCTTCAGGAAATCCGGATTGGTGACAAAGACGTCGTCTCCCACCAACTGGATTTTTTTCCCCAGCCGCTCGGTCAAGATCTGCCAGCCGTCCCAGTCCTTTTCCGAACAGCCGTCTTCGATCGAAATGATCGGGTATTTATTGACCCAGGACTCATAGAGATCGACCATCTCTTCCGGGGAGAGCGCCTTGCTTTCGCTCTTAAGCTGGTATTTGCCGTCCTTAAAGAACTCACTGGCCGCTGGATCGAGCGAAATATAGACATCTTTGCCCGGGGTGTAACCGGCTTGCCCGATCGCCTCCATGATGACCTCGATCGCTTCCTCATTCTTTGTCAGCTTGGGCGCAAAGCCCCCCTCGTCGCCGACGGCGGTCGAGTGGCCTTTGTCCTTGAGCACTTTCTTCAAGGTCTGATAAACCTCGGCGCCGATGCGCAGGGAGTCGGAGAAATCTTTCGCGCCGGCCGGGGAGATCATGAATTCCTGGAGCTCGTAGTTCCAGCCGGCATGGGCGCCGCCGTTCATGACGTTCATGTTGGGGACGGGGAGGGTGACGGCTTTGTCGCCGCCTATGTACTTATATAATGTAAGACCGTAGGCGATCGAGGCGGCCCGGGCGACGGCCAGCGATACCCCGAGCAGGGCGTTGGCCCCCAATTTACTCTTGAATTCGGTACCATCAAGCTCGAGCATCAGGTTGTCGATCTTGATCTGTTGGTGGGCCGGCAGGCCAATAACTTTCGGCGCGATTATTTCGTTGACATTCTTGACGGCAGTGTAGACGCCCTTGCCGCCGTATCTCTTGTCGTCTTTGTCGCGCAGTTCCAGCGCTTCGTGCTCGCCGGTCGAAGCGCCGGAAGGGACCGCGGCGCGGCCGAGCGTGCCGTCCTTTAACCGGACGTCAACCTCGACGGTGGGATTGCCGCGCGAATCGAGTATCTGCCGGGCGTGCACCCCTTCGATCCGCGCTCCGGCTTTGGCTCTCTCTCCGATGAAAAAATATTCTTCCGATAATCTGACCATATTTAAAAAGCGGGCGAGCAGGCTCGAACTGCCGACCTTCTCCTTGGCAAGGAGACGTTCTACCAACTGAACTACGCCCGCAGGTTAACTAACGACTAACGACACGCTCGTCCCGCCTCCGGCGGAACTCGCTACAACTAACAACTAACGACTTTTTAGGGCTTGCCGAAAAGCGGACAACTGTTTAACGATGCTCTCGGCTTGCGATATTATTATAGCGCAATTTACTTGATCGATAAAGCTCCTTTCGAGGGCGATATCGAAGATCGCGACCGTTTCGTTCACCGAGCCGATGGACATCTGGATGAAGCGTTTAAAATCCGCATCCGACCCGCGATCCGACCCTTCGGCCAAATTCAAGGCGATTGAGGTAGCGGCTCGACGGAGTTGGTTGGTCAGCCCGAATTGCTCATCTTTGGGGAATTTAGAGGAAAGCGAATAAATGTTCCCGATATATTTTTTTATATCTTTGTAAACCGGGAAATTTAGGAATCTAAATGACAATTTAACACGCTCACTTTGTTCGCTACAGCTAACAACTAATCGGGGCTACAACTTACGACACACTCGTCCCGCCGGAGGCGGGACTCGCTACAACTGACAACTTACGACTGGCAAGTTGTTAGTCGTAGGTCGACGAAGTCGGCCGAGTCGTAGTCCCGCTCCGGGACGTGTTGTCAGTCATTTTACCAAATTGAGTGAAATTTTTCAAATGGCGGTTCGATAGAGAAATGGCGGCTCAAGAGATCGAACGAGATTCAGAAGCCCCGGAAAATTGTTCGGGGCTTTTTTTGTAAAAGTTTCTCGACTGAGTTCGAGACAATTTCTCGACAAGCTCGAAATAAAGGGGGAAAAGAAAATGGCGATCGGCAGAACAAATATCATCGCGGCTAATTTAAAACTTACTTCTGGTTTGGGCAGGAAGGATGTGCGCGGCTATCTTGGCCAATTGGGGACGCATCCGGCCCTTCAGTCTTCGAGTACGAGGGTTCGCGTTTATGCCTCTTTCGGAGTTTTACAAGGGCTGAAAAATGACGCGGCGGGGAGGGTCGCTCTGGGGGTTAAGAATTTTCATCTTGATAATACCCACCCATCGGTCGAAGATCTGCGGCAAATGAAGATCTGGCACGCACTGATCGGCCGGTCCGGTACGGAGCACGGAGTAACCGATGCGGCTGTGGCCCAAAAGCTGAAGGCCGCACTGGCCATGGACATCTTTGCCACGGTCTGCGTGGGCGCCAAAACTCATGATGATCTGGCCGAGCAGGTCCGCGAGGGGATAATCCCGGCTTTAAACACCCAAAGCCGCAAGCTTAGCGGGAAAGGGCCCGACCATCGATTTGATATCGCTTATCTGCCGGGCCGGCAGCCGTTCCAAATGACCGACATAGAAGCCGCCTTCGCGGTTATCAAAGAAATTCTTTGGGAAGGGGGACACCAAAGTATAGTTGACCATGGGGATTTTCTATTTGGATTAGGCGGAAGCGTGAAGCCCGAAAATGCCCCGGAACTGCTTCGTCAGCCCTTCATCCACGGCCTTCTGGTTCGCACAGCTTCCCGAAGTGCGAATAATTTGATCGAAATGATCGATCTGGCGGAGAGGATCGGGAGTAGCGCGTAAGTATTTTTCAAGGAGGAAAGGAAAATGGTTTACAGAGTAAAGGCCAGAACGGTGGAAGGAAGACGGGTGGCGGGCTTATTGAGTACAGACAAATTCACAACGGCTAGGTTGATGGAGGCGAGGGCGGCAGAGAGAATCGGGTTCGGCGCTGGGGCTTTAAGTGTGGCGGCTTCGCTCCAGGTGCAACGGCTGGAAACGGCGGCGAAAAGGTCTTTTGATGTCCTGCCGGCCTATTTTTTCGGCGACGGCAGATCGGAATTCAGGCCGGATGGCGGTTTTAAGCCGGATAAAGATACTTTAGGCGGCAAAGGCGCAAATCTGCACAGCATGACCGAAGCGGGCATCTCGGTACCCCCTGGTTTTACCATTCCGACGACCGAAACCAACAGATACTTTGTTCAGGATAACGGCCAATTACCGGATGGCTTAATGGATGTTGTTATGCAAAAAGTGGAAATGGTCGAGGCGGCCACGGGCAATAAGTTCGGCGATGAAGACCGGCCGCAGCTCTTCTCTGTCCGTTCCGGAGCTAAATTCTCCATGCCGGGGATGATGGACACTATTTTAAATCTTGGCCTGAATAATAAGACTGTCCTGGGCCTGGCCAAAGCGGCAAATAATGAACGCTTTGCCTGGGACAGCTACCGGAGATTCATCCAGATGTTCAGCAACGTTGTCCTCGGCGTCAAAAAAGATGTGTTAGAGGAAATATTGAGCGAGAAGAAGGTCAGCCGTGGCGTGAAGAACGACACTGAATTAACTGTTGATGACTTGAAAGAGCTGGTGGCCGAATATAAGGCGAAATTGAAAGAATTGGGAGCCGAGGTCCCCCAGGACGAGCGGCGTCAATTGGAACTGGCCATTGAAGCGGTCATGAAATCTTCCAATAATGAGCGGGCCATCGTTTACAAGAGGGACTTTAACATTCCCAAGGAGATCGTTTCAGCGGTCAATGTCCAGGCCATGGTCTTCGGCAATATGGGAGAGGACAGCGCGACCGGCGTGGGCTTTACGCGCAATCCGGAGACCGGCGCCAATGAATTTTATGGCGAGTTCCTGTCGAACGCGCAGGGCGAAGACGTGGTGGCCGGCGTCCGGACCCCGCTCAAGCTCAAACGTCTGGCCGAGGTGATGCCCGAGGCCTATGCCCAGCTCAGGGAGGTCACCACGCGGCTCGAAAAATTCTTTCGCAATGTTCAGGATTTTGAGTTCACCATTGAAAGAGGCAAGCTGTATATGCTGCAGACCCGGGATGGAAAACGGTCCGCCCAGGCGGCCGTAAACATCGCGGTCGATCTGGTTGAGGAGGGGGCGATCACAATTGAAGAAGCCCTCATGATGATCGAGCCGGAGCAGATGTCGCACCTGCTTCACCCGGTGTTTGATCCGGAGGAAAAGAAAGTGGCGATCAAGGCGGGGAGATTGCTGGGCCAGGGGATCAATGCTTCTCCGGGGGCGGCGGTCGGCCGCATAGAATTTACCGCGGAGGCGGTCGTTTTGGCAACCGCCAATGACACAAAAGACAAAAAAACAAAAGTTATTCTGGTGAGAAAAGAGACGAACCCGGACGATATCTCCGGGATGAAAGCCGCGCAGGGCATTTTGACGGCGACGGGCGGGGCAACCTCGCACGCCGCCCTGGTTGGCCGGCAGATGGGAAAGCCGGCGGTGGTTGGTTTTAGCGCCGCGGAAGTCGATGAGAAGGCAAGAACGATACGGATCGGGGATCGGGTCTTCAAAGAAGGGGATATTTTATCAATTGACGGCACGACGGGCGAAGTGTTCGCGGGGGAGATCATGACGCTCCCTTCCGAGATCAAGCGGGTCGTCGAAGGCCAGCTGAAGGCCGAGGACTCGCCGGTTTATCAACGCTACATGAAAGTCCTGGGCTGGGCGAAAGAGGCGGCTGAGCTGGAAGTTTGGGCGAACGCGGATACCGCCAAAGATGTCAAAATTGCCGATGCTTTTGAAGCGCAGGGGGTCGGGTTGGCCAGGACAGAGCACATGTTTTTCGGCGACGACCGCATTCCTTACATGGTGGCGATGATCCTGTCGGAAACCCCGGCGGAGAAACAGCCGTTCCTTGACAAAATATTGGCAATGCAGAGGTCTGATTTTATCTCTCTGTTTGAGGTGATGAAGGGGCGGCCGGTGACCATCCGAACGATCGACCCGCCTCTGCATGAGTTCCTGCCCAAAACCGACGCTGATATCGACAAACTGCTCTCTTCTATCCATTCGGTTGCCCTGGTGGAACAACTCGAGCGCAAGCTGGGGATTTCAAAAGAGGGGGTTACACGAGATGAATTGGGTGAAGAGCTCTGGCTGGCGCTCAGGGAAAAAGTGAAGCGGCGTTCCGCCGAATTGCATGAGGCCAACCCCATGATGGGGCATCGCGGCACCCGCCTCGGCATCACCAATCCGGAAATTACCGCCATGCAGGCGCGCGCGATCTTTGAAGCGGCGTTCGCGGTTGCCCGCAAAGGGATCCCCGTTAAACCAAAGATCATGATCCCGCTGGTCGGTTTTGCGGCCGAATTGAAAGACCAGGCCACGATAGTGAGGGAAGTCCATGCTGAATTGGAAAAAGAGCACGGCCCGATCGCTTTCCAGCTTGGCACGATGATCGAGGTGCCCCGGGGCGGTTTAACCGCGGACGAGATCGCCCTCCTGGCGGAATTCTTCTCTTTCGGGACCAATGACCTGCATCAATATACGCTGGGCTTCAGTCGTGACGACGCCGGCAAGTTTATCGCTCCCTACATTGACAAGGGGATCATTCCCGCGGACCCGACCCAGAAGATCGATCAGCCCGGCACCGGCAAGCTGATGTGGCTGGCGGTCCAGCTGGGGAGAGAAACCCGGCCGGATCTGGAGATCGGAATTTGCGGCGAACATGGCGGGGAGCCGACTTCAGTGGAATTCTGCCACGCGCTTGGCCTGAACTATGTCAGCGCATCTCCTTACCGCATCCCGGTGGCGCGAATGGCCGCGGCGCAAGCCTGGATAAAAGAGAGGAGAATAGAAGACGAATTGAGAAAGTCGGCGAAGGTTCTGCAGGAAGCAAGCAAATAGGCCAGGGCGGTCAGGTCTCTGTGAAGAAATCAGCGTTCAGGGAAGGGGACTCCGTTTCTTTCGCAAAGTTCTATTAGGCGTTGTACATCCCAGTTGGCGTAAAAATCGTAGAACTTGGTGTAAGGCTGGGCCAGCAGACCAAGAACTTCAGCGACATACCGATCGCTCTTCGGGGGAATGGCCTTTTTCACATCGGCCAGACTGATTCCGGTCAATTTTAATGTCATGAATTCGCGGACATTGCCGGTGTGCAGGAAAAGTGAATTGTCTTTCAGCCCCGTCTTTTCGATCTCCTTGCGCGCCCGATTAACCTCTCGCTCGCCGACCATCTCCAGCAAGCCGCGATATTTTTGGCACAAGACCCATTCATTAATGAGCTGAGCGATTTCCTTCGGGGAAAATACCCGCCAGAAAGCGACCGGCATTTCACCCGCCAGAAAGCGGCCGAGCATGAACGAGCCGGCGCTGTAGCCGGAGCGTTTTTCTTTTTCACAGCGGGCAAGGGCGATCTTATAAAATTTGAGCTTTTTATCCAAAGTTAAATAATCAAAGATCACGAACTGGCTGTGGTGGTCCCCCAGGCCGGCGGCCAGGACGCCGTCAACATATGCCTCGGGATTGGCTTCGAACCAGGCGTTGGCCAACGCGGCTTTTTTCTCCTCTTTTTTTTCGTTTCTCATCTCGACCAGGATCAGCCGGATCAGCGAGCCGAGATCAAGAATATTGGAGGCCTCTGACGCGCCGCCGGCCAGTTTTTGATATTTTCTGTAGGCGGCGGCGAGCGACTTAAAGAGCGATTCTTCGGCCGCTGTCAGATCAATTTTTTCACCCTCGAGATAGCGCATGAAGCGGGCGGGGGTGAATTTGGCTTGCCCGAGCAGCAACACGGCGTGTTTGCTGGAGAGGGTGACCCAGTCACCCTCGTTGATCATTTGGCCGTCGGCTGACTTTAGCTTCTTGTTTCTGGCGTCCAGTGAAACGCCGCTCTCTTCAAGATTGAGGAGCGCTGGTATTCCGTGACCCCGCGAGGTTTGAACGACGTGGATCGCCGCCGGCGTCAGGCTGACGAGGCCGTCGACCCGGCTAAGAACAGGGGTGTCGGTCGGCGCAAATGTTTCTTTAGCCAGAATGACCTTTTCGCCATTTTCTTTGGCGGTCACGGCGGCCGAGGCGGAGAAATAGACGCGTCCGCTGACGGCGCTCCTGGGCAGGACCGAAGCCCCTCGCGCGAAGAACGGCAGTTTGGCCAGCGATCCCGGATCGATCGCTTCCGACTCGACCTGCCTGATGTGATATGGTTTGATCAGTTCTCTGATCCGCGCCTCGGCGATCGTTCCCTGCCGGAACAACTCCATGACCGAGAGCAGGGTCCCGATACCGGTCAGTTCGGCCGGGTTGAGCTGGAGGAGGGCAAAGAGGTCGCTTTCGGCGGCGAACTCGACCGTGACCGGCGCCCGCAGGTATTTCTCAAGCGCGATGAGCTGCGGAGCGAAATGATAGACGGCGGGGAATTTTTCCCTGATCTCGGCCCGGCCAAGAAAATCGGTCGTCTCGGGAGTGAGCACGCCTCCCGTCATGATCTCCTCGCCAAAGACGGAGCGGGCGCTCTCAAGCGACATGCCGGTCCCGGTCCGGGCGTGGCGGCTGAGCAGAACCCCGGCGTAGGAGCGCCGGCTGAGCGCGCTGCAGACCATCTTCTGGAAGATCATCGTCGGATACTGCTCCTCGCCGCGCATAAAGGTGCGCAGGAGGTCCAGGTTGTCGCCATAATCTTCGTAGGCCCTGGCCAGGAAGAAGACGACCTGATAATAAGGATCGGTGATGAGCCGCGGGTCCTTCCGCCTGATCATCGTCATCAGCTCATCAACCAGGGTCTGGTTGTCTTTGTGGCCGAGATCGGGCCTGACTTTGTGGCGGATCTTCTCGTATCCGGCCGGATCAAGCGCCCGCAGGATATTGCGGAGATTGTTCAGGATGATCCGGACGGCCGCTTCGTTGCCGTACCGCCGGGTCAGCGCGTCATAAGCGCTTTCGACGACGCCGGCGTTAAGATAAGTCGGCATGACGCCGGGGATGTAGGCCGGCATGGCGCAGCGCATCGCCGCCAGGAGAGGGTCTTCGGAGTGGCCGAATTGCTGGCCGGTCAGCTGTTCCAGGTTATACACCGCGTCGTGGATGTGCTTTTCGCGCTCTTTCAGGGTGAGCCGATATGCCCTGGCCGTCAGGAAACTAAAATCAGGAACAGGATAGCCCTGCTTGATGAGGGCAAGGAGGACGGCGCCCTTGTTGCTGATCAGCTCTTCAGGATAGGCGGCGTCGGTCGTCGACGGGATGACGAATTCGTTCTCAGTGAAACGTACGCCGGAGAAATGAGGCGAGATCGCCGCCAGGGCGGTCTCTGCCTTGCTCCGGAGCTCTTTGTGCGCGCCAGTGTCGCCCTCTTTGGCTTTCAGTATCAGATCGAGATGGTCAAGCGCTCCCTGCGCTTGGTCGAATTCGGCGGAATCAAAATAGCGCAAAAAAGGGATGTCGGTGTCGCGGACGCTGACGGCGGCCGGTCGGCCGGCATTATTAATGTAATCGACCTCGGCCGGCAGGTGGCCCGGCAGGGCGGCCGGTATCCGCCCGGCTGATCTCGTCGCTAATCTGTCATATAATGTACGGCGATTGACATAGCCGCCGCGCACCTGCAGGATCTGCCTGATCATAGCACTTTCTTATCGGCCAAACCGGCGGGAAATTTCATTCAGAAGCGCTCGAGAAACGCCGAACTTTACTTGAAATTTTGTTTTATGGCCGCAGATATATAGCTGGGAGAAACATGATAAAGATCATTGAGCAGTCCCGGCCATATTTTTCGCGGAGCGCCATGTTGCGCGGCCTCAGCGAGCGGCTGGCGGGGAGAAAGACACCGGCAGCGAGCTTCGCGTTCTCGGTGCGCTTTGAGGGCGGCCGGGCTGGCGCTGCTGAGGTTAACCTGCGGGCTTACGACGCGCTCTATTTCAGCAACCCATATTCTCCCGAGGCGGCCGAACACCTCGACCTTATCCTGCAGGCGCGGCGGGGCAATAACCGGGCTCAAGCGGCCCTGCGCAAAATGGACCAAGAGGCGCTTGACCGGCTGGGCCAGGCGAAGCCGGAGAGATCCCGGCCGAATAGGTTTGACGAATTTCTGCTTTCTTCCGGCGCTCCTCACGAGAGCAGCCGTCAGGAGGCGGGGAACAAGGGTTATAACCTCCTGGCTCTCAGCGCGCAGGGCTTTCCGGTCCCGTCTTTTTGCATTATCAAGGCCGGCTACCGGAAGGCGTTTATTGGGATCAACTGGTCAAAAAGAAACGCCGTCAGGCAATCAGCCCTGACGAAGCTGGAAGCCCTGACCGGCAAAAAATATGATAATGACGCCAGGCCGCTGCTGTTTGCCATTCGCTCCTGCTTGCCGGAAAGCTTGCCCGGGATCTTGCCGACCTATCTGGCGGTCGGCGCGACGCAAAGATCGCTCCCCGGCCTGGTCCGGCTTTACGGCGAGCGGACTGCCTATGAGCTGCGCGCCAATCATTTAATGAGTTTGCTGCTGGCGGCCGAGCCCATCCGCTATCAGCCGTTGCTTGACGGGCTGGGACAGGAAAGGAGCGGCATTCGGGCGCTGGTTTTTCGGCTCGAAAGGCTGGCCGAAGCGGACGAGCGGAGCCGTTTTTTTACCCCGGAGAGATGCGTAAATTTCTTGATCGACAGGATCGAACTGTTCTGCGGCGATAATCAGGAGATGCTGCGCTCACTGATGGACGGGGCGCAAACCGAACCGGCGATCATCCTGCAAGAGATGGTCGTGGGGAAAATAGCCGTCAATTCTTTTGCCGGTGTTTTTAACACGCGGGAGCCGGGCGGCGGGGAAAGGCGCCAGCTGCAGGTCCGCCCCGACGCTTTTGGCGAGGAGATCATGACCGGCGGCGCCGAGGTTGAAGAGATAACTTTTGCCGAGAGAGCCGTACTGCGGAAAAGGCACAGGGAGATCTACGAGATCATTGACTGTCTGATCGCTCTGGAGGCGGCCGAGGGCGCGCCGCTGACTTTTGAACTGACTTCCGAGCGCGGCATGATTGCCGTACTCCAGATGGATAAGACCTCATTGTCCGGTGTCGCCGCGCTCAGGTCGGCGGTCCGTCTCCTGCGGGAGGGCAAGATCAAGCGGAGCGGCCTGCTGGAGATCGTCAAGCCGTTCCATTTGCGCCAGCTCTTCTCCGACACGGTCGAAGGCAAGGACTCGCTGCGGCCTTTTGCCGGCGGCCTGAGCATTTTACCGCGCGGCGAGGTCTGCGCCCGGGCGTATTTTTCCGCGGCCAGCGCCCTGGCGGCGCGTGAGCGGGGAGAGAAAGCGATCATGATCCGGGAGATTTTTCAGCCAGCGGATGTCGAGGCGATGGTCGAGATGAGCGGGCTGGTGAGCGTCTCCAGGTCGCCGGTGCACGTGGCGCAGATCGCCAGGAAATACGGTATCATTGCCCTGGTCGGGCTCTCTGACAGCGGAGCGGTCCCGGTGATCAGGGAAAATGAACTTGTTTTGCCGGATGGCCGCCGGATCGGCGAAGGCAACTTTGTTGTCATCTCGAGCGAAGAGCAGAGGTTGTACCTTGGCGAAGCGAAAACCGTCCCTTCAGGCATGACGGAGAGCAAAGAGCTCTGGCCGGAGCTTGTTTACTTCAAGGATGAGCTTACGCGTTTTGCGGCGGCGGAGGTCGCTGACGGCCAGGCGCTGGACAATCTGGTTGATCTGCTCTTGATATTCGGCGAAACGGAAGCGGCGCGGCAGCTGGTTAACCGCTGGTTCAGGGAAAGGACGGAAAGTTTCCTGTCGTATTTTGCGGCCACTCGGATCGGCCGCCACCGCAGCCGCCTCCAGCTTTTCAGCCTGCTTGATTTTCCCTTCAACCAGGCGGAGCTGATCAGGCGGTTGTCCGGGCGGCCAAAGAATGCGGACGCCGAAGGCATGTTCATCATCGGCCGGGCGATGGTCTGGGTCGAAGAAAAGCTTGGTGAGTCCGCCCTCAACCGGCTCTGCAGCGGTTTTTCCGGCGAGTTGACCCGGGCTATTCGGGCTGAGATGAAGCGGGCCAGGGAATATCTCGGCGTCGCGCGCGCCGAAAAGCCGGCGACCGATGGCCGGGCTTTAGGTAATTCGATGGAAAGAATTCTTCGGGCGGTTTTGGAAAGAAAAGAATCGGGCCTTTCAGAGGAAGAGGCGGACCAGGTGATCTGGCTCGCCATGCAGGACATCGATCCATTGCACAAGCCGCACAAGACGATCGCGCGCGCTCTCGGCGAATTAAAAAAATAACCTGAAATTTCTTAAACGGCCTATCGAAAGAAAAGAGGGACATAGAACAGGAATTGCATGGGAGGAAAGACAATGATTAGAGTTGGAGAACGAGTTGACCGTCTGGCGACCAGGGTGATGACGCCTATCGTTTCTAAAATGGCGGGCAACCGCACGCTTGGCAATTTAGCAATGAGCGCCTCTTACCGGACAGCCCTGGCGGCTGATCTCGCTGGCTTCAGATCGTGGCAGATGGGGAGCGCCCTGCAAAGAGCGGCCGATCTGCAAGGGGTCGAAAACTATTCCGCCCTCATGAACCGTTATGCGCCTTTATCATCGTCTTTCCTCCCGGGACCGCTGCAGCCTGCCAGCGGGTCGTACCTGGAAAGAGGCTGGGTCATAGCCAACCACAAATTAGTTTCTTTTCATGCCGCTTTTATTTCTTCGGTCTTGAGTTTGTCTGATGATGTCCAGGGGAAACTGGAAACCCTGAAATTCATGTTCCTCAGCACCGAAACGGTCGTTTCATCGGCCATGCTTTATCTTTCCTGGCACGCCGGCATTGCTATCCACGAAATGGGCCACTACCTGACCGCGGCTAAATTGACGGCGCTGAACAAGGCTTCTCAAGAAGCAGCTGATAGCATGAAAGACAAAGGGTTGTTGTCGAAAGTCGGCTGGTACTCGAAAATGTTCATGACCATCCCCTGGGGAAAATTTGAAGGCGTCAAAAATGACGGCGGCAATTATTCGCCGGATTCGCCTTACAACCTCGCGGTCTCCGCGGCGGGCCCGAGATGGAGTTCATACCTGGCGCTTGTCGCCCTGCCGGCCGCGACCGCGGCGATCTCGGCCGGGCTTATCTTTGGCAGTGAGACAGCCACATACATTGGCCGGTTCCTTCTGGGGCCTGGCGTGGTTGGCTTGCTCGACCGGCTCCTGGCCGATCCCGGAAAATTGAAGGAATTTAACACCCGCGAGGAGCGGGCGAAGGTGGCGGCGGCAGAAGCAACGCGCCGAGCGGCCGAAATGGGCGACCTGGCCGAGGAACTAAGCAATATCAGGCAGACGCTGATAAATTCCCGCATGGTCACGATTACTCTGGCCGACGGATCGAAAGTTTCCGCCCCCTGGCAGTGGAGGAATTGCGCGATGGGCGGCCGCCACACCGAGAAGGAATATCCGGAGAGCAATATCAGCATGCAGGAAAGCATGTTCATCCCCCTCTCGGCCAAAACTTATGAGGATGCCCAGGAAATGACCCTAAAACTGCAAACCAGATTAAAAGAGATCATTGAAAAGTCGCCCGGCGGCAAGGTCATGGGGATCGGGTTGGAGGGCGGGATAGCGCCTTATCTTGAGAAAGAAGCGGGCGACAAGGTGCCGGAGCAAAGATTATGGAGGTTGATGAAGCAGGCGATCCTTGATTGCGGCTACATCCCGGGCAAAGATGTCGCCATCGCGCTTGACCCGGCCGCTTCGGAGCTGGAAAATGCCTATCGCAAACAGAACAAAATGCCCGATTCGGTCGGCAGGTATTATTTCTGGCGCGGCAAAGAGAATATCTCCATGTCGCGGGATGAAATGCTGGCGCTTTACAAAGAGGCGATCGAAAAAGACGGCGTGCCGATCATTTCCATTGAAGACGGTTTTGGTGAAAGGGACCATGAGGGCTGGGGATTGTTGATGAAGGAAATGGGGGACCGGCTCTTTGTCATCGGCGACGACCTGGTGACGACCAATGACGCCATCATCGAAGAGGGAGCGCGCAAAGGCCTCATCAACGCGGTTCTGGTCAAACTCAACCAGATCGGCACGGTTTCCGAAGCGGTCCTGGCCATGCTGACCGGTATGGCTTACGGGGCGGAGATGATCATTTCTCACCGCTCCAAATCACCCAACGATCCGTTTGAAGCCGACGTCTCAACGGCCATGAACGCAGTCGGCCAGAAAACCGGCGGCGGCGCCAACACGGAGCGTTTGCAAAAATACGGCCGGGTCGTCGAAATATTATCGTTTGCCGAAAACACCGGCCGGCCTTTGACCGGATCGGAAAAACAGGAATCCCTCAGATTGCTGCAGGAACTGGTCAATGAATTGACCGGTCGGACTGACGTCTCCGTTCTGCCTGAGATGGCCGATCGCGACATTTCTGAATTAATGTTCCGCTTGCTGGCGATCGAATCGGTGATCGGCACAGAAGAGCCGACTAACGCCGGCATCCCATCCGCCAAAGCCACGCTCTTATTGAGCCGCAGCGGGGGCGTCCGCTTTACCGGTTCAACTCCGCTCGGGACCTCGGCCGGTGAAACCGAAGCGATCCATCTGGTTGACAGCATCATCGCGCCGGATGAGGTCACGGCTAAATATCCCGACCTGTTCAATGTCGTTCCCGAAGATAAGACGCTCCGCTTTAAGAAGGATGTCAGGCGGGGGTATGTTATCGCCAAAAATGACGCGGCTTTACTGGTCATGTTTGATCGGGCCAAACGCTATGACGGCAAGGGTTGTCTGACTGCCGCCGGCAACATTGAGACCATTTTGGCCAAAGCTTTCAAGGGCAAGCGGGTCTCCAGCCTGGGCAGCCTGGCCGAGATCGACGCCGAGCTTCTGCGGCTGGAGAAAGAACAAGCTGTGGCCAGGGGAATATTGGCTGCGGATGCGCCAGTTGACGATCAGATCCATGTCATGCAGCGGAAGGGAACGATCGGCATGAATGCCATCCTTTCCATGTCGCTGGCTCTTGGCCGGGCATTAGCGGCCAGCCAGGGCAAGGAATTGTGGCAGTTGATCCGTGAAAGCGCAATGGATGTGATGGCCAAATTTGTAGCCGCCCATTCGGCCGACCCGGCCAAAAAAGATGTCCGGGCCCTGAAAGCGATGAATATTGACGATCTGCGAGTACTTTTCCGCGAAACTGCAAAGCGGTTAATTGCCGAGGGCAAAGAAATCCATGGCGTCCTGCGCGAGCTCCTGCCCGTTTATGCCTTGCCGGAAGACGTCCGGGCGCGCGCCATTTTTACCGACCGGCTCGTCATTAGCCAGCTGGGCAAACTGAGCCAGCGGCGGATGGCAATTCTCAATAAGATTTTTGAGATCGAAGGTTCGCTCGTGTATAACGTTGAGTTGCGCAATCTGGGCGAAAAAGAGGTTCCCTATCTTCATGTCCGGCCCGGCTCAAAACAGGGCTTGGGTTCCGCCTATGTCTCACGGGCGGATGCGGGCTTTACTGCCGCCTCTACCCACAAGGCCGATACAATCATTCAATCCGGCATTTGGATCAGCAACCTGGGCCTTGATGGGCAAAGCGAAGCATTTGGCAATCGTCACTACGTGGCCATTCCGCACAGAACGGGAGACAAAACCGGTGAGATCACCTTGTTATTTGGCCGCTTCAGGAAAAATGTGTCATTGGCGGAGCGGAAGGAATTGTTTGCCGATGAGATCGGGAGTGTTTTACGTTTTATCGGAGACGAGAAGATCGACATAACCGATCCGATCATGCGTGAAAAGATTGATGCGGCATTATTGCTGATCCCGCTCCACGAGTTTTTCGAGCGCGATAAAAAGGGCCTTTACGTTAAATATGTTAAGCCGGCGCTGACAAGCTAAATTGTTTAGAAACTGTTCCAAATAACATGGGAGGGGAAAAAATGCTAAAGGAATTCCGCTGCAAATTCTGCCACCGCCTGCTGGCCAAAGTCGGCGAGGGATCGAAAGTCGAGATCAAGTGCCCCAAATGCAAAACGCTGAGCCTCTATAATGAAGAAACGGTCGTCGTCTACGAAGTGCCCGAGAACAACGTCACCAAAAAGATCATCGAGCGCGGCTGGGTCAAGTACGACGTGATCCAGAACTGAGTGGAAGAAAGATGAAAAATGAGCATTAAGCTAAATCCGACCCATTTAAGGCATTTTCGACCGATAAACACCATATCAATCGGTCGGGGAGCGACCGTTGCGTTAAAGGTTGATTTTAACGTGACGATAAAAGACGGGAAGATTCAGAACCCGGAGAAAATTAGAGCCGCTTTTAGGACTATTGACCATTTACTGGCGTCGGGCGCAAATATTGTAATTTATACTCATCTGGGCCAGCCCAAGAAGGGCTGTGAGGCAAAGACATCCCTGAACCTCGTGGCTGATTTCTTGGCCGAAAAATACGGCAGGGACACGGTTATTAACGGGGAATCGTTAATTACGCCGGATGAAAACGGTTTTCTGCCGACGGAACAATATATTAATAAGGCCGTGCGAGAAGCCGCGGTCGGCCTGGGCGGCAAGGCCAGGATATTGTTGATGCCGAACGTGAGATGGGCGGCTTATGAACAGGCCAAACCGACCGATCCCGGTCATCAAGCACTGGCTCAAGCCATGCTGGGACTCTCCGATGGCTTTGCAGTTTTTGACGCCGCGGCGGTCTGGAATAAGGAGCATGCTTCGATCACAACCATGCTCCGGCTGGCCGGCCTGAACAATATCGCCTGGGGTTTCCATGCTCATGAAATGGCTGAACTGCTGGTGAGAAGGTTTACCGGCGACATACCGCGGCCGTATGTTCTGCACATTTCCGGCACAAAGGCGGATAAAATGGGTTATATCCTTGATTTTCTGGGTAACCCGCAAATTGACTCCATTTTAGTTTCGGGCAATATCGCCAACGGTTTGATGGAGGTTTTGGGCAGGTCTGTCGGCGCCGCGGCGGGAACCTACGGCGCGCCCGAGTTGGAAAAAGCGAGAAGAATCGTAAACCATCCGCGCTTCGGCGGTGCGGTTTCCCTGCCGGTTGATTTTATTATTGCCAGACCGGACGGGTCTGACCGCCGGTATTTGGCTCAAGGAGAAATTATCCCCGAAGGCTTCAGGCAGTTTGATATCGGCAGAGAGACCGCTTCTCTCTACGCGAAAATACTGGCTACGGCCGGCCTGGCTGTTAACTCCGGTGTCCCGGGCGCTTTTGACTTTGGCAACCCGCCGTTTGAAGAGGGGACAAAGGTTGTCCTGCCCGGCTTTGCAAGAGCCAAGCAGAGCATTAATCTCGGCGGTGACGGCGGGATCGCCGCGGAAAAATACCTGACGCCGGAAGAGCTGGCGCGGACCGAAGTTTTAGTCGCGGGCGGTTCTTTCCTGCACGCCATGGCGCACCAGACCTTCCCCGTGGCCGAAGTATTCTTAAATTAAAAAACTGACAAGTTAATCAAAAGTCGATTGGAATTACGGCTTTTATTTTTTGGGGAAAATAAAAAAAGGAGGAAAAGAAAATGAGCGGAGTTGGAAAGGCAACGGTTAATTTGATGAGGTTGGGCAGGAACGGGCTGCACGCGCCGGGGCTAAGATCTGCGGTGATCAAGAATAATTTTAAGGCCGCGCTGGATAGATCGAGGGGCAACGCGACGACTTATCCGATCGATCATATCGAGGAGCACGGGCCGGCCCACTATTTTGTCCGGGGCATGCTGCGCAGTTTTGATCCGGGCGCGGTAGTCGAAGTCGCCCGCGAGGGGGGCGTTATGGCCATGGCGGTGTTGCCGGGGCTGGGCCAGCAGATCGGCCAGCTGACCAAAGGCGACATGCCGCTGATCTGGAAGCTTAACCGCGGTTCGGGCGCGAAGGTCAATGGCGATGCTACCACCGTCAGACTTTACAGTGACGTTGATAAAGCGATGAGCGTTGCCGTTGATAACGGCGCCAGGTTCTGGGGCGCGACTTTTTACAACGGCTCGGCCAATGTTCCCGACATGATCCAGCAGCTGGCTGAAATGGACGAAGCCGGCGCGCGCCACGGCCTGGGCGGCGTGGTTTGGAATTATCCGAGGGGGAGCGAGATTCCGAAAGGGCATGACGCGGATATCATGTATCAATTAGAGGGTTTTGAGCGGATAATCAACGCTTGTCCGGGCAGCCTGGTTCTGGTCAAGGAGAAGGTTTCCACCCTGCCCGGGACGGTCGCGGATTGGGAGGCGGGAGAGATAGAAAAGGTTGGCCGGGGCGAAGGCGCCTGGGGCAAACCCGGGACAAAAGGGGTTAAGGACGAGGTTGTCCGAACCTTTCTGGCCATGAATCGCGCCGTCCATATCGCCTTTATGGTCGAGCTTCAGCACAATCAGGGGATTGCCAGCTTGATGTCGGGCGGAGCGCCGCAGGAACGCGAAAAATTCGAAGCCGATCTAAATGACGGTATCGGCCCTGATCGGCATGTCGCGTTCATCGCCGGCCGTTCGACCACCAATGAAATAAAGTACCAGGTTGACGAATATGATATTTCCGGCGCGGTCAGACACATGCACATGTTGAGGGACGCGGCGCCGAAAGTTGTCATAGAAGGATAAGTTTGCGATAAGTCAGCAGGAGGGATTTTGGCCATGGCGGGCATATTAGGAGCAAGGAGATTAAATATCGGTCCCGAGATCCGGGCTCGGGCCAGCGCGCTCACGGCGCATAACAGGCAGGGGACAGTTCCCCTCCCGGCTTATATCGGACGACCCGGCATGGTCTTGATCTCCGATTCACACGGCGCAGTTGACACTTATCTTAAGCTTTACGAAGCGCTGCCTTCCACAGTAAGATTCGGCATTGATTTGGGCGACAAAGTTGACCGCGGACCAAGCCCCATTGAAATGAATTATGTCCTGCAAACTTTACGGGTGAGGCGCGTCCTCGGCAACCACGATGCCATGTGGGTCGCGGCCGGGCTGGGCGTGCCGGCGCAATCCATTGAATTGGTCCGTTGGTTAATGCGCTATAACGAAGTCGATTTTTTGACATCCGCGCTCGGGGTTGACTTGAAGCCATTGACGCAATTTGCCGGAAGCAGGTTTTCCGAAGGCGCGCATCGTATCGATGTGAAATCGAAGCGGTTCAAGAGCGAAGAAGCTGCTGCGACATATTTAAAGATCATTGCTGAAGCAGGGGTTAGGTTCCCAGAACATCGCTCAACCGAACTTAGTCCTTCTGATCTAAGGATCAGGGAAGCCCTGTTCTTAAAAGGTTCAGCAGAGGCATTAGCGCCTTCTGAAAGGGACATTTTTAACAGGCTTACAGGCGATGCGCCGTTGAGCGGGGATGACCAATCCTATTTTTATCGTTTGATGGGAGGACTAAAAGTTCTTCAGCCCGAAGAACAAGCAGTTGTGAATCACTTTGCAAATGAATTCAGAAACAATTATGCGTTTTACCAATTTGTAAAATGGATGGCCGGGGAGGGAGATCTTTATCTTAATTTCCGGATCAGACAGGGCTATTCTAGCGACATTCTGGCCTTGCACGCGACGGTTCCGCTCACCGCCGACGGTGAATTGGCTGAATTTGACGGCCGATACGGCAGGGAAGCGCTGCTGCATTTGAAAGACCGAATACAGCTGGGGCTCGAGGCCTGGAGGCAAATGTTGGAACACGATGATCAGGGACTGCTGGAAATGCATCAAAACGATATAAGTGTTTTAGGTTTGCTGCCCTGGGACAGGCGATCGCCTATTTACGCGAGGCAAATGCAGACTGCGGCCCGGGCCGTGCTCAATGAAAAGACCGGAACCTGGGAAGAGCCCAAAGAACCATTCTTTTCTGTTTTTGAGAAAGGGGAAGATCTTCAGGCGCTGGCAAACGCCCGCAGGAATATTGCCGCGTCATTTGGCTTTAGGAATCCCAATAATTTTGTCATTGTGCGCGGGCATGAGCCAAGCAAGGACGGCATGTTCCAGGTGTTCGCCGGTGGCACTGTCATTAACATAGATGGAGGCATGGCTGAAAAATACGGCGGCAAAGGCGGCGCACTTGTTATGGGGTCGGCCGGCGCGGCCTGGCTTGCCTACCCAAGCATGAATTACACAAGAGTTCCCTTGCCGGAATCGGTTTAACGCCCCGCCCCACCTCTGCCGCCTCGACGGCTTTGCCGTAGGCCATGCGGCCCGGCGGCCTCCCGATAGTTTCATGCTTGACAAGTAGAGAATTATCGGATATTATTCTATTCGTCAATTCTAAAGAGGTAAAGCCGTGTTATTCCCGAGAGAATCGCTGGAAAAAATTAAAAGGGTCTTGCCGAGGGAAGAGTTTATCGTCTTAACGGGGGCAAGGCAAACAGGGAAAACTTCCCTGTTGATGCTGTTGAAGGATCATCTGGAAAAAACCGGCCAGACCGGCCATTATTTGAACCTGGAAAACGCGGAAACGCTTAAAGCCTTGAACGAGCACCCCCTTAATCTTTTTGAGCTGATCCCGGCCGGCAAAACAAAAATGAACGTTTTTATCGATGAAATCCAGTATCTTGACAGCCCGACTAATTTTTTGAAACTGCTTTACGATGAAAACAGGGAGCGGGTGAAGATCATCGCCTCCGGCTCCTCGGCTTTTTACATTGATGAAAAATTTAAAGACAGCCTGGCCGGCCGCAAATTTCTGTTCGAGCTTTACCCATTGAATTTTCATGAATTCCTGGTTTTTAAGCAAGCCAGCGGATTACTTGGGCAAAAGCTTTCTGTTTATAGCAAAAAAAGAAAAATAAAGCTCTGGACGGAATATATAATTTACGGCGGATACCCAAAAATTGTTTTAACCGAAGAAGAAGAGCTTAAAAAAATCTTATTGGAGGAGATCGGATCCGCGTATGTAAAAAAAGATATTGTCGAGGCGGGCATAAAAAATACCGATAAGTATTTCGCTTTATTAAAAATACTGGCGGAACAAACCGGCTGTCTGGTCAATTCCCAGGAGCTGGCGAATACTCTTAATCTGGCGCATAAGACCATTGAAGACTATTTGCATGTCATGAAAAAATCTTATCAAATAGCTTTCGTCCGGCCGTTTTATAAAAATCTGCGCAAGGAATTGACCAAGATGCCCAAGGCGTATTTTTATGATCTGGGATTGAGGAATTTCTTTATGAATGATTATTCAAAACCGGAGCGGCGCCCGGATAAGGGCGCCTATCTGGAAAATGTTGTTTTTCGCGAATTATTGGGGCGAACAACGGATCGCGATAATATCAAATATTGGCGGACGCAGGAAAAAAATGAGGTGGATTTTGTGGCCGGGAGTCAGGCCTTTGAGGTGAAATTTGATCTGAAGGGCCTCAAGCGGAAAAAATACAGCCAATTTCAAAAAGAATACCCGGCGATCGAGCTGACATTTTTGGCTTACGATACATTGATGGAGTATTTTTACCCTTAAATGAACAATCGATTGGCGCCCGTCTATCTCTGCATCCTCGATGGCTTTGCGGTCGGAGAGAACGGCCCCAAAAACGCGATCTTCGATGCCATCAATTCCGGCAAAGCTCCTTTTATCGCCGATCTTTTTTCAAAACAGCCTTACGCGAAGCTTGAGTGTTCGGGTCTGGCTGTCGGTTTACCCGAAGGGACAATGGGCAACTCCGAGGTCAATCACCTCAATATGGGGGCGGGCCGGATCGTTTACCAATCGATCGAGCGGATCAACGCGGCGATCGAAGACGGCAGTTTTTTTACTAACGAAGCCTTAACGGCCGCCGTCAAAAACGCCAGGCAAAATGCTTCCTCCCTTCACTTAATGGGAATATTACAGGGGCACGGCGGCACCGTCCACGGCAGTATCAAACACCTTTTCGCCCTGTTAGAACTCGTCAAAAGAGCCGAACTCAACACGGTCTATATCCACCTCTTTACCGACGGGCGCGATACGAATCCGAAAGCGGCCGGAGAGATCTATTTGAAGATGCTGGAAGATGAGATAGGAAGGCAGGGATTGCAGGGAGTAGCAAGGATCAGCACGGTTATGGGCAGGGAAATAGCGATGGACCGCGATACGGCGTGGGATAAGACCCTGATCGGTATGAGGTGTGTGGTAAGGGGCGTGGGGGAATATAAGGCCGCGACTGCCCGCGAGGCGATCGAAAATTCCTATGCGCGAGGCCAGACCGACGAATTTATCCGGCCAACCATTATCGGCGGCTACACCGGCATGGGGCCGGTCGATTCTGTCATTTACTTCAACTTCCGCCAGGACAGGACGATCCAGCTGACGACGGCGTTCTGCGAGACCGATAAACAATACTTTAACTATAAAAAGGGGACAAAGCCAATTGATGAAGATGTTTATAAACAGATACAAGGTATGAGGGAAGGGGTAAGGGGTATGACGTTTGTCGCCATGACAGAATATTATCCGGGTCTGCACGGCCTGACCGCTTTCCCGGAAAAGGAGATCCCCGACACCGTCGGCGAGATCGTTTCGCTCTCCGGGCTCAAGCAGCTGCGCTTGGCGGGGCCGGAAAAGTTCGCCCACGTGACTGGCTGGTTCTCCGGCCGCCGGACGGAGCCGTTTGAAGGCGAGGACCGCCATTTGGCGCAGGATATTTCGCTCAAGGAAAAGACCGAAGGCGGCAAACACTACGATTGGGCGCCGGAGATGACCGCTTTTCTTGAAACCGATTTTTCGCTTGGCGCCATCGCCGGCGGCAAATATTCGCTTATCGTCCACAACTTCCAGAACTGCGACATGGTCGGCCACACCGGCAATCTTAAAGCGGCGACCGAAGCAATCGTTGATATTTCGTCCTGCCTGGAAAAGCTCGTGCCGGCCTGGACTTCGAGCGGCGGCCTCTTTATCATCACCGCCGATCACGGCAACGCCGACGAAATGACGCTTGAGAGCGGCGGCAAGGAAGTCGTCAGCACACAGCACTCCCTCAATCCGGTGCCGTTCTGGGTTCTCGGTAAAGAGATTAAGTTATCAGCTGAGGGTAAAATTCCTGATGTTGGGGTTACTGTTTTGAAATTGATGGGATTGCCGGTTCCTAAGGCGATGACGGCCAAGTCGCTGATTGCTTAATATTTTTCTCGAATTTTATCGCTAATCACTATCACGAAACTTCTCGAAAGATTGTTCACGAATTGCTGCCCATATCTTACGAATGTTTCTCGAATAATTATAGTAATTCGTGAGAAATTAGTGAAGATTAGTGAAATGATACGGGATTAATATTTAGTGATAATTAGCGATCGTGATTGGTGATAAGATTAGTGTTCAAAAATATGCAAGCTTTTCTTTAGCGCGCTCAGCGCTGCCTCCTGCAGGCCTTCGGGATAACTGGGGTGCGCCTGGGTCGTGATCGCCAACTGATCGACGGTTAAGCTATTCCTGATGGCCAGAGCGGCCGAACCGATGAGAGTATTGGCATCGGGCCCGATGATGTGGACGCCCAAAACCTTGCCTTTTTTGTCAGCCATGACTTTGATGAAGCCTTCAATCTCACCAGCGGCGGCGGCAATCCCCAGCGCGGCGAATGGGAATTTACCGACTTTTATGTTCGTGTGTTTCTCCCGCGCTTCTTTTTCTGTCAAACCGACGCCGGCGATCTCCGGCGAAGTGTAGATGGTGTAGGGGACGCAGTTGTAGTCAAACGTCCGATTGCCGCCCATGGCGTTCTCGGAAGCGACGATCCCTTGCTCGTAGGCGACGTGCGCGAACATCTTTTGGCTGATGAGGTCGCCGACGGCGTAGACGCCGGGAGTTTCGGTTTCCATTTTTTCATTTACTTTGATGTTCTTATCAGCCGGGGTGCGGCCGACGCAGACAAGAGTTTTGCCGGAGGACAGTGCCGGATCGAACCGGGTGCCGGTCAGAATCTTGATCTTGCGGCGGGAGAGTATCCTCTTAATAAGCACAATGACTTCTTCATCAATGCCAGGGAGTATTTCCGGCAGGGCTTCGTAGATCGTGACTTCGGTCCCCAGCGAGCTGAACATAAAGGCAAAGTGGAGGCCGATGACCCCGCCGCCAACCACGTCCAATTTCTTCGGTACTTCTACGCAGTTAAGTATATCGTCGCTTGAGAGAAACTTTTCGCCATCAAAGGAGACGCCGGGGATGCAGGCGGGGGTAGAACCTGTTGCGAGGATTGTCGCCCGCGCCGGGATGTCGCCGACTTTGCCGACACCATGAATAATTTCCACGCCGTTCTTCTCCAGGAGAAACTCGACCCCTTTGACGATCTTGGCGACAATCCTGTCTTTGCGTTCGACGACTTTGCCGAGGTCGATCGAAACATCCTTGGCGCTGATGCCGAAGGTCTCCGCCTTCTGGAATTTCTCAAAGAGAGAGGTGCAGGCCAGCAGCGCCTTGGTCGGGATACAGCCGCGATTGAGGCAGGCGCCGCCGACTTTGTCTTTTTCGATCAGGGCGACTTTGGCGCCGAGCTGGGCGGCGCGGATCGCCGCGACGTATCCCCCCGGGCCGCCGCCGATAACCGCGACATCAAATTTATCTGACATATCTCTCCTCGTAGTAGGGCCTCACCCTGAATTTTACACCCAGATCGGCGGCAATACTTGCGCATTTTTCTTTGTCGACAGTGGGCATGTCAACGATCGAGGCTTCGACGTCGGGAATGTATTTCTTGGCCTCTTTAATGAATTCAACAACTGCCGGGTAGGCCTTTTGGCCATAAAAAGAATGGCAGATCTTGTCGTAGACTTCCGAGCTTTCGGCGTTCAGGCTGACAGAAACAAAATCGATCAGCCCCTTCAATTCCGGCAAGATGTTCCTGCCCCAGAAAAGATTTGCCAGTCCGTTTGTGTCAATTCTAATATTAATACATTGTTTGGATTTTGATATTTGGATTTTGGATTTCAATTCGGCGGCAATAGCTTTGACGACGTCAAGCCGAATTGTTGGTTCTCCATATCCGCAGAAAACGATCTCCTTATATTTAGACGGCTTCTCTCCGATCGCTGCCATCAGCTCTTCCACTGTTGGTTCCTGTTCCAGCCAGAGGAGATATTTCTGGTTGAATCCCCGGCTCTTGTAGCGAACGCAGAACGGGCACTGGTTGGAACATCGGTTGGTGATGTTGAGATAGAGATTTTCGCCAACAGGGTAGGCGATAGCGTCCATATTAAAATTATATCATGAGTTTCGTAACCCCACACTAAAGTGTGGGGAATATATATTGAGGATAATTCCCCATACTTCAGTATGGGGATTCTCACCTTATCATCTGAAATTCTCTGCGGAAAGAGGCGAAGAACATTCGTGGTAATAACAACGCCTTAAGTTCAGCGCGCGGTCAGCCGGGTGATTGAGCGGATCCGACACGGCCGGCCTCTGCGCGAGGTCATAACTCGTAAATCGCAGCTCAACCTGGAATTTGTTGCCTCTTTTCGACCGACCGAAGCGCGGGCCTTCCTGAAAAATATTCTGCGCCTCGATCATCTGGCGATTCCGATCGAAAGAATAGCCATTCCTCAAAATCTTGGAAAGTTCGAAAATCTTGATGTGTTGCAAGAATTGGGCCGGACGAGATTCGTCGTCGCGCTGATGGATCGCGCGGGCGGGTTGGATGCGCGCCAGGCCGGTTTAAGGAACAAGCCTGGGTACCGCGATCTGACGCCGAAATATCAATTTCATTCTCCGGCCGACCTAGAATTGATGCTGGCTGACGCGAGTGCCGCCGCGCGCCTCCTTGATGGACGGCTGGAGAAAGGATCAGGGACGAATAACTCGCCCTTGAAGCTTGAGCCGGCATCGGGCAGACCGGGAGCCTGGCAAATACGGCAGAAAGTTTATCGCAGGACGGCTTCCGGCGAGATCAGGGAAGAAATTGAGGGCCGCCGGGTGGCGACTGGCCGGATCACCGCTATGCTTCGGCACGAGATCGAGAGCATCGAGGAAGAGATCGAAAAAAATATTGGATTTCTTTTGGCGCTTTCGAAAGCCGCCGCGGCGCCGGCCGAGGTCCACTGGGATGAGTTATTCGATCTCTACCTCGAGTTCACTGGCTTCCTTGTTCCGCGCAAGAGGAAAGCGGCGATCGAGATCGAATGGGCGCTCCAGCTCCTGCCGGTCGGCACGGATGATGCACTGCGGCAGGCCGGGTATCTTTTGCGCCAGGCGGTTGAGGATATCGGCCTGCGCCAACGGGACCTCCTCGTCCAGAAAGACAGAATAACGTTCCTCAAGACAGAGGCCGGGCAGAGGATCAGCGGAGAGCTCCGGAAATTCGCCGAAGAGACCTGCTCGGCGCTCGCCAGCCATGATGTGCTGACCGAGCCTGAACGCCTGCGGAAAATATACAGAAATCTGGGGATTTTCCTGGGGACTTTTTTAAGAGGTGAGATGAGAGAGCCCTGGCTGCAGCGGGCAAAGAGCCGGGTTTACGGACTAAAGAAGATATTGCCGGCAATGATCGTTATCGTTAACGAAAGAAACGCGATGATCGATAATGTGAACAAACTCAGGATTCAATATCAGGCCTGGTGGCGAGAAGCCGCGGCAGGGCCTGGATCAGCCGCGGCAATAGAGGCCCGGATCGCTAAAAAAGAAGGAGAGGTTTTGAGCTCGGTCAAAGAGGCGCTGGAATTATTGCGTGAGTTGAGCGACCGGCTGATCGGGGGGTTGCGCAAGGGCGGGGAACATATTTTGCGTCTGGAAAATGATCTGACTTTTGGGGCTGAAGGAAAAAGGATGTCAGCGGAGATCATGGACGTTGTTTTGCATGATAAGCTGGCCCGCTTTGACCGGTTGAAGGATTATGTCTCTGCCTGGGGTAAGAAAGGGGAACCGCTCGGCCGGGCGCTGCGTGTCGATGCCTTGAAGATGGGGCTGATCTTTAAGGCCTCCGGGGGCGGAAAAAGCTAAGAGGCGAGATTTTTCTTCAACAACTGATTGGCCAGCGCCGGGTTGGCCCGGCCTTTTGAGAGTTTCATGACCTGGCCGACCAGGAACATCATGACCGTTTCTTTGCCCGCCTTGAACTGCTCGACCTGCTTCGGATTGTTCTTTATCACTTCCTGAATAATTTTATTTAATTCATTTTCATTGCTGATCTGGGTCAGGCCCGACTCGGCGATCACGTCCTTGACCTGTTTGCCGGTCTTTAAGACCTCAAGAAGCACGGTTTTTGCGATCTTGTTGCTTAGCGTCCCGTCTTCGATCAGCTTGAGGATCTCGGCCAACTGGGCCGGCGTCAGCTCGAGTTGCGAGAAGGACTTTTTGTTCTCATTCAGGAACGCGGCGATGTCGCCGACGAGCCAGTTGGCAATGGCCGTAGCTTTGGGATAGAGTTTGACCGTTTCTTCCAAGAAGTCGGCGGTCGATTTGCTCGCCACGAGCAAACCGGCGATCTCGGGCTGGAGGCCGAGATCGCCGACAAAGCGCTCCTTTCTTGCGGCGGGCAGTTCGCCCAAACTTTTCCTTATCTCTGCCACCCATTCCGACTCCGGCTCGAGCGGCACGAGGTCCGGCTCGGGGAAATATCTGTAGTCATGGGCGTATTCTTTGCCGCGCATTCCCGTCGTCGTCTCCGTTATGTCATCAAAGAATCGCGTCTCCTGGATTATCCTGCCGCCTTCTTCAACCACTTCGATGTGGCGCTTTTCTTCAGCGAGGAGCGCTTTGTCGACTGCTTTAAATGAATTCATGTTCTTGACTTCGGTTTTTACTCCGAACTCCTTGCTTCCAACCGGCCGTATCGAGATATTCGCGTCACAGCGCAGGGACCCTTCCTCCATTCTCGCATCACAAACCCCGATATACTGCAGGAGGTTGGCCAGGGTCTGCATATAAACCGCGGCTTCTTTCGGCGAGCGGAGGTCGGGCTCGGAGACGATCTCCATGAGAGGGGTGCCTGTCCGGTTGTAATCGACGAGTGATTCTTCGGAGCCCATGATCCGGCCTGCCTGCCGGCCAGGCAGGGCGGCGCCGACGTGGACGAGCTTGCCGGCGTCTTCTTCAAGATGGACGCGCGTGATGCCGATCCGCTTTTTTTGGCCGTCGACTTCGATTTCGAGATGACCTTTGGTCGCCAGCGGCAATTCATACTGCGAGATCTGGTAATCCTTGGGCAGGTCAGGATAAAAATAGTGTTTGCGGGCAAAGATCGAGGAGGGCTCGATCTTGCAATTGAGCGCGATCGCCGTCTCGATCGCCAGCTCGACTGCCTTCTTGTTAGTCACGGGCAGGGAGCCGGGCTGTCCCGTGCAGATCGGGCAGATGTTGGTGTTGGGGGGCGCCCCGAACTTCGTCGGGCAGGCGCAGAACATCTTGCTCTGTGTCAGGAGTTGGGCGTGGGTTTCGAGCCCGATGACCGTTTCGTATTTCATTTCTTCTTTTTCACTCCGACCGGCCGCTCGATCAATTCTTTGAGGTCTTCATCGGAGAGTCCCTTCAGGTTAAGCCACTGCTTTTCGACCGGGATATAGATCTCGGCCGAATATTTACCCTGTTTTTCCTTGACCGCCAGGAGCTTGCCCTCGCTGAATTCCCAGACATATAAATATTCAAAGGTGCGGGGGCCCGGCATGGGGAGCTTCGCGATAGCTTCCTTGAGCGCTCTCTCCTTTTCCTCCGCCTCGGCCTTTTGCCTCTCCAATTCTTTTTCCTTGAGCGCTAACAGTTCTTCCTGCGCCGCCAACAGGCGCTCTTTCTCCTTGATCGCCGCCAGCCGCTCCCGCTCTTTCTCTTCCTTCGCTTTTTGTTTTGCTGACTCTCTTTCTTTTTCTCTGGCGGCCAACAATTCTTTCTGCGCCGCTAACAGATGCTCTTTCTCTTTGATCGCCGCCAGACGCCGGCGTTCTTTCTCTTCCTTTTCTTTTTGCACCGCCAGCTCCCTGACTTTTTCCCGGGCCGCTGCTAATTCTTTCTCTTTTTGAATCGCTTCCTGTTTTGCTTTTTCCCGGGCCGCCAATAACCGTTCTTTCTCTCTTTGCGCGGCCAGTTGTCGTTCTTTTTCTTTCTGCGCGGCAAGTTGACGAGCTCTTTCCCTGGCTCTTAGCGTTTCCGGGCTGACGGCCGGTTTCTTCTTGCGGGCGGTGGTTTTCCGGGCGGCTTTGACCTCGGCGATCGATTTTTCTATCTTCTCCTTCGGCACGAAGACCTTAAAGACGTTGACCTCCGACTTGCGCACGATCAGATATTTCTTGATGACGCGCAGGCCCTCGTAGTTGATCGTCAGAGTCAGGTATTTTTCGCCGGCGGCCAGTTTGACCGGAGCGCGGAAGTTCCCGCCAGCGTCGAAAGCGACCGGCTTGCCGTTGACGGAGACCGAGCGCACGCCCGGCGCCGCCTGGCCGTAGATATCGCCGGAGACCGGAGGGTACTTCTTTATGTCCGCCTGGGTAGCCGCAAGAGCGGCCAGGCAAATGACAAATGACAAATGACAAATGACAAATGCGATCAGGAAACCGGCGAATAAACTTCGCGGTTTCCTGATCGTCTCAGATTTCCAAAACTCAAACATTTGGTTTGGCCTTGTGCCAATCCGTGTTCTGCTCATAAGTAAAAGCCGCTCGGAGAATTATTTCTTCGGCGAAGGCCCGACCGATGATCTGCAGGCCGATAGGGAGTTTGTTCGAAAAGCCGCAGGGGAGCGAGATCGCCGGCAGACCGGCCAGGTTGACCGGAATCGTGGCAATATCCGAGAGATACATCGAGAGCGGGTCGGCCGTTTTTTCGCCGAGCTTAAAGGCGATGGTGGGCGCGGTTGGCGAGATAAGGATATCGCAGGCGCCGAGCGCTTTTTCAAAGTCCTGTTTGATCAGTGTCCTGACCTTGAGCGCCTTGAGATAATACGCGTCGTAATAGCCGGCGGAGAGGGCGTAGGTGCCGAGCATTATTCTTCTCTTGACTTCCGGGCCGAAACCTTCGCGCCGCGTATTGTAATACATCGTCAGAATATCTTTCGCCGCCTTGCTGCGGCGCCCGAACTTGACGCCGTCAAAGCGCGCCAGGTTTGAGCTGGCCTCGGCGGTGGCGATCAGATAATAGGTTGCCACGGCGTATTCAAAAGAGGGAAGGGAGACCTCGATCATTTCAGCTCCCAGGTTGGCAAAAGTATCGGCCGCTTTCTTGACCGCCGCTTTGACCTCCGGATCGATCCCTTGCCCCATCAGTTCCTTGATCAGGCCGACTCTCATTTTTTTGACGTTATTGACGAGCGCCTTGCGGTAGTCGGGGACCGGCAGGTCGACGGAAGTCGAATCGAGCTCATCGCGGCCTGCCATCACGTTCATCATGATGGCGGCATCGGTCATGTCTTTGGTGATCGGGCCGATCTGGTCAAGGGAAGAAGCAAAGGCGACGAGGCCGTAGCGCGAGACGCGGCCGTAGGTCGGTTTGAGCCCGACGACGCCGCAAAAAGCGGCCGGCTGGCGGATCGAGCCGCCGGTGTCGGAGCCGGTCGCGAGAATGGCTTCAGCGGCGGCAATAGCGGCGGCGGAACCGCCGGAGGAGCCGCCGGGAACGGCCTCTAAATTCCAAGGATTGCGCGTCACATGGTTGGCCGAATTTTCGGTTGAAGAGCCCATGGCAAACTCGTCAAGATTGGTCTTCCCGATGATCACGGCGCCGGCCTCTTTTAATTTTGTCACGACGGTCGCGTCATAGGGCGGGATATAATTTGAGAGTATCTTTGACGAGCAGGTGGTCAGGATCCCCTTCGTGCACATATTGTCCTTGACCGCGACAGGGATGCCGGTGAGTTGGGATATTGGGATATCGGGGGATCGGGAGATTTGGCGATCCGCTGCGCGGGCCTGTTCGAGCGCTTCTTCCTTATTGAGCGTGACGTAAGCCCTGATCTTGTCTTCGGCTTTTTCGATCCGGGCAAAGACCGCCTGCGTGATCTCGACGGAGCTTGTCTTTTTATTGATCAGGAGATTATGGAGTTCATGGGCCGTTTTCCCGTGCATTATTCAATGATCCTCGGGACCCTGAACATGTGGTTGGCTTCTTCCGGCGCGTTGGCCATGATTGCCTCGATGTCGGAGCAGGGGATGACCTTGTCCTCCCGGTAGACATTCTTGAGGGCGATGGCGTGCGAAGTCGGCGGCACGCGTTCCGTGTCCAATTTTTTCAGGTTATCAGCATAGTCGAGGATAGCGGAGAGCTGTTTTTCAAAAAGTGTTTTTTCTTCTTCACTCAAGCCAAGCCGGGCGAGCTTGGCCACGTGGTCAACATCAATCTTCATGCGGCTATTATATCAAGTCGAGAGGGGAAGGGCAAAGCCTCTCACGAGCCGGTCGTTAGCGTTAAAGCCAGCCGACCAGCCAGGAACGCAGCAGCGGGTCGCCGTAGCGAAGAGCCAAGTGCCGGTACGCCTCAATTTTTAAATGGAGATGAAAACCGGGGAAGCGCCGCTTGATTTCTTGGTTATGCAATAATTCGACCAGCGCCGCATCGGTTAACTGACTCGGATCAAACCTATTTTTGCTATCAAGGTCAAAAACGAAATGGCGCCAGCGGGCCTCCCCAGCCGGGCGCGCTGTCAAAAAGGCGGTTTTCAGCGGCCGATCACCCCGCTCAAAAGCCGCCCGGTCAGGATAAAAATCGGCCAATTTAAACTTGCTGAGCGAGCCAATTTCCCGCGCGACGCAAAAAACTTCCGCCGGCAGAGGGGCAAGCGGCAAATGAGAAAGCATGACGCGCTGACCGCGAAGCGATTTTAAAAATTCCACCGTGGCTCCCTGGGAATGGCGTTTCGTCGCCGCCCAGGTTGAAAATAACAGCGCATCTCCCTGGTCGGCAAACAAAGCCGATCCATGCTGAACGGTCGCGGCATGTTTGCTCCGCAAGGCGGCATTTCGGGTTTTCACCAGTTGCCAGGCGCCGGCGCGGCGTTCAGCCACCAGCAGCCCTTCGGCTTTAAGCGGCGGCTTGTTTTCCTGGAAGGCCGCGCGGCTCTCATGCAGCCAGGCGAATTTTTGGTCCCCGCTTTGCTTCAATACGCCGAATATTTTTTGGCCGCGCCGCCGGGCGCCGACATACAGCACAAGGCTGCCGCCGTCAAAATAGATCTGCAAGCAGCCGTTTGAACTAACTTTCCACTCTGGCATTTCCAGACAAGCGTTCGGCGCCTGGTCAGTGAGCAAAAAATTTTTGAGCGCGGCTATGGGCGCCCGGTGCGCCGCCTGGCCACCGGCCCGACTAAGAACGACGAACGGCTCTAACAGCTGCCACTGCTTTAGAGCTTTGACGGCGACGCGGTAGGCGCCCAGCGGCTCTCCGGCCGTTTGATCTTCATCAGCGTACACGGACATGATTTTTTCCGGCCGCTTGGTTTTGGGATTAATCTGTTCGTGTATGATAACAAAGACCTGATCATAGGCGGCGTAACCGCTCAGCAACTGCGGCCGCGCGCTCCCGGGAACAAATAAATAGCCAGTGTGTAAACCGCGGCGCTGTTCGGTCCCCGGGTGATAAACTGTCCAGTATCGTTTGTGGGTGCGTTCGCCGGCATCCTGAAGCAAAAAGTCAATCATCCGCCGGTTGGCGCGCTTTTTTTCTTGCAGCGGGCTCTGGGAGGTCTGCGTTACCGGTTTATCGCACACGACCCAGGCCCCGCCAACTTTTCGTGCCACGATGTACTCGATCGCGGCATATTCAATTTCACCCCAATATCTTTTGTCGCTCCAGCCGTAAAGCTTTTTGACCAGGTGCCTGGTTGCGACGTCTGTTTCCTCGCGGATGGCAAGGTAAAGATTCCGAAGCTCGCCCAGCCCTTCGATGGCATAACGGCGGCCCCGCACGGCATACTGCCAGCGGGTCTGTGAAATGGCATAGTCCCGCCGAAAAATGCGGCCCGGTTGATCGGTCGTCAGAAAATGGCCTAAACATCCTTTGTCATAACCATCAATCACCGTTGCCGTCTGAAAAATATTCTCAGCTGTTCGTGGATAGGGAGCAGATTGCTTGGCTGGTTTGGTTTCTTCGTTTCCGAGATCCTCGCTGCTGATCAGCGCCAGGCGGGTACCACCGAATATGTACAGCTCCAGCTTATGATCCTTCAGCAGGGCGTCAATTTCCGGATGCCCGGCATATAAAACGCTCCGCAGTTGGTTGGCTTCCAGACCACGCGTCCAGAGGTCGGTGCCGGCCAGCAGCATCCGCTCCCTTGAGCTGCCGTCCTGCGCGATCAGAGCCAGCAATGAATCAATTTTATTCCGAAAAAAGCGGCCGAGAATGGCCAATTGATCTGCCGAAAAATTGTCGACAATTGCCCGGGCGCGCGCGGTGATCACCACTTTGCGGTGCATAGGGATAAGATAGAATGGCCCGCGGATTGAGGCAGCTTTTTCCATGCCACTATTTCGGCGGCGAGGCAGGGAAATTTCAGCTATTTATCAGTCGAGAGGGGAAGGGCAAAGTAGAAAACTGCTCCTTTGCCGTGGCCGGCCGAAACGACCCAAATACGTCCGCCGTGCAGTTCAACAATGGACTTGCTCAAGGCCAAACCGAGACCAGTGCCCTTCCGTTCAGCCGATTCCTTGCTGGCCCGATAGAATTTCTCAAAAATGCGGGGGAGGTCGGCCGGGTCGATCCCCAGCCCTTCGTCGCGGACGGCGACTTCAACCTCATTGCCCTGGGCGCTGACCGAGATGAATATTTTCCCGCCCTCATTGGAGAATTTCAGGGCGTTGGAGAGCAGATTTGTCATCACTTCAATGATCTTGCTTTCGTCAAGGTTGACCGTGGGATCGGTCAGGCCGATCTCCTGGACGACCTCGACATTCTTCTCCTTGAGCTGTGAACCGAATTCTTCGACCACGCGGGAGATGAGGTCGGCCAAATTGACCCGGGTCTTTTCGATTCTGGTTTTGTCGGCTTCGAGGCGGGCGAGGCCCAGCAGATCGTTGATCATGGCAAGGAGGCGCTGGGACTGCCGCTTGATGATCAAAGCCGCCTCTTTTTGTCCGGCGGTCAGCGGCCCCAGTTTTTCCGCGGCGACCAGCTCGATGTAACCGAGGACCGAGGTCAGCGGGCTTTTGGCCTCATGCATGACGGTGTTCATGAAGTCGATCTTGGAATCGGAAAGTTCTTCGATCTTCTTTTGCTTTTCTTTGATCCGGTCGATGAGATACGAGACGGCGTAGACCAGAACTAGCGCCATCAAGAAAAAAGCGGTCGCTTTGGAGCGGCCGAAATACATATTCAGATAATCAGAACTTGGCTGGTCGAGCAGTTGATAATGCGGGACGATAAAATTGGCTTCAAGATAGGTGACGGCTACATACATCAGAGAGGCGACGCCGCTCAAGATATAAGCCGGGATCACGAAACCGCCAATCGCCAAAAGAGCCAGCTCCAAAAGATACAAAGAGAGGAGCGGACTTCCAACGCCTCCGGTAAAATGGATCATCAGCGTGATGACGGTCAGATCGGTCGTTGCCCGGAGATAAGTGAAAAATATATTTTCCGTAAACCAGAGAAAGCGCCTGATGAGATAGGGATAGGTAAGATTATACGCGATGGCGAACGCGATCAGGATGAAATTCGGCAAAAGCGGGATGTGCAGGTTGCCCAGAACATCAGAAGCTATGATGACCGCGATCAAGAGGCCGATCGCCGCCCAGCGCAGGCGCACGAACCAGAGGGTTGTTGTCTGTTTCTCTGTCAATTTGATCTGTTCAGCCGCCATTGACTCGATTATAGTATTATAATTTCAAGCTGGCAATGGGGGAAAGGGCAAGGGATGAGGGATGGGGTATGGGGTGTGAGGCATGTTGGTAATAAGCCGCGCAGGCGATCATGGCGGCGTTGTCGGTGCAATATTCAAACGGCGGTATATGCGCGGTTAGTCCTTCGGCTCCACAGCGAGTGAGTAATTGAGTTCGGAGTTCGGAGTTGGCTGAAACCCCGCCGGCCAGCGCAACGTCCTTGCAATTGTATTCTTTGGCCGCGCGGATCGTTTTTTCGACCAGGACGTCGATGACGGCTTGCTGGAAAGAGGCGACGATATCAGGGGTATGGGGTATCGGGTGTGGGGTATTGGAGACATAATTAACAACACCTGTCTTAATGCCGGAAAAGCTGAAGTCGTAGCCGTCAGGCATCGGACGCGTGAACTTAACTGCTTTTGGATTTCCTTCTTTCGCCAGCTTATCGATGATCGGGCCGCCGGGATAACCGAGGCCCAAAAAGCGCGCGACTTTGTCGAACGCCTCGCCCGCCGCGTCGTCGCGGGTGCGGCCGAGCGTCTTATATTTACCGTGATCTTCGACGAGCATGATCATAGTATGGCCGCCGCTCACTAATAAACAGGTGAAGGGAAAACTCACCCCCTCCCTCACTTCGTTCGGGTTTCCCCCTCTCTTATTAAGAGAGGGGGATGAAGGGGGTGAGTTAAGAAAGTTTGCATAGATATGTCCCTCAAGGTGGTTAACTCCGATCAGCGGCTTGTCCAGAGACCAGGCGATGGCTTTCGCGGCGCAAAGGCCTACCAGCAATGAACCGACAAGCCCGGGGCCGTAGGTGACAGCGACGGCGTCAATGTCTTTGAGCAGCGCTTTTGCCTGTTCGAGAGCTTCTTTAATGACCGGACTGACGACCTCAATGTGTTTGCGGGCGGCGACTTCGGGCACGATTCCTCCGTATTTTTTGTGGAACTCGATCTGTGAAGAGATGACATTGGACAGAACTTCGCTCCCGTCTTTGACAACGGCAGCGGAGGTTTCATCACAGGAGGTTTCGATGGCCAGGATAAACATAGCGGTTATTATGCTCCTGACCTGGCAGTAATGATTACTTTTACTCGGGTAATTAACTTTTGTACAAAATCAACATATTCTTCGCATTCTTTTTCTGTGACTTCAAGACCGCCGGAATACATGCCGATGTTTCTTTTTGAGCGCATGGCATTGCCGATATCGTTGATTGAATCATCCCTTAATGCCTCAGCCAGCCGTTCAATGATCTTGATGTGATGGCCGGGAACGCTTTTTACTTTGATTTGATAATAACTTAATAAGGCAATGCCTAATTTGATAACAGCGGAGTAAGCGTAATTGAACTTTACATCCGGTATCTTGTCTATTTCTGCGATATTAATGTCTTTTAAAGCGTTTTCAAAATGTTTTTTAATTTCAACAGCGCTAAAATTAAAATGGCTGAAATATCTTTTATCAAATTTCATCATGTTAATTCTATTGTTTTCATTTTAAAAATATTGGTGATAAAAGGATCTTTATTCTTTCTGCGGCGCAGAGACTCCTTTTCATCCATATTGACAACATTTATTTCCCGATCAAGCTCCCGCTGGAGTTGGGAGATTTTCTTCTGTAAAGCGATAACGCTATGTTCGCCGATTACCAGCAAGTCAATATCGCTGTGGGCCTCCATTTTGTTTTCAGCGTAAGAGCCGTAAATATAGGCCTTTTTTATTCCAGCGACTGCCTGTAATATTTGTTTCAGCTTAGCTTCGAAACCCAGGGTTTTTAGTATGATATTTTTGTACTCTTTATAAAGAGGGAAATTAATATTAATTGAATAAAGCTTTAAATTGCCCCTTTGCCGGCTGATTAAAAGGCCTTCTTTTTCCAGTTCCCTTATTTTTTTAACCAGGTTCCTCTTATCCAGGGATAACTTCCTGGCCAGTTCATTGATGTACAAGCTTTCCTGCGGATTAAGAAAAAAATAATTTAAGACCCTTTGCGTTATCCCTGATTTTAACGAAATCACAGGTTATTCCCCCTTACACCAATAAGTGTAAGATATTACACCGACGGTGTCAAGGGCGATGGGACGCCAATGGCAGCCGAGGTTTCGTCGCAGGAGGTTTCGATAGCGAGAATGAACATAATTGCTTGAAAATGACCTAACTCCCCACCGCAAGCGGTGGGGATATCTTGTTGATTATAACAAAGTTAAAACGACATATATAGGAAGATATAACGCGAATTTAATCGTAAGTTTTTATTTAAACATATAGGAATACATGAATATTTTTAAATCCCATACCGCCAGATTCCCCTGTGAAGCATATGTCAGGAAGCTGCGGCCGCCCGGTCAAAAGCAGCCACCAAAACTTCGACCATATTTGCTGTACTCATCCCCAACGGGTGATTTTGGTTGATGTTTCCCCCGCCGTAACCGATGTCCGACCATTACCACGAGAAATCCAGATAAACGGTTACGTCTGTCTCGGGTTTGTTAAATCCCAGCTTGAGCGTGGGAGTAAAAGCCAGGGCTTTGTTTATCTGCCGGATTAATCCGCCCGAAGCGTAAATAGGGCTCTGGTTGCTGGTTAAGCTGGTGTTGGATTCAACGCCAAGATTGAACATGAGCTTTGCTTCCGGGGAGAGTTTCGCAACCGGTGAAAAATAAAATTTCCAGATATCGACCCGGTTGTTAGTTAGATTATCATTTCTTTTGTACAACAGACTCCAGTGTAAGGCAAGCGGGTCTTTGTCTCGGGTTAAAGTCAGGTTTACGCAGTAAGTTGATCTTCCGTTCCCGATGCCGGCCTGGTAATTTCCGGTAGGAAAAGTCACTGTGGGGAGAAAGGCAAAGTTATAAATGTCATTTTTCCAGAAATTCCAGGCGGCGAAAAGAGACAGGTCTCCGATGCCGGAAGAAAGGCTGGAATCCGGATTAATTATGTAGTTAATAGGGAGATCAAGTGAGAGATTGAAATTTTTGTTAAAAGAGTAACTGCCGGCGAGATCCAGCTCGTTGGTTCTGGTGATTGCTTCCGTGGCATAAACTTTTTCATATACGTAGGAATAGGTGACATCCCAGTTGAAATCCTTGAGCTCCAAACCGTACCTTTTGGCCTGACGGTGGATATTGAGGTAGTCGCCGAAGCTTGCCCCGGCTAAAGCAAAAAATAAAGTGACTATCAAGGCCAGCTTGATGATCTTCATGATAATCTTTGCGTATGCCTTATTTCTCTTCCTTTATTGTTTGCCCTTTCATTATTCCATACTCTTCACCCATAAGAAGGTGCTTATAGGTCTTGCCTCCGAATATTTGCCACTCTTTCGGCGCCATGATTTCAAACCCGGCCTTTTTCTGGAAAAGCATAATAAAGTCAGACCCTCCGAAAAGGAAATTCCCGAGCCTGTTGCCTTTCTCATGAGCGGTTCCCACTTTGACATTTTTCTCGAAATTGACCGAAGACACCTGGGCCATTCCCATTGGAATAAGTGCTACCAGCCCGTATTTCCCCGCATCAACTATTACATAACCACGGGTCTGAGAAAACTGCCAGCCGGTTGAATCGATGGGAATATATTTTCCTTGTTCCTTACTCCACGCCACTTCCAAAGCCACATTTTGGCTTATGATTTTCTTTTCTTTAATTGTTCCGCCAACTGCGAAATGATAGCGGTGGTAGTCGTTTACATTCAGGAAAGTGTGGGTGATCACCCCATTGGCAAAGGCGTCTTTATACTTGCTATCCTTGCCCAGCAGACCCTTGATGCTGTAAAAAGTCGCGAGCTTGATTTTTAGTCCGCCGTCCACGCTGATATTTGAATTTTCATCGATTGCCCAGACTCCCTGAGGAACAGAATCGGCCGGAGAAACCACCACCGATGGATCGGCCGGCGAAGCGACAGGCCGCATAGCGGGCGACTTTAAATATCTGGCGAAAAATTGGTTAAAGGTTTTCCAATTAGATGCGGGCTCATACCATCCATTTTGCAAACCGAAGCGCGAATCCCGGTAAATCTCCTGATAAATTTTTTCATTCCATGACTCCTTCGTATCAAGGAACGCTCCCCAGGTCCTGGCAAAACTGCGCAGCCAGGTGGAAAACGGCCGGTAGTACTGAAGTGTGTTCTTAAATAAACCCTTGTTCTCCAATTCCGGCAGAGGCTGATCAACCAGGAAGTAAAAAAAACAAATACCCTGCAGCATTTGGTCTTTGGCGAGCAAGGAAGGCCTTTCAAGCACATCCTGCGGCATGAGCTCTGATGCCCTGTCTATAAAATCATAATAGTCCGACAGATTCTGGACCGGATTCGTTTTTGGATCCGGATTGACTTTTCTTGCTTCGGCGATTGATTTTTCCAACATGTTTTCAATCTCCGGCTTCTTCTCCACTAGATTCATGAGTTCCCGGGTTATCGGTTTATGAATGTTTGCCGCAAAACCAGTGCTTGCGGTTAGAATCAATCCTGCCAGTATTATGGCTAAACAAAATTTTGCCTTTCTCATTTTTCGTCTCCTTATTCTAACGATTTAATATTTCCTTTAGTTTATTGATATCGCCTTTAGTATACGGCAAGGCCAGCATTAAGAGAAGGCGTGCCTTTGGGGAGATAAGGTCGCCAGCCAAAATAGCCCCCTCTTTTTCCAGTGTAGCCCCGCCACCCGCACCACCATAAATAGGTAAAACTGCCCCATGATAGACACGGCTGGTTATGACCACGGGGATACCTTTCTTTAAGGCGTATTTTATGGCCTCATAGGTCTTGGCATTAACATTACCAGCGCCCACGCCTTCGACCACGATTCCATTAACTCCGGAGTCTACGGCGTAGCGTAGGAGTCGGCCATCTGCTCCTGCATACTCAGAGATTAAAACAACATTCGGTAATTTTTCCGGCAGGGGAAGTTTTTGCCTGCGCAAGGCATCATTAAAACGATATACCTCGCCCATAGCAATATAGCCCAAATAACCTTTTTCTCCCGAGTTAAATGTCTGCACATTGGTGGTCTGTGTCTTTCTTACATCTCGGGCGGAGCAAATATATTGATTCATGGTAACGGTTACTCCCCAGTCCTGCGCTACTTTTGAACAAACCTGGGTAACAGCATTTAATATATTTGCCGGGCCGTCAGGAGAAAGCTCAGAAGCATCCCGCATCGCCCCCACAAATACCACAGGCTTATTGCTTTTAAGCGTCAGTTCTAAAAAATAGGCCCCTTCGGCCATAGTATCCGTGCCATGGGTGATGACGACCCCGCTGACTTTGGGATCTTCTAAAATACCATCTACGGCTTTACTGAGTTTTGCCCAAATATCAGGCGTTATCTGCGAGCTGTCGATATTGGAAAAATTCACCACTTTTATATTAGCTATCTTCGAAAGCCCCGGCACCGCTTCTATCAAATCTTTTCCGGATACTGCCGGTACCGCAGCGCCGGTTTTTGGGTCTACTTTTTCAGCAATCGTTCCGCCGGTAGTTACTATAGTTACATTGGGCAATTCTGCTTGGGAATAAGAAAACCCGCTAAATATAACGGCAAAAACAATCAAAAATACAATCCGCATTTTAACCTTCATTTCGTCTTTTCACCTCTTGGTGCTTGTATAAGAAGAGAAGAGGTTCAAGTCAAGCTTCTCCGAAATATGGCGGACGGCTTTCTGCGCCCGGACGCTGTTTCCGGCTGCGTCGAGCGGAGGAGAAAACGCGGCAATACCCATGACCCCCGGAACCACGGCTATGATTCCGCCCCCGACCCCGCTCTTCCCGGGCAACCCAACATAGAACAACCACTCGCCGGTGCCATCGTAGAGGCCAGCCGTTGACATGACGGCAAGGATTCCGGGAACATAACGCGCATCCACCAATCGATCCTTCGTCCACGGGTTGACTCCGCCGTTGGCGAGCGTTGCCGCCACAAGCAGCCGGATGGCGAAACTCCCGTGCAGTGGCCGTCTATTCAGCATAGCAAATTATATTCCCCTATGCGAAAAAATCAAGACATTAAAGGGTCGGCAACAGCAACATTTCATCGGCTTACCGGAAAGGTTTGATCGAAGTGGAAGGCAACGCCCGGCACCTGATCCAGATCGGCCGCAAGAGCTTGCTGATGCAGTTCATCACCCCATTCGGCGGTTAGCGCTTTGCCGCTATACCGATCTTTTGTTTAACTTTAATCGGTATGCCATCATCTCCGGTTTTCCTGGCGGGAAAAGGTTGGGTAAATTTAATGGTCCCGGGCTCGAAAATCAACAGGATTGAAGAACCCCCGTATTCAAAATGGCCCAGCTCCTCACCTTTTTTGATATAATTGCCAACTTTTACTTTTGGTTCAGTTACAATTGACCCAACACTCCAAAAACCAATAGGGATCATTGCCACCAAGCCAAATTCTTTAGTTTCAATGATATAACAAGACCGTTTGTGTTTTGCGAGATCCTTGTACCAGTTTACATTTTTAAAATTATAATTATAGGAACCGGCATATTCGCCTACTCCGACAATCTTGCCGGATACGGGGGCGTGAAAGTGGTGATAGTCAGTGAACCACAACAGGATATCCAAAACCGGCCCGCCGATGAATCTGTCGGCATAGATACTGTTGTTAAGAGCTTGCCGGATATTAATTACATCTCTTTTGATTTTAAAATTCACGTCCAGATCTTCTGCGTAGATTTGGCAGATGCTGCCGTCTGCTGGAGACACGATGACAGAAGGGTCTTTCTCTTCGTCAAGCGGTCTGGCTTGAGGCTTAACCGGTCTTAGGAAAAATTCATTAAACGTTTTAAAGCCGCCTTTAGGCACAATATAATCATCCATTTTTACCAGTGAGCTGGACATCCACTGACCCATGGTCGCGGCTGAAGCAGGGGTGCCCAAGTACTCTCCATTGGCGTTAACAAAGGCAATGAACCATGAACTGAAAATATTATTGTTGAAGAGAATTTCTCCTGCTTCTGAATTAGCGAGCTCATCAAAAGGCATAATATACTTTGCCGGCGCCTCCGGAACAGGATTATAAACCAGCCATTCCTCAAAGAACTTTACGAAATCACCGCTGGTTTTGTTATGCCAATAGGACTTTTTATCCTGGAGCTTCAAGGACTTATCAATTTGCGCTTTCAGATCGGGCGTGCTGTCGAGCAATTCTTTCAAGTTCTGGACAATGTTTGCCTGGCCATACACGCAATTGAACGAAAAAATCAACAAAAGCAAAATGAACGCAAGCTTTTTCATGGTTTGCCTCCCCTTACTTCTTTGCCGGCAATGGATCGGGATAAATAAAATTAATGAAACCCAGCGCCGCCAAAGCGACCCCATAGTTCTTTTCGATATTTAATGAAGTAATGTTATACTTCATTTCTCCCCTTTGTTTCAGCCCCCGAATGCTCAATTCATGATTGAGAGATTTTTTTAATTGTGCAGCGGCATCCTTTTTAGCAGTTTCTGCATCAATCTTTTTCTGGCTGTAAATCCGCTCGTATTCCGCGGCGAAACCACCAATGAATTCCCCCTTGGCGTTAATTGCCCAAACCCTGCCGATTCCTGCTGACACCGTATCGCCTTTTACTCCGCCGGCTTTTGCCAAAATTGCCTCTAAAACCGTTCCATGATGAAAATTTTGCTTAACCGATTCTATGGGAACCTCATATGACTCAGGGGGAAGAACCGAAGTGTAATACATGACATTAAAATTCTCTATGCCCGCAGCCTGAAGCGCCAGATCGTAGGAAAATGTTTCGTAGGGATCGGGCGGAATCCCCTGATCAGATTGGCCGGTGCCGGTAGTGGCAATATAGGCCGTGGGAATTCTTGGCCCAAATTCAGAAACAGCAAAAACCGAATTGGGCATCAATAAAACGATGCCCAAAACAATCATCAATGCCTTTTTCATCTTTTTTGCCTCCTTCTTTCTGGAAAAAATTTTACCACTTCTCTCGAACTTGTCAAGGATTGATGGGCTCTTCAGCAAACAGTGTGCCAAATTAAACCCCCTAAATAGGCAATGGGAATAAAGGCCAGCATCATTTTTCTGATGTAGACTTGGACGTTGCGAAAACCATAGCTTTGTCGTTTGATCATTTTGATTTTGGTGTGTGCGCCTTCTGTAAACGCATTGGTAGTTTTGCTGATAAAATAATTCAAGATATACATCCGCCAGCGTTTTAAGGTATTGCCCCACTGATTAATCGCCGCGTCATCACTGCATTCCATGTTCAAAATAATTCTGGACAACAGAGTCACCGCTTCTTCTCTGGTTTTGGCTTTGTAAAACAACCTTAACTGTTCCTTGAAATAGTAAAAGGATTTCAGCTCGGGATACCTCTTGAGGAGATCGTCCAGCGCTTGCTTCTCCCAGCCCCTAAGGTTTTCCCTGCCTTTGATAAACCACCAGCGTTTGCCGATATGCTTGCGGCCTTGCATTTCCTGCTCCAACCGCCGGGCTTCTCCAAGACGACGATTAGCGTCTTGGATAACATGAAAATGATCCACCACAATACTGGCCCCGGGAAGCTCTTGTTCAAGCGCCGACCTGAACAACTCCTTCATATCAATGCAAACTTCAGAAATATTGCGTTTAATGGGCTTGGGCACAGCCCTAAGCCATTGCCTCAAGCTGGCCTGGCGGTCGTCAGGCAGAATGGCCTTAAGCCTTCTCTGTGACAAATTGGTGATGGTAATGACCAGATCATTTCCTCTGAAGCTATGCTCGTCAACTCCCAATTTAATCCTCTTCAGCTTTTTTTCTTCCTGCCAGTTTGGCTCAGTATCAACCTTGGCCAGTAAATAACGCGCTTCGTGATCGCTGATCCCATTCTCCACCCGTAACTGCCGGAAACTTTTCCCCTTCAGTAAATTCAACAGTTGATATTCCGCTGTTTCCGTCTTCCGGCTCCATTGTTTCAATCCGGGCCATTGTTCCGTAAACGGTTTGCCGCAGCGCGAGCACTGCCAACGGCTCTTTCGGCCCTTGAGATAAACAATCCTTTCTCCCCAGAGATGGTGTTTTACCAATCTCAGCCTGCCAGCCTGGTGGCAATAATCAGCTTTCTTGCCACAGCGCGGACAACACCGGTGCTTTTTCTTTAGTTCAACTTCAATTTCGATGGCCTTCGGCTGGAGGATAATTGCGCGGATCCAAAATGCTTGCAGTCCGAAAATTTTTGCGATATCATTTTTCATGTGGTAGGCTCCTCTCTTTTTTGCGAAAGATAAGGAAAACCTACCACATTTTTATCTAATTATTGGCACACTCTTTGCTATAGAGCCGGATTGATGTAAAGCAATTGTTTAATAAGGAAATGGATCCAGCCACTATTTCCGGGCAATCATGACACGCTGTTGACTGCGGCCATATTTAAAAAAATAATTCCCAATATCGAATGGCGCGGGGAAGGCAGCGCCTTTAACAGTTTTTCAATTGCCTGATGAATGTGATAAATGATTACATCCGCATGGCCTTTTTGTTTGATCAACAGGCTTGCGGTGTCGGCATCATGGGAGGCTAAAATCAGCCATTCCTTGATATCAATTTCGCTCATACAATTTTTTACCCTTTGTGGTTATTTCCCGCCAGAAATTAAATCGGCTTTTCTTTTTTAAATCTTCAGAAGAGGTGACCAATAAATCAAGCCCGAAGTCGCGAGGGAAAAGTGATTTGCTGATCTCCAGGGCCAGGGCTTTCTTATCCCGATTGGAATCATCAATGATAAGCAGATCTAAATCGCTCAGATTAGTTGCTTTGCCAAAGGCGTAACTGCCGAACAAGTAGATTTTGTTTGGGTTTGTTTTGGTTTTTATAGTTTCAACTATTTGGCTAATTTCTTGTTGAGTTAGCATTTCTTATGGGAAATTATGCCATAACGGAGCACGGCTTGAAAGCAAACGGCGGCGGAAGTTTCGTCGCAGGAGGTTTCGATAGCGAGGATGAGCACAACTATCCGATCTCGCCGCGGCGGAACTTCTCGCAGATCTCCTTGCTCTGGGTCGGCCTGAATTTATACAAGAACTTATTCATTTCTTCGACCCAGCGCAGCCTTTGGCCGATCGACAATTTCTGAAACTCCTTGATCTGTTCGTCAGTGTAGTCATAACTGTAGCCGCCATGCTTCTTATTTGGATCTGTCATATTATTAATCCCCCGATTCTAATAAGGCCTTGATATCCGAGAGGTCCTGTTTTCTGCCGGAGAGCTCTTTGAGCTTGATCAGCATTTTCTTCGGTATCAAAAAAATTTTTGCGCCGCGGTCTGATACCTGTTTTTTGCCTCTGGCGAGCTCTTCGTAATTCAGCGGATTATCGATCATAATGTCAACTAGGGCGTAAGGGTTGTCAGGGCGATAAAAGGTGAAGACCTTCATATTCTTGTTCTTGATCCAATCGGCTCTTTTGGCCGGATCGGCCAGATCTTCCGCTTTGACCGGCGCCTTAGGTATAAAACCAAGTTGCCCCATTGTCTTAATCAATTTGAGCAGATTTTCGGGATTCAAATTGACCATCAAGTCGATGTCGCCGGTTGTCCTGGGAATGCCGTAGAGGGCGACCGCTAATCCGCCGATAAGCAAATAATCAACTTTATTCTTTGCCAGCTGTTCAAATATATTTTCGTATAGTGTATCTTCGCCTTTTTTCCAGATCCAGATCATGAATTAATTATAACACAGTTTTTCTGCGAGAATTGAGCTTGATTGTCAACCGTTTGAGGCGTAAAATCCGATCATTCGGAGTGAGAAGAATGAAACAACGCATCACCGCATCGCTGGCCTTAACTTTAGTATTGATATTCTTTGAGCAAACTGCCTTTGCCGCGGCGATCGCCACGAAGGCCGGCAAAACATTTAACATCACCCTGGCCTCAAATCCTACCACCGGTTACAGCTGGCGGATCGACGGATCGTTCGATAAGAGCATCGTTAAACTCCTGGGATCAAAATACGAGCGCCCCAAAACTTCATTGATCGGAGCCGGCGGCCGAGAGATCTGGCGCTTCAAGGCGCTCAAGCCGGGCAAGACGGCTATTAAGTTGAAATACGTCCGACCATGGGAGAAGAATACGCCGCCGGCGGAAAGACGCAGTTTCGAAGTCAAGATCAGTAAAGTTTATATCCAATCTGCAGGCGAAGGGTGCCGCTGGAAATATAATCGATCCCGGTTTCAAGGAAGAGCTCTTCCCGCCCGTAAATCTTGTTGAAAATGAACGAAAGAGAAGCGCCGTACGCGGTTTGATAACCATAATCGCCAAGCAGGCCCAAACTTAGAAAAACGGGGCTCCGGCCGACATCGAAAAGATAAAATTGTCCTTCGAGAAACATGATGAAAGGGTTCTCCCCCAAAAGACCTAAATCTTCCCCCGTGGTCGTTTCCAGGCCGAACCGCCCCGAGACCCGATCGTTGAAATCTTTTACCGTTTCTATCCCCAGCGCCAGGCCGCTCCGCAAGCCGCCGATAATAGCTGTGCGGTCGGCCCGGGCAGCTTGCCCGGTCAAAAATAAAACGGCAATAAAAACTAAAAAATATTTCTTCATTCTTTTGCCTTCCGGGAGGTTATTCCCCGTTATAAACTTTGATGGCCTGATCCAGATCATCAAAACTAGAATAGTTAAGGGCGGTTAAAGCGTTAAAAACCGCAGCTATGGCCAGAAGGCCCACTCCAAAATATGCTTGATTCCTATTCCCCGCATTGATACCTGCCGCGAGTGATATTAAACCACCCCAGCCGGTGGCTGTTGTGACACTTGCCCAAACATTGCCCATAAAGATCCCGTCATCAAAAGCTCGCAGGTATCTGGCGGCCTCGGGCTTTGTATCCATGATACCGCGCAATCTGGCGTTGCTGTGCGCACTGGGAAAGAAGAATTGGATCAGACCGTTGTCATGCCCCAAACCGCGGAAAATGGTTTTATAATCTTCATCAAGCCGGAAATCATAGGTGACAATTGGAAGACCAAAAATTCGACCATCGACCGACTGCCAGGCTCCCAGGCCAAACCAGGCCCTAGTCCCCCGTTCGATCTTTTTCTCTGCCAGAACCGGTGAAACAAGCAAGATGATCATAAGCCAGCCCGCCATTATTTTCATGATTTTTCCTCCTGGCAGTCATATTCTCCTCCCGCCGCCTCAGCTTGTCAATAGGAGTTCCGCTCCGATCGTGGTCGGCCGGTCATGCCCCGGATAAACTTTCGTTTCCGGCGGCAGCCGCGAGAGTCGTTTGAGCGATTGTTTCATGTCTTCAGGCGAAGAATAGGGGAGATCGGTCCGCCCGTGCGTGCCGAAAAAAAGCGTGTCGCCACTAAAGAGGACTTTCTCCTTTTCAATATATAAGCAGATGCCGCCCGGGGTGTGTCCCGGCGTGTGAATAACCCTAAATATTAAACCTTCAACTTTTAAGCTATCCCCGTCTTTCAGGAAGCCGTCCGGCTGCGGCGCGCCGACGATCGGCAGGCCCCAGATGTCTTGTTCGTGCATCAGAAAAGGAATATTGAGCTTGTCTTTTATTTCTCTGATGGCGCCGAGATGGTCGTAGTGGCCGTGAGTGGCAACGATAAAAAGTGGTTTAAGCTCTTTTTCTTTGACCAGACGCAGGATCTTTGCCGGATCGTCGCCCGGATCGATAACAAGCGCCGCATGATTTTTTTCGTCTTCGACGATATAACAGTTGGTTTCGAGCGGCCCGACCGGAACCGCGTGAATTAGCATGCTTTATGATAACTTGGCGACGCGTTAAATACAAGCTTATAGCACCTCACCCGCTGGCGTAAACCGTCCCCCCTCTCCATTTCATGGAGAGGGGAAAGACATTTTTTGTTTTCCCTTCTCCATCGCAGATGGAGAAGGGGGCAGGTTGAAAGCCAGCGGATGAGGCGCCCTATGTCTTGTGGGTAATGTCGAGGTCGAGCTTTTTGAGGGAATCGTCGCGACCGAAGAGGACTAGCGTGTCGTCTTTCTCGACCACCATGCTCCAGGCGGGGATGACGAGGTTCTCGTCGCCGCGGCGCACCGCAAGCACCGTGATATTGAACTTGTTGCGCAGGTCAAGGTCGGAAAGCGGCTTGCCGACCCAGTTCTTGGGCGCCTTGGTGCCGACTATCGTGACGTTTTGCCCGATGTCAAAATAATCCATGACCCCCTGGCTGGTCAGCTGATTCACTAATTTGATCGCCGTATCCTGTTCAGGGAAAACGATCCGATCCACCCCGAGCTTGGTCAGGATCTGGCCGTGGACGGTATTATGCGCCTTGCAAATGACGGTAGGGACCCCTTTGCTTTTTAGGATCTGTGCGGCGATGATGTTGCTCTCCATGTTCGTGCTCTCGGCTACGATAGCAGTGTCGCACTCAAATACTTTCGCGTCTTCGAGAATCGCCTCGTCGGTGATATCACCAGCGAAGGCGCGGGTCACCTCGTCCTTGATGCCGGCGATGACCGCCGGATCCTTGTCAATGGCGATCACTTCCTGCTTCTTGTAATATAATTCCCGGGCGACTTTACTGCCAAAACGACCGATCCCCAGCACAGCGTATTTTTTCATAATGCCAGCATTATATATTAAATTGTGGTAAAATTCCAACTTAATGCGCAAGAATATTTTTCGAAAGATCAAAGAGTTCACCATCGGCAAGGCGCGCAACCCTCTCGACCAGTCGGTTTTTCACAACATCTCGCTAGTCGCCTTCTTTGCCTGGGTGGGGCTGGGGGCGGACGGCATCTCGTCATCCTCCTACGGCCCGGCTGAAGCATTTATCAACCTCGGCAAATATCATTATCTCGGCCTGTTAGTGGCGCTGGCCACGGCCGTCACCATTTACATCATCAGCGAGAGCTATTCGCAGATCATTGAGCTTTTCCCGACCGGCGGCGGCGGCTATATCGTGGCCAGCAAGCTCCTGGGGCCGCGGATCGGCATGGTCTCGGGCTGCGCGCTTTTGATCGATTATATTTTGACGATCACGATCTCGATCGCCAGCGGCGCGGATGCCGTCTTCAGTTTCCTGCCCGCGGCCTGGCTGGGCTACAAGCTGTGGTTCGCCGTCTTTGCCGTCCTCTTCATGATCATCCTGAATCTGCGGGGGGTCAAAGAGTCGGTGACCATCCTCATGCCGATCTTTATGGCGTTCATCCTGACTCACGCTTTTATTCTTCTTTACGCGATCTTGAGCCATGTCCTCAATTTGCCGATGGTGATCAGCGCGACTGCGGCCGACATCAGAGAATCATCCGCCAATTTGGGCATTTTCGGCATGCTATTCCTGATGATGAGGGCTTTCAGCCTGGGGGCCGGAACCTTTACCGGCATTGAAGCGGTCAGCAATAATTTGTCCATTCTGCGGGAGCCGAAGGTCAAGACCGCGAAACAGACCATGAGATACATGTTCATTTCTTTGGCTTCGATCGTTCTTGGCCTGATGTTCGCTTACGCTTTTTACGGGGTCGAGCCGCAATACGGCAAGACGCTAAATGCCATATTATTTGAAAGGGTGGCCGGCGGCTGGGGCGATTGGGGATATTTGTTCATTCTTCTGACGCTGATCTCGGAAGCGGCGATCCTTTTTGTGGCCGCGCAGACCGGCTTCCTGGGCGGGCCGAGTGTTTTGGCCAACATGGCGGCCGACCGCTGGATCCCAAAAAGATTCGCCCTCCTCTCCGACCGCCTGGTGACGCTGAACGGCATTCTGATCATGGGGGTGGGGGCGACGCTCGTCATGATCGGGACGCGCGGCTCGGTCGGCCTGTTGGTGGTGCTCTACAGCATAAATGTTTTCATCACTTTCTGCCTTTCCCAGCTTGGTATGGTGCGGCACTGGCTGCAGGTCAGGCAGAACGAGGGGAAATGGCGGGGAAAATTCGCCATCAATGGTATCGGGCTGGTCCTGACGACTTTTATCCTCATCTCGGTTTCGGTCATGAAATTTCACGAGGGCGGCTGGGTCACTCTCTTTATTACTGGGCTTCTCGTCGTTTTTGCCTTGATCATAAAGGCGAGTTATGAGCGGACAGACCGGCTGATCCAAAAACTCGATTCGGTCGTGACCGAGGTCGAAGCGAGCCAGCCGGTGCCGCAGATCCCTGTCCGGCCGAAGAGTGAAAAGTTCAGCCAGCTCGATAAAACCGCGATCATCCTGGTCAAGGATTTTACCGGCGCGGGGCTCAAGACGATCTTCAATATCTTCCCGGCCTTCGGGAACGATTATAAGAATTTCGTGTTCGTCCAGGTCGGCCTGATCGACGCGGGCGCTTTCCGAGGCACGGCCGAACTGGATAGGGTCAAGAAAAAAGTTGACAACGAATTGAACCGCTATATTCACCTGATGCAGAGGCACGGCTATCACGCCGAAGGCCACGCCCTCTTCGGGATCGACACCGGCGAAGAGATCGAGAAATTTTCGATCGAGATAATGAGGCGGTTCCCCAAAGCGACATTCTTCGGCGGGCAGATCGTCTTTGAGCGCAGTTCCATAATGTCGCGCCTGCTCCACAACTACACGCTCTTCTCCGTCCAGAAAGACCTCTTCAAGCGGGGCCTGCGCCTCTATGTCCTGCCGATCGAATTGAGCCACTCAACCCACTAAAAACTCCCCTTTCAAGAGGCATTCCTCGTATTCTTTAGCCGGATCGGAGTCGAAGACGATGCCGGAGCCAAGGCCGAGTTCGCCGGAGTAAAGGGTAAGGGGTAAGGGGTGTGGGGTAAGGAGGATGGTGCGGATTGCCACGTTGAAGACCATGTTCCTTGCCGGCGTGATGACACCGATCGAGCCGCAGTAGATTTTCCTCTCCTCCTTTTCCAATTCCCTGATGATCTGCATGGCGCGGATCTTGGGGGCGCCGGTCACGGAGCCGGAGGGGTAGAGATTCCGGAAAAGTTTGTAAAGTTGGATAGTCGGTTCGATCTTTGCTTCGATCGAGGATGTCATCTGGTAAAGCGTTTTGTATTTTTCTACTTCAAAGAGTTTTATTGTTTTGACCGAACCGAACCTGGCGATCCGTCCGAGATCGTTCCTCAATAGATCGACGATCATAAGGTTTTCCGCCCGGTTCTTCATGTCAGCTTTCAACCTGTTCCTGTTGCCTTTTCCTATCCCTATCGTCCCCTTCATCGGCTTGACGGTGATCTTATCCCCTTGTTTTTTGAAAAACAGCTCCGGGGAAAGGGAGAGGATCGAGAAACCTTTTGAATCGATAAAGGCGGAATAGGGGGTGGCTTGTCTTTTTTTCAACCGTTGATAAAGCGCGAAAGGATCGCCGGAGAAGTCAAATTTTCGTTTGAAAGTATAATTTATCTGATATGTTTCGCCGGCGGCGATGAGGCGGTGGATGCGGCGGAGGGCGGTGAGGTAATCCCTTTTTATCCTCACCCCTGCCTGCCGGCAGGCAGGCGCTCGGCGCGAACCGCCCCCCCTCTCCATGAGATGGAGAGGGGAAAGGCCTTTTTTTGTTTTCCCTTCTCCATCGCAGATGAAGAAGGGGGCAGGTTGAAAGTCAGCGGATGAGGTAGGTTTCTTAAACGCCCCAAAACATACCAGCGGAAAATCATAGGTCTTATTATGATGGAAAAGTTCTTCAAACGCATAGCCGGCTTCGTAGGAGAGGAAACCGGCCAGATAATAGCCGCGGGCAATGGCTTCTTCCATTTTCTCGAAGGCCGATCTGACTTCGGAAAGCTTATGACAGCTGATTATGTCAGCGGGGGAGTCGAAAAGTTGATCGTTAAATAAAATTCGCATAGCGTTCCCTTCGGTCTGGGTGGCTATGCCTGAACATGACGTTTAATTATAACATGCGGCGGCTATTATTCTCGAATTATTCGCGAATAATTCGAGGGATTGGAGTGGAAGATTCGAGATAAAAACTTCGTGTCTATTCGTGATGACGATTTGTGATAAAATTAGTGACTAAAGCATGCTATAATCCCCCCAAGAGGTGATCTCATGACCAAAGAAGAAGAAAGGCACGAAGCGTACAAGCGTACGGTGGCGTTGGTGGTGGCGGTGGTCGTCATGATCCTTTCATTCCTTATCATCCGGCCATTTTTGGTCGCGATTCTTTCAGCCGCTGCCCTTTCGTACATCTTTTATCCTTTCTACCTGACTACTTTGAAATATCTGCCAAAGAAAGCTCGTGTCAAGGAGATCGGGGCGATCTTCACCTGCCTTGTCATCATTTTAATCGTGCTGGTCCCGGTCTCGTTTGTCACCACTTTCCTCTCTTATGAGATCCGGGACGGCTATTTGTTTCTGCAGGAGTTTTTTAAATCAAACCAGCCGCTTCAGAATTTGCCGCCTTTTCTTAGCCAGTGGGCAGGGTACCTGCCGCAATTCAAGGAGATTGCCACTGAGCTTGGCACTCAGGCGCTGGGGCTGATCCAGGGGGTCTTGAAGGGGATCCCGAACGTCATCCTCTCGATCTTCATCACGATCTTCTCGATCTATTATTTCCTCAAGCACGGCAAGGACCTCTACAATTTCTTCTCCGACCTTTTCCCGCTGCCGGAGGGGCGCTACAGGCAGATGATCGCCCGCTTTGACGATCTCTCGCGCGGCATGATCATGGGGCAGGTGGCGGTGGGGATCGTTCAGGGGACGCTGGCCTGGGCCGGTTTCTATTTTCTCGGCGTGCCGAACCCCGTTCTGTGGGGTTTTGTCACCGCGATCATTTCGATCATTCCGCTGTTAGGAGCGGCGCTCGTCTGGGTCCCCATCACGGCATATTTATTAATACTCGGGACAATAACGGGGGAATACTGGCGGCCGATAACACTGCTCGTCTACGGGACTTTTGTCATCAGTTTAATTGATAATTTCTTAAAGCCCAAGATCGTCGGCGACCGGGCCAACATCCACCCGCTGGTCATTCTTTTCGGGATATTAGGCGGGATTCAGCTCTTCGGCATACCGGGGATACTGATCGGGCCGCTCATCCTCACGATCTTTGACGTGGTGATCGAGATCTATAAGGAAACGCTTTAACCGCCCGGCTTGCCGCCCTGGCCCCAGTTCTCTTTGGGGATGTCCTCAATTATTATGATGACGGCTTCGGGGGCGCATTTTAGCGTATCGCAGACGGTTTTTGTCACGTTCTGGATCAGCTTCTCTTTTGTCGCCGCATCGCGCCCGCTCCACATCCCGATCTTGATTACCGGCATAATTCACACCTCCTTAAACTCACCCTCACCCCTCCGCCTGCGGCGGTTTCCCCTCTCCCTCTCTTAATAAGAGAGGGAGAGGGGATTAAGGGGAGAGGGTGAGTTAATTCATTGTTGAATTATATCACGGGGAGTTGTAATATTTAATTATGCCGGAACTGCCTGAAGTAGAAACGATAAAAAGGGGCCTTGCCAAGAATATCATCGGCAAAAAGATCATCGGCTTTGATTCCGACTGGCAGAAGATGATCAATCTGCCCCTGCCGCGGTATAAAAGGACGATTACCGGCAAGAAGATCATAGGGGTTGAGCGGCGCGCCAAGATGCTCATTATCGGCCTCTCCGACGACTGGCGCCTCTGGTTCCATCTCAAGCTGACCGGCCAACTGGTCTTTAGCGGCAAAAACAAAAAAGTTGTCGGCGGACACCCGATCAAAGAGGGCTTTGAAGCCGATCCCAACCGCTTCACCCATGCCACTTTCGATTTCTCCGACGGTTCTCATCTCTTTTTTAACGATGTCCGCAAGTTCGGCTGGGTCCGGCTCTACAAAAAGGCAGAGCTCGAAAATAAACTGGCGGCCATGAAGCTCGGCCCCGAGCCACTGGACAAAAATTTTACGCTGGATGCCTTTAAGCAAATACTGAAAAAGAAACCTAACAATAAGATCAAGGTCTTCCTGATGGACCCGCAGAATCTTGTCGGGCTGGGGAACATCTACAGTGATGAGGTCTGTTTTTTCGCGCGTGTGCGGCCAGACCGGACGGTTAAAAGTTTAAAAGATGGCGAAATTAAACTCCTGTTTAATGGAATCAAAAAGATCCTTCCCGAAGCGATCAAATATGAGGGGACTTCATTCAGCAATTACGTTAATGCGCTGGGCGAAGCGGGCGCCTACACAAAAAAACTTAGGATTTACCAGCGCTACGGCCAGAAATGCCTTGGTTGTCCCGGGCAGGTCAAGAGGCTGAAGCTTGGCGGCCGCACATCATCTTATTGCCCGAGCTGTCAGCAGTAATATGGTGCGATTTGCCGGTTACGCGAAAAAAAGGGAGTCGAAATGGCCCTACGCCATGATCTCACTGGCTGTCGTTCTTTTCGCGATCCTGGCCATCTCCGTTATCGCGGCCCTCGGGCAGTGGCTGGAATACCAGATAAGTAAGCCGGCCCCGCCGACCACCACGACGATCTCGCCTTCAGTTACAACTTCAACCTTGGTTGAAGAGAACGCGACGGTCTACTGCTACACAAGTGGGGGTGTCATCGCCCGGCGGAGCTTTTCGACTTACTGAACTTGCGTTTGTGATAAAATTAAAGACCAATGCGCCCGTAGCTCAACTGGATAGAGTATTAGCCTCCGAAGCTAAGGGTTGTGGGTTCAAATCCCGCCGGGCGCAATCTTTAAATTTATTTGCCCCGCGCCGACCACCTGTGATATAATTCATTTCGGTTTTATGAAAAATATCAACCAGCTCCGCTTCTTAGCCCTGCTCGCCACGCTTGGCGCTTCCATCTATGTCATCTGGCAGCTGCCGATCAACCTCGGGCTTGACCTGCAAGGCGGCACGCGCCTGGTGCTCGAAGGGCGGGAGACGGAGAAGATAAAGGTCTCCGATGACGCCATGAGCGGCGTCGTGGCCGTCATCCGCAACCGGATCGACTCCCTCGGCGTGACCGAACCGACCATCCAACGCAAGGGCAAAGACCAGGTCATCGTGGAGCTCCCCGGCATCAAAGACCCGGAGCGGGCGATCAAGATCATCGGCGACACGGCTCTCCTTGAATTTGCCGAAGCCGAGTGGTCGCCCGGGGATTCAAGAACGGTTTCGCCGGAAAAGCTCCGGGAGTTTTACGGGCCCGACGCCCGACTGGATTTTGTTAAAGAAGCCGAGGACGGCCGGGCCGAGAGTGAGCGGCCGATCATCTTAAAGAAAACCGTGCTGACCGGCGCCGACCTCAAAGGGGCCTGGCCGGGGCTCGATTCCTACGGCAACCCGGTCGTTGACATAGAATTCAGCGGTGAAGGGGGCAAAGTTTTTGCCGAAGTCACCACCCGCTCGGTCGGCAAGCCGATCGCCATCATTCTTGACGGCAAAATAATTTCCGCTCCCAATGTCAGGGAGCCGATCCCTTCGGGCAAGGCGCAGATCTCGGGCAATTTTAAAGCCGAAGATGTCCAGGACCTGGTCATCAAGCTCAAAGCCGGCGCCCTGCCGATTCCGGTCAAACTGGTCGAGACCCGGATCGTGGGGCCATCGCTGGGCCGGGATTCTGTCGATCGCAGTAAAGTAGCCGGCATCCTTGGTTTCGCGTTCATCATCGCCTTCATGATCCTCTATTACCGTCTGCCGGGCTTTCTGGCCGTCATCGCTCTGGCCATTTATGTGCCGCTGACGCTGGCCGGCCTCGCTCTTATCCGCACGACGCTGACCCTGCCCGGCATCGCCGGCTTTCTCCTCTCGATCGGCATGGCGGTCGACGCCAACATTATTATATTTGAACGATTGAAAGAGGAGCTGCGTCTGGGCAAGACGATCAAAGCGGCGTTCGATACATCATTCCAGCGGGCCTTTGCCGCCATTCTCGACTCGAACGTCACGACGATCATCGCCGCCGCGACGCTCTTCTTTGTCGGCACCGGGACGATCAAGGGTTTTGCCGTCACGCTGACGGTCGGCATCCTGGCTTCGATGTTCTCGGCGCTGACGCTGACGCGCATGATGATGAATATGCTCGTTGACGGCAAGGTCGTAACGAAGCCGGACTCGAAGCTCTTGTACAAATAATATGGATATTATCAAGAATTCAAGATTATGGTTCGTGTTCTCGGGGTCGCTGATCGTCCTGGCGATCGCCGCGCTCTCGTTCAACGCCTTTGTGCGCGGGAAACCCTTGAACTTCGGCATCGATTTTACCGGCGGCACGCTCCTCAATCTGCGTTTTGAGCGGCCGGTCACCGTCGCGGAGGTTCGCGGCGTCCTCCATGAATTCAAATTAGGGGAGAGCGTCATCCAGAAGTCGGGTGAGACCGACATCCTGATCAGGACCGTGCCGCTCGAAGGCGAAACACGGGCCGGTCTTATCTCAGCGCTCAACACCAAAATCGCGGCTTCGGAGATACTTGAGGCCGACATCATCGGCCCGACGGTCGGGCGTGAGTTGTCGGCCCAGGCGGTCTGGGCGCTCATTATCGCTTCGATCGGCATTATTATATATGTATCGTTCAGGTTCGAGTTCAAATACGCCGTCACGGCGCTCTTTGCCCTCTACCATGACGCCATCATCACGACCGGCCTGATCGCCCTCTTCTGGCGCACGGTCGACGTCGGCTTCGTGGCAGCAATCCTCACGATCATGGGTTATTCTATCAACGATACGATAGTAATTTATGACAGGATCAGGGAGAATCTCAAGAAACCGGGCAATGCCAAGAAAAAGTTCAGCGAAATCGTCAACGCCAGTATCTATGAGACGTTGGCCCGCTCGATCAACACCGTTCTCACCGTCATCATCATGGTGCTTCTGCTCCTTTTCCTGGGCGGCGAGCCCCTGCGCGATTTCTCGCTGACGCTCTTGATCGGTTTTTCTTTCGGCGCTTATTCATCGATCTTTGTCGCCCCGCCGCTTCTCAACGCCTGGGCGAAGCGGGAAAACAAGAAGTAATTGGAATATATACTGCTCGGCCTTGTCCAGGGTTTGACTGAATTTCTGCCTGTTTCCTCGCAGGGCCACCTGTTGCTTATTTACCGCCTGTTCCATTTGACCGAAAACATCGCCTTCGATACGGTACTGCACCTGGCGACGGCGCTGGCGGCTATTGTCTATTTCCGCCGCGACATTTTTGATCTTTTTACAAGCAACAGGCGCCTCCTCTGGCTGGTTGCCGCCGCGACATTTTTTACCGGGCTGATCGGCCTAAGCTTTAAGGATTTTTTTGAATCGCTTTTCCTGGCCTTTGAATATGTCGGCCCGTTCTTTATCGTGACTGGCCTGGTCATCCTGGCCGGCGAATGGGCGGGCAAGAGCCGGCGGGGCGCGGAGAGAGCTAATTTTTTTGACGCGGCAATTATCGGGATCGCCCAGGGGATGTCGATCGTGCCGTCGCTTTCGCGCTCCGCCATGACCATTTCATCGGCGCTGGCGCTCAACCTTGACCGCCGGTTCGCCGCCACATTCTCATTCCTTGTTTCCATACCGGCCATCCTTGGGGCGGGGTTCATCCAGTCAAAGGCGATCTTCAAAGCCGGCACGATCGGCATCGGAATCGGTCCGTTGGCGCTCGGATTTCTGGCGGCCTTTATTTCCGGCTGGTTCGCGATCAAGATCTTCATGGGCGTCATCCAGAAGACAAGTTTGCGCGTTTTCGCGTATTATTGTATTATTCTTGGCGTGGCGGTCGTTCTTCTGACTTACTTTAAAGTTATTTAACTTTCCGCGAGGTGTTTTTGGTGAAAAAACTGCTTTCGTTCCTGCTCGTCTTTGTTTTCATCTTTGGTTTGGCCGCGCCGTCGTTTTCCGCCGTTCAAAAGAAAAAAGTTGTTCAAAAGAAGAGAGTTGTTAAAAAGAAAAGCTATTACCGGCGGATCGTGCGCAATTGGCCCAAGGGCGGACCCCGGCCGGTATTCCCGCAAGATTCCGGACAAAAGGCGGTCGTGGGAACGCCGCCCCCGGCGCCCAAGCCGGCGCCGCCGCAACCCGCGCCAAAGCCGCCGGCTAAAGCCGGCTTTTTCGCCGAGGGAGGAATGGCCGGCGGGGCAGTGGCGGCTGAATTGGGCTACGGCCGCAGTTTCGGCGAGAAGCTCTACTTGAGCGGCGCGGCCGGTTACGCGGTCGGCAATCAATACCGTGTCTTAGTGCTCGACCCGATCCGCGCTTCTTTTGACTTGAAACAATTTGTTGTCGGCGCCGGCCTCAATTACGCGGCCTATTCGGACTATGTCGCGAACATTCCCGGCTTTTCCGGCACGATCCCAAACAAGAATCTGTTCGGATTTGAGGTCTTTGCGGGCAAGCAGTTCGGCGACCTCATCGGCAAGATCGGCTACAGCACGGCGCTGGGCCTGCGGGCCGGGGCCGCCATGAATTTTTGACCAAAGGGTATTGACAACATTAGATAAGGTGGTATGCTTACGGTTGAGGTTTAGAGTTTAAAAGAATATTTTTTTAGGAGGATGATGACAATGGGTAAAAAGGTCTGGTTCGGTCTCGTCGGCTTGTTCCTGGCTTCTTTGTTCGTGGTTTCGATGTACGGGTGCGCGGCGCTGCAGCAGGCATTGAGTCGGCTTGATCCAGGGTTATTGACGTCGACCCAAGAGGTCACGACCATCAGCGGTTCGGTTTCCTATTCGGGCGGCACCGCCGAGATCAATCTAGCAGCAGTCTTGGTTTCCGGTGAAATTAAGTCGATCACCTCTTCGAACGTCCAGGTTTATGTCGGCAAATCCGGGACGGCTACTTCGGAATGGACAGGTGTCGACATCACCATACCCACTGGAGTTGATAAACCGCTTGATATCGCGTTCATTCTCGACAATACCGGCAGTATGGGCGGGGCGATCACCGGCTCGAAGAACAGCATCGTGGCTTTTGCCAATTCGCTGGAGGCGGGCGGCGTTGACGCTAAATTCGGTCTTGTGACTTTTGGTGACAGCGCTCTCCATCCGACGCCCCTTGGTTTTATAACGGCTGAAGGTTTTACAGATGCCTATTCAATGGCGCGGCCAATCATGGGTCTGGGCACGGCGGCTTCGCTGGAGTCCATTCTCAGCACAGAGGTCGTGGCTGATGGCGGCGGTGACGGGCCGGAAAATCCGCTGGATGCGATCATGTATGCCTACAATAATTTTAGCTGGCGGAGCGGCGCGCAGAAGGTCTTTATCGTGATTACTGACATAAACGCCCACCAGAGCGTGGAAGCGGACACTTCCTCGGACAACAAGTGCACCACGACGGCGACCAATACCGTTACGGCTCTGGCCGGAAGAGCGGTCATTTACTCGGTCAGCCCCGATTACACTTCTTCACAGTGGCCATACGCGGATGTTCGCCGCCTGGCTGATGGCCTGGGTGAAGGGCGAGTCACGGCTGAAACGAACACCGGCGGCAAATGGATCGAGTTCAGCGGCTCTGGATTTAATCTGAACTCGCTCGGAATTTCAACTGTCCTGACCAGCTCAACTCTCCTGCGCTTCAGCTACACTTTCTCGGCCGGCACATGGTACATTCACGTCCTGATTGACACCAACGGCGACGGCACCATGGATGCCGATGCGGTCTTCACGCTGACTGTTGCAGCCGGCTCAGGTTTTACAACAAATGCGCCGCCGCAGAAACCTGTGAGCGCTTCAGGTTCGAGGAAACCATACGTCGCGCCGCCAAACAACTAGCGGCGAGAACGGATAGATTGATTGAAGCCCCCCGGTCCCTCGGGGGGCTTTTTTATGTTATACTCTTAAACGATGCCGCCTAAAAAGAACCAAAAGAACAACGTCAAAAAGCCGCCGGAAACCCGGCTCCCCTCCAAGTTCAAGCAGGATATAGCCGGCATACTCCTGATCGCGATCGCTGTCTTTATCTTCCTGGCCAACCTCTCTTTTTCGGCCACGGGGCTATTAGGTGTCTTTGTCGTTAAGCAGGCCCTGCGCTCGGTCATCGGCGTCGGCATCCACGTCCTGCCGCTCTTTGTGGCGCTCTACGGCGTCATTATGCTCCTGCGCCACGAGGTAAAAGAGCTGGCCGTGCGCCTGTCGGGTATGCTGGTCATCTTTCTTGTCTTTATCGCCGTCGCGCAATTTTCTGCGCCCGCCTATTACGCCGACGAAGCCCCATATTCGTTAGTGGCGGGGGCGGGGGGAGCGATCGGCTACGCTATTAAATTCTCCCTGGAAAAAACGGTCGGGCTTGAGGGCTCCTATGTTCTCCTGGCTTCTTTCACTCTAATCGGCCTGCTGCTGATCTTTAATATCACGGTGCAGACGCTCATCTCGCTTTTGTTGGGGCTGTTTAAGGTTCAAAAAGTCGAAGCGCCGAAAAAAGCGGCCGCTTCACCTCTGCCTCTTGTCATGCCTCCCGCGCCCAAAGAGGTGATCCCGGCGCCGCCTGTGCCGGTCATGATCATGACCGAGCCCGAACCCGAGCCGGAACCAAGACCAAAACCGGTCATCGATTTTCCTTTCCCGTCGGCCGCTGATTTGCCGCATAATCTTTACGCCAAATATAAACTGCCGCCGCTTGACCTGCTCGAGGAGCCGACCGCCAGGGAAAAACAGCAGGCGGACAAACTGAAAGAAACGACCGAGATGCGGAAAAAACTTTTGGAAGAAGCCCTGCGCAACTTTGGTATCGGCGCCCGCGTCGTTTCCATCTTCCAGGGGCCGGCTGTCACCCGCTACGAGCTCCAGCCCGAGCCGGGGGTCAAGATCAGCCGGATCGCCAACCTGGCCGATGACATCGCGCTCAATCTGGCGGCGCAGGGGGTGCGCATCGAAGCTCCCGTCCCCGGCAAATCTGTCGTCGGTATCGAGGTCCCCAACGCCACCGTCGTGCCGGTCCGCCTCAAAGAGATCGCCCGGACTAACGAATTCCACAATAATGCTTCAAAACTGCTCTTTGCTATCGGCAAGGACCTGGCCGGCGAGCCGATCTACGGCGATCTGGGCAAAATGCCGCATCTTCTGATCGCCGGGACGACCGGCTCCGGCAAAAGCGTCTGCATCAATTCGCTGATCATCAGCCTTCTCCTGCGCGCGCGCCCCGATGAGGTCAAAATGCTGATGATCGACCCGAAGATGGTCGAGCTCTCGGTTTACGACGGCATAGCTCACCTGTTGGCGCCGGTCGTGACCGATCCCCGCCTGGCCTCGGCCACGCTCAAGGTCTGGGTCATCAAAGAGATGGAGCGGCGCTATAAACTGTTTCACGAATCACAGACGCGCAACATCCAGGCCTATAATCATAAGGCCGGCGAAGGGGAGCGCTTGCCCCTGATTGTCGTGATCGTTGACGAGCTGGCCGATCTCATGATGGTTGCCGCCAACGAGGTGGAAACATCGATCTGCCGGATCGCCCAGATGGCGCGGGCGACAGGGATACATCTTGTCATCGCCACCCAGCGACCCTCGGTTGACGTCATCACCGGCCTCATCAAGGCCAATATCCCGTCGAGGATCGCCTTTGCCGTTGCCACGCAGATCGATTCACGCGTCATTCTCGATACAGCCGGGGCCGAAAAATTGCTCGGCCGCGGCGACATGCTCTATAACCCGATCGGCGCGATGAAGCCGACCAGAGCGCAGGGTTCGTTCGTGACCGACAAAGAAGCGGAGAAGATCATCAAATTCGTCAAGGAGCAGGCCGAGCCGGAATATCTTGAAGAAATAGTCGGGATCAAGGCGATCGATTTCGGCAGGGACGCGGGCAACGGCGAGCGTGAAACAGGCGGCGGCAAGGATTCACTCTTTGCCGATGTGGCGGCGCTGGTGGTTGAGAGCGGCCAGGCCTCGACCTCTTATGTCCAGCGAAAATTCAGGATCGGCTACAATCGGGCCGCCAGATTAATGGATGAATTGGAAGAAGCGGGGATAGTGAGCAAGCCGGAAGGGGAATTAAAAACGCGCCGCGTTTTGACCAACCGGGCAGCGCTTCTAGAAAAGTCTTAATTGGCCTCTTGTGCCGCAGTTAATATCTTTTTGCTCCAGAGGCAACTGCCGGACGACACCGATCTTTTCCAGCCAGTCAAATTTTCCCCAACGCGTGAAACGATAAAATTCCTGGATGTTGGCTGAGGTTGTTCCGAGCTTTTCCAAGTGTTTTGTAGAAAGATGCTCCAGATGCGCTTCGATCTTAAATCCGGCGTTATATCGATCGATAAACATCGCTTCGATCGTCAAAGCCGCGGCCTCAAACAGTCCGGGTGAAACGTCTTTTTTAACCAGCTCATCGACAAGCTGATAAGGAGTAATTTCGGCCTTGGGATCAAGGCCGTTCTTCGGCCAGACCAGCGTTTTCTTGCCGAAAAACACCTTCATCGCGAAATGGCCGACGCCGTGTTCGAGGATATTGTCCAAAACGCGCCTCATGGCCCCTCTCTCGGCCCGGAAGTAAAAGCGGTAAGACCTGGGTGTTATTGCGCTTTTTTCACCAAGCAGGACCCGCATGTCTTTCATGTAAATATATCGCCAAAAAATCGCTATAATTTCAGGATATTGTTTTAAAACCCCACACTGAAGTGTGGGGAATATTTTCGAGATTTGTAATTCCCCATACTTTAGTATGGGGATTCATAAGTAAACCTGAAGAATGGAGAAAAAATTGGTATAATTGAAGAAGTGGAAATATTTAATAAATTGAGATTTGGAATTTGTTTGGTTTTTGTTTCTTGGTTGTTGATTATTTTTCCAAAGGGTTCCTTTGCTGAGATTCCACAACGTATTGTTTCTGGCCTGCCATCAGTCACTGAAATGCTCTACGCGCTTGACCTGGGCGATCGCGTGGTCGGCGTGACGACCAACTGCAACTATCCGCCCGAGGCCAAAAAGAAAGAGAAGATCGGCGGCTTTTTCCTCAATCTGGAAAAGATCGTCTCCCTCAAACCCGACCTGGTCATAATGATCGAGGACGCGCAAAAGAGGGATATTGCAAGGTTTAAAAAGTTCGGCCTGCCGGTTTATACGATCAACCCGCGCAATGTGGCTGATGTGATGGCTGAGCTTGTTAAATTGGGGAAACTGACGGGGCAGGAGAGTCAGGCGCAAGCGTTGGTAGAAAAAATGAAGAGCCGGTTGGCCGCCGTCCAGCCCAAGGGCTTTAGTCTTGAACTGATCTTGAGAAAGCGGCCGAAGGCGCTGACGATCGTCGGCAATAACCCGCTCATCGTGGTTGGCGGCGGCGCCTTTATTGATGATATAATGAAGCAAGCCGGGGTGGAGAATATTGCCGGGGGATCCAGGGCGGTTTATCCGCAGTTCAGCTTTGAAACCTTGCTCAAAGAAGATCCGGAATATCTCATTATTCCAAAAGGGGTCGTTCGGGAGGCAGAGATCAGCCGGGATCAACGCTGGCAAAAGCTTTCCGCGGTCAAGGAAAAGAAAATATTGATCATTGACGCCGATATCCTCTCGCGGCCCGGGCCGCGGGTGGTCGACGCAGTCGAAGAGATCGCTCATTTTATTTATGGCAAAAAAGATCAATAAGAAGACAGGGTTCGCGGTTTTCATCATCCTATTTGCCGTCGTTTTAGCGGTCATGTTCGTCTCTTTGTTTCTCGGCTCGGTCATGATCTCGCCGGCCGAATTATTCAAAAGCGAGATTCTCTGGCAGATACGACTGCCGCGCGTCAGCCTGGCGGCGCTCCTTGGCCTGATGCTTGCTATTTCCGGCGTGATACTGCAGGGTATATTAAGAAACCCTCTGGCCGATCCCTATGTGCTGGGCATCTCGGCCGGCGGGGCTATCGGCGCGGCAGTCGCCCTGGCCGCCGGAGCGCAAGTTGTTATCCTCGGCATGAGCTCGGTTCCCGTCATGGCCTTTGTCACCTCGCTCGCCGCTGTTTTTATCGTCTACAAATTAGCGCAGGTCGCTGGCAAGACCTCGCCGGAAACGCTGATTCTCGCCGGCGTCGCGCTCTCCGCCTTCTGCGCCGCCATTCTTTCGCTCATCATCATCCTAACCGGCAATCTGCAGTCGATCTATTTCTGGCTGTTAGGTTCGCTCTCTTCGGCGACCTGGTCGAATGTCCTGACGGTCATCCCTTATGCCGTCTTCGGCTCCGCCGTCGCTTATTTCTTTTCCAAGGAGTTGAACGCGCTTTTATTGGGGGAGGAGATGGCGCAGACGTTAGGGGTTGATGTTGAGCGGATCAGGTTGTTCCTGATCGGGACGGCTTCGCTCATGACGGCGGCGGCGGTCTCCGTTTCCGGCCTGATCGGTTTTGTCGGCCTCATCATCCCGCATTTTATCAGATTATTGGTCGGCCCGAACCACCGTTATCTTATCCCGATCTCCGCGCTCTCGGGTATGCTTTTGATGGTCGCGGCCGACACGATCGCCCGCACCGTTCTGTCGCCCACGGAGATTCCCATCGGCATAATTATGTCCCTGGTCGGCGCGCCTTTCTTCCTGTATCTTCTGCGCCGCAGAAGAGTTGAGGGCAAATGAGCAGCTTAAAGATCGAGAACCTGGTCTGCGGCTATGACTCAAGAAAACCGGTCATCAAGGACATCTCTTTTTCGGTTGATGACGGGCAGTTCGTCGGGATCGTCGGCCCCAACGGCGCCGGCAAAACCACCCTCCTGCGCGCCGTCGTCGGGCTCTTAAAGGTCCAGCACGGCTCGATCGCCATCAGCAACCACAAGATCGAACATCTCGACCGGCGCGAACTGGCCCGCCGAATCGCTTTCGTGCCGCAACTCATGGAGCCGGTTGACGGCTTTTCCGTCGAGGATCTCGTTATGCTTGGCCGCACACCGTATCTTGAGCGTTTCTCTTTTGAGCAGAACGATGATTACGACGCCGTTAAATGGGCGATCGATGAGCTCAAGATCAGCGAGCTCAAGGACCGCCAGACGACGGAGCTCTCGGGCGGCGAGTTCCAGCGGGTGGCGATAGCCAGAGCGCTGGCGCAGGAGCCCAAGGTCATGCTGTTAGACGAGCCGACCGCGCATCTCGATATCCGCTACCAGGTCAATATCTGCAAGCTGCTGCGCAAACTGCGCAGCCACCGCTCGATCGTGGCGACTTTCCATGATCTCAACCTGGCCTCGCGCTTCTGCTCGCGGCTGGTCCTCATGAAGGCCGGGGAGCTGATCGCCGAAGGGTCGCCCGACGAGGTGGTGACGCCCGAAAATATCTGGAAGGCCTACCGGATCAAGGTTTCCGTTAAAAAGAACCCGACGACGCAGAAAGCCCGCTATGTCCTTCTGCCTTAAACATAAGAACGACCTGCTGGCCGTCTGCTTGTTCCTCATTCTTGTCCTGATCTTCTTTGCCCGCTTCCTGACCGGCGAGCAGATCATCGCCTTCAAAGATCTCTCGCGCTATTTTTATCCGTTAAGATACCTGATGGTCGAGCAGGTCAAGTCAGGCCACCTGCCGCTCTGGAACCCCTATATTTTTTGCGGCTTTCCGCTCCTGGCGACGCTTCAGGTCTGTTTCTTTTATCCGCTGACGATCATTTATTATCTTTTGCCGTTCAACCTGGCTTTTAATTGGTATATTATTCTCCATTATTTCCTGGCCGCCTGTTTTATGTACGCCATGCTCCGCCATTTCCGGCTGGGCTGGCACGCTTCTTTCCTCGGCGGGCTGGTCTTTGCCTTTTCCGGTTATCTTCTCTCCGTCTCCAACATGAACACATCTCTTTCTTCAGTTATCTGGCTGCCGTTAGTGGTAATGGTGTGGGATAAGGCGGTGAATGTAGGGACGGGGCTTGTCCCCGTCCGAAAGAGCGGACGACCACAAGAGTCGTCCCTACATTTCGTTTTGTTCACCGTATTACTCGCGCTCATGTTCCTCGGCGGAGAACCGACGATTTTCTATGTAACACTTTGGTTCTTGTTTTTCTACTTGCTGACGTTCTCCGAAAAGAGACTGAAAAGCGTCGCAACATTGGCCGGCGCTGCAATTCTGGCCTTAGGCCTGGCGGCGGTCCAGCTGATCCCGTTTATGGAACTCGCGCGGCTCTCCGACAGAGTGGCGCGCACAAGCTACGATATCGTCAGTTTTCGCTCATTCCCGCCGCGGGAGCTTCTGACTTTCATCTTCCCGTATTTTTTCGGCAACCCGGCCCAATTTGGGGGATTTACGGAAACCCTGCTGGGGAAGACCTACCAGGACTGGCTGGTCTCGCCTTATCTGGGGATCCTGCCGCTGATTTTCACTCTCTTTGCAAAACGAAATAAGCTGACCGTCTTCCTCTGGTCGGCCGCCGCGGTTGCGCTGCTCCTGGCTTTCGGCCGCTACACTCCGATCTATAAGTTCATTTATTATGTCCCGGGATTTTCCATGATCCGCTACCCGGTCAAATATCTTTTCCTGACGTCTTTTTGCCTGACTTTTCTGGCCGCCCTGGGGTTTGAACAATTGCTCAAGTGGAGAGATGAAAATAGAGAGAAATATCGGCGGCTCCTGCAAGTCTTTGTCTCTCTTGCTCTATGCCTGGCCGCTTTATCTATCTTTTGTTTTTTCTTCTTGGCCGCGATCATCGGCTTTTTCTCCGGGCTGTATGCGGCCAGCATCCCCAAGGTCTTTTTTGAGATACTGGCCGGAATCATCAGATTCAATCTGCAGAGTCTTTATAATTTGACCGGCTATATTTTTATTTTTTGCGTTCTGCTGGCCGCCGCTTATAGGGAACGGATCAGCAAGCGCGTTCTCGCCTCTGCCTTTATACTGGTTGCCGCGGCTGATCTCATCGCCAACGGGACGATGATCATGGTGGCGGCGCCTGCCGAAGTTTTTTCAGCCATACCGCCCAATTATACATATTTATTAAAGAGCGGCGGTTTCAACCGTTTCTTTTATACGCCCAAAATGGTCGACGCGAACCGGGTGATCGTTGGCGAAACCTTTGGGGCCGCGCTCTGGGACGCCAAGGATAATTTCGCCGCCAACTGGCCGGTGACATACCAGTTGTTCGACTTTTACGGCTATGAATCGATCCTGCCCTCTAAACTTGATTCTTTCTACCGGGAGGCGTTCACGCCGGACAAGCTCAAGCGGAATTTCCCGGCGCTGGCTTTATTCAACGTCAAGTATGTCGTCTCGGACGAGCCGCTCGCTTTGGCCGGACTCAAGCTTTTGCGCCACAAGTATAAATACGGCCGCAATCTTTATTTATACGAGAACAGAAGAGCCAGGCCGCGGGCGTATTTTCTCGATGACGGCGGGGCGGCCGATTTCACGTTCTATCGGCCTGGGTACATGGCGATGAAAACCGTGTCTTCAAAGCCGGGCAGGTTATTCTTGAGCGAGGCCTATTATCCCGGCTGGCGGGCTTATGTTGACGGCGTTGAAACGAATATTAGCCCGGCGCAGGAATTGTTTTCGGCGGTCGATCTGCCAGCGGGCAGGCACGAGGTTAAATTTATTTATGACCCGCTGAGCTTGAAGCTGGGGGCGGGGATTTCAATAGTTTGTTTCTTGTTTCTTGGTTATTGGTTATTGAGAGGTTGGGGCGGCCAACGGGAATTGAACCCGTAATAACAGATCCACAATCTGCTGTGTTACCACTACACCATGGCCGCCGCGAAGAAGAAAATGCGCAGGGAAAGTGAAAGAGCTGCGCCATGAAGGACTTGAACCTTCAACCAACTGATTAAGAGTCAGCTGCTCTACCATTGAGCTAATGGCGCAGCCCTTTCTTTCATATTTTATCATAAAACTGGGCGAGAGAGGACTCGAACCTCCAAGCCTTGCGGCACACGGTCCTAAGCCGTGCGCGTCTGCCAGTTCCGCCACTCGCCCTCAGATGGAGTTCGGGCCCGAGAGGAATCGAACCTCCGACCTACGGATTAGAAATCCGTTGCTCTATCCAACTGAGCTACGGGCCCATTAAAAGCATCTCGACAAGCTCGATACAAGCGGGAGACCGGATTCGAACCGGCGACATCCACCTTGGAAGGGTGGCGCTCTACCAGCTGAGCTACTCCCGCGTCTCGGGGTGACTGGATTTGAACCAGCGGCCTCCTGCTCCCAAAGCAGGCGCTCTACCAAGCTAAGCTACACCCCGCACTTCGACTCGCTTCGCTCGCTCAGTACTAGTCCCGAGCGAACGCAGTGAGTCGAGGGACTACACCCCGCTATCTCGACGAAATAAAAGTTTAACACGGGCAATATTGGTAGTCAAACCGGGCGGAAACTGATAAAATATCCACGTGGACAACAAAAAGGCGCTCGGCGCGGCGCTTTTAATAGCGGTCGCCATTTTTTTCGCCGAATTGATCGGCGGCTTTCTCTCGAACAGCCTGGCGCTCCTCTCCGACGCCGGCCACGTGATGACGGACGCGCTGGCGTTGACGCTGGCGCTGCTGGCGTCGATCTTTGCCGCTCTGCCGGCGACCCGGCGGCAAACTTTCGGCTTCTATCGTCTTGAGATACTCTCCGCGCTCATCAACGGTTCGCTCCTGACCATCGTCGCGGTCTATGTCTTCTACGAAGCGGTCCAGCGCCTGCTCAATCCCGAGCCGGTCGGCGGCACGCTGATGCTGGTCGTGGCGACAATCGGTTTCCTCGCCAACCTCGGCGGCGCCGTCATCCTGGCCAAGGCCTCGCGGGAAAATCTCAATGTCCGCGGCGCGTTCATCCATGTCCTCTCCGACGCGGCCTCATCGGTGGGGGTCATCATCGGCGGCGTCCTCATCCAGTTTTTCGGCTGGTATTATGCCGACCCGATCATCGGCATCTTGATCGGACTTCTGATCCTGCGCGGGGCTTATCAACTCATCATGGAGTCGGCCAATGTCCTGCTCGAGGCGACGCCGATAGGAGTTAAACTCGACGATGTCGTTACCGCCATCTGTTCGGTCAAAGGGGTCAAAAACATCCACGATCTCCACGTCTGGTCGATCACTTCGGGGATGAACACCATTGCCGCCCACATCCTGATCGAAGAGGGGGAGACCGCGAGGACCAATGAGATACTCGAGGCGGTCAGGGCAGCGCTCAAAACAAAATTCAATATCACGCACTCGACTTTCCAGACCGAATGCGAGGACTGCTCGGATGAGCTTTTCTGCACACTCGAACCCCATAAGAAGGCGCATCATCACGAGCATTGAATCCGGCTTGACAGGGCGGGGACGTCCTGTATAATTTCAGTCAAAAGGGGGAAAACGAATATGGAGAAGATGATTGTTATCAGTTTGTTGGTTGGTTTGCTGATTGGTTCGACGGCGGTATTGCCGGTTATGGCGCTGACCCAGGAGGAGTCGAATATTGTTTTTAGTCTCGCCCAGAGGAAATCCTATCGTCTTGGCCTGCGCGGCGGCATAATCTCTCCGACCGACACGATCAATGTCGATAAAAATTCAACCTTTGACCTGGGGTTGGAATTTGACGCTAAATTGAATGAAAACCTTGACACCGGCCCCCGCTTCGGCCTTATCTCGAAAAAACTGCAGAACACCGGCGGCACCGTCAACGCCAACTACACCGCCATCAAGTTCGGTTTCGGCGGCCGCATCTACACCATGTACTGGGGTGAATACGGCAGTACCCACGGCTTCTTCAATTTATACCTCGCGCTTGAGGGCGATTACTACACCGTCAGCAAGACCTCCGATATTACCAGTCTGGCCACCAACCCTTCGAGTTTTGCCGGGGTCGGCGGCTATGGCGGGGTGGGTATCGAGTTGGCTTTCGGTCCGAACACCGGCGGCTTTGTCGAAGCCGGGTATAACAAGACAAGTATCAGGTCTTCCAGCAACGAAGAATTCCCGCTCGATGGCTATGTCGTGGCGGCAGGGACGAGGTTGGCGTTCTTCTAAATTGAACCGTGTAGTCAAAAAAGAGAAGCTTAACGAAACTGTCTCCCGCATTGTTCTTGACGCTCCGCTGATAGCCAAAGCGGCGAAAGCCGGCCAGTTCGTCGTTGTTATGCCGACAGAAAACGCCGAGAGGATCCCTCTCACGATCGCCGATTTTGACACTGCGGCCGGCGCGATCTCCATTATTTTCCAAATTGTCGGCGCCACAACGAGAGTGCTCGATTCGCTCAAAGTCGGAGCGGAAATAGCTCACCTGCTGGGCCCTTTGGGGACGCCCTCCCAGGTTGAAAATTTCGGCACGGTCGCGGTCATTGGTGGCGGGGTGGGGATAGCCGAGATCTATCCCCTGGTCAAGGCGCTAAAAAAAGCCGGGAACGAAGTTATCACGATCATTGGTGCAAGGTGCGAAGATCTATTAATTTACGTCTCCGAACTCCGAACTCACAACTCCGAACTTAAAATTACGACCGACGACGGCACCTGCGGCCGCAAGGGTTTTGTTTCCGATGAGCTAAAAGATCTTATCGCCGGCGGCAAAAAGTTCGACCGGGTGATCGCTGTCGGTCCCGTGCCGATGATGAGGGCCTGCTGTGACATGACGAGGCCGCACGGAATTAAAACGATCGTCTCGCTAAATCCGCTGATGCTTGACGCCACCGGCATGTGCGGCATCTGCCGCGTGACGGTCAACGGCGAAACGAAGCTCGGCTGTGTCGACGGCCCTGAGTTTGACGGCCATCAGGTTGATTTTGAGGAGTTGACCAGCCGGCTCAAGATGTATCGGGATGTTGAGAAAAGAGCGTATGACCATGTTTGCAGGTTGTTAGAACATGGCTGAAAAGAAACCAAGGATAAAAATGACGGAGCGGCCGGCCGCGGAGCGGATCCGCGACTTTGAGGAAGCGCCGCTCGGCTACACCGTTGAGCAGGCGATCGAAGAGGCCAAGCGCTGTCTGCTGTGCAAGGACGCCAAATGCGTGGCCGGCTGTCCCGTCGAGGTCGATATCCCCGGTTTCTTAAGATTCATCGCGCAGGGCGATTTTGACGCGGCGGTCAAAAAAATCAAGGAGACGAATTCACTGCCCGCCATCTGCGGCCGGGTCTGTCCCCAGGAAGAGCAGTGCGAGCTGAAGTGCATTATCGGCATTAAAGGCGAACCGGTGGGGATAGGGAATTTGGAGAGATTTGCGGCGGATTGGGAAAGGGAGAATCAGCCCTCACCCGCCAGCGCAAAAGCTCGCCCCCCTCTCCCAGAGGGAGAGGGTAAAAAGGTTGCAGTCGTCGGCTCCGGGCCGGCGGGGCTGACCTGCGCCGGGGACCTGGCTCAGCTTGGTTATCAGGTGACGGTCTTTGAGACGCTCCACGTCGCGGGAGGGGTGCTCACATACGGCATTCCCGAATTCCGCCTGCCGAAAAAGATCGTCGATCTCGAAATTGATTACGTCAAAAGCTTAGGGGTCGATGTCCGGCTGGATGTCCTGATCGGCAATACTTACACGATCGAAGATCTGCTCAAGGAATTCAAGGCCGTTTTTATCGGCTCGGGGGCAGGCGCGCCGAGGTTCATGGGGATCCCCGGCGAAAACCTCGACGGGGTTTACTCCGCCAACGAATTCCTCTTCCGCGTCAACATGATGAAGGCCTGGAAATTCCCGGAATATCTGACACCGGTCAAGCTTGGCAAGAAGGCGGCGGTGATTGGCGGCGGCAATGTCGCCATGGACGCGGCCAGGGTTTCTCTGCGGCTGGGCGCCGACGAGGTCTATATTATTTACCGGCGGACGGAGAAAGAGATGCCGGCCCGGCGTGAAGAGATCAAGCGCGCCGAGGAAGAAGGGATCATCTTTAAATATCTGACCCTGCCGGTCAGGTATCACTTTGGCGGTCACGGCTGGGTCGGCGAAGTTGAATGTCTCGAGATGGAATTAGGCGAGCCGGACGCCACCGGTCGCAGGCGACCGATGGAAATCAAAAATTCAAACTTCAAAATCCAAATTGATTCAGCCATTGTCGCGATCGGCAACTCTCCCAATCCGCTCGTGCCTCTCCGAACTCCATTACTCCGAACTGAAAAATGGGGTGGCGTCATTGTGACGCCGGAAGGCCTGACTTCCATCCCCGGGGTATACGCCGGCGGCGACATCGTTCGCGGAGCGGCAACCGTGATTTCCGCCATGGGCGACGGCAAGAAAGCGGCCAGGGCAATTGACGCTTTCCTTCGCGGATAGGATTATGTATAATTTCGGGCATGAAGATCGCCCTCGGCCAGATCAACCCAATCGTCGGGGATCTGAAGTATAATAGCGCCAAGATCATCGACCTGATCGAGGAGGCGCGCCACGAGAAAGCCGACCTCGTTGTCTTCCCCGAACTTTGTGTCACCGGCTACCCCCCGGAAGATCTTGTCCTCAAGCCGAAGTTCATCGCCGAGAATCTGGCCGCGGTCGAGCGCATCGTCAAAGCGTCGAAAAATATCGCGGTTTACCTCGGCTTTGTTAATCTCGCCAAAGATCACCTCTATAACGCCGGCGCTTTTATCGTCGATGGCAAGGTCAAAGAGGTCTATCACAAGATGAATCTCCCCAACTACGCCGTCTTTGACGAGAAAAGATATTTCAAAGAAGGGGAAAAGGGGTCGGTCGTCAATTACAAAGGGACGAAGATCGGCCTCGGCATCTGCGAGGATGTCTGGGTCGAGCATGGGCCGTACCAGGCCGAAGTTAAAAGCGGCGCGCGGCTCATTCTGAACATCAACGCCTCGCCTTATCACATCGGCAAGGTCAAAGAACGGGAGGCGATGCTCAAAGCGCGCGCCAAGCAGAACAAGGCCTACTTTGTCTATGTCAACCTGGTCGGCGGGCAGGATGAATTGATCTTCGACGGCGGCAGTATGGTTATTGACCCGAAAGGCAACCTAATTGCCGCCTGCGGCCAGTATCGCGAAGAGCTCCTTTTTGTCGATCTCGAAAAAGACCAGCTGGCGGATTGGCGCTGGCTGGATGAGCCGGCCGAGGTTTATCAGGCGCTCGTCCTCTGCGTCAAGGATTATGTCGTCAAAAACGGGTTCAACGACGTCCTGATCGGCGTCTCGGGGGGGATCGATTCGGCGCTGACGCTGGCGGTCGCGGTTGACGCCCTCGGCCAGGAGCGCGTCCACGCCGTCTTTATGCCTTCGCAATATTCCGCCGAACAGAGTTTCCGTGACGCGAAACAGGTGGCGGAGAATCTGGGCGTTGAGTTCGCCGTCATTCCGATCAACGATCTGTTTACCCGATACCTCGAGACCTTGACGCCTCATTTCAAAGGCAAACCCGCCAACACCGCCGAGGAGAATTTGCAGGCGCGCATCCGGGGCAGTTGCCTCATGGCGCTCTCGAACAAGTTCGGCTGGCTGGTCCTCTCCACTGGGAATAAATCGGAGCTCTCGACCGGCTACTGCACTCTCTACGGCGACATGGTCGGCGGCTTTGGCGTCCTCAAGGATGTGCCCAAGACACTCGTCTATCGTCTGGCCGTCTGGCGAAACGTGAAAAAGAGCGTTATCCCTGAGTCAATCATCAAGCGGCCGCCGACGGCGGAGCTCAAGCCCGACCAGACCGACCAGGATGTCCTGCCGCCCTACGCTCTCCTTGACCCGATCATGCGGGCCTATGTCGAAGAGAACAAGAGCATCAGGGAGATCATCGAGAGCGGTTATGAGGCGAAAACTGTTGAAAAGATTGCCGCGATGATCGATAATTCCGAGTATAAACGGCGGCAGGCGCCGCCCGGCCCGCGGATCTCGGCGCGGGCATTCGGCAAGGACTGGCGGTTGCCGATCACCAACCGCTTCAAGGAGTGAGCGAAAATGCCTATCAGGATCCGGCTGGCTGTCAATATTCTGGCCTCTTTGTTTGTCATAATCACCATCTCAACCGCGGCTTTCTGGTTCATCGTTAACATAGGCGAGCGGGCGGCCCACGAAGATAACCTCAAAAACATTCTTTACATCATCGGGCTGGAAGAAAAAGGCATTGAGAAGATAACCAAGGACTACGGCGATTGGGACGACATGCTGGCCTGGATGGATAACCGCGACCCGGCCTTCATCAAGAAGCAGGTGACCGATTTTGCTCCGGCGACCTTTGACCTCCAGTTTGCCTTCATCACCGACATGAAAGGCAATGTCGTCTACCAGTACGGCGGCTACCCGGAGTTCCGCGGCAATATTTTGACGCTGCCGATCGTGAGAGAAGGGCTCAAATATAAGACGGTCACCGGCCTGATGGCGACTGCGCGCGGCCCGGCCATGGTTTCGGCTCTGCCGGTCGAGGATTCGGTCGACAAAAAGCCGCAGAACGGGCTGATCTTGTACGGGCGCCTGATCGACAACGACTTTGCCGCTTCGCTCAAGCAGGCCTCCGGTTTTGACATCACTTTCTATGCCGGGGACGACCCCTTCGCGTCGACCGTCTCGGGCGAAGCAAGATTGACCGCCGATCTTTCGCAAAAGCTTTATGCCGCGGGGGAAAAGACGATCGAGCTGCGTCCGCCGCACGTCACTATTTACAGCCCGCTTGTTGACGTCAGCAGCGGTCGCGTCATTGCGGCTCTCAAGATCGAGCGTGACAGGACGGCGCTTTTTCTCTCCGCCGGCGCCGTCCTTGTTGTCGCCACCGTTATCCTGATCGTCGTCTTTTTCATCAGCTGGACTTTTTCCGCCGGCCTCGTGGGCCGGCTCCTCACGCTGCAGTCGGCGATCGCGCTCCTCGAACAGGGCAAGTACCCGGCGCCGCTCCCGGCGCGCGAGGCGGACGAGCTCGGCCGCCTGACCAACGCTTTTAATAACTTAATCATCGAGCTCAAGGACTCGCGCGAAAAACTGGAGGCGGACCTCGTCGAGCGGACCGAATTGTTCGAGAATTCGCCGATTTCTCTCTGGGCAGAGGATCTTTCGGAACTGAAAAGATATTTTGACAGTCGTCGAACCGCGGGCGCTGATGATTTCCGCGCGTTCTTCGATGCGCATCCGGAAGAATTGAATAAATGCGCCGCGCTCATCAAGGTCGTGAACGTCAACCAGGCGACGCTTGATCTTTTCAAAGCCAAAAGCAAAGACGACTTCCTGGCCGGCCTGCCCGCGATCATCGCCGAAGAATCTTATGGCGTCTTCAAGGCTGGGCTGGTGGCAATTGCTGAAGGCAAAGAGGAATTCAGCGGCGAAGGGACCATGCTGGCCCGGACGGGCGAAAAACTAGATGTTCTCGTTAAGCTGCGCGTCCTGCCGGCCGGGGGCGGCCCAAATCTGCGCGCGCTTTTTTCGGTCGTTAACCTGACGGGATTAAAGCGGACGGAAGCCGAGCTGCAAAAGCGGGTCAAAGAACTCAAGGAATTCTCCGACCTGGCCGTCGGCCGCGAGCTGAAGATGGAAGAGCTTGAAAAGACGGTCAAACTGCTCAAACAGCAGATCGAGGATGCGCGTTCCCGGCAATAAAAATGGAAACCGGGAAAATACGGCTTTATCTCCGCCTCAAATGGGTAATCATTGGCGTGGTTCTGGGAGTCACCATTTTCGAGAACCTGATCGCCTTTACCCCCCTCTCAACCGGCGTCACGCTGACGGCCGTGCTCCTGGCGGCGGCCGGCGCTCTTCGGCTGCGCCGGGCGCTTGAGAAGGACCGGGCGACAAATTTTCTCGTCCACCTCGCGCTCGCCTTTGATTTTTTCCTTATTATCCTGGCCATTTATGTCGGCGGCAGCCTCGAAAGCATGTGGTATTTCCTGCTGGTCTTCATCCCGTTCATCGCCGGCTATATTTTTGGCGCCCGGACCTCTTTGTTTTACGCGGCAGCTTCGCTGGCCCTGGTCATGGCCGTCGTTCTGCTGGAATACTTTAATGTCATCCCGCATTTTGACGCTTTCACTCCGCCGGAAACCTATTGGCGAAGATATGAATACATCATTGATTACCTGTTGGGGCTTTTCCTGCTTTATTTTGTGGGGGCGTTGGCCAG